>ERZ761602.21-NODE-21-length-388027-cov-9.704883_pt1 | contig 388027 bp, 306 predicted proteins | sample MGYA00512165_ERZ761602 | MGnify/ENA primary metagenome ERZ761602 (study PRJEB28899, sample SAMN02445085) | bioreactor sludge metagenome | biome: EBPR sludge; isolation source: Thorneside wastewater treatment plant | place: Australia: Brisbane, Thorneside... | reverse complement strand
ATCGGTGGCACTTCGCCCACGAATCTTCCGCACGAGCACAGCCAAGGGATCAGTTCCCGGCCAGCCTGCCCGGTATGGTGTTCGTCCCGTGCGGCTCGAACAGGAACAGCGCATCGTGCAGGCGCACCTGCAGAAGGTCGGGTTCCGCTGGACGACCCAGCGGGCGCTGATCGTGCGCGAGGCGCTCGCGTCGCACGAGCACTTCACGGCCGAGCAGTTGCTCGACCTCTGCCGCAAGGCCGACCCCAAGGTCTCGCGCGCCACCGTCTACCGCACGCTCGCAGTGCTCGAACGCGAGGGCTTCGTCGAGGGGCTCGACACCGGCGACGGCGGGCGCCGGTTCGAGCACACGCTCAACCACGAGCACCACGACCACATGGTCTGCGTCGGCTGCGGCGCGATCTTCGAGTTCCACGACGACGAACTCGAACGGCGGCAACTGGTCGCGGCGCGGCGCATCGGCTTCCGGATCGAACGGCACAGCCTGCGCCTGCATGGCCGCTGCCGGGACTGCCAGAAGAAGGCGCCGGGCGCGTCATGAGCGAAACCCGCGTGCTGGTCGTCGACGACGAGCCCGATCTCGCCGAGTCGACTGCGTACCTGCTGAAGCGGGCCGGCTACGCCGCAGACTTCGCGCTGTCGGCGCCGCAGGCGCTGGCGATGATGCAGCAGCAGCCGTTTCGGGTCGTCGTCAGCGACGTGCGCATGCCGCAGATGTCCGGCATGGAGCTGCTCGCGGCGATCCGCCGCTCGGATCCCGACGTCGAGGTGCTGCTGCTGACCGGGTATCCGGACCTGCAGATGGCGGTGCGCGCGATCAAGCAGGGCGCCTTCGACTACCTCGCCAAGCCGTTCGCCGAGAAGGACCTCGTCGACCGCGTCGCCAAGGCCGCGGCGCACCGGCGCGTCAAGGACGGCAACGCCGGCCTGCGCGAACGCCTGCGCTCGGGCAAAGCCGGCCGGCGGCTGATCCACGCCTCGCCGGCGTTCGCCGAGACCATCGCGCTGATCGAGCGTGCGGCGCGCACGGACGCGTCGGTGCTGCTGCTCGGCGAGAGCGGCACCGGCAAGGAACTGCTCGCGCACCACCTGCACGACAGCAGTGCGCGCGCCGACAAGCCCTTCGTGCCGGTCGATTGTGCGGCGATCCCGCAGGAGCTGTTCGAGAGCGAGCTGTTCGGGCATGCGAAGGGCGCCTTCACGGGTGCTTCGCAGGACAAGCCCGGCCTGTTCCAGGTCGCCGACGGCGGCACGTTGTTCTTCGACGAACTCGGCGAGCTGCCGCTGGCGTTCCAGAGCAAGCTGCTGCGCGCGATCCAGGAACGCTCGGTGCGCGCCGTCGGCGCCGCCGTCGAGACGCCCGTCGACGTGCGCATCGTCGCGGCGACCAACCGCAACCTGCAGAAGGAGGTCGACGAGGGCACGTTCCGCGCCGACCTGTTCTACCGGCTCGACGTGGTGCGCGTCGCGGTGCCGCCGCTGCGCGACCGGCCCGAGGACATCGACGTGCTGGTGGCGCACTTCGTGCAGCGCTTCGGCGAGGGCACCGGCGTACGCGGCGTGTCCGCCGAGGCGCTGGCGGTGCTACGTGGGTTCCACTGGCCGGGCAACGTGCGGCAACTGCGCAACGCGATCGAGCGTGCGTGCGCGCTCGGCCAGCACGGCGAACTGCGTCTCGAGGACCTGCCGCCGGACCTGCGCGCGGAGCCCGAGCTGCTGCCGTTGGGCGCTGCCGACGCCGACGCCGGGACGTTCCAGGAGATGAAGGCGCGGCGCATCCGCGCGCTCGAGTGCAGCTACGTCGAGGGCCTGCTGAAGAAGCACAAGGGCAACGTCACGCAGTGCAGCGAGGAGGCCGGCATGGCGCGCAGCGCCTTCCAGAAGCTCATGCAGAAGCACGGCATCCGCAGCAGCGGCTTCCGCGAGTAGCCCCGTCGCGGAATCGTGGCGGTCCGCGGCGCCTGCTGCCGCCTTGCCGGCGTGCCGCCCGCTGCCGCCATCGTCCGTTCGTTGCCGCCGCCGGGGGCGTCGCCGACCCGTGCCGGGGCGACGCGTCGCCCCGTCTGCGGCAGAATGCCGACCATGGGCCCGCCCGCATCCGACCCGGCCGCGACGACGCGCCTGCTGCGCGCGATGGCGGCGGGCGACCAGGACGCCGCGGGCCAGCTGCTGCCGTTGGTGCACGCCGAACTGCACCGGCTGGCGCAGCGCCTGATGAGCGGGGAACGGGCCGACCACACGCTCCAGCCGACCGCGCTGCTGCACGAAGCGTGGCTGCGGCTGTGCGAGCCCGGCGCCGACTACGCCGGCCGCGCGCACTTCCTGCGCGTCGCCGCTCGCGCGATGCGCAACGTGCTGGTCGACCACGCGCGGGCGCGCCTCGCCCACAAGCGTCGCGGCGGCGCGCGGGTCGACGTCGACGGCCTGGCGGTGGCCGGCGACGCCGAGAGCGTGCTGGCCGTCGACGAGACACTGGCTCGGCTGCACGCGCTCGACCCTCAGCTCGGGCAGCTCGTCGAGCTGCGCTTCTTCGGCGGCCTCGACAATCCGTCGGTCGCCGAAGCGCTCGGCATCTCGCTGCGCAGCGTCGAGCGTGGCTGGCGCATGGCGCGCGCGTTCCTGCTGCGCGACCTCGATCCCCAAGACGGCGCGCACGGGTGAGTCGTGGCAGCTGACTTCGCACGCGTGCGGGAGGTGTTCGAAGCCGCTGTCGAGCTGCCGGCGGCGGCGCGCGGTCCGTTCCTGCAGCAACGGTGCGAAGGGGACGACGCGCTGCGCCGGGAGGTCGACGCGCTGCTGCGCAGCGATGCGAGCACGACGCCGTTCGCGCGCGCGCTCGACGGCCCGGCCGTCGCGATGGTCGGCGGCGCCGAGCCCCTGGTCGACGCGACGATCGGCGGCTTCCGCGTGCAACGGGTGCTCGGCAGCGGCGGCATGGGCACGGTCTACGCGGCGGAGCAGGAGACGCCACGACGGCAGGTGGCGTTGAAGGTGCTGTCGCTCGGCCTGCGCAGCTCTGCCGCCGTCGCGCGCTTCCGCTACGAGGCCGAACTGCTGGCGCGGTTGCGCCATCCGGGGATCGCGCAGGTGCACGCTGCCGGCGTGCACCGGCAAGGCGAGGTCGAACTGCCGTGGTTCGCGCTCGAACTGGTGCCCGACGCGCAGGATCTCGCCCAGTACGCGCAAGCCCGGGCGTTGTCGGTCCGGGAGCGGATCGAGTTGCTGCTGCAGGCATGCGATGCCGTGCACCACGCGCACCTGCACGGCGTCGTGCACCGCGACCTGAAGCCGGCGAACGTGCTCGTCGGCGCCGATGGGCGCATCAAGGTCATCGACTTCGGCGTCGCCCGCAGCACTGGCGGCGACGACGCGCCCGCGACCGAACCCGGCGTCGTCTACGGCACGCTCGCGTACATGAGTCCGGAACAGGTCGCCAACGGCGTCGTCGACCTGCGCAGCGACGTGTGGGCGCTCGGCGTGATCGCCTTCGAGCTGCTGACCGGGCGCCGACCGTTCGCACCGTCGTCGGCGCCATGGCGAGCCGCCGAGCAGATCCGCAACGAGCCAGCACCGCGTGCCTCGGCGTTCGCGCGCGGCCTGCCGGCCGATCTCGACGCCGTGCTCGGCAAGGCGCTGCGCGTGCCGGCCGCGGAGCGTTACGAGTCCGCGGCTGCGTTCGCAGCCGACCTGCGCGCCGTGCTCGCGGAACGGCCGGTCAGTGCGCGGCCGGCGAGCACCTGGTACCACGTGCACCTGTTCGCGCGTCGACGGCGTGGCGTCGTGACTGCGCTGGCGGCGATCACCGGCGTGGTGGTGGCGGCGGTCACCCTGCTGGTCTGGCAGAACGCGGAACTGCGGCGCGAGCAGCGGCTGTCGCAGCGCGTCGCGGCCTTCGCCCGCGACTTCCTGCTGCAGGCCGACGAACGCCAGGATCGGCCGGCCGACTACACGGTGCGCGAGGCACTGGAACGGGCGGCGGCAGCACTCGACGGCGAGGCGTTCTCCGACCCGGTGGTCGAGGCGGAGCTGCGGCTGCTGATCGGCGACGCGTTGCGCGGCCTGTCGCAGTCGACGGCGGCGATCGCCCAGCTCACGCGCGCGGCGGAACGGTTCGCGCAGGGGCTCGGCCCGGACGCGCCGCGCACGCTCGAGGCGCTGCTGTCGGCGGCCAGTGCGCGGTGTGACGGCGGCGACATCGACGGCGCCGATGCCGCGATGACGGAACTGGTGCCACGCGCGCAGCGGCTGCCGGCCGAGGAGCCGGTGCGGTGGCGAGCGCTGCACGAGCGTGCCTTCGTCAGCCGCGCCGCCGGCCGGCTCGAGGAAGCGGAGACGCTCTATCGCGAGGTGCTCGCGGGGCGGGAACGGGTGTTGGGGCGGACCGCGGCGCCGACGATCGTGACGCTGCACAACCTCGGCAGCCTGGTGCTCGCGCGCGGCGAGGCGGCGGCCGCGCGGGAGCTGCTGGCCGACTGCCTCGAACGATCGAAAGCCGCGGGCGAAGCGCGCACGTCGACGTGGCAGATCGCCGACAGCCTGGCTTCGGCGATGGCCGAACTCGGTGAGTTCGCGGCCGCTGCCGCGATCCACCGGCAGTCGCGGGACGGCTACGCCGAGCTGCTCGGCCCGGACCACGCGTTGACGCTCGGCTGCGCGTTCCACCTGCTGAAGACCCTGCACCGCGCCGGCGACCGCGACGGCATGCGCGACGTCGCGTTCGACCTGCTGCCGCGCTGCGAACGAACGTTCGGCGCTGCGGACCGCCGCACGATGGACGTGCTGGCCGCGGTCGCGTTGGCGAAGATGCAGGCGGGCGATCGGATGGGTGCGCTCGCCGACATGGAGCGCGCGCACCGCACCAAGGTGCAGAGCCTCGGCGCCATGCATCCCGACGCGTTCGTCGCCGGCAACAACCTGGCCGAGGCGCAACTCGACGCCGGCGTCTTCGACGCGGCCCTGGCCACGACGCAGCAACTCGTCGACGCGCTGCCCGACGCCAAGGACGTGCCCACGGTGCGCGCCGGCTACACGCACTTCCTGCACGCCCGAGCCTTGTCCGGCAACGGTCGTGCAGCGGCGGCCGGCGAAGCGGTCGCGCGTGCCGTCGAGCTGCTGCAGCCGGCGCTGCCAGCCGACCACGCGGTGCTGCAACGGGTGCGCACGCTCGCCGACGAACTGGCGGCCGCGCGCGGGGGAGGCTGAGGTGGCCGGGCGGGCGTTCGTGGTCACGGCGCTCGTCTGCGGCGCCGTCGCTGCCGCCGTGCTGCTGGTGGTTGGGCGTGGCGAGGAACCTTCGTTGCCCGCGTCGCCGGTCGTCGGAGCCGCGGCGGGCGTCGAAGAACCCGTGGCGTCCATTGCAGCGATGCCGCTGCCGAGCGACGCGCCCGCGGCTGAGCTGCCGATGGCGGTCCCCGCCGAGGCCGACGCACCTGCGCCCAGTGTCGTGGGGGAGCCAGTGGCGGGCCGCGTCGTGCTCGTCGTCGACGACAGCGGCGCTCCGATCGAGATGGCGACGGTCGTCGTGATCGACGGCGAACGCGACTTCGCGACCGCGCGCAGCGACGAGAAGGGCCGGGCCGTGCTGCCGGCACCCGCCCAGCACGTTCGTGGCAGCGCCGTCGGCCACTGGCCGGCGACGCTGGCGCTCGTCGGCGATGGCGACGCCGTGTTGCGCCTGCCGCGCGCGCCGCGGTTGGTCGGCCGCGTGTTCGCGCCCGACGGCAGGCCGCTTGCCGCTGCCGAGGCCGCCTTGCTGCCGGCGATCGCCGGCCGGCGTGCGTTCCCCTCGGTCCTGCCGCCAGGGGCGTGCGTCGGCCGGAGCGATGCGTCGGGGCGCTTCGAACTGCCCTGGCCCCTCGATGCGAGCCACGACCTCGTGGTGCGTGCGCGGGGAACGGGCGGTGCCGTGGTCCCCGCGCTGACCGCGGCGGCCTGCGGCGGCGAACAGGTCGTTCTGATGTCCGTGTCCGCGCGCGTGCACGGCACCGTTGCCGGAGCGGTGCCGCGTGGTGACGGCCCGATCGAGGTGTGGAGCGGTGCGCCCGATGCTGCTCGTCCTCGCTTGGGTCCGCTTGGGCCTCCGCCCGACGGACAGTGGCTCGCGCAGGCCTCGCTGCACGGCGATGCCTATGCGGTCGACGATCTGCCGTCCGGTCCGGCGTGGGTCGTCTGGCCGGACGCGGGCGCGGCCGTCGCGTGCGTGCTCGTGGCCGGCGCCAGCCTTCGCGTCGACCTGGCGGCCGCCGCACCCGCCCTGGTTGCTGGCACGGTCGCCAGTGGCAGCGGCGTCGAGGTCTTCCTCTACGGCGGACCCCGCTACACGCACGTCGTGCGAACCGCCGCGCACGGCGCATTCGCGTTCCCGCCCGTGCCTCCTGGCGACTATCTCCTGGGGGCGACCGGCGCGTCGTCGTCGCTGCACGGGCTGGTGCAGGAGTGGCTGTTGCACGGTCGCAGCGACCACGCGCGATCGCTCACCGTGCGAGCCGGCGAACGGCTCGACGTGGACCTGCCGTCGCCGCAGCCGGGCGTTGGCGCGATCGCCGGCCACGCGCATCGCGCGGGAGTTCCCGCCGCGACGTGCGCCGTCGAGGTCGAGTCGGTGCCGTTCGTTGGCGCGCGCCGCCGTCGACTTGCGGTCGATGCGCAGGGGGCATTCGCGTGCGGTGAACTGCCGCCGGGCGAGTACGACGTGCGGTTGGTGCTCGGGGAAACGGAGCTGGCGCGCGTCGCGTGCCGGGTTCGCGCCGGGGCGCCGACAACCGTGACGCTGGTGTCGCCGTGAGCGCGATCAGCCCGCGAGCAGTTCGCGGCAGTGCACGGCCTGCACGTCGGCTTCGTGGTGGCGAACGAACGCGCTCGCGTGGCGGCCCGGACCGAGGTCGACGAAGCGCGTGACGCCGTGGCGGACGCGCAGCCGCTGCACGGCGCGCGAGAAGTCGATCGGGGCGGCGACGTTGGTCGTGAACTCGCCGAGCAGGTCGTCGGCGGCCACGACGGCACGGCCCCACAACGTCGAGAACATGGCGCGGGCGGCCGGCAGCACGCGTGCAGTCCGCGCGGCTTGCTCCAGGATCCCGGCGAGCCCACGCAGCACCGGCGCATGCAGCGGGCAGTCGCCGACAGCGCGCACGCGCGCACCGGCTGCCGTCGCCAGCGCGTGCGCGCGTTCCCGGGTCGCGTCGTCGCCGGCGACCAGCAGGAAGCGCGGCGACAGGCGGCACGCGGCGATGCCGGCGGCGCGCAGGGTCGCGCGCAGGGCGGTCGTGGCCCGGCCGTTGCCGAGGACCGCGGCGATCGTGCTGCCGCGCACGCACGGCAGCGGCGGCAGCGAGGCGGCGAACTGCACGAACTGCGCGAAGGTGGCGACGCCGGCGTGGCAGCTGCGCGCGAGGTCGCCGAGCGAGTAGCCGCAGAGCCACTGCGCGCGTTCGCCGCGGCGTTCGAGTTCGTCGGCGGCGGCGAGTTGCATCGCCATCACGGCCAGCGCGCGCCAGCGCCACGCCGCGGGCGCCGCCGGCAGCGCGCGGCCTTCGCGCAGGGCGCGCTCGAAGTCGCGGAACCCGGCCTCGCCGCCGCACCACGCCGCCACGTGGGCCCACCGCTCGTCGAAGCCCGGCAGCGTGAGCGCCCAGGCGTGTTCGGCGGGCTGGCCGGCCCCGTCGAGCCCGGGGAACACGAACGCGGTGACGTCGCCCACGGGCCCGGTCTCACTGCTTGGTCAGCGTCGCGTTCGCGGCCGCGCTGCCGCCGCCGTCGAACGTGATGGTGACGTTCGCGTTGATCTGCGTCGCCGTCCACGTGCCGGTCAGCGTGAAGGTGTCGACGCCGCCCGGGATCGCCGTGCCGCTGGCGTTCAGGGTGCCGTCGGCGGCGAGCGTGCCCGTCAGCGTGCCGTAGACCGCCGAGGTGATGCTCACCAGCGAGGCGTTGACCGCCGACACCGTCGCGGTGAACGACTCGAGCGGCGGGTTGGCGCCGCCGAACACGTTGCCGTCCATGTCGAACTGCACGGTGAACGTGTCGCCGGCCTGGCTGACCGTGGCGCTGAGTGCCCCGGTGCTCGAGAACGTGGTGTTGGTCCAGGTGCCGGCCCAGGTGCCGAGGTAGGTCGCGGCGTTGAACGTGGTCGAGCCGCCGCCGCCGCCACCGCTGCAGGCGGTCGGCAGGGCGAGAAGGAGCAGGGTGGGGACGAGGAGGATCTTGTTCATGGCACCGCCAAGGCGCGCGGGCAGGGCCTCGACCGCCACGATTTCGCGGATCGGGCTCGGGCCCGGGGGGGGCCGCCGCGTGGCGCGGCTGGACGCTCCGTCAGCGCCGCTCGCCGAGCCAGCGGCGGGGCAGCTGCTTGCCGCGGCCGTGCCGGGCGAAGTGGCGTTCGGCGCCGGCGGCGACGTGGCGCACCGCCTCGTCGACGTCGTCGGTGACGATCAGGCGATCCAGGTCCTCGGCGGCGATCGTTCCCTCGGCGAGCATCGACCCGCGCAGGAACGTGAGCAGCGGCGCCCAGTACTCGGTGCCCATCAGCACCAGCGGGAAGTCCTCGATCGTCGCCGTCTGGATCAGCGTCGCGGCTTCGAACAGCTCGTCCATCGTGCCGAAACCGCCGGGCAGCACGACGAAGGCGAGGCTGTACTTCACCAGCATCACCTTGCGGACGAAGAACCAGCGGAACTCGACGAAGCGATCGAGGTACGGGTTGGGCTGCTGCTCGTGCGGCAGGGTGATGTTGCAGCCGATCGACAGGCCGCCGGCCTCGCGCGCGCCGCGGTTGGCGGCCTCCATGATGCCGGGCCCGCCGCCGGTCATCACCGCGAAGCGCTCGCGCGCGAGCGCGCCGCCGAGTTCACGCCCCAGGCGATACCAACGATGGTCGGCGGGGAAACGCGCCGAACCGAACACCGTCACGCACGGGCCGAGGAAGTGCAGCGCGCGGAAGCCCTTCACGAACTCGCCGAAGATGCGGACCGCGCGCACCAGTTCGGCGAAGCGGCTGCGTGGTCCCGCGAGGAACTGCCGCTCGCCGCGGTCGGCCGAAGTCTTGCCCCAGTCGCGGCGCGGCAGTTCGGTGGTCACGGCTGGCCCCGCAACCAGACGCGCACGATCCGCGCATCGCCGAGCGCGTCGCGGGCCGGACCATCGTCGCCGGCGCGCAGGCAGGTGACCGCGGCGTCGTCGGCGTCGGCGGTGACGGCCGGCGGGAGGTGCAGCTGCGGGACCAGCGTCGCGAACGGCGTCAGCGCGGCGAGCCACCCGAACGGCCCGCCAGCGACCGACCAGTCGCTGCGCACGACGGCGCCGGCAGCGATCCCGGTGCTCAGCACCCAGTCGATCGGCTCCATCAGCAGGCCGACCAGGGGCGCGTGCAACGGCGGATCGTCGGACTGCAGGAAGCCGCAGGGTTCGCGGTAGGCGACGGCGATCGGCACCAGCGCGCCGCCCGGGAGCCGGAGCTCGCCGGGTCGTGTGACGACCAGCAGGTTCGTGCCGCAGCTCGCGAGCAGTGGCAGCAGCAACACCGCGAGTCGCGGGCGTCGCATCAGCCTTCGGCCTTGGCGACCTTCACCATCTCGCGGAACACCACCATGCCGTCGCCATCCTCGGGCAGCGCACCGCGTTCGAGCATGGTGCGGCGCCAGTTCGGCATGTGGGTGGGCAGGAAGCTGCGGTCGGGGTGCGGCATCACGCCGAGCACGCGACCGTTGCCGTTGGTCAGGGCGGCGAAGCCGAGCGGCGCGCCGTTGGGGTTGTGCGGGTAACGCTCGGTCGCCTCGCCCTTGTCGTCGACGTAGAGCGCGGCGGCGTAGCCTTCGTCGAGCAACATGCGCTGCAGGGCCGGGTCGCGGGCGACCAGCCGTCCTTCGCCGTGCGCGGCCGGCCAGCGCAACGTCAGCCCCGCCGGCAGGAACACGCAGCGCGATTTCTGCGTGCGCAGCGTGACCCAGCGGCACTCGTAGTGGTTGCTGAGGTTGTGGGTCAGCGTGACCTCTTCGTCGAGCGTGCCGCGGGTGCACGGCAGGAGGCCGAGGCGCACCAGCACCTGGAAGCCGTTGCAGATGCCGATCACGAGCCCGCCGCGAGCGACGAACTGCAGGATGCGCGGGCCGAGCGAGCTCTTCATCTCGAGCGCCAGCACGCGTCCCGAGCTGATGTCGTCGCCGTACGAGAAGCCGCCGGGCACCGCGAGCATCGCGAAGCTGTCGAGGCGCGTCGGGTCGGCGAGCAGTTCGCGGATGTGCACGTAGCTCGGCGCAGCGCCAGCGCGTTCGAACGCGAAGTGCGTCTCGCGCTCGCAGTTGATGCCGGGCGCCCGCAGCACGAGGACCTTGGGCGAGTTCACTTGGCACCTCCGGAGAGCAGCGTGGCGTCGAGGTCGAGCGGGCGCTTCCAGGCCGCCTCGAGGTCGGCGACGGCCACGCGCGCCGCGTCGGCCCCGCCGTGGCGCACGACGATCGTCGCCTCCTTGGTCACTTCGCCGAGCACCGCGAACGGCACCGGGCCCAGGTTGGCGCGCAGGTCGTCGAGCCGATCGGGCGGCACTTCGAGCAGGAACCGGCTCTGCGACTCGCTGAACAGGATCTGCTCGGCGCGCAGCGTGCTCTGCACGACGACGCGGTCGAGGTCGATCGCGGCACCGAGCCGTCCGCCGAGGCACATCTCGGCGAGCGCTGCGGCCAGGCCGCCCTCGCTCAGGTCGTGCGCGGCCAGCGCGCAGCGCGCCGCGAGCGCGCGCGCGACGCCGCGCAGCGTCGCGTGCGCCACCTCGTGGTCGACGCGCGGGGCGCGGTCGCCGAGCTGGCCCTTCGACTTGGCGTAGACGCTGCCGCCGAGTTCGTCCTTGGTGGTGCCGACCAGCACCACGAGCGAACCGGCGCGCTTGCAGTCGGTGGTCAGCGTGCGCGCGACGTCGGGGATCACCGACATCGCGGTGACCAGGATGCAGCCGGGGATGCGGATGGTGCGGTCGCCGGCGCGGAACTCGTTGTGCAGCGAGTCCTTGCCGGACACGAACGGCGTGCGGTAGCGCATCGCCAGCGCGCACAGCGCCTCGGTCGCGCGCACCAGTTCGCCGAGGCACTCGGCGTCGCGCGTGTTTCCCCAACAGTAGTTGTCGAGCACGACCGTGTAGTCGGGGTCGCCGCCGGCAGCGACGACGTTGCGCATCGCTTCGTCGAGCGCGCACTCGGCCATCGCCGCGGGATCGATGCGGCTGTAGCGCGGGTTGAGTCCGTTGGCGAGCACGACGCCGCGCCGGGAGCCGAGCTTGGGGGCGAGCACCGCCGCGTCGCTCGGCCCGTCTTCCTTGACGCCGCACAGCGGCTTGCCGGCCGACGCGGCCTGCACTTCGTGGTCGTACTGGCGCACGATCCACTCCTTGCTGCAGACGCCGAAGTCACCCATCACCGCGAGCCAGGCGCGGCCGAGGTCGGTCTCACGCGGCAGCGACAGCGGCGCGAGTTTCGGCGCGCGCCACACCGCGTCACGCACGCGGACCGGCAGGCCCTTGTGCAGGAAGTGCAGGTCGAGGTCGGCGTGCACGGTGCCCTGGAACTCGACGCGCAGCCGCTGGTCGGAGGTGAAGCGGCCGAGCACCACCGCTTCGCACGCCTCGGCGGCGCAGACCGCGAGCAGGCGCTCGAGCTTGGCCGGCGGCACCGCCAGCACCATGCGTTCCTGCGCTTCGCTGATCCAGACTTCCCACGGCGCCAGTCCCTGGTACTTGAGCGGGGCGTTGCCGAGCTCGACGACCGCGCCGAGTCCCTCGGCCATCTCGCCGACCGCCGAACTGAAGCCACCGGCACCACAGTCGGTGATCGCGGTGAACAGGTCCTCGTCGGCGGCGCGCAGCACGGCGTCCATCGCCTTGCGTTCGGTGATCGGGTCGCCGATCTGCACCGCGCCCGAACTCAGCTTCTCGCTCTCGGTGTGCAGTTCGAGCGAACTGAACGTGGCGCCGTGGATGCCATCGCGGCCGGTGCGGCCGCCGAGTGCCACGATCACGTCGCCGGCGCGCGCCTGCTTCTTGGCGCGGGCGGTCGGCAGGATGCCGACGTTGCCGACGTAGACCAGCGGGTTGCCGACGAAGTTCTCGTCGAAGTGCACGCTGCCGTTCACCGTCGGGATGCCCATCGGGTTGCCGTAGTCGCGCACGCCGGCGACGACGCCCTTCAGCAACGACAGCGGGTGCATGCAGCCCTGCGGCAGGTCCTTCGCCGCCAGGTCGGGCGGGGCGAAGCAGAACACGTCGGTGCTGGCGACCGGGCGCGCGCCCAGGCCGGTGCCGAGCACGTCGCGGATCACGCCGCCGACGCCGGTGCCCGCACCGCCGAACGGCTCGATCGCCGACGGCCGGTTGTGGGTCTCGACCTTGATGCACACCGAGTGTTCGTCGTCGAACTTGACGATGCCGGCGTTGTCGACGAACACGCTGACGCAGAAGTCGCGCGCGAGATCGTGCGTCACCTTGGCGATCGTGCTCTTCAGCAGGTTCTCGATCAGGCGGCCCTCGAACCGCACGTTGCCGGTGAGGGTCTTGTGCTTGCAGTGCTCGCTCCAGGTCTGCGCCAGGGTCTCGAGTTCGAGGCGCGTGGGGGCGCGGCCGAGCTTGCCGAAGTGCTGTTGGATCGCCGTCATCTCGGCGCCATCCAGCGCGAGGCCACCGTCCTTCGACAGCTTCTCGAGGCCGGCGGTGTCGAGGTGCGCGAGCGGGATCGGATGCACGGCGAGGTCGGCGACGCCGGCAGCACCCGGCAGTCCCGCGGGCAGCGCGTCGAGCAGCACGTCCTGCACGACGTCGTTGGCGAGCGCCTTGCGAGCGGCGCTGCGCAGCGCGTCACCGTCGCCGGCGAAGCGCACGTCGAAGGCGCGGTAGGTGCCGGCCGCCGTGACCGGCAGGCCGAGGTCGGCGAGCGCCTTCTGCAGCGAGTGCGCGACCGGGTCGGTGACGCCGGGCCGCGGCACCACCGCGACCATGCGCGTACCGCGCGGCGGCACCTGGGCGGCGGCGTCGGGCGCGTGCACGACGAAGGTGTCGATCACCGGATCGCACAACACGGCGCGGGCGAACGTTCGCACCTGCGCCTCGGGCAGGTCGGCGCCGAGCAGGTAGCCGCGGCGGCTGCGCACGTCCTGCACCCCGTCGAGTCCGGCCGAACGCAGGGCGCGCAGCGCGGACAGGCCCATCGGATCGGGCTGTTCAGGTCGGGCCAGAACGTCGATGCGCCAGGCTTTCATGGTGCTGGCGGGCCACGATGCAGGGGAGTGCTCGGAGGCGCAAGCGCACGGTTGCTGCGGAGTGGCGGGCTTCCGGGCGGGCGCCGCGAGGGCCGGCTGCCGGGGCTAGTAGCTCTCGCGTTCGCCCGGGAACGCGCCCTTCTGCACGTCCTGGCAGTAGGCGCGCACCGCGTCGCCGATCTCCTTGCCCAGCTCCCGATAGCGCCGCACGAACCGCGGCCGGAACTTCGTGAACAGCCCGAGCAGGTCGTGCGTGACCAGGATCTGCCCGTCGACGTGCGGCCCGGCGCCGATGCCGATCACCGGGATCGCCACCGCTTCGGCGACGCGCTTGCCGAGTTCCGCGGGCACCTTCTCGAGCACGAGCGCGAACGCGCCGGCCTGTTCGAGGCACTTGGCGTCCTCGACGATGCGTTGCTGCTCCTCCGCGTCCTGGCCGCGCGCCCGGTAGGAGCCGAACTGGTGGATGCTCTGCGGCGTGAGCCCGACGTGGCCCATCACCGGGATGCCGGCGTCGACGAGCCGTTGCACGGTCGGCGCGAACGCCACGCCGCCTTCGAGCTTGACCGCTTCGGCGAGTCCTTCCTTGAGCAGGCGGCCGGCAGAGCGCAGGGCGTCCTCGACGCTGATCTGGTAGCTCAGGAACGGCAGGTCGCCGACCACGAGCGCGCGCTTGCAGCCGCGAGCGACCAGTTCGGTGTGGTACACCATCTGGTCCATCGTCACGGGCACCGTCGTGTCGCGGCCCTGCACGACGGTCGCGACCGAGTCGCCGACCAGCACGATGTCGACGCCGGCTTCGTCGAGCAGCGAGGCGAACAGGTGGTCGTAGGCGGTGAGCGCGGTGATGCGCTGCCGCTGCGCCTTCATCGTGCGCAGCGTCGCCGTCGTCACCTTGCCGGCCGTCATGCTGGTCCCGTGGGCGGCCACGAACTCACCAGTCGCCGAACGTGTCGGGCGTGTCGCTTTCCGGCGGCGGCGGGGGCGGGGCGGGCCCGCCGGACTGGCCCGGCGGCGGCGGCGGCTTGTAGTCGTCGACACCGTCGCCAGGAACGCGCGGGCCGCGGCGCTTGGGCCGGCCCTTGCCCTCGACGATGCTGCCAAACGTCGGCACGCGCTTGGGATCCAACTCGACGTCGAACGCGGACAGATCGAGGGCCGCCGGTTCGATCACGTCGACCTTGCCGCGTCGATCGCGGAAGCGCGGCACGACGTCGACGTCGTGCGGCCGGTCGTCGCGCGGCCGGTCCTGGTGGGAACGACGGCGGTCGCGGTGCCCCGAGCGCTGCTGGTGCTGGTGCTGGTGCTGGTGTTGCCGCGGCGGGTGCTGCTGCCGTTGCGGTTGCTGCGGTTGCTGCGGGCGGTCGCCCGAGTGGCCGCCAGGCTGGTCGTCGCCCTCGGAGCGACGGCGACCACGGCGGCGACGGCGGCGCCGTCGGCCCGAACGGTCGCCCGGCTCGGCGTCGCCCGCCGGCGTGGGGGGAGCCCCTTCGTCGATGGGCTCGCCGCCGGCATCGCTCGCTGCCTCGCCGGTCTCGTCGGCGCGGTGCGGGCCGTCGACGTCGTCCTCGGCCGGGGCATCGGGGTCGCGCTGCTCGCGCACCGGGCGCAGCGGTTCGTGCTGCGCGTGCTCGGCATCGACGGCTTCGCCGTGCGGTGCCGGAGGGGGGCTCTCGCGGAAGGCGTCACCGCCGCGACCACGCCGGCGTCGGCGACGGCGGCGTCGGCGGCCGCCTTCGCCTTCGGGCTGGCCGGCGTCGGCGGTGGCGGGGCGTGCCGTGTCCTCTGGAACTGGGCCGTCGCTGGCCAGCACGTTGTCGTCGGCAGCGTCGAGGTCGGAGTCGTCGGCGCCCTCGGGATGCACGAAGTCGTGCACGACGTGTGGGGTCCGGACCGACGGCGGCGCGTCGTCGTCGTCGCCCGGCGAAGTCTCGGGCGCGGGCGCCGCCATGCCTTCGGCCGGCGCGTCTGCGGGGAATGCGTCGCCCTCCTGTCCACCGCGGCGGCGGCCGCGGCGACGGCGGCGTCGGCGACGACGACCCGGCTCGCCCGGCTGCGCCCACGGATTCGCCGGTGCTTCGTCGTTGCCCCGGCCTTCGTCCGTCGCGGGTGGCGCTTCGGCGTCGTCGGGCGCGGCGTTCTCGTCGTCCGCCGACCGTGGTTCGTCCGCGGCCTGGTCGCGCGGTGCGTTCGCTGCTTCGCCGCCGTGCTCGTCGTCGTACTCGCGCCGCTCATCGAAGCGTTCGCCGCCGTGGAACGCGGCGTCGGCGAGATCGCGCCAACGGTCGACGACCGACAGGTCGCCGCCGGCAGCCATCGTGCGCAATTCGAACAGGTCGAGCGCTTCGAGGAAGTACGGACCGTGCACGAAGCCTTCGGTGCGGAAGCGCTTCTCGCCGTCGTCCTGGGCGAACCGGTGCTGCACGCCGCAGATGCGCTTCAGGCAGCCGGCGTCGCGCCGCGGCAGCCGCAGTTCGGCGCAGAACGGGCCGAGCAGTTCTTCGGCGATCGACGACGGGCTGCGGCCGGGGTTGCGCGCGGACTTGGCCAGCACCGTGTCGACGAGCAGCGTGCCGAGCAGCACTCCGCTCGGCGGCATGTGACCGTCCTGGATGCGGTGGTCGAGGGCCTGCAGCAGACGCCAGAAGTCGACGCGCTCCTCGTGCGCCGCATCGGCGAGGTGGTCGGCGAGCACCGGCACGAGGCTGCGCACGGCGCCGACATCGCGCAGCAACTGGAAGCTGTCGAGCGAATGGCCGCTGCGCAGCAGGCGCAGGATCTCCTCGAACAGGCGCGGGGGGGCGCTGCGCACGAGGTCAGCCGACGTGTCGCACATGGCCTGGAACGTGCCGGGCTCGACGGTGAAGCCGAGCCGCCCGGCGAACTTCGCGGCGCGCAGGATGCGCACCGGGTCCTCGCGGAAGCGGACGTGCGGGTCGCCGATCGTGCGGATCACGCGGTCGCGGACGTCCTGCAGGCCGTTGGTGTAGTCGAGGATCGTGTCGCGCGTCGGGTCGAGGAACAGCGCGTTGACCGTGAAGTCGCGGCGGAGCGCGTCTTCCTCGGCCGTGCCGAACTCGTTGTCGCGCGTGATCAGGACGTCGTCGCCGTTCTCGCTCGCCTGCGGCGACTGGCGGAACGTCGAGCACTCCAGGATCTTGGTGTTGCCGTGGAAGTGCAGGTGCGCGAGCTTGAAGCGGCGGCCGATGATGCGGCTGTTGCGCGGGAAGACGCGCTTGACCTGCTGGGGTCGCGCGGCGGTCGCGATGTCGTAGTCCTTCGGCGTGCGGCCGAGCAGCAGGTCGCGAACGCAGCCACCGACCAGGTAGGCCTCGTGACCGAACTTCTGCAGGCGCTGCGTGGCGCGCACCGCGTCGCCGTCGAGTTGCGACAGGTCCACGCCCGTCGGGGAAAGGATCGTCGGTTCGATCGTCGTGCGTCCAGGTTCGCGAAAGTGCGCGGACGGTTTACCGGGCGACCCCGGCGACCGGCAACCAGTTTCTCCGTGCGGCATTGCGGCCGCCCGCGGACCCGCGCGGGATCAGGCCTGCAGGCCGCCGTCGACGGTCAGGACCTGGCCGGTCAGGTAGGTGCTGCCGTCGCCGAGCAGGAACGCCACCAGCCCGAGCACGTCGCTGGGCGTGCCGAGCCGCCCGAGCGGCACGCGGGCTGCGAGCCGTTGCTGGCTTTCGCGGTGGCTGTGCTCGTGCGCGATCAGGCCCGGCGCCACGACGTTCACCGTCACGCCGGCCGGCGCGACCTCGAGCGCGAGACTGCGCGCGAGCTGGATCACGGCGGCCTTGGCGGCGAAGTAGACCGGCGCGCGCAGCATGCCGCGGTCCTTGTCGGCGCCGGCGGCGGCGAACAGCACGACGCGGCCGCGTCGGGCGGCGACCATCGCCGGCACGATCGCCTGCACGGTGTGGAACGCGCTCGCGACGTTGCTGGCGAACAGGTGGTCGAAGGTCGGCCGGTCGGTGGAGAGCAACGGCTGCTCGGCGAAGTCACCGACGGTGTGGATCAGGGCGAACGGCGCGCCGTGCTTGCTCTGGTAGCCGGCGAACGCCGCCCGCAGCGCCGCGGGGTCGGTCGCGTCGACGCCGGTGTGGCGGGTCCAAGTGGTCGTGCGGTCCGGCCACGCCTCGGCGATCGCCTTGCCGATGCCCTGGCCGCCGCCGACGACGAGGATCGGGTCGCGCACGTTCGCTCAGCCGTGCCGCAGCCAGCCGAAGATCTCCTTCAGCTTGGGCGGGTTGCCGGTCATCAGCACGCCGACGCGGAAGATCTTGCCGGCGAGCCGGAACGCGATCCAAACGCTCGCCACCAGCAGGATCGTGGTGATCACGTACTCGTAGACCTCGGGCGGCCCGCCGGCGCGGTTCATCATCGTGAACGGCGTGAACAGCGGGACGTAGCTGAGCACCTTGGCGACGACGCCGTTGGGTTCCTGGACGATGAACATCATCGAGACCAGCGGCACGATCAGCAGGATGAACACCGGCTGCAGCAGGTTCTGCGCTTCCTTGAGGCTGTTCGTCACCGACCCCAGCCCGACCAGGATCGCCGCGAACAGCAGGTAGCCCAGCAGGAAGTAGACGACGAAGCTCGCCAGGTAGAGCGGGTCCTTGACCGACGCGAAGACGCTGAGGTCGGCATCGGGGATCAGCACGGAGGCGAGCCACAGGCCGCCGAGCCCGCATAGCACCCATGACAACGTCAGGGTCATGCCGGTGGCGCCGATGCCCCAGATCTTGCCGGCCATCAACTGGCCGGGGGACACCGACGACAGCAGCACCTCGATGATGCGGTTGCTCTTCTCTTCGACGGTGTTGGTCAGCAGCATCTGCGCGGCGGTGAACACCGCGATCCACAGCAGGTAGACGAACGCGACGGGCGCGAAGCTGCCGGCCTTGTCGGCGACCGTGACGTCCTTCGTAGCCCCCGTGGCGTCGGCCTGCTTCTCGACGAAGCGCACCTCTTCCTTGAGGCGGTCCGCGACGTCGCGCGGGATGCCGGCCGCGGCGATCCGCAGTTCCTGCACGACGCGCGTCGCAGCCGCGCCGTACCAGGTGCGCACGGAGTCGTCGGTGAAGTTGTTGCTGACGTAGCGGAAGTCCTCGAGGCTCTTGGTGGCGTCGGCGCCGACCACGAAGTAGGCGAACAGCGTGCCGGCCTTCACCTGCTGGGCGAGCCGCGTCTGCTGCTCGGCGGGCGGCAGGTCGGCGACGCCGAGATCCTGCAGCGAGCGGAACTGGAACTTCTTCGCGGTGGCGAGCGCTTGTTGCTGCTTCACCATCGCCGCGAAGTCGTTCGCCGGCATCGCCTGCAGCAGGGCGTGCAGGCGATCCTGTACGTCCGCGGGCACGGCCGGCGGTTCCTTCTTGTCGCCCGGCGCCTGCAGGTTCGCGAGGTCGGGGCCGAGGTGCTCACGCATCGCCGCCAGTTCGGCCGTCAGGCTCTCGTTCTTCGCGAGCAAGCGGGCCAGCGCGACCATGTCCGCACTGCGCGCCTGCTTCTCGATGCGCGCGCCGAGGCCGTCGGCGCTCAGGTCGACGACGGCGTAGCTCTTGGTCTCCTTCAGCTTGTTCAGCACGAAGCCAGCACCGATCGAGATCGCGATCAGCACCGGGAACGCCAGGATGCCGATCCAGAACGTCTTGGTGCGGATGTTCTCGAGGTACTCGCGCTGCGCGACGAGCAGGGTCTTGCTGGCCATGGCTCAGCGCTCCTGGCCCGCCGCGGCGAGCTTCTGGTTGGCCTCTTCGACGGTGCGCACGAACACCTCGTGCAGCGACGGCTCGCGGTAGTCGAAGCGGCGCACGGTGACGCGGTCGACCAGCCAGCGCAGTGCTTGCTGCGGGTCCTGGCCCGGCTGCAGGAAGATCGCGGCCGACTTGCCGTTGTCGTTGAGGCGCGCGACGCCGGGCAGTTGCCGCAGCACGCTGCCGTCGCCGTCGTAGTCGAGCTGGATGCCGTGGTCGCGGCCCTTGCGGATCTGCGCCAGCGTGCCGGCGAACTGCAGCCGGCTCTTGTGGATCATCATCACGTAGTCGCAGAGCTGTTCGGCGTGCTCCATGCCGTGCGTGCTGAAGATCACGGTGCGGCCGGCCCGCTTCATGTCGAGGATCAGGTCGCGCATCAGGTCGCGGTTGACCGGGTCGAGACCGCTGAACGGCTCGTCGAGGATCACCAGTTCGGGCTCGTGGATGATGGTGCCGAGCACCTGCACCTTCTGGCCCATGCCCTTGCTCATCGCCTCGCACTTCTTGTCGAGCCAGTCGCCCAGCCCGTAGCGGGTCAGCAGCTCGCGCGCGCGCAGGTTCGCGGTGCTGCTGTCCATGCCCTTGAGCTTGCCGAAGTAGGCGACGATCTCCGCCGTCTTCATCTTCTTGTAGAGCCCCTTCTCCTCCGGCAGGTAGCCGAGGCGGTCCTTGACCTCTGCGGCGTCGGCGTGGCCGAGCACCGAGATGCGGCCGGCGTCGGGGTGGAAGATGCTCATCACCATCCGGATCGCGGTCGTCTTGCCAGCGCCGTTCTGGCCGAGGAACCCGTAGATGCAGCCCTGCGGGACCGTGAGCGAGAGATCGGCGACCGCCGTGAACGACCCGAACCGCTTGGTGACGCCGTGCAACTCGAGCGCGTGTTCCATGCGAAGGCGCGGCGAGTGGCCGCTGGGGCGCGGAGATTGTCGGTGCTGCCCGTCGCTGGCAAGCGTGCGCTGGCGATCGGTGACCCGCAGTGCGCGGGCGCGCCGCGTCAGCGCATGAAGTCGGCCACGGTCCGCTGCTCGACGTGGCACTGCACGCAGCGGTCGCGCTCGGGATGCAGGCAGCGGATCTCCTCGCGCGCCGCGGGGCCGGTGTGGCAGGCGCGGCAGTTCTCGCGCAGCAGCACCTGGTGCGGGATGACCGGTGGTGCGAGGTCGTTGAGGCGCTTGCCGGCGCGCAGATCCTGGCGCAGGCCCTGGAAGTCGTTCGCGGCGAACACGTCGCTGGTGTGCTGCCAGACGTGGCACTGCACGCAGCGGCTCATCGCCGCGGGCGGATCCACGTCGGTGTGCGGCGTCGGCGGCGCGAAGCCGGTGCCCGGCACCTCGATGCCGGTCGTGGTGTGGCAACTGAGGCACGACGCACCGAAGTCGCGGTGCGGGATGACGGGCGGGGCGCCGTCGTAGAGCCGGCGCTCGGCGCGCGCGGCCGCCGACACCTTCAGCGCACCGGGCTTGCCGGGCACGGCGACGGTCGGCGCGTTCGGATCCTGCTCGCCGCCGCATCCGGGGGCGAGCAGCAGCGCCGCCGCGAACGTCGCGAAACGGAAGCGCGCGTTCATGCGCGCTCCACCTTGACCGCGCACTTCTTGTAGTCGGGCTCCTTGCTGATGTTGCACATCGCGTCCAACGTGACGCGGTTGATCAGCAGGTGCTCGTCGAAGAACGGCACGAACACCTGGCCTTGCACCGGCTTGCCGCGGCCGTCGACGACGGCGGGCAGCTCGAGCTTGCCGCGGCGCGACGTCAGCCGGACCTTGTCGCCGGTCTTGATGCCGAGGCGCTGCGCGTCGGCGCGGTTGATCTCGACGTAGGCGCTGGGCACCGCCTGGTGCAGCTGCTTGACGCGGCGGGTCATCGAGCCCGAGTGCCAGTGCTCGAGCACGCGGCCGGTCGACAGCCAGAACGGGAACTCGGCGTCGGGCACTTCGGCCGGCGGGTGCCACGGCCGCAGCCAGATCGCCGCCTTCTCGCCGTAGCCCTTGGCCTTGTAGAAGTGCACGCCGTTGGGCTTCTTCACGTACGGGTCGAAGCCGGCGGCATAGCGGTAGCGCGTCTCCTTGCCGTCGACGACCGGCCACAGCATGCCGCGCGTCGCCTTGAGCTGGTCGAGGCTCGCGAGGTCCTTGCCGTTGCCGAGCGTGAACTTGCGGTACTCCTCGTACATCGCCGCGTGCCAGTCGCCGGACCACGGGAACAGGTTCCCCATGCCCATCTTCTTGGCGACCTCCATCACCTGCCACGCGTCCTCCTTCGCCTCGCCGGGCGCGTCGATCAGCTTCTTCCAGTGCTGCGTGCGGCGTTCGCTGTTGCCGAAGATGCCCTCGCGTTCGACCCAGGCGGCCGACGGCAGGACCAGGTCGGCGGCGTCGGTGGTGGGCGTGGGGTAGATGTCGCTGACGACGAGGAAGCGCCCATCGCCGGGCTTGCGGTCGATCCGGTGCAGGTTGGGGATCGTGACCCAGGGGTTGGTGGTCTGCACCCACATCACCCGGATCTCCCCGCGCGCGAAGGCGCGGAACATGTCGAGGGTGTGATGGCCCGGCTTGTCCGGGATCGTGCCCTCGGGCAGCCCCCAGATCTGCTCGGCCTTCTTCCGGTGCTCGGGGTTGGTCACCACCATGTCCGCTGGCAGCCGGTGGCTGAACGTGCCGACTTCGCGCGCCGTGCCGCACGCCGACGGCTGACCCGTCAGCGAGAACGGCCCATCGCCGGGCCGCGAGATCTTGCCGGTCAGCAGGTGCAGGTTGTTGATCAGGTTGTTCATCCAGGTGCCGCGCGTGTGCTGGTTCACGCCCATGCACCACAGGCTCACCGTGCGGCGGCTGTTGTCGCCGTACATGTCCGCCATCGCCTCGATCTGCTGCACCGGCACGCCGGTGAGCTTCGACACGTGGGCGGGCGTGTACTCGTCGAGGAACTTCACGAAGTCGTCCCACGTCGCGTCGGCCGGCTTGTCGGCGAACGTGTACTTGTCCGCCTGCTCGCCATGGCAGCCGAAGCCGATCTCCTCGAGCTTCTCGATGCCGCGCTTGCAGACGGTGTTCTCGTCGATGAACGCCTTGTCGATCTTGCCCTTCTTCACCAGCAGGTGCAGCAGGCCGTTCGCGAGCGCCAGGTCGCTGCCGGGCTGCATCACGACGGTGACGTCCGCGTACTCGCTGGTCGGCGACGGCCGCGTCGTGATGTCGACGATGCGCACGCCGGGGTGCTGGCGCTTGTTCTCGAGGATGCGCGAGAACAGCACCGGGTGCATCTCGGCCATGTTCGCGCCCCAGAGGAAGAAGTCCTGGCCGACGTCGAGGTCTTCGTAGCAGCCCATCGGCTCGTCGCTCTGGAACTGCGTCATGAACCCCATCACCGCACTCGCCATGCACAGCCGGGCGTTGGGTTCGATGTTGTTCGAGCGCAGTCCGCCCTTCATCCACTTGAGCGCCGCGTAGCCGTCGAACACCGTCCACTGGCCCGAGCCATACATCGCCACGGCCTCGGGGCCCTTGTCCTTCAGCGCGCCGGCGAACTTCTCGGCGATCAGCGCGATCGCCTCGTCCCACGAGATGCGCACCAGCTTGCCGTCCTTGCGCAGCTGCGGGTACTGCAGGCGGTCCTTGCCGTAGAGCATCGCCGGCAGGTGGTAGCCCTTGACGCAGAGCAGGCCCTTGTTGACCGGGTTGGCCGCGTCGCCGCGCACCGCCATCACCTTGCCGGCCTTGGTGCCGACCTCGACGCCGCAGCCGGTGCCGCAGTAGCGGCACGGCGCCTTGTCCCAGGTGAGGTCGGCGTGGGCGACCGGATCCTGGATCGCCGTCAGCCGCGCCGCCTCGTCGCGGTCGCGCAGCGAGAACGCCGCGACGCCCATCGCCGACAGGAAGCCGCGCCGGTCGCAGCCGACACCATGGTGGGGGACGTTCATGGTGTCCTCACTTCTTGCCGAGCCACTGGTGCTCGGGCCGGGCCAGGATGGCGTCGATCACCTGCTGCAGCGCGTCGGCTTCGGCGGTCTTGCCGTCCTTCCGCGCGTGCTCGACGAGCTCCTTCGCCTGCGGGATCAGCTCCTGGTAGAAGCGCTCGGCGACCTCGAACATGCCGTGCCAGTGCGTGTAGTCGGGCGCCATCATCGACGCCCCGTGGCGCGCGCGCCGGCCTTCGTGGTGCCACAGGTAGTACCACGTCCACTCGATCTCTTCGTCGAAGTCCTGCTTGGTCAGGAGGCCCTTGGCCTTGGCGGTGTCGACGATCTGCTTGCCGGGCTTCGCGAACTTCTCGTTGTAGAGCACGATCAGGTCGTCGTACTGCTTGTAGAAGGACGTGATGTAGTCCTGCGTGTGGCAGTTGGCGCAGACCTGCTGCATGTTCGTGCGTTTCTCCGCCGCGCTGAACTTGACCTGCTTCTGCCGTTCGACGGGATCGGCGGTGGTGACCACCTTGCCGTTGATGTCGGTGTCGAGCACGAGGCTGATCGGCGGCCGGTTGGTCCACGAGATCCGCTCGCCGACGTCGTGGGTGATGCGGCCGCCGTTCTTGCTGTGGCCGCTCATGTGGCACGTCGCGCACGTCGGCGCCTGCGTGTAGTCCTTGCCGAGCACCCACTTGGCGGCGTCGAGGTTCATGTGGTCCTTCAGGTCGCGGAACGCCACGCCGTGCTTGCTCGCCTCGTAGATCTCCTTCTGCGGGTGGTCGGGGCCGAGGTGGCACTTGCCACAGTTCTCGGGCTGGCGCGCGCGCCGCGGCGAGAAGTCGTGGCGGCTGTGGCAGGCGCTGCACGAGCCCTTGCTGCCGTCGAGATTGAGCCGGCCGATGCCCGTGTTCGGCCACGTCGTGTGGTCGAAGATCGGCTTGCCGTTGCTGTCCTTCGCGATCTTGCCGTAGGCGGCGAGATCGGTCGGCTTGCCGTCGGGGCCGGGCTTGAGGTCCTGGAACGTCAGCGAACTGCCGTCGGTGGCCTTCAGCGCCACCAGCGAGCCGTGGCACTGCTTGCAGCCGAGCGCCACCGAGGCCATGCCGTTGACGTCCTGGATGTCACCGCGGCCGGGGGTCGGCGAGTGCGGGTTGAAGCGCCCGCGCATGCCCTCGACGTTCTCGGCGAGGAAGTTGTCGAGGGAGTGCAGGATCTCGCCGCCCGCGGCGTGGTGGCTGCGCGCGAACTCCTCCTGCTCCTGCACGTGGCAGCGCCCGCAATCGCGAGGCGTCACCACCGCCGCGATCAGAGCACCCTCGTGCAGGAATGCGTCGGCGTCGCCCGGCTGGGCCTCGTGGCACTCGACGCAGCCAACACCGCGGTGCGCATGCGTGCTGCCCTTCCACTGCTCGACGATGCCGGGGTTGCCCTGGGAGTGGCAGTCGACGCAGCGCTGGCTCGAGGCCGGCACCGCGACCGGCGCCTGCTTGCCGGCGGTCTCGTGCTCCTTGCGCAGCACCTCCATTCTCTGCACGTAGATCAGCGAGCCGAGGAACAGGAGTCCCAGCACCGCGATGACGAACTGTTTGAACTTGAGGCTCATGGTCGGTTTCGGAGGCGACGACGGACGAGGGTGGTGGTGACGGGTGGCATCAGTGGGCGACGGCGCCCTCCCAGAGGGTCAGACCGATGATGACGAGCACCGCGACGATGCCGAACCAGACGCTGAACTCGGAGCCCGGCCAGCGCCGGCGGATCCACGCGTCGATCAGCGGCCAGACGAACATCGCGAAGACGATGAACCCCATGCTCAGCACGGCGACCGTGCCGCTGAACAGCTTGAGCCAGCGGAAGGTGACGTAGAAGAACCACTCCGGCTTGATGACCTCGGGCGTGGTGTTGGGGTCCGCGGGCGGCCCCAGGGTCGCCGGCAGCACGGTGGCGAGCACGCTGAGCAGGATCATCAGCACGAGGCCGAGGATCAGTTCGGTGCAGAGGTGGTCGGGGAAGAAGTTGAAGAAGCGCGGCGCGCCCGGCTTCTCGTCGCCGAACTTCAGCTCGGTGATGCCCTGCAGGCGGATCAACGTGATGTGCACGAACAACAGCAGGATCATCAGTGCGGGCAGCACTGCGGCGTGCAGCACGTAGAAGCGGGACAGCGTGCGTTCGTTGTAGGTCTCGCCGGCGAGCAGCATCTCCTTCATGAAGCCGCCGACGAACGGCACGAGGTCGGCGATGTTGGCGCCGACGGTCGCGCCCCAGAAGCTGAGCTGCTCGTAGACGAGGCTGTAGCCGGTGAAGCCGACCGTCAGCGTGCACACCAAGAGGCACATGCCGATCATCCAGTTCAGCTCGCGCGGCCGGCGGTAGGCGCCGGTGAAGTAGATGCGCAGCTGGTGCAGGATCACTGCGGCGACCATCAGCGTCGCACCCCACTTGTGCACCGAGCGGATGTACCAGCCGAACGCCGCTTCGTCGGTGATGTAGCCGACCGACTCGTAGGCGCGCGTCGGCGTGGCCTCGTAGTAGAAGGCCAGCATGATGCCGGTGACGATCTGCACCACGAACAGGTACATCGGCGTGCCGCCGAGGCAGAACCACCAGCGCTTCAGGTGGTTCGGGACCGGCTCGTTGGTGAGTTCGCGCAGCTGGTCGCCGCTCACCGGGATCCGTTCTTTCAGCCAATTGCCGATCGCGGTCATCGCCGAGTCCTCGAATCAGGCAGGGAATCCGGGTTGCTTGTCGCAGCGCCTCGGTTGCAGGCACGGGTCGTGGCCCGGGCCTTCGGGGCCGGAGCACTCCGGCAGGATCTCGCCGCGGTCGTCGGCGCTCGCCAGCGTCGCCAGGGGCACTTCGATGTAGAGCAGGCCGTTGGTGACCTTGAGTTCGAACGGCTTCAGGCTCTGGCCGGCGTCCCCCGGTGGCCCGCTGATGCCCTTGCCGGTCGGGTCGAACACGCCGTTGTGGCACGGGCAGAAGTAGCGGCTCTGGTCGGGCTGCCAGTGCACCTGGCAGCCGAGGTGCGGGCACGTGCTCGAGAGGGCGATGAAGTCGGATGCCGTGCCGGCGGTGTCCCGGCGCGTGATGTTCACGGTGGCGCCGGCCGGCGTGCGGTAACGCAGGCTCTGGCCGAGGCCGAGGTCGGCGACGCGTGCCACGTAGAGCCAGCCCTTCTCGCTGCCCTTGGCCGGGTAGAGGAACCGCGCCGCGATGTAGGCGAAGGTCCCGTAGCCGGCGACCAGGCCCGCGGCCATCGCCGCACCGGTGATCGAGAGGCCGCGGCGATCGATGGCATCGCCGGTCGGGGGAGGAGTGGGGTGATCGTGGTGGGTCATCGGAACGTCACTCTCCGTGGGGACAACTCGGCACGTGCACGCGACTTTCGCCGTCCGGTGGATTGCGGCCGAGGCGCGGGTCCTGGCGACGTCGGACGCATGGCCGACGTCCTCCGCGCCTTGGCGACGAGACCGGTGGCAGTTCGGCGCAGCATAGGCAGGTCGTGGTGAGGCGCCACCTGCTTCTCGAGGCGTTCGTCGAGCCCGTCGTCAGGGTCGCGACACGAAGGTGGCCTTCATCCCCGCGACGTACCGTGCCGAAATCGTGGACATGCGCATCGCCGAGGTCATGACCAGCAAGCCGTTCACCATCCGTCGCGACAAGCGGCTGAAGGTCGTGCAGACGATCATGGAATGGGGTCGCTTCCGGCACCTCCCCGTCGTCGACCAGTACGACCGGCTCGTGGGCATCGTCAGCCAGACCGACGTGCTGGCGGCCTCGGCATCCACCTTCGATCCGGAGACGCCGCGGGCCCAGCGCGAGCTCCTGCTCGCGGAGATCCCGATCGAGAAGGTCATGCAGCACAACGTGATCGCCGCCGACGCCGCCGAACCAGTGGCGGCCGCGGCGAAGCGCATGCGCGAGCATCGGGTCAGCTGCCTGCCGGTCGTCGACAAGGGCAAGCTGGTCGGCATCGTCACGGCGTTCGATCTGCTCGCCGTTCTCGCCGACACGGCCCGCTGACCGCGCCTCGGCGGCGCGACTCCGAGCGGGCGTTCATCCGCGCCCGACCACGCGGGCGATGCTGCGGTCGTGCAGCCGCCGCAGCGACAGTTGCGCAACGAGCGCGCCGCTGAGGGCCATTGTCATGTCCCACTGCGCGTCGAACGGATCGCCCTGCATGCCGAGCCACTCCGCACCGGCATCGGGGTAGAAGCACAGCACGACGGCCATCTCGAGCAGCTCGTACGCGGCGCTGAACGCGAGGCAGCAGCCGGTCACCAACCAGAACAGGGTGCGGGCCGCCGGCAGGCCGCGCCGGCGCAGCAGCCACTCGCGCAGCAGGATCGCCGGCACGAACCCCTGGAAGAAGTGGCCGATGCGATCGACCGGGTTGCGTTCGAGGCCGAACCACTCCTTGGGGAACGGCACGTGCTCGAACGTGTAGCGGCCGCCCAGGCACTGCACGAAGAAGAACCAGGTGAGCAGCACGTAGGCGAGGTCACTGAAGCGGAACCAGCGGCGGCGGACAGCGAACACGACCATGACCGCGGACAGCGGCACCAGCTCGAACGCCCAGACGGCCTTGTCGCCCGCACCGAGGAACGACCACACAGCGAGGCCGAAGCAGATCGCGACCAGCAGCGGGAACAGCCACGGCCGCGGCGGCGGCGGCATCACTTCGCCCACAGCAACTCGACGCGCGGGTGCGCGGCGAGTTGCGCGGTCGGCAGTCCGGTGAGTTCCACCTCGTGCTCCGCCAGCTTCGCCGTCAGCGCCGGTCCCAGCGCCTTGCGCAGCGACCCGAGCATGGCCGCCGGGGCAAACAGGTCGAAGTGGCCGACGACATGGGCCTGCATCTGCTTCGGCAACCACGCCGTGACCTCACGCGCGAAGTGCGCGAGCTTCTCCGCGTGTTCGTGGCCGGTGCCGGCCATCCGGCCCGGGGCGCCGAGGCGATCCGGGCGGTGGTGTTCGCCGGCGGCGAAGGTCGTCGCCAACGACGCGACTTCGTCGAGGTGCAAGCGGCCCTTGCCCGTGGGGGCGGCGCGCACGAACCGCGCCTTCTGGCTGTCGACGAAGAGGAGCCACCGGACCTGTTCTTGCATCGCTGCAGCGTAGGCGATGGGCCTCACACCAGGACAGTGGCAAGGGCGCCGCTCGCCTGGCGACGCGCTGGCGTCGGGGACTCCCTGCCGTTGGCGCGATGGGTCCGTGCGGGTCGCTTGGGGTTCGTCGCCGGCGCATCGTCGCCGCAAGTCGCAGCGGTGGCTGGCCGTTCGCGTTCGCGATCGGCAGGATGACGCGCAGCGCGCCCGGTGGTCCGGTGCCGCGGCCAGTTGCGATCCCCGTGCTCATCCTCGGCAGTCCGCTCCGTTCGTGGCCCAGCCCGGCGACGCGCCTCGGAGCGGCGCGCGTCGTGGCTGCGTGCCGGGTCGTGGCCGCCCGTGGCGACGTGGCGCCAAGGTTGCCGTCGTGAACACCGTCGATCGGATCACGGCGCTCGCCGACCCGGCCTGCTATCCGCACCGCCCGCGCGACGTGCGCGTGTTGCAGACGCACCTGTCGATCGTCTGCCTCGCCGGGGACCTCGTCTACAAGCTGAAGAAGGCCGTGACGCTGCCGTTCGTCGACTTCTCGGCGTTGTCGGCGCGCCAGCAGGCGTGCCGCGACGAAGTGCGCCTCAACCGGCGCCTGTGTCCCGACGTCTATCTCGGCACGGCGCCGCTGCATCGGGATGCTGCTGGGGCTCTGTGCTTCGGTGCGACGGGCAGTGCGGCGTCGCCGGACGACGTCGACGCTGCCGTCGTCATGCGGCGGCTGCCGCAAGCGCGCATGCTCGACGAACAACTGCGCGCCGGCGGCGTCCGGCCGGAAGCGATCGCCGCGCTGGCGCGTCACGTCGCCGACTTCCACGCCCGCTGCGAACGTCCTGACGTCGCCACCGCGCGCGCCAGCGCCGAACTGCTGGTGCGCTTCGCCGCCGAGAACTTCACCGAAGCCCGAGCGCTGGGCGACGATGCGCTGCCCACGACCTTGCTGGCGGCGCTCGCGACGGCCTCGCAGGCGGCCTTCGCGCGTCTGCTTCCGGCGTTGCACGCGCGTGCCGTCGCCGGACGCGTCGTCGATGGCCACGGCGATCTGCACGCGCGCAACGTCTGCATGACCGAGCCGCCGGCGGTCTACGACTGCATCGAGTTCGAGCCACGGTTCCGCGTCGCCGACGTCGCCGCCGAGGTCGCCTTCCTGGCGATGGACCTGCGCTACCGCGGGGCGCCAGCCCTGGCGCGCACGTTCGTCGACGCCTACGTCGCCAGCACCGGCGATCGGGAACTGCCGGCGCTGCTGCCGTGGCTGTGCAGTTACCGGGCGATGGTGCGCGCCAAGGTCGCGGCCATCGCCGCGGGCGAGGTCGAGCTGTCGACCTCCGATCGCGACGGGGCGCGGCATTCGGCACGCGCGCACCTGCGTCTCGCCGCCGTGTACGGCGTCGAAACGGCGGCTCCGCTCTGGCTCGTCCTGTGCGGGCCGCCGGCGAGCGGCAAGTCGAGCATCGCCGCCGCGCTGCACGGCGCCGCTGGCTGGCCGACGCTGGCGACCGATGCCGTGCGCAAGCGCCTGGCCGGCATCGCGCCGCATGCGCGCGCGGGTGCTGCCTGCTACACGCCCGACTTCTCGCAGCGCACGTACACGACCCTGCTCGCCGACGCGACGGCGGCGACTGCTTCCGGCGCGCCGGTGGTCGTGCTCGACGGCAACTTCCCGACGCCCGAGCACCGAGCGGCAGCGGTCGCCGCCGCCGCGGCGGCCGGCGCGCGGGTCGCCCTGCTGCACGTCGCCATCGATCCAGCGACCGCGCTGGCGCGCGCGCAGGAACGTGCCGCCCGCGGTGATTCGGTCAGCGACGCGGATGCCGAAGTCACCGCGCGACTGGGAGCGGCCTTCGTCGCGCCGATGCCCACCGAGGGGTTGTCCGGGCGCGAGATCGATGGTGCGCGCGCCGCCGCCGCCGCCGTCGACGACGTGCTGGCGGCGTTGCTCGCGCTCGTTGCCCGATCCTGACGGCAACGCGCGCCGTCGGCGCGCCCGCCCGGCGCCGCTATGGTGGCGACGATGAGCATCGCGCGAGCGGCGTCCATCACCTTGCTGGCGTGTCTTGGGCCGATGGCGTCGATGCGGGCCCAACACGGCGATTGGCTCGTCGATCCGGCGCCGTACCGCGCGCGCGTCGAGACCACGGCCGACGGCAGCAGCCTGACGCTGACGAACGGTCTCGTCGCGCGGCGCCTGCGGCTCCAGCCGGCAGTGGCGACCGTGGCGCTCGACGACCTCGTCACCGGCGCATCGCTGCTGCGCGCCGTGCAGCCGGAGGCGACGGTGACGCTCGACGGCAAGGAGTGGAAGGTCGGCGGCCTGGTCGGCCAACGCGTCGGCAACTTCCTGACGGCGGAAGCAGAGGCTGCACTGCGGCCGGATCCGGTGGCGTTCGTCTGCACGGCGCACGGACCGTGCCCGGTCGAGGCGCCGTTTCCCTGGCGCGTGCGCCGCGAGTGGCTCGCGAACCCTCGGCCGTGGCCGCCGCCGGGCGTCGGCTACTGGTTCGAGTTCCGCGCCCCGAAGGACGGTCCCGACGTCACCGTGCGCATCGTCTACGAGCTCTACGATGGCATCCCGCTGCTCGGCAAACGCATCGAGGTGCACAACCGCGGCGAGCGGCCGGTGCGGCTCGACGCCTTCGCCGCCGAGTTGCTGGCGGTGACCGAGACCGGTTCGACCGTCGGCGGCGACCCGGATGTCGGCCATCGCGACCTGCGCGCGCTGCACGTCGAGACCGACTACGCGTTCGGCGGGGCGATGGAGGCGATCGCCGACAACCCGTCGGTGCAGTGGTTGCCGGATCCCGACTATGCAACGCAGGTGCACTACGAACGGCAGACCCGATGCCTGCTGCGCTGCGCGCCGCAGATCGGGCCCGGCGTCGACGTGGCGCCGCAGGCGACCTGGCGGTCGTTCCGCGTGTTCGTGCTGGTCCAGGGCTGCGGCGACCGCGAACGGCGCGGGTTCGCGCGGCGGCGCATGTACCGGACGCTGGCGCCGTGGGTGGAGGAGAACCCGCTGATCTTCCACGTGCGGAACGCCGACGATGCGAGCGTGCGCGCCGCGATCGACCAGGCGGCGACGGTCGGCTTCGAACTCGTGCTGATGACGTTCGGCAGCGGCTTCAACGCCGAGGACGACAGCGAGGCGAACGTGGCGCGCTTGCGGGCCCTCGTCGACTACGCCCACGGCAAGGGCGTAGCACTCGGCGGCTACTCACTGCTCGCCAGCCGTTCGATCGACGCGGCCAACGACGTCGTGAATCCAGCCACGGGCAAGCCCGGCGGCTTTGCGCGCTTCGGCAACTCGCCGTGCCTCGGCAGCGAGTGGGGTGTGCGCTACTTCGGCAAGGTGCGGCGACTGTTCGAGGCGACCGGGCTCGACGTGCTCGAGCACGACGGCAGTTATCCGGGGGATGCCTGTGCGTCGACGACGCACCCGGGCCACGCCGGGCACGCCGATTCGCAGTGGCGGCAGTGGGAGACGATCCGCGATCTGTACCACTGGGCCCGCGGCCGCGGCGTCTACCTCAACGTGCCCGACTGGTACTTCCTGTCGGGGGCCAGCAAGACGGGCATGGGCTACCGCGAGACCAACTGGTCGTTGCCGCGCGAGGACCAACTGCTGATCGAGCGGCAGAACGTGTACGACGGCACCTGGACCAAGGCGGTGACGATGGGGTGGATGTTCGTGCCGCTCAGCGAGTACCACGGTGGTGGCGCCGCGGCGACGATCGAGCCGCTTGCCGAGCATCTCGACCACTACGAGGCCCGCTTCGCGAACCTGCTCGGCGCGGGCGTGCAGGCGTGCTGGCGTGGACCGCGGCTGTTCGACACCGACACCGTGCGCGACGCCGTTCGGCGGTGGGTGTCGTGGTTCAAGGCGCACCGGGCGATCCTCGAAGCCGACGTCGTGCACGGTCGCCGGCCCGATGGGCGCGACGTCGACTGGCTGCTGCACGTGGCGCCTTGGTTGCCGACGCCGGCCCTGCTCGTCGTGCACAATCCGCTGGCGGTCGCGGTCGAACGCGAACTGGTCGTCGACGCGTCGTTGGCCGGGCCGATCCGTTCCGTGCAGTTCGCCGGCGAGGGGCCGACCGAGGCGGTCGTGGTCGACGGGGCTGGCACGGTGCGCCTCCGCGTCGCCGTTCCTGCGTGCGGCTTCACGTGGGCGGTGTTCCACAGGTGACGACGATCGCCCGGTCGAGGGCGCCCTCCCGGCCACGGTTGCAGCGCTTGCGGCTGTAGCTGCCCTTCTGCCCGGGACTTCCGCACGAGCACAGCCAAGGGATCAGTCCCCGCAGTGGCGTTGGCAAGGGCCTTCCGCCCCTCGCGCCCTCGGGCCCCCGGCCCGGTCCGACCGCCGCAATTCGGCGGGCGGCGCGGGTTTCGAATCCCAGAGGCCGATACCTCGCCCGCGCTTGGATCCGCTCGCCACCAGTCCTGCGGCTGCGACCACCCGCAGCCGAGCTCTCGCCTTGTACCGGTCGATGCTGCGCATCCGTCGCTTCGAGCAGGAACTGCACCGGCTCGTCAGCACGGGCGTGATCGGCGGCACGACGCACCTCTACGCCGGCCAGGAGGCGATCGCGGTCGGCGTTTCGTCGCGGCTCGGCGAGCGCGACCTCGTCGTCAGCACGCACCGCGGCCACGGGCACCTGCTCGCCAAGGGAGCTGCGTGCGACCGCGCGCTCGCCGAGTTCGCCGGCAAGGCGACGGGCTACTGCATGGGCAAGGGCGGTAGCCAGCACACCGCGGTGCCCGTGATCGGCCACATGGGCAGCAACGGCATCACCGGCGGCGGTCTGCCGATCGCCGCCGGGCTGGCGTTGGCGCAGCAACAGCTCCGCACCGGGCAGGTCGTCGTCGCCTACCTCGGCGACGGCGCGGCGGCGACCGGCAACTTCCACGAGACGCTGAACATGGCCGCGCTGTGGCGGCTGCCGGTCGTGTTCGTGCTCGAGCACAACGGCTTCGCGATGTCGACGCCGGCGGCCGTGCACTCGGCCTGCGCGCACTTCGTCGATTGGGCTCAGGGGTATCGGGGGATCGCCACCGCGCGCGTCGACGGCAACGACGTGCTCGCGGTCGCGGCGGCGGCGGAGCCGTTGTTGGCGCGGGCGCGCGACGGGGGCGGGCCCGGCTTCCTCGAATGCGAGACGTGGCGGCACTTCGGCCACAGCAAGAGCGACCCGTGCGTCTACCGCACGAAGACCGACGACGCCCGGTGGCGCGAACACGATCCGCTGACGGTGCTGGCGGCGCGCGCGGGACTCGCGGCGAACGAGATCGCGGTCGTCGCCGCGGAAGTCGAGGCCGAGATCGAAGCCGCCGTGCGCTTCGCCGAGCAATCGCCGGCCGGCGACCGCGAACTGGCGCTGGCGCACATGGACGTGCCGGTGGTGCCGGCGGAGCCCGCGCCGTGCCGACTTCCCGCCGGCAAGGAAGTGACGGTGACCGAAGCGCTGCGCGAGGTGCTGCGCGGCGAACTCGAGCGCGACGAACGCGTGCTGCTGCTCGGCGAGGATCTCGGCGTGTATGGCGGCGCCTTCGGGGTCAGCCGCGGGCTGCTCGAGCAGTTCGGGCCGGCGCGGGTGCGCGAGACGCCGATCAGCGAGAACGGCTTCACCGGGCTCGCGGTCGGGGCGGCCGTCGGCGGGCTGCGCCCGGTCGTCGAGTTGATGTTCTCGGACTTCGTCACCTGCTGCATGGACGCGCTGGTCAACCACGCGGCGAAGCTGCGGTACATGTACGCAGGGCAGGTGCGCGTGCCGTTGTGCATGCGGCTGCCGGTCGGGCGGCGCCACGGCTACGGCGCCACGCACTCGCAGAGTCTCGAGGCGTGGTTCCTGCACGTGCCCGGCCTGTCGGTGGTCTGTCCCGCGACCGTGCCCGACGCCGTCGGCCTGCTGCGCACGGCGATCCGCAGCGATGGGTCGGTGCTGTTCCTCGAGCCGAAGCTGCTCTACGCCGCGCGTGGCGCGATGCCGGCTGCCGACCACCTGGTCCCGCTCGGCCAGGCGCGCATCGACCGCGATGGCGGCGACGTCACGCTGTTCACCTACGGGCAGTCGTTGCCGCTGTGCCGGGCAGCGGCCGAGCAACTCGCTGCCGATGGCATCCGCGCCGGCATCGTCGACCTGCGATCGCTGGCGCCGTTCGACCTCGACACCTGCGTGGCTGCGCTGCGGGCCACCGGCCGCGGCCTCGTCGTGCACGAGGGTTCGGCGACCGGCGGCGTCGGCGACGCGCTGATCGGCGCGCTGCTGCCGCGCGTGTTCGGTTGGCTGCACGCGCCGCTCGCGAAGGTGGCGGCCGAACACGTGCCGATGCCGTCCTCGCCGCAACTCGAAGACCTCGTCATGCCGAGCGCGGCGCTGGTCGCCGCGCGCGCCCGCGCCCTGGTCGAGGACTACTGATGGCGACCCTCCAACACCTGCCGTACCTGGGCACGGCCGAGCCGGACGTACTGTTCGTGGAGTGGCTGGTTGCCGAAGGGGCGACCGTCGGCATCGGCACGCCGCTGGCGACCGTGGAGACGCTGAAGGCTGCCTTCGAGGTCGAGGCCGAATGTGCCGGCGTGGTGCTGCGCAGGCTGTGCGAGCCGGGGCAGCGTGTGCCCGTGCAGGCGCCGATCGCCGTCGTCGGCCAGGCGGGCGAGCCACACGACGACGCCGTCGTGCGGCGACTCGCCAAGCCGATGCCGGGCGCGGCTCCGGCGGCAGCGACGGTGCCGGGTGCCGCCACGCCGACGCCGGGCGCGCCGAACGACGCGCCGGGCTCGCGGCCGGTCGCGCCCGCGGCGCGCGTGCGAGCGAGCGAACTCGGCATCGACGTCACCACGGTGGCCGGCACCGGCGCCGACGGGCTGGTGCGCGTCGTCGACGTCGAGCGGGCCCATCGTGACGCGAGTACGCGGTCGTCGGTGCCGACCGGGGCGACCGGGTCGCGTGGCGTCGTCGATGCGGCGTTCCTCGCGCTCGTGCGGAAGGACCAGCAGGCGTTCGCGGCGCTGGGTTCGGAGCTCAAGCTGTCGCTGTACCGGCGGCACGGCGCCGACATCGGCGAGGGTTGCGTGCTCGGGGCGGGTGCCGTGTTGCTCGTCGACCGCCTCGTGCTCGGCGAACGCGCGTTCGTCGGTCCCGCGACGAGCGTCGAAGCCCGACAACTCGAGGCCGGGCCGCTGTTGCACTTCGGTGCGCGCTGCCGCGTGCGCTGCACGCGCGCGAGTTTCGGCGAGAACGCGTTCTTCGCCGACGACGTCGAGATCGGTGGCGGCGGGGCCCTGGACCCCGAAGCCGAACTGATCGTCGGTGGGCACGGGTTCGTCGGCGAGCACGTGCACCTCAACCCGTGCCGGCGGCTGCAGATCGGTGACGAGGTCGTGGTATCGCGCGGCGCGGTCGTCATGACGCACTCGTTCGGTCCGAGCTGGTTGCGCGGCTACCCGAGCCGGTTCGCCGGCGTCTCGATCGGCGACGGGGCGCAGCTCGGCATCGCTGCGACGCTGTTCCCCGGCGTCGATGTCGGGGCCGGCGCAGTGATCCTCTCGGGGTCGTCGGTCGTCACGGCGGTGCCCGCCGGGCGGCTGTTCGGCGGAGTCCCTGCCGTGGACCTGAAGGCGGCCGCGCAGCAGTTGTCGGTGGCCGAACTGGAACGGCGTGCGGGCGAGCTGGTGGTGGAGTTCGCGCGGCAGCTGCGCTTGCGTGGGCACGAGGTCGCCATCGACACCGAGGGGGATCGCAGCCGCGTGTCGGTCGTGCGCGACGGACGCACGCACCGCTTGGAGTTCGCCAGTCGGGTGGGCGCCGGGTCGGCCGCGGCTGGCCTCGACCAGGGTGTCGCCGAGCACGTGCGCGTGGCAGTGTGGTTCGACGACGCCGCGTTCGCCGCCACGACCACCGGCGTCACGGCGATCGGCCTCGAGCCGCCGCGCGTGCGCGGCCCGCTGGGCCCGCTCGCCGCCGCATTCCGCGAGTTCCTGCGCAAGCGCGGCGTGCGCTTGCATCCTCGCGGCTGGGCCTACGTCGGAGGATGGCTGTGAACGACGGTTTCGACGCGCCGCCCGATCCACGCTGCGCCTACGGCTTGCCGCACTACCGCTGGCTGCTGCAGCAGGCCCAGGCGAAGTACTGGCTGCCGCTCGTGCGCGACATCGCGCGCGGCGTTCCCGATCGCGCGTTGCTGCTCGTGCGCCACGACGTCGACATCACGCCGTGGAGTGCCCTGCGCATGGCGCAACTCGAGCACCAGCTCGGCGTGCACACGACCTACTACTACCGGCTGCACGCGCCGTTCTACAACCTGATGGACGCCACCGTGCTCGACACCGTGCGCGAGGTCGCGGCGATGGGGCACGAGGTCGGCCTGCACTACGAACCGGGGTTCTTCCTCGATCGCGGCATGGATCCGGTCGTCGGCACGCGCAACGACCTGCGTACGTTCGAGGACCTGGTGGGGTTCCGCACGCACTCGATCGCCCAGCACCAGCCGGCGCAGGGACCCGTGCTCGCGGACATCAGCGAACGGCACCCGTGCGCCTACCAGCCCGCACTCGTGCGCGACATGCCGTACTTCGGCGACAGCGGGTTCCACTGGCGCGAGGGCTGCATCTGCACCAAGTTCGACCGGCGGCAGCTGCACGTGCTGATCCACCCGCATTCGTGGGTGCGCGACGAGCGCCCATGGCAGGACGTGCTGCGCGCGCATGCGGCGGATCTCGCGAATCGGCTGCATGGAGAGATGGCGGCCTACGTGACGCACGTCGAGGGCTATCTGGCCAGGCGGGCCGAACTCGACCGCGAACGCGAACGGCGCTACCGCGGCTGAGGTCGTCGCATGGACATCCTGCACCTCTGCCACCAGTACGCGCCCGAGACCCGCGGCGGCGTCGAATCGTACGTGCAGGACCTCAGCGAAGCGCAGCGCGCGGCGGGGCACGACGTGCAGGTGCTGACCGGCAGCCAGGAACCGTGGCCCGCAGTCGGCATCGAGCGACTGCAGCACGGGGCGGTGCCCGTGCACCGCTTGCACCGCGACGACCTGTACTTCGACCTCTTCAGCAAGGCGTGGCATCCCGGTGTCGGTGCGGCGATCGAGACGTTCGTGCGCACGCACGCGCCGCGGGTCGTGCACATCCACCAGTGGATCCGGTTGACCACGAACCTGGTCGAGATCGTGCAGCGCGCGGGCATCCCCGCCGTCGTCACGCTGCACGACTACTACGCGTCCTGTCCGCGGGCCTTCCGGTTGCGGCTCGACGGCAGTGCCTGCAGCCGGGAACTGTCGCCCGCGTCGTGCCTCGATTGCGTGCCGCGCTACGGCCACGAGCGCGACGCCGAACTGGCGGCCGGCATCGAGTTGTTCCGCGCCCAGAGCCGGGCGGAACTGACGATGGCCGACGCGGTGCTGGTCGGCGTGTCGTCGACCGCGGACCTGGTGGCGGCGACGCTCGGGTTGCCGCGCGAACGCTTCCAGGTGCTGAGCCTCGGCTACCGGCGGCGGTTCCCTGGCCATGGCCGGCTCGCGGCGCCGGAGCGCAATGGTCCGTTGCGGTTCGCGTTCTGGGGCGGCGTGGCGCCGCACAAGGGCATCCGCGTGCTGGTCGACGCGCTGCGCGAACTCGGCCGCGCACCGCTGCCGCGTCCCGTCGAGGTGCACGTGCTCGGCGGGTTCGCGACGCCGGCCTTCGAAACCGAGCTGCGCGCGCGCGCCGCCGGTCTGCCGGTGGTCTTCCACGGCCGGTTCGAGACCGCGGACCTGCTCCGCATGGGCGCTGCCGTGGGCGTGTTCCCGAGCACGTGCCTCGAGACCTTCGGCATCGTGCTCGACGAGTGCTTCGAACTCGGCCTGCCGGCGATCGTCAGCGACCGCGGGGCGCTGGCGGTGCGGGTGGGGGGCGGCGGGTTGCACACGCCGGCCGGGGACGCCGCGGCGCTGGCCGCAGCGATGCGGCGGTTCGTCGACGAGCCCGACCTGTGGTCGCGCCTTCGCGATCGGCTGCCAGCGCTGCCGCCGGACCTCGATCAGCACGTGCACGAACTCGACGCCGTGTACGCCGCAGCGGCGCAGCATCGTGCCGCCGCCGGACCGCCACTCGGCGGCATCGAACTGGCCGAGCGTGTGCGCGTGCTGCTGCTGCAGCGCGAGTCGGCGCTGGCGCGGCTGCCGGTGGACGACCGTCGCTGAACGCGGGACGAGCGGCTGGTCCGCGGCGCTGCGCGTCCGCCACCGCGGGGGGCGCCCCGCGGCTCAGTGGTCGTCTTCGGCCTGCTCCTCGGCCGGCCAGCTGCCCAGGATGCCGGGCGGGCCGCGGCGATCGACGACGGTGAACGGCAGCGTCGTGCTCTGTTCGCCGCGCGTGATGCGCACCGCGAACGTGCCGGCACGGGGGCCTTGCTGGCCGGTGCCGCCGCGCCCGCCGGGGCCGCCCTGGCCGCCGCCGGGACCGCCCGGACCACGGCCGCCCGCGGTCGCCCACGCCACTTCGTGGTAGCCGGCGGTGACGGGGCCGTCGCGCCGCCACAGCACTGCGCCGGTCGCGTCGAGCACCTCGACGGTGACTTTGGTCTCGCTGTCCTGGTTCAGCAGGTAGCGGAAGGTCGGCGTGGTGAACGGATTCGCCGCCGTCCAGGTCCGCGCGCCGACGTTGCCTTCGCTGAACGCGCGGCGCAGCAGCACGCCGCCGCTCGGCGGCAGCACGGCGAACGCCGCCGCGAGTTGTTGGCTCGTCAGCGTCTCGAGCGCGCTGGCGTCGAGCGCCCAGATGCCGCGGCCGTGCGTGCCGACCAGCACGTGGCTCTCGCGCTCGTGCACGATCAGGTCGTGCACGGCGACGCGCGGCAGGCCCTGGCCGAGCGGGTACCACGAGGCACCGTCGTCGGCCGAGACGTAGGCGCCCATCTCGGTGCCGACCAGCAGCACCGCGGGGTTGCGTGGGTGTTGGCGCACGACGTTGACCGGCTCGCGGGGCAGGTCGTGCGCGATCGACTTCCAGGACTCGCCGCCGTCGTCGCTGCGGAACAGGAACGGCGCCCGTTCGTCCTCGCGATAGCCGGTCCAGGCCACGAACACGGTGCCCTCGGCGTGGCGCGATGGCTCGACGCGCGACACCCACAGGCCCTGCACCGCGGCCGGGAAGCGGTCGGTCAGGTCGACCCAGCGCGCGCCGCCATCCTTGCTGGTCCACACCCGGCCGTCGTCGGTGCCGACCCAGAGCCAGTCACCGCGCACTGGCGACTCGGCGATCGTCGTGATCGTGCAGTGCGGCACGTTCCCCTTCTTCTTCTCGGGGTCGTTGGTGGTGAGGTCGGGGCTGATCGTCGTCCAGGTGTCGCCGCGGTTCTGCGAACGGTGCAGGTGCTGGCTGCCGGTGTAGACGGTGCTGCCGGCGTGCGGCGAGACGACGATCGGCGTCTGCCAGTTGAAGCGCAGCGGCTGTTCGCCCTTCTGCGCGCGGGGTTTGATCGACTTGCGTTCGCCGGTGCGCACGTTCTGCCGGCTCATGCCGCCGAACTGCGACTCGCTGTAGACGATGTCGGGGTTGTCCGGGTCGAACGCGACGTAGAAGCCGTCGCCGCCGTCGACGCGCGTGGCGTCGACTGCGCGCAGGCCCGACGACGTTTCGCCGTGGATCGGGAAGCTCCAGGTGCCGTTGTCCTGCAGGCCGCCGTAGACGCGGTAGGTGGGGCGGTTGTCCGCAGCGACGGTGTAGTACTGGAGGATCGGCAGGTGGCCGAGGTGGTCCCACGACGCGCCGCCGTCCCAGGTGATCGCGACGCCGCCGTCGTTGCCGAGCAGGCAGTGCTTGCTGTCCTTCGGGTCGATCCACAGCGCGTGGTGGTCGACGTGCAGGTTGCCGGCGAAGCTCGGGGCCCGCGCTGTACGTCCAGCACCGCCGCGCGCGCCCCAGGTCTTGCCGCCGTCGGTCGACTTGTGCACCGGGACCGACAGCACGTAGACGGTGTCGCGGTCGTTCGGGTCGACGCGGATCTGGCCGTAGTAGTAGCCCGGGCTGCCGCCGATGTCGGTGGCGTCGTCGTGCGTCTTGCGCCAGGTCTTGCCGCTGTCGTCGCTGCGCCAGACTTCGCCGCCGACCACCGGCTTGCGCGCGCGGCGCACGGGATCCTGCGCCTGTTCCTGCTTGCGCTCCCACTCGGCGAACGCGGTGCCGTCGGCGAGGAACTCGCCGGGCAGCGTCTCCGGCGGGGTCGCCGCGGCCGCGTCGCCATCGCGGCCGCCGTCGCGCGGCTCGTTGTCGGTCGGGTCGCCGACCGGCGCCTGCGGCCGCGTGCCGCGCGGGTTCAGGTTCTCGATCGTCACGTAGACGACCTTGCCGTCGCCCGCGAACACGTCGATGCCGATGCGGCCGAGCACGCCGTCGGGGAGACCGCCTTCGAGGCGGTTCCACGACGTGCCGCCGTCGACGGACTTCCAGAGCCGGGAGCCCTGACCACCTTCGGTCAGGTGCCAGGCGCGGCGGCGACGTTCGTAGGACGCCGCGAACAGCACCTCGGGGTTGTGCGGGTCGATCGCGACGTCGACGAACCCGACGTCGGAGCCGAGGTGGTGCACGCGCTGCCAGTGCAGGCCGCCGTCGGTGGTCTTGTAGAGACCGCGGGCGTCGTTGCTCGAGTAGAGCGCGCCGAGTGCGGCGACCCAGACGACGTCGGGGTTGGTCGGGTGCACGACGATGCGGCCGATGTGGTCGGTGCCGTCCAGGCCGACGTGGTGCCAGGTCTTGCCGCCGTCGGTCGACTTGTGCACGCCGTTGCCCCAGTACGAGCTGCGCTGGTTGTTCGCTTCGCCGGTGCCGACGTAGAGCACGTCACCGTTGCTCGGCGCGATCGCGAGGTCGCCGATGGAGATCGAGTACGCGTCCTGGAACTGCGGCGTGAAGCGCACGCCACCGTTGTCGGTCCGCCACAGACCGCCGCTCGCCGCGGCGACCCAGAACACCTGCGGGCGCTGCGGATGCACGGCGATGTCGACGATGCGGCCGCCGCTCGCCACCGGGCCGAGTTCGCGCCAGCGCAGCTGGCCGAAGACGTTGGTGCGCTGATGGTCCTGGTCGCTGGTCTGCGCCGGCAGCAGGCCGAGCACGAACAATGCGAGCGCGGAACGGATCGTGGTGCGGATGTTCATGGCGTTCACTCCTTCGTCTCCGCGGCGTCGGCCTGGCCTGCACCAGTGGCGGGATCGGCGTGCAGCACGAACGACCGCGCTTCGATGCCGTCGCGTCCGGGCCAGCGCACGGCGTAGGTTCCTGGCGTCGCGAGCTGGTTCCGCCCGCGCTGTCCGTCCCAGACGATCGCCTGCAGGCCGGCGACCGCGCGTCCGCGCACGGTTGCGACCTCGGCGCCGGTGACGTCGTGGATCGTCAGCGCCGGCTCCTCGCCGGGTGCAGCCGCGAGCCAGACGTGGAACGTCACGCCGAACGGCGGGTTGCTCGCGCGGTACTCCTTGTTGCCCTGGAAGCCGCGGCTCTGCATGCGCCAGAGGATCGCTGGCTCCACCGCGAACAGATGCGCGTCCTTCGCCGCAATGGCGGCGGTGACCTGGCGCAGCGCTTCGACGTCGAGCACGTAGATGCCGCGCCCGTGCGTCGCCGCGATCAGGTCGCTGTCGCGGTCCTGCACGAACAGGTCGCGCACGGCGACGGTCGGCAGGTCCTTGCCGAGCGGGAACCAGCGCTCGCCGCGGTCGAACGACACGTGGCAGCCGAACTCGGTGCCGAGGTAGAGGAGGTTCTCGTTGCGCGGATCCTCCATGACCGCGTAGCAGGTCTCGAGCGACGGCAGGTCGATGCCGAGATCGCGCCAGGTGTCGCCGCGGTCTTCGCTGACGAACACGTAGGTGCGGAAGTCGTCGCTGCGGTGGCCGTCGAGCGTCAGGTAGACGCGGTTGTCGGCGAAGTGCGACGGCACGAGGTCGCTGACGTAGCGAGGTCCTGGCACCGGCAGGTTCTGGTCGAGTCGCGTCCAGGCGCCGCCGCCGTCGTTGCTGCGCCAGAGCGCGCCGTCGTCGGTGCCGACGTAGAGCAGGCCCTGCACGCGTGGGCTCTCGGCGAGCGAAACTGCGGTGCCCTCGTCGGAAGCGCCGAGCTTGCCCGAGATGCACTTCATGCGCAGCGCGTCGGCGGTCTTGACCGGGCCCTGACCGGGCCGCGCCGTGCGGTTGTCGAGGTGGGCGTACCGTTCGCCGCGCCAGACGTAGTTGCCGGCGTGGAACACCGTCAGCCGGTTGTGCGGGGACAGCACGAACGGCGCATCCCAGTTGAAGCGTGCCGTGCCGCCGTCGCTGCTGCGGTCGCGGCTGATGCGGGCTTGCTGGCCGCTGCGCAGGTCGACGATGCCGAGCGCGCCGTTCTGGCTGGTGGCGAAGACGATCCACGGCTCGAGCGGATCGGTCTGGGCGCCGAAGCCGTCGCCGCCGTAGATCGTGTAGCAGTCGTAGGCGGTGATGCCGTCGCGGAAGCGCGTGCGCGACGGCACGACCCAGGTGCCGTTGTCCTGCAGGCCGCCGATCACGTTGTAGGGCACGGCGTTGTCGGCGACGGCGTCGTAGTACTGGGCGGCACTGAAACCGCGATGCACCTGCCACGAAGCACCGCGATCGAACGTCTCGTTGACGCCGCCATCGCAGACCGTCACCATGTGGTCGCTGTCGGTCGGGTCGATCCAGATGCCGTGGAAGTCGACGTGGATGCCGCGGTGGATCGCCGCGAACGTCTCGCCGCCGTCCTTGCTGCCCCAGAACGACGTGCCGGCGCAGTAGACGTTCTGGTCGGAGCGCGGATCGACGCGGATCTTGGAGTAGTAGAAGGGCCGCTCGGTCAGGCTGTTGACGCGCCGCCAGTTCTCGCCGCGGTCGTCGCTGCGGTAGACGCCGCCGCACTCGAAGCCGAGTTCGCCTTGTTCCTTCTGCTTGTTGGCTTCCTGGCCGAACAGGCGGCCGCTGTAAGGACCGTTCGGTCGGCCGAGCGCCTGGCCGAGTCCGCCCTGGCGTTGCCCGTAGGTGATCTCGGCGGTCTTCGTCTCGTCGCCGCGGACGAACGTGTAGACGGCCTTCTGCCCGGCCTGCGAGTCGCGCACGATCTCGGCGAGGTCCGCGAACGTCTTCACTGCCTCGTCGCCGACCTTGGTGATCCGGTCGCCGCTGCGCAGGCCCGCGGTCGCCGCCGGCCCGCCGTCGGTGACCTGGCGCAGGATTGCGCCCGGGGTCTCGGCACCGCCGTCGCCGCCTTCCTGGCCGACGCCGAGTTCGGCGCGGTTGCCGCGGCCGGCGCCACCGATGGCCGCGCGCGGTTGTTGGCCTTCTTCCTGCTGTTCGGTCGCTGGCGGGCCGCCGGGTTGTCCACCTTGTCCCTGCGGCCGCGGCTCCTCACCGGGCAGGAAGTCCTTGCGATCGCCCCTCGCCCAGCCGCTGCGCTCGGTCTCGATGACCGCGAACATCGTGTCGGGACGCGACGCGAGGATGTCGATGCCGCTGCGTCCCCACGTGCACGTCGGCAGTCCTGCCGTCAGCTCGCGCCAGTTGTCGCCACCGTCGGTGCTCTTGTAGATGCCGCTCTTGCCGCCGAAGCGCACGATCGGATCGTTGCCGTCGAAGCGGTCGCGTTTGCGTTCGTAGCCGCACGCGAACACCGTGTTCGGATCGCCGGGGTGCAGCAGCACGTCGATGCAGCCGGTCTTCTCGTCGAGGAACAGCACGCGTTCCCACGACGCGCCGCCATCCTTGGTGCGGTAGACGCCGCGTTCTTCGTTCTCGCCCCACAGTCGCCCGAGTGCGGCGACGAACACCACGTCGGGGTTCGTCGGGTGGATCGCGATGTGTCCGATCTGGAACGTCTCGCGCAGCCCCATGTGCGTCCACGACGCGCCGCCGTCGGTCGACTTGTAGACGCCGTCGCCCCATTGCACGGAGTTGCGCGCGTTCTCCTCGCCGGTGCCGATCCAGACGATGTCGGGATTGCTCGGCGCGATGGCGACGTCGCCGATCGACACCGTGCCCATGCGGTCGAAGACGCAACTCCACGTGGTGCCGGCGTTCGTCGTCTTCCACAGGCCGCCGCCGGCGGTGCCGACGAGCCAGGTCTTCTTCGCCGACGGATGCACGTCGATGTCGGTCATGCGCCCCATCGGGTTCGCCGGACCGAGGTTGCGCCAGGCGAGGTGTTCGACGAGATCGGCGCGGAACGGCGTCCGGGAGTCGGGGGGCGGCGCTTGCGCGAGGAGCGGAAGAACGGCCCACGGGAGGACGACAGCCGGATGCAATCTGCGCATGGAGTGTGACGGCAGCGGAGGCAGCGGAGGCGGCGGAGCTTAGGCGGCCGGAGGCGCTCGTGGGCGGCGTGGACCACGCCCGTCGCTGTCGCAACTTCGTAGCGAACGAGCTCGGTCCGCAGCTACTTCGCCAACTGCATCACGACCACGGAGTCGTCGCCGGCGCCGAACCCGATCGTCGCGCGCGCCTCGAAGCCGCCAGCGGCCCATGCCAAGGCTTCGTAGGTGCCGATCGCCATGCTGGCGGTGAACTCGGCCACGCGCGTGCCATCCGCCGATGCCTGGGCGACGCCGGTCGCGAGCCACTGCATCGGTTTGCCGGCGACCCGGATCGCCAGTGCCACCGTGGCCGGCGCGCCCGGTGGCGCGTGCACGCGCACGACGCGCGGCACGCCGGTGCGCAGTTCGACGTCCTGCTGCAGGTCGACGCCGGGCGCGATGGTGATCGGGAACGACGCCGCGGCGAGGCCCACGCCCTGCACCAGCAGAACATGCTCGCCGGCTGGCAGCGTCGGGAAGCGGTACGCGCCGCCGCCGTAGGTGGCGACGAAGCGCTGGCTGCCGACGAGCACGGTCAGTGCACAGTCCGCCGGACCGCTGCCGTCGGGTCCGCGCACGTTGCCGAACAGCGCCCCGCCGATGCCGAGCACCACGACGCCGAGTTCGATCGTCTGGCCAGCCGTGATCGTGAGATCGCGCCGCGCGGTGCTGGCGTAGCCCGGGTGCTCGAACAACAGATCGATCGTGCCGGCGGGCACGCGCGGCATGGCGAACGTGCCGTCGGCGCGCGCGGTGAAGCGCACGTGCTCGGCGCGTTCGTGGTGCCAGCAACCGATCGTCGCTGCCACCGGTTGCTGCTGTGCCGTCTGCACGATCGCGGTGACGGCACCGTGCGCGTCGGCGGGCACGACGAAGCGGATCGGTCCGGCGTCCGGGTCGACGGCCCGCAGCACCGCGGTCGCGAAGTCCGGCGTTACGTGCTTCGGCGCATGCGCGCGCAGGTCGACGAGTCCTGGTCCGCAGGCGACCGCGAAGGCACCGTCGTCGTCGGTGGTGTCGCGGCCCGTCGCACCGCTGCGCGGTCGCGCGACGATGGTCCAGCCCGCGAGCGGGCGGCCGTCGGCGGCGAACAGGGTGCCACGTACGTTGGCGCGCCGTTCATCTTGCAGCTCGGCGAGCCATTCGTGGGCGCGCCCCGGGTCGAGTTCGGCCGTTGCCGTGGCGCGCCGACCGTCGCGGTCGGTGGCGAGCAGCGGCACAGCGCCCGCCGGCAGGTCGAGCAGCGTGAACGCGCCGTTGTCGTCGGTGGTGACGGACCGGCTGGCGAAGGTGCCTGGCTCGCCGGCGGTGACGGTCGCGCCCGCGACCGCGGTGCCCGCAGCGGTCACGCGGCCGGTGACCGTGCACGGCGCGCTGAGTTGGATCTGCAACGAGGCGGCAGCGGCAGGCGCGAGCGTCAGGATGCCGCTGCTCGATCCGTGGCCGCGCGCGCGCGCCGTGTAGCCGACGCGACCTGCGGCGAGGCGCGTCGCGACGAAACGGCCGGCTGCGTCGCTCTGCACGCGTTGCGGCACGGCGCGCAGTTCGCTTCCGGACGGTGCTGCTTCGAGGCTGCGGAACTCGATGCGGGCGTCGGCGACCGGAGTGCCGGCGTGGTCGTGCACGACGCCGATCACCCGCGGCGACTGGTCGAGCAGGACCAGGGACACGGTCGTCACGGGCAACGGCTCCTGGCGGTCGCGCGACGCGGTGACGAGGAACATCGCCGAGGGACCCAGCACGCGGTGGTGCGCGCCGAGCCGGCCGCCGGACGCGAGCGCCACTTCGAACGAGCCGTCGGTGCGGGAACGGGCGACCCGCAGCGGTTGTGGTTGGTCGTCGCCGGGGCGCGGCCACGGCAACAGCACGATCGCCGAATCGGCGACCGGTTGGCCGGCGGCCGTGCGCACCGAGCCCTGCACGAGCACGCGTGGTCGGACCACGAGTTCGATCGTCGCCGGCGCGTCGGCGTCGAGCCGAAACTGCGCGCCGGGTCCAAGCCCGCACCACGCCAGCGCCGTCTGGCCGTGGCCGCCGCGCAGTTCGAAGCGCGCGATGCCGTCCGCATCGGTGCGCGCGTGCACTTCGTGTTCGCCGGCGCGCAAGACGACCTCCACGTGCGGCAGGGCGCGCCGCGCGTCGCCGAAGGCCTCGAGCACGGTGACCGCCGTGCTCGTCGCGCGCTCGTCGGTGGCGTCGGGCAACGTCGCCAACCGGCGTTCGGGCGCGGCGTCGTCGGCGACAGCCGGGTCGTGCACGTCGGGAACCGTCGGTGCTGCCGGACGGATCGGTTGCGCCGGCTGCAACGGCGTCCACGGGATCGTCGACGGCTCGGCGGCGCGCATCGCCAGCATCACGCCGGCGGACGCCAGCACGATGGCGATGATCACGAGCAGCCAGGTTCGGTGCACCAGGGGTTCCCTACGCAGGCGACGGTCGGAACGGCTCGCCGAACACTCCACGCGCGGCGTTCGCGCCGGTCACACACGAATACCCGAGGACCACTGCTGCAGGAAGCGCTGCCGCACCGATCGCTGCTGGAATCGTTCGCCGATCGTACGCACGAGCGAACGAGCCGACGCCGGTCGGTCGAGCCACGTGAGCACGCGCAGGTGCAGCGACAGCGGCAGGTCGACGTCGCGTTGCAGCGCGTCGAGGGCTTCGTCGGTGCCGGGCAGTGCGGTGCCGCGCGCGGCGTGGGCGAGCAGCAGGTTCGCGCGCAGCGACGGCAGCGCCAGCGCGTCGACGAACTCGGCGAGGTCGGGATCGTCGGCCCCGAAGCGCAGCAGGTAGGTGCGCGCCATCGCTTCGCCGAGGCGATCGCGGCCGGTGCGCGCCGCGGCGACCGCGGCCTCGAAGGCGGCGACGGCTTCGGCGTCGCGCCGCTGCCAGAAGCGCCGTTCGCCGAGGAACACCGAGGCGCGCGCCGCGTACGTCGGCATCGACAACTGCTCGGCTTCGGCGATCGCCTGGCGCAGGTCCTGCGTCGCGTCGTCGGCGCCGAGGACGGCGCGCACCTGGCCGCGGTAGAGGTACAAGCGCAGCCGCACGCGTGGCAGGTGGCGGGCCGACGGCCGCCGTTCGACTTCGTGCAGCGTCTTCAGCGCCTTCTGGTAGTGGTGGCCGAGCGCCTCGACGCGGGCGAGGTCGATCTCGAGGTGGCAGCGCAGGTCCTCGGCGTCGTCGGGCAGCAGCTTGACCGCCGATTGCAGATGGCGCAGGCCGTCGCCGGCCTGGCCGCGGTAGAGCAGGATGCGGCCGTGCAGGCCGTGCGCTCGCGCCGCCAACGTGCGGCCGACGGCGTCGTGGCGCGCGGTCAGGTCGCTGTGCACCGACTCGAGCAGTGAGATCGCCGACAGCAGGCGGCCGTTGTCGAGTTCGGCGCTGGCGAGCCCCGTGCGCGCTTCCGCCGACGCGTCGCCATCGCCGAGCTGCTGCGCCAGCGCCTCGGCGCGCTGGAACCAACTGCTGGCGATGTCGATCTGGTCGGCGTTCGCGCGCGCGTGGCCGGCAAGCAGCAACCAACGCAGGCGCCGCCGTTCGTTCTCGGGCGTCGCCGGCACCTGCGTCAGGTGCACGGCGAGGCGGCCGACGACACGCAGCGCGGTGCGGCGCGACCCGGCGCGCACGCGCTCGGCGAGTCCCGCCAGCAGCGGTTCGAGGCAGGCCTCGTGCTCGAGCGCCTGGCTCAACTGCATGCCGACGGCGAGCGGGCCGGCCCCGCTGCGCTCGAGCAGCGTGGCGGCGGCGCGGTGCAGGGCGCGGCGTTGTTCGCCGGGCAGCTCGCGCAGCAGCAGCTTCTGGAAGTCGCGGTGCCGGAACGACACCTCGCCGCCCTGCGCGCGCACGATGCGGCCGCGGAACAACGACAACGTCTCGAGAACGAACAGCTCCGGGGCCTGCACCAGCCGCGCCAGATCGGCGAGTGCGCAGCGTTCGCCGAGCACGGCGGCCGCCGACAGCACTCCGCGTTGGTTTGGCTGCAGGCCGACGAAGCGGTCGCGGAACCGGTCGAGCAGTCCCGGTGCCGGACGCGGCTCGGCGCCCGGCGCCAGCGCGTGGTAGTCGCCGGGGCGGCCGCGCAGGGTGCCGTTCTGCACCAGGTGATCGAGCGCTTCGAGCAGGTTGCCGGGCAGGCCGCTCAACACCTGATGGGCCTGCTGCAGGAAGGCGTCGGCGTTCTCACCGTCGCGGAACAGCGCGCGGCCGAAGGCGAGGAAGTCGGGTTCGTCGAGGCCGGTGAGGTCGAGACGGCGCGCGGCAGGCAGCTCGGCCCGCACTCGTTCGTGACCGCTGGCGAGCAGCAGCAGCAGCGGTTGCCGCTCGGCTTCGGCGGCGAGCCGCTGCAAGACGAGGCGCCCGCTGGTGTCGAGTTCGTCGGCGTGGTCGATGCGCAGCACCAGCACGCGCCCCTTCTTCGGCAGCTTCAGCAGCGCGCCGACGAGCCGCTCGGCGCGCACTTCGGGTGCCTCGGTGCTGCGGCCGCCGGCGACCGCGACGAGCGCTTCGGCATCGGCGTCGGCGAGCTGCAGCAGCGTGCGCGCTGCGACCGCGGCGCGCGGCGCGGCATGCGGCGTCTGCGGGTCGTCGCCGCGCAGCAGCCAGTCGAGCAGCGAACTCGCGAACGGCTCGGCGTGGCCGAGGTCGCTGTCGGCCTCGCCGCCGAGATACAGCGGCGGCTCGGGCCGTTCGAGCCAGCCCTGCATCGCCTCGTCGAGCAGCCGCCGGCGGCCGATGCCCTCGGGCCCGGCGACCAGCACGATGCCGCCCTTGCCGGAGCGCGCCGACTGCAGCGCGTCGTCGAGTGCGCGCAGCTCCATCGCGCGGCCGAAGAACGGCGTCTCGGCGGGCCGCCGCATGCGCAGCAGACGCCGGCTGCTCGCCAGCACCGGCGCCTTCGTCTCGTGCCGCCGCCAGTACTCGGAGTGCTCGCCCTGTTCGAAGATGCGGGCGAGGTCGGCGGCGTCGCGCGGCCGTTCGGCCGGGTCCTTGCGCAGCAGGTCGAGCAGCACCTGCTCGAGGAACGGCGAGACGCGCGGGCGCAGGTGCGAGGGCCGGCCCGGCGCGTCGTGCAGCTGCGCCTGCAGCATTTCGTCGGGCGTGCGGGCGTGGAAGAACGGGTGCTTGCCGGTGGTGAGCTCGTAGAGCACGACGCCGAGCGCGTAGAGGTCGGCGCGCGGGCCGGCGGGTTCGCCGCGCAGGGCCTCGGGCGCGACGTAGGCGAGGCTGCCGCCGAGCCCGCCCGACCGGCTCGACGACGCGCCCGCCGAACCCGAGCCGCTGCCGCCGCCGCCGGCGCCGAACGGCCGCGCGAGGCCGAGGTCCACGATCTTCAGTTCGCTGTCGGGCGTCAGGATCAGGTTCTCGGGCTTGATGTCGCGATGCACGAGGCCGCGCTTGTGCAGCGCGGCGAGGCCCTTGCTCGCCTCGGCGCCGATGTGGCGCGTGAGGTCCTCGACCGGAGCTCCGGTGCGCGCGACGAACTCGCGCAGCGTCGTGCCGCGCACGTACTGCATCACCAGGAACGTGGTGAGCACGCCGAGGTGCTCGACGGTCTCGACGCCGAAGATCGCGGCGACGTTCGGATGGTGGAGCTGCTGGCCGAGTTCGCCCTCGGCGAACATGCGTGCCTGCGCCTTCTCGTCGTCGGCGAGCTCCGCGCGCAGGAACTTGATCGCGACCTCGGCGCCCGCGGGCAGGTCGGCGTACGGCACGACGAGGCGCGCGCGGTGCACGGTGCCCGAACTGCCGGCCCCGAGTTCGGCCATCAGTTCGAAGCGCCCCGCGACGGCCCGCCGCGCCGACTCCAGGTCGGCGGCGTCGGTGCGCGGCTTCTCGTCGGCGGCTTCGGAGTGCACCGGCAGTCTTGTAGCGGCGGCAGGCGTTCCGTCCATGGTGCGCGGCGGTCGTCGTGCGTCTCGTCGCTTCCGCGCGGCCGGTCGCACCGTTGCACGCCCCGCGCGACTCTGCGACTCTCCCGCTTCGCGATGCCGATCCGCCTCCACAACTCGCTGACGCGCTCGCTGCAGGAACTGCGCCCGCTGGTACCCGGCCGCGTGACGATGTACCACTGCGGCCCGACGGTCTACAGCAGCCCGCACATCGGCAACTTCCGCAGCTTCCTGTTCGCCGACGTGCTGCGCCGCTTCGTCGAGGACCAGGGCTACAAGGTCGAACAGGTGATGAACATCACCGACGTCGGCCACCTCACCCTCGACGACGTCGAGGGCGGCGAGGACAAGATGGAGGCCGCGTCGCGCAAGACCGGGATGACGGCGTGGGACATCGCCAAGAAGTACGAGGCCGAGTTCCACGACTGCCAACAGAAGTTGCACGTGCGGCTGCCGCACCACATGCCGCGCGCGACCGAGTTCGTGCAGCAGATGGGGGCGATCATCGACGACCTGCTGCACAAGGGCGTCGCCTACCAGAAGAACGGCAACGTCTACTTCGAGGTCGCGAAGTTCCCCGGCTACGGCAAGCTGTCGGGCAAGGTGCTCGACGAGCTCGAGGCCGGGGCGCGCGTCGCCGTCAACGACGAGAAGAAGGACCCGCGCGACTTCGCGTTGTGGAAGGTCGATGCCAAGCACCAGATGCAGTGGGATGCGCCGTTCCGGAACGGCGCGCGCGGGTTCCCCGGCTGGCACATCGAGTGCTCGGCGATGTCGATGCACTACCTCGGCAAGCAGATCGACGTACACACCGGCGGCGAGGACAACATGTTCCCGCACCACGAATGCGAGATCGCGCAGACCGAGGCCCACACGGGGCTACCGTTCGTCGGCATCTGGCTGCACGCGCGGCACCTGCTCGTCGACGGCAAGAAGATGAGCAAGAGCCAGGGCAACTTCTGGACGGTCGCCGACGTGTTCGCGAAGGGCTACTCGGGGTTGGAGCTGCGCTACGCGCTGGTGAGCGTGCAGTACCGGCAGTCGCTCAACTTCACGTGGAAGGGGCTCGACGCGGCGCGCGAGTCGATCGGGCGCGTGCAGCGGGCGCGCCAGCGGCTGGTCGCGGTGCGCGACGGCAGCGAACGCGCGGGCGGTGACGACCTCGCGGCAGCGACGGCCGGTGCGAACGCGGCGTTCACCGCGGCGATGAGCGAGGACCTGAACGTCAGCGAGGCGCTCGCGGCGGTGTTCGCGTTCGTCGGCGCCGTCAACAAGGGTCAACTGTCGGTCGCGGGCGCGAGGTCCGCGCTCGCGGCGTTCGCGCGGTTCGAGGACGTGCTCGGGTGCTTTGGCGCCGAGCCCGTGGCCGCGGCCGGCAGCGATGCGCCGGCGGAGTTGCTGGCCCTGCTGCCGGAGCGCGCGGCGGCGAAGAAGGCGAAGGACTTCGCGGCGGCCGACCGCATCCGCGACCGTGTGGCTGCCGCTGGCTGGAAGATCGTCGACACGCCGCAGGGCGCGCGCCTCGAGAAGGCCTGAGGCAGACCGCCTCGGCGCTGTCCGCAGGCGCGGCAGGACCGGGCCGAGTCCGCGACGGATCGGGGTGGGCGTCGTAGCATGCGGCCTTCCTCCCGCCGCCGAACGCATGCAGTACCCGTTGCCGATCGCCTTCCTGTTGCTCGCCTGCTGCTGCAGCCCCGACACCGCCCCGGCCGAACGAACGGCGCCCGCGACGCCCGCACCCGTTGCTGTGGTCGCGCCCGAGCCGGCGCCGGCAGACGTTCCCGCACCACCCGAGCCCATGCCCAACTACAACCCGCTGAATCGTCTCGAAGCCCACGTGATCCTGGAGAAGGGCACCGAGCGCGCCGGCACCGGCGAGTACACCGACCACGAGGCCGACGGCACCTACATCTGCCGGCAGTGCAACGCCGCGCTCTACCGTTCGACGGACAAGTTCCATTCCGGCTGCGGCTGGCCGAGCTTCGACGACGAGATCGCCGGCGCGGTCGAGCGGCACGCCGACACCACGCACGGCATGGTGCGCGTCGAGATCGTCTGCGCGAACTGCAAGGGCCACCTCGGTCACGTGTTCGAGGGTGAGCGCATGACGAAGAAGAACACGCGCCACTGCGTGAACTCGGTGTCGATGCGCTTCGTGCCCGCGGGCAAGGAGCTGCCGAAGCCGATCGTGCGCGCGCCGAAGTAGGTCGACCCGCGGTCAGCGCTGGCGCAGGACCTGCCAGCCGAGCGGGCGCAGGCGCGCCAGCCTGCCCTGCACCTCGATCAGCAGCGTCGTGTGCACCGAGGCCTCGATCTGCAGTTGCTCCGCCTCGATCTGCTGGCGCGCGGATTCGGCCTCGACCTTCGACGCGACGACCAGGGCATCCTCCAGCTTCTTCTGTTCGAGCGTCAGCGTCTCGAGCCGCGAGTTCGCCTTCTGCTGGCACATCGCGTTGCCGGGCAGTTGCTCGAGCACGACGCCGAGCACGCTCCGCGCATCGCGCAGCGCCTCCTGGGCCGCGTCGACGGCGGCGCGGCGGGCGCGCAGTTGGGCATCGAGGTCGGCGATCTCGGCGCGGACGCGCTCGAGGCCCGGATCGTCCTTGGGGCCGCGGGCCTTCTGGTAGAGCTGGTCGAGGCGGGCCTGGAGTTCGGCGACTGCGGTGGCGCGTTCCTCGGCTTCGGCCTGGAGCTTGTTGCGCCGGTCGGTGTGTTCGGCGCGCAAGCGGAGCAGGTGCTCGGCGGCGCGCTCCTCGGTCGCCACGTGCAACCGTGCCTCGAGCAGTTGCTCGGCCAGCGAGGCGTACTGCTTGCGCAACGCAGCGGCCTCACCGCTCGCAGCGTCCCGGCGGGCGAGCGCCTCGCTGCGCCGCAGGATCATCTCGGCGTGGCGGGCACGAAGCTCGTCGCGCCGTTGCTGCAGTTCGGCCTGCGGCTGGCTGTAGAGCATCGCCTCGAGGCGACTGCGCAGATGTTCGAGCACGAGGTCGATCGCCTGCGTCTTCTCCTTCTCCGACGGCTCGATGCGCAGATCCAGCCCCACGTCGACGTGGATCTGGAACGTGCCCGCCAGGTGGGATGCAGGCAGATAGGTGTTGATGCGTCGCACCCCGAGCAGCGTGTCGCCGAAGGCCTGTTCGAGGGCCTGCACGCAGGCCTGCTCGTTGGCGATCGCGGTGGTCAGAGGCTCGTTGGGCACCAGATCGCCCGCTCCGAAGTTCAGGATCACCACGGCCTCGGCGTCCAACGGTTGCCTGGCTTGCGCGGGAATCGGCAGGGCGGCGGCCAGCGCGGCGAAGAGAGGGGCGCAGGAACGGCGGTTCATCGGGGTTGCTCCGGAGACAGTCGTGGGTTGGCGAGCACGGGCAGGGCGCGGGCGTAGGCGAGTTCGATCCGCAGGTCGGCCGCGGCTCGGGCCGAGCGCGTCGCCGCGGCCTCGTGCGCGGCGGCGGCGTGGGTGCGGGCCGTCCAGTCGCTGGTGACGCGTTGCAAGGACTCGATCTGCCGGCTCAGTTCGGATGCCAGGTCGGCGGCGGCCTCGGCGTCGCTCGAGTTCGGCGGGCGCAGCACGGCGAACGTCGCGAGCCCGAGCAGCGCCAAGGCGGCCGCGACCCGCCGGCGGCGTTGCCGCGCGATCGTGGTCCTGAGCCCGTGTGGCGAGAACTCGGCGCCGGGTGATGGCGGGTGGGTTGCATCGGCCGCGGCGAGCGAACGCAGCAGCGCGTCGTCGGGATCGGTCATGGCTCCTCCGTCCCGCCGAGCAGGTCGCGCAGCCGTTGCCGCGCGCGCGACAGCCGGGCGTCGACCGCGGGCCGCGTGCAGCCGAGCAGTTCGGCGATCTCGGGGATCGCGCGCTGTTCGAGATACCGCAGCACCAGCACTTCGCGGTCGTCGTGGCGCAGACGCTGCATCGCCGCCGCGGCGCGTTGGCTCGCGTCGTTGTCGGTCGACGGCAGCGGTTGTGCCGGCTCGCGGTCGAACCAGCCGAACAGGCGCCGCCAGCGCGCCCGCGCGCGCGCGTGGCTGGCCGTGGTCGAGAGCGCGATCGCCGTCAGCCAGGTCGCCAGCGACGCTTCGCCGCGGAACGAAGCGCGCCCGTTCCAGGCCTTGAGCAGGACGTCCTGCACGACGTCGTCGAGTTCGTCGGCGGCGGCGCGCCAGCCCAGCAGCCGGTGCACCAGCCGCCGCAGCCGGGGTGCCTGGCTGCAGAGCGCCTGGGCGACGTCGGTCGGCGCGCGCGAGGCGTCGGCCCGAACGTCGTCGGCGGCGGCGAGCAGCGGGGGGCAGGACATGGACCGGGCCATGAGACGACGCAAGCGTCGCCGTTCTGACGACGAAGTGAGAGTTTCCTACCCTGCCGGGGTCCAGATCGTGAGGTCGCCGCCGGCCAGCAACGTGCCGGCGACCGTCGCTTCGCCGCGCAGGAGAGCCATCGCGCCCAGCCGTCGCAGCAGCTCGACGTGGTAGAGGACTTCGGCGCCGGCGGGGGGCTCGCCGTGCACGACGAACTTCTTCACCGCGACCAGCATGCCGCGCGGCGCGCCCTCGGTCTTGGGCGCATGGCCGGCGAGAACGAGCGCCGCACTCTGCGCGATGCCCTCGATCGCGCCCGCGGCCCACGGCAGGGCACCCGGTCCGGTCGGTTCGCAGCCGGCGACCGTGCCGCGATCGCCGTCGGTGGCGACCAGTCGATGCACGCGCAGGATCGGCGGCCGGTGCGGCACCCGCTGCAGCACCAGGTCGTCGACGGGGAACGGCATGCCGGGCAGTGGACGCCGCCACGCCGTCGTGAGCAAGCGTGCGTCGCGACGCGCCGCGCGGCACCATGCGCGCGTGGCCGACGCGACGCTGACCCTGCACGACCCCGTCGCCACCGCGCCGTGCGCGCTGCGCGCGACGTTCTGCGTCGGAACCGCGCATCCGCTGCTCGCGGGCCACTTCCCCGGCGCACCGATCGTCCCTGGCGTGTTGCTGCTCGATGCCGTGCGCGCGGCGTGGGAACGTGCCAGTGGCGTGCCGTGCGTGCTGCGCGGCATCGACGAGGTGCGCTGGTTCCAGCCGCTCGCTCCCGGTGTCGCTGCCGAACTGCGCGCCGAAGTGACGACCGACGAGGCGCGCGTCTTGGTCGCGGGCGAGTGGCGAACCGAGGCGGGGCGGATCGCCGCGTTCCGCCTGCAGCTCGCGCCGCGCGCTTGAGCGGACGAGGGTGGCCGCCGAGACTGCGGCGATGGTGCGCGTGACCTTCCCGCAGGTGCTGCAGCGCCACGTCACCTGCCCGCCGGTCGACGTCGAGGCGGCCACCGTGCGCGAGGCGCTCGACGCCGCGTTCGCGATCCATCCGACCGCGCGCGGCTACCTGCTCGACGACGCCGGTGCGCTGCGCCAGCACGTCACGCTGTTCGTCGACGGCGAGGTCGTGCGTGAGCGCCGGCGTCTCGCGCAGCCCGTGCAACCGAAGAGCCGCATCGACGTGCTGCAAGCGCTGTCCGGCGGCTGAGCCCCACTGACCCACGATCCCCGATGCCACGCCAACTGCTCGTCGCGACCCGAAAGGGCCTGTTCGTGCTGACCGAGACCCCGCGCGGCTGGCGCATCGGCGAACCCGAGTTCCGCGGCGTGCCGGTGTCGATGGCCGTGTTCGATCCACGCGATCGTTCGCTCTACGCCGCCCTCGACCACGGCCACTTCGGCGCCAAGCTCCATCGCCGCGTCGGCACGCGCTGGCGCGAACTGCCCGCCCCGGTCTATCCGCAACTCGCCAAGGGCCGCGTCGAGAAAGAAGGCGGCGGCCGGCCCTGGCCGCGTTCGCTGCGGCTGGTGTGGAGTCTCGAACTCGACCCGCGCACGCCGGGCGGGCTGTGGTGCGGCACGATCCCGGGCGGGCTGTTCCACAGTGCCGACGCGGGCGCGTCGTGGACGTGGAACGCGGGGCTCTGGCGCGACAAGAACCGCACGAAGTGGTTTGGCGGTGGCTACGACACGCCGGGCATCCACAGCATCCTGGTCGATCCGCGCGACGCGAACGTGGTGACGCTCGGCATCTCGTGCGGCGGGGTGCACGTGACGCGCGACGGCGGGGCGACCTGGCGCAACGAGGCGCGCGGCATGCGCGCGGCCTACATGCCCAAGGACAAGGCGCGCGATCCCGACGTGCAGGATCCGCATCGCCTCGCGATGTGCGGCGGCGCCCCGGACCGCGTGTGGTGCCAGCACCACAACGGCATCTTCGTGCGCGACGGCAGCCGGCCGTGGCGCGAGGTCCGCGCGAAGGCCGTGAGCCGCTTCGGGTTCGCCTGCGTCGCGCACCCGCACGATCGCGACGTCGCCTGGTTCGTGCCCGCCGAGAAGGACGAGTGCCGCGTGCCGGTCGACGGGCGGCTGGTGGTGCTGCGCACCGGCGACGGCGGCCGTTCGTTCACCGAACTCCGGCGCGGGCTGCCGCAGCGTGATGCGTACGACCTGGTCTGGCGGCACGCTCTCGACGTCGCCGCCGACGGCAGCACGTTGGCGATGGGCAGCACGAGCGGGCGGTTGTGGCTCGGCGAAGGCGGCGGCGAACAGTGGCACGAGTTCGCCGCGAACCTGCCGCCGATCGCGGCGGTGCGTTGGGTCGAGGCGCCCTGACGGAACGCGCGATGCACGACGTGGCGATCACCGAACTGGAGGCCGGGCAGCGCCTCGATCGCTGGTTGCGCAAGCTGCTGCCCACGATGCCGCTCGGCGCGATCTTCCAGAAGCTGCGCAGCGGCGCGATCCGCGTCGACGGCAAGAAGGTCGCGGGCAGCCTGCGGCTCGCCGCCGGCATGAAGGTGAGCCTGCCGCCCGGGGCGCGCACCGCCGCCGCGCCGCCGCCGGTGGCGGCACGAACGGGCCCGCTGCCCGACGAACTGCGCCCGCGCATCGTGCATCGCGACGACCACCTGCTGGTGCTGAGCAAGCCCGCCGGCCTCGCCGTGCACGTCGGCAGCGGCGTCGTGCACAGCGTCGTCGACTGGCTCGACGCGCAGGACCTCGGCCCGCGCAGCGCGACGTTCCGGCCAGCGCCCGCGCACCGGCTCGATCGCGGCACCGCGGGGCTGCTCGTCGTCGGGCTGTCGCCCGTGGCGCTGCGCGCGCTGACCGCAGCGTTCCGCGACGGCACGGTGCAGAAGGTGTACCACGCGGTCGTGCACGGCGTGCCGCGACCGCGGCAGGGCGTCATCGAGGCGCCGCTCGTCGATCTCGACGCGCCGCGCGCCGATGGCCCCAAGGTCGCCGTTCGCGCCGACGGCCAGGCGGCGAGCACACAGTACGAAGTCGTGCGGTCCGGCGGCGGCCGCGCCTTGCTGCGCCTGCGACCGCAGCAGGGTCGCCAGCACCAGATCCGCGCGCACCTGGCCTGGCTCGGCCATGCGATCGTCGGCGACCGCCGTTACGGCAAGGCCTCGGCGACGGACCGCCGGCTGCTGCTGCACTGCAGCGAGCTCACGTTCCCGCATCCTGCCACCGGGGCTCCGTTCGTCGCGCGCGAGCCGGTGCCGGCGGCTCTGCGGCAGGCCGTGGCCACGGACTGATGCGCGCGACGCGGTCTCCGGGTACACCCCCGCCCCGATGACCGCCCGTCCCGGTGCCGAACGCGAACGCCTGCGCCAGGACGGCCGCCGCGAACTCAACTGGCAGCGCTGGGGGCCCTACCTCGCCGAGCGGCAGTGGGGCACGGTGCGCGAGGACTACAGCCAGGACGGCAACTGCTGGAACTACTTCCCGCACGAGCACGCGCGCCGGCGCGCCTACCGCTGGGGCGAAGACGGCCTGCTCGGCATCACCGATCGCCAAGGCCGACTCTGCTTCGCGTGGGCGCTGTGGAACGAACGTGATCCGTTCCTGAAGGAGCGCCTGTTCGGACTCGCCGGTCCCGAGGGCAACCACGGCGAGGACGTCAAGGAGGAGTACTTCTACCTCGACGCGCTGCCGACCGCGTCCTGGCTGCGCGCGCTCTACAAGTACCCGCAGGCGGAGTTTCCGTACGCGCGGCTGCTCAGCGAGAACCGGCAGCGCGATCGCAGCCAGCGCGAGTTCGAACTCGTCGACACCGGCGTGTTCGAGTTCGACCGCTACTTCGACGTCGAGGTCCGCTACGCCAAGGCCGACCCCGAGGACCTCTGCATCGTCCTGTCGGTGAGCAACCGCGCGTCGTTCGCGGCGCGGCTGCACGTGCTGCCGCAGTTGTGGTTCCGCAACACCTGGTCGTGGGGGCGCGACGGCGAGGGCTACTGGCCGCGGGGCGTGATCGCTGCCGACGGCGAACGGCGCCTCGTCGCGACCGGCGCCGATCTGCCGCCGATGGCGCTCGAGCTCGACGATCCCGACGGCGTCTGCCGCGGCATCCTCGCCACCGAGAACGACACCAACACGCACGAGCTGTTCGGCAGCGGCGACCCGGGTGCGTTCACCAAGGACGCCTTCCACGAGTACGTCGTCGGCGGCCACCGCGCGGCGGTGAACCCGGCGCGTGCCGGCAGCAAGGTGGCGTTCCACTGCGTGTTCGAGCTCAAGCCGCACGGGCGCGCCGAGGTGCGGCTGCGGCTGCGCCGCGCCGATGCGACCGGCAAGCCGTTCGGCAGTGCCTACGCGGCGGTGCTGGCCGATCGCGCCGAGGAGTCCGACGACTTCTACGGCGCCCTGATCGGGCGCGACGTGAACCCCGAAGTGCACCAGGTGCAGCGCCAGGCCTACGCGGGGCTGATCTGGAGCAAGCAGTTCTACTGGTTCGACGTGCGCACCTGGCTCGCCGGCGATCCGGCGCAACCCGCACCGCCGCCCGAACGCAAGGCCGGCCGCAACGCCGACTGGCGGCATCTCTACAACCGCGACGTGGTGTCGATGCCCGACACCTGGGAGTACCCGTGGTACGCGGCATGGGATCTCGCCTTCCACACGATCCCGTTCGCCAAGCTCGACCCGGCGTTCGCGAAGCACCAGTTGTTGCTGCTGCTGCGCGAGTGGTACATGGCGCCGAACGGGCAGATCCCGGCCTACGAGTTCGCGTTCGGCGACGTCAATCCGCCGGTGCACGCCTGGGCCTGCTGGCGCGTCTACAAGCTGACGGGGCATCGCGGCAACCGCGACCTGGTGTTCCTGGCGCGCGCCTTCCACAAGCTGCTCCTCAACTTCACGTGGTGGGTCAACCGCAAGGACCTCACCGGCAAGCACGTGTTCGGCGGCGGCTTCCTCGGGCTCGACAACATCGGCGTGTTCGATCGCAGCCAGCCGCTGCCGACCGGCGGCCATCTCGAGCAGGCCGACGGCACCGCGTGGATGGCCTTCTACTGCGCGACGATGCTCAGCATCGCGCTCGAGCTCGCCTGCCACGACCCGGCCTACGAGGACGTGGCGTCGAAGTTCTTCGAGCACTTCGTCGCGATCACGCACGCGATGAACACGCTCGGCGGCAGCGGGCTGTGGGACGAACGCGACGGCTTCTACTACGACCAGATCCACGACGACGGCAGCAGCGACAAGCTGCGCATCCGGTCGCTGGTCGGCCTGATTCCGCTGTGCGCGGTCGAAGTGCTGCCGTTGGCGACGATCCGGCGGCTACCGGGCTTCGAGCGGCGCTTCCGGTGGTTCCTGCAGCACGAGAAGGAACTGTCGGGCCGGGTGTCGTTCACCGGCGACGGCGACGAGGCGTCGGCGATGCTGGCGATCCCGTCGAAGGCGCAGCTCGAACGTGTGCTCCGCTACATGCTCGACGAGAAGGAGTTCTTGTCGCCGTACGGCATCCGCTCGTTGTCCGCGGTGCACCGCGACCAGCCGTTCGTGCTCAAAGTGGGTGGGCAGGAGTACCGCGTCGACTACACGCCGGCCGAGAGCACGACCGGGATGTTCGGCGGCAACAGCAACTGGCGCGGGCCGATCTGGCTGCCGCTCAACTACCTGCTGATCGAGGCGATCGAACGCTACGGGCGCTTCTACGGCGACACGCTCCTGGTCGAGTGCCCGACCGGATCGGGCAATCGCTGCACGCTGCAGCAGGTCGCCGACGAACTGGCGGCGCGGCTGACGCGGTTGTTCCTGCGCGACGGCGACGGGCGGCGGCCGTTCGCCGGCGAGGATCGGCGCTTCGCGGACGATCCGAACTGGAAGGACCTCGTGCTGTTCCACGAGTTCTTCGATGGCGACACGGGGCGCGGGTGTGGCGCGTCGCACCAGACCGGGTGGACGGCGTTGATCACGCGGTGCTTCGGCGAGTCGCTCGCCTCGCCGCCGCCGGGTTCATGAGGCGGCGTCAGCGCGTCGGCGACGCCGCGGGCATCGTCTGCGCGGGTGACGCGGCGAGCAGGCGCGCGAGCGCCGGTTGCGCCTCGAGGCGTTCGAGCCACGCGCGCCGTTCCGCCGCGACCAGCAGGTCGCTGGCATGCGCGAGCTGCGCTTGCTGCTGCTGACGATGCGCCGGGTCGGCCGCGGCGAGCACCGCGCGCCACGCATGGTCGTGAGCTCGCTCCAGGTCACCGGCGGCGAACGCTTGCGCGGTGAGATCGTCGTGGCGGGTGAGCGCATGCGGCAAGCGCGCCGCCGCGAGAACGCACGTCCGCGCACCCACTTCGTCGCCACGTTGCGCGCAGGCTTCGGCGTCTTCGAGCAGCCGATGGTGCGCCCACTGCGCGAGGTTCGGTTCGCGCAGCCCGGGCAGAGCGAGGCGTGGATCGTGCGCGAGCGCCAGCGCGCGGTCGATCGCTGCCGTCCACGTCGTTGGCAGTTCGCCGCGCAGATGGCAGCCCGTCGCGGCCGCGACGACGTCGATCGTGAACGTCGCACCGCCGAGGCTGGCGGTATCAGGACTGCGCGAAGGATGGACCACGCACGACGTCGTGCGGTCGGCGCCGCGCACGATGCCGAGTCGATGGCTGCCGGCGGCGCGAACACCGCGGCCCTGCGCATGCCACTGCAGGCGCCAATGGTGCGCGCCCTGCGGCGAGGCGAGCACGCCGGGTGCTTGCGGCAGCGGATCGGCGAACGGTAGATGGCTGCGCAGCGCCCCGCCGACGATCGCTGCGGCCACGTCGGGCGGCAGCGCGTCGCTGCGTTCCCACGCGACGGTCTCGTGCCGGTCGGCACGAGGAGTGCCGGCGCAGGCGGCGAGCAACGCCACGCAGGCAGCCACGGCGGTGCGGGAACGACGGACCATCGCTGCGGCACTTCGGCTGGCCTTGACCCCGCCTGCAGCCGCGCGTCCCGCTTCGGGATCGGTGCTCGCTGCGTGTCAGTTCTCGGCGATCACGAACGCCGTGGCGTCGCGCTCACCGTGCGTCAGGCTCAGATGCACGGCCCGGATGCCGCGGGCCTTGGCGACCGCCGCCGCCTCGCCGTGCAGGGCAACCTCGACGGCGCCGCTCGGCGTGCGCACGACCTCGACCTGCGTGAAGCCGACGCCGGCTGCCCAGCCGGTGCCGAGGCACTTCATCACCGCCTCCTTCGCCGCGAAGCGCGCCGCGAGCGACTCGGCCGGGTGCGCACGCTGCAGGCAGTAGGCGATCTCCGCGGCGGTGTAGACGCGGCGCAGGAAGCGTTCGCCGCCGCGTTGCCAGACGCCGGCGATGCGGGCGATCGCGACGGTGTCGATGCCGATGCCGACGATCACGGCGCCTCCGCGACGACGGTCCACGGCAGCGGTTCGCACGCGTCGCCGCCGGCGGGCAGCCAGAACGCGCGCAGCACCGGCCCCAGCTCGTTGCGGGCGCCGATCACCTGCACGCAGTCGCGCCACAGCGCGTGGCGATCGGCGAGCGAAGGATGCGCGCTGCCATCACCGTGGCCGTGCGCGAAGCCGCGGAACGCGAGCCCGGCGGCGCGCAGGCGCGACTCGGCGCGCGCGAACGTGTGCGGCTCGACCTCGAACGCATCCGCCCGCGTGCTCGCGTTGGGCAGCGGCTCGCAGGCTGTGACGACGCCGGGTCCGGCGGCCGTGGGGCCGGCGAGCAGCGCGACGAACTCACGCGACCCTGGCGCCAGGCAAGCGTGCACGAGCCACTCGTGGACGGCGGTCGACATGGTCACGGCGGGCAGCATCGCCGGCACGCTAGTCCGTCGCGCGCGGGCTCGCCATGATCGCGGCATGCACGAACCGCTCTACGGCACGCCGCACCCGCACATGCCGCCGCTCGGCCCGCTGTCGCCGCCGCTGGTGCGCAGCACCACCGCGGGCCAGCCCGATGCCGAGACGCTGCGGGCGATGGGTGCGTGCGAGCGACCCGGCGAGTTCTACCAGCGCGTCGGTCACGAGAACGGCCGGCAGTGGGAGAGCCTCGTCGCCGGCCTCGAGGGCGCGGACGGCGCGGTTGCGTTCGCGAGCGGCATGGCGGCGATCAGTGGTGCGCTGCTCGCGCACCTGCGGCCGGGGGATCGCGTGCTGCTGGCGGAGGAGATCTACGGCGGCACGTCGGGGTTTGCGCTCACCGACCTGGTTCGCTTCGGCGTCGTCGTCGACCGCTTCTCGTCGCTCGATCTCGCGGGCTTGCGCGCGGCGCTGGCGAAGCCGGCGAAGTTCGTGGTGTTCGAGTCGCCGATCAACCCGACGCTGCGCGTCGTCGACGTGCGCGCCGCGTGCTCGCTGGCGCGTGCGGCCGGCGCGTTGACGCTGTTCGACGGCACCTTCGCGCCGCCGCCGGTGCAGCAGGCCCTGGCACTCGGCGTCGATCTCGTCGTGCACTCGGCGACGAAGTTCTTCGGCGGACACTCGGACGTGCTCGCTGGCGTCGTGTCCGGCCGCCACGAACTGCTCGGGCCGATCGAGGCATGGCGGCGGCGAACGGGTGCGGTGCTGGCGCCGGATCCGGCGTGGCTGCTGCTGCGCAGCTGGCCGACGTTGCCGTTGCGGCTGGCGGCGCAGCAGGCCGCGGCGCTGGCGATCGCGCAGCATCTCGGCGACGACGTGCGCGCCGGGCGGCTGCTCGCAGTGCACTACCCGGGCCTGCCGTCGCACCGGGACCACGCGTTGGCGCGTGCACAGATGCAGGGCTTCGGGTGCGTCGTCGCGGTCGAGGTGCCCGGCGGTCTTGCCGGGGCGCGGCGCGCGTTCGATCGGTTGAAGCGGATCGCGCGGGCACCGAGCCTCGGCGGCGTCGAGTCGCTGGCGACGCTGCCGGCGTTCACGACGCACGCGGCGCTGTCGCCGGCGCAGCGCGCTGCGGCCGGCATTCCGGACGGACTGCTGCGCGTCGCCGTCGGGCTCGAAGGTGTGGAAGTGTTGCTCGGCGATCTGCGGCAAGCACTCGGGTAGTGGGGTGGGTGGGGGAGTTGTCGCCCCCGACGATCGAGCTAGGCTTCCGGGGCTGCCTGGGAACTGGCGGCATCCGTCCCACCCCTTCGAGGAGCGTGAACATGGCACCTGCTTTGAAGAGAGAGAGAGAGAGAGTTGGATCGGGCGTCTTGGCGGCTGGTTGTGCGTGAGTGGTTCAACGCTGAGCTGGCTCGCGGCGCCCGTTGGTGCGCAAGTCGCTGAGTACCCGAGCTGGGAAGGGCCCTACACGCCGATCCCCGTGCACCACAATCCGGGCCTGGACCAGCACTGCTGCGAGATCGCGCATGCGATCCTGATCGGCAACGGGCCGTTGCAGGGGCGGGTGCTGCTGATCCAGAGCAATGGGGATCGTTGGATCTGGAATCCCGCGGCGCCGAACAGCGTGGGCACCGAGCAGTACTGCGACATGATCGCGCCGAGTGACGACATGTTCTGCGCGGGCCACAGCGCGGACGGCAACGGGGATCTCGTGGTGGTCGGCGGGGCGCGGCACAAGAACCAGCCGCCGTTGCCGCCATGCAACCCGCAGCCGAAGTACTCGTACGTGTACGAAACGGGAGGCATGTGCTGGTCCCCGAACTACCCGCTGCCCACGCCGAACCCGCCGCCGCCCAATCCGCTCTTCCCGTCACAGCCGCACCCGGACTTCGTCAACCTCGGCTACTACTACCCGAGCACGGTGCGGCTGCCGGACGGGCGCGTGCTGTTCGCCGGCGGCGGTTCGGATCCGGTGCAGTCGACCTGCAACGACCCTCCCAACACGTCGAACTTCTACGTCGACGGTTGGATGGTGTTGGATCGCGCGCAGGGCGGCTGGATCGGCCCGGCGCCGACGCAGTGGTTCCCCGGCATTCCGGGCAGCTACCAGCCGTCGTCGGGCGCTCCTGTCGAGCACGAGTTCAACTACTACCCGCTGCTGTCGCTGCTGCCGTCGATGACGCCCGGCGCGCCGGGCTACGTGTTCGCAGCCGTCGCGACGTACAACCGATCAGGCAACTACAGCACCAGTGGCTACGTTCGGCGGCGCAGTCCGACGAGCCACCTGCCGCTCGCCGGCGCGATGACGATTTGGGCTTGGCAGGCGCCAACGGCGCAGGTTTTCGTGCCCGGCACGACGGAGCCGCGCAACCTCTACTACCCGAACGGCTTCCTGTGGCCGATGCAGTTGGATGCGCAGGGCAAGCCGGTGCAGGCGCCGCGGTTCGTGGTGCTCGGGGGGACGGATCTGAATGACTATTTGAGTGGTGCGCAGAACCAGCAAGCCCCGGATGCGCACCCGTTTGGTGGGCGGCCGGCGTTGGGTGAAGTCCAATCGATCGCCGATCCGGAGTCGCCGTCGTCGGCCTGGACGACCGGGGTGCTGCCGCCGCTGACGATCCCGCGCATCTACGGGAATACAGTCTTGCTGCCGGATGGGACGTTGTTCGTCGTTGGGGGTAGCCACTACGACTTTCTGCCGTTCGCGAAGCAAACTGCACTCAACATTTGGCAGCGTGAGCGCCGTGCCGATCCGGTGTTCTACCCGGAGTTGATCGACCTGACGACGTCACCGGCCTCGTGGCAGGTCGTGGACCCGCACGTGTCGCCGCGGCTATACCACTCGCTCGCCTTGCTGTTGCCGGATGGACGAGTCCTGGTTGCCGGAGGGTATCGCGGCAAGGTGCCCCCCAACCCGCCGCCAGCCTCACTGCCCCCCGAGATGTGGACCTGGAAGAACTGGGAGAACGAGCACTCGGATCTCGAGATCTACAGCCCGCCATACCTGTTCGCCGGAGCGCGGCCGCAGATCCTGGGGGTCACCGGCGGCACCACGATCGGCTATGGGCCGACGAACGCCTTCGAAGTGACCATTGCGTTCCCAGGTCAGTCGAACCCCGCGGCGTCGATCGGGACGGTGACCTTGATCAGCCCCGGCTCCGTGACGCACCATTACGACTGGGACAACCGGTTCGTCAAGCTTGCATTCAGCGTCACGACGTCGAACAAGCTGAGCGTCGTTCCTCCGGCGAATGGCAGCGTCGCTCCGCCGGGGATCTACATGCTGTTCGTCACCAGCACCGCGGCAGCGGGTGGTGGCACGCGCATCCCAAGTGTCGCGGCGTTCGTGCACCTGCAGTGAGGTGCGGCATGTGTCCATTCGCACCATGGTTCGGGCGTCTGCCCTGCATCGCCGTGGCGACGATGGCCGCGGTGCCGGCGAGTGCGCAAGTCCTGCGGACATTTCCAGTTCTGCATTCGGCGGACAGCGCGATCTTGATCGGTGACGTCGATGCGGACGGCGTGCGTGCTTGGCATTCAACCGCATTCCTACAGCAGGGGCTCCAAGATGGGTTGAGGTCTACTCAACCAGCACAGGCCTCTTATTGTACCAGTTCGTGCCGCCTCCCTCGCATGGTTACGGTAGTTCGAGCCGCATTGGCGATGTGAACGGCGATGGCCTTGACGACATCTGTTTCGTCGACGGCAGCAACACCGGAAGCTTCAACGTCGTCAGGTCCGGGGCGGACGGTTCTGTGCTGCACCAAGTGACGTTCACTGGTGCGCTGCTGGGCCTCGACGACGTCAACGGCGACGGCAAGTCCGATTTGCTTGTGAGCGACCCAGGAGCGACCGTGAACGGCATTCTCGGCGCGGGCCGCGTGGACGTGCTCGATGGTGGAACCCTCGCGATCCTGAGGTCTCACTTCGGCACGTATCAGGACCAGTTGCTCAGTGCGGGCCCCGTGCTCGGCGACATAGACGGCGATGGCAAGCGCGACTACCGGATCTCCGGCGGCGGGATCTTCAGCGCAGCGGAATGGTGGGGCAAGTCCGGCGCGACCGGCGCGCAGATCTTCTATCACCTGCCGTGGTCGCCGGCCTATGGCGAGGCGCTGACGGACGTCGGCGACTTCAATGCCGACGGCTTCGACGACATCGCGTTCGTCGACAGCGGGTCGCTGGGGATGTACCACTGGGTGCGCGTCCTCGCCGGACCATCGATGACCCAGGAGCTGTGGGGACACTTGAGCACCGTCTCCAACCCAACCCCGGAGTGGTACGGCCCGATCCGCGGGCGCGTCGGCGACTACGACGGCGATGGCTTCGCCGATGTCGCCATCCACGGCGGGCTGCCGAGCCTCGGCACGGGCGCCACCATCATTTCCGGTCGCGATCAGTCGAGCCTGCTGGCCAGTCCGATGCACCAGCTGATCCTGTACGGCGAACTCGGCAGCCCCGGTGACGCCAACGGCGATGGCTTCCCCGACCTGTTCATCGGCACCGCGAACTCCGTGCAACTCGTCAGCGGCGCGCCGCCCGGCGTTTCGACGATCGGCGGCGGCTGCCCGAGCCTGAGCGGTCATTCGCCGCAGATCGGCATCGGCATCGGCGCCCGCCTCGGCCGCACCCTGACCGTCAACCTGCGGGACGCCAACCCCAACCTGACGATGGCATTCCTCGGCGGCGGCTTCAGCAGCCAGCAGTGGAACGGCGTGCCGCTGCCGTTCGACCTCGGCATGCTCGGGCTGCCGTGGTGCGACTGGCGCATCGCCGCGGACCTGGCGTTGCCGGTCGTGACGACGAGCAACAACGGCCTGCCGCACCATGCGCAGTTCTCGCTGCCGGTGCCGGCGAACCCGGCGCTGGTGCAGGCCTCGGTGTTCTGGCAGTGGCTCGTGCTCGAGCCGAGCAGCAGTGGCGGGCCGGGTGCGGTCACCGCTGCCGTGCGCACGACGGTCCTGCAGTAGGCGCCGGGCCGGGGCACCTCGCCTTCGTGCCTTTCCCCAGCGCGCCTGCTAGCCTGCGGAGTTCTGGCGGCGTCTGCGCCGCGAACTCCGATGATCAAGCTCCGCAACCTGGCCGTGGCCTGCGTCGCCACCGCGTTCCTGCTGCCGGCCCAAGAGGGCAAGACCCCGGCGACTGCCGTCGATGCTGCTGCCAAGACGGCGGTGGCGACGACCGTCGGCGTCGTCGACTTCGTCAAGGCCTTCGACCAGTACCCGCGCTACGTCGAGATGCGGGGCCAGCTCGATGCGCTCAGCAAGACCTACGAGGGCCGGCTCAAGCAGATGACGGAGCAGATCGACGAGCTGCGCGCGCAGCTCAAGGTCGTCAAGGAGGACTCCGACGAGCGGCCCGAACGTGAGCTGGCCATCGAGCGCACGCTGGCCGACCAGCGCGCGTTCGCGAAGCTGGCGCGCGACCGCCTCGAACTCGAGGAGATGCGCATGATGATCCTGGTCTACCAGGACTTCGAGGAAGCGATCCGCCGCATCGCGACGAACCGCGGTTTGTCGCTGGTGCTGCGCGTGCACGACATGGGGGACGCCGTGGCCGATCCGGCCAAGCTGTCGCCGAAGAACGTGCAGACGCGCATCGCCGGCTTCGAGCGCCGCCAGGTCTGGTTCGCCGCCGAGCCGATCGACATCACCGGCGACGTCATCAAGCTGCTGCAGGTGCCGCTCGAGGCCAAGCCGGCCGGTGCGGAGCAGAAGCCGCCCGCGGCGCCAGCTCAGCCGCCGAAGGCCGGGGGCTGACGAGTGGTCGGCAACGTTCCACCAGCGCCGGTGGCCCGCATGCAGCGCACGCTGAAGTCCGCGGTCGAGTACCGCGGCACTGGCCTGCACTCGGGCAAGGAGATCCGGATCACGGTACGGCCCGCGGAGGCCGGCACCGGCGTGTCGTTCGTGCGTACCGACCTCGACGACAAGCCGGTGGTGCGCGCGATCGGCGCCAACATGAAGGCGCGCCAGCGGCGGACCTGCATCCAGGACGGCCGGGCCGAGGTCTACACCTGCGAGCACCTGCTGGCGGCGATGTACGCGCTCGGCATCGACAACGCGCTGGTCGAGATCGACGGCGAAGAGGTCCCGGGGCTCGACGGCAGCTCGCTCGAGTTCTACCGCGCGCTGCAGGAGAGCGGCGTCGTCGAGACGCGCTCGCCGCGGCCGCTCTACCAGGTCAAGCACCCGATCTTCGTGCGCGACGGCGCGGCGAGCATCGTTGCCCTGCCGGGCAGCGGCAAGTTGACGATCGAGTACCACCTCGACTACGCGCCGAAGAACGGCAGCACGCCGGCGCAGAAGCAGCTCGTGGCGTTCGAAATGTCGCCCGACAACTTCGAACGCGACATCGCGCCGGCGCGCACGTTCGTGATGGAGCACGAGGTCGAGGCCTTGCGCGCGGCGGGTCTCGGCAAGGGCGCCAACGCGCAGAACACGCTGGTGATGGGGCCGAGCGGCCCGCAGGCCAACACCCTGCGCTGGGACGACGAACTGGCGCGGCACAAGATCCTCGACCTGATCGGTGACCTCGCGAACGTCGGCGTCGACCTCGACGCGCACATCATCGCGACGCGCTCGGGCCACGGCCTCAACATGGCGCTGGTGCAGCGCATCCAGGAGGAGCGCGAGCGCGAGCAGGACCAGGGCGAGGTGCACGCCGACACCGGCCTCGACATCCGGCAGATTCTCAAGCTGCTGCCGCACCGCTATCCGTTCCTGCTGATCGACCGCGTGATCGAGCTCGACGGCTTCCAGCGCGCGGTGGCGATCAAGAACGTCACGATCAACGAGCCGTTCTTCCAGGGGCACTGGCCCGAACAGCCGATCATGCCGGGCGTCCTGCAGCTCGAGGCGATGGCGCAACTCGCCGGCGTCCTGCTGCTGCGCAAGCTCGAGAACACCGGCAAGCTCGCCGTGCTCTGGAGCATCGACAAGGTCAAGCTGCGCGGCGCGGTGGTGCCCGGCGACCAGTTGCGCATCGAAGTCGAGACGATCCGCGCCAAGCCCCAGGTCGGCCACGTGCGCGCGCGCGGCAAGGTCGCCGGCCGGCTGGTGTCGGAAGCCGAGCTGAAGTTCACGCTGGTCGACGCGTGATGGCGGGCACCAGCGGCAAGCGGGTGCGCGTCGGCGTCGTCGGCGTCGGCCACCTCGGCAAGCACCACGCGCGGCTGCTGCAGGGGCTCGACTGCGATCTCGTCGGCGTCGCCGATCCGAACGAGGCGGCGCGCCAGCACGCGACCACGACCTGGAACGTGCCGGCGTTCGCCGACCATCGTGATCTGCTCGGCAAGGTCGACGCGGTTTCCGTCGTGGTGCCGACGAAGCTGCACCGCGAGGTGGCGACGGTGTTCCTCGAACACGGCGTCGACGTGCTGGTCGAGAAGCCGATAGCGCGCACGGCCGCCGACGGCCAGGCCCTCGTCGACGTCGCGGCCCGGCACGGGCGCGTGCTGCAGGTCGGTCACGTCGAACGCTTCAATCCGGCCCTGCGCGGCATCGCCGCCATCGGCCAGAGCGCGCGCTACATCGAGAGCCACCGGCTGGCGCCGTTCAGCTTCCGCAGCACGGACATCGGCGTCGTGCTCGACCTGATGATCCACGACCTCGACCTCGTGCTGGCGCTGGTGCGCAGCGAGATCGTCTCGGTCGAGGCGTTCGGCGGCGCGGTGTTCACGCCGGCCGAGGACATGGCCTCGGCGATCATCAAGTTCGGCAACGGCGCCGTGGCGCACCTGACCGCGAACCGCGTCGCACTCAAGCCGATGCGGAAGATGCGCGTGTTCGGCAAGCAGGGCTACGCCAGCCTCGACTTCCAGACGGCGCAGGGAATGCTCGTGAAGAAGGCGCCGGGGTGGGACTTCGAGAAGCTCGATCTCGAGCGACTCGACAAGGCGCAGATGGGCGACCTGTGGAAGTTCGTGTTCGACGGGCTGCTGCAGGTCGAGAACCTGACGCTCGACAGCGGCAACCCGCTGCAGGAGGAACTCGCGGACTTCCTGCGCTGTGTTCGCGACCGCAGCCGGCCGGTCGTCAGCGGCGAAGACGGGGTGGCGGCGGTGGCCGCCGCGGAACGGGTGCTCGCGGCGATCGCCAAGAACCGCTGGACCTGACTTCCGCTGGCGGCGCTGCGGCCTACACTGACGCGCGTCGGGAGCCCTGCTCTGCGGTGTCCGACCCGCACGCGGGCCAAATAGTTGAACCGATGACCATTCCCCGGGCTCCGACCCACGGAACCAGGCGGGAGCGGGAGGCGCGTCGTCCGCGGCGTGTCCGGCCTGCACCCAAATGCTCCGGGGGGAGCCCACGTGAACCACAGGGTTCAACTCGGCCTCCGTCGACGGCACAGGTGGAGCGGGGCCTCTCGATTTCCGCGCGCTCGCGGCTACCGTTCGCGGCAGTCGGCGTCGTCGCCCTTGGCGGCGCGGGCGAATGCGACCCCGGTCAGGGTCGTGTGGCGGTGCGCACCCGGGCGGGTGCTCTGGAGGTGGTCGATGCGAGTTCTCTGGTTGGCGGTCGTCGTTACCGGCGTGTGGTTGTGGTCGGATTCGTGGGGCGGCGGCGTCGGTGACGCCGGTGCGGCACCCAAGGCGCCCCCGTCGGCCGATGGCGCAGCACTCGATCGCGTGTTGGCGTCGCCGCCAGCCGCGGCCCAGGCCGCCCCGTTGTCGACCGACGCCGCGACTGCCGCAGCTGCCGCGACCGCCGCGGTCGACGACCTGCTGCCCGGACTCGGACAGCGGCAGCCAACTGCAATCGCCGCCGGCTGGGCGCTGCTGACGCGGCTCAACGGCGGCGAACGCGAGCGTCTGCTCGCGGCGTTGGCGCCGGCCGGCGATGGCATCGATCGCCAGATGGCGGCGCTCGGCGCCGACAACTCGTTCCTGCACTCCGCCGAGGGGCGCGGCCTGGCCGCGCAAGCCGCTGCGACCATCGCTGCTCTTGGCGATGCCGAGGCCGTGCCTGCGGGCTCACGTTTGCTCGCGCTGATGACGAAGGGTCGGATCCGGAAGGACGATCAGGCGCCGCGCGCGTTCGTCGACGACATCTACAAGCAGCACCGCGTGCGCGTCGATCGTTGGCTGTGTGACCCGGGCAATGTCGCCGGCGCGCGCAGCTACACGGTGCAGAGCGGCGACTCGCTGGCGCGCATCGCCAAGCGATTCCGCAAGGAAGGACTGTTCGTCGAAGACGGCACCCTCGCCATCCTCAACCGCATCCACAACCCGAACACGATCCGCGAAGGCCAGAAGATCAAGGTGCCGGTGGCGCCGATCACCACGGTCGTCGAGAAACGCAGCTTCACCATGGCCGTCTGGCTCGGCGACGACCTGCTGCGGCTGTACTGGGTCGGCCACGGCGAGAACGACCGCACGCCAGTGGCGGAGTTCACGGTCGGCGTCAAGCAGCCGAAACCCGATTGGACCTCGCCGGACGGGCGCGTCTACGCCTACGGCCATCCCGAGAACATCCTCGGTGAGTACTTCGTCAAGTTCCTGAACGACACCTACGTCGGCTTCGGCGCGCACGGTACGCCGCGTCCGGAGACGATCGGCACGATGTCGTCGATGGGCTGCATCCGGATGTATGCGCCGGACATCGCCGAGGTGTTCCGGCTGGTGCCGACGGGCACCAAGGTGTCGGTTCTCGCCACCGAGTCGCTGCGCTGAACCTCAGCCGTCGACCAGCATCGCGATGCGGTCGACCTTCCACTCGGCGACGAGGCCGGCGAACTCGATCGCCGCGAGTGTCGGTGCCTCGCTGCCGAACGGCAGCACGAACGGCTCGAGTCGCAGGGTGGCAGTGCGGCCGTCGTCGTTCTCGGCGATGGCGGCGCGCGCTTCGAACGATGGCAGGTTGCCGCCTGGCTCGGCCGCCGTGCCGCTGCTGCGGCGCCACCGCACTTCCCACTTGCGCTGCCGCACGACCTCGAGTTCGACGCGCTGCCCTTCGATCGAGAGCAGGATGCGCGCGCGGTCGTCGCCCACGGGGATCGCCGCGGGGACCTCGGCATAGCCGGCGACGTGCAGGCCCGGGTTGTCGGCGCGGATCTTCTGCCAGGCCAACACCGCCCCGGCCTGGTCGAGGCCGAGGCGGTCGCGGTAGGCATGCGACATCGAGCGGTAGACGATCTCCGGCTCGTCGCGGCGCACCGCCTCGAGCAGCGTGCGTGCCGCAGCCTCGGGCGTCGCAAAGTCGACGGAGATCCAAGGGGTGCGATCCGGGCCGCAGAAGAGCCGAGCCAGCGAACAGCAGCCGGGCAGTGGCATGGCCGCGGCGAGCGTGCAGAGCAGGAGCTGTCGACGCATCGGCGCATGGTTCCCTTGCGATCGGCCGGATGCAACCGCACCGACATGAGACGCCGTGCGCGCCGGTGGGAGTTTTTGCAGTGGCTGGTGGATATGCTGTTTCGCCCTCCTGTTCGCGCGGCGCGCCGCGCAGAGCCCATCATGCTGATCCGGACCACCCTCGGTGCCTTCGTTCTTGCCCTGACCCTGGTTCCCGCTGCTGCTCAGGACGTCAAGCCTGAGACGAGGGAGTCGGCGGAGGCCCGGGCGCCCGTGCCGTTGGCGCCGACCCAAGGCAAGCCGGCCACCGGCGGCAACTCGTGGTTCCAGACGACCAACCAGGACTTCGGCACGTTCTATGGCCAGGGCGACGGGGTCGGCGTGTTCAAGTTCAAGAACCCGAACGCCACACCCGTCACCTGGCAGACGATCACCGGCTCGTGCCAGTGCGCGAAGGCGATCGTGCGCGTCGGCGGGCGGGTCTACGAACTGTCGTCCAAGCCGACCCCCACGCTGACGCGCGTCACCAAGGTCCCGGGGCAGCCCGATCAGACAGAGAAGGTGCAGCAGATCATGATCGAGGGGGGAGCCGAGGGCGAGGTCGAGGTGCACCTCGACATGAACGGGATCACCGGGGCGAAGCTGGCCTCGTTCGACTGCCACACGACCGACCCGGCCCTGCCGCAGATCAAGCTGTCGTTCTCGGCGACCGGCGCGCAGTTGTTCACGATGTCGCCGGCGGACGTGCAGCTCAACAAGATGACCTGGAACGAGGTCCGTGAGTTCACCGTCACCGTCAACTCGTCGGTGCAGAAGGACTGGAACGTCACCCGCATGGACGAGGCGAAGACCTTCGACGTGACGTGGGAGAAGGTGCAGAACGGCGACGCGACGTCGTGGCTCATCAAGGGCAAGTACGGCCCGGTCGGCAGCGACTCGCAGGGCGGCGGCGTGCTGAAGTTCCACACCGACGTGCAGGGCGGCGCCACGTTCAACGTGCGAGTGGTCGCCATGGTGCAAGGCCCGCTCGAAGTGAAGCCCGGGTCGTTCCTGTCGCTGGGGCTGGTGCGCAAGGGCACGGGCCTCAAGCGTGAGGTCGTGTTCGAGCCGACCGACGGCTTCCAGCTCGCCTCCACCGAGGTCCGGCTCGAGAAGTTGCAGGTGCCCGCCGAGTTCGTCACCGCGAAGACGCGTTCGGACGGCAACAAGCTGGTGCTCGAGTTCGAGATCTCGGACAAGACGCCGCCGGGTCTGATCAAGGGCGATATCGTCGTCGCCCTGAATCACCCGCTGGTGCACGAGAAGCGGATCATGTTCAACGGCTTCGTCCGCTGAACCTGGCACCTTGATCGTTCGTCGTTCGCGGCCGTCCCCCGACGGCCGCGTTCGTCTTGGCGCCCCGTCGCGCGCGCTGGTGGGAGGATGCGAGCATCGACCGCGCGCTGCTGGTATGGTCCGCGGCGGCTGAGCGCCATCGAGCATGGGCCGACACGACCTACCCAGCGGATTCACCGAAGAGCAACTGCGGGCGTTCATGAAGGCCATCCTGGCCGACGTGCACGCCTTGGAGCGCATGCTCGTCGAGGACCGGTTCGAGACCGGGATCCGCAGGATCGGCGCCGAGCAGGAGATGTTCCTGATCGATCGCGCCGGCCGCGCATGGTGCGGCGCCGACGCGATGATGAAGCGGCTCGCGCACCCGCAGTTCACCTACGAACTCGCGCAGTTCAACCTCGAGTGCAACCTGCGACCGCAGGTGTTCGGCGGCCGCTGCCTGTCGGCGATGGAGGCGGAACTCCAGGAGCTGCTGCAGATGGCGCGCAACGGAGCGCGGGAACTGGGCGGCGGCATCGTGCTCGCCGGCATCCTGCCGACGCTGCGCCGTTCCGACCTGTCGTTGGACTCGATGGTGCAGAACCCGCGGTTCCTGGCCTTGAATCGCGCGATCAGCCTCCTGCGCGGCGGCGAGTTCCAGTTCCTGATCAAGGGTGTCGACGAGTTCGAGATGACGCACGACAACGTCATGCTCGAGTCGTGCAACACCAGCTTCCAGGTGCACTTCCAGGTCGGGCCGAAGGAGTTCGCCAAGCTCTACAACTGCGCGCAGGCGATCACGGCCCCGGTGTTGACCGCGGCGACCAACTCGCCAGTGCTGCTCGGCCGGCGACTCTGGCGCGAGACGCGCGTCGCCCTGTTCCAGCAGTCCGTCGATGCGCGGTCCGTTGCGCACCAGCTGCGCGGCCGGCGGCCGCGCGTGAACTTCGGCGACGGCTGGGTTCGCGACTCGGTGCTCGAGATCTTCCGTGAGGACATCGCCCGCTTCCGCACGGTGCTGGCGACGGACATCGACGAGGATCCCGAAGCAGTGCTCGACCGTGGCGGCGTGCCGGCGTTGACCGCGCTGCGTCTGCACAACGGCACCGTCTACCGCTGGAACCGTGCCTGCTACGGCATCAGTGACGGCAAGCCGCACCTGCGCATCGAGGCGCGCGCGTTCCCAGCCGGGCCGTCGGTCGTCGACGAGATCGCGACGGGCGCGTTCTTCTTCGGGCTGATGGCCGCGGTGTCCCACGAATTCGACGATGTCAGCAAGGTGATGTCGTTCGACGACGCCAAGGGCAACTTCGTCGCCGCGGCGCGACTCGGCCTGCAAGCGAACCTGACCTGGTTCCACGGCCGCGAATACTCGGCGCAGAGCCTGGTGCAGGAAGTCCTGCTGCCGATGGCGCGCGCCGGCCTCGAGAACGCGAAGGTCGACAGCGGCGACATCGATCGTTACCTCGGCATCGTCGCCGAACGCTGCAGGCGAGGTCGCACCGGGTCCCGCTGGGTGCTCGATTCGCTGTCGGCGATGGGCGAGAAGGGCACCAAGGACCAGCGCATGGGGGCGCTCGTGCGCGCGATGCAGTCGCGCCAGGAGGTCGGCGAACCGGTGCACACCTGGGATCTCGCCGACACCGGCGAGTTCGAGGGTTGGCAGGAGAGCTACGCGCTGGTCGGTCAGTTCATGACGACCGACCTGTTCACGGTCCACCCCGAGGACGTCGTCGACCTTGCGGCGAGCCTGATGGACTGGCGGCACATCCGCCACGTGCCGGTCGAGGACAACGAAGGCCGCCTGGTCGGCTTGGTGTCGCATCGCACCCTGCTGCGCCTCGTCGGCCAGGGCGTGCGGGGCGTCGAGCACGCGCCGGTCGCGGTGAAGGACATCATGGTCGCCGATCCCGTGACGGTGACGCCGGCGACACCGACGCTCGAAGCCATCGAACTGATGCGGCGCGAGAAGATCGGCAGCCTTCCGGTCGTCGAGGAGGGCAAGCGTCTCGTCGGCATCATCACGGAACGCGACCTGATCCGCGTCGCCGCGATGTTGTTCGAGAAGCAGCTCCGCGCGACGCGGGAGTGAAGCGCGCCCGCCGCGTGCAGGCGCGCGATCGACGTCGCCCGGTGCGTCAGGAGCGCGCCAGTCCGTAGTAGCTCGGGTCGGGCAGTGGCGGGCAGAGGTGCTTGGGCAGCAGCAGCGTGCGCGCGGCCCAGATCTCGGTGAACACGCGGTACTGCAGCGCAGTGCGGTCCAGGTAAACGACGCCGTCGCTGCCGCCGGTGCCGACGCGGCGGCCGATGACGCGTTCGACCATGCGGGCGTGCCGCTGGCGGAACACCAGCATCGCCTGCTCGCACGCGACGAGGCCGTCGATGATCTGGCCCGGCCAGCTCAGCAGCGGCAGCGAGCGGTTGCTGTCGATGAACAGGATCGCGGCGCGCAGGCGCGCCACGTAGGCGCGGCGTTCGGGCGGGGCGTCGTCCGCCATCAGGTGCCGGCGGGCGCCTTCGAGCTGGCCGCGGTAGCGGGCCGCGAGCCGTTCCCGGTCTGCCGGCGTCAGCGCCTGGACGCGCACGGCGTGTTCCATCGCCTGCTGGTAGAGCGCTTCGTGTCCGGCCAGGTACTGCTGCACCCAGGCCGCGACCACTTCGGCGTCGCCGGGGTCACCCGGCGAGCTGCCCTGGATCGGCGTGCGGTACAGCCAGTCGTCCACCGCGGCCTTCAGCGTCGGCGTGTCGGCGAGCCGTCGTTCGACTCGGTGCCGTGCCGGCGACGGCGAGCCGTCATGGCTGTTCAGCGCGTCGAGGTAGCTGCCCTCGTTGCCGAACGGGATGCGTTCCTGGTCCGCCAACCCCATCAGGATCTCGATCTCGCGCATCTGTGCGGACTGGAAGCCGCTCGCCGGGTTGAGCTTGTCGCGGAACGCCAGGTAGTCCTGCGTGCGCATCGTCTCCATCAGCCGGAAGTGCTGCGCGGCGAGGTCGAAGCACAGCCTGATGCGATCGAGGCCCGCCACCGCGAATGCCAGCGCGTCCTCCGGCACCCGCGGCTGGGCGAACAGGTCGCGCGCGGCGACCAGCTCACGCAGCACGAGCTTGAACCACAGTTCGTCGATCTGGTGGATGACGAGGAACCGCACCTCGTCGTTGCTCAGCTCTTGCTCGGTCGCGGCGGTGCCGGCCTGCAGTGCCAGCAGTTCTTCGACGCGGATGTAGTCCCAGTAGTTGGCGGGGCGCGGAGGTGCCATGGGCGGCACTGTAGTGCCGTCCCCGGCGCGCGGCCCCGTTGTTCTTGCGTGGCCCGCGCCGCGGGCAGCGCGGCCGATCCGGTGTGCTGGCCCGCGCGGCCAGCGCTCGTCGATCAGCGCCGCGACAGGTTGAACGTCAGCGTCACGATTTCCTGGCCCGGCGCGATCGTGATCTGCTGCTCGGTCTCCCTCATGTCCATCAGGACGCCGAACGGATCGCTGTTGGCGCCCGGCCGTTGCGCGGTCACCTTGTAGGAGCCCGGCGGCACCCGCTTCAGCAGGCGGAAGCGGCCGTCGCTGTCGCTGTGGACGTTGGCGTTGAACAGCACGCGCGTCGAGCCAGGGGCGCCGGTGCCGGGCGCACCGGGCTTGCCGGTCGGCAGGTTGTCCGTCGTCACCGGCGTCGACAGCACGACCTTGACCTGCCCGGTCGGCTCGCCGCCGATCATCGTCATGCCTTCGACCACCGCACCGAGCATCAGTTGGATCACGCCGGCGTCGACGACCTGGCCTTCCTGCTCGAGCTTGATGTTGACCGCGGTGCCTTCGCAGTAGTCCGGGTGGGCGACGCGGAGCATGTAGTCGGCGAACGCCAGCTTGCTCAGCCGGAACCGACCCTGGGCGTCGGTCTTGCCCTGCACCCGGCTGTGCTTCTCGGGCATCATCGTGCGGAAGAAGTCGACCAGTGGCGAGTCGGCCAAGAGGCCGCCGTTCATGTCGGTCGTGACGGTGGCGTTCGGCACCGGCCGGCCGCGGTCGTCGATCACCGAGCCGGTGATCGTGGCGCCGAGCGTCAGCGTCGCGACGACTTCGGGGCTCGGGCCGCCCTCCACGACCGTGAATGGCTCCGACAGCGACTTCGCGTGGTTCGCTTCGGTGATCTGGAAGCGGTAGTCGCCGGCGGCGATGCCGCCCACCAGCGCCCATTCGCCCTTCCACTCGCTCGGATGGTCCGCGGGGGTGATCGTGCGGTCCGGCCAGTCGAGCACGTTGCCGATGTTGCCGGGGGCGTTCGCGAAGTGGCGCTTCAAGCCGAGCCGGTAGGCGCGCACCGGTTGGCCGTTGGCGGCGAGCACGCGCAGCTTGACCGACGCGCGCTGCGGCAGCACCAGCCGCACCTCCGACTCGCCGGTCAACGCGACCTGCGGCTTCATGTCCGCGAACTGCGTCATCGACGCCGTCAGCTGGTACGGGCCGGTGCGCAGCGTCTGGAACTGGAAGTGGCCGTCGCCATCCGCTTGCACGGTGGCGGTCTGGGGCGTCTTGGCACTGAGGCCGGTCGCGGTCACCGAGGCTCCGCGCACCGGCTTGCCTTCCTGGTCGATCACCACGCCGGCGATCGGCTGACCGGCTTCGAGTTCGATCGTGAAGTCGGTCGGCCCATCCGTCTTCAGTCCCTGGTTCTGCAGCGTCGTGCTCGCGTAGCCGGGGGCTTCGGCGGCGAGGTTGATCAGGGCCATGCGCGGCGCGTTGGTGTAGCGGAAGCTGCCCGTGGCGTCGGTGATGGTCGGAATGCCGCGTTCGCGGCCAGGCGATGCGAGCGTGGTGTGCGACTGGTTGGCGTGGGCGAGGAAGATCGTCGCGTTGACGATCGGCGCCTTGGTCACCTGGTCGACGACGCGGCCCGTCACGACGAGCCCGACTTCGAGCTTCAGGTCGCCCGTGTCGTACCAGTCGCCTTCGCGCACCTTGATCGCCTGCCGATGCAGTTCCGGGAACTCCTCGCTGAGCAGGCGCAGGTCGACCGGCTTGCCGAGCTTGCGTACGCCGACGGCGAACGTGCCGGTGTCGTCGGTGACCATCGACGCGATCGGCGGCGTCGAGCGGCCGAGCTTGTTGCTGACGAAGATCTGCGCGAAGTCGCTCGCCACGTTCTCGCACAGCAGCACTTGCACGCCGGCGGCCGGCGCGCCGTCCGGCCGCACCACGCGCCCGCGCACGCCCTGCGGCGCGTCGGCGTGGCTCGTCCCGACGTTCGTCGTGGCGACGACGCGCTCGGTGCTCACTGGCGGGGTCGTCGCCACCTCCGGCTCGGGATTCGACGGCGGGGGAGCCGACGGAGGCGTGGGATCGGGATTCGTCGGCACCGGCGGCGCGGTCGGCGTGCCATCCTGGAACAGGTAGACGCCGGCCGCGATCGCGGCGAGCAGTAGCAACGAGAGCAGGGTCTTGCTGGAGTTGGTCACGGCAGTATCTGGAAGGCTAGTGGTCGTTCAGGTGCAGGTCGCGTTCGACGAGACGTTGGCCCGGAGCCACGGCGATGGGCACCGCCGAGCGTCGCAGTTGGGAAAGTTGCGCGAAGATCTGCGCTTCGGGTTCGGCCGTGCCGATCCTGGTCCCGCGCAGTTCGTAGTCGCCAGGAGGAACCCGGCGCGGCAGCCGATAGCCGCCGTCGGGGTCGGCGATCGCCTCGAGCCGCAGCGCCCGCGCTGGATCGGCGAGGTCCGGCAGGGTCGTCAACACGACCTTGACCTGGCCGCCGGTGTTGCCGGTGACGCGGCCTCGCACCTCGGCGCCGGCGATCATCCGGACGGGCGGCAGGACGCGTTCCCCGTCGGCCGTGATCGTGATGCCGCGAACGACCTCGCGGCACGCCGCTGGATGCTCGACGCGGAGCTGGTAGTTCGCGAACGACAACCGGACCAGGTGGAACGTGCCGTCGGCGCCGGTGGTGGCGCGCGCGGCCGTGGCCCGGTCCGGCAGGACGCCGCCGAGCAAACGCACGAACGGGCTGTCGGGCAGAAGACCGTCGGGGTCCGTCTGCACCGTCGCGCCGGCGATCGGCAGACCTTGCTCGTCGACGACGCGCCCACGCAGCGACCCGCCGGTCGTCATCACGACGACGATCTGCCGCTCGCCCGCGGCGCCGTTCGGCGCGGTGTTGTCGAACGGCTCGGAGAACGTGCGTGCGAAACCGTCGGCGTCGATCTGCGCGCAGAACCACCCGGTCGGCAGTGCTGGCACCACGGCGTGGTCGATCGTGCCGTCGAGGCGCACGCGCTGCTCGGGGACCTCCACGGCTGCCGCCAACTGGGCGGGCGTTTCGGGGAACCAACGGCGCACCGCGAGTTGGTAGCTGCGCAGCACCGCGCCGCTCGGCGCCTGCACGCGCACGTGCACGCCGAGCTGGCGGCGCAGCACGATGCGCAGGTCGGTGGCGCCGGCGGCGATGCCGGCCTGCTCGACCGGGTGCCAGCCGCTCGCTCGCACGCGCAGCCGATGCTCGCCAGGGCCGAGGCCCTGCACGTTGAAACCACCGTTGCCGTCGCTGTGGTCGATCAGCGGACTCTGCGCGGCCTGCTGCGGCCAGGCCTCGACGCAAGCGCCCTCGACCGGCGTCCCGGCTTCGTCGACGACGTTGCCCGAGAGTGCGTGGCCCGGCAGCAGCGCGAAGTCCACTTCGGTCGGTCGATCGGCGGCGAGTTCGAGATTCTGGCGGAGCTGGCGCGCGAACCCGCGTCCGACAGCGGACGCCTGCACGACGCCGAGACTCGGCACGCCCGGCAGTTCGTACTCGCCATGGCCGTTCGCGGTCGCGACGAGGCCAGGGCCCGCATCCGGCAGCGCGCGCAGGGCCGCATCCGCGAAGGTGCCGCCGATTTCGACCACGATCGTGGCCCCGGGCACGGGGATGTCGGGACGGCCGGCGACGGTGACGCGACCGCGAAGCGTGGCGCCGCGGGCCATCGCCACGGTGCCGAGGTCGTGCCAGTTGCCGGCGGTCAGGCGCAGTCCGCCGCGGCGCGCGGTCGCGAAGCCGGGCGCCTGCACGTAGAGCTCGTAGACCTTGTCCTGGGCGACCGGAAGTCCGACGGCGAACCCGCCGTCGACGTCGGTCTCGGCGCGAGCGACCGGGCCGAACGCGCCTCGCTGGTCCCGCAGCACCGGCAGCACCAGCGGGTCGTTGCCGACACTGTCGACCAGGTAGACCGGGCAGCCCGCGAGCGGTCGCTGCAAGTCATCCACGACGCGGCCACGCAGGCCCTGGGCGCTCGGCGGCGCGGACGGCACCTGGCTGCGGCGCTCGGCCGCGGGCTCGACCCGTTCGGGGGCAGGTGCCAGCGGGCTGACCGCCGGGTTGGCGACGGGCGGCGCCGCCCCTGGCGGTGCCGGGGCCGGGCGCTCGGGTGCGGTCTCTTCGCCGGTATCGATCAGGACCCAAAGCCCCATGGCTGCGAGCGTTACCGCCAGCATCGACGCAATCGTACGGCTGGGGCTCATGGCTGGGCCGGCACCGGGCGTGGGCGAGTTGCGGGGAACGGGAATGCCATGGGGGCCAGGATACCGACGACGGCGGCCAGACTCGCAGGAGCCCTCGGTTCGGCAGTCGCCGACCTGCAGGTTGAGTCCGCAGCCCACCGCAATGTGCATGGGACGAACACCCGGGGTCGTTCTTCCGTGGAGTGGGGGGTTGGCGTCCATGGTCGGGACCGTTGGCGCGGGTAATGTCGGACACGGTGAATCCGGCGCGCGCCGTCGACCCGAGGGGCAACCGTGCCCGGCTGCGGCGAATGGTCACTGCCATGGCGGTACTGGCGGCGTTGGCCGCCGCCGCCGACGGCCTCACCTGGCTGGCCGTGCCGCCCGACGCGACGAACCGGTTGCGCGACGACGCATTCTACGAGTTCGCCTGGGCCGCCAACCTGGCCGCGGGCCGTGGCCCGATGGTCAGCGACGGCACGACGACCAGCGGCGTGCAGTTGTTGTGGAGCCTGCTGCTCGTGCCGCTGGCGCTGGTGTTCGGCGCCGGGGGGCTGCCGGTCGTGGCGCCGTGGGTGGGAACCGCGCTGCACGCTGCCACCGCGCTGCTGTGGGCGCGAGCCTGCCGCGATCGCCTGACGGGCTTCGTCGTCGCGGCATGTTGGCTTGGCCATCCGCTGCTCGTACGCGAGAGCCAGAACGGCCAGGAGACGGCGCTCGCCTGCCTGCTGGCGAGCGGTCTGTGGTTCGCGCGGCGATCCGGCGCGCAGTCCTTCACAGCACTCGGCGTGTTGGCGGTGCTCGCGCGCAGCGACCTGCTCGCCCTGGTGGCGATGCTGGCGTGGTGGCGCCATCGCCACGCGCCACTGCGCGCGCTGGCCGCTCCTGCGATCGCCTTCGCCGTGCATGCCGCGGCGAACCTGTCGCTCGGCGCCGGCATCCTGCCGGACAGTGCCATGCCGATGCCGTGGCTCGTGCACGGCAACCACGAACTCGCGGCTGCGGACGCCGGCGCCCGGCTCCACGGTGCATGGTGGTACCTGCGCCCGGCCTTGTTCGGCGGCCCGTGGGCGCTGGCCTCGGCATTCGGGTGCGCGCTGGCGGTGTTCCTGGTGGCGCGTCCGTTCTGGCCCGCGCGCCTGCGCGTGCTGCCGGCACTGGCGGTCGGCGGCGCCGCCGCGTTCGGGGCGCGCGAGCTCGCGATCGTCAGCTGGACCGCGGTGCTGTTCGCGGTGCTGCCGGCCAGCCGGCCTCGCGGCAGCCGTTCGGCGCTGCCGGCGCTGCTCGTCGGGCTCGGCGCCATCGTCGTGCTGCACTGGGCCGTGCGGTGGTATCCGCGCGACTACTACATCGCGCCAGTCGCAGTCGTCGCGTTCGCGGCGCTGCAGCGCGTCGGACGTTGCCGCGTGCTGCTGCTGCTGTTCGCGTTGTCCATGCTGGTCGATCGCGGCCGCTTGCGGCCCGAACCGCTCGCCGGCCAGCTCGAGATGGCGATCGCCGGTGCCGCTCTCCACCACGTGCTGCCAGAGGGCGAGCGCGTCGGCTGCTTCAACTCCGGCCTGGTGACGTTCCTCGCCGACGTCACTGCGAACGGTCGTGAACGCCGTGGCGTCGTCAACCTCGACGGCGTCGTCGACGGGCGGTCGTTCGCAGCCCTGCGCGCGGGACGACTCGACGACTGGCTCGACGCCGAAGGGGTGCGCTTCCTGGTCGACAACGAGGTGCAGTTCGCGCGCGATCCGAAGCTGCCGCACGCGTGTGGACACTGGTTCGGTCCGGACTTCGATGCGGCGCGCGATCTGGTCGAAGTGGCGCGCTTCGACGTGCCCGGCGTCGACAACGGGCGGCCTGGCGGCGACAGCATGCGGCTCTATTGGCGGCGTGGGCGTGGGGACCCGCCGCCACGGCTCGGCGCCGCGCGCGACCTCGGGGACGGACCCTGCGGCACGCGCCTCGCGCAGTGGCCGGCGCAGGCTGGCGACGTGCTCGAACTCGCGGTCGGCGACGGCGAACGTCGGCCGCTGCTCGCGGTCGACGTCGCGACCACGGTGGTCGTCGCGGTGCCGCTGCCGCCGCGGTCGGCCGGGCGTCTGTTCGTCGCGGGGCGGCCGGAGCCCGTGCTCGTGTTGGCGCCGCGCTGAGCCCCGGCAACCGCGCGGTCCGTTCCGGGCACAGGATTGCATCCGCGGCGTGGTGCGGTTCGGATCGCGCCGGCCCTTTCGTCTCTCGGTCCGCCACCCCATGCCCGCGACTCCATCGATCGTCGTCGTTTCCCTGCTCGCCGTCCTCGCCGGCTCGGCTGCGCTGCCGGCGCAGAAGATGCCGCGCGCCGATGTCGTCGACGTACCGGCCATTGGTGCTGGCTTGTGCGTCAGCAACGTGTTCCAGAGCCGCATGGTGGTGCAGCGCGACAAGCCGTTCGCGGTGTGGGGTTGGGCGGCGCCGGGCGAAGAGGTCTTGGTCGCGTTCGGCACCCAACGCCGGGAGACGCGCGCCGCTGCGGACCGCACGTGGCGGGTCACCTTCGATGCCCAGCCGGCCAACCACGAGGGGCAGCTGCTGCAGGTGCAGGGCAAGGACGAGCGCGTGCTGCTCGACGACATCCTGGTCGGCGATGTCTGGCTGCTCGGCGGCCAGAGCAACATGGAGTTCGAACTCGAGAAGGTCGAGAACGGCGCGCTCGAGATCGTCGCCGCGAACCTGCCGCGCATCCGGATCCTGACCGTGCCGTACGGCAACGGCCCGACGGCCGTGGCCGGCTTCGCGCGTCTGCACGAGTGGAGCGACTGGTTCGGCCAGCACTTCCGCAAAGGCGACTGGGACGTATGCACGCCGGCCATCGCCCGCGAGCTGTCGGCGATCGGCTACACGTTCGCGCGCCGCGTGCACCTCGCGAGTCAGGTGCCGATCGGCATCATCGATGCCTCGCGCGGCGGCACGACCGTCGAGACCTGGACGCCGCTCGAGCGGCTGCGCGCGCTGGACGAACCGTACCTGCGCGAGAAGCTCGCCGATTGGGACCGGCGCGTCGCCGCCTGGGATCCGGCGAAGGACCTCGCGCAACGCGTCGCCCAGCATCGGCAGTGGGTCGAGAAGGAGACCGCGGCCGGCAAGACGGTGCCCGAGGATCGCCGGCTCGACCCGACCGATCTGCGCGTGGGCCCGATCGGCGATGCGAACCACCCGGGCCACTGCTTCCAAGGCATGATCGCGCCGCTGGCCGGGCTCGCGGTGAAGGGCGTGCTGTGGCACCAGGGCTACAACAACGCGTTCGACGGCATGCCCGGCGCGCGGCTCTACCGCGCCGTGCTGCCCGAGTTGATCCGTTCGTGGCGCGCGGCGTTCGGCGACCCGCAGTTGCCGTTCGGCATCCTGTCGTTGTGCACCGAGGGCACGCCGCAGACCCGCGACGACTACTGCGAGAAGATGCTCGATGCCGGCATCTACATCCGCGAGGCGCACTTCCAGGTGTTCCACGAACTGTCCCGCGGCGGCGACACGAACGTGGGGTTCGCGAGCACCTTCGATCTGCGTCGGCGGTGGTACCACCCGCAGGTGAAGATCCCCGCCGGCGAGCGCATCGCGCGCTGGGCGTTGGCGACGCAGTACGGCATGCACCGCGAACTCGAGTGGAAGCCGCCGATGCTGGCCGGCATGGCGGTGGAGGCGGGGTCCTTGGTGCTGCAGTTCGACGTGCCGGTGAGCGACCCGGAGGACGGCGCGATCGAGGGCTTCGCGATCGCCGGCGACGACCGCCATTTCCAGCCGGCCGACGTCGCGTATCGCGTGGTCGGCAAGGACGACCGTGGCCAGCCGAAGTACGACCAACGACAACTCGTGCTGACGAGTCCGCTGGTGCCAGCGCCGCAGCACTTCCGCTACGCCTGGGGTCGCAACCCGCTCGCCAACCTGCAAGCGATCGGCAACAAGGACCTGCCCTTCCCGGCGCAGCGCAGCGACGACTGGGACATGAACGACGTTCCCCTCGGCGTGCTCGGCGCGGACCGCGGCGGCACTGCGCCGATGACGGGCGCGCAGCGGCAGACCGTGTTGCGGGCGCTGCGGCGCGACGACGCGCGGCGCCGCGTCGCCGAAGCGAAGGCGGTCCTGCGTGAGTTGGGCGATGCCGTCGGCGAGGAACGGCAGCCGGGGAAATGAGAACGCTCGCCGGGCTCGTGTTCGCCGCGGCGGTCCCTTCGGTAGGCTCCACGCCGTGAGCGCGACCTTCGACCTTGGCAGCGTGCCGGCCGACGTGCTCGGCATCGTCGCGAAGCTGCGCGATGCGGGGCGTCGGGCGTGGCTGGTCGGCGGCGGCGTGCGCGACGCGCTGCGCGGTCGGCCCGCGGCGGACTGGGACGTCGCGACCGATGCGCCGCCCACGCAACTGCTGTCGGTGTTCCCGGACGCGGTGCCGACCGGCTTGCAGCACGGCACCGTCACGGTGGTCGTCGGCAAGCACCACTACGAGGTGACGACGCTGCGCGGTGAGACGGCCTACAGCGACGGCCGCCGTCCCGACGCCGTCGTGTTCGTCGACGACATCACCGCCGACCTCGCGCGGCGGGACTTCACGATCAACGCGATCGCCGTGGATCCATCCAGCGGCGCGGTGATCGATCCGTTCGGTGGCCAGCGTGACCTGGCCGCGAAGGTGTTGCGCGCGGTCGGCACGCCCGCGCAGCGCTTCGCCGAGGACGGCCTGCGGGCACTGCGCGCGGCGCGCTTCGCGGCGACTCTCGAGTGCACGATCGAGCCGGCGACGCTGGCCGCGATCGGCGGCGCGTTGCCGACGTTCCGCAAGGTCAGCGCCGAGCGCGTGCGCGACGAGTGGCTGAAGGCGATGCGCGCGGCCCGGCCGTCGCGGGCGTTCGAGGTGATGCGCGAGACCGGCATGCTGGCGATCACGTGCCCCGAACTGCTCGAGGGCGTGGGCATGGCGCAGAACAAGTGGCACGCCTTCGACGTCTGGCGTCACGGCATGGCGTGTCTGGACGCCTGCACCGGGGATCCCGTGTTACGCATCGCGGCGTTGCTGCACGACGTCGGCAAGCCGCGCACCCGCGCCTTCAGCGACAAGACCAAGGACTGGACCTTCTACGACCACGACCGCATCGGGGCCGAGATCGCCGATCCGATCTGCCAGCGTTTGAAGTTCTCGACCGACGAACGGCAGCGCATCGTCGCCCTCGTGCGGCACCATCTGTTCCACTACGACCAGTGGACCGATGCCGCGGTCCGGCGCTGGATCCGCCGCGTCGGCCGCGAGCGCGTCGAAGACCTCTACGTCCTCGGCGAGGCCGACGTGCGCAGCAAGGCCGAGCGCATCGACGATGCCGATCTCCTGCCGCTGCAGCAGCTGCGCCTGCACGTCGAACGGGTGCTCGCGGCGGGTGCTGCGCTGTCGGTGAAGGACCTGGCGGTCGACGGCAACGACCTGATGCGCGAACTCGGGATGCGGCCCGGCCCGGCACTCGGTGATCTGCTCGAGTACCTGCTCGAGCAGGTGCTCGCCGAACCGGCGTGCAACGAACGGCCGCAGTTGCTCGCGCTCGCGCGTTCGTTCGCCGCCGGGCCGAAGTGACCTTGTCGCGCCGCGCGCGAACCGCTAAGCGACTGCCGATGCCAGAACTCCCGCCGGTCACGATCTACAGCGACGGAGCTTGTCTCGGTAACCCCGGGCCGGGCGGCTACGGCACGGTGCTGCTGTTCGGCGACCAGCGGCGCGAACTGTCCGCCGGCTACCGGCTGACGACGAACAACCGCATGGAACTGCTGGGGGCGATCGCCGGTCTCGAGGCGCTGACCCGTCCGTGCCGCGTCGAGCTGTGGTCCGATTCGCAGTACGTGGTCCACGCGATGACCAAGGGCTGGCTCGACGGCTGGCAGCGCCGCGGCTGGCGGACGGCGAAGAAGGAGCCGGTGGCCAACCAGGATCTCTGGCTGCGCATGCTGCGCGCGATCGGCGAGCATCAGGTCGATTGGCAGTGGGTGCGCGGGCACACCGGCAACGTCGAGAACGAGCGCTGCGACGTGTTGGCGATGACCGCGGCGAGCGGCGGGGGGCTGCTCGACGACGCCGGCTACCGGGCCTGAGCGTTCGCTCGACGAGGTGTCGGCGAAACCACGGCGCGTCGCCGCGGGTCTGCTAGCGCAGTGCCGCTGCCCGCACGTCAGCATCGATGCGGCCGCGCACGACCCCGAACCACTCGTCGGTCAGCGGCCGGCGGATCGCGACGCCTCGCACGATCCCCGCGCCGTCGACCAGCAGCAGGCGCGACGTTCCGCCGAACGTCGCGGTGAACGTCACTTCGCAGCCGGGTTCGCCGAGCCGGTTGTCGACCTCGCGCACGCGCACGGCGTCGACGGGCACCGCGTGCACGTAGATGCGATCGAGTTCCTGTCCGAGGCAGCTGAGTTCGGGCCACGCGAACATCGCCGCGCCGCGTTCGCGCAACACCGGTAGCGCCGCTCGCAGGTCGGCCTCGAGGGTCTCCTCGAGCCGGAAGTCGGTCGCCAGCACACCGACCGCGCCGGCCAGTGCCGTGCGCTCGGCGACGTCGCGCTGCTTCCAGGCGTAGCGCGTCGTCCAGATCTGGCTGGGCGCCAGCAGCACCGCGAACGCGGTCGCTGGCAGCAGCGCGCGCCACGGTCGGCCCGCGCGCGCGATCGTCGCGAGCAGGAGCCCGGTCCAGACCAGCATCGACCACGGCAGGTAGCGCTGCGAACTGATCTGTTCGGGGTGCTCGGCGAAGTAGTCGATGCGCAGCACGACCACGAGGCCGCCGACCAGGACCCCGAACCACGCCAAGCCCACGGCGAGCAGTTCCACGGCGTTCGCCGCGCCGCGGCGGCATCGCAGGGTCAGAACGACGAGCCAGAGCGATGCGACGATGCCGAGCGCGAGTGCCGGCCAGCGCGCCGCGAGGTGCGGGCCGAACTCGGCATATGCGGTGTCCGCGATCGGCTGCAGGAGTGTGCGCAGCCACTCGACGGGCTGGCGTGCCGCGTGGCTCGGGTCGAGCGCGGGGCTGAACGCCCACTGGGCCGGCGCGCCGATCCATCGCACCCACAGGTCGGCGCGGTCGGCGATGCTGGCGGTGATCCGCGTACTTTCGGTGCCCGAGGACCAGAGACCGGCGAGGGCGAGTGCGACGCCGCCGGCGAGTGGCGAATAGACGCGGAGCGGCGCTTTCTGCAGCCACAGCACCAGCGCGAAGGCCGGAAAGCACGCGAGCCCGCTGCCGAACGTGAACGTCGCCAGCAGCGCGCACACCGTCGCCACAACGCTGCCGCGCAGATCGGCTGCGCGCGCCAGCCGCTGCAGGCCCACGAGCAGCAGCAGGAGGATCAGGAACAGCGGGACCGATTCGTTGCCGTGTGCGAGCTTCCTGCCGTTGCCGAGCCAGAACAGGCCCACGGCGATCGCCAGGGCCGCGGCCGCGCGCTGGTCGCCGGCCAGGTCCCGCAGCCGCCGCAGCAGCACGAGGCCGACCAGGATCGCGAGCGCGCAGCCGGTGCCGATCTGCAGCCACTGGTTGGCGTGCAGCCACTCGAGTTCGGCGTAGCGCAGCAGGCTGGGCAGGACCTCGCGGTGGCCGTTGTCGCTGCCGAGCACGCTGTTCGGGAACGGCTCCGTGGCGAGTCGGACGAGGAAGCGCCAGGGATCCGCGTACGGCACGCGCGGCGACAGGAGCAGCATCATGAAGATGCCGAACGTCGCCCACGCCAGAGCGACGATCCACGCGCACCGTCGCCAGGCTCGACCGGCGCCGTCGGCTGGCGGGCTGTCGGTCACTGGATCGCGAACGTCAGGCCGCCGCTGGCCGTGTAGCCCTGCGGACCGCAGGCTGCATCGACGAACGCGAACTGGAACACGGCGCTGGCGCCGAGCAGACCGAGGTTGGTCGGGATCGGCAGGGTGAACCTCGCGTTGCCGAGCGCGTCGGTCGCGGGCACCAGCGTCGCCGTCGCCAGCAGCGTCGAGAGGTCGAGCGCGATGTCGACGCCGAAGACCTGCGGTTGGCCGGGCGGCGCCGTGGCACTCGCGGCGCCGACGATCGCCGCCGGGGAGGCCGACGGCAGCGGTCCGCGCACGCACCAGAGGGTGAACGAGGAGTTGCCCAGCGTCGCCAGGCTGCCGGTCAGCAAGGTCGGCTTGCGCGCACAGTTGCTCGTTTGGGCGCCGTTCTCGAACAGCAGCGCGAACGTCGCAGTCGTCGACGGCGTGCCGGTCACGAAGCTCGTCGTGCCGAACGGCGTGCCGACCACCGTGCCGTCCTCGGACGTGAACGTCCCGTCGAGCGGGAACACCAGCACCTGGCCCGGCATGTGCGTCAGCGCCAGGTCGCGCGTCGCCGCGATCTCACCCGCCGTGCGCGCCATCGGCCACACGCGGATCTCGTCGAGTCTGCCGTTCCACGCTTCGCGGCCAGGAGCGATCGGGTCGCCGTTGGCGAGCCGCAGCAGACCGCCGTTGTTCTGCACCTCGCTGAGCGGCGTGGTGAACGTCGCCACCTGCGCCCCGTTCTTGAACAGCCGGATCACCTGACCGTCCCAGCTGCCGGCGACGTGCGTCCAGTTCGCGAACTCGCCGGCGGCGAAGGTGTAGGTCGCCGCGAAGAGCTGGTTGCTCGCCGTGCGGACGATGAACTGCAGGTTGCGCGAGTTGTTGTTGCTCGCGCTCACGCGGAAGTTCCAGCTCTCCTGGTTGGGCGTGATGTTCTGACGCGCGATCGTCGGCCAGTAGTAGAAGCCGGTCGGAATCGTGCTGTCGTCGTAGGTGATCCAGGCTTCCACCGTGATGCCGGTCGGCGGGACCATGCGAGCGTCGAACGGGAACTCGACGCCGCCGTCGATGCCGATCGTGGTCTGGAGAGCCTGGTTCTGGGCGACCGCCATCGGCAGGGCCGCGGCGACGAGAAAGGAGGCGGCAAGGGTGCGCATCATGGTCGCGGGATCCTACCAGCCCGACGTACGTGTTCAGCGCACGCGCACCAGCCGCTCGCGCGGGGCGGCCAGTGCGACGAGATGCGGCTGCAGGTCGTCGAGGAAACGATGGCCGTCGACGTAGTAGCCGGCGGTCGGCTGCAGTCCCGGGACGCGGGCGCAGAACCAGCGGTTCAGGCATTCGACCATCAGTTCGCGCAGGTACTTCGCGAAGCAGCTCGCGAGCGCGGTCGGGAACGCGCGGTCCTCGCCGCGCTCGGCGAAGGTGATCGCAATGTCGCCGCCCGGTCGGTGCAGGCGGTACTGCGACTGCCCTTCCCGCTCGAGCAGGGTCTCGACGCGCGCGTCGGGACAGAGCCGGCGCAGGTCGCCGGCGTAGTGCATGCGGCCGCCGCAACGGTCGGCGACGACGTGCCCGCCATGTCCATCGGGTACCTGCCGCAGCAGCCGGCCGAGCACTTCGGCGTAGGCCTGGAAGTGGGCACGGCTCTTGTTGTCGGTGTCGGCGATCCAGGCGTTCCACTCCTCGACGTCGACCGGCCGCACGGCGATGTCCAGCACCTGCATGTCGGCCTGGCGCAGCGCGCGGGCGACCAGTTCGCCCTGCAACGTGAGCCAATCGGCGTCGGCGTGCAGCGGCAACCGCAGCGCCAGATCCTCGTACCACGGACAGCGCGCGAGGCGTTCGACGTCGGCGCCGAGTTGCGTCAACCAATCGCCGAGCGTCGCCGGCAGTTCGCCGTGCCGAGCCGCCCAGAAGCCCAGCGCCGTCTCCTCGAGGTGGCGCAAGCCGTGCGGCCCCTGGTTCACCTTCTTGCTGTCGGCGACGCGCAGCTTGCCCTTCTCGGTCTTGCGGCGCGACACGTACGCGCGCAGCACGCGCCACGGGTCCTGGCCCTCGGGCCCGAGCATCGCCACGCCGCCGACGACGAGCGGCCCGAGGATCGGCCCGAGGCCCGCTTCGTCGAGACCGGCGAGGAAGTTCATCCGCGCGCACGTCACCGCGCCGCCGCTCGGCGGTCAAGCATCGTTGCCAAGGGTCGTGCCGGGCCCGCGCGAGCCAGGGGGCGCTGGCGGCCGATAGCAGCGCGGAGGCCACCCATGGAAGTGCTGCTCGTCGAAAAGGACCCGCTGGTTCGCGATCAGGTGAAGGTCGCGCTGCAGCAGTTCCATGAGTTCCACGTCACCGTCGGCACCGGGCTCGCCGGCATCAACGAACTGCGCGGCCACGTGTTCGACTGCCTGTTCCTCGGCGTCGATCCGCGCGAGAAGGACACCGTCAAGCTGCTGCACCACCTGCGCTCGTTCGACACCACGACCGAGCTGTTCGTGCTGACCGACTCGCGCAACGTGCGCGACATGGCCGTCGACAAGAGCAAGTACAACATCCACTCGTTCGTGCAGACGCCGATCGTCGTGCGCGAACTGTTCGGCACGCTCGGGCGCTTCCTCGAGCGGCGCACCGAGCGGCAGAACACGTCGCTGCGCAAGAACTCCCGCCCCGTCGGGCCGGGCGCCAAGCGCTCCTGAGGCGCGCGCTTGCCAGCGCAGCGTGCCGGCGGTTCGCTAGCCGCCGATGGCCGAACCGTCGTCGTCCGCCCCGGTGGGGCGCCCGCGCACCAATCTGTGGCTCGAGTCGCGCTACCGCAAGCTGCGGCGTGGCCTGCCGCAGACGGTGTTCTTCTGTCCACGCTGCAAGGGCGATCGCCGGCGCGCTCGTGACTGCACCGAGTGCGGGGGCTACGGCAAGCTGACCAAGGAGTCGGTGCAGGAGTTGATCGCGCGGCGTCTGCTGCCGGCGATGCAGGCGAAGGGCGGGCGATTCCACGGGGCTGGTCGCGAGGACATCGACGTGCTGATGCTCGGCCGCGGTCGGCCGTTCGTGTTCGAAGTCGTCGGGGCGCGCAATCCCGCCGTCGACCTCGAGGCGCTGCGCGCCGAGATCGTCGCGCGCGCCGAGGGTGCGATCGAACTGGCGCCGTTCGTGCCGGTGCCGCGCGCCCGCGTCGCCTACTGGAAGGAGACGCACTTCGACAAGATCTACCGGGCCGAGGTCGCGCTCGAAGGCGTGCCGACCGAGGCGGCCCTGGCGGCCGCGCGCGCGTTCGCGGGCAACGTCGTGCAGCGCACGCCGCAGCGCGTCGCGCACCGGCGCGCCGACCTCGACCGCGAACGTTCGCTGCAGGTGCTCGGTCTGCGAGCACTGCCCGATGGCGCGCTGGAGGCACGGCTGCGCTGCCAGCACGGCACCTACGTCAAGGAGTGGATCTCGGGCGACGACGGCCGCACGTCGCCGTCGCTCGCGTCGTTGCTCGGCGTGCCGGCGCGCTGCCGGCTGCTCGACGTCGAGGAGATCCTCACCGACGATGCTGTCGCTCCGGCCGACCCCGTCGATGCCGCTGCGCGGCCGGTCACCGAGGGCTGACGTGGGCGAGCCCGCGCCGCCGAACCTGCCGCTGCTGCGGTTGCGCGCCGCGCACGCCGACGTCGTGCGGCCGCTGCTCGAGCGGGATCCGGCGTGGGGGCACGCGATGCCGGCGAACGCGCGAGTCGACGGCGAGCGCGCGCTGCTCTGCTACCGCCTCGCGCCGGAGTCGTTCTGGCTGCAGGTGCACTGGCGGTGGCGCGGTGCTTCGTGGGAAGAGCGCGACGTCGAGGTCGTGGTCGGCTCGACCGTGGCGCTGCGCCTGGTGCTCGACGACGTGGCGCCCGGTCTCGTCACGGACCTGCTGGGACTCGTGCCGACGCGCGCGTTCGGCAAGGGCGACAGCGGGCCACTGACGACGACGGTGCGCGACGAAGGCCTGTGGATCCACGAAGTGATGCCGGGCGCGTTCTGCTCGCCGGAGGAGAAGGTGCAGGAACTGCTGGCGCTGCTGCGGGCAGCGGTGCGTTGGCGCGACGTGATCGGGCATCGCGGCGTGCGATGGGCGGGCGTCACCGTGAAGCTCCGCGCGCCGCTCGAGCGGCCGCCGGCGTTCGCGCTCGAGCCGCGGGTGCTCGAGGACCTGGTCGGGCTCTCGCTGGCGCTCGATCTCGAGTGTGCGGCCGGCTGACGCCGGGCGTCACAGCGACTGCAGGAACGCGACCAGCGCGCGCCGCTCGGCGTCCGAGAGGTCCAGCGGCCGCACCTTCGCATCGAGCTGCGGATGCGCGTTGCCGCCGCGCGCGTAGAACGCGACCACCTCGTCGAGCGTGCGCAGCGAACCGTCGTGCATGTACGGCGCGGTGAAGCGCAGCCCGCGCAGCGTCGGCGTCTTCCAGCGACCGGTGTCGGCCGCATCGCCGGTCACCGCCGCGCGGCCCGCTTGCTGCTTGCCGTCGACGATGCCCACGCCCGTCGCGTGGAAGCCCTCGTCGGTGAACAGCGGCGGCACGTGGCACTTCCAGCACGCGCCCTTGCTCTCGAACAGCCACTGGCCGTGGCGTTGCTCGGCGGTCATCGCTTGGGCGTCGCCGGCGAGGAAACGGTCGTACGGCGCGTCGCCGGCGACGATGCCGCGCACGAACGTCGCGAGCGACTGCTGCAGCGCCTGCTCGTCGGCCGCGCGGCCGAACGCGGCGTCGAAACGCGCGCGCCAGGCCGGATCGCCGTTCAGGCGCGCGAGCGCCTCGGCCACCGAGCTGCCCATCTCGCGCGGGTCGGCGATCGGCTCGAGCACGAAGGCCTCGAGCGTCGGTGAGGCGCCATCCCACCGCTGGCGCGTGCCGTAGCCGCGGTTCCACAACGCTGGTGCGTGGCGCAGCGCCCGCTGCCCGGCGATGCCCGGCGGCAGCGGGTCGCGATGGGCGAAGCCGTCGGCCGCCGGGTGGCAACTCGTGCACGACACCGTGCCGTCGCGGCTCAGGACGCCGTCGTGGAACAGCGCGCGGCCGAGATCGAACATCGCCGCCGTGGGTTCGTAGCCGTCCGGCTTCGGCATCGGCGGCAGCCCTTTCGGTGGCTGCTGCAGGAACACGAACGCCGGCTCGGGCGGCGTGAAGCGCGGCGGCGTCGGTTCCTGCGCGGGCAGCGCGGCGACGACCAGGGCGAACAGGGCGGCCCGCACGTTCCGCCTTCAGTCCACGCCGAACGACCAGCTCGTCTGGGTGCGGTACTGCTGGCCGGGTTCGAGGATGGTGTTCGGAAACGACGGCTGGTTGACGCTGTCGGGGTAGTGCTGCGTCTCGAGGCAGACAGCGCTGCGCTGTGCGTAGGCCTTGCCCCCCTTGCCGCGTTGCCCGTGCAGCCAGTTGCCGCTGTAGACCTGCAGTGCTGGCTCGCCGGTGCGGATCGTGAGGTGGCGCCCGCTCGCCGGGCTGAAGAGCTTCGCGACGACGCCGTCGGTGGCGCGCAGCACGTAGTTGTGGTCGTAGCCCTTCGCCGGGCCGTCGCTGAGCTGGTCGATGCGCAGGCCGATCGGCAGCGCCTTCGTGAAGTCGAGCGGGCCGCCGCGCACGTCGGCGAGCGCCCCGGTCGGGATCAGGGTGTCGTCGCACGGCGTGTAGCGATCCGCGGCGATCCACAGTTCGTGGTCGAGCACCGTCGCAGCACCAGCACCGCTGAGGTTCCAGTAGGCGTGGTTGGTCAGGTTGACCGGCGTGCGGCGGTCGGTGCGGGCCTCCATCACGATCGACAACGTCGGGCCGGGCACGGGGCTGAGCCAGTAGGTGACGGTGACGTCGAGGTTGCCGGGGTAACCCTCCTCGCCGTCGAGGCTGCGGTAGGTGAAGCGCACGCCCGGGACTCCCGGCGAGCCGACGGGCTCGGCGTTCCAGAACACCTTGTCGAGGCTGCGGGTCGCGCCACCGTGCAGGTGGTTGGGCCCGTTGTTCACGGCGAGTTGGTAGTCGCGGCCGTCGAGGGTGAAGCGGCCCTTGGCGATGCGGTTGCAGACGCGGCCGGTGGTGCAGCCGAAGTACTGGTTGTCGGCCGACTGGTAGCCCGTCACGTCGTCGAAGCCGAGCACCACGTCGTCGACGAACCCGGCGCGGTCGGGCGTGCGAACGGCGACCAGCGTGGCGCCGTAGTCGGTGACGTCGACCTCGAGGCCGGGGATGCGCAGGGTCCAGAGGCGCGCGGGGCGGCCGTTCTTGGCTTCGCCGAACCAGCGCGAGGTGGCGGTGAGGGGGGCTTCGCTCATCGAGGTGCAGGCGGAGAGGGCGAGCGCGCCGAGCGCGGCGAGCAGAGCGGTCTTCATGGCGCGCGGCAGGCTACTGCGCTCGTTCGAGGCAGGCCACGGCTTCGACGAGGGCGGTCTGCGGGAACATGTCGAACGGCGTCACCGCGCGCGTCGTGAACCCCGCATCGCGCAGCAGCACCAGATCCCGCTGCAGCGTCTTCGGCTCGCACGACACGTAGGCGAGCTTGCGCAGCGCCAGCGTGCGCAGCTCGGCGACCACTTCCGGCGTGAGCCCGGCGCGCGGCGGGTCCATCACGACCAGCGACGGCTTCGGCAGCTCGCCCGAGCGGCACGCGCGCAGCCAGCCGTCGACCTGCCCGCAACGGAAGGTCGTGTTGGCGAGCCCGTTCGCCTGCGCCGAGGCGCGCGCGTCGTCGACCGCAGCCCCGTGCAGCTCGATGCCGACCGCGTGCCGCGCGCGCTGCGCCAGCGGCAGCGTCAACAGCCCGACGCCGCAGTAGAGGTCGGCCACCACGTCGTCGTTGCCGGGGCGCAGCCAGCTGCTGACGTGGTGGATCAACTGCTCGGCCATGCGCGGCGACGTCTGGAAGAACGAACTCGGCGAGATGCGGTAGCTGATCCCCACGAGCTGTTCGTGGATGAACGGGCGGCCGCTGACGAACGTCGTGTGCTTGCCGAGCAGCTTCGCCGGGTCGCCGTCGTTGTGGTTGACGCTGATCGACGACGCACCGGCCGCGTGCAGGTCGTCGAGGATCGTCTCGAGGCCGGGGATGCGCGGCTCGATGGCGACGAGCACGAGGTGCGACTCGCCGGTCGTCGTCGTGCGCACGAGCACGCTGCGCAGCAGTTCCTTCGGCGCGAACCACGGATCCCACGCGCGATGGCCGAGGCGGTCGAGCAGCGCCACCGTCTCCTGCACCAGGTCCCACGCCACGGCGTCGCTCGCCGGGCACTCGGTGACGAGTTCGAGCTCGGGCGAACGGGCGCGATGCAGGCCGCCCGCGAGTCGCCCGCGTGCGTCGTGCATCAGGTGCACGACGACCTTGTGTCGTTCGCCGTACGGACCCGCCGCCGGCACGGTGGGCGCGACCTGGACGGTGCCGGGCCCGAGCGCCCAGTCGAGGTCCTTCTGCAGGCGCTGCTGCTTGCTGCGCAGTTGCCCGTCGTAGGTCTGGTGCTGGCGGTGGCAGCCGCCGCAGGCGAGGAAGTGCGCGCAGCGCGGCACGACCCGTTCGTCGCTCGCGGTCTCGACCGCGACCAGCGTCCCGCGCCCGAACTTGCGCGCCGCCGAGGTGACGTCGATGGTCACGCGTTCGCCGGGCAGCACGCCGGGCACGAACAGCACGTAGTCGTCGAGCCGCGCGATGCCGTCGGGTCCGTCGCCGAAGCCGTGCACGTCGACGGTCAGGCGATCGCCGCGAGCGACCGGAGCAGGACGACGATCGGGCATCGGGTGGTTGGGGGAGCGGCGAGGCCGCAGTGCACGAACGTAGTCGGAACTGCCCCAAACCGGCTATCGCGACTGGCGCGTCCGCAGCGGCGGAACGCGTGCATGCGTCGACGACGGCCAGCACCTGCTGCCGGACCGTGCCGACGCGCGCTCGCGCAGTGGGCGCCTCCGCCACGCTGCGCGTTACCGCTCTCCCGCGCGCGGCTACAGTTCGCCGCCATGGCACATGCGACCTCGCCGGGAATCCTGGGCATCGGCCTGCTCGCAGTCCTCACCGCCGCCGTGCCAGCCCAGGGCAAGGCCGCCGGCGTGAACGAACTGGTGGCCCGCATCGCGGCTGCCACCGGCCCCGAACGCGACCTCGCGGCCCAGGAACTGGCGGCCCTCGGCACGAAGGCCGTGCCTGGGTTGAAGCGCATCCTCGAAGACGGCGAAGACGCGCAGCGCATCGCCGCCCTGATCGGCATCGGCAAGATGGGCAAGGCCGCGGAGCCGCTGGCGCCGGCGATGAGCAAGCTCTGGTTGCTCGAACGCGCGAGCCTGTCGGATGCGATCGAACACGCGTTCGTCGGTCTCGGCGCCGTCGGCGCGCCCGAACTCGCCCGCTGCATCGGTGAGTTCGGCATCCAGATCGCCGCCTGCCAGGCTCTGGAGAAGATCGGGCCGGCGGGCAAGCCGGCGGTGCCGGCGCTGTGCAAGCTGCTGGCGACGCGCACGCACGGCGCCCACCGTGCGGCGGCGCCGCTCGGCGCGATCCGCGATCCGGCGGCGCTGCCGTTCTTGACGAAGGCGGTCACCGAAGGGGCCGAGAACCCGCGCGGTTGCGACTCGTACAAGGTCGCGAACGCCGCCCAGGCCCTCGGGCGCTTTGGCCCCGCGGCGGCGGCGGCCGTGCCGGCGTTGGTGAAGGTGATGCAGGCCGAAGGCGAAGCCGGGACGGCGATGAGCGACCGCGCCGCCTCGGCACTCGGCGACATCGGCGTGCGCAGCGAGCCGGTGCTCGCCGCGCTGCGCGACGTTGCCACGAAGCGCACGGGCGACGTGCAGAAGGCTGCGCGGGACAGCCTCGAGGTTCTCGAGTGCGCGGCCGGGGCGAGCGACGGCACCATCGCGCGCGCCATCTGCCACGCCAGTTCCGACCTGCGCCTGCTCGGCCTGCAGCGCGCCGTCGAACGCGGCGCGAGCGGCCAGCAACTCGTGCGTTCGATCGTCTGGTGCTACGAACACACCGACGACGTCGCCGTGCGCATGGCTTCGATCGCGGCCCTCGGCGCGATCGGCGTGAGCGACGAACACGTCAGCCGCGTGCTCGATGCAGCGTGCCGGCACGCCGATGAGAAGCTCGCCGCCGCCGCGCAGGGCGTGCGCGCGAAGCTCGCCGCCAAGGGCTAGGAAGGGCTGCGTGCGGCCGCCGGCGCCGCGCGTGTTCGCGGCAGTGCGTCGAGGCGCAGCGTGTGGCTCGCCGGCCTCGCGAGTGCAGCGGCCACGGGAGGCGAACGTCGAAGGCCGCCCGCTCGACGCGACGGGCCAGCATCGGCAAGATGGTCGCGGGTGGCGGATGGTCTGGGGCAGCGGCTTGCCAAGCCAATCCGACCCGCCTCGACTCGCCTGCAGGTGGTCCTCCCATCATGAAGCGCCTCCGCCTGCTCCTGTTCGCCGTGCTCGTGGCCCTGGTCGCCACCGAGCTCGTGCTCCAGGTGGGCTACCTGGCGGTCTGGGCGCTCGGTTCGCGGCACGAGTCGTCCGCCACGACGGCCTCCGGCCCGGTGATCCTCTGCCTGGGCGACTCGTTCACCTATGGCATGGGCTCGTCGAGCCCGGCCAAGTCGTACCCGGCCCAGTTGGAGCAACGGCTGCGGGCCGACGGCCTCGAAGTCCGGGTCGAGAACCGCGGTTGGCCTGGCCGCAACTCGCGTGAGGTGCTGGAAGCGCTGGACGGCCTGCTGGTCACCCTGCAGCCCGAGGTCGTCTGCATCACCGTTGGTGTCAACGACTCGTGGACGAGGCCGGAACGGTTGCAGCTGCCGGCCGCACTGCCCTCCGCCGCGGACGTCACGTCGACGGGGCGCGAGTACGTGTGGACCTTCCGCACCTGGCGGTTGCTGCAGACATTCCGCGCGCGGAACCCGTTTCGTGACCAGCGCACCGCCGATTCGGGAGGCGATGCTGCAGGCGCGGAAACCGAAGAGCCGGCGGTCGTGGTTGGCCGGTGGCGCGCCGCGGGTGCGGACTTCCGGTGCACGCTCGACAAGGGCGGCACAGGCAAGCTTGGCCCCAACGACATGCGCTGGTCGGTGCGCGGCGAACACATCACCTTCACGCCGGAGGGAGCACCGCCGATCGCGGGCACCTGGCGTCTCGACGAGGGTGTTCTCCTGCTGTCGTGGGCCGACCAGCAGGTGCGGCTGATCCGCGAGGACATCGTCGAGAAGCCGGCGAGTCCCGTGGCGGACGGCCACCAGGCGATGGCGGCGTCCGACTGGGCGGGGGCGTTGGCGGCGTTCGAGAAGAGCATCCAGGCGGCAAAACCGGGCGATGCCAGCCTGCCCGGTCTGCACGCCGCCCTGGCGCAGTGTTACCAGGCGCTGGGTCGATCGGAGGAGGCGCGCGCCGAGCTCGCGACCGTTCGCACGTTCGCCGCCGAACGCGGGGACATCGGCGCCAAGGAGGCGCTGGCCACTGCGCTGACCGCCTGCGGCCATGTGGAGGAGGCCGATGCAGCGACCGAGCAGGCGATCGCCGCGGGCTCTCGCACTCCGAGCCTGTGGGTGCAGTACGCGCAGTTGGTCGAGAAGCGCGGCGACATCGACGCTGCCCGCAACGCGATCGATACGGCGATCGAGCTCGCGGTTGCCGCCCAGTGGAACCCTATGGCGGTGCTCTACCGCACCAAGGCGCGCCTGAGCCGAAACTCGACCGACTTCGTTGGCTACGCGGGTGCCATTGTCGACGCGCACATGCTGGACGGCAATCGTGGCCTGACCCGGCAACAGTTGGGCAACTGGCAAGCACCGACGGAAGCCAGAGTCGCAGCCATGCAGCGCGCATGCGCCGACCGCAAGCTCACGGACGACGACGCCAGGACTTTGCTGACCTTGCTGCGCGAGACGATGGGCGAAGGCACCGAGGCGTGGCACCAGACGTTGCGCGATCACCTGCAGCAGGCGATCCGCCGCTGCCGCGAGGTGGGAGCGAAGCCGGTGCTCGGCACGCATCCCTTGGTGGTCGGTTACCGCGAGATGCTGCGCCAGCTGGCTGAGGACGAGGGAGTGCCGCTCGTCGAGAACGACATGGCGTTCGCCGGCATTCGCACGAAGGAACCAGGGCGTGTGCTCAACGTCGCCGACGGCCACTGCAACGACGACGGCTACGGGGTCATGGCGCAGGGCTTCGCCGCAGCCATCCGCGGGCTCCTCGCGGCCGGCAGGCGCTGAGAGGTTCTCCGCAGCCGTGCCCGCGCTACCGTGCCGGCTCCCGGAGGTCCCATGCGCAACCTGCTGCTGTCTGCCCTGCTGGCCCTGCCCTCTGCTGTCGCCGCCCAGGATCCGTCCCCGCCGCCGACCGTCGCCACCCTGCAGAGCGAGTTCGACAAGGCGCTGCGTGCGTGGGCCGACGCCAACAACGCCGCGCGGGCGGCGGGCGACCAGGCTGCACAGGAACGGTTGCGCGCGGAGCGTCCCGAGGTGCCGTTCGCAGCCCGCTTCGCGGCGGCCGCGGCGCGCCTCGCCGGCAAGGAGGAAGCGGTGCCGTACCTCGTGTGGGTGGTGCAGAGCGGTGACGACGCGCAGGCGGTCACCGCGATGACGACGCTGATGGAACACCACGTCGCGAGCCCGGCGGTCCGGCTCGCCGTCGCGCGCATCGGCGGCCGGAAGCAGGACTTCGGCGCCGACCGCTCGCTGCGCTGGCTCGACCGCGTGCTCGCACACAACCGCGACCCGCACGTCCTGGCGCAGGCGCACTTCACGCGCGCCGCGATGCACGTCGGCACGCGTGCGGTGGCCACCAGCGACGAGCTGCGCCGCGAAGCGCTCGCGCACCTGGCGAAGGCGCGCGAGCAGCTCGACGCAGTGCCGAAGGACGCGGCGCGCTCGTTGGTCGGCCTCGTCGACCGTCTGCGCGACGAAGCCGAGCGCCTCGAGCCCGGGCTGCCAGCACCCGAGATCGACGGCAAGGACCTCGACGGCGTGCCGTTCCGCCTCTCGGACTACCGCGGCAAGGTGGTCCTGCTCGACTTCTGGGGAGACTGGTGAGGGCCCTGCCGGGCGATGTACCCGCACGAGCGGTCGCTCGTGGCTGAACTGAAGGACAAGCCGTTCGCGATCGTTGGCGTCAACAGCGACGAGGATCTCGAGAAGCTCGCGCCGCGGCTCGCCGCCGAACAGATCACGTGGCGCAGCTTCTGGAACGGCGCGGGCGGCACCGACGGCCCGATCAGCAAGGCGTGGCACGTGTCGGGCTGGCCGACGGTCTACGTGATCGATCACGAAGGCGTGATCCGGCACAAGGGCCACGGCGGTGCTGGCATGGACGAGGCGTTGCGCGCATGCCTGGTGCGCGCCGAGGCGGCGCTGCGCGCGAAGTGACGCGACGACGTGCGGGTCGCTTCCGCTCGATCTGCCGTCGATGGGTGGTCGATCTCGGCAGTCCGGCAATCGCGGACCGCAGAGCCCCGCGGGCGACTAGCTCAGGCCAGGATCTCGCGCACCACCCGGCCCGCGACGTCGGTCAGCCGGTGATCGCGGCCTTGGTGGCGGTGGGTGAGCCGCTCGTGGTCGAAGCCGAGCAGGTGCAGCATGGTGGCGTGCAGGTCGGCGACCTCGATCGGCCGCTCGACCACTGCGTAGCCGAGGTCATCGGTGGCGCCGAGCACAGTGCCGCCGCGTACGCCGCCGCCGGCCATCCACACCGAAAACGCCTTGCCGTGGTGATCGCGGCCGTAGCGGTCGCCGGCCTGGCCGCCCTGGTTCATCGGCGTGCGGCCGAACTCGCCAGCGAACACCACCAGCGTCTCGTCGAGCAGGCCGCGCGCCGCGAGGTCCTGCAGCAGCGCGCCGATCGGCTGGTCGACTTCGCCGGCCTTCTTGCGCAGACCGCGCACCAGCTGGGCGTGGTGGTCCCAGCCGACGTCGAACAGCTGCACGAAGCGCACGCCGCGCTCGACCAGCCGTCGAGCCAGCAGGCAGTTGCGGGCGAAGCTGCCGGGGCGGTCCACGTCGGGGCCATAGAGCTGCCGCGCGGCGGCCGACTCACCGCTCAGATCGAGCGTCTCGGGCACCTCGACCTGCATGCGGAAGGCCAGTTCGTAGGCGGCGATCCGGGTGTCGATCGCCGGGTCGCCGACTGCGTCGCGCTGACGGCGGTCGAGTGCGTGCAGGGCGTCGAGCTGTTCGCGGCGCGCGGCCCGCGACGTCTCGGCCGGGTCGGTCAGGAAGCGCACCGGCTCGCTGCCGCTGAGGAACTGCACGCCTTGGAAGTGGCCCGGCAGAAAGCCGGCGCCCCACTGGTGGGCCGGCGGTGGCGGCTCGCCCGGGCTCATCCCCGAGGCCAGCACCGTGTAGGTCGGCAAGTCGCGGTTCTGGCTGCCGAGGCCGTAGGCGATCCAGGCGCCGCAGCTTGGTCGGCCGAGCAGGCTGTTGCCCGAGAGCAGGTGCGACACCGCGGGCGGGTGGTTGATCACCGGCGTGTGCATCGAGCGGATCAGCGCGATGCGGTCGGCTTGCCGGCCGAGGTTCGGCAGCAACTCGCTGAGTCGCATGCCGCAGCGACCGTGCGGTGCGAAGCGGAAGCGCGAGCCCGCGCAGACCAGCGCGCTGCCCTTCAGCTGGTCGACGGCCTGACCCTGCACCAGGCTCGCCGGCATCGGCTGGCCGTCCATGGCCTGCAGCCGCGGCTTCTCGTCGAACAGGTCGAGTTGCGACGGCGCCCCCTGCATGCACAGGAAGATCACTGCCTTGGCGCGCGGTGCGAAGTGTGGTCGCCCGGGCTCGGTGGTTTCGGTGCCGACCGCCCGCAGGGCCAGTGCACCCAGGCAGCCCGCACTGCCGCGCAAGAACCCGCGGCGGCTCACTCTCTCCCACATGGATGTCGTCATGCGCGTCAGCTACGGGTCAGGGTGGCGTCGAGGTTGAGCAGGACCGCGGTCACCGCGGTCCAGGCGGTGAGTTCATCGGCGCAGCGGCCACGCTGGCGCCGCAGCAGCCCGCCGAGCACGTGCAGTTCGTCGGCCGCGGGGCGTCGCGCGGTGCAGCGGTGGAAGCCGTCGGTGAGTCGCGCCGTGTCGTCGCCCGGGCTCGCGAGCAGTTGCGCCGCCAAGCCTGCCGCTGCGGCGTGGAAGTTGGGGTCGTTGAACAGCGCCAGCGCCTGCAGCGGCGTGGTCGTCTGCGTGCGCCGCGGCATGCACACCTCGCGCGGCGGCAGATCGAACAGGGCGAAGGTGGTGAAGGGCACGCTGCGGTTGGCCTGCACGTAGAGGCCGCGGCGGTGGCGGTCGCGCTCCGGCGACAGCTCCTCCCACAGGTCTGCGGGTTGCCATGGCCGCACGCTCTTGCCGCCAACTCGCCGGTCGAGCAGGCCGCCGAGCAGCAGCGCCTGGTCGCGTAGCGCCTCGGCGTCGAGCCGCCAGCGGCTCGCGCGCGCGAGCAGCCGGTTGTCGGGATCGCGAGCGAGCAGGTCCGCCGGCACGTCGCTGGCTTGTTGGTAGGTCGCCGAGGTCACCAGCAGCTTCAGCAGACGCTTGTGACTGCCACCGTCGCGCGCGAACTCGACCGCGAGCCAGTCGAGCAGTTCGGGATGGCTCGGCGCTTCGCCGCGGTTGCCGAAGTCGTCGACGGTCTCGACCAGCCCGTGGCCGAAGCACAACCGCCACAGCCGGTTCGCGGCCACGCGCCAGACCAGCGGGTGGTCGCGGCGCACCAGCCACTGCGCCAGGCCCAGGCGGTTCGCCGGCGCGTCGGGCGGCAGCGCGCCGAGCGACGCTGGCACGGCGGGGGCGATCTCGTCGGCGGGGCGGGTGAAGTCGCCGCGCAGCAGCAGTCGGGTCGGCCTCGGCTTCGCCGGCGCCGCCATCACGGCGACCCGCGCGATCTCGCCGTCGAGTTCCTCCAACTGGTGACGCAGGTCGCGCAGTGCCAGCCGTTCGGCGCGGCAGGCCCGGGCATGGCGGGTGTGGAACCACTCGGCCACCCAGGGCGAAGTCGGCCCGCCGGCCGGCGTGGCGGCGGCGGCGGCGATGTCGCCGGCAGCCAGGGCCTCGATCGCGGCGGCGTCCAGCGCGCGGTCGAACAGCCGCACCTGATCGATCGCACCGAGGAACGGCTGGCCGTCGAGGCCGCCGAGCCGCAGGTCGCCGTCCTGGTCCAGATCACCGCGCAGCGGTTTCGGCGCCGGGGCGGTGGCCGGTCGTTCGGCCAGTCGCGCGGGTTCGCCGTCGAGGTAGAGCTGCAGCCCAGCCAGGGTGCGGCTGCCGTCGTAGGTGGCGGCGACGTGGGTCCAGCGGTCCACCAGCAGCCGGTCGCGGCCGCGCTGACGCAGCGCGTCGTTCGCATTGGCATCGGCGACGAGGTTGACGGCGAGTGCGCCGCCCACGAGCGAAAGCGACCAGCCGCGGCCTTCGCGGGCTTCGTCGACCTTGCCGACGATGGCCCGCGGGCCGGCCGCGAAGTCCGCTTCGGGCCGCACCCAGGCCGTCAGCGTGAAGGGCTGGTCGGCGCGGAAGCCGGCATCGGCGGTGGCGCAGAGGAAGCCGGACTTGCCGTCCAGGTGCACGGCCCGATCGCGCAGCCCCGGCACGAACGTCACCTTGCCGATGCCCGCCGCCTTCGCGGTCGTGCTGTCGGCATCGAGTGGGAACTCCGCCCGCAGTCCGGGCGGCGGCACGGGCGCGGCGTCGACCGGCAGCGACCGGCACCACTCGGACAGGGCTGCGGCGGCCTCGGCGTCGGCGCGCGCGCGCGCCGCTTCGTGTTCGCCGACCCGACGCTGCAGCTCGAGCCAGCGGCTGCCCTGCGCCGCGTCGGGCAGCTGCAGGAACGGCGCCGCGGTGGCGTGCTTCCCCGGCTCGATGCCGACTTCCTCGGGGGCGTCGAAGAACGCGTAGAGGCCGTAGTAGTCGCGCTGCGAGATCGGGTCGAACTTGTGGTCGTGGCACTCGGCGCAGCCGACCGTGAGCCCGAGCCACGTGGTGGCGAAGGTCGCGGTGCGATCGGCGGCGTACTTGTGCTGGTACTCGCCCGGCTCGCCGATCATCGTCTCGGCGATCGCGTGGTTGCGATGGAAGCCGGTGGCGATGCGCTGCGGCAGGGTGGCGTTCGGCAGCAGGTCGCCGGCGATCTGCCAGGTGGTGAACTCGGCGAACGGCAGGTCCGTGGCGAAGGCCTCGATGACCCAGTCCCGCCACGCCCACATCTCTCGCTCGGTGTCGAAGTCGTAGCCGTTGGTGTCGGTGTAGCGGGCGAGGTCCAACCAATGCTGGGCCATGCGCTCGCCGTAGTGCGGCGACGCGAGCAGGCGGTCGACCAGCTTGGAGTAGGCGTCGGGTGCCGGGTCGGCGACGAAGGCATCGACCTCGGCCGAGGTCGGCGGCAGCCCGGTCAGATCCAGCGACAGCCGGCGGATCAGCACATGGCGTGGGGCCGCGGGGCCGATCGCCAGCCCCGCCTGCTGCAGCCGGGCCTGCACGAACGCGTCCACCGGGTGGTTCGGCCCGCTGGCAAGCGCGGGCGGTCGCGCTGGTCTCGGCGCCGCGAACGACCACGGCATGGGCCCCTGGGCCATGGCCAGGGCTGCCAGTGTCAGCCCCAGGCAGCCATACGCGAGACGAGCGGAACTCGGCATCGCCGGGACAAGCGTGAGGTGCGTCGTGAACTGGATCAGGAAAGTGCCCTGGATCGCAGAGAGGAGGTTGGTCCCAGCCAATCGGCAGGGCTCGCCCGGTGTGACCGCTGCGGGCCCCCGGCGTGGTCAGGGCCTCAGCGGTGGTCGTCGATGCCGTCCCTTGGCGACCTCCGCGACGATTCCGGCCACGGGTTCTCTGGATCTGGCTGGAGGCCCGAGGCGAGGTTCGGCCCGCCGCTCGGTGGCGGATCCGTCCGACGATCGGCCTCAGTCCGCGGCGCGACCAGCATGGCGCCGAGGATCGCGGCCGGCGGCCACGGCATTCACGGTGATTGGCCGGGACGCGAACGGGCGAGCGTGAACTTCACCTCCTGGATCTGGGTGAAGCGGAAGGTGCCCGTTGCGTGGGTGGGGCACGTGGCCGTCCGCGTCTACTTCCGTCGGGCGCCACGAGGCGGGTCAACGCAGAGCGTTGCGCGGCCGGAGTGCGGAGCGGGCGGGTTGGCGGGGCGGGGGAGGACGTGGAGGGCCCGCGGTGGGGCTCCGGGTGGTCCGGGACGCTGCCTGGACTTCCTATCTCCCGGTGAGGTCAGGCAAGGGCGTTGACGCGGGGGCGGGAGGTGCGGATCGGGTCGGCTTGGGCTCCGGATAGTCCGGGCTGCAGATTGAATCTCCTACGCGCCTACACATGGCATCAAGGTCGTCATTGGTGGTGGTTTGGCGCAGCAAGAAGCGTGGAACGCGTGACCGGTCGCCGCGGCGATGCCATTCGCCCGACTCCACCGTGAGTCCGAAGCTGAAACCGGCAGCGTCCAGCAGCTCGGCGGCGCCGGCAGGTACACCACCGTCCGGATAGCAGAAGACGCGCGGCCCGGTGACCGCCAGGTCGTCGAGCAGACGCGCACTCTCCTGCATTTCCGCAAGGGCTGCCGACGACGACAACTGGTCCAGGCGGCGGTGAGTCGCACCGTGGCCGCCGACCAGAACGCCTTGCCGGCAGAGGCTGTGCAGCTCGTCATGCCGAAGATACAACTCGGCGGCGAGGTCAGCTTCGGGGGGCGCCGCCAGCAGCGTACGCAGTTCGTGCAGCGCCGCTGCGAATGCCGGCTCGTCGAGCGCCGCCAGTCTCCGCTTGAGGGGTCCGCGTATCCACCAGTGCAGGTCCGCGTCGATGGCCGGCACCGGCTGGTCGGCCTCCAGACGGAGCATCCCGGCCGAGAGGCCCGAGCGTCGTGTGGCACGGTGCAAGACGTCGTAGTAGCGGTCGAACCACGTCGCGGCGGGCGCACCGCCGGAGTGCCGCACCACGGGAAACACCGCGATCGGGATGCCGCGCGCGCGACATGCCGGCCAGACAACGTCGACGATGTCGCGGTACCCGTCGTCGAACGTCAACGCGCAGACGGGCCCGTCGACCGCGCCGCTCAGGGCTTCGAGCAATGAGACGAAGCGGAATCGGCTGCCGAGGCGGTCGAGCTGCGCGCCGAACGTGTCGGGGCGGATCGCCGTTCCCCGCGCGAAATGACAGGTCGATCGCCGATCTGCGGGGCAGACGCGGTGGTACATCAGGATGGCAGCGCTCATCCTCTGGGCTTTGCGGACGCACGCTTGCCCGCCGTCTGGAGGAATCTCTCGGCGCTCCGGAGCATTCGATCCAACTCTTGTCCCGTTCGGTAGCCGAGATCCCTCGCTGCCTCGGCCTTGTTGCTTGGATGATTCAGACATGCGTACCTCGCAGCCGCTACGCGCCATTCTGCTATCCGCATTTCGAGGGTCTTTGGGGCTGTTGTTTTCGACGCATGCAACTTGTCGCCACGGAGGAGCAGTGGCTCGATGTCTTTGGCCGTCAACTTCGTCATGTTACGGTCTCTTGAGATTACACAAGCCTGGGTCATGACACGCTTGAGTTCCCGGACATTGCCCGGCCATTCGTATTGCATGATGACCTTGAGCGCGTCATCTTCCATCTTTGGTGTTGCTGGCATTGCAAGTTGTCTGCCCAGTGTCTCCAGGAACTTGTCTGCAAGCAGGATCTTGTCTTCACCCCGCTCGTGGAGGCGGGGCACATGAATGACGAGCGTGTTGACGCGGTGAAGCAGGTCCACTCGCAAGATGCTCGCATCTTCTACGTCCTCCTGGTTGGTCGCGGTAATGAGACGCACACCGCAGTCGAACTTCTTGTTGTCACCGACTCGCTCGTACTGGATACGCGCCTCGTTGATGTTGTTGAGCGCCCTCAGGAGCCTCGCTTGAATGCCGAGCGGCATTGAGTTCAGTTCGTCGAGAAAAAGGGTCCCGTTGTCGGCCTCATGAATCCGTCCATCCCGGTTGGAGTTTGCACCCGTGAATGCCCCCTTGCTATGTCCGAACAGCTCGCTCGCGGACAGTTCCTCCGAGAGCAGCGCCGAGTTGATGAAGATTGGGCGTCCACTCCTTCCGCTTAGTCTATGGATCTCCGTTGCGCACAGCTCCTTTCCCGTTCCCGTTTCACCAATGAGCATGACGGGAAAGGGCAGGGAGGCAAAACTGCGAATCTCATCCCTCAGTTTCTTTATCGGTTCACTCTCACCAAGAATCAAACCATGATCCTGGCCGCCTCCCTTCGCGCGGCCCGGAAGTGGCTTGTGGATCGGATGGACCAGGCGGTCCAGAATCCTGCCTGCCGGAATGCCCAGGTTCACCTGCGATTCATCGGCATTCGGACATAGGCGAACTCCATCGTCGTAACCAGCTATTGCTGCGATTGCCATCATCGCCCCCAAGTTCTGGCGCGACGCAGCCATCCATATTCTCTGAATGCCTTCCTTGCTTGCCTGCTTCTTCCAGAGAATGAACTCGAGATAGTTTCTATAAGCTGGGCATGAGTCTACCGCCTCGCCCACCTTACTAAGCTCTTGTGGGGTAATGACAGTCAGTCTGGGGTGATGGTTTACTGGAATGACGTCCTTTGCGTCTTGCTTACTCTCCTTCCTGGCAGATGGCTGAACGCCCGCCACAACTACGTATATCCGACGAAAATCCGCACTTGATATCGATGATATCGTTGCCTGCAGGTCTGCAGTCAAGAATTGCGATCTGACAACGAGGGCAATTGCTTCAGTCATGGCGCCTGACGATGGAGAATAGGTTTCCTGGCGCCCTGTAGTCCTGAGATATGGTCATGCGAGCACGCATGCTCAGCGTTGTCTTGTCCAAGGCCACGACAGCCGTCGTAGTGTCCGCGAAGTCGCGATCTCGCCAGAAGTAGCGCGGCTCGCGTCGTATCGCCGTGAAGCCGACGACGACGAGCTCCTCGGTGACCAAGAGGCCGCGGCACCAACCGTAGCAACCGCTGATCTTGCTGACGTCGACCTGCGCGGCGACCCGGGCCGTGACGCGACCGCCTGCAACCTCGTAGGCAAGCACTCGCCCGTCGACACACGTGATCCAGAAACGATCACCGTCGAGGACGCCGTCGTGGGGTGGCGCAGGCGCCTCCAACACGACTCGGAACCGCGCGACATCGACGACCCGACGATCGGCGAGGCGCGTCACTAGCACCTGGTCGCCGACGAGGGCGACGTGGTTGGGGTGCACGTAGTCGCGGAGCTTGCGCCGGTGGAACGGTGCCGCCGCCGGACCCTGGTAGTAGGTGCCGGTCGGCGGATCGTCCGGAAACGAAGTCGATCCGCTCGTCCAACCCGAGCGCAGCAGCCGCGCATGGTCTTCGCGCGACGGTGTGCGCCCAGCCCAGCGCTCCGCGGACAGCCACGACGGCTCGCAGCGATAGCCACCCACGAACGAGCCGGCGAGGTCGTAGACGTCGATGGCGTCGAACCCGGTGTTGGCGACGAACATGCGCTCGCCGTCGCAGCACACGCCGTGCAGATCGTTCATGTCGGGTCGATGCAGTGTCGCCAGGTGGCGCAGCAGCGGCCCTCCGAACCGATGTAGCGCGTTGAAACTGCACACCACGAGGTCGGACTGGCCTGGAGCACCGAGCCACGCAGCGCCGGTCAGCCCCTTGTCGGGAACGTGCAGTTCCGGCGGTGGCAGGTAGGAGACCACGGTGCGGAGGTCGGCGTGCACGAGATCGACTTCGACGATGGACCCCGTCCCGTCCGCGTGACCGAGCGTCGCGAGCACCTTCATGGATCCAGCCTTCGCCAGCCGGAGCCGATGTCGCCTGGTTCGACTCGCGCGAGTTCCACGAGTTCTTGCGCCCGCCGCACGGCCGCGCTCGGCGTTGCTTCGTCGTGCATGACGCCGGCGTGGCGATGATCGATCGCCTGTCCCGCGAGTCGCGCGGCCCACCCTCCGGCCGTCCCGAGCGCGACGATCGGTTTGCCGAGCTGCCACGCCAGCGCCAGCTCCGACAGGGTTCCCGCCCCGCCCCCGATCGCGATCACGACATCGCTCATGGCCACGACGATCACGTTCCTGCCGAGCTGCAGGCCGGTGGGAACCACGACGTCGACGTGCGGGTTGGCCGTCGAACGGTCATAGCTGGGGATCACACCGACCACGTCGCCATCGCGCCAGGCGGCGGAGGATCGTGCGCCCTCGCTCGCCGCGCCCATGACGCCGCCGAGTCCGCCAGTGACCACTCGGAATCCGGCGTCGATCGCGAGGCGTCCGACCTCCAGCGATGTCGCCCGCAGTTGCGCGTCGATCGCACCACCGCTGCCGATGATTGCCACCACGCGCCGCCAGCTGCCGTGCACAGAAGTCACGCGTCGCCCCCATCGAGCCATCGGGCGGTGTCCTGCCGATGCGCCGCGATCTGCTCACCGATGCTCGAAATGCCGGCGACGAGCGCATCGATTCGTGATGGCGAGCGCAACTCGGCCTCCACGTACCGCAACCAAGTGCGCCGCTCCTGCTCGGTGCGGCCGCCGAGGATGCCGTCCGCGAGCTGCAACAGGATGTCGCGAAGCGAGGCGATCGGTGCGGCGGTCAGCTCGTGCCGTTCCCACCACGCGCCATGGCGCTCGTCGAGCCGACACAGCACGCGATCGACGAGTCGACCGGCGCCGGCAAGCCGTTCCACGACCATGGCAGCCCGTTCCGAAGCCAGGCTCGCCAGGGCCTCGCCACTGTCGTTCGTCGCCGGTGACCCATTCATGACCGTGCGAGCCGCGATTACCCCGAAGAACTCGGCGAGCAGGCTGTGCAGTGCTTCGCTACGCGTTGGCACGACCGGTAGGACGACCCGCTGGTGCAGGAGCGGCATGGGGGCCTCTACCACTGTGGTGCCACCGCCCGCGGCGAGCAGGGCTGTGCCGATCATGTCCGATCGCCGCGTCCACACGTCCCCGACCTGGAACGTCGGATAGGCATGCGCGAGCAAGGCGTCCCAGTCGAGGAAGACCGTGTTGCCGCCGCGGCGGCATCCTGTTCGTTCCTGATCTGGAATCGCCGCTGTACCGAGCAGCAGCGGGCGCGTCACCGACCGCCCCCAAGCGATACCCCTCACCTCGGTCAGGAACGCAACCAGTTCTTCGACGACGCGCCCCGGTGCCGGTCCGCGCGGCAACCACAGGAATGGCGACGAGAGGTGCTCGTCACCACCTTGTCGATGGTCATAGTAGTAGTCGGCGATCCGATACCCCGCAGCCTGTGCATCTGCCCGGTAGGGTGTGTCGGGCGCCAAGGACGCGAACCACTCCAGGTTCGCCAGCACGTCGAACAGTTGGCCGCGCAACACCGCTTCCGGGCGGATCGGCGGATCGCCGGTGACGCCGCCGAGCACGACCGAGACCTCCGGTCGCTCGCGCAGGTAGCGATCGATGGTGCCTAGGTAGTCGATCTCTTGGACCTTCAGAAGGCGTCCCTCTGGTCCGAGGCGCAACTGCGCGAAGGCGCTGTCGTCGTCGATCATCCACCACGCATCCGCGCCGAGCCCGCGCCGCTGCCGTGCTGCGATCGCCTGCACCTGCCGCCGCCGGCTCTCGCCGATACTGCGGTCGTGATGGCCGTCGTCTACCAGCTCGACGGGCAGGCCCTGCGCCATGCTGCGGGCGATGATCTGCCGGTTGCACGCCCGGTTCGCGGCGAGCCGGCTGTTCTCGACCACGAGCAGCGAGGTGGCTCGGCGCGCAGGCCAGCCGGCGTAGCCGGTCCGAGCCAACTCGGCGATGAGTCCGTCGGTCAGGCATGCGAGCGCGTCGGGCCGATCGGTGGTCGAAAGCGACACCAGGATCCGGGCCCGGTCTGGTCCGCTGCTGCGCACGTCGCCAGCTGCACGCGTCGTCGGTTCGATGCCGTTGCGTCGCAGCGCCTCGACAGCGGCTTCCAGCGGCAAGGTGTCGAGGCCAAAAGGCCCGCGCAGCAAGGCAATCAGACCCCGCTCGTCGTCGATGCGCCGGATCGTCGATCGATGGCGAGTGTGCCGCTGATACTCCGTTCCGCGCAGCGTCAGCATCACGTGTTCGCAGATGCGGACCGCCCGCAGGCCGCCGAGGAACGGGCCGAATCCCTGCTGTTGGTGGTGGCGCCGAACGATGTCGGCGAAGTCGGCGAAGGCGCGCGGCCGTGGATCGACGCGGTAGACGATCTTCGATGACTCGCCTCCGAGCCATCGAGTGAGTGTCAAGCCGTGCGCATCGACCGCAGTCGTGAACCGCCAGCCGAACCGCTCGAACGCCGACGCCTCGTGCAGCGGGAGCGGCCGTATGTATGGATGCCCGTTGCCGACGTCGCAGAGGAAGGCCTGGCCGTCGATGCGGGCCACGACGACCAGATGATCGCCGGGCGAGAGGATCGTCGCCGCGGCGAGGTGCGCGGTGTAGCCGAGCGAACGGAGCAGGGCCAGGAAGCCGGTCGCCTGCACGTGGCACGGTCCACCTTCACCGCAGAGCACTCGCTCGAGGCACGCCTCGGGCTCCAGCGGCGCCCGGTGGCCGACCCGTGCCGCGAGCAGCTCGATGTTGTGAAACGGTGACGTCCGCAGCATGGCCCACTGGAGTTGCGTCAGCGCCGCCAGCGACGGCGGCGCCACAGCGACACCCATGCGGGCCAGCAGTCGGCCGCGCTCCGGCAGAGTGTAGGAGCGGACTCCGTCGTGGAGCTGGCGCAGGCACTCGTCGGGAAGGGCGGTGATCATGACCGCCTCGCGACGTCATCGACCCAGTGCATCACGGTGCGCAGTTGACGAGCATGCACGGGCAGGGTCCAGGTCGGCACGGATTCGTCGACGCGATGGATCCTCGACGACGGGTCGTTCACACCGATCGCCAGGTAGCGAGCGCCTTCCGGGAGGTTGCGATTGAAGGGACAACCGTTGGCGAAGAACCCCTTGTTGAGCGAACGGCATTCGACGCGGTGGCCGATGCCGTACTCGCTGGCCAATTCGCCCAGGCGGCCGACGAGCGACCACAGGTCGGCGTCCGGCGGCAGGTTCGAAACGCCTGCATCTTTCACCGTACGGGCCAGGATGCGCTGGGTTCCGTCATCGTCGTGATAGCCGTTCTCCTCCATCCAGAGGGTCGCCCGCTCGCTGGCGAGGAACTCGGGCAGCAGGCGGTGCGCCGCTTGCGAACCGGTTTCCTCGTCGCCTTGCAGGATCCACAACAGTTCCGGACAGGGTGTGACTTGCGCGAACGCGTGCAGGCGCACCGCGAGCGCGACCTTGTTGTCACCGACCGCGAGACCGTGCAACCGACCGCCGTTCTCGCGCAGCTCGAAGGGCGGCGAGGACCACGCCGCGGTGTCGGTCGGCGCCGCGTCGTAGTGGCCGTAGAGGATCACTCGACCCGCGAGGCCCGATGCCTCCCGCCGCGCCACGAGGATCGGGTTGCCGTCTGCGGGTGCCAGGGTCCGGATGGTGAAGCCCGCCGCGTGCAACCTGCCAGTCAGCCACTCGACGCAGCGCTGGACATCCTCCCCACCCGGCCGGGTGTCGAAGGCCACCAGCTCGCGCGCGAGTTGCAGGATGCCCTCGGCTGGCGTCAATGCACCACGCAGGGGCAGCCACACCCGATTCCACAGCGCCAGCTTGCCGGCGCTGTACACGTTCCTGCCGCGATGCAACCGGAGCGCGCGCATCGACAGTTCCTCGTCCGCGAAGAGCTGCACCAGCTCACCACGCGTCGGCAGCACGTCGGGTGGCACACCGATGCGGGCGGCGAGGGCCGCCAGCGCCGCGTGACCGTCCGCGCTCGTCAGACGGGTTGCGCAATCCACCAGGCACAGGCGCTGGTGGACCCTGCGGTCGAGACCCAGGGCCGTGACGCAGATCAGTGAGAGCGCTTCCTCGAGGTCGTCCGTCGCCGAGAACATGCTCAGTTCGCGGATCATCGCTGCACTCCACCGCTGCCGAGGATCGGGAACTCGTCTTCGTTGAAGCGCTCGCCGCGCGCAACCCGTACGTATTCGTTCATCGGGTGCCAGACCGAATGGTCCTGGTTCCACCGGCACTCGGCATCCATGACGATCGTGATGATGGCTCGCCGCTGAGCGGCGGTGGTGTTCGGCGGCGACATGTGCCAGGACAGGCAATCGTGGAAGACGGCGCCACCGGCCGGAACCTCGACCGTAGCGGCTGCGGTTTCGCGGTCGCCCCACTGCTTGTTCGCCCGCAAGAAGTCCACCGGCGGTTGCTCGCCCTCGCAGTGAGCGCCCGGCATGAATCGCATGGCGCCAGAAGCGGCCGAGGCGTCGTCGAGGGCAACCCAGCAGGACAGCGCGCGTGGACGATCCACGGGCCAGAACGGATAGTCCTGATGCCACGGAATCGTCGACGAATGCACCGGCGGCTTCGAGATGAGGTGGTCGTGGAAGAGTTGCACGCTGACCGCACCCAGCAGGGTGCGGGCGACCTCGGCGATGACGGGGCGCTGGACGTGGGCATGGAACGCCCGGTGCTGCTTCCAAAGTCCAGTCCACTGCGAGACCACTCGACTGTAGTCGGCCAGTGTGGCGCTGCACTCCTTGGCCCACCGCGCGAGCAGTTCGTCGTGAGCCGCGCGCAGTATCTCGACCTCAGCTCGCGACAGCAGGTTGCCGACGACGACGTATCCGTCGCGGTGGAAGGCGGCAACTTGTTCGTCAGTGATCGAAACCATGTTGCGCTCCATCAGGATGCCGCCTCGAGGACGCAGTCTTCGCTGCCGCCGACCGGACGGCGCGGCGTTGGCAGGTTGAAGTCCGGCGGCAGCAACCGCAACTCGTCCACCGCCCTGCGAAGGGTCCAGGCGACGGTGCCCTTGCGCGCCACGACGATCACGCGGATCCCTCGGCTTCGCAACTCCGCGGCGATGCCCGCGAAGATGCCGTCGCCGGAACCGATCACCACGCGGCCGACCCGATTGAGGTTCTGTTGCACGCGCATGATGTCGAGCAAGGCATGATCGGCGCCACTCGGACCCGAGCGCAGCCGACGCAGGCCAGAGCGCTGTGGCCAGTTCATCATCAAGCGCCTGGCGGCAAAGTGGCTCGTCGCAATCGCCCACCGATCGCCCGGCTGCGACCTGGCTGCTGCGACGTAGGCGCGGAAGACCTGCGCAACGACCGAAGCACCCGCCGTCATCGAACCGACGAGGTTCTCGAGGTCGATCACGTGCAGGCAGAGGTCGGGGCTGCCTACCTTGCTGAGTCGCGCCGTCGGCGTGGGGCACTGATTCAGCCTCGGACGCGTTCCGGCGGGCAGCTCGGCAGCTTGGTGCGAGCGGAGTCGAGCGAGGGGGCGCGGGGTCAGGTTGGGTTGCATTCGTGAACCCCTTCGAGCAAGGCGTGTACCAGGTCCCTTCGCAGTGGATTCACCTGGAGACCCGGGGCACGCTGGGTCAGCTGGGCGAGCATGCGTGCTGCAATTCAAGCAATCCAGCTCGATTCCTGTGGTCGCGCGGACCGCCCGCCCGATCGCCTGCGAGCACCGCCAGCGCCCTCGGCCACAGCGATCCATAACCCCCTGGGCGGCCCAATGTTCGATGCGCTGGCAAGTGGTCGGAAGGGCCCGCCACCCGCCCTCGATCCAGCCCGTCGCGCCGGGCCGACGACCGCCGGTATCGTTCTTGCCCTCGTTCGAGCATGACCGACTGCATCCTTGGTCTTGGCGGTTTCGACCACGATGGGGCGGCCGCACTGCTCGCCGACGGCCGCATCGTCGGGAGCCTCGAGTGGGAGCGGGTGTCGAGACGTCGCTACGCCGGGCTGCGGACGTTCGCCGAGGTCGACGCCCTGCTGACCGCCACGGGATGGGACCTGTCGCAAGTCCGGGTCATCGCATGGGCCGACCACGAACGCTTTGGTATGCCAGAGATGATGCCGGTGCGCGAGGGGCTGCGCCGACGCTTCCCTCGCGCTGAAGTCATTCCCGTGGATCACCATCGCTGCCACCTTGCTTCCGCTTGGTATGTGAGCGGGTTTGCGGATGGTGCCGTCTTGAGCATCGACGGCAAGGGTGACGGAGCATCGGCCGCGATCGCAATTGGTGCGGGCGACGAACTCAGGGAGGTTCAGCGACAGCCGTCGTCGTCGAGCCTGGGGCGAACCTGGCACGCGCTGGCGATCGCCTGTGGCTATTCGCACTTCGCTGCAGCGGGCAAGGTCATGGCGCTTGCGGGTTATGGCGAACCCCGCTTTGTCGAAGACTTGCTGGCCTGGACCCAACTGCACGCGGATGGCGGCTTCACGTTCAAGGCGCCCGGGGAGGCTCGCGGAAATGGACCGACGTTCCGCCGCGCCCAGGCTCAGGCCGAGTTTTTCCAAGACTCGTTCGCAGTGCCGAGACTCGAGCCCGGCCAACTCCCCAGCCGGACGCACGCCGATCTCGCCGCCAGCGTGCAGGTGTGGACGACCCTGCTGGTCGAGAATCTCGCCAGCGCTGCCGTGAGGGTTGCAGATAGCCGCAATCTGTGCATGGCGGGTGGCGTTGCGCTCAACGTCGTGGCCAACACTCACATCCTCCGCGCCCGAGTCGCCGACCGACTCTTCGTCCAGCCTGCAGCCGGCGATTGCGGGCTGGCGCTCGGCGCGGCACTGGCAGTCAACGCGCGGGCCATGGTCCAGCCGGGCGGAGCCGCGCGGTTCTCGCCCTACCTTGGAAGGGCGTTCACGGATGCGCAAGCGCAGCCAGGGATCGCCGCCATGGATGGCCTCGTCTGTCGTGATTGCGACGACCCACCCGCGGCGGCGGCGGCAGCAATCCTGCGAGGAGAACGCATCGGGTGGTTCCAGGATCGCGAAGAGTTGGGTCCGCGGGCATTGGGTGCTCGAAGCATGCTCGCCTTGCCGTCGACGCGCGGACAGCGCGACCGGATCAACGCCGCCAAGGGGCGGGAGCCCTACCGCCCCCTCGCCCTCGCGCTCACGCCGTCCATCGACCGTGAGCGGTTCGAAGGGGCTGCCTGCCCCTACATGCTGCTCAGCCATCAAGTCCGACCGGATGCCGCTCGAGGCCTCGCGGAAGGCCTGCACGTCGACGGCACTTCGCGGCTGCAGAGGGTCGACGAGCAGAGTGCCGACGGATTCGCCGAACTGCTCGACGGCCTCGCGCGCGCTCGTGCTCCGGCATCAGTCATCAACACGTCCTTGAACGCCGATGGCGAACCCATGGTCGGAGAGCCCGTCGATGCGGCCCGTCTGGTGCAGCGCGGCGTCATCGATCGTCTCTTCGTCGGCGGACTGCAAGTCGAAAGGACTTGAGGCGACAGCCAGTGAACCCCCGCCACCAGCCACCCGATCGCGAGGCCTTCGCACTCGACGGTTTCACGGTTGTCCGCGAGATCGTCACGGCTCACGAAGTCGCGGCCCTCCGGACCATCATCGACGATTTCATCGTCACCGGCATCGAGCCAACGCGTCAGGTGCTCTACACGCACGCCGAGCCGGCTGAATCCCGGCCCGCGATGACGCGGATAATGCACCAATGGCTCAATCCACACCGGCGTGTTCCTGAGACCCTGGTGAGCGCTCTGTCCGCGGCGCGGAGCCTCGCCAGCGCAATCCTCGGCGAGCCCCCAGTGTTGTTCCAGGATGTGCTGCTCGACAAGCGTGCCGGACACGCCGCGTTTCCGTGGCATCAGGACATGCCATACTGGCCCGTTGATCGCCAGGATGGGATCATCGTCTGGGTGGCTCTGGATCCGGTCGACGCGGCAGCTGGCGGCGTGCACGTGCTCCGCCACAGCCATCAGCAAGGCGAAGGTCCGCCGATCGATCTTCACACCGGCTCGCCACAGTCAGGAGGGCAACCGATCGAATGCCCGATGGACGGCGAGATCCTCTGCCCGATCCTCGCGCCGGGGGACGCACTGGTGTTCCACACCCTGACGTGGCACTGCTCGCCGCCCAGAGACAGTGCAGGATCTCGGCGCGCCTGGGCCTCCTCTTGGCTTTCCCGTGGGACACGGTGGAACATCGGCCGGGCGCCGCGCCACCCCCTTGCGAGCCTTGTCGCCGACGGCAGTGAGGTGACCGAATGGAGACGATGAAGCCATCGCGCCTGACCTGGATCGTCGGTCCACCGGGCGCGGGGAAGACGACTTACGCAAACGCGTTACGCAGCCACTGTCGTGTCGTGGAGTTCACGGAAATGCTGCGGCCCCTGGTCGAACCGGTCCGGATGAGGCACGGCATCCTCGGGGCGAACGCACGCCTGATTGAACTAGTGAGGCATCTGGAGCTCCGCCCCGAGAACCGTGACCTGCCGCAGTTGGTCGTGGTCGCTGGCATCGTCGAGGAGAAAGCTCTGTTCCCGCTTGTCGATGCGGGAGAGTCCGTGTGGCTGCTGCTGCCATCGATCGATGATTGGCGTCGCCAGCTGCGCAATCGCCCGCCGACCGGTCCAGCGGGTGTGGCCTACGATGACTACAGCTATGCGGAGCGATGGTACGCGATCTTCACCAGCTGGGTGCATCGCGGACTTCCCCTGCTGCTGATCCAACCTGCTCACCGTTCCGACCTGCTGGGTCATCCTTCGTGATCCGCCCTTGGACGGAGCGCGCCGTCAGCCACGTATCTGCGGGTGGCAGCACGAGTGTTGGGCCTTGGCCGTGCGTCGTCGACCCGCCGGACGCGTGCGCGCTGGTGCGGCGTATCCTGGTGCGGGTGGTGTCGGGTCACTGCGAACGGCTGGAAAACATCTCCGTTGTCGCTGAGGGGCGACTGCCGCGGAAGTGCGGAGGACCTGCGGGAAGCCGCCATGGCGACGCAGAGTCGCGAGGCTGACACTTGACCCGGGTTGCGAACGGTCAGCAACGCGAGTTGCGGGGTTCTTGGGGCAGTTCTTGGTAGCGGGGGCAGTCTGTGACGGATGCTCGTGCCGCGGATCTCGGGAGTGGTCTGGCCACTTCGCGGAATCTGCATCTGCCGTTAGCCTGCAGCACGTGCTCGGGCGACCGGATATCGAGCATGAACAGCGCGGGGCTCGCGACGATTTCGAAGGCGTCTTGCGCGCGACTCGCGGTGACGTTGCGGCGGTGGGGGTCGAAGAGGAGCCCGAGCCCGCGTGGAGCGTCTGCCGCCGAGGAACTCGCGCACGAGCAAGACGACGACCGGTGCCTCCTGCCCTTGGAACTTGTCGACCGTGCCGACGCGTGCGACCCCGATGTTCTGAAACGCGCCCCGCCGGCGGGGGTGTCGCGGCGTGATGCTGGCAAGGGTGCCGTGACTTCGGGCAGGTCGTGGCGGGGGATCGGGTGTCCAGTGTGGTCCAACGCGATACGCGCCGTCGGGTTCGCGCCGATCGAGCAGGCACTTGACGGATGCCAGGCTGATTGCGTAGTGTGCGTGCAGCATCTGGACAGCCCGCTGCGCGAGCGACGGGCGGCCAACCTGCCGAGGAGCGGCAAGGTGGTAGGGTCAGGCGGCGGCGCCTGATCGATGCGCGCGGGTGTTCGACCCGGCGAACAAAGGCTCCTGCGGCGCGATGCGCCGCGCCGGGTGCAACCAGGACAGCCAGCATGCACCCATCGATCCAATTCCGCGGTTTGGTCCACTCCGCGACTCCGTCTGCTTGCTGCCGTTTTGCCGGACCGTCGGGGACGGTGTCCGCCCTCGAGCCGTCGTTGCTCCGAGCCTACTTGGAGACCAGCTACGCAGTGTTCGGCCCGCGGCCGTTCCCTTTGCACGTTGGTGCGGTCAGTCCGGAACTGCTCGTGGAGCATCGTGCCCACCGCCTGCCCGGCAGCGCGTTCGTGACGGCGTGCAACCCGTTCAGCCGCAGCCTGACTGCTGCCGAGAACGTTGCGCGTCACGAGACTCTGCGCGCGGAGCTGCAGCATCGTGGGTTGCGCAGCCTCGAAGGACACGGCCATCACCCGAGCAACGGATGGCCGCCCGAACCGAGCTTCCTCGTGTTCGGCCTCGAGCTGGCCGCTGCCTGTGATCTCGGTCGCCGCTGGGAGCAGAACGCGATCGTGTGGGCGGGTCCCGACGCCGTTCCGGAACTCATCGTGCTTCGATGAATCCACATCACCCGACTGCTGGACGCAGAGGCGCTGCGGGCCGCTCGCCAAGAGCTCCCCGCGCCCACAAGTGAGACACACATGCCGATCCAAGAAGGTCTGTTCTCCTCCGAGTCCGTCTCCGAGGGTCACCCCGACAAGCTCGCCGACCGCATCTCCGACAAGGTGGTCGACGCGTTCCTAGCACGCGACCCGTCGGCCCGCGTCGCCTGCGAGACGCTGCTCGCCGACCAGTGCGTCGTGGTGGCCGGCGAGTTCCGCACGCGCGATCCGCAGGTCTTCCGCGAGGTGCGCGCCCTCGTGGTTGGCCTCGTCACCGAGGTGTTGCTCGACGCCGGCTACACCGACGCAGCGTCCGGCATCGACCCCGACCGCTGCGAAGTGCAGGTGCGTTTCCACGGCCAGTCGCACCAGATCGCCCAGGGCGTCGATCGCGGCGACGGCGTGATCGGGGCCGGCGACCAGGGGCTGATGTTCGGCCACGCCTGCGACGAGACTCCCGAACGCATGCCGGCGCCGATCGTGTTCGCGCATCGGCTGGTGCGGCGGCAGGCCGAACTGCGCCGCGGCAAGGTCATTCCTTGGTTGCGACCCGACGCGAAGTCGCAGGTCACGTTTCGCTACGAAGATGGGCGTCCGGTCGCAGTCACGACGATCGTGTTGTCGACGCAGCATGCCGCGGATGTCGACCAGGCGACGGTCCACGACGCAGTGCGGCGGCAGATCATCGACGTCGTCGTTCCTGCCGCGCTGCGGGCCCACGATTGCCGCGTGCTGATCAACCCGACGGGCTCGTTCACCATCGGTGGCCCGAACGGGGACACCGGGCTGACCGGCCGCAAGATCATCGTCGACACCTACGGCGGGGCCGCGCCACACGGAGGCGGCGCCTTCTCTGGCAAGGACCCGTCGAAGGTCGATCGCTCGGCGGCCTACATGGCTCGCTTCCTCGCGAAGCAGGTCGTGGCGCGTGGTTGGGCCCGGCGATGCACGCTGCAGCTCGCGTATGCGATCGGCATCGCGGAGCCGGTGAGTTTCCTCGTCGACGCTGATGGGTGCGATGGCCGGCGCAACCGCGAGATCGCCGCCGCACTCGCGGCGGAGTTCGACCTGACGCCGGCGGGGATCATCCGTCGCCTCGATCTGCAGCGACCGATCTACTATCCAACGGCGGCCTACGGGCACTTCGGGCGGGAGGATCTCGGATGTCCCTGGGAACGATCATGAGGGTGCGGGTGTCGTTCGATCCAATGAGGTGTGTTCGCGTGTCCGACGCGGTCGCAGGCAGGCTTGTCGACGCATTGGGCCGAGGAGTTACAGCATGAAGCCAAAGTCAGCAGTCGTTGTCTTCGAACAGGACCAGGACAACATGGTCTCCGATTGGACCGACAGGATCGTGGTCACTCGATCCAAGTCGGGGCACTACGGTGTCGTGTTGCGCAAGTTCTGCCGACCGTTCGAAACCAGCCGGCACAAGTCGTGGGTCAATTGGGAGCAATGGCGTGCCGAGCGTGATGTGGCGAAGCTGACGAAGGCGCTCCGTGACGCGGAATCCAGTGTGTGCCTTCCGCTGGACTGGTCCCACGTCATCGCGAAGATCGCGACCATCCACTGGATGACTGCGGTGACCGTGGCTTGCAAGATGGAGATGGAGTGGCCGGCTCCAAGACAGGGTCAGGTCCATGCCGAACTGTCCACTGCCGCCCCGCACGACGTGGAGCAGTTGCTGCAATCCGTCAGGTCCTGGGAGCATGAGGTTCTGCTCGATGTGCTGCGGCACTTGCACGCGAGAACCAAGGTCCCGGCACCGGGCGCAACGGAAGGGCTGCCCACGGCCGCATCGCCGAAGCGCTCAGGCACTGCTCGGCCACATGGATCGCATCGGGCCTGGCGATGTGCGGAGCGGCGGCTGTTCGGCGATCCCTCGCTCCTCCTGAGCCGTCACCCGGACTTCGGACTGGGGTTCCGTGCAAGCCTGATCGAGGGTCCGAACATCGACCTCTTTGCTCTGGCCGGCTTCCGATCGGCCGACCTCCAACTCGCCGTCCAGGATCGCACCAACTGGTGCCATCTCGTCGATCTCTGCCCGTCGGCAAAGCGCATCGAGGTGGGGGCGCAGGACGGGCCGGGGATCAGCGACGCCCTCTATTGGGTGGCCGTGCAAGATCCAGTGGCATTGGCGCAGGAACTGCGCGAAGCGATCGTCTCGTTTGGGGTCGCACGACGCCCCCGTGCGTGACATGGTGGCTTGGGGGCGGACGTCAAGACCAGAGATGCAGCGGTGCCCCCCAACGCCGCTCATATGCAGTGACTCCGACCTGAGCTCCGACGGCGAGTTGGCTGCAGCCGATTCCCCCATTCTCTGTTGGCACCGCTTGACTACTCACTCGGTTTGGCCCGTCGCTCTGCAGAATACCCCTGCGTTTCGAGCCATGCCTGCACCTCCTCCAGCTGACGCTCGTGCAGGTGGTGGAAGGTGTGAATGAAGCCAGACTCGCGCTTGCCGAAGCGCTTGTAGGCTTCCCGACAGACAGAATCGGAGATGCTCGAGTGCTCGGCTGGCCAGAACGGGTAGTCGCCGTCGCAGAAACCAGGCAATTGCTCTGGATGGAATGGGCTGTTGCGTGCGAGAAGCTCGTCTTCTGGATCGGACGGTTCCCTCGCCTCGCCGAGCAGGTCCGGCCCGAACAGGTCCTCGTAGTTCAAGAGTAGGCGATCCCGTTCTTCCTCCGGCAGCGCGTCGAGGAACTCGCCCCAGGTCTTCGCACACATGGCCCGGTGGATGCCCTGGAGCAACTCGTAGTCTTCCAGGGTCGTGATGACCCAGCCGATGTGGTCGCGGTAGAGGACGTAGCGGCGCGAGTTGCGTCGTGTCGCTGGTCCCGTCGAGCTACCGAGGCCGGCCTTGGATGCTCGTTTCGTGGGTGTCGAGAGCGGAATGGCCACCTCTCGGAATCTGCACATGCCGTTCGCCTGCAGCATCTGCTCGGGCGACCGGACATCAGGCATGAACAGCGCGGGGCTCGCGACCATGACGAAGGCGGCTTGCGCGCGACTCGTGGCGACGTTGAGGCGGTGGGGGTCGTAGAGGAACCCGAGCCCGCGTGGAGCGTCCGCCGCCGAGGAACTCGTGCACGAGTAGACGACGACCGGTGCCTCCTGCCCTTGGAACTTGTCGACCGTGCCGACGCGTGTGCCCCCGATGTGCTGCAGCGCGCGCCGGAGCGCGCTGACCTGGGCGTTGTAGGGGGCGATGACCAGCACATCTTCGGGACGGAGCGCGGCAACGCGACCGGCGCGGTTCGTCCACGTTGCACCAGGCCGCAGGATGCTCCGAAGCAAGGTCTCGATCGCAGCGACTTCCTCCGGTGCGGATGCCTGGTTGGCCGTGTGCGCGCACTCCAGCAAGAACAAGCCAGCGCCGTCGATGGCGCCCGTGCCCGCCAACTGCTGTCGCTCGCAGCCGGGGCGTGGCCGCAGTCGGCCGTCGTAGTAGAGCTCCGAGGTGAAGGAACAGAGCGGCGGAGGCAGGCGCCAGGTGTCGGGCAGGAAGAGCCCCTGGTGATCTCCGAGTGTCTGGCGATCGCGTCCGATGAGATGAGTCAGCGCGGCGACGTCAGCGCCTTCGGGATGCGCGCCCTTCTGCGGCTGATCGAGTTGTTGCGGGTCGCCGAGCAACACCAGGTTCCGCGCGCATCGCGCGATCGCCAGCAGTTGCGCGAGGGACATCTGGCCGGCTTCGTCGACGAAGAGGTAGTCGAGGCACTCGGTGGCCGTGGGTGATGCCCACAACCAGGCGGTGCCACCGACCACGGTGCCCGCCGAGATCGCTGCGAGTGCCGCAGCGCCCTTCTTCTCGTATTCGATGCCATGAGGGGGATGCTCATCGTGCTTGTGCAGCAGCCGCAACGGGGTGCCGGCCGTCTGGGTGGCCTGGAGCACGGCCTCAAGCAGGTTGTCGATCACCTTGTGCGAGACCGCGGTGATGCCGACTCGCGCTGTCCGGGCGAGTTCTGCGATGGCATGTCCGCCGGTGTACGACTTGCCCGTGCCCGGAGGGCCCTGCACCGGCAGCACGCCACCCGTGAGGGCTCGGCAGATCCGGACCGTGGCCTCGACTGAGGACTCGCCGGCGCGACGCAGTGGGGCGTCGGATTCTGGGGTGCCGGTTGGCGGGCGACGCAGCAGGAGCCGGCTCGCCGGGGCGAAGGGGCCCGCTTCGCTGAAGCCGTGCGAGCGCACGGACTCTGCAAAGTCGAGCAGCGCGGATTCCAGTGCATCGCTGGCCACGACCTGGTCACGGAACACCGCGCTCGGGCGCAGGGAGCCAGTTGCGCTCCCCTGCTTGATCACGATCTGGCGAGCGATCAGATCGATCTCCGCCACGCTCCCGAGACCTGTGCCGACCCCTTCCTGCTGCGGGTCGTCTTCGCGCACGACGTAGACCGCGTCGCCGGGGTCGATAGCCGTCTCCTGGGCCGGGAACTCGTAGCGGCACCGCAGGCTGCGGTCGCCCTTCTGCTTCGCGTCCACGCCGACGAACTTCAGGCTGGCCAGCATCTCACGCTCGTCCATCCGCTCCTCTGCTGGGAGCTCCCGCAGCCGGAAGTGCTCCCACCATGCACTCTTCATCTCGCGGCGGAAGTAGCCGACGAGGTCGGCAAGCAACGCCTTGGCGTGTTGCTCATCGTTGCGCGACTCCGCGGGGGGCAGGTCTCGCAGCAGCCCGTCCCGCAAGTCGACGACGCGCGCCTCCCGTTCGCGGATGGCCGGCGCTGCTTCCACCGGGCGCGCGATTGGTCTCGTGATCACCGCGCCCCGGCCCAGGGCCTCGGCGCGTTGTCCCTCGAGCCACCGTCGCAAGGCGACTGTCGCGAGGCAGTCGTCCTCGTTGTAGGCGGCGACTTGGCGGCGCAGTTCGCCAGGGATCGCGCCCTTCTTCAGTTCGAGCGACAGTTCGAGGTCGCGGCGAGCTTCGCCGGCGATGCGCAGGTCGAGCTGGCGGGTGAAGCCGATCACCTTCTCCAGGTCCTTCAGACCGTAGCTCTCGACGCCGATGCGCAGTGCTTCCTTGACCACGCGATGCAGGTCGACGAAGCGCTCGCCACGGAGCAACTCGTCGAGCACGTCACCGTGCGTGTCGTGGCGGCTGCACATCCGCCGCAACGCCGCGACTTCGTATGCACCGAAGTGGTAGACGTGCAGGTCGTCGTGAGCCTCGCGACGCGCCCGGATGAAGTCGAGGAAGCTGATCAGCGCCTGCTTCTCGGCGGCGTGATCGAATGCCCAGAGCTGCGAGTAGACGAAACGGTTGCCGTCGAAGTGTCCGTAGCCCGTCAGGTACTCGAGTCCATGCTGACCGACGAACGGGTCGCCCTCGAAGTCGAGGAACACGTCGCATGGCGACGGCTCGGGCAGGCGATGGAAGCCGCATCCGGGTGCGATCGGCAGGTGCTCGACCGGGATCTGACCTGTCGTGCGCGCCTGCAGCTGCAGCTTCGCCTGGTGCGCGAGTCGGTCGTAGGCCTCACGGCGGCCACGCTCGGGCGGCGCTGGCAAGGTCCCAGCGCTGGCGAAGGAGGCCAGCGTGGGCAGGTTCTGCCGCAGCAGTTCGCGAACCTGGGAGCGTGAGCTGCCGGCGATCAGCGAAGGGTGGTCGTCACTCCGTCGCTGCTTGTCGCAGTGCTGCCAGTAGGCACAGACGTCGCAGTGCGCAACCGGCTCGGGGTAGGTGGCGGGCGGCGGTGTGGAGGTTGCTGCGCCACTCAGGTGGTCGCGGATGGCCCGGAAGTAGGCGGCGTAGTCTGCGGTCCGGTAGCGCTCCGCTTTGGCCGGGGTCACCACATGGAACTGCGCGGGCACGGTGCCCTGCATGCCGTGCAGCAGTTCGCAGTAGGTCAGCAGCTGCAGCAGGGATCCGGCCTTGGTCTCCGCGGCGAGTTTCGTGTCCACCGGCTCGTAGCTGTGGGCGCCGAGTGAGGAGGGCGTGGCGACACGCAGCAGCACGTCGGCGATCCCAACGAACGTGTCACTCCCGAGTGGTGCCTGGACGATCACGTCGGCGCCAGTCTGCATCGCCGCGAGCGTCGCGGCCGGGTCGCGGGAGTGGGAGAGGTCGACGACCTGGCGACCCTGGGTGCGCAGAGTGTCGATGTAGGTTCGCTCGTGCTCCTTGCCACGCTGGATCATGGCATCCAGGCGCGCGTCGGTTCTGAAGACGTCACGGAGCTCCCCGGCGAGGTGCTTCCGCTCGAGCTGGGTGCGGTGCTGGCAGGCGAGGTGGTTGGCGACGTCAGTCGGGGTGAACGTGATTCCTTCGCCGCAGGCCTTCATGCCGCAGAGTGTTGGTGGAAGGCGCTTCCAGGCAAGGGCCTTCCCTGTGGTTTGACGTCGTGCTGAGAGTCTCGAGCCTGCGTCCAAATCGCGGTTTCCCTGTCGCTCTCTGCACTTCCTCGGCAGTCGCCCGTCCGCTGAAACCCGAGACTTGAGAGCAAGTGCCGACCTACCCGCGCGACACTCGCTCCGCGCCGAACCTCGCGAACCGTGAACGCTGGCCAGGATTCCGCGCCAGGATCAACGACCGTAGCGTCGGCCAGAACTCAGTCACGCAGTGGCGACCCTGCATGTTGCGACGCACGAATGCCGTCCGCCCGAGGATGTGGTGTCGCTTCATCTCTTCCCAGTGCAGGGGGGTTGCGAGGGTCGCTACGCGCTGCACTTCCGCCATCCAGTCCTTGCCCTTCTTGTAGTCAGCGGTCCTCCATGTCGCGTCCTTGGTGAGCACGAACACATCGGCGATGTAGCTGTCCGGCGACGCCCGGTGGAAGAGAACCAGGTCCCCCCTCCTGGCTTGACGCGGCACGCTCCATGTCGAACGCATGCGCGTGGCCTGGAGCGACGCGCGGAAGACCCCACGCACGGCTTGGATCCAGACGTTGAACCCAAGGTTGTAGAACCGGCGAAGCTCGATGATGCGCAGCCCCGGCGGCGCATTCGCCCAGTCGTCGATCCAGCAGACGATCAGGTCGCACTTCTTCGGGTCGTGCCCGTGCGCACGGAAGCTGCTCGATCGGAACTCGAACTCGATCCTCGAGCGCTTCGCACCCTGGACCCCAATGCAGTCAGGAAAGGCAGCCTGGATGCTCTCGACGCGCATCCCGAGCTCACGGCGCGCGAGGTCCGCGAACAAGAACACGACGCCCTGCTCGTTCTCCGGGGCGTAGTCCATCGGCGCATCGTGCGGCAGGCGAACAGGCTGGGGCCTTCGACGCGACCGGTTCCGGCTCATGCCCTCGAGGCTACGCGCTCTCGTGTGGCGACTCCACCCGACGAGACTCCCTCGCAGTCGCCGCAAGGCGCCTTGCATCAACGACAAACGCGGGGGCCGCGAGCGTCGCGGCCGGGCTTTCTCTACTGTGTGTCTCGACTCGCGGCGCCCTGCTGAGTCTGCGCCGTCGCTCGCTCGCCGGGGCCAACTCCGACCCCAGCCAAGCACAACGATGCGCTGGCACCACGAGGAAGAAGTGGTCGGGCTGGCCGGATTCGAACCGGCGACCTACTGGTCCCAAACCAGTCGCGCTACCAAACTGCGCTACAGCCCGACGCGCGCACGCTAACGGCGCCAACGCAACAAGGGAAGCAACCGCCGCCGGCCCACGGTCAGCGGCCGTCGCCTTCCTTCTTCTCGGCCTTCTCGGGCGCGGCGGCCTTCGGCTCCTCCTTCGCCGCCGGCTTCTCGACCAGCCGTTCGTGCGGCCGCAGGTGCCGCGCGAAGAACGACTGCATGCTGGTCAGGAAGTGCACGCGGTCCTTGCCGACCAGCCCGTGCTTCTGCATCGGGTACGGGAAGTACTCGATCAGCTTGCCGTGCTCGATGCAGCGATCGACGAAGGCGAGCGTGTGCGACCACATCACCGTCCGGTCGTCGGTGCCGTGCACCAGCAGTAGCGGATCCTGCAGCCGGTCGACGAACGGCAGGCAGCTCGAATTGGCGTAGCCCTCGGCGTTCTCGGCCGGCGAGTCCATGTAGCGTTCGGTGTAGCCCGTCTCGTACATCGTCCAGTCCGTGACCGGTGCGCCGCTGACGCCGCACGTGAACACGTCGGGCGCGCCGAGCAGGAGCCGCAGCGTCATGTAGCCGCCGTACGACCAGCCATGCACGCCGACGCGCGCGGGATCGACGAACGGCTGCTGCCGACACCACGCGACGGCGCTCAACTGGTCGAGCACTTCGAGCATGCCGAGCCGCCGATGCACGGCCTGTTCGAAGGCGATGCCGCGGTTCGGCGTGCCGCGGTTGTCCAGGCGGCACACCACGTAGCCGGCCGCCGCGAACGCCTGCAGCCACGGCGACGCGCCGCCCATCCAGCGGTCGGTGACGAGCTGCACCTGCGGGCCGCCATACACGTAGAGCAGCAGCGGGCAGCGTTGGCCTTCGGCGAGGTCGGGCGGCAGCAGCAGGTGTCCGTAGAGCACCGTGTCGTCGTCGGCTTTGATCTGGAACAGCCGCTGGGTCGGCAGCGCCATGCCGGCGAACGGATCGGGCGCAGCCGGCAGTGGTGTCGTCGTGCCGGTGGCGAGGTCGAGCACGAGAGAACTCGGCCGCGTCTCGAGGTTCGACCAGGTCACCGCGGCGAGCTGGCGATCGGGCGACAGCGTCGCGTCGTGCGTGCCGCGTTCGCGCGTGAGTTGGCGGCAGTCGCTGCCGTCGAGGGTTGCCTGGAACAGATGCAGCTGCCGCGGATCCTCGCCGCTGGCCAGAAACCACGCGCGGCTGCCGTCGTCGGCCACCGCGAGCAGGCGCTGCACGTCGAACGCGCCCTTGGTGACCTGCACCGCGTTGCCACCGTCGGCGGCGTGCAGCCACAGATGCCGGTGTCCGCTGCGCGTCGACCACCACAGGAACCGTCCGTCGGCCAGGAACGTCGCCGGATGCAGCGGCTCGACCCACTCGGCGTCCTGCTCCTCGAGCAGGGTCGCCGTGCGTTTGCCGGTCGTCGCGTCGTAGCGCACGAGCTCGAGCCGATCCTGGCCGCGGTTCAGGCGCGCGACGACGACGCCGTCGTTCGGCGCGAACGCGAGGTTGGTCTGGTAGACGTCCTCGTCGGGATCGGCCTGCAGCCAGTGGATCGCGAAGTCGCGCGTGTCGCAGACGGCGATGCGCACGCGCGCGTGGGCGCGACCGGCCATCGGGTAGCGCCCGGCGACCGGACGCGGCGGCACGGCCGTCAGGTCCTGGTAGGGATACGGCTCGATCACGCGCTGGTCCTCGGTCGTCCAGGCGACGAAGCGGCCGTCGTTGCTCCAGAAGATGCCGCGCGTGATGCCGAACTCGGCGCGGTGCGCCGCGCCGCCGTGCACGACGTCGGGACTGCCGTCGAACGTCAACTGCCGCAGCCGGCCGTTCTGCTGCTGCAGCCAGAGCTGGTGGTCCTTGCGGTAGCAGACGGCACCGTCGCCCGGCGCCACGACGTGACCGGGGGCGCCGTCCGCCGACGAGGGCTGCCACTCGAGCACGGTCGTGGCCCGCTCCGCGCCCAGCGTCCAGTGCTTCACCGCGGTCGGGAGTTCGATGCGCAGCGTCGTCGCATCGTGCCACGACAGCGGCGGGAACCGTCCGGCGCCGTCGGCCGGCAAGCCGAGCGCCGTCCGCAGCGTCGTCGCCGCGACCAGCACTTCGTCGACGAGCTTGCCGTCGACGAACCGATGCAGCGTCTGCTGACCAGCGGCGTCGGTGCGCATGACCGTCGCTTCGTGGCCGCCCGGCAGCCAGAACACCTCGGGCGGGGCGTAGGCCAGCGCCGGGCCGCGGGACAGCACCCAGGCTAGCGTCAGTTTCTCGGGGTCCTGCGCCGATGCAGGAAACGACACCAGCAGCGCGGCGAACAGAACGACGGCGCGATACGGCACGGCCATGGGACGCGGGCATCATCGCGGAGCATCGCAGCCGACGCCACGGTTGCGCCGTCGGCCGTGCTGCGTCAGGATCCGAACGCTGCCGAACTCGTGACCGTCTCCCATCCCACTCCGCCGGCCGCCGAGACGAGCGTGCGCGGTCGCCGGACCCGCCTGGCACTCGTCGGCGGCGGCTTCATCGCCGACGTGCACCTGCAGGTGCTGCGCGCCGTTCCGGACGTCGAAGTCGTCGTGGTGTGCGATCCGCAGCGCGAACGCGCCGAGCGGCTCGCCAAGAAGCACGGCGTGTCGCGAACGGCTGCGTCGATCGAGGCAGCAGCAGCCGCGACCGGGATCGATGCCGTGCACGTGCTGGTGCCGCCGCACCTGCATGCCGAGGTCGCCGCCCAGTGCCTGCGCCTTGGGCTGCACGTGCTCGTCGAGAAGCCGATGGTGCCGCGCGCTGCCGACGTCGAAGCCCTGGTCGCCGCGGCCTCGCGCGGGCAGGTGCTCGCGGTCAACCACAACCAGACGTTCCATCCATCGGTCGCGCGCCTGCAGGCGCACCTCGCTGCGGGGCGGCTCGGCCGGCTCGAACACGTCTCGCTGCAGCACCACGTGCCGCTGCGCCAGTTGCAGACCGGCGACGTCGGGCACTTCATGTTCCAGACCGAGGCGAACATCCTCTGGGAACAGGGCGTGCACCTGTTCTCGGTGGTGTACGCGTTGCTCGGCGCTTGCCGCTCGGTGCGCGCGATCGCCGGCGAACGGCGGCCGTTGCCGAACGGCGTGTCGTTCGTGCGCGAGTGGCTGCTGCAGCTCGACTGCGAACGCGGCACCGCGAGCGTGCGCATGGCGTTCGGCGCGTCGTTCCAGGAGACGACGCTGCAGGCGATCGGCAGCGACGGCGGTGCGTTGCTCGACCTGCAGCGCGGGACGTGCTGGCTGCGCCGCAAGACGCGCTGGCTCGACTTCCTCGATGCCAGCAGGAACCTCGCGAACGGGGCGTTGCATCTCGCCGGTCGCTCGTTCGGCACCCTGCTCGGCTACGCGCTCGGCCTGTTCCGGCTCCGCTTCCCCGACGATCCGTTCCTGCGCGGCATGCGCGGCTCGCTGTACTCCTTCCACGCCGCCGTGCGCGGCGAACGTACGCTCGCCGCAGCGATGACGCCGGCCGCGGCGGTCGCCGTGCTGGCGATGTGCGAACGCGCCGCCGAGGCCGCCGGCGTGTCGACCACGCCGCCGCCGGCGCCGGCACCGTTGCCCGCACCGGGGCCCGCGCGCCGCGGCGAAGTCGTCGTGCTCGGCGGCACCGGCTTTCTCGGCCGCCGGTGCGTGCAGCGGCTGCGCGCCGCCGGGGTGCCGCTGACCCTCGTCGTGCGCAAGCCGAACCTGCTGCCGACGGAGTTGCGCGACGGCTCGGTGCGGGTGTTCGCGGGCGACGCGGGCGATGCGGACGTGCTCGCGCGCGCGTTCGCCGGTGCGCACGCCGTGCTGCACCTCGCGACGGCGGCCGGCGACGATCCCTCGCGCGTCGAAGCGGCGATGGCCGCGGCCGTGCGCACCGCTGGCGAGGCGGCGCTCACTGCGAAGGTGGCACGCTTCGTCTACGCGAGCAGCACCGCGGCGCTGTGGCTCGGCGACGACGGCAGCATCGACGGTGCCGCAGGCACCGATCCCCGACCGGCGGAGCGTTCGGCCTACGCGCGCGGCAAGATCGCCGCCGAAGGCGAACTCGCGGCGCTGCGCAGCAAGGGCCTGCCGCTGGTGATCGTGCGGCCGGCGATCGTCGTCGGCGACGACGGCATCCGCGAACACTCGGGCGTGGGCCTGTGGGTGCGCGACAACCACTGCGTCGGGTGGGGCCAGGGCCGGCACGCGCTGCCGTTCGTGCTCGCCGACGACTGCGCGCAAGCGCTGGTCGCCGCCCTTTCGGCGCCCGCGGCGCTCGGCAAGGCCTACAACCTCGCGGGCGACGTCGGGCTCTCCGCGCGCGAGTACATCGAGGCGATGACGGCGCGCACGGGCCGCGACTACCGGTTCCACCCCACACCGCTGCGCTGGATGTGGTTGCAGGAAGTCGGCAAGTACGTGGTGAAGGCGCTGGCGCGGCGTCCGCGCGAATGGCCGGCGTTCCGCGACCTCGCGTCGCGCAGCTTCCGCACCACGCTCGACTGCAGCGACGCCCGCCGCGATCTCGGCTTCGCCCCTGAACGCGACCGCGCGCGCTTCCTGGCGCGGGTCTTCGACGCGCCGCGAGGAACGTGAAGCGTTTCGTGCACGTGTTCGCGACCTTCGGCGCCGGCGGGCCGCAGGTGCGCGCCGTGCAGCTCATGCAGCGGCTGGGCGACCGGGCCGAGCACGTGGTGATGGCGATGGACGGCTGCACCGACGCGCGCGCGCAACTGCCCGCCGGCGTGCGCTGCGAGTTCGCCCCGCCGCCCGAGCGCGCGGGCCTCTTCGCCACCATCCGCGCCCAGCGCCGGTGGCTCCGAGCCCAGCGACCCGACCTCGTGCTCACGTACAACTGGGGCGCGATCGAGACGACGGAAGCGGCGCGTCGCGCGGGCCTGCCGCTCGTGCACCATGAAGACGGCTTCCTGCCCGACGAAGCGGAACGGCGGCTGTGGCGCCGGACGCTGTGGCGCCGGCTGGTGCTGCGCAAGTTGCCCGTGATCGTGCCGTCGGCGGTGCTGCACCGCATCGCGACGAAGGAGTGGCGCCTGCCCGCAGCGAACGTGCACCACCTGCCGAACGGCGTCGACCTCGACCGCTTCCGTCCCCTGGCTCCCGTCACGGCGCCGGTGGTCGGCACGGTGGGTGGGCTGCGACCCGAGAAGGACCACGCGACGCTGCTGCACGCGCTGGCGAAGGTCCCGGCGGCGCGGGCGGTGGTTGTCGGCGGCGGCGCTCTCGGCGAGTCGCTGCGCGCGCTCGCCGCCGAACTCGGGATCGCCGAACGCGTGGTGTGGCACGGGCCGGTCGCCGACACTGCACCGTGCTACGCGCAGTTCGCGGTGTTCGTTCTGTCGTCGCGCACCGAGCAGTTGCCGCTGGTGCTGCTCGAAGCGATGGCGAGCGGCCTGCCGATCGTCGCCACCGATGTCGGCGCCGTGCGCGCGGCCCTGCCGCCGGAGCAGGCGCCGTTCGTGGTGCCGCCGGAAGATCCGGCTGCGTTGGCTGCAGCGCTGGCGCGCGTGCTCGGCGACCGGGCGCTGGCGGCATCGCTCGGCGCGGCCAACCGTGCGCGCGCCGTCGAGCGCTTCGCCGCCGGGCCGTGCCTCGACCGGTTCCTCGCGGTCTACGACGCGGCTCTCATGCCCCCGCACCGCCGCTGATCGGGGCTCGCCGTGGCGTGCGGCGAAGGCGTCGCTATCGTCTGCCGCCTCGAATGTCGCTCAACGACCTCGCCATCGCTCGTTCCATCCCGCTGCGCCCGCTGTCCGAAGTCGCGCGCATCATGGGCCTCACCGCCGACGACCTCGAGCCGTACGGCCACGCCAAGGCGAAGGTCAAGCTCGACCTGCTCAAGCATCCGGCCACGCGCAAGCCCGCGAAGTACGTCGTCGTCACTGCGATCACGCCGACGCCGCTCGGCGAGGGCAAGACGGTGCACACCGTCGGCATCAGCCAGGCGCTCAACCGCATCGGCAAGCGCGCGTGCTGCGTGATCCGCCAGCCATCGATGGGGCCGGTGTTCGGCATCAAGGGCGGTGCGGCCGGCGGTGGTTACAGCCAGGTGGTGCCGCCGGAAGAACTCAACCTGCACCTGACCGGCGACTTCCACGCCGTCACCGCCGCGCACAACCTCTGCGCGTCGTTCCTCGACGCGCACCTGTTCCACGGCAACGACCTGAAGCTCGACCCCGAGCAGATCACCTGGCGCCGCGTGCTCGACATGAACGACCGCGCGCTCCGCGAGATCGAAGTCGCGCACGGCGGCGAGAAGAACGGCAAGCCGCGGCGCACCGGATTCGACATCACCTCGGCGAGCGAGATCATGGCGATCCTCGGCCTGGCCAAGGACATCCACGACCTGCGCAAGCGCCTCGGCGCGATGGTCGTCGGCTACGCGCACGACGGCCGCGCGGTGACGGCCGAGGACCTGAAGGCGGCGGGTGCGATGACCGCGATCCTGAAGGACGCGTTGAAGCCCACGTTGATGCAGACGCTCGAAGGCACGCCGGCCCTCGTGCACACCGGTCCGTTCGCCAACATCGCGCACGGCAACAGCTCGATCGTCGCCGACTACGTGGCGATGCGTTCGCTCGACTTCGTCGTCACCGAGGCGGGGTTCGGCGCCGACATGGGCGCCGAGAAGTTCTTCGACATCAAGTGCCGCGCCTCGGGGCTCAAGCCCGACGCTGCGTTGCTGGTCGCGACGGTGCGCGCCCTGAAGATGCACAGCGGGCGCTTCGAGATCACGGCCGGCAAGCCGCTGCCCGAAGGCCTGCAGCGGGAGGACCTCGACGCGCTCGCGGCGGGCATCGGCAACCTCGAGAAGCAGATCGAGAACGTGCGCCTGTTCGGCGTGCCGGTGGTCGTCGCCGTGAACCGTTTCCCCGGCGACAGCGACGCCGAGATCGAGTTCGTGAAGCAGCGAGCCCTGGCCGCTGGTGCTTCCGCCGCGCACACCTCGACGTTGTTCACCGACGGCGGCAAGGGCGGCGAAGCGCTCGCGCACGCGCTGGTCGCGGCGGCCGACGAGCCCAATTCGTTCCGGTTGCTGTATCCGGACGAAGCGAGCCTGAAGGAGAAGATCGAGACGCTGGCGGCACGCATCTACGGTGCTGCGGGCGTCGACTACGAGCCCGCGGCCGAGCGGCAGCTCGCGTTGTTCGAAGAGCGCGGTTACGGGCGCTTCCCGATCTGCATGGCGAAGACGCAGTACTCGCTGAGCCACGACGCCAAGCTGAAGGGGCGGCCGAGCGGCTATCGCTTCAAGGTGCGCGACGCGCGCGTCGCGGTGGGGGCTGGGTTCGTGTACCCGCTCGCCGGCGAGATCATGACGATGCCCGGCCTCGGCAAGGTGCCCGGTGGCGCCCGCATGGACATCGACCAGGACGGCAACGTGGTCGGCATGCTGTGATGGCCGGTCGACGGGCGCGCCGTCGGGTGTCGGGCAAGAACGCCGACACGCTCTACGGCAGCAACTGGGCGATCGTCGCGCTCGACGGCGATGGGCGGCTGCTCCACTGCGGCCGCGGGCTCGGCGAAGCGGTGGCGGCGATCGAGCGGGCGCTGCCGAACCGGGGCGGGGGCAAGTGACCGTTCCTGCGCGCGATCGGCGTTGATCCGCGGCTGCCACCCTTCGGGTTTTTGGGCGCGATCCGTCCGGGTTTCGGTGGCTTGGCACTCCGCGTGGCTCGGTCCAATGGCGCGCCTTGCAGCCGCCATGTCCGATCCGACGCCGAACCCCATGCACGCGAAGGGCGCGCCGATGCGCGCCGATGCCTTCGTGCTGCCGAGCGGGAGGTCGTTCGATCCGCACCGCTCGCGCTGGCAGGGTCTGCTCGATGCGGAGGAACTCGCGTTCTGCCGCCAGCACGGCATCCCGGTGGCCTACGACTGCCTGCAGCTCGGCTGGGTGCCGGCGACGTGCGCCGACGCCACTCCGGTCGCCTCGCAGGCGGCGACGCCCGTAGCTGCATCGGCCGCAGGCGCTGCCGCGGCGATCGTGGCGGAAGTGCGGCGGCTGGCGCGTGGCGAAGGGCAACGTGCTGGGGCCGGCGGCGACGAGTTCGCGCGCGAGACCGCGCGGGTTGCCGTGCGGCAGCATGTCGCGCCGGGATTGGCCGCGCTCTTCGCGGCGCACGGCCTGCGGGCCGCCGACGAGTGCCATCAGGCGTGCGAGGTCGCGTTGCACCAGGAACTGCCAGCACCCGCACCGCTGGTCGCGACCGAACCCGCGGCGTTCACGTTCCGCGCGTGGCTGCCCGACGACGCCGAGGTCTACCGGACGCTGCTCGACGATCCCGAGTTGTGGAAGTTCCTGCCGGAGCCGTTCCCGTCGCCGCTGACCGAAGAGACGGCGCGCGTGTTGATCGCGGTCGGCACGATCGAGGGCAAGCAGGAGACACTGGCCGTCGAACTCGACGGGCGGCCGATCGGTCAGTGCCTGCTGCGGCTCGCCGAACCGGCCGCCGGCGTGCGTTCCGCCGAGGTCGCCTACTGGCTCGGGCGCGAGCACCAGGGCAAGGGCCTGATGCCGCGCATCCTCGGCCACTTCCTGCTGCACGCCTTCCAGCGGCATGCGATCGACGTCGTCGTCGCCTGGATCCGCGAGGACCATCGGGCGTCGATGCGCGTCGTGGAGCGCTGCGGCTTCGCGCACGATCCGTTTCCGTACGAACGCGAGCTCGCCGCATCGCTGAAGAAGGAGCGCTTCCTCCGCTTCGCCACCTACCGGTCGGCGTGGCCGCTCGGGCAGGCGCGGTCGACGCTGCTGCGCTGACGAAACCGGCGGCGTCGCCTTGCACCGCGCCGGCGCGCGGTCAGCATCGCGCCATGGCGAACGCCTGGCCGTGGCTCGTGGTGATCCTGCTGGCGGGGTGCGTGGGGGGGCCTGCCCCAGACATGCCTGCGGTCGAGTTGTTCGTGCTCGGCACGGCCCAGGACGGCGGCCTGCCGCACTTCGGCTGCGAGCAGCCCTGCTGCGCGGAGGCGCGGCGCAGTGGGCGGGTGCTGTTCCCCGCGGCGCTCGGCGTCGTCGATCGGCGCTTCGACGCGCCGAAGCTGCTGCTGCTCGAAGCGACGCCTCGCATCGAGGAGCAGGTGGCGATGCTGCACGATCTCGCCGACGTGCACGGCCGCGCGCGCCAGCCGGTCGACGCCGTGCTGACGACGCACGCGCATCTCGGCCACTACCTCGGGCTCGCGTGGTTCGGGCGCGAAGTCGCCGGAAGCCGCTCTGTGCCGGTGCACTGTTCGCCCCGGTTCGCGACCTTCCTGCGCGAACACGCGCCGTGGAAGCAGCTTGTTGCGCTCGAACAAGTCGACGTGCGCGCGTTCACGATCGGCGAGCCGTTCTCGCCGTGGCCCGGCCTCGTCGTCACTGCGATCGCGGTCCCGCACCGCGACGAGTTCTCGGACACGATGGCGTTCGTGCTCCGCGGCCCGAACCGCGCCGTGCTGTTCGTGCCCGACGTCGATGCGTGGGAGAAGCAGCCCGGGCTGCTCGAACGGCTGCTCGATGGTGTCGACGTCGCCTACCTCGACGGCACGTTCTTCGACGGTCGGGAGCTGCCCGACCGCGACCTGCGCGAGATCCCGCACCCGCTGATGACGCGCACGATGCAGCTGCTCGGCCCGCGCGCGAGGACGGCCCCGGGCACGCTGCGCTTCCTGCACTGCAACCACAGCAACCCCGTGCTGCACGACGCGGCGCTGCGTGCGCAGGTCGAGGCCGCGGGGTTCGCGATCGCCGAGCAGGGCGAGCGCGTCGTGCTCTGACCGCGCCGGCGCTACGGTTCCTGGGCGGAACGACTCGCCATGCTGGGCACCATCGCACCAACCGACATCGACTGGTACACGTTTCTGCACGAGCGGGGCCGCGTCGACGACGTGAACTTCTGGAAGCCCTCGGCGGAACGCGCGTTCCGAGGCGAGGCGATGACGCCCTTCCTGTTCAAACTGAAGGCGCCGCACCGCGCGATCTGCGGGTTCGGTTGGTTCGTTCGCTACGCGAGCCTGCCGGATTGGATGGCGTGGGAGTGTTTTGGCGAAGGCAACGGCTGTTCGTCACTCGCTTCGTTGCAGGAGCGAATCGCGCGGATCCGCAACCGGATGAACTACCGGCCGACGAAGGGCCCAGGAGACATCGGATGTCTCGTGATCGCTCAGCCAACGTTCTTCTCTCGGGATCAGTGGATCCCCCAACCAGCGGATTGGCCGGAACGAAGTCTCACGCCAGTGACCCGCAGCCTGGAGGAGGGCGAGTGGCGGCGGGTCTGGGGCGCTTGCCAGGATCGGGCGGTGGCGAGCGCGTTCGATGTCCCGGTCGCGCCTCGGCACGGTGCCGAGCGTCTCGTGCGACCACGCCTCGGGCAGGGAGCCTTCCGCGTCGTCGTCACCGAGGCCTATGGGCGAGCCTGTGCCGTGACCGGCGAGCATTCGTTACCGGCCCTCGAGGCGGCGCACATTCGGCCGTTCGCGCAGAACGGCGCCAACGAAACGCGCAACGGCCTCTTGCTCCGCGCGGACCTGCATCGCCTGTTCGATCGCGGCTACGTCACCGTCGATGCCGAGCGACGACTGAGGGTCGGAGCGCGGCTGCGCGAGCACTTCGACAATGGGCGTGCCTACTACCCACTTGATGGTACGCGGCTCCGCCTGCCCGCCGATCCGAACGAGCACCCTGACCCGGAACAGCTCGCGTGGCACCGCGAGACGATGTTCCTCGGCTGACGGAGTGCGTCAGCGTCAGAGCGCCGCGAGCACGCGCTCCACGACCTTGCCGGCCGAGAACCCGAAGTGCTCGGCGACGTGCTTTGCCGGGGCGCTGGCCCCGAACGTCGACTGCCCGATGCAGCGATCCAGGCGCCCGGTGAACTGGCACCACAGCTCGGGGCGGCCCATCTCGAGCGAGAACACCGCCGCACTGCCGGTCTTGGTGCCGAGCACGGCTGCCCGGTAGCCGGCATCCTGCTTCAGGAACAGCTCGACGCACGGCATCGACACCACGCGCGTCGGCACGCCCTTCTGCGCGAGTGCGGCCGCGGCGTCGACCGCCAGCCCGACTTCGGCGCCGGTCGCGACGATCGTCGCCTTCGCACCAGGTGCGTCGACCAGCACGTAGCCGCCGCGCAGCGCCTCGCGCGCGTGCCATCCGGCAGCGTGCGGCAGCTTCGGCAGGTTCTGGCGCGTCAACGCCAACGTCACCGGCCCGTCGCGGCGCGACAGCGCGTGCGTCCACGCCGCCGCGGTTTCGGCGCCATCGGCCGGCCGGAACACGTGCAGGTTCGGGATCAGGCGCAGCGTCGCCAGGTGTTCGACCGGTTGGTGCGTTGGCCCGTCCTCGCCGACCATCAGGCTGTCGTGCGTGAACACGAACGTCGTCGGGATCTTCATCAGCGCCGCCAGCCGGATCGGCGTGCGCATGTAGTCGGCGAACACCAGGAACGTGCTGCCCGCGGGCAGGAAGCCGCCGTGCAGCGTGATGCCGTTCAGGATCGCGCCCATGCCGTGCTCGCGGATGCCGTAGTGCAGCGTGCGGCCGGTGCGGTCCTTGGCGGTGAACGACGTGCCCTTCTTGATGCGCGTCTTCGTCGAGGGGTCGAGGTCGGCGCTGCCCGAGACGAAGCCCGGCACCAGTTCGGCGGCCTTGTTGAGCACGTTGCCGGACAGGGCGCGGGTCGCCGCCGGCTCGGCACCGGCCGCCGCGACGAGCTGCTCGAGCAGTTCGGCCGGCACGGTGCGCGCGCGGAAGGCCTGCCAGGCCTTGCTCTGGTCGGGCGCCTTCGCCGCCCAGCCCTGCATCGCGCCATGCCAGGCGAGTCGTTCCTTCTCGTTCTTGTCGCGCGCGGCGCGGAACGCGGCCTTCGCCTCGTCGGGCACCCAGAAGTCGGTGGCCGGCATGCCGAGCGCCTGCTTGGTCAACGCGATCTCGTCCTTGCCGAGCGGGGCACCGTGCACCTCGTGCGTGTTGGCCTTGTTCGGGCTGCCCTTGCCGATCGTCGTCTTGCAGCAGATCAGTTGTGGGCGGGTGCTGTTCGTCGTCGCGCCCTGCAGCGCCTTGCGCACCGCGGCGGCATCGTGGCCGTCGACGCTCTGCACGACCCAGCCCTGCGCCGCGAAGCGCTTGCCGATGTCCTCGCTGGTCGCGAGGTCGGTATGGCCCTCGATGGTGATGCCGTTGTCGTCCCACAGGCAGACCAGGTTGCCGAGTTGCAGGTGGCCGGCGAGCGTCGCCGCTTCGTAGCTGATGCCTTCCATCAGGTCGCCGTCGCCGACGGTGACGAACACGCGCGTGTGCAGCAGCGGGTTCTGGAAGCGCGCCGCTTCCATCTGCGCGGCGATCGCCATGCCGACCGCGTTCGCGAAGCCCTGGCCGAGTGGGCCGGTCGTCGTCTCGACACCGACCGTCTCGCCGACTTCGGGGTGGCCCGGCGTCTTGCTGTGCAGCTGGCGGAACTGCTTGAGGTCGTCGAGCGTGACCGGATAGCCGGCGAGGTGCAGCAGCGCGTAGAGCAGCATCGAGCCGTGGCCGCCCGACAGCACGAAGCGATCGCGCCCGGCCCACTCGGGTTCGGCGGGGCTCCACTTCAGGAACTCGGTCCACAGCACGGTCGCGACTTCGGCCATGCCCATCGGCATGCCCGGATGGCCCGAGTCGGCCTTCTGCACGGCGTCCATCGCGAGGCCACGGATGGTGTTGGCGACCAGGGTGAGTTGCTGGGTGGCGGCGGTCATCGCGCGGACTCTAGCGAGGCTGCTGCGCGCAATGAACGACCGAGCGGCACGGGTTGACTTGCGCGGTGGCGGTCGTCGAGAGTGCACCGTCGCCATGCATGAGGAACCGAGCATGAACCTCGCATCGATCGCTCTTGCTGCATGCGGTTTGGCCGCAGGCCTCACGGCGCAGACGACCTGGATCGTGAACGCCGGCGGGGGGCCCGGCGTGCACTTCCTCGACTTGCCGGCGGCGGTCGCGGCCGCGACCCACGGCGACACGATCCGCGTCCAGACCGGTCCGTTCTTGCAGGGGGCGACGCCGTTCATCACGAACAAGGGACTCACGATCCTCGGCGACGGTGGTCAGGTGCCGATGTACGGCGACTTCACGAACCCGTACACGATCCAGGGTCTGGCGGCGGGACGCGCGTTCCGCATGGCCGGCTTCCGTCGCGTCGGCGATGGCGAACTGAACGTGCACGTGCATCAGTGCGCCGGCGAGGTGCACCTCGAGAATCTGCGCGCGTTCAGTCATTCGGCGATGTTCCCGTCGTGGCCGGCCATCGAGATCCACCACTGCGCGTCGGTGACGCTGCGCGGCGTCGAGACGTTCGGCGCGCCGGCGGTCGAGATCGACCACGCCGCCGTCGTGCTGGTGTCGTGCCGACTCGGTCTCACCACGCTCGGGGTAGGCGGCGGGCCGTGCTTGCGGGCGAGCAACGCGCACGTCGATGTCGTGCAGCCGCAGTTCGACCCGGCGTGGTCCTCGACCGCGATCCAGGTGTGGGACAGCCTGCTGCGAGTCGGCGGCGACGCCACGGCGCGGGTCGCGGGCGGGCAGTTCACGCTCACCTGGCAGAGCATCCCGATCGAGACGTTCGGCAACTCGATCGTGCTGCTCGACCCGGCCGTGCAGACGCCCACGTTCCCCGCCGGTCAGCCGGTGATGGTCGGCTCGGGAACGCTGGTCGTGGCCCCGGTGCCCGCGTCGTGGACGGCCGGCGTCACCTCACCGGGTCAGCTGCTGACGGTGCACGCGACGGCACCGCCGGGCGCGACCCTGTGGCAAGCGCTCGGCGCGCCCGGACCGTTGACGCTGGTGCCGTTCCCGATCGGCCTGCTCGGCATCGACGTGTACCAGCCGTTCGCGTTCTTCCCGGCGAACGTGGTGCCCGCGAGTGGCGTCGTGACGAACGCGCTCGCGGTGCCAGCCTCGCTGCCGACCGGGCTGGCGTTCGCGGCGCAGAGTGTCGTGCTCGCCGGCGGGGTGCTGGAACTCGGCATGCCGGTGACCCTGGTCCTGCACTGACGCCGGGCCGGTCACGTCGCGAGCAACGTCGTCAACGCTGCCGCGAGCGAATGCGCGCTGCCGCCGTCGAGCAATGCGGCGAGTGGCACCTCGACGCCGAGATCCTCCTGCAGGCGCGCGGCGAGTTCGGCGGCGCGGATCGAGTCGAAGCCGAGGTCGGCGAGCGGTTCGTCGGCGTCGAACTCCGACGCGTCGATTTGCAGCACCGCCGCGGCGACCGCGGCGACGTGCGCGAGCACGAGTGCCGGCCGCGCGTTCGGGGGCGTTGCGGCGATGCGGTGGCGCACGTCGGGAGCCGCCGTGGCCGCGGAGTGCACTTCGTCCGCGGCGGTCGGCGCGCGGAACGGCCGGCGCTGGAACGCATAGGTCGGCATCGGCACGACCTGCGCATCGCGCGGCAGCCAGACGTCCCACGGCACGCGGTGCCCGGCGAGGAAGGCGGCGGCGATCGCCGCGGGCGGCGTGTCGACGTCGAACGTCGGCGCGGCCGGGCGATCGTCGCGCGCCGTTCCCGCCCAGGCACCGTTCGCTGCTTCACCGCGAGCGAGCCGGCGCAGGCGTGCGGCGAGACGCGTCGGGTCGTCGGCGAGCGCGACCAGGCGCTGGCGGAACAGGCTGCGGCCGCGGACGGCGGTGGCCACGACGTCGGTGAGCGCCGTGCTCGGCGCGGCGTCGATCGCATCGGCCCAGGAAATGGCGAGGGCGCGCAGGGCGGCGGGCGTGCGCGCGCTGAGCGGCAACAGCAGCGGCGCCAGCGCTGCCGCGGCGCGCGGCCGTTCCGTCGCCGCGGTGGCGGCGCCGAGCACGACGTGCGCGTTGGTGCCGGTGAACGAGAACGCGCTGACGCCGCCGAGCGGCCGTGCGCCACTCGGCCACGGCATCGCCGCAGCCGGCATGCGCAGCGGCAGGCGGTCCCACGGCAGGTGCGGGTTGGGCTCGCCGAGCAGCAGGTGGGGTGCCAGTTCGCGGTGGTGGAGTTGCAGCGCCATCTTCAGCACGCCGAGCAGCCCGGCGCCGGCCTCGAGGTGGCCGAGGTTGCACTTCGCCGACGCGATCCACAGCGGCGCGTCGGGGGCGCGTCGTTCCGCGAAGACGTTCGCGAGCGCTCGTGCCTCGATCGGGTCGCCGAGCAGCGTGCCGGTGCCGTGCGTCTCGACGCACGCAACGTCGGCGGGGGCGACGCGGGCCGCCTGCAACGCGTCGCGCATCACGCGCTGCTGCGCTTCGCCGTTCGGCACCGTGAGGCTCGCGGTCGCACCGTCCTGGTTGATCGCACTGCCGAGCACTTCGGCCCAACTGGTGAGGCCGCGTTGCCGTGCGGTGGTCGGCAGGGCCAGCAGCAGCGCCATGGCTCCCTCGCCGCGGCCGTAGCCGTCGGCCGTGGCCGCGAACGCCTTGCTGCGCCCGTCGGCTGCCAGCATGCCCGCGCGACGGAACGTCGCGGTCGTGACCGGCGACAGCATCAGGTTGACGCCAAGCACGAGTGCCTGCGCGCACTCGCCGCGCAGCAGCGACTGGCAGGCCAGGTGCAGCGCGACCAACGCCGACGAGCACGCCGTGTTCACGACGAGGCTCGGGCCGTGCAGTCCGAACGTGAACGAGACGCGCCCGGCCGTGCCGCAGGCGTTGGCGCCGGGGCCGAGGCTGCCGTCGATCGCCGCCGACGGCAGGTGCCGCGCGATCTGCACCAGCCAGTCGTCGGTCGACTGCCCGACGAACACGCCGGTGTCGCTGCCGTGCAGCGACGATGGCGCGATGCCGGCGTGTTCGAACGCCTGGTGCGCGACCTCGAGCAGCAGGCGCTGCTGCGGATCGAGCAGCCGTGCTTCGCGCGGAGACACCTGGAAGAACGGTGCGTCGAAGCCGAACGGGTCGTCGAGGAACGCGCCGGGCGGCACCGGCTCGGCGACGTCGTCGGCCGGCCAGCGATCGGTCGGCGCGGGCGCCACGGCGGTCCGACCATCGCGCAGGAACCGCCACAGGGCTTCGGGATCGTCGAGACCACCGGGCAACCGGCACGCCATGCCGACGATCGCGACCGGCGTCGCGGGTGGAGCCGGCTGCCCGCGCGAGGCCTGTTCGAGTTCGGCGATGCGCGCCTTCTGCCGGCGCAGTTCGCGCAGCGCCTCCTCGAGCAGTTCGCGTTGGCCGGTCACGGCGCGTCGCCTCCTCGGCGCAGTTCGTCGGCGAGCAGCCGTGCGAGCGCGGCGTCGCCGAGGCTCCCGAGCCCGTCGTCGGCCGATGTCGCGGGGAACTTCACGGCGAGCAGGTGCGCGACCAGGCGATCGAGGTCCGGGTGGTCGAACAGCAGCGTCGCGGGCAGCGGGATCCCGAGCAGTGTTTCGATCCGGTCCTTGGCGTCGATCGCGAGCAGCGAGTCGAGGCCGTGGTCGCGGAACGTACGCTCGGGGTCCAGTTGGTCGGGCGTGCGGAACCCGAGCGCCGCGGCGATCGCGCCGCGCACGCGGGGGCGCAGCGCGTTGGCCCGTTCGGCGGCCGGCACTGCGGCGAGATCGAACGGCGCCGCCGCTGCCGGCGTTGCCGTCGCGGCGGCGGGCTGCAGACCGCGGAACGTCGGCGGCACCACGTCCCCGAATGCGCGCAGCCACTGCGGCCAGCGCATCGGCAGCACGGCGAGCGACGCCTCCGGCCAGGCGAACAGCAGGCGCGCGGCCGTGGTCGGGTCGAGACTGCCGACGCCGCGTTCGTGCAAACGCTGCCGCAGGCGCGGATCGAGCCGTTCCGACATGCCCGCACCGGCCCACGGGCCGAACGCGAACGCCGCCCCGGGTCGGCCGCGGGCGCGACGCCAGGCGGCGAAGGCGTCCAGGAACGTGTTGGCGCCGGCGTAGGCGGCCTGTCCCGGATTGCCGAGCGTGCCCGCCATCGAGGTGACGACGACGAAGTGCGACAGGTCGTCGGCAGCGGTCAGTTCGTCGAGCCAGATGGCGCCGAGGACCTTGGCCCGCTGGGCGGCGACCGCGGTCTCGGCGTCGATGGCGGCGAGGACACCGTCGGCGAGCGCCCCGGCGGCGTGGACGACGCCGCGCAGCGGGCCGAGTTCGGCGCGCACCTTGGCCAGCGCCGTCGTGAGCGCGTCGCGATCGGCGACGTCGGCGGTGAGCGGCAGCACGCGCACGCCGCGGGCCCGCAGCTCCGCGAGCCGTTCGGGCGGAAGGGCGCTGCGGGCGAGCAGCGCGAGGCTGCGCACGCCGGATGCGACGAGGGCATCCACGATCGCGGGGGCGATGCCGCCGCTGGCGCCCGTGAGCAACCAGCAGCCCACTGCGGCGCCGTCGCTGGACGGCATGCGCACGACCACCTTGCCGACGTGGCGGCCGCTGGCGAAGTGCGCGAACGCTTCGCGCGCGTGCGTCGCCGCGAACGCCAGGGTCGGCAGCGGCTGCAGCGAACGGTCGGCCAGGCCACGGTGCAGTCGCGCGAGCAGGTCGGGCATCAGAGCGGGGTTCTGCTCGAACGCATCGGCCAGGTCGAACTGCGCGTGGCGGACATCGGGGCGTGCTGTGGCGATGTCGGCCGGCGTGAGCGCGCCGAGTTTGCCGATCTCGACGAAACGACCGCCCGGTCGCAGCACGCGCAGGCTCGCGGCGGCCCGTTCGCCGGTGGTCGTGTTGAGCACGACGTCGACGCCGCGTCCGCCGGTCGCCGCGCGCACCGCCGCCTCGAACGTGGTAGTGCGGCTGTCGCCGACCACTTCGACGCCGCGCGCGCGCAGGAACGCATGCTTGCCGGCGTCGGCGGTCGCGAGCGCACGCGCGCCACGCCGCGCCAGCCACTGCAGCGCGGCCTGGCCGACGCCGCCGGCGGCGCCGTGCACCAGCACGACTTCCCCGGGGTCGACGCGCGCGACGTCGGCGAGCGCGTGGAACACGGTCGCGAAGGCCGTTGGCATGCCGGCGGCGGCCACGGCGTCGATGCCGGGCGGCAGCGGGCACGTCGCGTTCGCGCGCACGCACGCATGGCTGGCGAGGCAGGCGGCGGCGAGAACGAGCACCCGTTCGCCGACGGCGCGGTCGACGACTCCGGGGCCGACGGCGGTGATCACGCCAACGCCCTCGAAGCCGATCGGCTGGTCGGCGGCGTGGCGAACGCCGTGGGCTGCGGCGTACTCGGCGAGCAGGCCACGCAGGTACAGTACGTCCTTCCAGATCAGGCCAGCGGCGAGGATCGCGACCTCGACTTCGCCCGGGCCCGGAACCCGCCGGACGAACGGGCGGGCGGTGAGCTGTTCGGGGCCGCCATGACCCTGGGCGCGGATGTGGAACGCGCCGGGCGGCAGCGGCAAGGGCGCGCCGCCCGGCCCGCGCCCGATGCGTCGTGCCAGCCGCCGTCCGCTGCGCAGCGCGACTTCCGGTTCGTCGCCGGGCCCGCGCAACTCGGCGATCACGGCCATCGCGTGCAGCGGATCGCTGGCCGGCAACAACGGGTCGAGGTCGATCGTGTGGGCGCGTCGGTCGCCATGTTCGAGGCGCAGGGTGCGCAACACGCCTCCCAGCAGCGCGCCGATCGGAACCGGTCCGGCGGCGGTGAGGAACGCCGGCTGGGCGCCGTGGGTGACGACCGACACGCGCGGCGTGGCCGCCACGTTCACGACAGTGCGCACGGCGACGAGCGCCGCACGCAGCAGGTCGACTGCTGAAGCACCCACGTCGGCGTTGGCGTTGCCCGCGACCAGCACGACGTGGTCGCAGCGCGCGGCCAGCGCCGCGGCGAGCCCGGCCGGTGGACAGACCACCACGCCGCCGGCCGGCAGGCTGCCGGCAATTGCCGCGGGCAGGGCCGCGAGCGAGCCGCCGAGATCGACCACGACGACGCGGGCGGGCAGCGGTCCCGGCGGCGCTGGCGGCACGGCGTCCCAGTACTCGTGGTGGAGGTGGTCGTCGGCGTTGCTCGGCGTCGCGGCCGTCGGCGCTGCCGCCGGCACGAGCTGCAGCCCCGTCACGCTGGCGAACGGGACGCCGTGCTCGTCGGCGAGCACGAGGTCGGCGACGGCCCCGGTGCCGGTGCCGTCGTGCCGGCGGAGCCGCACGTGGCAACGCGCAGCGGTGGTGCCGGCGCGGTGCACTTCGATCGCCTCGACGCCGATCGGCAACAGCAGCGTCGTGGCGTCCTGGAGGATCGCGAGCACGGCCTGGAACGCCGCGTCGAGCAGGCGCGGGTCGAGCACGCTGCCTTCCGCGGCAGCCGGGATCCGGACTTCGGCCAACGCTTCGTCGGCGCCGACCTGCGCACGCTGCAGGCCGTGGAAGGCTGGGCCGTAGTCGAGGCCGAGCGCCGCGGCGCGCGCGCGCAACGGGCTGGCGTCGAGCGTGCGGCCGCAGCGCGTCGCGATTGCCGCGATCGGCAGCCGTTCCAACGTCGTCGTCGCGCCGCCGGCCTGGGCCTCGGCGTGCACGCGCCAACTGCCGTCCGGCGCGCGCGATCGCAGCGCGATCGCTGCACCGTCGGCGGTGGTCGTACGCAGCAACTCGAGCGGCATCGGTTCGCTGCCGAGTTCGCACGGTCGCACGAAGCGCACGTCGTGCAAGCGCAGCGGCAGCGCTTGGCCCGATCGGCGCTCGGCGGCGAGTGCCAGGTCGAGCATTGCCGCGGCCGGCAGCAACACGGAACCGGCGACGCGGTGGTCGGCGAGCCACGGCGGGTCGTTGGCCGCCATCGTGCGAACGAACGACGACTCGCCGGGAGCGAGGCGCGAACTGGCGACCGCAGGTCCGAGCAGCGGCGTCGCGGACGGCTCGGGCGCCGCGGCGCTGCCGTTCTTGGCGAGCCAGTAGCGCTGCCGCTGGAACGGGTAGAGCGGCAGGTCGACGCGCGGCCGGCCGGTACCGTGGTTCGCTGCCGCGAGATCGACCGGGACGCCGCGCACCCACAACGCGGCCAAGGCCGACAGCCAGCTCGCGCGTCCGGGGGTGCGTTCGTCCTGCGTGCAGAGGAGATGCACGTGGGAACCCGCGACGTTGCCCGCGAGCCTGGTGAGCAACGGGACGACGCCGAGTTCGAGCCAGATCGTCGCGTCGGTCGCAGCGAGCGCCTCGAGGCCCAGGTCGAACCGCACCGGCTGGCGCACGTGCTCGACCCAGTGTTCGTGGCGGGCGAACGGTGCCCCGCCGACTTCGCCGCGCCGCGTGTCGACCAGCGGCAACGTTGGCGGCCGCAGCGAGACCGGCGCCAGTTCGGTGGCGAACGGCGCGAGCATCGGCGCCATCGCCGCGGTGTGGAACGCGTGGCTGACCGGCAGCCGCCGGGCGGCGATGCCACGGCGCCGCAGTTCGGCGTGCAGGCGTTGCAGTGCGGCGTCGTCGCCGCCGACGACGACGTGGGCGGGTCCGTTGTGCACGGCGATCGCGAGGCCGGGTTCGGCGGCGAGCAGTTCCTGCCAACCGTCCGCCGCGGCGAGCACGGCGAGCATGCCGCCGCGTTCGCAGCGTTCGACCATCAGCCGCCCGCGGTGTGCGCACAGCCGCAGCGCGTCGTCGGGCGCGAGCACGCCCGCGGCGACCGCCGCCGCGTAGTCGCCGACGCTGTGGCCGAGCAGGAAATCCGCCGTCACGCCGACGCTGCGCAGCAAGGCGAGCAGCGCCAGTTGCATCGCGCAGAGGGCGGGTTGCGCGGCGTCGGTGTGGTCGAGGCGACCGGTGTCGTCGGCGAGCAGCGCCGACAGCGGCGTGGCGAGGTGTGGTGCCAGCGAGTCGGCGGACTCGCGTAGGGACGCGGCGAAGGTGGGCTCGACGGCAGCGAGTTCGCGGCCCATGCCGGGCCGATGCGCGCCCTGGCCCGGGAACAAGAACGCGAGGCGCGGTGGGCGCGGGCCGGCGTGGCCTTCGGCACTCGCGGCGGCGTCGTCGCCATCGGCGAACGCTCGCAGGGCGGCGGCGAGGCTCCGTGGATCGTCGCTGACGAACGCGGCGCGCAGCGGCAGCGGACTGCGCGCGACCGACAGCGCGTGGCACCACGCCCCGAGGTCGATGCCCGGTCGCGACAGCGCGTCGGCATGCTCGCGCGCGAGCGCGCGCAACGCCGCCGGATCCGCGGCCTGCAGCGGCAGCAGCCACGGCCCGCTCGATGCGGTGCGCGGCGGCGGCGGTGCGTCCGGACCGTGGTCGGCGGCGCCGACGATCACGTGCGCATTGGTGCCGGAGAAGCCGAACGAACTGACGCCCGCGAAGGCCTGGCCCGACGCCGGCAGCGGCCATGGCGAGCGGCACGGTTGCACGATGCTGCGCGACCAGTCGACGTGCGGCGTCGGCACGTCGCAGTGCAAGGTCGGCGGCACGCGCCGTTCGCGTAGCGCGTGCACGACCTTCAGCAGGCCGGACACGCCGGCGGCGGCTTCGAGGTGACCGATGTTGGTCTTCACCGAGCCGATCGGCAGCGGGGCCGTGCGCGTGGCGAACGCCACCTGCAGCGCTCCGACTTCGATCGGGTCGCCGAGCGTGGTGCCGGTGCCGTGCGCCTCGACGTAGTCGATCGCGTCGGGCGACAGCCCAGCGTCGGCGAGGGCCTGCTGCACGACCTCGGTCTGGGCAGGACCGTGTGGCACCGTGAGGCCGCCGCTGCGACCGTCCTGGTTGATCGCGGTGCCGCAGACGACGGCGAGGATGCGGTCGCCGTCGCGCTCGGCGTCGGCGAGGCGCTTCATCACGACGATGCCGCAGCCCTCGCCGCGGCCGTAGCCGTCGGCGCTCGCGGCGAAGGCCTTGCTGCGGCCGTCGGGCGACAGCATGCGGGCGCGGCACAGGCCGACCATCGGCACGACGTCGTAGATCGCATTGACGCCGCCGGCGAGCGCGACGTCGCATTCGCCCGCTCGGAGCGCCCGCACTGCGACGTGCAGCGCCACCAGCGAACCGGAGCACGCCGTGTCGAGCGCGTAGCACGGGCCGCGGAAGCCGAACGTGTAGGCGATGCGGCCTGCAGCCGTGCTCGCGGCGTTGCCGGTCGCCTGCCAGGCGTCGGCGTCCGCGGGCTGTCGCGCGGTCTGCGAGTCGAAGTACTCGCTCTCGCGGATCGCGATGTAGACGCCGACGCGTTCGGCCGCGAGCGCATGGGGCGGCAGGTTCGCGTGTTCGAGCGCGTGCCACGCGACTTCGAGCAGCAGGCGCTGCTGCGGGTCGAGCATCACGGCCTCGCGTGGGCTGATGCCGAAGAACGTCGCGTCGAACGTGTCGTGGTCGCGCAGCAGACCGGCGGCGCGCACGTAGAGCTTGCCATCGGCTGCCGGGTCCGGGTCGTAGAGCGAGGAGAAGTCGAAGCGTTCGTTGCCGAACGGCACGACGGCGTCGCGGCCCTCGCGCAACAGCCGCCAGAACTCCTCCAGCGACTCGCCGCCGGGGAACCGGCAGGCAGCGCCGACGATCGCGACCGCCGGCGCGCTCGTCGGGCGCGGCGTGGCGGTGACCGGGGGGCCGGCTGGTTCGGTGAGTCCGAGCCGATCGAGCAGGTGCGCGGCGAGCCGCTGCGGCGTCGGTTCGTCGAACAGCAGCGTCGAGCGCAGTTCGAGGCCGAGGGCGGGTGCCAGCCACGCCGCGAAGTCGACGGCCCGCAGCGAGTCGAACCCGAGGTCGTGCCAGCTGCGGTCCGGGGCGAGCGCGCCGCTGGCCGCCGGCACGAAGCCGGCGGCAGCGGCCAGCAGGCGTTCGACCAGGGCGCCGTGGCGCAGCGTGCCAGGGATGCCGGCGAGCGCGCGCCGCCAGGCTCCGGGGGAAGGGGGAGGCGTGCTCACGCCGCCGGCCCTGGTGTGAGCGGACGGGAGGTCGTTCCGGGGGCAGCGGCAGTCACCAGCATGCGCAGATTGTCGGCTTCCGGATGACGGACGTCGGCGGAACGATGGCGATCGGGGGGCTCGGCGATCGCCGGCGAAGGCGAGAGCGCCAGCGTACGCTCCCGAGCGCGTTGCCAGCAAGCCACGGGCCGTCGCCCCGGTCGGCGATGACGTTGCGGCGGTCGGCGCGCGGCGGGAAGCTCAGCGGGCCGGTGTGGCCGGCGCCCCTGCATGCACGACGACGTCGAGGTTCGCGCGTACCGCCCTGGCGACGAGCAGCGCATCCTCGACACCTTCAACGTCGTGTTCCGTCGCGAATGCGGTCCGGGCTTCGTCGACCGCACCCTGGCGTTCTGGACCTGGCAGTTCCTCGGCAATCCCGAGGGCCATCGCATCACGCTGGCCGTCGCGCGCGACGGCACCGTGCTGGCGCAGTTCGCTGGCGTGCCGATGCTCGCCGACACGCCGCTCGGGCCGCAGCGGTTCGTGCACGTGGTCGACTCGATGGCGCACCCGGCGTTTCGTCGCGGGGGCGCGCCCTTCCTGCGGGCGGCGCGCGGCTTCCACGCCGAGTGCGAAGCTCGCGTCGAGGCGCTGTGTTTCGGCTACCCGGTGCAGGCGGCGCAGACGATGGGCGAACGTGTGCTCGGCTATGAGTCGCTGCGCAGCATCGACTACCTGGTGCGCGGCGATGTGCCGCCGCCGGAGCTGCCGCACGGTTGCGCGGCGGTGCGGGTGGACGCGATCCCGGCCGATGTCGACGGCCTGTGGGCCGCGGTGTGGTCGCCGCAGACGTCGGCCGTGCGACGCGACCGGCGCTACCTGCGGTGGCGCTACGACGAGCATCCCGACCCCGGGCGCTACGAGCGCTGGATCGTGCGCAAGGGGGAACGCCTCGCCGGCCTCGCCGTGCTGGCGCTGCGCCAGGAATTGCTGCCGTCGGCGGTCGCGATCGCCGAGTGGCTGGTCGCCGACGACGAGCCGCAGGTCGCGCAGGCGTTGCTCGCCAAGATGGTGCGTCGTCAGCGCGAACTCGGCCGGCAGCGCCTGTTCACCGTGCTGGCGCCGTGGTCGAGCGCGTTCCGCGTGCTGCTGGCGCACGGCTTCGCGCGCACGCCTTCTGCGCAGTGGCTTGGCCGGGAACTCGTCGTGCACCGCCACCTGGCGGCGCTCACGCGCGAGCGGCTGCTGGACGGATTCTGGTACACGCTCGGCGACACCGACCTGGTGTGACCGCCGCGGCGGTCAGTGCCCGCCCTCGCGCACCGCGTTGACGTTCCACTGCGGGATCGTGATCTCGACGGCGCCGCCGGGCGGCATGCGCACGAGCTTCGCCTGGCAACCAAGGCGAGAGTCGAGGCCGACGTCGCGGGCTTCGTCGAGCTGGTCGAGTTCGTCGTCGCTCGCGGCGGTGAAGCACTCGCGGCCGGTCTTGATCTTGACGTGGCAGGTCGAGCACGCGCAGACGCCGCCACAGGCGTGGTCGAGCGAGAGGCCCTGCGCCATCGCCGCGTGCAGGATCGTCTCGCCGACGCCGAGCACGAACGTCCGCGCGTCGCCGCGCACGACCAGTCGGGCATTCTCGGCGGTCATCGGCCCTGCTCCTCGCGCAGTGCCTTGGTCACCGCCGAGCTGATCACCTCGTCGGCGATCGTCGCCGTCGCCTTCGACAGTTCGTCGCACGCCGCCTTCAGGGCCTCGGTCGGGGCGCCGTCGGCGAGCAGCCGGGCGAGCGCCTTGACCGACTTGTGCACCACGAACGACTGGTCGGGCGGCAGTTCGGCGAGCTGCAGGGCCGCGCGGGTGCCGCGCACCATCGCCTCGGCCTTGTTGCGCACGTCGATCGCCTCGCGCGCGTGCCAGTCGGCGGCCGCGTTCTCGATCGAGTCCTGCATCATGCGGCGCACCTCGTCGCGCGTGAGTCCGTACGACGGCACGATGCGGATGCTGGCCTGCACGCCGGTGCGTTGCTCGCGCGCGGTCACGCGCAGCACGCCGTCGGCGTCGACCAGGAACGTGACTGCGATGCGCGGCAGTCCCGCGGGCAGTGCGGGCAGGCCGCGGAGCTGGAAGTGGCCCAGCAACCGGCAGTCCTTCGCGAGTTCGCGTTCGCCCTGGTAGATCGCGAGATCGACCGCGGTCTGGCCGTCGACGCCGGTCGAGAACTCCTCGGTCGCCGAGGTCGGGATCGTGCTGTTGCGCAGGATCAGCTTCTGCATTGCGCCGCCGAGCGTCTCGAGGCCGAGCGACAACGGGATCACGTCGAGCAGCAGCAACGACCGGTCGTTGCCGGCGAGCACGTCGGCCTGGATCGCGGCGCCGAGTGCCACGGCGAGGTCGGGATCGACGCCGGTGTGCGGGGTCTTGCCGCAGAGCGCCTGCAGACGGGCGCGCACCAGCGGCACGCGCGTGCTGCCGCCGACCAGCACGACATCGTCGATCTGCTCGAGCCGCAGTCCGGCGTCCTTGACGGCGAGTTGCACGCAGTCGAGCGTGCGCTGCACCATCGGTGCGATCGCGGCCTCGAACTGCCCGCGCGTGACGGCGAACGTCGTCGTGCCGCGCGGCCCGAGATCGAGCGTGAGTTCGGCGCTCTCGGCGTCGGACAGGCGGATCTTCAGGCCCTCGGCGGCGGCGCGCACGGCCTGCAGCACGAACGGATCCTCGGTCGCGGGCAGCGTGCGCAGGATGCGCTGCGCCAGCAGCTCGTCGAAGTCGTCGCCGCCGAGCGCGGTGTCGCCGGCCGTCGACAGCACGCGGAACACGCCGTCCTCGATGCGCAGGATCGAGACGTCGAAGGTGCCGCCGCCGAGGTCGTAGACCAGCGCGGTGCCGTCCTTCGTCCCGTCGATGCCGTAGGCGAGGGCGGCGGCGGTCGGTTCGTTCAGGATGCGCAGGCAATCGAGTCCGGCGAGGGCCGCGGCGTCCTTGGTCGCCTGGCGCTGCGCATCGTCGAACCAGGCCGGCACGGTGACGACCGCTTCGCGCACGACCTGACCGAGAGCCTGCTCGGCGGTGGCCTTCACCTGCTGCAGGATCAGGGCGGAGATCGCTTCGGGCGTGAGGTCGCGGTCGCCGATCCGCACGCGCGGCAGGTCGCGTTCGCCGGCGACGACGCGGTAGGGGAGGCGGTTGCCGCCGGCCGACACTTCGCGCGCCGAACGGCCGACCAGTCGTTTCACCGAGAACACGGTGCGGTCGGGGAACGTCAGGCGCAGCGCCTTCGCCGCGCGTCCGACCAGCGTGCGACCGTCCGGATGGAAGCAGACGACCGACGGGATCAGCGCCTCGCCATCCTGGTCGCGCAGCACGCGCGCCGCCTTGCCGGCGCGCACCGCGGCGAGACTGTTGGTGGTGCCGAGGTCGATGCCGACGACGAGGCGCGGCGCGGCGGTGGCTGCGGGACGTTCGTTCACGCCTTCTTGTCCAGGTCGGCCAGGGCCTTGCGATGGTAGTGGGCGCCGTGGAAGCGCTTCGCCGCGGCGTCGAATTCGCCGCGCTCGACGTGCGCGCGCACGGCGGCGAAGTCGGCGTCGAGCACGGTGGCCAGTCGCGTGCGCAAGCGTGCGATCGCATCGTCGTGCGCGAACGCGACCTCCTCGGCGAGTTCGAGGGCGTCGGCCAGGAAGGCCGCATCGAGCTTCTCGTTGCGCGCGAGCACGCCGGGACTGGCCGTTTCGAGCAGTGCCCGGGCTCGTTGCCACGGGTCGCGCAGCACCTTCCAGGCGTCGTTGATCTCGGCGGAGCGCTGCAGCACGGCGAGGCAGTCGGCTGTCGCCTGCGTGCGCAGCAGGTCCGGATGGCACTCGCGCGACAACGCGAGGTAGCGGCGCTCGAGCGTGCGATCGTCGAGATCGAGCGAGCGCGCGACGCCGAACACCGTGAACGGGTCGAGTGCCGGGAGGGGAGTCACGCCGAGAACGAAGTGCCGCAGCCGCAGGTGCCGGAAGCGCCGGGGTTCTTGAACACGAAGCCGCGGTCGAGCAGGCCGTCGTTGAAGTCGAGCACCGTGCCGCCCATGAAGAACTCGCTCTTCTTGTCGACGACGACGTTCACGCCGAGCTGCGGGTAGGCGAGGTCGAATTCGGTGGGGCCGTTCTGGTCGAAGTCGAGCACGTAGGTGAAGCCCGAGCAGCCGCCGCCCTTGGCGCCGATGCGCACCCAGGTCGTCGCGGGGAAGTTCTGCTCGGCGATGACGCGCAGGATCTCCTTCGCCGCCCGCTCGGTCAGCACCACGCCGCGTGCCGGCTTCTGGTCGGACGGCGCCGCCGGGTTCTTGGTGCTGGACTCGCTCACGACTTCGCTCCCGCGGCCGCGGTGCGGGCCGCCTGCTTCTGCCGCCAGTCCTCGACCGCTGCCTTGATCGCGTCCTCGGCGAGCACCGAGCAGTGGATCTTCACTGGCGGCAGGGACAGTTCCTCGACGATCTGCGTGTTCTTGATCTGCGCGGCGGCGTCGACGCTCGTGCCCTTCAGCCACTCCGTCGCCAGCGACGACGATGCGATCGCCGAGCCGCAGCCGTAGGTCTTGAACTTCGCGTCGACGATCCGGCCCTGGTCGTCGACCTTGATCTGCAGCTTCATCACGTCGCCGCACTCCGGCGCACCGACGACGCCGGTGCCGACGGTCGGGTCGTTCTTGTCGAGCGAGCCGACGTTGCGCGGGTTCTGGTAGTGATCGAGTACCTTGTCGCTGTAGGCCATGTTCGTTGCGGAGTCAGGGTGGGCCGGCGAGCGGCAGCGCCGCGGGCCCTCGGGATTCGTCAGGTTTCTTGGTTTGCATCCGCGTCGCGCCGCCGACCAGCGATCTCGCTGGGCAAACGACGGCTCGGCGGTCGGTTGTTCAGTGTACGGTCCACTTGACCTTCGAGAGCTCGACGCCTTCCTGGACCATCTCCCAGAGCGGCGACATCTCGCGAAGTCGCTTGGCCTCGGCCACCACGCGGTCGGCCGCGTAGTCGACCTCGGCTTCGGTGGTGAAGCGGCCGAGCGAGAAGCGGATCGAGCTGTGGGCGAGTTCGTCGCCGAGCCCGAGGCTCTTCAACACGTAGCTCGGCTCCAGGCTCGCGGACGTGCACGCGGAGCCCGACGACACGGCGAGGTCCTTGACGCCCATGATGAGCGACTCGCCTTCGACGTACGGGAACGACAGATTGGCGAGGTGCGGCAGCCGCGCCTCGGGATCGCCGTTCCGCACCGCGTCGGGCATCGCCTGCAGGATGCGCCGTTCCAGGCGATCGCGCAGCGCGCGGAGCTTGCCGATTTCGACGGTCATCTCCTCGCAGCAGATGCGCGCGGCTTCGCCCATGCCGACGATGCCGGGGACGTTGAGGGTGCCCGAACGCATGCCGCGTTCGTGGCCGCCGCCGTCCATCTGCGCGGTCAGCCGCACGCGCGGGTTCTTGCGCCGCACGTACAGGCAGCCGACGCCCTTGGGTCCGTACATCTTGTGCGCGGACAGCGACAGCAGGTCGATGTGCTGCGCCTCGACGTCGAGCGGGATCTTGCCGGCGGCCTGCGTGGCGTCGGTGTGGAACAGCGTGCCCTTCGCCTTGCACAGCGCGCCGATCTTCTCGAGCGGGTGCAGCGTGCCGACCTCGTTGTTGGCCGCCATCAGCGACACCAGGATCGTGCTGTCGGTGATCGAGCGTTCGAGCTCGGCGAGGTCGATGTGGCCCTTGCCGTCGACCGGCAGCCAGGTGACCCGGAAGCCGTTCGCTTCGAGGTGCTTCATCGGATCGAGCACGGCCTTGTGCTCGGTGACCGCGGTGATCAGGTGGTTGCCCTTCTCGCGGTACATCTCGGCCGCGCCCTTGATCGCCAGGTTGTTGGCCTCGGTCGAGCCGCTGGTCCAGAGGATCTCCTTGGCATGGGCGCCGAGCAGCCGAGCCACCTGGCTGCGGGCCTCTTCGACGGCGGCTTCCGCGGTCCAGCCGAACGCGTGGCTGCGGCTCGCGGCGTTGCCGAACGTGTCGGAGAAGAACGGCAGCATGCGCGAAACGACCCGCGGGTCGCACGGCGTGGTGGCGCTGTAGTCGAGGTAGACGGGCTTCTTCATCGGAGGGCGGCGCCGGCCATCGGCGCCAGCGAACACAGTTCGTCGAGGTGGATGCTGGCGAACAACTGCGCCATGCGGTCGTGCACGACGCGCATCGGGGTCTTGCTCGGACAGAACGCGATCAGCGAGCAGTCGTGTCCGTGGTCGGGCTCGGCGGCGCGGCGTTCGCGCTGGCTCGGCGCCAGGGACAGCAGCGGACTGCCCGCCTTCGAGGGCGAAGCACCACCATGGGCGACGCAGTCGACCAGGTGGAACCGACCCTCGACGACTTCGAGGATGTCGGAGAGTGCGATTGCCGAGGGGGCTCGGGCGAGCCGGTAGCCGCCCTTCAGGCCGCGCGTCGATTCGAGCAGGCCGTGTCGCGCGAAGTCCTTCAGCAGGTTGGCGACCACCGACTTGTTGAGCCTCGCCTGGCGAGCGATCTCGTGCGCGCTGACGACGGCGTCGCCGGCGGGCCCGCCGGGATAGGCTCCGGCCCGGGCGATCGCGCCCAGCAGGAACACCGCGTAGTCGGCTTTCTTCGAGATCCGCAGCATGCGAAACGGCAGGCGGCGCCGGGGTGGCGCCGCGAGGCCGGCAAACTAGTTCTAGTTTGGGGCTCATTCAACGTTTCGGCTCGAAATCGCCCCGAATGGAGGCACATTCATCGCCCTGCCCACATGGCTGCGAACCCTCTGATCCACGAACTCCTTGGCAACGGTCCGTACGAGGCGCCCGGTCCACGGCATCGACTGGTCCGCGTCGAGGGTCGCGATGCCGGTGAGTTCCTGCATCGGCTGTGCACGCAAGACGTCGGCGGCCTGGCGGAAGGCGAGGCAAAGCCGGCGGCGTTCCTCGACGCGAAGGGCAAGCTCGTCGCGACGTGCCTGATCGCGCGGCTCGACGCGGGGTTCTGGCTCGAGACGACGGCCGATCAGCTCGCCAAGCTCGCAGCGCTGCTCGAGCGGTACCACTTCACGGAGAAGCTGACGATCGCCGTGTCCGACTTGCGCGGTCTTCAGGAACGGGTGTCGCTGGCGGGTGGAACGACGTCGCTCGCGACCGTTCATCGCGACGGAGCGCGACTGGCGCTGGCTTGCGCGCGCCGCGGGGTGCGCTTCGAACGCGTCTACGCGAGCCCGGACACCACGATCGCCCGTGCGGGCCTGCCGGCGTGCGACGACGAACGCTACGAGTGCGTGCGCATGCTCGCAGGACTCGTGCGCGTCGGCGTCGAGACCGAGCCGACGACGCTCGCGCTCGAAGTGGATCTCGACGACCACATCAGCACGACGAAGGGCTGCTACACCGGCCAGGAGATCGTCGCGCGCATCCACACCTACGGACACACCAACCGCAAGCTGTGCCTCCTGCGGCTCGCGGCGGGCGAGGCGATCGTGGCCCCGCAACCGCTGCACGAACTGGACGAACGGATGGCGGTCGGCCGCGTGATGCGATGCGTCCGCCTCCCGGGCCGGGCGGAGCATCTGGGCGTCGGCTACCTGCCGAAGGACTTCCAGGCCCTCGGGACCGCCCTGGCACTCGCCGATGGGCGGCGGGTCGAAGTGATCGGCTACGAGCCGCTCGCTGGCTTGCCGGCGTAGGCGATCGCGACGTAGGTGGGGGCCACCGCGGTGATCGTCGCGTCGTCACCGGCGCCGGCGACGACCAGCACCGCATCCGCGCGCACGCTGTGTTCGCGGCCGCCAGCGAAAACGCGCGCGGCGCCCGGCGCTCGCACGAACAGCAGCGTCTCGTCGCAGCGCGGGCGGCCCGGGATCGCCGCGACCCGGAGTTCGCCGCCGGCGGGAACGACCACCTCGTCGAGGCTGAGCGTCGCCGCCTTGTAGTCGGGTGGGAGCATGCGCTCGATCGTGCACGCGCCGACGGCGATGCGTTCGAAGCGCCGCGGCGGCAGCGACTCGGGCGCCGTCGGGAACGTCTCGGCGGGCTTCCATTCGCCGCTGGTCGGATCGAACGACTTGCCGCTGCCGGCGAGCGGCAGCAGCGGCTTGGACGCGAACGCGGCGCGGCCGGTGACTTCCTCGCGGCGCTGCGGTTGGCGCGCCGCGACCAGCAGGATCTCGCCGCGTCCGTTGCCGCAGCGGAACTCGGTGCGCGGCGGCAGGAACACCGCCATCGGCCTGCCTCCGAACGGGTCCCGGCGCGCGCCGCGCGCCGGCCACGCCGTGCCGCCGCCGACCAGATCGAACGTGCCGCCGAGCAGGATCGCCGCGGTCTCGTGTTCGCCCGTCACCAGCAGGTCCGGGTCGTGCGGCCGCCACAGCTGCGCGTGCACCAGCCAGCGCGCCGCGGTGCAGGCCGCCGTGCCCAGCCGGTCGTCGCCGACGAACGGCAGGACGCTCACTTCTTCGCTCCGCCGACGAATTCGATCTTGGCGTCGGTCAGCAAGCGCTGCGACAGGTCCTGCGCCTTCCACTCGCGCAGCCGCGACAGCAGCACCGCGTCCGCGGGCTCGGGCTCCACCTCGAGCACCTTGACGAGGAAGCACCCCTCTTCGTTGCGCAGCGGCATCGACACGTCGCCGGCCGGCAGGGCCCACGCGGCGGCGAGCATCGGTTCGGGCAGGCGGTCCGACACGCGGCGGTGCCAGCCGGCGTCGCCACCCTGCATCTTGCTGCTCGCGTGCTCGCTCTCGATGCGCGCGACGTTCTCCCACGTCTCCTTGCCGAGCCGCTCGCGCACGCCCTCGAGATGCTGCAGCGCCTCGGCGAACGTGCGCGGGATCAGGCCGTTGGGCTCGTCGGAAGCGCGCACGAAGATCAGGCCGATGCGCCGGCGCGCGCCGACCCGATCCGACACGGCGCGTCGATCCGCAGCGAGTTCGGCGGCGAGCGCCTCGATCGGGAAACGAGCCGCGGCGAGCTTGTCGAGCAGGATCTGCGCCCGGAACGTGCGCAGCTCGCGCAGCGTGGTGACCGTCAGCCCCTGCGTCTGCAGCATGTTCTCGAACGTGATGCCGCGGAAGCGTGGATCCCGCGCCGCGTCGTCGCGTCGCCGCTGCACCGAGGCGTCGAGGTCCTCCGCCGTGAGCTGCAGGCCTTCGTCGCGCGCCAGGGCCTCGAGCGTCGTCAACCAGGCGACCTGACGCACGAACTTGTCGCGCTCGTCGTCCTCGGCCGTGCGCAGGAGCAGCATGCCGAGATCGATCAGCGGCACGTCGGCGCCGCCGACGCGCACGGCGGTTCCGGCCGGCAACTGGTCGGCGTCGGTGACCACGTTCGCCTTCGCCTTCGCCTCCTGCAGCCAGAGCTGCAGCATGTCGCCGGTCACCGTCTCCTTCGCCGACAGGCCGAGTTCGGCGCGCACGATGCGTTCCTGCGCCATCTGCACGGCGAGGTCGGCGAGCCACTGCGCCTCGCCGGTGTTGCGCACCGCGGCGACGTCCTCGGGGCGGCGGCCGGCGGCGCGCAACTGGTCCTGCAACTCACCCCAGAACGCGCGCACCTCCTTGTCGGCGGGCAGCAGGTTCTTCTGCACCGCGATCTGGCGCGTCAGGACCGCGGCGACCAGATGCTCGGCCGCCTGCTGGCCGCGCTCGCGCCGGCGCAGGTGGAACGCCATCTCGAGCGCGACGTCGGTGCGGGTGACCACGGCCGGCTTGCCGCGCAGCAGATACGTGGCGAGCTCGTCGGCGGGTTGTTGGGGGTGGGCGAGGCAGACCAGGGCGGCAGCGAGAACCGACATGCGCGGGCGACGATACCCGCTGCACGATCTAGAACTTGCCTGTCGTCGCGGTGCGTGCGTTGGCGGCGCGCACTGCTGCCACCGGGCCGAACCCGTTCCACCAAGGTCTCGCGGCGCACGACGACGCGCAGGCGGAACTGGTCGCTGCGGCGGTGCAGGGGCGCACGGCGCCGGGCGAGCGGGCTGGCGAACGGGATACGCGGGTGGGGCGCACCGGGGTCGGGGCGCCGTTCCTGCGCGGGCCGCTGTGTGCGGAGTGGGATGGGTTCTCGCTGCATGCGGGCGTGGTGGTGACGGCGCGGGATCGCGAGCGATTGGAGAAGTTGTGTCGGTATGCGGGCCGGCCGGCGGTCGCGGAGAGCCGGCTGCGCGAGCTGCCGGATGGGCGGGTGGCGTATTCGCTGAAGAAGCGGTGGTGCTTCGGCACGACGGCGGTGGTGATGACGAAGGGGGTGCTGATGGAGCGGATGTGTGCGCTGGTGCCGCGGCCGCGGCGGCACCTGGTGACGTATCACGGCGTGCTGGCGCCGGCGGCTGGGCTGCGGCCGCAGGTGGTGCCGGCGGTGGTGGAGGGAGGCGGTGCGTCGTGTCGGCACGGCCGTGGTGGCGAGCAGCGGGGCGATGCCGGGGACGGCGGCGAGCCTGGAGCGGGAGCTGAGGCGGAGCGAGTGCTGCTGCAACGGCGCGTCCCGCATGCACCGGGGAAGCGGCGTCGGGGCGACGGCGGTACACGTGGGCCGAGTTGCTGGCCCGGGTGTTCGCGTGTCCGCACTGCGGCGGGACCCGGCGGCTGCTGGCGGCGATCCACGATCCGAAGGCGGTCGAGCGGGTGCTCGGGTCGCTGGGGCTGTCGGCGGTGGCGCCGGGGATGGCGGGAGCGCGGTCACCGCCGGTGGAGGCGGAGCTGCTGGAGTAGCGGGGTCGCGACGCGTGGGGGCGGGGAGACGTGGCGAAGGGGTCGCTGCGCGCTACCGGTGCGTGGCGAGGGCGGAATCTCGGGCGGAAGGCCGCGCGGCGGTTGCCACAGGCAGGCGCGTCCCCGGGTGGCCGGTGACGTGGATCGACCCGGGGCCGGCTCCAGGCGGTTCGGGGTGCAGCTTGAACCACCTACGCGCACGCGCCACCACGGTGCGAATGCGAGGCTCAGTGGTCGCGATCATCGCCCCGGCTGTTCGCCGCCGGCGCGCGCGCCGCTGCGTCGCCAGCGACGAACGCGGCTGCCGCACCGTGGCGATAGACCAGTTCGCCGCCGGCCTGGCCGACTTCGTAGCCGAGCCAGAACACCCCGCAGGTGCCGAGCGTGGTGGCCAGCGCGGCCATGGTGGCGGCTCTTGGCCGACGGTGCAGCAGCAACGGCGACAGCGACAGCAGCAGCACCATGCCGGCCGCCCAGGTGAGGCGCTCGGCGGCTTCCTCGTGCGCTTCGAGGGCCGCCTCGGGCACCAGCCGCTCGACCCGCTCTTCATCGTTCTCGCCGCTGCGCATCGCCAGCACGCAGGAGCCGAGCAACAGCATCTGGGCGCCAACGGCGAGCAGCCACGCGCGCAGCGGCAGCCAGCCGCGCAACATGGCGAGCCACAACACGCCGGTCAGCAGCGGCAGCAGCACCGCGAGAGCAATCGGCAGATGAACCAGTTTCGGATGCAATGGCAGTTCCATGAGTTCCTCGGGGATGGGTCGCGGCCCACAACGCCCAGCTCGGCCGAAGATCGCAGCGACGCGCCCCTCACGTTCGTGATAGGGTCGATGGCACATGGACTTGCGCTCACCGCATGCATCGGATGGTGGATCCGAACCGAGCCCGCTGCGCCTGCTCATGGCGCTGTTCGGCCTGGTCGCGATACTGGCCATCGCCGACCTCGTGGCCGATTCCGGTGGCGGCTCCTCGCTCGGACACGTGCTGACCGAAAGCGCGATCGTGATCGCGGGTGGCGTGGGCATCACGATTGCGCTGCGGCACATCCGGCGGCTGCGCGCGTCCGAACGACAGGCCCTGGCCGAAGTGCGCAGCCTCGACGAACGACTCGACGCCACACGCCGGCAGGCCGAACGCTGGCAGAGGGAGACCAAGGAGCTCCGGCAGGGCCTCGGTCTCGCCATCGAACGCCAGCTGGTGACGTGGTCGTTGACCAAGGCCGAACAGGAGATCGCGCTGCTGCTGCTGAAGGGCCTCAGCCACAAGCAAGTCGCGGCCGTGCGGCAAGTCGGCGAGGCCACGGTCCGACAGCAGTCGCGTGCGATCTACCAGAAAGCCGGCGTCGACGGTCGTCACGATCTGGCGGCGTTCTTCCTGGAAGGCCTGCTCGCGCCGCCGGGCGATGACGACGCCGCAGTCTAAGCGCCGCGCCCCCCGCGGCGCGCACCACGGCTCCCGGGTTGGACTTCGGGCCAGCTCCCTGCACCCTGCGCTGCGATCCGATGACCGGCTTCCCCACCTACACCCTCGCCGCCGCTGGCCCGGTGTTCGCGATCGAGGTGTTCGTGTGTTCGCACTGCGGGGGGACGCGGCGGCTGTTGGCCGCGATCCACGATCCGGCGGCGATCGTGCGCGTGCTGGCGGCGATGGGGTTGTCGGCGACGGCGCCCGAGATGGCGGCCGCGCGGTCGCCGCCGGGGGAGGCGGAGCTGCTGGAGTAGCGACGCGTGGGCGCGGGGAGGACGTGGCGAAGGGGTCGCTGCGCGGTACCGGTGCGTGGTGAGGGCGGAATCTCGGGCGGAAGGCCGCGCGGCGGTTGCCACAGGCAGGCGCGTCCCCGGGTGGCCGGTGACGTGGATCGACTCGGGGCCGGCTCCAGGCGGTTCGTGGTGCAGCTTGAACCACCTACGCGCGCAGCAGATTCGTGGCGAGTTCGTCGGCGGGTTGTTGGGGGTGGGCGAGCCAGACCAGGGCGGCAGCGAGAACCAACATGCGCGGGCGACGACACCCGCTGCACGATCAGAACTTGCCTGGGGAACGAAGTCGGCGAGTTCCGGCTACAGCCGAGCGAGGCGTTGCTGGATATCGGCGACGAGCTTCGTGAACTGGGGGGCGTCGCCGAGCTCGCGCAGCAGCGTCTCGTACTCGCGGCGCGCGCCGTCGAGGTCGCCCGAGCCGTGCATGAGGATCGCGGCCGCCCAGCGGCCGGCGGCGCGCTGCTCTTCAGTGGCGCCGCGCGAATCGACGTAGGAACGCGCGAGCGCAAGGCCTCGCGCAGTGTCCTTCTGCGCCTCGTACGTCCAGATGAGCTGGTACGCCGCGCCCCGCCCGGCCGACGAATCGAACCCCGCGGTGTCGACGACGCTCTGCAGCAACTGCGCCGATTCGGCGAGCGACGACGCCGTGCCGCGCGTCCGCAGGTGCATGGCGAGATTGGTCAGCGCCTCGTTGCGTTCTTCCGCGGACAGGGGCCTCGACAGCAGCGCGCGGAGGCGGCGGATCGACGCGTCGACGTCGCTCTTGGCCGTGATGTGTGCGGAGCGCAGCAGTTCGTCGTTGCTCAGCGCGTCGAGCTTCTTGCGCTCGATCTCCTCGAGGGCGTGCTGCAGCGCGGTCGCGTCGATCGCGATGCTGTTCGGCGTAGCGTCCACGGGTTCACGGAACGGCGCCGTGGCGGCGGGCGCGGCGTCGAGCCGTTGCTCGATGCCGCGGAGGCGTTCGTCCAGCGCGGCCAGACGGGCGACGACTGGCGTCAGATCGAGCGCGGGAGCTGCGGCGCTGCGCTCGCCGGGAAGGGACTCTCCGGTCGGCGGCGCGAGCGTCGCCGCGTCGGTGCGCCACACGACGACAGCGCCCGCGACGAATCCGCCCGCGAGCGCGGCCAGGGCTGCGACGACGGCCGTGTTCATGTCTGGAATCCTACGACCTGCGTGTGTTCCTGCTCGCCGCGCGCTTCCCGCCGGCAATGCAGCTCGGAGGTGGCGCTAGAGTGCGCGCCACGGCGACGGCCCGACGCTGACCACGCCCCGGGATCGACATGACGACGCGCCTCCTGCTGCTCGCTGCGACGATGCTGCCGACCTTGTCGCTGACCGCGCAGTCGCCGCTGACCGACGCAGTGACCGCCTGCCTCGACGCGGCCGACGACGCCGACTACGCGCGCTTGCGCAGCGAACTGCTGGCGCGCAGCGACGCGACCGGCGAGGCGCTGCTGGCGGCCATGACGACGCGGCCCGAACCGCTGCGCGGCGAGACGACCTTCATCCTTCCGTACGAGGGCATGAAGCTGGAGGTGAAGGCGCGCGCACCCGCGGACCGGGCACCTGGTCAGCTGCTGCCGGTTCTCTACGCGTTCAACGGCACCGGCGACCTGCTGGCCGGCGTCGAGAACCAGCCCATCGTCGTCGGCAGCATGTCCAACTACATGGCCGACCAGTTCTCGGACCTCGAGCGGGGCGCGCACCTGAAGACCCTGAACGCGCTCGCCTGGCGGACCGGCGGCGACGCGAACGCGCTGTGGTGGACGGGCTTTTCGTGGGGCGGCCATGCGTGTTGGGACGACTCCATGCACCGGCCAGGCTGGGCGCGGGGCTTCGTCGGGCGCGGCGGCGGACCGCGGCGCACGTCGTTCCGCCTGCTGCCGAATCTCGTCGGCACCGAGTTGTTCAGCGTCTGCGGCACCAAGGAGGACCCCGAGCTGCTGTGGAACCTGCGCGAGGTGAAGCGCACACAGCAGACGCTGGGCCTGCGCTTCACTGCCTGGGAGGCGGCCGACCAGGGCCACGTGCAACCACTGACCGGCGAACGCGAGGCGGGGCTCGCGATGTTCGCGACGAAGAGCTCCGACGAACGGCCGCAGCAGTTCACGCTGCTCGCCGATGGCCCGAACGTCGAGCACCCGCTGTTCCTGGTCGTCGAGGTCGACGACCGCGCCGTTGCCGTGCCCGATCGCGTGCCGGTGTCGACCAGCCTGTCCCAAGACGAGCAGCGGCGCGCGACGGTGCGCGCCATGCTGAAGCAGGTGGCGTCGGTGCGCTGGCAGATCACCCAGAAGGGCACGGTGAAGACGATCACGCTGCAGGGCAAGGGCGTGCGGCGCGGCCGGTTCGCGTTCCGCGCGCCGTGGTTCGCAGTGGGCGACCAGGTCCGGGTGATGGTCGGCAGCAAGGAGATCTGGGCCGGCAAGGTGCAGGCCGAGCCGCGCACCTTGCTCGACGAAGCGCGGCGCACCGGGGATCGCCTGCGGCCGGCGGTGCAGATCGTCGAAGTCGTTTTCTGACGACGGCAGCGCGCCCGCCGTGGCTCGACAGGTGAGAGCCTCCCGCTTCGGCCTGTCCGGCATCGACGGCCTCGTGCGCGCTTCGATTCGCTGGGATCCCGATGGCCCGGGTCCGCAGCCCGAGTGGATCGTGCTCGGCGGCCGGTTCACCTATGCGGGGCGAAATCACGTCCGCAACCTGGCCGCCTGGGATCCGCAGGCTCGTGTGCTTCACGACCTCGCGTGAGGTCAGGCGAGGGCGTTGACACGGTGCCGCGAGGCGAGGATCGGGTCGACGTGGGTTCCGGATGGTCTGGGACGCAGATTGAGTCCCTTGCGCGCGGAACCACGCTGGTTGAGTGGTAGGAGATCCGACCCGAACTGCGCTGCCCTCCCGTCACCTCGCCCGGCGCCGTGCCGCGCGCGTGATGGCCCGACACGCACGGCCATCCTACGATCCACTGCGACTGGATATGGACGCTTATCCGAGACCGACGCAGATCGGCCCGTACCGCATTCTCGAGACACTAGGCGAGGGCGGCATGGGCACCGTGTTCTTGGCGGAACAGAAGGAGCCGATGCGGCGGCGCGTCGCAGTAAAACTGATCAAGCTCGGCATGGACAGCAAGGCCGTGCTGACGCGGTTCGAAGCAGAACGGCGTGCTCTGTCGATGATGGAGCACAGCTGTATCGCGACCGTCTTAGACGCCGGCGTCAGCGCACAAGGTCAGCCGTACTTCGTGATGGAGTTCGTGAAGGGCATCCCGATCACGGACTACTGCGACCAGCACAAGCTCGGCTTGAAGGAGCGCATCGAGCTGTTGCAGAAGGTCTGCAGCGGCGTGCAGCACGCTCACCTGAAGGGTGTCATGCACCGCGACCTCAAGCCTGGCAACGTGCTGGTCACACTGCAGGACGGCAAGCCGACGCCGAAGATCATCGACTTCGGCCTGGCGAAGGCGACGGACCATCACCTGGTCGAAGCGACGCTTTTCACCGAACAGGGCGTGATGCTGGGGACGCCGGAGTACATGTCGCCCGAGCAAGCGGGGCTGGGCGGACTCGACGTCGACACGCGGACCGACGTGTACTCGCTCGGGGTCCTGCTCTACGAACTGCTCGTTGGCGAACTGCCGTTCTCGCGCACGGATCTGCGCGCAGCCGGCATGCTCGAGATGCAACGCATGATCCGCGAGCAAGAGCCGCAGAAGCCGAGCACGCGCATCACGGCCCTTGGCGACGCGGCGGGTGCGCTGGCGGCATCCCGACGCGCCGACGCCGGCGAGCTGCAGAAGAAGCTGCGCGGCGACCTCGACTGGATCGTGCTCAAGGCGCTCGAGAAGGACCGCACAAGGCGCTACGAAACCGCGCAGGAGCTGGCCGCGGACCTGCAGCGGCACCTCGACTTCGAACCGGTGCTCGCAAGCCCGCCGGGCTTGGGGTACCGCGCGAAGAAGTTCGTCCGGCGGTATCGCGTACAGTGCCTTGCCGCCTCGTTGGTATTGCTGACGCTCGCCGGGGGAGTCATCGGCACCGGCCTCGGTTTCGCCGCAGCGCGGAAGCAGGCGTGGATCGCGCAGCAAAATGAGAAGGTCGCCACCGATCGCGCCACCGAGATCGCGCAGCTGCTGACCGCGGCGCAGGCCGATGCCGCGCGGAACCGCATCTTCGCAGACGCCACGCTGCTCGTGGAAGCTCTGCGCATGGAGGAACAGGATCTGCACCCCGCCCTCCCCGAGAAGGTGTCGACGATCGAGGCTTGGCTGGCCCAGTACGGGGAACCGCTCGCAGCGCGATTGCCGGAGCTGGAAAGGACACTCGGGGAGCTGCGCGCCAAGGCGACGCCGAGCACGCAGGATGGCCGCACGATGGCACGCGACCGGCACCCGCGAGCGCTCGAGGTGCAGCGGCTCCGGTCAGAACTCGAGGTCGAGGACAACGCCGATCGACGCCTGGACCTCAAGCGGCAGATTCGATCCGGCGAAGCCGAGGTCGCAGCCGCAGGCTACGAGTTCACGAACGGGGTCGATGCGTACGCGCATCGAGTCCTGTCGCAGGTAGTGCACGAACTCCGCCCGTTCGTCGCAGGGAGATTGCCTGCGGTGCGCACCCGCCTGCACAACGCCCGAACGGTGCGGCAGCGGACGATCGATGCCTTTCGCCCGCAGTGGGATGCCGCCATCGCGGCGATCCAGGCGAGCGACGGCGTGCACGCGTCGCAGTACTACGCCGGCGTGACGCTGACCCCACAGGTCGGCCTCGTGCCGATCGGCATGGACCCCGTCAGCAAGCTGTGGGAGTTCGTGCACCTTGCCTCGGGAACGCCCGGCAGGGAGCTCCCGTCGCGCGACCCGGTGACGCAGCGGCTGCAAGTCACCGGCGACATGGGCGTCGTGTTTGTCTTGATCCCGGGGGGCACGTTGCCGTCCCTCCCGCCCGACGAACGGGGCAGGCCGGATTCGCGTGTGGGCATCAGGCTCGATCCGTTCTTCCTCGGCAAGTACGAGGTGACCCGAGGGCAGTGGCGGAACCTCACCGGTCGCAGTCCGGGCTACTCTGCCAACGGAAGCGCCTTGACCCTGCCGGTCGAGTCCGTGAACTGGTTCGACTGTGAGGCGCTGGCGCGTCACCAAGGCCTGGAATTGCCGAGCGAACTGCGATGGGAGTACGCCTGCCGGGCCGGTACGACGACGCCATGGTGGTCCGGCGACGCCGCGAGCACGCTCGTGGGCAAGGAGAATCTCGGCTCGGTCGAGGCTCGCCCGCTGCCGGTCGGGTCCTTCGCCGCCAACCAGTTCGGGCTGTTCGACCTGCACGGCAACGTGATGGAATGGTGCAGCGATCCCTTCGATGACTACGGGAGCGAGCGGCCTGGTGACGGCATGCGGCCCCAATCGCCAAAGAGCTCCCGGTATCGACCCCACCGCGGCGGTTGGTTCGAGCGAGAGGCCGCCTACGCCAGCTCGTCATGGCGATCCGGCGGACTGCCGTCGGGGGAGTGGCACTTCGGGGGCCTGCGCCTCGCTCGCAGCGTGCGTCCCTGACGCGACGGCCGCGAGGCCGTTCCGCCCGCGTGATCACCGCGTCATCCTGCCGCGCCGCGCGAGCGGTCGCGTGGAACTCCACGTCGACACCGGCCGGTGCGGGCCGTGGTGCCGCTGCCAGCCACCAATTCCGAACTGGAAGCGAAACCGATTTGGTGCTGCCGTGAGCCGCTCCGGCTCCTAGCCGAAGCGTCCCTCGATGTAGTCCGAGGTCTCCTGGCGGCGCGGCGACACGAACATCGATTCCGTCGGGCTGTGCTCGATGACGCGGCCCAGCAGCATGAACACGCACTCGTCGCTCGCGCGTCGCGCTTGCGCCATGTTGTGGGTGACGATCAGGATCGAGTAGTTGCCGCGCAGGTCCCAGATCAGGTCCTCGACCGCCGAGGTCGCCTCGGGATCGAGCGCGCTGCACGGTTCGTCCATCAGCAGCACCGACGGCTTGGTCGGCAGCAGGCGCGCGATGCAGAGCTTCTGCTGCTCCTCGAGCGACAACGTCGTCGCCTTCTTCTCGAGCTGGTCCTTGACGCGATCCCACAGCAGCACTTCGCGCAGCGCCTGCTCGACCATGGCCTCCTCGTCGCTGCGCGACGACTTGGTCTCGGCGTGCAGCCGGTGGCCGAACAGCACGTTGTCGCGGATCGACAACGGCAGGGGGTTGGGCCGCTGGAACACCATGCCGACGCGCCGGCGCACCTGGATGCGCGAGGCGTTCTCGGCGTAGACGTCGTGGCCGAGCACCTTGATGGTGCCGGTCGTCGTCACGTAGCCGAGCCGTTCGTTGATGCGGTTGCAGCTGCGCAACAGCGTCGACTTGCCGCAGCCCGACGGCCCGATCAGCGCGGTGACGATGCCCGCACGGATCTCGAGGTCGACGTCGTACAGCGCCTGGAACTTGGCGTACCAGAGATTGAGGTCGCGGACCTCGATCGCGAGCGGTCCAGCGGCCAGACCGTCGGGCGCGCCCTTGGTCCGGGTTGTGAGGGGGTCAGCCAAAACGGCCCTCCAGGTAGTCGGTGGTGCGTGGGTCCTTGGCGCCGCCGCCGAACAGCTCCTCGGTCGCCGCGATCTCGACGCAGCGACCGCCGAGGAAGAACGCCGTGCGGTTGGCGAGGCGCCGGGCCTGCTGCACCAGGTTGGTGACCAGCACGATCGTCAGCTCCTGCCGCAGTTCCTTCAGCACCTCCTCGATGCGCATTGTCGTCACCGGGTCGACGGCGATCGAGAACTCGTCGAGCAGCAGCAGTTCGGGTTCCTGCGACAACGCGCGGGCGATGGTCAGGCGTTGCTGCTGGCCGCCGCTGAGCAGCGAGCCCAGCGAATGCAGGCGGTCCTTCACCTCGTCCCACAGCGCCGCGCGCCGCAGGCAGCGTTCGACGGTGGCGGCGATCTCGGTCTTGTTGCGCTCGCCGCGCAGCCGCGGGGCCAGCGCGACGTTGTCGAAGATCGACAGCGGCAGACCGACCGGCAGCGGGAACACCACACCGATGTGCGAACGCAGCGCGTAGAGGTTGCGCACGGTCCGCACGTCGCGGCCGGCGAAGGTGATCTGGCCGTCGACGCGCATGTGCGGCATGAACTCGTCCATGCGGTTCAGCGCGCGCAGGAACGACGTCTTGCCCGAGTTGGCGGGGCCGATGATGCCGAAGATCTCGTGGCTGTGGACGTCGAGGTCGACGCCCTGCAGCGCGACCTTGTCGTCGTAGCGGATCGACAGCCCGCGCACCGACAGCAGGGCCGGTGCGGTGGTGGAGGTGGTCACCACTTCTTCCTCCCGCGCAGCTTCATGCGGAACGCGATGGCGATCGCGTTCATCGACAGCACCACCAGGATCAGCGTCAGCGCCACGGCGAACGGGATCGCGCGCGGCACGTTGGTCACCTGCGTGCTCACGGTGTAGAGGTGGAACGACAGCGCCATCGAGCGGTCGAACACCGTCTCCGGCGGCACCAGGCGCAAGAACACCGCGCCCGTGAACATGATCGGCGCGGTCTCGCCGACGGCGCGGCAGACCACCAGGATCAGTCCGGTCAGGATGCCGCTGATCGAGTTGGGCAGCACGATGTGGCGGATCGTCTGCCAGCGTGTGGCGCCCATGCTCCAGCAGGCGTCGCGGAACGAACGCGGCACCGCCTGCAGCGACTCGCGCGTCGCCACGATCACGACCGGCAGCGTCATCACCGCCAGCGTGCAGCCGGCCGCCAGGATCGACTCGCCGAAGTGCAGGAAGTGCACGAACGCGCCGACCCCGAACAGCGCGTGCACGATCGACGGCACGCCCGCCAGGTTGACGATCGCCAGGTTGATCAGCCGGGTGAGCCAGGTGTCGCGCGCGTACTCGCTGAGGTAGATCGCGGCCGCGACGCCGAGCGGCAATGCCACGACCAGCGCAACCCCGGTCATCCAGACGGTGCCGACGAGGGCCGGCCAGATGCCGCCGGCGGCGCCGAGCTTCTGCGGCTTGTCGAGGAAGAACGACGGCGTCATCGCCGGCGCCCCTTCGATCACCAGCACGGCCAGGATGCCGAGCACCGGCACCAGCAGCAGCAGCGTGATGGCCAGGAAGCCGGTGCGCACCACCGCCTGGACGCCGTGCGCCCGGCGCTCGCGGGCGGTCGGCAGGAACGTCGTGTCGAGAGCGGTCATGGCCGCCTCCGGCCGCGCACGATGCGATCGGCGATCAGGTTGATCGTGAACGTGATCAGGAACAGCACGAGCCCGAGCACGAACAGCACCTGGTAGTGGTCGCTGTCGACGGCGGCTTCGCCGAGCTCGGCGGCGATCGTCGCGGTGATCGTGGCGGCGGGATCGAACACCGAGCCCGGGGCCATCAGCCGGTGCCCGCTCGCCATCAGCACGGCGATCGTCTCGCCGAAGGCGCGGCCGATGCCGAGCAGCACGGCGGCCGACAGCCCGGGGCGCGCGTGCGGCAGCACGACGCGGCGCACCACCTGCCAGCGCGACGCGCCGAGCGATTCGGCGGCCTCGCGGTAGCTGTCGGGCACCGCCTTCAACGCGTCCTCGGCGATCGTCGTCATGATCGGCGCGGCCATCAGCCCGAGGATGATCCCGGCGTTCAGCACGTTCAGGCCCGACTGCAGGCCGAAGAGGTGCTGGATCCACGGGCCCATCACCTGCAGGCCGATGACGCCCCAGACCACCGACGGGATCGCGGCGAGCAGTTCGATCAGGATCTTCAGCCACTCGCGAGCGCGGCCGCGCGCGAACTCACCGACGAAGATCGCGGCGCAGAACGACAGCGGCACGGCGACGATCATCGCCACGACGGTGATCCACGCGGTGCCGGCGAGCAGCGAGAAGGCGCCGTAGCTCGGCGGGTTGGCGGTCGGTTCCCACCGTTCGCCGAACAGCAGCTCGGTGATCGACAGCCGGTTCCAGGCGAACTCGAACCCCTGGCTGCCGATGAACACGAAGATGCCGGCGATGAACAGGATCGCCGAGACGCCGCCGGCCGTCACCAGCCAGCGCGCGACCCGGTCGGACCACCAGTTCGCGGCTCGTCGATCGAGTCCGGCGGCGATGGCCTCGAGGTCCTGGCGCGGGCGTGTCGCTGCGGGCGTCGTGTTCAACTCGCCTGCTCCCCGCGCAAACGCTCCATCAGTTCACGGATCCGCGGCGTGAGCTGCCGGTACACGGCCTCGGGTCCGGCGGCGACGTCGATGTCCCAGGCCAGCATCGTGGTGTGGAACGGCAGCTTGCCCACGCGTTCGCGCGCCTCGGCCTGCAGACCGATGATCAGGTGGTAGTCGTCGATCTGCGGCAGCAGGGTGGCGAGCGGCGTCGGCCAGGCCTTGGCCATGTCGATGCCGACGGTCTGGGCGAACCGGGCCCACGCGGGGTCGATCTCCTCGGCGGCCGCCCAGCCCGCACTGCGGTAGCGGCCGCTCTGGGGGAACGCCTTGCGCATGAAGTGCTCGGCGATCTGGCTCGGTCCGTCGTTCTTGGCGTCGACGAACAGGATCTGGAACACCTTCTCGCCCTTGGTCGCCCCGGTGACGACGAAGATCGTCTCCTCGCAGATGTTCTTCGCCTGGTGGATGACGCGCTCGAGGCGGTTGAACGTCGCCAGCAGCGAGAACAGGTCGCCGGCGGGTCGGCTGTGGGCGTCGCCTTCCTTCACCAGGTCGCCGAACACCTTGTCGAAGTAGCGCGTGAACTGCGACGCCGACGCCAGCACGTTGTTGGCCAGCCCGGTGTCGCGCAGTTGGAAGCTGCGCAGGCTCTCGCTGAGCATGCGTCGGGCGTGCTCCGACATCATCTCGATGTCGCGCACGACGACCGCAGGAGGCTGCGTCGACAACTGCGCGGCGGTGCGCGAGATCGTCGCCGCGTAGTCGCCGATGCGTTCGAGCGCGATGTTCAGCCGCAGCACCGCGGAGACGTAGCGCAGGTGCCCGGCGCTCGGCAGATGGCGCGCGACGAAGGCATGGCAGAGCCGGTCGAGCTCGCGCGTCTGCCGGTTGATCGTGAAGTCACCGATCACCGTGTTCGCGGCGAGGTCCTTGTCGAGCCGCATCACCGACGTCACGGCGTCGTCGATGGCCTTGGTGATCGCCTGGCCGACGATGCCGACCAGGTCCTGGATCCAATCGAGGTCGCGTTGGAGACGTTCTTCGTAGTGGCTGGGCACGGTGGGTCCGGGTCAGAGTTTGCGCAGCGGCGGGTAGCCATGGTCCTGCAGGACCCGCTGGCCGTCGTCGCTCTTGATCCATTCGAGGTAGCGGGCGGTGGCCCCCTGCGGCTGGCCTTTCGTGTACATGAACAGCGGGCGGGCGATCGGATACGAGCCGTCGATCACCGTGTCGTTGCTCGGCGCCACGGCCGGCCCGCCGTCCTTCTTGATCACCGGCACCACGCGCACCTGGGGCGTCGCGTAGGCGAGTCCGCTGTAGCCGATCGCGCTCCTGCTGCGCGCGCAGAACTCGACGACGTCCTTGCTGCCGTTCAGGTTGAGGCAGTCGGGCTTGAAGCGCCCCGACGCACCGCCGAGCACCGCCTCGCGGAAGTACTCGTAGGTGCCGCTGTTGTTCTGGCGGCTCACCAGCACGATCGGGTCGCGCTTCTCGTCGCCGAGGTCGACGCCGAGCTGCGACCAACGCGTGATCTCGCCGCCGTCGCCGAACAGGGCCTTCAACTGCGCCATCGTGATCGACGGCAGCGGGTTGTCCTTGTGCACGTAGATGGCGATGCCGTCGTAGCCGACGTGGTGCTCGACCGGCGAATGCCCACGCTTCTCGGCGCGCTTGCGCTCGCCGTCCTTCATCTTGCGGCTGCTGTTCGCCAGGTCGATCGAACCGGCGATCATCGCCGCGATGCCGGTGCCCGAGCCGCCGCCGGAGACCGTCACCGCGATCGGTTCGTCCAGCTTGTCGAAGGCCTCGGCCCAGGCGCCGGCGACTTCGAGCATGGTGTCGGAGCCGAGATTGCGGACTTCGGCGTGCGCGCCCGCCGAACGCACGCAGCCACCGAGCCACGGCGCGACGAACACGGCCAGCGTGAGGGCGAGCACGGGCAACCGCGGCGGCGCGACGTCGATCACGGGGCGAGAGGGTGCCCTGGCCCTCGCCGCGAGTCCCGCAAGAAATGATGAAGCCTCGGTTAAGACGAGGTGACAGGCTCGGCCAGCGGGGGCAACCCGTCCGGACCGGCGACTTCGCCCGCCGGACGATGCCGGAAACGACGGCTCTGCCAGAACCACTGCTCGGGCGCTTCGGCGATGCCCTGCGTCAGCCCGCGGTTGATGCGCGCAGTGATCGCCACCATGTCGGCGTCGCGGTCGCCGGTGCTCGCGTTCTCGATCACGTCGAACACCCGCAGCCGGTAGCGCATCGCGCCCGTCCGCAGCACGGCGACGACCGCGATGGGGGCTCCGGTCGCGAGGTGGAGCAGGGCGGGGCTGGCGACCGTGCGCGAACTGGTGCCGAGGAACGGCACCTCGACGGCGCTGTGCTTGCCGCCGCCGTCGGCGAGGATCCCGACGGCCTGGCGCTCGCCGAGCACCCGCAGCAGGGTGCGGAGCACGTTCTTCCGGGCGACGACGGTCTGGCCGCTGCCGGTGCGCAGTCGTTCGATCAGCCGATTCAGGGCCGGCAGGGGGCTTGGCCGGAACACCGAGGTGAGCGGCAACCCCAGCAGGCCCGCGGCCCAGCCGCTGACGTCCCAGACGCCGAGGTGGCCGGTGGCGAAGATCAACCCGCGCTGCTGCGCGAACGCGGCCTGCACGCGCGGGAACTCGGCCAGGTCGCAGTGCGCGCGCACGTTCGCCGCGGTGATGCGGTGCATGCGGCAGAAGTCGATCGCGAGCCAGGCGATGTGGCGCGACCAGCGCCAGAGGTGGCGGCGCGGGCGGGAAGCCCCGAGCGGCGACCCGGGGCGGAATCCGATCCGGCAGTTGCGCCAGTAGCCGCTGGTCCGGCGACCGCCGCGGTCCTTCAGCGACCAGAACAGGAACCACGGCACCGCGAGCAGATCGCCGAGCAGGTAGGCGAGGCGGGTCGGCAGCGCGCCGACGCACGCCATCAGGCCCGCGAACGCCGCGACCACGGCACGTTGCCAGAGCGCTTCGCGGGGTGCGCGTTTCGGGTCGTCGTCGTCGTCGTCGCTCATCGACTCTTCGCCGCCGTCGGCAGGCGCACCATCAGAAGGCAGCCGAGCCCGAGCAACAACGGCGCGCCTTGCGCCAGCATCGCTGGCTTTGGCCCGGCGTGGAACTCGAGGAAACCGTAGAGCACGCTGCCGACCACCGACAGCTTCACGGTGATGCCGTAGAGGCCAAAGCAACTGCCGAGCGCTTCGGGCGGCGCCAGCATCACCACGACCTTGCGGCCAGCGGTCCAGACGCCGGCGAGGCCGATCGCGCCGAACACCAGCAGCGTCGCGGTGTAGCCGAGCGGGCTCGCGCCGCCGAACGCGACGCCGCCGACCAGCGCGACCAGCAGCGCCAGCGCGCTCGCGCGCAGCACGGTGAGCGGGGCGCGGTCGCTCCAGGGGCCGAGGGCGATGCCGGCGAGCAGTGCGAGCGTGTTCAGGATCGCGCCCATGTGCAGCAGCAGCGTGGCGCAGGCCTTCCTCGCCGTGCAGCGTCGAGCCGAGCCACGACAACGAGCCGTCGGCGGCGGACGCGGCGAACACCGATTGCGTGAAGTCGGCGAAATAGAAGATCGCGGTGTTCAGCACGTCGACGAGGCAGAAGTTGCCGAGCAGGAACCAGGCCAGCGCTGGCCGCGATGGCAACGAACGCAACGTGGCGCGCAGTTCGCCGAGCGCCTGGCGCACGGCCGCCGCCTGGCTGCCATCGCGCGGCGGCCGGCGGTCGTGCACGAGCCACAGGCACGGGGCAGCCGTGACGAGGAACATCGCGGCGGCGAGCGGGAAGCGCGTGCCGGGGCCGGCGTCGATCGGCAGCAGCACCGCGAGCACCGCGAGCGTGCCGATGTAGCCGAGCCCGGTGCCCAGTCCGCTGAGCCGACCCTCGCGTCCCGGCGTCGCGACGGAGGGCAGCAGCATGTTGTAGAAGAGCAGCCCGGCGTTGTAGGTGACGTTGGCGACGAACAGGCAGGCGAGCAGCAGGGTGCCGCCGCCGTCGTCGATGCCGAGCCCCGCGATCGCCGCGATGCACGCCAGCGTGGCGATGGTCAGGTAACGGCCCGCGCGCGCGGTCTGGTCGGCGAGCGCGCCGAGCACCGGCACCAGCAGGGCCGCGACCACCATCGACGCGAACGAGACCACGCCGAACGCGCGCAGGTCCCCGAGCACGACTTTGGCGTGCGGCGTCAGCAGGTAGGTCAACGTCGCCGCGTAGACCGTGTTCGCGAGGTCGTACAGCACCCACGCGAACTGCTGCCCCCGGGTGCCGCCCGCAACGGGGGGCGCGTTCGACGGGACCGCCGGCATCGCCGCAGTGTGCCGTCGGCGGCGGGCGCGGGGAAGCGCGCGCCGGCGCCGAGGAAAATGCGTGCGCCGGCCTCCGGGCAGGGGCAGGATCGCGCCATGAACATCAAAGAAGTCATGAGCAAGGAGCCGCGGACCGTGCGCATGGTCGACCGGCTCGACAGCGCCGCGCGCGTTCTCTGGGATCAGGACTGCGGCATCGTCCCCGTCGTCGACGGCAACCAGGCCATCGTCGGCGTCGTCACCGATCGCGACCTCTGCATGGCGAGCTACACGCAGGGCAAGGCCCTCGCCGAGATCCCGGTCACCGCGGCGATGGCGCGCGTCGTGCGCACCTGCAAGCCGGACGACACGATCGCCGGCGTGCTGGCGACGATGCAGCAGCACCAGGTCCACCGGCTGCCGGTGGTCGACGCGCGCGGCGTCGTCGTCGGCGTCGTGGCGATGAACGACCTGATCCGCCTGGCACAGGCGCGGCCCGCGGCGGTCGATGGGGCGCTGGTGCTGAAGACGCTGGCGGCGATCGGCGCGAGCCGTCGCGCTGCGAAGCCAGCGGTCGCTGCGGCGGCCGTTCCTGCCGCGCCGCCGGCGCCGGCGAAGGCCGCGGCGGTCCCGGCTCCGGCGACACCCAGCGCCGTCGTCGTGCCAGCACCCGTCGTCACGCCGGCCAAGCCGAAGTCCGGCAAGGCCAAGGGCAAGAAGGGCTAGGCGCCGGTGACGAAGACCGGCATTCCGGCTCGCAGACTGCCCTGGGCGGCCGCCAGCGCGGCCGCGCCGAGGGTTGCCACCCGTTCGTTTCCCACCCTCTGAGTTGGCCGCCGCCGGCGAATGGCGTCGAGAGCCTTCACGCTGACCACGGACGAGACCGGCCCGCGTCGCCGGCTCGTGCTCACCGGGGCCGTGACGCTGGCCGACGGCGACGTGTTGTGGCGCGAGCTGCGCGCCCAGTTCGCCGCGAGTCGCGACCGCGAACTCGAGCTCGATGTCGCCGGCGTCACGCGCCTCGACGGGGGTGCGGCGGCGTTGCTCAGCTCGCTCCGCGCCGAACGCATGCGAGGGGGGCTCGATCTGCCGTTCGTCGGCGCCAGTGCCGACACCGCGCGCATGCTGGACCTGTACGACTGCGCCCGCACGGGTTCGTGCGACCCGGTCGTCCCGGCGCGGTCGACGACGCTCGGCGACATCGGCGACTTCGCGAACAACGCCTGGCGCACCACGCAGGCGATCCTGGGGTTCCTCGGCGACCTGGTGACCGGGCTCGTGCAGGGGATCCGGCGCCCGCGCACCGTGCATCTCGGCGAACTCGGCCAGCTGATCGAGCGGGCCGGCACCGACGGGCTGCCGATCGTGATCCTGATCAACTTCCTGGTCGGCGCGATCCTCGGGCTGCAGGGCGCGATCCAGTTGCACCGCTTCGGCGGCGACCAGTTCCTCGCCAACCTGGTCGGCCTGTCGATCGTGCGCGAACTCGGCCCGCTGATGACCGCGATCCTCGTCACCGGCCGCAGCGGCGCGGCCTACGCCGCCGAACTCGGCACCATGACCGTCAGCGAGGAGATCGACGCGCTGCGCACGCTTGGCCAGGATCCGCAGCGGTTCCTGGTGTTCCCGCGCCTGCTGACGTTGGTGCTCGTGCTGCCGGTGCTGACGCTCGTCGGCAACCTGCTCGGATCGCTCGGCGGACTCGCGATCGCCGTCAGCTACCTCGACCAGCCCGCGGTCGTCTACCTGCAGGCGCTGCAGGCGGCGGTCGACCTCGGCGACGTCGGCACCGGGTTGCTGAAGAGCGTGTTCTTCGCGCTCGCGATCGGGCTGGTCAGCTGCCAGCGTGGGCTCGCGACGCGCGGCGGTGCCGATGGAGTCGGTCGCTCGACCACTTCGGCGGTCGTCGTCGTGCTGTTCGCGCTGGTGGCGCTGGACGCGGTGTTCGCCTGGGTGTTCTCGTTGCTGGATTGGTGACATGGCGATCGTCCTCCAGGCCCGCGACCTCGCGATCGGTCACGGCAGCGAAGTGCTGCTCGACGAGATCTCGTTCGACGTCCAGCGCGGCGAGGTCTTCGCGGTGCTCGGCGGGTCGGGTTGCGGCAAGTCGACGCTGCTGCGCACGCTGATCGGCCTGCAGGAACCGCTCGCGGGGCGCGTGCACTTCCGCGGCATCGGACCGCCCGCGAAGGCGATGACGCCGCCGCAGTTCGGTGTGTTGTTCCAGTCGTCGGCGCTGCTCGGCTCGTGGACGCTGCTGCAGAACGTCGAGCTGCCGCTGCGCAAGTGGACGGCTCTGCCGCCGGATGCCGCGACGGCGGTGGCGATGGCGCGGCTGCGGCTGGTCGGCCTCGATCGCTTCGCGCACCACCTGCCCGCGGAGGTGTCGGGCGGCATGAAGAAGCGTGCGGGGATCGCGCGCGCGCTGGCGCTCGATCCGCCGATCCTGTTCCTCGACGAACCGTCGGCCGGTCTCGACCCGGTGACCGCCAGCGACCTCGACGAGTTGATCCTTACGCTCGCGCGAGGCCTGGGCGTTACCATCGTCATGGTGACCCACGAATTGACGAGCCTGCAGGCGGTCGCCGACCAGTGCATCATGCTCGACCGGGAGGCCCGCGGCGTGATCGCCCGCGGCTCGCCGCGCGACCTCGCCGAACGTTCGGCGGACCTGCGCGTGCGCGCGTTCTTCCGTCGTGAGCGCGCGCCGAGGACGGCATGACCGCGCCAGCCAATCGCTGGAAGCTCGGCCTGTTCGTCGTCACTGGCTTCGTCGCCGGCGGGGCGGGCCTGACCTGGATCGGCATGCGCGAACTGCGCAAGAGCTTCTCGCTCGCCCACGCCTACTTCGACGAGGCAGTGACCGGGCTCGAGGAAGGTTCGCCGGTCAAGTTCCGCGGCGTCACGATCGGTGTCGTCGACGAGATCCGCGCGGCGCCCGACAAACGGCACCTCGAAGTGCGCGCGGCGCTCTACGACGACAAGCTGAGGAAGCTGGGGCTCGACACCGGCGCGCTCGAAGGCAGTTGTCCCTTGCCCGACAACCTGCGCGCGCAGTTGGTGATGTCGTGGGTGACCAGCACGTCGTTCGTGCAGGTCGACTTCTTCCCCGATCCGGCGGGCGGGCCGCAGCGCCTGCCGTTCGCGGTGCCCCCGGACCAGCACACGTTGCGCACGGTGCCGAGCACCGCCAAGAGCCTGGAGGACGCGAGCCGCGAGGTCTTCCGCGAACTGCCGCTGGTGGCGAGTTCGGTGCGCGAGCTCGTCGAGCTGCTGCGCACCGAGCTGCAGGGCGCGCGCGTCGCCGAACTGTCGCGCCGCGCGCAGGAACTGCTGACGCGGCTCGACGGCGTGGTGCAGGACGTCGAGCGGCAGGGCGTGGTTGCCGCCGCGGCCCAGGCGCTCGCGGCGGTGCGCGATGGTGCCGGGGCGCTCGGCGATCCACGCACACCCGCCGGCGGTGCGCTGGTCGAGCTGCGCGACCTGGCGGCGCAACTGCGCTCCGACCTGGCCGCGGCGCAAGTCGGCGCGACGGCCGCGTCGCTGCGCGCCGCCGCCGCGGATGCCAGCGGGCTCGCCGGCGACGCCGGGGCCGAACTCGGGCAGCTGCGCCGGACGTTGGTCGCGATCGAACGCCTGATGACGGCGCTCGAACGCGATCCCGGTTCGTTGTTGTACGGACGGCAGGCATCGCCCTCGCCGCTGGAGGCCAGGAAGTGAGACGCGCTCGGCGACTCGTCATGTGCGGACTGCCGGTGCTCGCGGCCGCAGGCTGCTTCTCGTCGGCGGGTGCTCTGCCGGCCGTGCGTTGGTTCGACCCGCTGCCCGCGTTGGCGGCGCCGCCAGCGCCGGTCCCGTTGCGCGTCACCGCCGCGGCCCACCTCGGCCGTGAGTTCGTGGTGCGCGTCGCCGCGCGCGAGGTCGCGTTCGACGGCCAGCACCAGTGGATCGCCGAACCACGTGATCTGGTCGCCGGCCTGCTCGCCGGCAGCGGTCTCGCTGGGGACGTGCACGTGACCGCGTTCGAGCTCGATGTGACCGGCGAACCGCGCGCGGTCGTGCGCCTGATCGTCCGCGGGACCGACGGTGCTTCGCGCGTGGTCGAGGCGAGCAGTCCGGCGGCGGATCGGTCGCCGTCCACGTTCGCGCAGGCGATGGCGGCAGCGCTCGCCGACCTCCAAAACCGCGTCGCGTCGCGGTGACGCCGGGCGCTCAGCTGCCCAGCAGTTCGCGCAGCAGCGTCGGGACCGCCTCGTCGCGCGCCGCCGGCAACGCCAGCACGCGCGTGGCGCGGAACGCGCGCAGCGCCGCGAGCGCGTTGCCGCCGGGGCGCAGCTGCGCGAGCAGCACTCGCTCGGCCTCGGGATGGCCTGCGCGCACCAACGCCGCGAAGCGCGCCGTTGCCTGCGGCAGGGACACGCCGGCGTCCAGCAGCCGGGCCAGCGCCACGGGTTCGCCGTGACTGGCCTGCAGGGCCGCGGCGAGGCGGTCGAGTGTGCGGTCGTCGCCGGTGCTGCGGAACGCGTCGCGCAGCAAGGGTGCTGCGCGGTCGCACCCGGCCCGCGCCAGCACGATCGCGGCGGTGTTGCGCAGCGACCAGGGTTCGCTGCCGTCTGCCGCCAGCCGCGCCAGGTGGTCGGCGAACTCCGCGTCGAGCGGCGCTTCGTAGCCGGCGAGCAGAGCCTGCTTGCGCGCTGGATCCCGTTCGGCGATCAGGCGCGGCGCGGCAGCTCGCAGCAGCCGGGCTCCGCCGATCTGCATCATCGTCCGCATCGCCTGCGCGCACTCGGCGGGCGTGCCGCCGCGCATGGCGCGCAGCGCCAGGTCCAGGGCCGGCAGCCAGCGCACCCGCGTCAGGGCCGCCAGCGCCAACGCCCGGTGTTCGCCGGGTTCCCCGTGCACGGCGAGCTCGGCGAGCGCATCGCACCAGCCACTGTCGAGCGCCCTGCTGCTGCCGGCGAGGTGATGGAGCACGGCTTCGCGTTCGGGCAGGCTGCCGCGCTCGAGCAGTCGTCGCAGGAGCTTGTCGTCGAACGTGCGGTCGTTCGCGAGCAGGTGGCGCAGCAGCAGCCCGCGCACCTCGGGATCGCGGTTGCTGCTGTCCTCGAACAGCTGCCGCATCGCGGAGACCTCGGCGCGATCGGGATGGAAGGTCATGCCGAGCAGCAGCGCCAGCAGCAGGTCGCGTTGGCGCTTCCAGCTGCCCTGGGCGATGCGCGACATCAACTGCGTGTTGGTGCTGCTTGCGGCGTGGTCGGCGACGAGCCCGAGGCCGAACGCCGCCGCGATGCCGTCGTCTTCGACGCGCGCGCTGGTGGCGGCGAGGCAGTCCCCGAGGAAGCGCACGGCGCCCGGCGTGCCGAGCAGCCCGAGCGCGATCAGCGCGCGGTGCCGCGCCGCGGGCTCCGGATCCGCGGCCAGCGCCAGCAGGCGGTCCTGCAGCGCGAGGTCGGCGCCCGGACTCACCACGAGTGCCGCCTCGCCGCGCACCGTCGCGTCGGCATGCGCGAGCAGCGGCACGGCGTCGGCCACGACCAGCGCCGCGAACGGTTCCTGCGCGGGTGCGGAAGCGATCGCCAGCAGCACCACGAGCGCACCGGCGTGCGCGCGACTGCGCGACATCGCGCGCCGCGGCGGCAGGGGGCGACCAGGGGTCGAGGTACGCGCGTTCACAACGTCTCGGTTCCTAGCGTAGTATCGTCGCGTTGCGCCGGGGTCACTGCGGCAGTCGCCGCGCCCTGGAAAGGCCGTTCCCATCGCCCATGCGCGTCGCCGTTCTCGAAGCCTGGTCCGGAGTCGCGGGTGACATGTGGGTGGGGGCGCTGCTCGACGCCGGGGTGCCGCTGGCACCGCTGGCCGCCGCCGTGCGGTCGCTGGCGCTGCCGGGCGTCGCGATCCGCGCCGCGAAGGTCACGCGCGGCGGCTTGTCGGGCACGCACTTCGTCGTCGACGTCGCGTCGCCGACCGCCGGCCAGTTCACCCCGGTTGCCGCGTCGCCGCTCGGCGTGGCGGGGACTGCCGGGGGTCACGAACACCGCCGGCTGCGCGACATCGAACGCATCGTGCACGCGGCGGAACTGCCCGCGGCGGTGAAGGCGGACTGCCTGGCGGTCTACCGCGCCATCGGCGAGGTCGAGGCCGCGGCCCACGCCGTGTCGATCGACGACGTGCACTTCCACGAGGTCGGCGCGGCCGACACCATCGTCGACGTGGTGTGCGCCTGCCTCGGGACGCACCTGCTGGGCGTCGAGCGTGTGCACTGCCACGGCCTCACGCTGGGCTCGGGCACGGTGCGCGCGGAGCACGGCGTGCTGCCGGTGCCCGCTCCGGCGACGGCTGCCTTGCTGCGCGGCATCCCGGCGCGGGTGGGCGGGTTGCGCGGCGAACGCACGACGCCGACCGGGGCGGCGTTGCTGCGCCACTTCGTCGACGCGTTCGACGAGCCGCTGACCTACACCGCCGAGGCGATCGGCTACGGCGCCGGCACGCGCGACGGCGACGACACGCCAAACCTCCTGCGGCTCACGGTAGGCGTCACGGCGGTGGCTGCCTCGGCGACCGAGCTCGTCGAGCTGCAGTGCCAGCTCGACACCGCGACCGGCGAACTGGTCGGCTGGCTGCTCGACGAACTGCTGGCGCGCGGGGCCACCGACGCGTTCGCGACGCCGGTGACGATGAAGAAGGGGCGGCCGGGTGTATTGCTGACGGTGCTCGCCGACGACGCGCGGGCGTCGCTGCTCGAAGCGTTCCTGCTCGAAGAGTCGACGACGCTCGGCGTGCGGCGGCATCGCGTGCAGCGGCGCGTGCTCGAACGCTGGAGCGAGACGCGGACGACGCCATTCGGGCCGGTCGCGTTCAAGGTCGCGCGGCTGCCGAGCGGTGTTCTGGTGGCGCGACCCGAGGACGACGAACTGCGCCGGCTCGGTCGCGAGCACGGCCTCGGCCGCGCGGAGCTGTTGCGGCGGCTGGCGGGCGGCGCCTGAGGGCGCTTACGCGCGCCCCATGAACTCGGCGGTGTCGGTCGAGACCTTCACCTTCTCGCCGACCTTGATGTGCGCGGGCACCTTGATGACGAGCCCAGTGCTGAGCGTCGCCGGCTTCTGCACCGCGCTGACGGTGTCGCCGCGCACCGCGTCCTCGGTCTGCGTGATCTCGAGCACCACCGCGGGCGGCAGCTGCACGGTCAGCGCCTCGCCTTCGCAGAACACCACGGTGACGTTGCTGTTGTCGGTGATGAACTGCATCGACTCGCCGACGACTTCGGCCGACAACACGAACTGCTCGAAGTTCTCGTTGTCCATGAAGGTGTAGCCGAGCGAGTCCTTGAACAGGTACTGCGCCTCGCGCGAGTCGAGGTAGACCAGGTCGAGCGAGTCGGAGGTCTTCATGCGCACCTCCTTCTGCCGGCCGTTCTTCAGGTTCTTCAGGTAGACGTGGTGGATCGCGCGCAGGTTGCCGGGCGTGAGGTGGTCGTAGCGGGTGATCTGGTAGAGGTCGCCTTCGAAGCGGACGACCATGCCTTTCTTGGCTTCGGTGACGCGGATCGCCATGACGGGAACGAGCGGGAGCGGTCGGAGCGGTGCGGGCCGCGCGCGCGGCCATCGGGGCGAACAGGGTAGCGGCTCGGCCGGGTTCGGGCGAGGGTTGCGGTCGGTCCGTCGCGCTCCTCCAATGCGGCGATGGACCTCGTCGATCGCCGTCGCTTCCTCGCCGTTGCCGCCGGGTGCGCGGCCTTGTCCGCCGTGCCCGCGATGACGCCGCTGCTGCCGGTGCAGCCGGTGCAGCCGGTGCGCCGGGCGCCGTTGTTCCCGATCAGCCTGGCGCAGTGGTCGCTGCATCGGGAGCTGCGCAAGGGCGACCTCGACAACCTCGGGTTTCCCAAGCGCGCGCGGTCGTTCGGCATCGACGCCGTCGAGTACGTCAACTCGTTCTGGAAGGACAAGGCCGACGACGAGAAGTACCTCGCCGAGTTGCTCAAGCGTTGCCAGGACGAGGGCACGAAGAACGTGCTGATCATGTGCGACGGCGAGGGTGCGCTCGGCGATCCGGCCGAGGCCGCACGCAAGCAGGCGGTCGAGAACCACCATCGCTGGGTGCGGGCGGCGAAGGTGCTCGGCTGCCACGCGATCCGCGTCAACGCGCAGAGCAAGGGCAGCTACGAGGAGCAGCAGAAGCTCGCGGCCGATGGCCTGCGCACGCTCGCCGAGTACGGCGACCAGCACGGCATCGACGTGATCGTCGAGAACCACGGCGGGCTGTCGAGCAACGGCAAGTGGCTGGCCGGCACGCTCAAGCTCGCCGCCCATCGGCGCGTCGGGGCGCTGCCCGACTTCGGCAACTTCCGCGTCAGCGCCGAGGAGCAGTACGACCGTTACATCGGCACCGACGAGTTGATGCCGTTCGCGCGCGGCGTGTCGGCGAAGTCGCACGACTTCGACGAGCAGGGCAACGAAGTGCACACCGACTACGTCCGCATGCTCGGCATCGTCGTCGAGAAGCACGCGTGGCGCGGCCACATCGGCATCGAGTACGAGGGCGGCAAGCTGTCCGAGGCGGACGGCATTCGCGCCACCAAGGCGCTGCTCGAGAAGGTGCGCACGGCGATCGAGGCGAAGCTCGCGGCCAAGCCCGAGAAGGCGGGCAAGTGAACGAGCGCCTGCAGCAGTTGCCGGCCTACCCGATGGAGCAGCTCGCCGGCTGGAAGGCCGAGATCGAGCGCCGCGGCCAGCGTGTGTTCGATTTCGGCACCGGCGATCCGCGCGAGCCCACGCCCGAGATCCTGCGGCGCGCGATGTTCGAGGGCACCGGACCGGTGAGCCAGTATCCGCCGACGCGCGGCACGACGGCGCTGCGCACGGCGGTCGCCGCCTACCTGCGCCGGCGCTTCTCGGTCACGGTCGATCCCGCCACGCAGGTGCTGGCGACGCTCGGCAGCAAGGAGTGCCTGTTCCACCTGCCGATGACGTTCGTCCAGGTGCCGAGCGACAAGGACCTGGTGCTCTACGGCGAACCCGCGTACCCCGTCTACGAGATCGGCGCGCTGTTCGCCGAGGCGTGGACCTATGCCGTGCCGCTCGGCGTCGGCAACGGCTACGCGATGGACCCCGACGCGCTGCCGGAATCGGTGCTGAAGCGCGCGTCGGTGGTGTTCCTGAACTACCCGCACAACCCGACCGGCTTCTGCTTGTCCGACGCGTTGTTCCGCCGCTGGGTCGAGGTGCGCGAGGAGTATGGCTTCGTGCTGGTGAGCGACGAGTGTTACGCCGACCTGCACTACGAAGGCTCGCGCCCGCGCAGCCTGCTCGAGTTCGGCACCAAGGGCTGCCTCGCCGTGCACTCGCTGAGCAAGCGCTCGGGCATGACCGGATACCGCTCCGGCTTCGTCGCCGGCGATGCCGACCTGATCGGCCGGTATGCGCGGTTCCGGGCCAGCATGGGCACCGCACCGCAGGAGTTCGTGCAGGCAGCGGCAACGCTGGCGTGGACCGACGAGCCGCACGTGCAGGAACGCGTGGCGACGTTCGCCAAGAAGCGCGACGTGCTGCTGGCGATGTGCCGCGAGCGTGGGCTCAAGGTGCACGGCAGCACCGCCGGTCTCTACCTGTGGCTCGAGGTCCCCGCCGGCACCGACGGCGTCGCCTACGCGCAGCGGTGCCGCGAAGTCGGCATCCTCGTCGCGCCGGGTTCGTTCTTCGGTCGCGGCCAGGAGCGCTACGTTCGGCTGGCGCTGGTGCCGGCGCCCGACGAGTGCAAGGCCGCAGCACTGGTCTGGCCCAGGTGATCGGGGCTCAGCGGCCCGGCTTCGTCGGGCCGGTCTCGATCGGCAGGCCTTCGCCGGCCCAGTGCACGATGCCCCCGCGCAGGTTGGCCAACCGCGAGAAGCCCGCGCGCGCCAGCAGCTCGCACGCGAAGACGCTGCGCCGTCCGTGCTCGCAGTAGACGAGCCAGTTCGCCTCGGGATCGAGTTCGGACAGGCGGCGCGCGAGGTCCTGCACCGGCACCTGCGTCGCATTGGCGAGCCGGTGGCTCGCGAACTCCGCGGGCGTGCGCACGTCGAGCACCTGGAGCGACGCGTCGGTGCGGAGTTCGGCTTGGGCTGCAGTCGGGGTCAGGTCGCGCCAGGTCATGGGGGCGCAGCCTATCCACTCGCAGGGCCCGGCCCAGGCCGAGCATCCGCCCGCCGCGCCGCGACGGCGGCATCGTCGCTGCTGGCTCGCGTTCGCTCGTGAGGTATGGTGCGGCGGCGCGCCGCGGTCGGCGCACGGTCCGGCCCGTTGTGCGACGCCGGCTGGCCCAAAGCAGACGCATGACCAAGCAGGCCCGCTCCCGACGTTCGCGCCTCCTGGCGATCGTGGTTGGCGTCGTGCTCGGCGTGACGCTGCTCGAGCTGGTGCAGCAGGTCGTCGCCTACGTGGTCTGGTCGACCGAGCAACGGGGCGGCCCCGAGCAGTGGGATCGCGAGGCCGCGGGCACGGTGGCGCTCTGCGTCGGCGACTCGTTCACGTTCGGACTGCACGCCAGTTCGCGGCAAGCGTCGTATCCGGCGCAGGCCCAGGTGTTGGTCGATGCCGAGGCCGCCGGCGCCAAGCGGACCCTCGTCAACGAGGGCTATCCCGGGCAGACGTCGCGCGACGTGCTCGCTCGGCTCGGTGCGCAGGTCGCGCGGTACCAGCCCGATGTCGTCTACGTGCTGGTCGGGACCAACGACCACTACTTCCGTCCGGCGGAACTCGAAGCGGGAGCCGAGCACACGAGCGAAGCGTCGGGCTTCCCGTGGCACTTCCGGACCCGACGGTTGGTCTTGGTGCTCGTCGAGTGGCTGGCCGGAGGCCGCGAAGAACGTGACGCGCAGCGACCGTTCGTCGGCGTCTGGCACACCAACACCTTCGAAATGGAGTTCGCCGCCGACGGCACGTTCCGTTTCGGCGAGAACGTCTGGCGCTGGTCCCTCGACGAGGCCGGCCGGCTGAACCTCGCGGAGCCCGACGGCCGCCTGGTGCTCGTCGAGTGGCACATGGAAGGGCCACGCCTGTACGTGCAGTGCGTCGCGTGGAACCCGCCGTTCCTGCTCGAGCCGGGGCCGATGCCCGGTCCGATCACGCAGGTGCGCGCGGCGCACTTCGCCCGCATCGCCAGGCTGTGCGCGGCCGCGAACGCCCGGCTGGCCCTGCTGACCTACCCGGGCGGCCCGTACGCCGTCGAGGGACTCAACGACGACATCCGGCGCGCGGCGCGAGAGCACAGCGTGGACCTGATCGACGTCGAGGAGCGCTTCCTGGCCATTGCCAAGGACGAGGACATCGCTGCCTACTACGTCGGCGATGGCCACTGCTCCGACCGCGGCTACGCGGAGATGGCCAAGCTCGTCATGGCACACCTCGCGAACGCACCGCGCGCGCGGCGCTAGTCCGCCGGGCTAGTCGAGGTGCCCACGATCGCTGTCGCCCATCGCGACGGCTCCGTCCGGGAAGTACTCGCGCCAGCGGCGCGACACGGTGGCCGCGGTGTCGGGATCGCAGAACAGTTCCTTCGGGTAGCTCGGCTTCATGCGCGCGTCGATCACCACCGGCGGCGTCCACGCCGGTTGGCTGCGCACGAGTTCGAGCCCGCGCGCGTGCAGGTCGGCCGCTGGCTCGAAGCGCGTGAACGTCGTCCACAGGAAGTTGACCGTCGACTTTGCGGCCTGCCGGGCGTCGTCGACGAGCACGACCAGCGGCCAGTCGGCGAGTGCTGGCAGCTTCGCGAGGTGCGCGGCGGCGTGCCGTTCGCTCGCGAACGCCGGCCCCTGCACGACGAGGCAGCCGGGGCAGAACACCAGCGCGTGCGAGAACGGCGGCGGCAGTTCGCCATGGAACTCGCCGGGCAGCGTGCGCACCGGGTCGCCGAGTCCGAGCAGAACACCCTTGCTGCCCTTGTTCACCTCGGGGCCGGCGTAGTCGAGCGTGTCCATCGACAGGCTGCCGAACACGTAGAGGTCGGTCGCGAAGCGGCAGCGCGCGAGCACGTGCGTCAGCGTCGCGCGGAAGTCGCGCAGGTCGACCGCACGATCGGTGAGCAGCAGGAACTTGGTCAGGCTGAGCTGGCCTTCGCCGAGGATGCGGAAGGCGCTCTGCATCGCTTCGCGGCCGTAGCGTTCCTGCACCACCGCCGCGGCGAGCGAGTGGTAGCCGGTCTCGCCGTACGACCAGAGCGAACGCACCTGCGGCATCGCCACCTTCGCGAGCGGCAGCAGCAGTTCCTGCAGGTAGTCGCCGAGGAAGAAGTCCTCCTGGCGCGGCTTGCCGACCACGGTCGCCGGCAGGATCGGGTCGCGCCGATGCAGCAGCGTGTGCACGTCGAGCCGCGGGTAGTCGTGGCGCAGCGAGTAGTAGCCGTAGTGGTCGCCGAACGGACCCTCGGGGTGGCGGGCACCGGGTTGCACGTCGCCGAGCAGGCAGAACTCGGCGTCGGCGAACAGCGGCAGCGGCGAGGCCGCACTGCGCGCCGTGCGCAGGCGGCGGCCGAGCAGCAGCGAGGCGAGCAGCACCTCCGGCACGTTCTCGGGCAGCGGCGCGATCGCCGCGAGCATCAGGGCCGGCGGGCCGCCGACGTGCACGGCGACCGGCATCGCGCGGCCGAGCCGTTCGTGCGCGGCGAGGTGGTAGCCGCCGCCCTTGCCGATCTGCACGTGCAGCCCGGCTGTCGCGTCGTCGTGCCGCTGGATGCGGTACATGCCGAGGTTGCCGCCGAGGCCCTCGGGATGCTCGGTGTAGACCAGCGGCAGCGTCACGAACGCGCCGCCGTCCTCGGGCCACGTGCGCAGCAGCGGGATGCGCGACAGGCGGGCCGGGCGGTCCTGGTGCGCGAGCAGCGGGGCGCGGCGCACGCGCTTTTTGCCGACGCGCAGCAGCGAGCCGATCAGGTCGCGCTGTTGCCAGAGCCGGCCGAGGCTCGGCGGCAGCAGCGTGTGCGGGGCGTCGGCGAGGCGCTGCACGAGTTCGAGCGGCCGCGCTCCGAACGCGAGTTCGACGCGACGCTGCGTGCCGAACAGGTTGGTGACGGCGGGCCACGGCGAGCCTCTCACTCGCTGGAACAGCAGGGCCGGGCCACCGGCTGCGATCACGCGGCGGTGGATCTCGGCGACCTCGAGGTCGGGGTCGACCTCGGCGTCGACGACGCGCAGTTCCCCCTCGGCGCGCAGCAATGCCAGCAACGCGCGCAGGTCGAGCAGCGGCGCGGTCATCGACGGTCCTCCAGGCCGAGGAACGTGCGCACGATCGCGGCGACGCGCGTGGTGGCGCCCGCAGCGCCGAGCCGCCTCTGCACCTCCGCCAGCCCGGCGAACACTTCGCGGCGCGCGGCTTCGTCGCTCCACAACCGCCGCGCGTCGGCGAGCACGTTGTTCCAGCCGGCGTCCCGCGCAAAGCAGTGCTCGGGCACCACGCCGCGACCGGCGATCAGGTTGGCGGCAGCGATCCAGGGCACCGACAGGATGTTGTGGTACCCGAGTGCGGCGAGCAACCCGCGCAGTTGGTAGACGACGATCGTCGGCGCCTGGTGCAGGCACGCTTCGAGCGAGCCGGTGCCCGACTTCGCGAGCACCAGCCGGGCGCCCTGCAGCCAGGCGCCGAGCGGCCCTTCGTGGTGTTCGACCCACGCCGCGTCGTGCTGCTGCAGCAGTTCGCGGATCATCGGCGTGCGGCCGGGGTCCTTGTGCGCCAGCACCACGCGCACGTCGCCGTGCTCGGCGCGCAGCGCGCGCGCCACCTGCAGCATGCCCGGCAGGTTGACGGCGATCTCGGCGCGCCGGCTGCCCGGCAGCAGTACCAGCGTCGGCCGCGCGCGCACGGCGGCGACGGCCGCCGCGTCGGGCGGTGCGTGCGACAGGGCGTCGACCAGCGGGTGACCGATGTATGCCGCCGGTACGCGGAACCGCCGGAAGAACGCCGTCTCGAACGGCAGGATCGTCAGCGTCGCGTCGACCGCGCGCCGGTAGCGGCGCATGCGCCACGGCCCCCAGGCCCAGTACTGCGGCGCCACGTAGTGCAGCACCGGAACGCGCGCGCGGCGGCAGGCCTTCGCCATCACCACGTGCAGCCCCGGGTAGTCGACGAGCACGACGAGGTCGGGCGGGTCGTCGCGCAGCAGGCGCAGGAACGTCGCGAACGCGCGCAGGATGCGCGGCAGCTCCCGCAGCGCCCCGCCCACGCCCATCACCGCGTGCTCGCTGAGCGGGAAGTGCACGTTCGCTCCGGCGGCGGCAAGTGCTTGCCCGCCGAACGCCGAAGCGCGCACGCCGGGCAGGGCTCTCACCAGCGCTGCCGCGTGCATCTCGCCGCTGGCCTCGCCGGCGGAGACGAACAGGTGGGGGCGTTCACCGCGCGGCGGGCGCGCCATCGCGAAGAACTCGCGCAGTGCGGCGGCCGCATCGGCCGGTGGTTCGTGCGCGGCCTGGTCGAGAACCTCGCGGGCGACGCGACGCCAGTGATGGCGCCTCGGCAGGTAGGCGAGCAGCCGCAGCGGCACCACGAGCGCGCGCAGCAGTTCGCGCAGCAGGACGAGCGTGACCTGCAGCGCGATCATGGCTCTGCAGCGCGCAGCGCGCGCCAGGCGAGGACGTAGCAGACGACGGCGCCGAGCAGCAACCAGGTGGTGTGGGCGGGGCCCTGCCAGGGATCGAACATCTGCGGGGCGCGCACGTGGCCGGCGAGGATCGGACCGTACCACTCGAAGTCGACGAGGCGGAACAGGGTGTACGGCCGGATCCGCTGCGTCAGGTACAGGCCGATCTGCAGGATCGCGATGGCCCCGATCACCGCGGCGACGTGCGCCTGCACGCGCAGCAGCACCGACAGCCACGTCGTCGCCGCCAGGAACAGCAGGGCGAACGCCGCGGCGTGCGTCGACGCGAGCATCAGACGGTCGAGTGGCAGCTCGAGACCGATGACGTGGCTCCATCCGATCGCCGTGGCCGACACCACGAAGATCGGCACCGTGACCGCCAGCGCCGACGGCCAGAACTTCTGCCACAGGATCGCGCCGCGCCCGAGCGGTCGGCTCAGCAGGAACTCGAAGGTCTGGTTCTCGCGTTCGCGCGCGAACAACCCCGTGCCGATCAGCACTGCCGCGGCCGTGGCAACCAGATTGGTGCCGCGGAAGAACAGCATCACCGCGCACCAGTTGAGGTACGCGACCTGTTCGTTGTCGCCGGAAACGCCCTCGACGATCCGTTTCAGGAAGTCGACCGAGACGTTCTTGAACAACGTCGCCCGCTGCAGGTCGGCGTAGATGTCGGGCCACAGCAGCAGCACCGGCACGGTCAGCAGTTCGAGGACCAGCAGGTAGGCCAGGCACAGCCAGCGGATCTCGCGCCACGTCTTGCCGGCGATCACGCGACTCCTCCGTTCGCCGCGTCCTGCAGCAGCAGCGCATAGAGGTCCTCGAGGCGCGGGATGCCGACCTCGGCGCTGTCGATCGCGCCCACCGGCGACGACCGCAACCACGCCATCGGGTCCCCGTCCGTCTCGACCACGAGCGTGCCGTCGGGTTCGCGCCGCACCTCGCGGGCGCCGGGCGGAAGCGCTGCGTTCGGCGCGAGGCGCACGCGCGGACGCTGCCGCAGGCGCGCGCGGGCCGCGAGCAGCCGAGCGGCGGGCACGAAGCCGCCGTCGAGCAGGAACTCGAGGCGATCGGCCAGGGACTCGACTTCACCGAGATGGTGGCTGCTGAGCAGGATCGTCTTGCCGTCGTGCTGCAACCGCCGCAGTTCGTCGCGCAGGAAGAACCGCACGCTGGCGTCGAGCGCGCGGTCGGGTTCGTCGAGCACGTAGAGATCGACGTCGGGCGACAGGGTCGCGACGAGCGCCAGCTTCTGCTTCATGCCAGCGCTGTAGCTGCGCACCTTCTGGCGCAGCGGCAGCTCGAACTGCCCGAGCAGGCGGTCCCGCCGCGCGTCGTCGTGCCGCGGGTAGAAGCCGGCCGCGAAGTCGAGGAACTGCTTGCCGGTGAGCTGGAGGTAGACGCCGGTCTCGCCGGGCAGGTAGCAGCAGCGTTGGCGTACGACCAGCGGTCGGCGGGCGGGATCCTCGCCGGCCACCGCGAGTGCTCCACCGGCGCGTGGCACGAGGCCGAGCAGGAGGCGCAGCAGGGTCGACTTGCCCGCGCCGTTCGGGCCGACGAGGCCGAGCAGTTCGCCGGCGCCGACCTGGAACGACAGATCGCGCAGCACGGTCTTGTCGCCGTAGGCCTTGGCCAGGCCGGCGGCGGCGATCGCGGGCGTGTTCACGCCACCTCGCGCAGGAAGTTCGCGAGCAGCCGGGGGCCGAACGGGGTGCGGAACGACTCCGGGTGGAACTGCACGCCGAACGTCGGCTGGGTCGCGTGGCGCAGCGCCATCACTTCGCCGCGTTCGCCGTGCGCGGTCGCCAGCAGCGTCGGCGGCAGGGGGGACTGCACGTAGAGGGAGTGGTAGCGGCAGGCCGGCAGGGGGTTGGGCAGGCCCGCGAACAGGCCGGTGCCGTCGTGGCGCACCGGCGTGGCGATGCCGTGCACGGGCTCGCCGCGGTCGACGACGCCGCCGAAGGCGACGCCGATCGCCTGATGCCCCAGGCACACGCCGAGGATCGGCAGCGTGCCCGACCAGCGGCGGATCGCGGCGAGGCTCCGACCGGCTTGTTCGGGGCGGCCGGGGCCCGGCGAGACGACCAGGGCCCGGGCGCCGCCGAGCGACTCGACGTCGACCACGTCGCTGCGCACGACGCGCACTGTTCCGCCGAGCTGGCCCAGTGCCTGGGCCAGGTTCCAGACGAACGAGTCCTTGTTGTCGAGCAGGAAGATCAAACCGCGAGCGACGCACAGTATCGTCCGCCGCCCAGCGATGAACATCCTGATCGTCGGCCTCGGCGAAGTCGGTTCGTACTTGGCGAAGGTGCTGTCGACGGAGGGCCACGCGGTCACCGTCGTCGACCCTGACCTGCAGCGCATGCGCCGGACCGCCGACCTGCTCGACGTGAACGCCGTGCACGGCGACGGCTCGCGCCCGGACGTGCTCGATCGCGCCGACGCGCACCAGGCCGACCTGGTGCTCGCCGTGTCCAACGACGACAAGGTCAACATGCTGACCTGCCTGTTCGGCAAACGCATGGGGGCGAAGCGCACCGTGCTGCGGCTGCGCGACACTTCGGCCGAGCGCCGCAGTCGCACGTTCTTCCGCAAGAACCTGCTCTACGACCTGCTGTTGTCGCTCGATGACCTCGCGGCCGAGGAACTGGTCAAGACCGTGCGCCAGCGTCAGTCGATCGGCGTCGACAACTTCGCCGAGGGGCGGGTGCAGCTCCGTCGTTTCGTGCTCGAGGCCGAGGGGCCGTTCACGGGTTCGCTGGTGAAGGACCTGAAGATCCCGTCCGGCATGCTGATCACGGCGATCGACCGCGATCACGAAGTGCTGGTGCCGGGCGGCAGCGACGACCTGCGGGCCGGCGACGAGGTGTTCGTGCTCGGCGAGCCGAAGGCGCTGGCGGCGTTCGAGAAGAAGCTCGGCATCAAGCAGCAGAAGACGCGCAACGTGGTCCTGTTCGGCGGGTCGCGCATCGCGCAGCAGGTGGCGCAGGCGCTGCAACGCGAGCACGTGACCGTGCGCGTCGTCGTCGAGGATCGCGCCGAGGCCGAGCGGCTGTCCGAAGTGCTGAAGGGCGTGGTGGTGCTCCATGCCGACGCCACCGACTTGAACTTCCTGCAGGAGGAGCACGTCGGCGAGACCGACTCGTTCCTCGGCATCTCCGACGAAGACGAACGCAACCTGATGTCGTGCCAGCTCGCGAAGAGCCTCGGCGTGCGCCGCGTCGTCGCCCTCGTGCAGAAGCCCGACTACGTGTCGCTCTACCAGCGCCTCGGCATCGACGTCGCCGTGTCGCCGCGTCTGCTCTGCGCCAACCGGATCCTGGCGTTCGTGCGCAGCCGCAGCATCTCGACGGTCGCCACGATCGAGGAGGGCAAGGCCGAGGTCGTCGAGGTCGAGCTGCCGGCGGGCAGCGGGCTGGTCGGCAAGCGGCTGCGGGACGCCTGCTTCCCGCGCGGCTGCGTGGTCGGCGCGATCACCCGCGAGGACGGACACGTCCTGATCCCGCGCGGCGACGACGAACTGCGCGCCCACGACCAACTCGTCTTGTTCGTGCTGGCGGCGGTCGTCGACGGCGTGCTGACGCTGGTCGGCATCGACCGCGACTGAGCGCCGGTCAGCGTTGGCCGTCGGCGCGTTGGCGGGCCCGGAACGCGCGGATCGCCACGAGGTACCGCCAGACGTCGCGGACGATGCGCACGGTCGATTTCTTGTCGGCGCGCCGTTCGAAGCGGCAGGCGACCTCGACGATGCGCAGGCCGGCCTGGTGCGCCAGGATCAGGATCTCGCTGTCCCAGAACCAGGCGACGTCGCGGGTGCGTTCGACGACCGGCAGGATCCGTTCGCGCCGGAACCACTTGAAGCCGGTCTCCGGATCGCCGAACGGCACGTCGAACAGGCGGCGGAACAGCGCGCGGTAGCCCTTGCTCAGGAACTGCCGCACCCAGGCCAGCGGATTGCCGCCGAGGGCGTAGTGGCGGAAGGCGGTGGCACCGTCGGCGCCGCCGTCGATCGCCGCCAGCACCGACGGCAGCCAGCGACAGTGCACCTCGAGGTCGATGTCCAGGAAGCCGACGATGCGGCCGCGCGCCAGGCGGAAGCCCTCGGCGACGGTGCCGCCGCGGCCGACGTTGCGTGCGTGGAACACCGCGCGCCGGTTGTCGTGGCCGGCGACCAGTTCGCGCACGATGTCCGCGGTGCGGTCGGTGCTGCAGTCGTCGAGGAAGATCAGTTCGTAGCTGCGGCCCATGCCGTCGAGCGTGGCGACCAGCTGCGCGACCGAGTCGCGCAGGTGCCCTTCCTCCTGGTAGCAGGCGAGCACCACCGACAACTCGGGAGCCGGGTGCGGGCAGTCGGTGCGTGCGGGCTCCATTCCGTGCGGCGAGGTTGCGCGCCTGTCCATCGGCAGACGGCGGGCGCTGCGTTCAGAGCATCACGCCCATGATCTTCGACTCGAGAATCAGCTGGTCGTTGCAGTAGACGTCGGCCCGCAGTCGCGCCAGCCGGCGGCCGGAGATGTTGGCTTCGCCGCTGACGAAGTAGACGCGCGCGGGTGGCACGACCTGGCCGCGGATGCGGACTTCGTCGATGCCGGCGAGGCCGATCATGCGATCGCGCGACCAGCCGCTGAGTTGCTTGACCAGGAAGGTCGCGATCTGCGCGGCCCCTTCGAGCATCAGCACGCCGGGCATCAGCGGGCGCCCGGGAATGTGGCCGCGTGCCCACCATGGCTCGGCGTCCCAGTCCTTGTAGCCCACGGCAATGCCGCGCTCGCGGTCGAAGTGCACGATGGCGTCGAGCAGCTGGAACTCGTGGCGGTGCGGCAGGCAGTCGCGCAGTTCCTGATCGGGCAGGACCGCTCGCGTGAGATCGAGGCTGCTCAGGTCGACGATCGGTTGGCCCATGCGAACGGGCCGCACTCTAGCGACGCGGCGCGGGCCGCAGAAGCACGAACGTCGGCGCCCGGCGTCAGCGCCGGCGCGGAACCAGGCGCACGTCGAGGTGCAGCGGCTCCTGGTCGGGCTTCAGGGTCAGCTGCCGTTGCCAGTTCTCGTACAGCTCGGTCTGGATCGAGAAGCTCCACAGTCCGGGCTGCAGCCGAGCGAACGTCGCGCGGCCCACGGGGTCCGTCGTCACGGGGATCTCGGTCAGCTTGATGCGGTCGGTGGCGGTCGCGACCACCGTGGCGCCGACGATCGGATAGCCGGCACCGTCGGCGACGAGCAGCGTCACCGGCACGCCGCGTTCGATCGTGATCGTGTGACCCTGACCGCGGACGTTCGTCTGGGCGGTGGCGTTCACGCCCGGTTGCACGCCGATGGTCTGCGGGGGCACCAGCAACTGGCCGCCGAGGCTGCACTGCACCTGGTAGTCGCCCGCGAGCACGTCGAGGAACACCACGCTGCCGAAGTTGTCGCTGGCGGCCCGGTGCGAGGTGCGCCCGTGCGGCTCGCCGACCGGCATCGCCTGGACGTCGACGCCTTGCAGCGGTGTCGCATCCTGGTCGCGCAGCAGGATCGTCAGCGGCGCGCCCGGCGTGATGCGCAGCAGCACGTCGTCGACCAGCGGCGTGCGTTCGTCGATCGCGAGCGTGCGGCGGCTGCCGTTGAGGCCGGGCGACAACGCGGTGACGACGTAGGGATACGCCGAGAACGGGATGTCGCGGATCTCGAACGTCGGCGTGCCGGGGCCCAGGGTCAGCACTTCGACGCGCCGGAACGGGGCCGGGCTGCCGGGAGTGCGGTTGCGCGACTCCTCGATCTCGACGCGGATCGACTGGATGCGGTCGAGCACCGAGACCGCGAGTTGGATGTCGCCCTTCACCACGCCGCTGGTCCAGCCGCGCGTGTCGACGTCGGCGCGCGCGCTGCTGGTCGCGAGCGCTCCGGGTTCGGCGACCGCGGCCGGCGGCGCCAGGCTGCTCGCCGGCGCGTCGGTCGCGGAGGGCGCCGACGGCGCGTCGGCGCTCGTCACCTCGACGGCTGGCGGGCCCGGCGGGGGTGCCGTCGCCGCTTCGCCGGGCAATGCCCACAGCACCGCCGCGGCCGTGGCCAAGGCCAGGGCGGCGGCGAGGAGGATGGGTTGCTGGCGTGGCATCCGTGGGCGCCCCGGCGGGGTCGTGGGCACGATAGTCGCGCGCCATCGACGGGCAACGGGCGTCGTTTCATCCCGCCGGCGGCAAGGAACGCACGATCGCGTCGACGACGGCGTCCGGCTCGGCGGTGGCTTCGACCTGCACCCCGTCGGCCAGCGGTTCCCAGGTCGTGAGCTGGCTCGCCAGCAACGACGGCGGGAAGAAGTGCACGCGCTGCCCGAGGCGGCGCGCCAGTTCGGCAGGCGGTACCACGAGGTGCACCCAGCGCAGTCCGGCGACGCCGGCGGCGAGCCGTTCGCGGTAGGCGGCACGCAGCGCCGAACACGCCAGCACGAAGCCGGGGAGCACACGCACGCGGGCGTTCACCGCGGCGAGCCAGGGCGCTCGCGCCGCGTCGTCGAGCGGCTGGCCGCGCGCCATGCGCTCGCGGTTGGCGACGGAGTGCAGGTCGTCGGCATCGACGAACGGCACGCCGAGCCGCGCTGCCAGGCGGCTGCCGATGGTGGTCTTGCCGCAGCCTGCTGGCCCGACCAGGGCGATGCGCACGCCGGTCGTCACTGGCGTTTCGGCGGCGCGGTCTTCGGCGGCGTCTGGTCGAGGGCGCGCAGCACGCGGTCGACGTCGCCGAGGAAACGCCCGAGGCCTTCGACGTCGACCGTGGTCGCCGGCGGCTGCTTGCCGCTCGGATCGAGGCGGCGCGCCTGTTCGTGCTCGCGGGCGCCCTCGTCGGGCAGGTCGTTGCGGTCGAACATCGCCGCCGCCTGCAGCCGCACGTAGAGATTCGTCTCGTGCCGCGCGCACGCCGCGCGCATCGCCGCCAACGCCTCGTCGATGGCGCCGTCGAGTTCGAGCGTGCGGGCACGCGCCACCGCCGCGCGTGGATCCTCGCCGTCGATCGCGCCGAGCACGTCGCGCACCCGCGCGAGCGCCTCGACCCGTTCCTGGCCGCGGGCATGGGCGGCGTAGTCGAGCAGCTGTTCGGCGACGAGCGCGCGCGTGTGCGACGACGGGTCGATCTGGAGCAGCGTGGTGAGGTCCAGTTGCAGCCGGCGCAACGACGCGGCGTCGCCGAGCTGGCGCAGCGCGTCGATGCGGAAGTGCAGGATCTCGGCGGTCGGCGCGCCGCGCAGCCGTTCGGCGGCGTCGAGGTCGTAGACGGCGTCGCCGTAGTGCCGCAGCCGGTGGTGGGCGCGGGCCCGCACGAACCACGCCTGGCCGAAGTCCTGGTCGCGCGCGATCACCGCCGACGCGGCGGCGACCGCGGCCAGCGCGAGGTCGGCGCGCTCGGCGGCGGTGCGGGTGCGGTCGGGGCCCGCGGACTCGGTGGCGGCCAGCGCGAGCGAACGTTCGGCGTCGGCGAGTTCGCGCTGGAGGGCGTCGCGCGCGCGTTCGTGCACGAGGAACAGCCCACCGAGCGTGAGCACCACGACGAGTCCGAGCAGCGAGGCGACCATCGGCCGTCGTGCGCACCAGCGCGCGGCGCGCTGCAGCGGCCCCGGCGTACGCGCGAGCACCCGTTCGCCGCGCAGGAACCGCTCGAGGTCTTCGGCGAGTTCGAGCGCGCTGCCGTAGCGGCGGCTGCCTTCGCGGTCCATCGCCTTGCCGATGATGGCGTCGACTTCGTCGGGCAGGTCGGCGCGCAGATGGCGCGCGGGGCGTGGATCACGCTCGAGCACCGCCTTCAGCACGCTCTGCGCGGTCGGCCCTTCGAACGGCGGCAACCCGGTGACCAGCGCGTAGAGCAGAGCACCCAGCGAGTAGACGTCGGCCAGCGTGCCGGCGGCCTGGGTGCCGCCGAGCACGACTTCGGGCGCCATGTACATCGGCGTGCCGACGATCGCGCCGCTCTCGGTCATCGAGCCGGTGCCGGTCTCGCGGGCGAGGCCGAAGTCGGTGATCGCGATGCGCGGCTCGGCGTCGGGGTCGGCGTCGCCGTCGCGCAGCATCACGTTGCCCGGCTTGACGTCGCGGTGCACGACGCCGCGTTCGTGGGCGAACTGCAGCGCGCGGCCGACCTTCGCCGCGATCGCGCAGGCCTTGTGCACCGGCAGCGGCCCGATGCGCAGCCGTTCTTCGAGCGTGGTGCCGTCGACGAACTCCATCGCGAACCAGTGCAGCCGCCCCTTCGTGCCCTGGTCGAGGAAGCCGACGATGTCGGGGTGGCGAACGCGCGCCATGATCCGGCCTTCGCGCAGGAAGCGCGCCAGCGCGCGCTCGGTCAGCGTCAGGCTCGGCGGCAGCACCTTGAGGGCGACGCGTTGTCCGGTCGCGCGCACGACCGCCTCGTAGACGATGCCCATCGAACCCTTGCCCACTTCGCGGCGGATCTCGAAGTCCGGCAGATCGCGCGCGAGCGAGTCGGGCGCGAACGTGTAGAAGTCGCGCCGCAGGCCGAAGTCGGGATCAGGATCCACGATCGCGCAGCGCCGCCTGGATGCGCACGAGATCGCGCAGCAGGCCGGGCAGGTCGTGCAGCCGGAGCATGTTCGGCCCGTCGCTCGGCGCCTGGTCCGGGTTCTCGTGCACCTCGAGGAACAGGCCGTCGATGCCGCACGCGACCGCCGCGCGCGCTAGGAACGGCACCTTGGTGCGGTCGCCGCCGGTCGACTTGCCGGCTGCGCCTGGCTGCTGCACCGAGTGCGTGGCGTCGAACACCAGCGGCTGGCCGAAAGCGCGCATGGTCGGGAAGCCGGCGAAGTCGACGACCAGCGTGCGGTAGCCGAACGAGGCGCCGCGCTCGGTGATCATCACGTTCTGGTTGCCGCTCGCGAGCACCTTGCCGAGCACGTTGCCGACGTCGTCGGGCGCCAGGAACTGGCCCTTCTTGACGTTGACCGCGCGGCCGGTCGCCGCCGCGGCGAGCAGCAGGTCGGTCTGGCGGCACAGGAACGCCGGGATCTGCAGGCAGTCGACGACTTCGCCGGCCGGCCCACACTGCTGGCGTTCGTGCACGTCGGTGAGCACCGGCACGCCGAGTTCCTTCTTCACGGCGGCGAGGATGGCGAGGCCCTCGTCGATGCCGGGACCACGCACCGCCGCCCCCGACGTGCGGTTGGCCTTGTCGAAGCTGCACTTGAACACCAGCGGCACGCCGGCCTTCTGGCAGATGTCGTGGATCGCGCGGGCGTGGCGCAGGCAGTGGTCGCGGCTCTCGATCACGCACGGCCCGGCGATCAGCGCGAACGGACGCCCGCCGCCGAAGGTCACGTTGCCAACGCGCACCTCGCGGGTGGTGGAACTCGACATCGCGGCGATCCTAGCCGACCGCCAGCGGGTTTGCCCGCCGCGGTCCGAGCGGGTTCATGGCACCAGCACGCGCGCCGCGACGCCGTGCAGCGCCACGTCGACCGGGGCTTCGCCGCCGAAGTCGCCGTCGAGCTGGAACGGGGCCGCGCCCTCGATGCGAAGGCTCGTTGTCGCGCGCAGCAGCAGGTTGCGCCCAGGGCGCAAGCAGCGCAGCACGCCGCGCACGCCGAGCCCGAGCCAGGCGAGCCGCGCCCGCTGGCGGAAGCACAGCACGTGCAGCATGCCGCTGTCGCACGAGATCTCGCGCGGCAGTTTCAGCACGCCGCCGTAGTCGCGCACACGCGTCACCAGCACCGACGACAGCCCGTCGATCACTTCGCCGTCGGCGAACGTGGCGCGCAGCGTGAACTGCGGCCACTGCCACAGCGTGTGCAGGATCGGCCCGGCCCACTTCCTCTTGCCGAGCGTGCCGCTGCGGGTCGTGTGCAGTCGATGCACGACGGCGCCGTCGACGCCGACGCCGCAGAACAACAGGAAGCGCCGCGCGCCGGCCAGGCCGATCGCGAGCGAGCGCGTCCTGCCGGCGGCGACCACCGCGGCGACCCGGGCGACCGTCCGCGGCAGCGCCAGTTCGACCGACAGCACGTTCGCGGTGCCGAGCGGCAGCACGCCGAGCGGTCGGCTCGGGTCGGGCATGCCGTTCAGCACTTCGTTGACGGTGCCGTCGCCGCCGACCGCGATCAGGGCGTCCCAGGGTTCCGCACCCGCCGCGCGCGCCCGCGCCTCGGCGTCGCCGGCGGCGGTCGTCGTGTAGCACTCCGCGCGCAGGCCCCGCGCGACCAGGGCCTGCGCCAGCTCCGGGCCGAGCCGCGCGCCCTTGCCGCCGCCGGAGATCGGATTGCAGATCACCAGGGCCGATCGGATCGACGAAGGGTTGCCGTTCACGTGCTGGGCGCGGCACCATAGCCGCGCATGCCGTCGCTGCGCATCCTCGTCACCGGCGCCACGGGCTTCCTCGGCGGGCCCGTGGTCGCGGCGGTGCGCGCCGCCGGCCACGTCGCCTGCACGACGGCGCGGAGCGGCGGCGATGCGGCCGTCGATCTCACCGCGCCGGGCATGGTCGATGCCGTGTGCCAGGCGCTGCGGCCCGACGTCGTCGTGCACCTGGCGGCGATGAGTTCCATCGCGGCGTGCGAACGCGAGCCCGAGCGCGCCCACGTCGTGAACGCCCTGCTGCCCGAACGGCTCGCCGAACGGTTCGGCGCGCGGCTGCTCACCGTGTCGACCGACCTGGTGTTCGACGGCGCGCGCGCACCCTACGCCGCGACGTCGCCGCCCGCGCCGAAGTCGGTCTACGGCGCGACCAAGGCCGAGGGCGAGGAGCGGGTCCGTGCGCACGGCGGGCGCGTCGTGCGGGTGCCGCTGCTGTTCGGTCAGGATGCGCGTGGACGCGGCGCTTCGGCGTCGCTGCGGCAGGCGCTGTCGGGCAGTGCGCCGGTCGTGTTGTTCCCGAACGAGTACCGCACGCCGCTGCACGCGGCGGATGTCGCGCGCGCGCTCACAGCACTCGTCGTCGACCCGGATGGCCCGGGGCTGCTGCATCTCGCCGGGCCCGAACGCGTGTCGCGCTGGCAGTTTGGTCTGCGGTTCTGCGCCGCGCACGGCTTGCCGGTCAGCCGCCTCGTCGCCGCCGACTGCGCCGATCCGCTGCGGCCGCGCGACGTGTCGCTCGTGGGCGAGTGGCAGGCGGGCCGTTCGCTCGACGCGATGCTCGCCGACTGCTGATCCGGCGGGAGCGCAGGGGCACTTCGGAAGCGACCGGGCTGGCACCTAGCCCATGCGCGAAGAACTCCGATGCAGCGATCCAACGACATCGTCGTCCGCCGCGAACCCGGTGTGCCGAGCGCTATGGACTCGGCTCCAGACTGAGTTATTGTCCTGGTGGCCCGTGTACGCAGGGAGCAGGGAGATGACGCTGAAAACAGGAGAATCAAAGTGCCGATTCGATTAGTCCGAGCGATTGTTGGGCTTCTAGCCTGCGCGACGGTGCTCACGGCGCATTCATGTGCGGTTCAGGATGCCGCAAGGCTGCGCCGCGACGAGTCGTTCTTGCAGACGCTAAAAGTCGCAACAGCGCTCAGCTTGCTTCTGGAGGGCAAGCAGCATGTGCTGGGAGCTCACGAGGACTCCATGTGGACGTGGGTGCTTTGCTCAATGGGGCAAAGCGCGACAAGGAGGGGCGAGAAGATTCTGTTGCGATCGAATGGTGGAGAGTTCGAGTGCGATGTGGAAGAGTTGCTGCGACTGGCGTGGTCACTTGAGCGCGTTGTGTTCGATGGGAGTCGACCTGCCGTCGTCCATGCGTGGGTTGGCATGCGTGCGATTGCGAAGTACCGATGTGCCAATGGTGAGCTTCCGGATCGCGACAGGATGAAACCCGCAGTCGAGCTGTTGTGGAATGGGATGACGAACTGGTCGCCGGACCCTATGACATGGGATATCGATCGGGAAGCGTGTACCCTCAACATGCGCACGAGAAGTGTGATTCTGCAAGTGTGGCTCCCTTAGCTGGTCTGCCTGCCCGGAGTGCATTGGGGCCCCACTTGCATGAGTGCAGTGCACATCCACCGAGCAGTGGCATGCAGACTGTCTGACGGTGGAACGCGCCACCGCGAGCGCGCGGCGCGGTTGCCGCTGCTGTTCGGTCCGGATGCGCATGGCCGCGGCGCTTCGGCGTCGCTGCGCAGCGCACTCGCGGGCGGTGCTCCGGTCGTGCTGTTCCCGAACGAGTACCGCACGCCGCTGCACGCGATGGATGCCGCGCAAGCGCTCGTAGCACTCGTCGTCGACCCAGACGGTCCGGGGCTGCTGCATCTGCCCGGGCCCGAACGCGTGTCGCGCTGGCAGTTCGGTCTCCGGTTCTGCGCCGCGCACGGCTTGCCGGTCGCGCGGCTCGTCGCCGCCGACTGCGCCGATCCGTTGCGGCCGCGCGACGTGTCGCTCGTGGGGGAGTGGCAGGCGGGCCGTTCGCTCGACGCGATGCTCGGTGACTGCTGATCCGGCGGGAGCGCAGGCGGTGCTTCGGAAGCGACCGGGAAGCGGGTCGGCGCAGAGGCGACTGGCGCGATGGGTTACCGTAGGCGGTGGCGAAACAACGGAGCGTGCGAACGTGTCAGACCAGAGAGCGATCAGCAACCGGTGGGCTACACGGCGCTGGGGCAGCGCGTTGCGCAACACGTTCCTCTCGTGCCAGGCGGCCTGCTCCGCTGCGCCGACGGCTCCGAATTGGGAGTGGTGGCGTGCCAAGCTTGGGCGTGACTGGTCCGCCGCGCGGACCTTGGCAAGGTCGACGATGCCCATGGCTAGTTCTGCCGCGGGCGCTGTTGCGCCGGATCACCCGCTGGACCGCCATCTGTCTTGGGCGCACCTGTGGTGGGGGGCCGGGAAGTTGGACGGCGCAGTCCTTCAGGATGCGCGAGGGCACGCGTTCCGAGTGCGTGCCGATGACGATGGCTGCATTTGGCTGTGGGGCAGCGGCCCGGATGCCGCATGGGAGACGGCGGACGACGAGATCGGCTTCTTCACCGAGACTCTGGAAGCACTGGGGCGAATGATGCGTGTCGTCGGCGCAAAGGAGTACTGGCAGGCCGTGGGCGACCTGGTGCGCACGCCTGAGGGCCGGCAGTAACTCCGGCACGTCGGCCGAGTGGCTCGTTCGCGGGGCGCGATCAACCGCGACGCCGGTTGCGTGGCGGACCCCCGGCACCCTGCCCACGCGAGGCCCGTTCGTACTCCGGCAACTCGAACGCCGCCGGCGGCAGCGCTGCGAGCGCTTGCTCCAGGTCGCGCAGCAACCGCTCGTCCTTCGCATCGAGGGCGCGGCCGCGCAGCATCTCGGCGGTCTGCATCGTCGTGACGCCGAGCCCGTCGGTTGCCGAGGCCGCGGCTGGTGCCGCCGCGAACGAACGCTGCAGCGCCGCGAAGCACCCCGCGAGATCGCCAGCGCCGAGCCGTAGCCGCGCGAGCCCCCCGTGCGCAACCGCGACGTAGTGACGACCGTCGGTGGCGCCGGTTGCCTGCTCGTAGGCCGCGAAGTGGGCGAGGCCCCGTTCGTACGCCGCCGCGGCCGGCTCGGGCGTGTTCTTGCGGCGGTGCGCTTCGGCGGCGACCAGCGACGCGTAGCCGGCGAACCACGGCATCGTGTTCGGGGCACCCTCGGCTGCCAGGCGCCGCGTGTACTCGGCCTCGAGCGCGTCGGGGCCACCCTGCGCGAGGCAACGCGCGCGCAGCCGTTCGTGCAGCAGTGCGGACTCGGGGAAGCGCAGCAGCCCGCGGTTCAGCACCGCATCGAGCTCGGGCGCGCCGAAGAACTGCAGGAAGTCGTAGTGGTGCGCGACATGGCGGTCGGCGCCGAGCGGGTGCTGCGCCAGCAGGCCGTAGGCCGTGTGCACGTCGTTCATCCACGCCGGGTCCCACTCGGTCTTCTTGCGCGTCGCGTCGACGATCGCTTCCTGCCGCGCTTCCGCGAACAGGGCGAGCAGTTCGGCGGCGAGCCGGCTCTCCGCTTCGGGCGGCAGCGTCGGCGCCGCCGCGATCGCACGTTCGTAGGCGACGTCCGTGCTGCCGCGCTGGAACGCGATCACCGCCTGCAGGGCCGCTGGCCGCCAGCCCGACGCCCCGAGTTTCACCGCTTCGTCGGCGTTGCGCTGCGCATCGTCGAGCAGGAGTCGTCGTTGCTGCTGCGCCAGGCGGGCGCCGCCGCGCGTCGCACCCGCCGTCGCTTCGAGCGCCTGCAGCAGGCTGGACTCGGCGACGTCGAGACGGGCTGCGGGATCATCGGGGCGCTGCCGCAGCGCCTGGTCGCGTGCGGCGGCCTGGGCCGCGCGGTCGACTTCGGCGGCGGCGGCGGCGTAGCTCTGGCCGGACATCGTCTGCTGCCACTTGCTCGCGTCGATCGACGCGGCGTTGCCGGCGAGGCCGGTGTGCGCGGCGGCGAGGCTCTGGGCGCGCACCGACGACTTCGCGAAGCGCCGCAACGACTCGGCGAGCGCGCGGCGTTCTTCGGCGGCCATCGGTGCCTGCAGCGTGTCGGCGATCAGGTCGACGGTGCCTTCCCCGCCCGCGGCCAGCATGCCGGCCCGCGCTTGCTTCGCGAGGTCGGGGTCGAGGCTCCACGCGGCGAGGCGCAGCAGTTCGACCGGCGCGTTCTTGCCTTCGCCGACCGCGAACTGCAGCAGGGCGCGCCGCTGCTGGGCGTCGGCGGTCGCGAACATGCGTTCGATCTCTTCACGATCCTCGCTGTCGGGGCTGGCGACCTTCTCGCGCAGCGAACGGTCGCCCTTGACCACCGGCGGGGCCTGGATCGCGCGCTTGCTGATGCCGTCGCGCAGCGTGTCGAACACCGACTGCGTGTCCCACGTGTAGAACACGTCGTAGACCTCGCTGCCGTCGAGCTCGACCATGATGTGACGCGGCGAGATGCGCTTGCCGTCGAGGAACTTCTCGTAGACCAGCGGTTCGAGCGCCATGTGCTCGCCGCAGGTGACGCCGCCAAGGCGCGGGCAGGGAATGCGGCGGCCCTGGTCGTCGTAGTCGCGCGGGTTGTGGCGGTAGACCGACGCGATCACGCACACGTACGGCTCCCAGAGCTTCGCGATCTCGGGGTCGCGGTAGCGCACGCCGGCGTAGTGCTCGCTGGCGATCTCGCCGTCCATGTTGACGCAGACGAGGATCGGCTTCTTGGTCTGCTGCGAGACCGCGACCGCGTCGTCCCAGGTGCGCTGCCAGCGGATCGCGACCGGCTTGGCCCAGTCCTCGGCCGTCGGCGCGTACCACATCTGCTCCGGCACGAGACCCTGGGGCCGCGGCACGCCTTCTTGCGCGGCGGCGAGGACCGACGACACGAACGACAATGCGGCGTAGAACGGCAGGCACAACGATCGCATCGGCGCAGGATAGCAGACGCCCCGGACCGCCCGTGTCGCGCGTTCGTCGCGCGCGGCGTCGGCGTCAGGGCGTCTGGCCGCGCAGCGCGTCGCGCGCGTCGCCGCGAGCGCGCACGACGCGCGCCGCGCCGGCATCGACCATCACCTCGGCGGGTGTGGGGTGGCCGAGGAAACTGTGCGGGCTGTACGACAGTCCGTAGGCCCCGGCGTTCAGGAACGCGACGGCGTCGCCGACCGCGAGCGGGCCGAGCGGGGCCTGGTCGGCGAACTGGTCCTGCGGCGTGCACAGAGGTCCGCCGATCGTGACCGGTTCGCCGGTGCGCCGCGCCGCGTCGACGGCGAGGGCGAGCGGCAGGCGGCGCAGCAGTGAACCCTGGCCGGTGGCCGCGGCGTGGTGGTGGAGGCCGCCGTCGAGCACTGCGTGGCGTTCGCGGCCGCTGGTCTTGCTGCGCACGACGGTCGCCAGGTAGACGCCTGCGGGCGCGGCGAGGTAGCGACCGAGTTCGACGAACCAGCGGCGCGGGCCGGGCAGCGTCGGCAGCAGGCGTCGCACACCGGCCGCGGCACTGGCGAGGTCGAACGTGCCGTCGCCGCAGAATGCCGCGACGCCAAACCCTCCGCCGAGGTCGATCTCGGGCAACGCCACCGCGAGGTCGCGTTCCCAGCGCGCGACGGCAGCGACGACGCGTTCGGCGTGCGCGACGAAGGCGGCGGCGTCGAAGAGCTGCGTGCCGGCGTACGCGTGCACGCCGACGAGGCGCAGCGCGGGCTCCGTGGCGATCGTGCGCAGCACCGCGGGCACCTGCTCCTCGTCGATGCCGAACCGGCTGCTGCCGCCGCCCATGCGCAGCCGCGAACCGGCGAGTTCGCCTGCGAAGTTGATGCGGACCGCGACGCTCGCGACGGTGCTGCGGGCGCGGGCCGCCGCGGCGAGGGCACGCGCTTCGTCGAGCGACTCGACGTGCACGACGCCGAGGCCCGCAGCGAGTGCTGCAGCGAGTTCGGCGTCGGTCTTGCCGGGACCGGCGAAGCGCAGGGCCGCGGCCTCGTGGCCGGCGGCGAGTGCCACGTGCAGTTCGCCGAGCGACGCGATCTCGGCGCCGGCTCCCGCGAGGCGCAGCACGCGCGTCACGGCGATCGACGGGTTGGCCTTCACCGACCAGAGGATCGTCGCGTCGGCGCCGAACGCCTGCTGCACGGTGTGCAGGCGCGCGCGCAGAACCGCGGCGTCGAAGACGTAGAGCGGGCTGCCGAAGCGCGCGAGCAGTTCGCGCGCGGGGATGCCGCCGATCGCGAGCGACGTCGATGGAGCAACGCCGAGTTGGCGCAGTGCGGCTTCGATCGCGGGATCGAGGCTCGCCGTCACGGCGCCCCCGATCCGGCGAGGTGGCGGCGCACGATTGCCTGCGCGGACTCGAGCGTCGGCGGCGAGCCGGCGGCGCGCAGTTCGTCGGCGGTGCGCAGGAACAGGCGGAGTGCGGTGCGCAGGACGTGGTCGCGGTGGCTGCGCACCCAGGTCTGCACGCGCTCGACGTCGGCGGTGGTCGCGGGTCCCGTGTCGCCGGCCGCGAGGGCCACGGTCGCGACTTCGACGAAGGTGCGCAGCAGCCACTCGCCGTCGCGCACCCGCTGCGGCTCGACGATGCAGCGAGCGACGAGGCCGCCGAGGACCTTCTTCTCGAGGTCGTCGCACGCCGCAAGGCAGGTGCGCAGGTCCACGTCGTCCGGCAGCGGCATGGCCCTGGCATATCCGGCGTCGCGCGCGAATGCAGCGCCCTCGTGGCTTGCCGCCGCCACGGCGAGCCGTAGCGTTGCCTGCCGAATGGCGCGTCCTCCGTCGCGTGCGGTGTGTGAGCGGTTGCTGGACCGGGCGCGCGAGGTGCGCAAGCGGGCCTACGCACCGGGGTCGCGCTTCCGCGTCGGTGCGGCGGTGCGCACGGCGAGCGGGCGCGTGTTCGTCGGCTGCAACGTCGAGAACGCGAGCTTCGGGCTGACGATCTGTGCCGAGCGCGCGGCAGTGTGCGCAGCCGTGGCGGCGGGGGAGCGGGTGATCACCACGGTCGCGGTCGTGGCGGGGCGCGCTGGGGCGGTGTCGCCGTGCGGAGCGTGCCGGCAGGTGCTCGCCGAGTTCGCGCTGAAGGGTGGGGCGCTGTGGGTGGTGACGGCAGGTGCGCGGGGTTCTGCGAAGGTCGTCGCACTGCACGACCTGCTGCCGGCGGCGTTCACGTTCGAGGACGTGGTGCGCGGGCGTGGGTGAGACGGGGTCGGGCGTCGACAGACGCTCGCTTGCCCGGCACGATCCCGAGGCCATGCCCGCCGCCACGAGCCCGACCGAGTTCCGCGTGCCGCCCGTCGACGCGGTCGCGCTCGAGACCCGCGCCGCCGACCTCGGCACCCGCTCGATCAAGAAGGCCGCCAAGGTCCAGGGCCTCAAGCTCGCCGTCGCGATGATGGACCTGACCACGCTCGAGGGCATGGACTCGCCGGGCAAGGTCATCCAGCTCTGCAACAAGGCCCGCACCCCGCACCCGTCGCGCCCCGACGTCGGCCCGTGCGCCGCGGTCTGCGTCTACCCCGACCTCGTGCCGATCGCGGTCGAGGCTTTGCGCGGCAGCACCGTGCAGGTCGCTGCCGTCGCCACCGGCTTCCCTTCCGGCCGCACCGACCGCCAGACCAAGCTGCGCGAGGTCGAGCTCGCCGTCGCGGCGGGCGCCACCGAGATCGACATGGTGATCGACCGCGGCGCGTTCCTCGCCGGTCGGTACGGCCAGGTGTTCGACGAGATCTGTGCGGTGAAGGCGGCCTGCGGACCGGCGCACCTCAAGGTCATCCTCGAGACCGGCGAACTGAAGACCTACGACAACATCCGCCGCGCCTGCCGCATCGCCTTGTTGGCGGGCGGCGACTTCCTCAAGACCAGCACCGGCAAGGTGACGCCGGCGAGCACGCTGCCGGTGGTGCTGCTGCTGCTCGAAGCGGCGCGCGACTGGTTCCTGGAGACGGGCCGCATGGTCGGCGTGAAGGCGGCGGGCGGCATCCGCACCGGCAAGGACGCGTTGAAGTACCTGGTGCTCGTCGCCGAGACCTGCGGCGATCGCTGGATGAGCCCGCAGTGGTTCCGCTTCGGCGCCAGTTCGCTGCTGACCGACGTGCTGATGCAGCTCGAGAAGGAACGCACCGGCCGCTACCAGCGTGCCACCGACTTCAGCGCCGACTGACGAAAGGCAACCCCATGGCGAAGACCAAGAGCGACGAGCCGAAGACCGGCGAGACGACCGGCGACCGCACCCTGACGTTCGGCGGCGTGTGGGCGTACGCACCGGCCCCCGAGAGCACCGACCACTTCACGATCGCGCCGCGGCATGAGTTGTTCGTCGGCGGCGAGTTCAGGAAGCCGAAGACCGGCGAGTACTTCGCGACGATCAACCCGGCGACCGAGGCGGTGCTGAGCGAAGTGGCCCTGGCGGGGGAGAAGGACGTCGACGCCGCGGTCCAGGCGGCAACCAAGGCGTTCCCGGCCTGGCGCAAACTCAGCGGCGAGGACCGCGCGCGCTACCTGTTCCGCATCGCCCGCATCCTGCTCGAACGTGCGCGCGAGTTCGCGTGCCTCGAGACGCTCGACAACGGCAAGCCGATCAAGGAAACGCGCGACGTCGACGTGCCGCTCGCGGCGCAGCACTTCTTCTACCACGCCGGTTGGGCCGACAAGCTCGACCTGCTGTTCCCGGGCGAGCGCCCCGAACCGCTCGGCGTGATCGGCCAGGTGATCCCGTGGAACTTCCCGCTGCTGATGGCGGCGTGGAAGATCGCGCCCGCACTCGCGGCCGGGAACACCGTCGTGCTCAAGCCCGCCGAGACCTCGCCGCTGACCGCGCTGCGGTTGTGCGAAGTGTTCCAGCAGGCGGGGCTGCCGCCCGGCGTGGTGAACGTCATCACCGGCGACGGCAAGACCGGCCAGGCGCTCGTGCGGCATCCGGGGCTCGCGAAGGTCGCGTTCACCGGCAGCACCGAGGTCGGCAAGGAGATCCAGCGCGCCGTCGCGGGACAGGGCGTCGAGTTGACGCTCGAACTCGGCGGCAAGGCGGCGCACCTCGTGTTCGAGGACGCTGCGATCGACCAGGCGGTCGAAGGCGTCGTGCGCGGCATCTTCTTCAACCAGGGCCACGTCTGCTGCGCGGGCTCGCGCCTCTTGGTGCAGGAGAGTGTGCACGACCTGCTGGTCGGCAAGCTGAAGACGCGCATGGGCCGCATCCGCGTCGGCGATCCGATGGACAAGAACACCGACATGGGCGCGATCCACAGTGCGCCGCAGCTCGCGCGCATCCGCGAACTGGTCGGCGACGGCGTGCAGAGCGGCTGCGAACTCTGGCAGCCCACGTGCACGCTGCCGCCGAAGGGCTACTGGTTTGCGCCGGCGGTGTTCACCGGCGTGTCGATGTCGCACCGCATCGCGCGCGAGGAGATCTTCGGCCCGGTGCTCGCGGTGACGACGTTCCGCACGCCCGAAGAGGCCGTCGAGAAGGCGAACAACACCGCCTACGGTCTGTCGGCCGGCATCTGGACCGACAAGGGGGCGCGCATCCTGTGGCTCGCCGAACGCATGAAGGCGGGCGTGGTGTGGAACAACACCTTCAACCGCTTCGACGCCGCGAGTCCGTTCGGCGGCTTCAAGGAGTCGGGCTTCGGTCGCGAGGGTGGTCGTCAGGGCCTGCGCGCCTACGTGCGGCTCGCGGGCGGGCTCGGGGCCGGCTGAACGTGGTGGGGCGATGAAGGGCCGCCGCGGCGCGAGCGACGCGCTGCTGCCGCCGCCGCTCGGCGGCATCGTCGTCGACGGCAGCAACGTCGTGGCGTCGAGCAAGGCACGGCCGCTCGAGCGCCTCGACCTCGTCACCGCCTGGTGCAGCACCTGGCGTCCCGACCTGCCGGTGCAGGTGTTCCTCGACCTCGCCACCGCGCAGCGTTGCCCGCTCGCCGTGCAGACCGTGCTGCGCGCGCGTTGCGCCGACGTCACGCCGGGCCGGCCGCGCTACGCCGTCGTGCCGCGCGAGCAGTTCGCCGACGAACTGGTGCTGCGGCACGCGCGGGCGCACGCGGCCCTCGTGGTGTCGAACGATCGTTTCTTCGACTGGGACGACCTGCGCGCGAACGTGACCACCGTGCAGTTCACGCTCGCTGGCGACGAACTGGCGGTGTTCGAGGAAGCGACGTGGTTCCGGTCGCCGGGCACCGCGGTGCGCGTGCCGATGGCAGTGCTGCGCGAACTCGGCAGGAGGTCGTAGCCCGCGTCGCCGGCATCCGCGCGACGCGAGTCGATGTCGCGCGAAGCGCCGTCAACGAGCCGCGATCGGCCCGCGGTAACCACGGCAGACGTAGATGTCCGCGTCGAACACCTCGATGCCCAGGCGCCGCACCGCCACATGCTCAGCGAGTGCCACACTCTCGAAGTGTGGCATGACACGCGGCAGCACCGCCTCGCGCAGGTGCGCCCGCGGCAGCACGAACAATGCGTCCTGGCCGATGCGATGCCCAGGCGAGGCCCAGTGGTCGAACTGCAAGGCGCTCTGTCCGAACACGTTCTGCGCCAGCGTCGGCTCGAAGTCGACGCTCGATGCTCCGGGGTGCTCGGCGGGGTTCTCGCCGCGGCGCAGGACGAGCAGGTTGCGCGCCAACTGGGCTGCGTCGCGGTAGTCGGCGGCGAAGTAGAAGAAGTTGCCTTCGACGCCATCCACCGGGTCGAGCCGGTCCTCCCAGGCCTCGGCGCGCGCTGCGATTTCCTCCCAGCCCGTCCACGACGTGCCAGCCCGAGCTGGCAGCAGCGTCAGCACCGGGGCGATCACGGCCGTGATCGGAACCAGCAGGAAACTCCAGGTGGCGGCGCGGGCTACCTTGGGTTGCACGCTCGCGATGCCGCGTTCGCACCACCAGACGATGGCGCCGAGGGTGAGCGGGACGATGGCGGGGGCGAGCCAGTTGAGCTTCACCTGGATGAACAGCGAGTTGGCGAGGAACCACGCTGGCAGCGGTACGCCGAACGCGAGCACGAACCGCGCGCGGGGATCGCCACGCCAACGCCGCACGAGCCAGAAGACGGCGGCCACCATGGCGATGGCGAGCACGGGGTGCACGACGAGGAACTGCTCGCCGGCGAACTCGGCGAGCCAATGCACGCCGAGGTGTCCCTTCGCGTAGCGGCCCGTCGTCTGGAAGCCGAACGACTCGAAGTCGTGGTGCAGATTCCAGGCCACGACCGGGAGGAACACCACCGCGGCGATCATCACGGCCAACCACGGCTTGGGCGTGCGCAACTGGCGGCGCAGGGGTGCGTCGGCGAGCAGCAGCGCCATGCCGCCGATCGCGAGGAACGCGGCGGAGTACTTCGCCAACAGCGCCGCGCCCGCGGCGATGCCGGCGACGACCCACCAGCCGAACGCGCCGCTCCGCGCGCGCCACAGGGCCACCATGACCGCTGTCCAACAGCACACGAGCGGTGCGTCGGGGTTGGCGAGGAAGTGCGTCATCGCCAGGATCGGCGACGCGAGGCTGGCGAGGATCCAGAGATTCTGGCCCTTCCGGCCGAGGCCGAACTCGCGCGCCAGCAGCATGCCGAGCGCCGTCGTGCCCAGGCCCCATGCCCAGGTCGCTGCGCGCACGCCGATCGTGCAGTCGCCGAATGCATGCGTGCCGAGCCAGATCGACCAGGCGACGAGCGGGGGGTGGTCGAAGTACGAGAAGTCCGGGTGCTGCGCGTAGAGCCAGTAGTAGGCCTCCTGCGAGAACACGGGCAGCACGGCGCACAGCCAAGCGGAGAAGGCCGCGACCAACAGGAAGAGCACCCGCGGTTGCACGTCGAGCAGGCGTATCATCGTTGGTTGCATGCAAAGCCCTGGCCACCCGAAGCGCCTGCGCTGCGCAGCCCCGGCTGCGCCGGGGCGCGTAGAATCTACACGCTGCGTGTAGGAACTACCGGCACGAGAGACTTCTCGCGGTCAGCGGCTGACGTGGACCGGCCGTGCTAGGGCGAAGCCGATCGCCGCCAGCACGCCGAGCCCCCCGCACGACCACCACAGCGCACCTGCGCCGAGCCGTTCGTAGGCGACGCCGCCGAGGATCGGGGCGAGCACGAGTGCGAGGCAGAAGTTCATCCCGTAGGCGCCGTTGTAGGCGCCGCGCGCATGGGCGGGGGCGTGGTCGTTGACGTAGGCGCCGAGCATCGGCATCTGCAGCACTTCGCCGAACGCGACGACGGCCATCGCCAGCACGATCGCCGCAGCACCCCACGGCAGCAGCAGGCACAGGTAGCCGAGTCCGACCATTGCCGAGCCGATCGCCATGACCGGCAACGCCCGGCGCCCGCGCAGCAGGTGCATGGTCGCCATCTCGAACAGCGTGATGACGATCGGATTGATCGCCAGGAACAAGCCGATCGCGACGCGGTCGAAGCCCTGGTCCTCGAACACCCGCGAGCCGGTCGTGAAGTACTGCATGAACGCCAGCATCACGACCAGGTTGGCGGCCATCAGCCACAGGAAGTGGCGGTCGCGGAACGGCAGCGTCCAGGCGAACGGTTCGCGCGGCGGCACGGCGGGCCGCCAGTTCCAGAACCGCGTCGCCAGGAACCCGGCGGCGAGCAGGCACGTGCACCCGTCGGCGACGAACATCCAGCGGAAGTCGACCGCGGTCAGCACGCCACCGAGCGTCGGGCCGCAGGCCCAGCCGAGATTGAGGGCGAGGCGGTTCAGGGTCAGCGCCTTGCGCCGCAGTTCGGGCGGGGCACTGATCGCGACGGCGGTGATGCTGCCGGGGCGGAACGCGTCGTTGAGCACGCCGAGCACGAACACGCCGCCGAACAGCAGCGCCGCCTCGCGCATCGGGATCATCGCCAGCATCCACAGGCCAGCGCCCGCCAGCGACCAGACCTGCGAGCGCACCGGGCCGATGCGGTCGGCGAGCCAACCGCCGAGCCAGCTGCCGGTGAAGGCGCCGAGCCCATAGACGCTGAGCAGCACGCCGGCCCATTCGGCGTCGAAGCCGAACTCGTTCTTCGCGTAGAGGCCGAGGAACGGCACGACCATCGCGCCGCAGCGGTTCAGGAACGCCGCGGTGCAGAGCAGCCAGGTGACCGCGGGCAGGCCCGCGAAGGCGTCGCGGTAGAGCGTGACGACGGCGCGCACGGCGGCGTCAGCCGCGCCGCAGCGCCTGCGTCGGCGTCATGCGCGCCGCCCGCCACGCCGGGAACAGTCCGCCGACGAGCCCGAGCACCGCGGCGAACGTGATCGCCTGCGCCAGCACGGGAAGGGTCGTGCGGAACGCGAACGTCACTTCGGAGAACGTCTGGTTCATGGTGCCGGTCTCGGCACCCTGGAACGGCAGCACCAGCAGGCAGCCGAACGCACCGCCGAGCAGGCCGAGCAGCACCGCTTCGCCGACGAACGACGCGAAGATCGCCCACGGTCGATAGCCGATGGCCTTCAGGATGCCGATCTCGTGCGTGCGGGCGCCGATCGTGCCGAGCATCGAGTTGGTGCCGGTGAAGATCGCGCCGATGCCCATGATGATCGCGAGGAACCCGCCGAGCAGCTGGAAGCGCCCGGAGAGTTCGCCGGTCTGGCTCGCGAGGTAGGTCCGTTCGGTCTCGACGCGCGGCTGCACGCGCAGGTCGGCGTCGTAGCGCGCCTGCACGGCAGCGAGGTCGGTGCCGGCTCGGACCTTGGCGATCACGCGGCTGCGCACGGGCCGTTGCAGCGCCTGGGACAACCGTTCGAGGTCGCCCCAGATCTCGCTGCGGTAGCCGCCCTTGCCGGCGAAGGTCCCGACGATGCGGAACGTCACGGTGTTGATGCGCAGCGTGTCGCCGACATGGCAGTTGGCGATCCGGTCGAGCAGGCCTTCGCCGACCAGCAACTCGTCGCTGCCCGGCTGGAACGGCGCGCCGTCGACGATGCGCACGTCGTCGCCGTGGATCGCGAACGTCATCGGTTGCACGCCGCGGATCGCGACGTTGGTCTCGCCGCCGTCGAACTTGCGCAGGCGCACCGCGAGGAACACCTCGGCGCTGGCGAGCGGCTGGCCGTCGGGGCCACGTTCGACCTCGGGCACCTCCTTGGCCAGGATGTCGCACTGCTCGCGCGTCAGGCCGGACTCGCCTTCGGAGGTGGCACCCTTGCGCAAGAACACGGCGACGTCTTCGCGGCCGCGCTCCTGGAACAGCGTCGCGAAGCCCTGCTGCAGCGACAGCATGCCGGCGAGCACGGCGACCGTGGCGCCGATCGCGCAGATCGTCAGCGCGGTGGCGGTGGCGCGCACGAACAGGCTGCGCAGGTTGTAGCGGAACGGGACGAAGGCCATCAGCCGACCTCCCGCAGGGCGTCGACGGTGGTGAGTCGCGCCGCGCGCAGACCCGGCAGGATGCCGGCGATCATGCCGACGCCGAGTGCCACCATGGCCCCGAGCAAGGCGGTGTCGCGGTCGAAGCCGAACCCGGGCAGGAAGGCCGCGGTCATCATCGCGAACGGCGCCTCGGCGAGGAGGCCGAGCAGCAGGCCGAGTGCGGCGCCGATCGCGCAGAGCGCCAGCGACTCGGCGAGCAGCAGCAGGCCCGCCGTTCGGTCGGTGAAGCCGAGCGCCTTCATGATGCCGAGGTCGCGCGTGCGTTCGCGTCCGGCCATCAGCATCGTGTTGAGCACGGCGAAGAAGATCGCGAACAGCACCGCGCCGCCGATCAGTCGCAGCAGCGTCGGCACGTCGCCGAGCATCGAGATGAACTGGCGGTTGAACTCGGCCTCCGTGGTCGTCTGCACGCGCTGGGGGCCGTTCTCGAACAGCGCGTCGGCGGCCTGCTGGACGGTGAGAGGGTCGGTGCCCGGCGTCACGCGCAGCATGTAGACGCCGACGCCCTCGGGGCCGGTGGCGCCACCCTGCTCGACCGACTCGCGCAGGTAGTCGTAATGGAAGTAGAGCGAGATCTTGTCGACCGCCGCGGACGTGCTGGTGTAGATCGCGCGCACCGTGAACTCCCACGGCCGACCGTCGGTGCGTTGGAAGATGGTGCCGGTGATCGGCACCGTCTGACCGACCTTCCAGCCGTACTTCGTCGCGGTGTCGCTGCCGACCATGCAGGCGGTGCGTTCCTTCTGGAAGGCGGCGTAGTCGCCGTCGACGACGGTCATCTCGGGATAACTGACGAGGAACGTCTCCGGGTCGATGCCGAACTGCGGGAAGAAGCCGCCCTTGTCCTGTTCGTAGCGACCGCCGAACCACTGCCACTTGCAGATCGCGTCGATGCCGGGGATCGACGCGAGCTTCTGCTGGTAGGCGAGCGGCAGGTCGACGAACAGGCTGACGGCGGACTGCACGAGCAGGCGGTTGGCGGCGGCGGCGTCGAGTGTGCGCGACAAGCCGCTGGTCACGGCCTGCAGCATGCAGACCAGGAACACGGCGACGGCGACGGCGCCGACGGTCAGCAGCGAACGCACCGGGTGTCCGAGCACGTTGCGCCAGAGCAGTTGCCAGGGCATGGCTCAGCTCCTCTTCGCCGCGGCGCGGTTGTCGTCGATGCGGCCGAGCTTGCCCTTGTCGAGGTGGATCACCTGGTCGGCGTAGGTCGCGGCCTGCGGGTCGTGGGTGACCATCAGGATCGTCTTCTTCAACTCGCGGTTGAGCCGCTGCAGCAGGTCGAGCACCGTGCCGGCGGTGGTCCGATCGAGGTCGCCGGTCGGCTCGTCGGCGAGCAGCACTTCGGGGTCGCTGGCGATCGCGCGCGCGATCGCCACGCGCTGCTCCTGGCCGCCCGACAGCTCGCGCGGCTTGTGGTCCATGCGGTCGCTCAGGCCGACCAGTTCGAGCGCGCGTTCGGCCTGCGCCCGGCGCTCCGCCTTCGACAGCGGCGCCAGCAGCAGCGGCAGTTCGACGTTCTCGCGCGCGGTCAGCACCGGCAGCAGGTTGAAGCCCTGGAACACGAAGCCGACGTTGCGCGCGCGCCACGCCGCCAGCTGGCTGCCGTCGAGCGTGCCGAGGTCGGTGTCGCCGACGATCACCTCGCCGGCGTCGGCGGTGTCGAGTCCACCGACCAGGTTCAGCAACGTGGTCTTGCCGGAGCCGGACGGACCCATCAGCGCGTAGAACGTGCCGCCCTGCATCTGCAGGTCGAGTTCGTCGAGCACGCGCAGCGACTCGCCGGCGCGCGTGTAGGTCTTGGTGACGGAACGCAGGATGATGGCGGAGGCCATGGAGTTGAGTGGGTCGAGGGTGGCCAGCGAAGACGTCAGTCGGTCTGCACGCGCACGCGGTCGCCGTCGCGCAACGACGTCGGCGGGTCGAGCACGAGGCGTTGGCCGGCTTGCAGGCCGGCCTCGATCACGACGCGACCGCTGCGCCGTTCGCCGGTCGTGAGCTGCTGCCAGCGCACCGCATCGCGATCGAGCACGAACGCGCCGGCGACACCGCCTTGCATCACGACGGCGGTCTCGGGCACGAGCAACGGAGGCTTGGTGGCGGGGGAGTCGGGCACCGGCGCGCTGTCGGCGCGGAACACGATGCGCACGCCCATCTCGGGGCGCAGCCGTTCGTCCTTGCGCTCCAGCCGCACGCGCACCTCGACGGTCGCCTTCTGGCGATCCGCGGTCGGCCAGATGCGGTCGACGATCCCCGGGTAGCGCTCGTCGGGGAACGCGTCGAGGAACACGTCGGCGGGGGCGCCGAGCTGCACCGACGGCAGGGTCGTCTCCGGGACGTTGGCCTGCACTTCGAGCGAGTCGAAGTCGACCATCGTGCACACGGCACCGCGCGCGGTGCTGCCGCCGACGACGTTGGGGGAAACGACTTCGCCGACCTCGGCGTCCTTCAGCACGACGATGCCGGCGAACGGCGCCCGCACGTCGGTCTTGTCGAGCGTCGCCTGCGCGAGGTCGCGGGCGGCGCGCGCGGCGTCGACCTGGGCCTTGGCCACGACGATGTCGGCGGCGGCGACGCGTTCGCGCTGCTGGCTGGCCTCGGCAGCGGTCGCCGCGGCGGTCGCGGCGGCTTCGGCGGCGCGTTCGCGGGCCGCGGCGGCATCCCGATCGCTGGTCGCGCGTTCGACGTCGCGGGCGCTGCCGATGCCCTGGGCCAGCAGTTCGGCGATCCGGCGCAGTTCGGCTTCGGTCCAGGCAGACATCGCCGCGGCTTCCTGCCGCTGCGCGCTTGCACTCGTGACCCGCGCCGTCGCCTCGGCGATGTCGGCGGCCGCGGCCTTGGCGGCGGCTTCGGCGCGCAGCACCTGGCTCCCGGCGGTCGCCAGTTCGGCTTCGGCGCGCAGCAGCGCCTGGCGGAACTCGTCGGCGTAGAGCCGCGCGACGACGTCGCCCTTCTTCAGCACCGAACCCTCGCGCACGTTGAGTTCGACGATGCGGCCCGGCACGTCCGACGACAGGGCCGCTCGCCGCGCCGCCACGATGTAGCCGTTCGCCGCCGTGCCGCGCACGGCCGCGGTCGCCGCTGCAGCCGCCTCGGCGACGACGAACGTGCGCACCACCGGCAGCCGCACGCGGTCGATGAACGCCGACAGCTGCGGCAGGAACAGCCAGCCGAGGCCGACCAGCACCGCGAGCACGGCGCCGCGCGCGAGCCACGGGTTGCGGCGCCGCCGGCCGGCGGTCGCCGCGGGCGCACGTTCGATCTTCAGGCTCTGCAGGTCCACGAGGGGCGGGCTCCGCCGAAGGTGTCTTTCGGGGCGCGGAGGATAGCGCGCGCGCTCTCGAAAAGCCCCGAGCCGCGCGTATGGTCTGCCGCCATGGTGGCTCCGGTCGTGCGACGCATCCTGGCTCCCGTCGAGCTGGTCGAGGGCGGTGAGCCGGAGCTCGGGTACGCGATCGCGCTCGCCGCCCAACTACACGCCGAGTTGCTGTTGCTGGCGGTCATCGACACGCCGGCGACGGTGCAGCTGATCGGGCGGCATCGCGCGATGGCCGGCAGTGGCCGCGACTTCGACAAGGCGTTGCAGGACGAAGTGCAGGCGATGTTGCAGGCGATCGTCGATCGGGCCGCGGCGGCCGGCGTCTCGGCGCTCGGGCACCTGACGTTCAGCGAGGACGTCGAGGAGCAGATCCTCAAGGAGGCGCTGGTGCAGCGTGTCGACCTCATCGTCGTGCGCTCGCGTGGCCGCACCGGCATCATGAAAGCTCTGCTCGGCAGCACCGCCGGCGAAATCCTGAAGGCAGCGCCGTGTCCGGTGCTGGTGGCACGCGCGTGAAGGGCAAGGGCAACGGCGGGCGTGGGCGACCAGGCGGCAAGTCCGTGGCGGGCGCACGCGCATCGGGTGGGCGCTCGGGCGGCAGCAGCGGTGGTGGCCCCGGCTCGACGATCGTTCCGGCCGCGGCCCTGCGCTGGCAGTGCCCGCCGATCAAGCCGTCGGGCAAGCCGCCGACCGCCGCGTTCCTGCTCGGCCAGGAGCGTCCGATGGCGGCGCTGCGCACCGGGCTGTCGATCCACGCGCAGGGCTACAACCTGTTCGTGTCGGGGCTGATGGGCTCGGGCCGCATCGTCGTGGTCGAACTGCTGCTGCGCGACATCCAGCCGCACTGCGCCCGCACGCCGGACCGCGTGTTCGTGCACAACTTCCGCGAACCGAACCGGCCGCTCCTGGTGTCGCTGCCGGCCGGCAAGGCTGCGCAGTTCCGCGACGACCTGCTCGAACTCGGTCGCGCGTTGCACGGCCATCTGATCGCGGCGCTGCGTTCGCGTCCGCACCGCATGTCGCGCCGCGTCGTCAAGCGTGCGAGCAGTTCGCGCGAGCGGCGCATCATGGATGCGCTGCAGCGGCAGGCGCAGAAGCAGGGCTGCGCCCTGGTGCGCTTCCAGGCGCAGAGTGGCGCCTCGACGGCGGACATCTACCCGGTCGTCGAAGGCGAGCCGATCACACTCGATGCGTTGTCGGCGCTCGCGATCGAAGGCAAGGTCGCCGACGAGGACCGCACGCGACTGCTGCAGCAGCGCGAGCAGTTGCTCGAACGGCTCGACGAGGTGAACGACCGCATCCGCGAGGAGCAGGCGCGCGTCGCCGGCGAGCTGCGGATGATGGATCGGCAGCTCGCGTGGAAGGTGCTGCAGATGCACCAGAAGGAGTTCCAGCGGCGGTGGGCGCAGCCCGAGGTCGCCGACTGGCTCGACGCCGCCGGCGAGTACCTCGAACAGCACCTGCACCAGTGGGTCGCCGCCGACGCCGACGGCGACGAGGACGGCAAGGCGCTCGAGACGCCGCCGCCGCCGGTTGCGGAGCCGCGCCTCGGCGAGTTCCACGCCAAGATCGTCAAGACGTCGTTCAACGACGCCTGCCCGGTCGTCAACGAGACCAATCCGACGTTCGGCAACCTGTTCGGCACCATCACGCCGCCGCCCGACGGTTCGCCGTCCGGCGCGATGCACGTCAATCCGGGTTCGCTGCTGCGTGCCGAGGGCGGCTACCTGGTGCTGCGCTGCCTCGACGTGCTGCGCGAGAACGGCGTCTGGCCGCACCTCAAGCGCACGCTGCAGACCGGACGGCTCGAGATCCGCGAGTTCGACCAGGGTGCGGGCGCGCAGACCGGTTCGTTGCACCCCGAGGCGATCCCGATCGACCTCAAGGTGGTGCTGATCGGCGAGCCCGGCGTCTACGAGCAGCTCGCTGCCGAGGACCCGCAGTTCCCGCAGATCTTCAAGATCCACGCCGAGTTCGACGCCTCGATCCCGGTCGACGAACAGAACCTGACCCGCTACGCCGACTACCTGCAGTGGCTCTGCGACACCGAACAGCTGCGGCCGTTCGCGCCGCCGGCGATGGCGGCGGTCGCCGAATACGGGGCGCGCGCTGCCGGTCGCCGCGACCGGTTGATCACCCGCTACAGCGAGATCGGCGACCTCGCGCGCGAGGCCTCGCACCTGTGCACGACGGACGGCGGCGGCAAGGTCACGCGCGAGCACGTGCTGCGGGCCGAGGCGATGCAGAGGCGCCGCCACGACCTCGCGCAGGAGTTGACCGAACGCGACTACGCGTCCGGCTACATGCGGCTTTCGACCGAGGGCGCCGCGATCGGCCAGATCAACGCGCTGACCGTGCTCGACACCGGCTCGATCGAGTTCGGCCGGCCCTGCCGCATCACCTGCAACTCCGGCGTCGCGACGGCGCAGCGCTCGGGGCTGATCAACATCGAGGGGCTCGCCAACCTGTCGGGGCCGATCCACGACAAGGGCGTGATGATCCTCGAGGGCTACCTGCTGCAGGAGTTCGGCCGCGACGGCCCGCTGTGCATGCAGGCGACCATCTGCTTCGAGCAGCTCTACAACGGCGTCGAAGGCGACTCGGCGTCGTTGGCGCAGTTGCTGGCGCTGCTGAGTTCGCTCGGCGCGGTGCCGCTGCAGCAGGGTTTTGCGATCACCGGCTCGGTCAACCAGAAGGGCGAAGTGCAGGCCGTGGCCGGCGTCAACGCGAAGATCGAGGGCTTCTTCCGGCTGTGCCGGGCGCGTGGGCTCACCGGCAAACAGGGCGTCGTGCTGCCGCGCGCGAACGTCGGCGACCTGATGCTCGACGCCGACGTGGTCGAGGCGGTGCGGGCCGGCGAGTTCGTCGTGCACGCGGTCGCCGACGTGAAGGGCGCCCTCGAGCTGTTCACCGGCATGCCGTCGGCCGAGGTGCTGGCGCGCGTCCGTGGCACGCTGGCGCAGTTCCGCGGCGCTGCCGGCCGCGTCTGAGCGTCACTTCGCTCGCAGCGCCGCGAGTTCGCTTTCGAACGTGGCGCGCTCGGGGGCGGCGGCGAACTGCGGATCCGCGGCCGCCGCTTCGAGTTCGGCGATGGCGGCGTCGCGGTCACCGGCAGCCGCCAGCGCCCTGGCCAACAACCAGCGGACGCGCGCGTTGCCCCGTTTGGCGGCCTGGTCGGCGGCGCGCGCTGCGGCGAGTGCCTCCTTGCCGTCGACCTCCGGCTGCGCGAGCAGCGCTTCGGCGAAGAGCGACAGCGCCCTCGGGTTGCCCTTGCCGAGTTCGCGGGCGCGCGTCGCGAAGTCGAGTGCGAGTTTCGGCAAGCGCAGCTCGATCGCGAGCGCGGCGACGTTGTAGTGCGGGATGAAATCGCGGGGTGCCACGTGCGTCGCGCGGATCGCGAACGGCAATGCCTTCTCGTAGTGGCCGGCGCGTTCGAGGGAGTTGCTGAGGTTCGCGAGCGCGCGCGTGCTGCCGGGGTCGAGCGCGACGAGGCGCTCGAAGGCCTTGGTGGCCGCGTCGAGATCGCCATCGGCGAGCAGCAGGTTGCCCAGGTTCTGCACCGCCGCCGCGTAGTCGACCCCGACCGCCATGGCCTTCTCGAACATGGCCCGGGCCTCGGTCCGTTTGCCGGCGTCGCGATACGCGAGGCCGAGCGAGTTGGCGAATCGGGCGTTCATCGGCCGCAGCTCGCACGCCTTCTGCAAGGCGGCGATCGCTTCGTCGGTGCTCCGCGCCTTGCGCAGCACGTTGCCGAGGGCGTTCCAGGCGGTGCCGTTGTCCGGATACGCGGCGGTGGCCTGCCGACCGGCTGCGACCGCCTCATCGAGCCGGTTCTGCTGTTCGTACGCAAGCACCCGCCCGATCCGGAGCTCTGCCGACAAGTGCGTGCCCGGCGCGAACTCGTCGAGCAGCGCCAGCGCCCGGGCCGGGTCGATCCGCGCGAGCGTGAACGCGCGCACCTCGCGCGCGAACCTGCTGTCGGGGAAGTGGCGCGCCATCGCGAGTTCGGCCGTGCGCACGGCGACAGCGTCGTCGGCGCTGTCGCCGGTGTAGGCGAGCCGGACGTAGTAGGCGAGGCGCGGCAGCGGTGAAGTCGCGATCGCCAGGTTGAGGAGCTCGATCGCGCGGCGAATCGGCGCGGTCGAACGGATGCCGCGGAGCCTGCCGCTCTCGCTGAGAAGCAACGCCCACACGTAGCACTCGAACGAGTCGGACGGCAACGGCGCATCGGCGGGGATCGACACCCGCGGCTTGTCGATGTACTGCCGGACCAGGTCCACGGTGGTCCCGGCGAAGCCGGCGAGTTCGGCGCGCGCGGCGTCGGGATCCTCGGCCTGCACGAGCCACAGCGCGCGGACGATGGCGCCCTCGAGATCGTCGCGTGGAAGCCGACGTGCCGCGGCGAGCGGCGCCTGCAGGTCGCCGTCTTCGCTGAACGTGATCGTCTTCGCGAGCAGTTCTTCGCGCGCGAGGCGCGCTTCCTCGCGGGAGGCGGCCTCGATGCGCGGCGCGTTGGCCCACAGGTAGCCGCCGACGCCGGCGAGGGCCGGCACGCCGAGCGCCAGAGCTGCGGCGGCTACCGCACGCCAGGGTTCGCGCCGGGCCCAGCGGCGCAAGCGTTCGACCCTCGTCGGCAGCCGCGCGGTGACCGGCTCGCCGGCGCGCAGCGCGCGCAGGTCCTGCCGCAGCGCCGCTGCCGAGGGGTAGCGCTGCGCTCGGTTCTTGGCCAGCGCGTGGTCGACGACGGCGGCGAGGTCGTCGCTGATGCCGGGTCGGCCCTGCAAGCGCGGCGGCTCCTCGGTCAGGATGCGGCGCATCGTCGCCTCCTCGCTCGGGGCCGCGAACGGATGCGCGCCGGCGACCAGTTCGTGCAGCATCACGCCGAGCGCCCAGACGTCGCCCCGTGCGTCGACGGACTCGCCGCGCACCTGTTCGGGCGACGCGTAGAGCAGCGTGCCGAGGAAGCCGCCCTCGCGCGTCAGCGTCGGCAGCGCGTCGTCGCGCGCGACGCCGAAGTCGGTCAACAGCGGGTGCCCATCGCGGCGCACGAGCACGTTGCCCGGCTTGACGTCGCGGTGCACGAGCCCGGCCGCGTGCGCGTGGGCCAGCGCGTCGGCGAGCGCTTCGCACAGCGCGACCGCGGCCGCCGGATCGCGGAAGCGGTCGGCGACGTCGTGCAGCGGCACGCCGTCGACGAACTGCATCGCGAAGAAGTGCTCCGTCCCGTCGCTGCCGAAGCCGTAGACCTCGACCAGGTTCGGGTGGCGCAAGCGGCCCGCCGCCGCGGCCTCGCGGTGGAGTCGCGCGACCGCGGACGCGTTCTGCACGAGTCCCGGCGCCAGCACCTTCACGGCGACGCGGCGGTCGAGCGAACGTTGCCAGGCCTCGTAGACCAGGCCCATGCCGCCGCGGCCGATCTCGCGGACCAGGCGGTAGTCGCCGAGCACGCGCTCCGCGGCCGCCGGCGTGGGCAGCTCGGCGGGTGCCCCGTCGATCATCGGCTCGAGCACCTCGGCGAGGTCGGGGTGTCGCTGCAGCAAGGCGTCGCGCTCGGCGCGGGTTGTCGGCGGCTTCGCGAGCAGTGCCTCGAGGGCGCGCTCCAGGCGGTTGCCGCCGCCGTTGGACGGGGGGCTCATTCGTTCTCCTCGTCGGGCAGCCGGCCCGCCTGCAGGCCCTTCATCAGCTCGGCCAGTCGCGCCACCGCGCGCACCCAGCGCATGCGCACGGCATTCGCGGTCATGCCGAGTTCCTCGCCGATCGCGACGAACGAGCGGTCGTCGTACTCGCGCGCGATCAGGATCTTGCGGTCCTCCGGTTCGAGCAACTCGAGTCCGAGCCGCACCCAGTCGCGCACCTCGGTGCGCACGGCGACACGGCTCGGCGTCGTGCTGCGTTGCAGCGCCGGATCGAGGGGCAGCACGCTGGCGCGGTCGACGGCGACGTGGGTCGCCGCGGTGGCGAGTTTGCGTCGCGCGGCGCGGAACCAGTCGTTGCGGTCGCGCAACGTGTTCTCGGCGATGCGGGCGAGCAGGGCCCGGAACTGCTCGCCGTCGCGAACCTGGAAGCGCGGCGCGTCGCGCAGGAAGTCGAGCACCGCGTCGTGCAAGTAGTCGTCGGCGGAGCCGCGCGACCGCAGGAAGGCTCCGAGCCGCCGCTCGACTCGCGCGCGCAACCAGTCGAGGTGGGCGTGCACGAGCTCACCAAGGGCCTGCTCGTCCCCGGCGTGCCAGCGCGCGAGCAGCTCCTGGGTCGGGTCGGACGGCTCGACCATGCCGTGCATGCTGACCACGCGCTGCAGCGTGTCAAGGCGTCAGGACCGCGGTGCGATGCGGCTCGCCGGCGCGTCGGCGCGCGCCGGCTTCGCTGGTGGCGTCAACACGACCTTCTTCGGCTGCTGCGCGACGTCGTGGTCGAACGCAGCCCCGAGTTCGCGCAGGGCCGGATCGAGCCGGGACGCGGCCGCGCCCAGATTGCGCAGCGGCGTGGCCACGGTCAGCAGTCGGGTGCGCACGGCCTGCAGTTCCTGCACGCGCGCCGCGAGGTTCGGCACGTAGGCGGCGAGCGCGTCGCGCAGGGCCGTGACCGTCGCCGCCAGCAGCTTCGGGCCGAAGTGCTGGCGCAGCAGGCCGACGGTCTCCGGCAGCAGGGCCGCGCGGAACTGGCCGACGCATTGGTGCAGGTACAGGCGCCCCGCCTCGCCGAGGCGCGCGGCCTTCTCCTTGCCCGGGATCTTCACGTCGGGCTTCTCGGCCGGGCCGAACACGCGCGTGCGCACGGCGGCCATCGAGCGGAAGGCGACGACGTCGACGACCGAGCGACGCAGCGGGATCAGGTCCAGATCCACCGGCACGGCCGTGTTCTTCGGCCACATCACGCGGCCGAGGCCGGCCAGCGCCTGCGCCAACGCTCTCGGCAGATCGACGCCAGCGCGTGCCAGCAGGTCGGGGACGCCGGACGGCAGGTCGAGGCCGGCGTCGACTTGTCCGACCAGGAGATCGAAGGTCCGCTTGCCGGCGGCGAACACTTCTTCGCGATGGTCGCGTACCAGCGGCGTCCACTGGCCGCTGATCAGCCAGTCGAGGCTGTGGCTCGACAGGAACCAGGTGTCGATCGACGCGCCCAGCGTGCGCAACAGCTTGGCGCCGGCGTCGCGTGCGTAGCGCTCGACTTCGGCGTCGATGTCGCGGAGGCCGCGCGCGAACGACGGCGTCCAGTCGAACTGCAGGGCTTGCTCTACGCGGCTCTGTTCGGCGGCGATCCAGGCGAGTTGTTCGTCGACATCGGCCAACTGCTGGCGCAGCCGCTGCATTTCCGCGCCCGCGAGGTGCTGCTGCGTTTCGCCGAGCAGCGTGCGTCCGCGTTGCAGCGAGTCGCGCAGGAACGCCGCGAGGTAGTCGCTGCTGGCGAGGTAATCGGCGAGATCCTGGCGGAACGCGCGGAAGCCGGCCGGAGCCTGCTGCGGGTCGGCCTTCTGCAGCGCGTTGCTCGCGGCGTGCAGCAGGTCGACGGGATACATGCGCACCTTGCCTTCGGCCGCCGCCTTCTGCAGCGGTGCCGACATCGCAAGCTGCTCGAACGCCTTCAGCACCGCTTCCGGTTGCGACTGTTCGAGGCTCGGCACGAGCTTGCCGTCCGGCGACACGTCGCGCTTGTGCGAGTCGACGTTGACGACCAGGAAGATGCGCGAGAAGAGGTCGAGGAGCTGCTGGAACTCGGCGAACACCTGTTCGAGGAACAGCGTGTCGCTCTTGACCACGAAGATCGCGCAGGCCGCGGCGTTGCGGAAGTCGCGCGTCATGCGGTCGTAGCCGAAGCGCATGCGCGTGTAGAGGCCGGGCGTGTCGACGAGCACGGCACCGGTCGACGCCAGTTCGCTGCCGGGCACACGCACGTCGACGCGGCGGATCGCTTGCGGGAAGTGCTCCTGCGGATCGAAGGGCACGCCCTTCTGCTCGGCAGCCCGGATGGCGGCCGCGAGTTCGCCATGTGCCTGGTCGATGTGGGCGGCGAGCTCGCGCGCCTCACGCCAGGTTCGCGTCGAGCCGTCGTAGCCCGTGACGACGTACTCGCGGCTCGGGCCGGCACTGACGAACACGAGGCAGGGGTAGGCCGGCAGGCTGCTGACCTCGCTGACGTAGGCGCCGGCGATCGCGTTCATCAGCGTCGACTTGCCGCTCTTCAGTGGGCCGAAGATGAGCACGTAGGCCTGCTGTTCGAGCACCTTGTCGCACAGCACCTTGAGCTGGTGGTGCAACTCGCGCAGCGGTGCCTTCAAGGCTCGGCCGGGCAGGGTCGCCTCGGCGGCATCCAGCGCCTGCAACGCGCCGGTGAGGTCCGCGAGCAGCGGGCGGAGCGTGCCGTCGAAACGTTGGCAGTAGGTCCCGAGCTGGGTCAGCATGCGAAGCGAGCGGTGGGCGTGGGCCCGGGCGAGGGGTCGGAGCGGGCGCGTTCTGGTCGTCGCGCGGGGCGACATTCAAGCAACTGGCTTGCGCGAAAGGAGAGGGCGCTCGGGGATTCGTGCGCGAGTTTTCGGGGAGAACCTGGGCCGTTCTCCACAGTGCCGCGGTGCGCCTACCTACGGCCGCGACCACCAGGTGCCGACGCGCGCGCCGAGTTGCTGCCGCAGCAGCGCCTTGGCCCGGTGCACCCGCACTTGCAGGGTGTTCTCGGTCGCACCGGTGATCGCCGCGATCTCGACGTAGGCGAGGTTCTCGACCGCGAACAGCACGAACGCTTCGCGCAGCAGGATCGGCAGCCGATCGATCGCCAGCGCCAGCAGCGCCGCATCCTCGCGTCGGACCAACGAACTCAGCGCCGAACGCCGCGCTTCGGCGACGTCCGCCAGCGCGTCGTCGCCGCGGTGCGCGCGCTGCACGGCCGCCCGCAAGTGGTGGCGGCAGGCATTGCAGGCGATGGCCAAGAGCCAGCTCCCGAACTTCGCGGGCTCGGTGAGCTGCGGCAGCTTGGTGAACGCGTTCAGCACGGCTTCCTGCGCGAGGTCGTCCCCGCGGGACGGGTCGCCGGTCATCGTGGTGAGGAAACGCCGCAGCCGTTCGCCGTGGCGTTCGGCGAGCGCGGCGAAGGCGTCGCGGTCGCCGGCGCGTGTGCGCCGCACCAGTTCGCCGTCGTCGGGAGAGTCAGCGGCCACGCTGGTGCTCCACGCCGATCGCTGTGCGCGCGGCGGGCGTCGCTCGCAGCCATGGCTCGCGCGAGTAGTCGGGAAGAGCGCCGAGTGCGGTCGCGATCACCAGCAACGCGTCGGCATCGGTCGGGTGCTGCTCGGCCGTGGCGACGAACCACGCCGCACCCTGGGTCCGCAGCACGGCCGGTACGGTGCGCAGCGGCGCCGTCTCGATCGGCAGGCCATGCAGCGCATCGACGAGCGTCAGCAGCAGCACGCCCGCGGGCGCGTCGGTCGCATCGCCGCCGGCGAGACGCTTGCGGAGCCGTTCGAGGTCGTGGCTCGGCAACCGGCGCAGCTCCGGCGCCGACGGGATCGGTGCAATCTGCAACCAGGCGTCGATCAGCACTACGAGTTCGCCGGCGCCGGAGAGCCACGCCATCTCCGCCGCCTGTGTGCCGCCGGTCCGGTCACCCTGCAAGTGGCGTTCGATCGTGCGCGCGAGCCAGTGCTCGGCACGATCGATCGGCTGGGTGCGTGCGTAGTCGTCGAACGCAGCGGCGCGTGTGGGGGCGGGCAGCACGCGGATGGCGAGCAACCGCGACAAGGCGTCGTCGCGCAGCCCGAAGTCGTCGTGCGCACGCAGCAACGTGCCGTCGTCGGGCCGTTGCAGGTGGAGTCCGAGCAGTTGGCGCCGCCGCTCGGCTAGGTCGCCGTTGTGCGACGGCTCGCTCGCGCCGCGCCTGCCGTCGAACAACGCGGCCCAGGCGTCGTTGGGGAGCGCGGTAGCTTCTTCGCTGGGCGGGAACCAGCGCGCGCGCTGCCGTTCCGCCGCGAACGCCAGCCAGGGCGGGGCATTCGCGGCGAGTGGCCAGGCGAGCTGGGTGCAGGCGAACGCCTGCCGCGCTCCGGCGGCGAGTTCGGGCGACGTCCCCGGGGCGAGGGCTGCCGCCAGCGTGCCGAGCCAATGGCCGTCGTGGAGCCATCGCGCGATCGTCGTGGGGTCGTCGTGCAGGCGCGCCGTGCGCAGCGGTTCGGGCGTCGGGTTCGCGAGCGGCGGCCCGTCGAGGGCGAGCCACGTGCCGACGGCCGTCACCACGATGCCGGCGGCCAGTGCGGCGAAGAACCACTTCGGCGTCGCCGCGGCGGCGACCTTGGGGGGGAGCGCCGCGGCGGGAACGGCGGCGCGGACGGCGGTCGCGAACTCGGCAGCGCTGGCGAACCGTTCTTGCGGCTGCTTCTGCAGCGCGGACGCCACGACGGCGTCGAGGGCCTCGGGAACACCGGGTCGGAGCATCGACGGCGGCGGCGGCGTCAACGACTCGACGAGCTTGAGTGCCTGGAACACGTTGGCGCCGTGGAACGGCGAGCGACCGGTGAGCAGTTCGAACAGCAGCACGCCGAGCGCGTGCACGTCGGTGCGTTCGGTCACGGCTTCGGGGCCGTCGAGCAACTGCTCGGGTGCCATGTACTCCGGTGTGCCGACGATCTCGCCGGTGCGCGTCAAGGGCGCGTCGTCGCTCAAGCCCCGGGCGATGCCGAAGTCGAGCACGCGCACAGCACCGCCGTCGTCCACCATCACGTTGTCGGGCTTGATGTCGCGATGGAGCACGCCAAGCGCATGGGCGGCGGCCAGCACGTCGGCGGTCGCTGCGACGAAACGCGCGGCGTCGACGACCGGCAGCGGGCCGGCGTGCAATCGCTGCCGCAGCGTGCTGCCGGGCACGTACTCGAGCACGAGGTACGGGCGGTCGCCGGCGGTGTCGCAGCCGTGCACCTTCACCACCCCCGGATGCCGCACTCGCGACGTCAGCCGCGTCTCGCGCGCAAACCGCTCGCGCAGTGCCGCGAGTTGCTCGTGCGGCAGGGCCGGCAGCACCTTGATCGCGACCTCGGTGCCGAGTTCGCGGTGGCGCGCCAGGTAGACCTCGCCCATGCCGCCGGCGGCGAGCAGGCGGATCGGCTCGTAGGGGCCGAGCGCTCCGGGGCCGGGCGCGCGCGCGCAGTGCGGACAGCTCGCCGGCAGTTCGCCGGTGGCGGCGAGGGCGAGCGTCTTCGTGCAATGCGCGCAGCGGATCTGCATCGGCCGGTCAGAAGTCGCGGAAGCGGTCGACGTAGCGGCGCAGCGTGCGCAGGTGGCCCGCGGCGATGTCGCGGACGCGCTGCACGTCTTCGTCGGCGCCGGGGAACAGGCGTTCGGCGTCGTTGCTGGCGGCCCGCAAGGCGCGCTCGGCATCGGCCCACCGCCTGGCGTCGCACGCCCCGGCCATCGTGGCGAGGCCACGCGCAAGGGTCGCGATGGCGGCGTGCTTGCGCACTTCGACGTCCGGCGTCGCCGCGTTCCGTTCGCCGATCGGGATCTCGGCGTCCGCGGCGAGGCGCTGGTGCGAACGGCTGGCCGCGGCGACGAACGTCAGTTCGGCCTGGGCGCGGGCCGCAGCCCCGCCATTGCGTTGCTGACGGCAGCGCACCATCACGACGCCGGTGGCGCCGGCGTTCAGATCGGGCAGGGCGAGATCGAAGGCCGAGTCTTCGAGGCGGGCACCTTCGTGCAGCACGTCGAGCACCTCGAACGAACGGGGCAGGGTGACGCGCAGCGAGACCCTGCGCGCCACCGGGCACAGCAGCGCCTCGGCTTCCGCGACGAACACCTTGGCCACGTCCTGGCTGTCGGCGACGAAGTGGAACAGACCGCGGCTGCCGTCGGCGAGCCGCTGCAGCAGCGCCGCGTCGAGGTTCTCACCGACGCCGATGGTCGCGATGTCGATCGTGGTCTCGGCGCGGCGCTGGGCGTCCGCGAGGATCTGGTTGGGATCGGTCACGCCCTGGTTGGCGATGCCATCGGTCAGCAGCAGCACGCGCCGGCTGTCGATCCCGTCGGGGCGACGCGACAGTTCGTCGAGGCCGAGCATCAGGCCGGCGTGCAGGTTGGTGCCGCTGCCCGGGGCGAGCCGATCGATCGCCGCGCGCAGCCACGCGCCATCGCCCCGGGGGCGCAGCCGCTCGCGCACCGTCGCTTCGTTGTCGAAGCCGACCACGGCCACCTGGTCGTCGGGGCGCAGCCGCTCGACGAACGCGCGCAGCCCGGCCTGCACGGCCGTCATCTTGCCGGCTTCGCCCATCGAGCCGCTGGTGTCGACGACCAGGGCTACGGCGCACGGCGCGGCGAGAGCCCGGTCGCCCTGGGGGGCCGTCGTGTATCCGACCTGCAACCAGACCTCATCGCCGAAGGCGGTTGCGGCGCGATCGAACCGCAGGTCGAGCGCGACCGCTTCGCCGGCCTTCGGCAGCGGCAGCCGATGGCGGTGGTAGTTGACGAGGTCGCGCACCACGACGTCGCGCGCCGTCGGCAGGAGTCCGAGTTCGGCCAGCTCGCGCGCGCGCGCGTGGCCGAAGGTGGAGCCGCCGTCCTGGGCGGCGAGCGCCGGCAGCAGCAGCAGGGCGGACAGCGGGAAGGGAACGGGTAGGCGGTGGAGCATGTGTTCTCGTTCGGTCGGTGACCGGCCGAGAGACCCGCGAACGGGCCGGACCTTACACGAATGCTGCAGCCGAGGGTCGGGCGCGGCTTCGTTCCGGCCGCCACCGCCGAACACCGGCCGGTGGGGCAGGGTCGGGTCGATCGTGATGCGGGTCGGCAGCGGCGACGCCGCGCGCGGCCCGTTCGCAGAGTCCCGGACGCGACCGTCGGCTCCGCGCAGTCGCTCGCTATAGTGCGCGCCGCACTCTCGACCTGAATGAGCACTTCGCATCCCACCACCGCCGGGCTCGAGAAGGGCCTGCAGGATCTCGATCAAGTCGTCATCCGATTCGCCGGCGACAGCGGCGACGGCATGCAGCTGACCGGGGATCAGTTCACGCGAACCACCGCCCTGATGGGGAACGACATCGCGACGTTCCCCGACTTCCCGGCCGAGATCCGCGCGCCTGCCGGCACGCTGCCGGGCGTCTCCGCGTTCCAGCTGCGCTTCAGCAGCTTCGACATCCACACGCCCGGCGACGCGCCCGACGTGCTGGTGGCGATGAACCCGGCGGCGCTGAAGGTCCACCTCGGCGAGTTGAAGCGGGACGGCATCCTGCTGCTCAACACCGCGTCGTTCAGTCCGCTCGACCTCAAGAAGGCGAAGTACGACAAGGACCCGCGCAGCGACGGCACTCTGTCGGGCTACCGCGTCATCGAAGTCGACCTCGAGGCGCGCACGCAGGAGGCGCTGGCTGCTTCGCCGCTCGACAACCGCGCCCGCGAACGCTGCAAGAACATGTATGCGCTGGGCATCCTCTACTGGATGTACCACCGCGACATGGCGCCGACCGAGCGCGCCATCGCGCAGAAGTTCGCGAAGAAGCCGGAACTCGTCGACGCCAACTTGACCGCGATGAAGGCGGGCTTCGCCTACGCCGAGACGGTCGAGATCTTCCAGACCGCGTACCGCGTGCCGCCCGCACCCATGAAGCCGGGGACCTACCGGAACATCATGGGCAACCAGTCGCTGTGCCTGGGCCTGGTCGCCGGCGCGCAGAAGGGTGGCCTGCAGTTGTTCCTCGGCAGCTATCCGATCACGCCGGCGTCGGACATCCTGCACCAGCTCAGCACCTACAAGCACCTCGGCGTGGTCACGTTCCAGGCCGAGGACGAGATCGCGGCCGTCGCCGCCGCGATCGGCGCGTCGTACTCGGGGTGCCTCGGCATCACGTCGACCTCGGGGCCGGGCATCGCGCTGAAGAGCGAGGCGATCGGGCTCGCGGTGATGGCGGAGCTGCCGCTGATCGTGCTCAACGTGCAGCGCGCTGGCCCGAGCACCGGCATGCCGACGAAGACCCAGCAAGCGGATCTGCTGCAGGTGATGTACGGCCGCAACGGCGAGTCGCCGGTGTGCGTGCTCGCGGCCTCGACGCCGGCCGATGCGTTCGAAGTCGGCTACGAAGCGGTGCGCATCGCGACGAAGTTCATGGTGCCGGTCGTCGTGCTCAGCGATGGCTACATCGCCAACGGTTCGGAGCCGTGGCTGCTGCCCGACCCCGACAGGCTGCCGCCGATCCACGTCGCCTTCGCGCCCGAGGGCAAGGCCGGCGAGAAGTTCCAGCCGTACGCGCGCGATGCGGCGACGCTGGCGCGCCCGTGGGCGAAGCCGGGCACCAAGGGGCTCGTGCACCGCATCGGCGGCCTGGAGAAGCAGGATGGCAGCGGCAACATCTGCTACGACGCCGACAACCATCAGCACATGGTGGACACGCGCGCGCAGAAGGTCGCGAACATCGCCGCCGACCTGCCGCCGACCGCCGTGCTCGGCGCCCGCACCGGCGACGTGCTGGTGCTGGGTTGGGGCAGTCCGCGTGGTGCGATCACCGCCGCGACGATGCGCCTGCAGCAGCAGGGCCACGCGATCAGCTGCGCGTTCCTGCGGCATCTCAATCCGCTGCCGAACGACCTGCTGGCCCTGATGCAGGGCTTCAAGCGGGTCGTGTTGCCGGAGCTCAACAAGGGCCAGCTGGCGATGATCCTGCGCGCGAAGTTCCTGATCGACGTGCAGAGCCACAGCCAGGTGAACGGCCAGCCGTTCAAGAGCCACGAGATCGAGGAGCACCTCAGGAACGTGCTCGCCAAGGTGAAGGAGGTGCGCAAGTGACTGCCGTCGACCGACCCGTGATGCAGAAGAAGGACTACAAGACCGACCAAGAGGTGCGGTGGTGCCCAGGCTGCGGCGACTACTCGATCCTCAACGCGGTGCAGGGCGCGTTCGCCAAGCTCGGCAAGCAACTGCACGAGACGGTGATCATCAGCGGCATCGGCTGCAGTTCGCGCTTCCCGTACTACATGGAGACCTTCGGCTTCCACACGATCCACGGCCGTGCGCCGGCGATCGCCACCGGGGTGAAGGTCGCCAATCCAGCGCTCGACGTGTGGGTCGTCACCGGGGACGGCGACGCGATGTCGATCGGCGGCAACCACTTCATCCACGCGCTGCGGCGCAACGTCGGGCTGAAGATCCTGATGTTCAACAACCGCATCTACGGGCTGACCAAGGGCCAGTTCTCGCCGACCAGCGAGCAGGGCAAGGTCACCAAGAGCTCGCCGCTCGGCACGATCGACTATCCGTTCTCGCCGATCGCGCTGACCCTCGGCGCGGGCGGCACGTTCGTCGCGCGCGGCGTCGACGTGTTCGGGCCGCACCTCGAGGAGATCATCACCAAGGCCAGTGCGCACACGGGCACGGCGGTGGTGGAGATCTACCAGAACTGCAACATCTTCAACGACGGCGCCTTCAAGGGCACGACCGACAAGGAGCTGCGCGACGAGCGCGTGCTCTACCTCGCGCACGGCCAGCCGTTGTTGTTCGGCGCGCAGAAGGACAAGGGCATTGCCTTCGACGCGCAGTTCCGGCCGTCGATCGTCAGCGGCGCTTCGCTCGGCAAGGCCTACGTGTGGGACGAGACCGCCGAGACGCCAGCGCCCGCGATGGCGCTTGCGACGATGAGCGAGAGCGAGTTCCCGGTGCCGATCGGCGTGTTCCGCCAGCGCGAGAAGGCGACGTTCGAGACTGGCGTGCAGGCGCAGATCGCCGCGGCGAAGGCCAAGAAGAAGGAGTCGCTGCGGGATCTGCTGTTCGCCGGCGAGATCTGGGACGTCAAGTAGCAACGCGTGGGCTCACCGCGTGTCCTGATCGTCGCCGAACACGCCTCGGCCGCGTTCGGCGGTGAGGCGATCCTGCCGCTGCACTGGTTCCGCTGCCTGCGCGAACGCGGCATCGACGTGCAGCTGTGCGTGCACGAACGCACGCGCGCGGAGCTCGAGGCGCTGTTCCCGGCCGACCGGGATCGGCTGCACTTCGTGCGCGACACGTGGCTGCACCGGCAGCTCTGGCGTTGCGGCGCGTGGCTGCCGCGCAAGCTCGGCGAGGCGACGTTCGGCGTGCTGCTGCGGCTGCTGACCCAGCGGCGGGCCCGCGCCGTGGCGCGCGCACTGGTGCGGGCCGGCCGCATCGATCTCGTGCACCAGCCGATCCCGGTGTCGCCGAAGGACCCTTCGCTGCTCGCGCGGCTCGGCGTTCCGGTCGTGATCGGGCCGATGAACGGCGGCATGAGCTATCCGCCGGCGTTCCGCGCTCTCGAACCTGCGTGGCTGCGCGGCGTCGTTCGCGTGCTGCGCGGGATGTCCGGGCTCGTGCACGTCGTGCTGCGCGGCAAGCGCGAGGCGGCGATGCTGCTCGTCGCCAACGAACGCACGGCGAGGGCGCTGCCGCGCGGTTGTCGCGGCCGGGTCGTCACGCTGGTCGAGAACGGCGTCGACTTCGGCCTGTTCGCCGCGCGCGCTCCGGCGGCGGCCGCGGTGGGGGACGAGGGTGTGTCGTTGCGGCTGCTGTTCGTCGGGCGCCTGATCGACCTGAAGGCGCTCGACGTCGTGATCGACGCGATGGCGACGCTCGGCGACGAGGTTGCGTGCACGCTCGACGTCGCCGGCGATGGCCCGATGCGGGCGGTCTGGGAGCGGCACGCCGCGCAGCGCGGCGTCGGCGGTCGCGTGACGTTCCACGGCTTCGTGCCGCAGACGCGCGTTCCCGCGCTGCTGGCGCGCGCCCAGGTGCTGGTGATGCCGAGCCTGCACGAGTGCGGCGGGGCAGTCGTGCTCGAAGCGATGGCGATGGAGCGCGTTGTCGTCGCGACGGCGTGGGGTGGCCCGCTCGACTACCTCGACGCGAGCTGCGGCGTGTTGGTGGCGCCGACGAATCGCGAGGCGTTGGTGGCCGGCTTTGCTGCTGCCATCCGTCGCCTGGCCACCGAACCGGCGACCCGCGCGGCGTTGGCCGCGGCCGGCGGCCGGCGTTGCCGGGAGCAGTACGACTGGACCGCCAAGGTCGCGACGATGCTCGCGCTCTACGAGACCGCCCTCGCACCGCGGTGACCGATCGGGCCCGGTCGCGGAGGCGCCGCGGGACTGATCCATTGGTTGTGCTCGCTGGGTCGAGGCGCTGGTCCGCGACGGGACGGCGAGCGACCGTGCGGACCCGGTCCTGCGGGCTTCCGTCCAGGAGCTGGTAAACGCCCAGTCCTGCCGGACTTCCACGCGAGCACAGCCAAGGGATCAGTCTCCTACTGCGGCGGCTGGTTTGCATACATCACGATGTCGTGATATTCTGATGCAGCCTGTGGCAACTGCCCTCCAGAGCCTGCACGCGACCCTGAAGCTGCTGTCGGACCCGGTCCGGCTGCGGCTGTGCGCGCTGCTGGCGCGCAGCGAGCTGGCCGTGCAGGAACTGGTCGCCACGACCGGGCTGCAGCAGAGCCGCATCAGCAACCACCTGTCGCTGCTGAAGCGAGCCGGCCTCGTGCGCGACCGTCGTGAGGGGACCTGGAGCTTCCACACGCTGGCGGAGCCGGGTGAGGACGCGCCGCTCACGCCGTCGATGTTCGCGGCGACCGTGCAGCAGTTCCTCGACAGCGAGGAGGGTGCTCGCGACCAGCGAGCGCTGCGCGCGGTGCTCGACCAGCGTGCGCAGCGGAGCCGCAGTGCCCACGACGCGTTGGCCGAGCAGTGGAGTGCCGTCGGCGAGGAGTTCGTGCACGGCACGCTGCGCGCCGAAGTGCTCGCGCAGGCATGGCCCGCTGGCCCGGCGGTCGCCGACCTCGGGTGCGGCTCCGGCTTCCTCGCCACGTGGCTCGCCGAACACGGCGGTTCGGTCGTCGCGGTCGATCACAGCGAACGCATGCTCGGGCAGGCGGCGCGGAGGGCTCGGCAAGCGGCCGTGACGTTCCGCCGGGGCGAGATGGACGCGCTGCCGTTGCAGACCGGCGAAGTGCGCGCGGCGTTCAGCAACCTCGTCTGGCACCACGTTCCCGATCTCGATGCCGCGGCGCGCGAAGTGCTGCGCGTGCTGCAGCCTGGCGGCGTCTTCGTGCTCAGCGACATGCTGCTGCACGACGCCAACTGGATGCGCGAGCGCATGGGTGACCTGCGGCTCGGCCTCGAGCCCGCGAAGATCGTCGCCGTGCTGGCGCGCGCCGGTTTTCGCGCGCTGCGCAGCGAGCGGCTGCACGACCGCTACCGCGTCGCCGGTCCTGATGGCGCGCCGGTCGAGTTCCCCATGTTCGTCGTTCGCGGCGAGAAGCCCGCGCACGACGGCTGACCTTCCCGATTTCCCCCTGACCCATCACGAAACCATGACTGCCACGAACGTTCCGAAGCAGAAGACCGCCAAGTCCCGCGTACTCGCTCCGACCGACTTCAAGGTGAAGAACCTCGGCGACGCCGAGTTCGGCCGCAAGGAGATCCGCCTCGCCGAAGTCGAGATGCCCGGCCTGATGGCGATCCGCGACGAGTACCGCAAGAAGCAGCCGCTCAAGGGTGCGCGCATCACCGGTTCGCTGCACATGACGATCCAGACCGCGGTGCTGATCGAGACGCTGGTCGAGCTCGGCGCCGAGGTCCGGTGGGCGAGCTGCAACATCTTCAGCACGCAGGATCACGCCGCCGCAGCCATCGCCGTCGGTCCGAACGGCACCATCGACAAGCCGCAGGGCGTGCCGGTGTTCGCGTGGAAGGGCGAGACGCTCGAGGAGTACTGGTGGTGCACCGAGCAGGCGCTGACCTGGCCTGGTCACGACGGCCCGAACATGATCCTCGACGACGGCGGCGACGCGACCATGATGGTCATGAAGGGCGCGGCCTGGGAGAAGGCCGGCAAGGTGCCCACCACCAAGAAGGACGACGGCGAGGACTGGGTGGAGCTCGTGAAGTGCCTGAAGGCCTCGATCGCCGCCAATCCGGGCAAGTGGACCAAGATGCTGCCCGGCATCCGCGGCGTCTCCGAGGAGACGACCACCGGCGTGCACCGGCTCTACCAGCTGCAGAAGTCGGGTGAGCTGCCGTTCCCGGCGATGAACGTGAACGACAGCGTGACGAAGTCGAAGTTCGACAACGTCTACGGCTGCCGCCACTCGCTGACCGACGGGCTGATGCGCGCGACCGACGTGATGATCTCGGGCAAGGTCGCGGTCGTCTGTGGCTATGGCGACGTCGGCAAGGGCTGCGCGCAGTCGCTGAAGGGCCAGGGTGCGCGCGTGATCGTCACGGAGATCGATCCGATCTGCGCCCTGCAGGCGGCGATGGAGGGCTACCAGGTGCTGACGCTCGAGGACTGCCTCGAGTACGCGGACATCGTCATCACGGCGACGGGCAACTACCAGGTCGTCACCGTCGAGCACATGCAGCGCATGAAGAACAACGCGATCGTCGCGAACATCGGCCACTTCGACAACGAGATCGACATGGCCGGCCTCGCGAAGGTGCCCGGCATTCGGCGCGAGAACATCAAGCCGCAGACCGATCGCTGGGTGTTCGCGGACGGCCACGGCGTGATCGTGCTTGCCGAGGGTCGCCTGATGAACCTCGGCTGCGCGACCGGTCACCCGAGCTTCGTGATGTCGAACAGCTTCAGCAACCAGACGATCGCGCAGATCGAGCTGTTCAACCACCACACGAAGTACGACAAGGCGGTCTACACCCTGCCGAAGCACCTCGACGAGAAGGTCGCGCGCCTGCACCTCGGCAAGCTCGGGGTCAAGCTCACCAAGCTGACCAAGAAGCAGTCGGACTACCTCGGCGTGGCGGTCGAAGGGCCGTTCAAGCCGGGCCACTACCGCTACTGATCCGGGCACTGCGCGGTCCGGCCGGCGCCCGTGGCCGGCCGAGCCGCGCGCTCAGAAGACCGCGGCGTTCGCGAGCGGCCAGAAGCGCACGCGCACCTTGCCGCGCAGCAGTTCGACCGGCACGAGGCCGAACTCGCGCGAGTCGCAGCTGATCGGCCGGTTGTCGCCGAGCACGAACACGTGACCCGCCGGGATCGTGCGTGGCGACAGGTCCTGCACGTCGAGGATGCTGCCGTAGTCGTCGCACGGCGTGCCGTTCACCTGCAGCACGCCGCCGGCCATCGCGACACGATCGCCGGGTACGGCGACGACGCGCTTCACGAAGTCGACCGCCGGATCGCGCGGGTAACGCAGCACGACCACGTCGCCGCGCGTGACGTCGCCGAGGTCGTAGCACACGCGGTCGACCACCAGCCGATCGCCGTCGTGCAGGCTGGGTTCCATCGAGTGGCCGCGCACGACCGACACCTGGATCAGGTAGGCGTGCGCCGCGAGCATCAGGCCGGCACCGAGCAGCGCATCGAAGACGACTCGGCGCCGCCAGCCGGGGCGCGGCGCTGGCGTGCTCGGCCGCAGGTCGGTCGGCAGGGGCATGACCGGGCTATCGGTGCCGAGCGGGCCCGCCCTGAACCCGGCCGTGGCTCGATCCGGCCACGGCCGCTCGGCCGCGGCCACGCGACCGAGGGCGTGGTCTCGTTCAGAACGTCTTGCGGCGCGAGCTGCTCGCGATGCCGAGCGCCTTGCGGTACTTCGTCACCGTGCGCCGGGCGATGTGCACGCCGCGCTTGCCGAGCTCGTCGACGAGCTGGTCGTCCGACAACGGGTTGTCCTTGTTCTCGGTGTCGACGATGCCCTTCAGCGTGTCCTTGACCGCCTGCTGGCTCACCATGTCGCCGGCGTCGGACATCGTGCCGCTGCTGAAGAAGCGCTTCATGTCGAAGATGCCCTGCGGCGTCTGGATGAACTTGCCCGACGCCGCGCGGCTCACCGTCGAGATGTGCACGCGCACCGCGTCGGCGATGTCCTGCATCTTCATCGGCTTGAGGTGCTGCACGCCGTGGCGCAGGAACCCCTCTTGCCGGCGCACGATCTCGTTGGCGACGCGTTCGATCGTGTTCTGGCGTTGGTGCACCGCCTCGATGAACCACTTCGCCGCCTCGATCTTGCGGCGCAGGTACTCGTAGACCTTCGGATCGTTGCGCGCCTCTTTCAGCAGATTGCGGTAGACGGGCGAGATCGCGAGCTCGGGCAGCGACCCGCGCTGCGACTTCACCTCGAAGCGACCGTCGACTTCGTCGATCACGACATCGGGCACGACGCCGGTCGCCGGGCCTGGCTGGAACTCGGCCGCCGGGTGCGGATTGCAGTGCACGCGCAGGAACTCCCACGCCTCCTTGATCTCCTCGATCGAGGCACCGGCGTCCTTGGCGATCTTCGGCAGCTTGTTCACCGCGAGGTCGGCCAGGTGCTTGTCGACGAGCGTGCGCGCGAGCGGCGGCACGAACGTCATGTGGTCGAGCTGCATCAGCAGGCAGTCGCGCGAGTCCCGGGCACCGACGCCAACCGGCTCGAGGTCGCGCACGACGTGCACGGCCTCCTCGGCGAGCGGCAGCGGCACGAGCAGTTGCTGGGCGATCTGCTCGGGCGAGTCGAGCAAGCGGCCCTCCTCGTCGAGCGAGAACACCACGTGCTCGATCACGCGGATCAGTTCGGGATCGGTCTCCTGGGTGCGCACCTGGGTCATCAGGTACTCGGCGAGCGACGTCGACCGGCCGGGCGTGTTGTTGAGGGCCTCGAGCTTCTTGTCCTCGTCGTCGCCGCCGCCGCCGGACTGGCGAAGGCGCCAGGTCGGTTCGAGGCGCGCCTCGAGCTGGTCGATCTCCCCCGAGAACTCGCGCTGCATGCGATCCTCGAGCACGTTGGTCTCCGGCGGCGCCTCGGCGGCGGGTTCGGGCGCTTTCTCGGGGTCCGCGGGCTCGCTGCGCTCGGCGTCGTCCTTGCTCTCGAGGAAGACGTTCTCCTGGAGCTCCTGATCGATCTGGTCCTTCAGCTCCAGCAGCGGCAGCTGCAGCACCTGCATCGCCTGGATCATCTGCGGCGACTGGATCAGTCGCTGATCGGCGCGCATCGATTGGGTCAGGCCAAGACGCATGACCCTGTTGTAGCTGCGACCCGCAGGTCGGTCACGGGCCGCGGCCCGTGATCCCGCGGCATTTCGTCGATCGCCGCGTCACCAACGAACGGTCGTTGCGAGCGCGGAACGATAGCCGCGACCCTCGACCACGATCGCCGGGCCGTCGCCATGCGCCGTGGCCCGGTCGTTGTCGACCAGGCCGTCGTGCGTGAGGGCGCTGATCGCGCGTTCGGTCGCCATCAGTACGCCGCCGGGCATCACGCTGCGGGTCTGCGGGGTCGGCATGTACTCGTTGCGAAGGCGCAGTTGCAGGTGGGCCTTGGCGTCGATCTGGCCGACGCGTGCGCACAGCCAGACTCCGCTGGCGACGCGCTCGACGCTCGGGTTGAGCGCGCCGGCTTCCTGGGCGATGGCGCAGTTGATCTCCGTGATCGCGTTGGTCTCGAGGAATCGTCCCAGCACCACGCTGCGACCGAACAGCGTCGGCGCCTGCAACTCGTGCAATGCGCCTGGCCCCGCAGGGGCGCCGGCGTCGGCGGGCTGCAGCGAACCCGTGTGCACGATCGACGCGTTGCGGACGATCCGGTCCTGCAGGCCGCGCAGCGTGCGCTCGGCGCGTTGCAGGATCGCGTCGTCGCCCGCCACGAACAGATGCCCACACTCCCCGCGCAGCATGCCTTCGAACTCCTCGCCGCCGATGCCGGCACGTACGAGTTCGAGCACCTGGTCCTGCCCGAGCATGCCGCAGCCATGGGAGACATCGCCGTCGCCCTGGTCGGGATCGCTCATGAGCAGCTGCATGCCCTCGGCGCTGAGCGCGCCGTACGGCAGCACGGCGAGGCCGAGGCCCGGCGTCGCCGCGGGCTGGGGGCCGGCCTGCACGCGCAGCGTCAGGATCCGCTGGCCGCCGCTCGCGGCGTTGCCGCGCAGCGTGATTGCGAGCGCGCCGCCGCTGCCGACCCGGCCCGAGCAGCCGCCGTAGTCGGTTTCGAGCGTTGGCAACTCGACGTCGGCCGCCCCGACCATTCCCGTCTGCAGCGTTCGTACGATGCCGCGTCGTTGGGCCACCGCGAACTGCACGTGCACCACGAGTTCGTCGCCGAGCAGGCCGAACGTCTGCACCGTGGCGTGGGCGCCTTCGCCGAACTCGGCGATGGCAGGGTACGTCATCGACTGCTTCTGGGCGACCTCGACGTCGACGTCGCGCACGTAGCGGGTCCACTTCAACCGTTGCAGGCTGACCAACTGACCGCCGCGCGCGGCGGTCGTGCTCAGCGCCAGTGGGGCCCGGTTGCCGGCGAAGCGGGCGAAGGCGGCGGCGTCGAGGATGGGCGGGCAGGTCTCGCGGTCGGCGGCGTCCCAGACCGCGAACTCGATCTGGATCGGCCGCGCGACCACGGCACCGATGGCGCGGATGCGCTCGCCGACGCGCGCGACTTCCTGCGGTTCGCCGACCGCGAGCACGCTCTCGCCGACCTGCTGCAAGTGCAGGCGGCCTTCGCTGGTCGCGGGCTCGCCGAGTTGCTGCAGTACTTCGACGAGCCCGTCCATCGACAGCGCGGCCGTGCCGTCCGAGCGCTCGAGCAGGCAGACGGCGGACTCGTCGCGCTGGAGCAACGTCGCCCAGGGCGGGTCGGGTTGTCCTTTCGTCGCGGCGACGAGGTGTTGGACCGGGAAGATCTCGGTGACGTGGTTGCCGCCCTGCGGGGGCGTGGCGAGGCACGAAAGGCAGACGGGTAGCAGGAAGGATGGCATCGGGTGGTAGGGCGGGGGAGCGGGGTTCAGTCGCCGTTGGCCGCGCGTTCGCGGAACCAGCCGGCGACCTCGGGGAACTCGGCGAGCGGGCCGTGGTGGAGTCGCTGCCGTTCGACGGGCGACAAGGCCAGGGCATCGATCCACGGCTTGGCGGCCGGCAGATCGGCTCGCGCCAGCGCTGCGCGCAGCAGGAACTGCGACTCGGACCCGGCCTCGGCGACGAGCGGCGTCAGGCACGATCGCGGCAGGTTCGACAACGCGAACGCCGCTGCGTGGGCATCGTCGTGGCGGCTGCTGCGCAGACGGGCCAGCAACGTCGGCACTACGGTCGCCTCGGTCGCTTGGCCGAGTGCGAGCAGGCAACGCAGGCGGCGGTCGGCGGCGCGCGTCGTGGCCAACTCGGCGGCGAGTTCCGGCACCATGCCCGCGGGCTGGTGCGCAAACCAACGCGCCGCGGCTGTGGCATCGTCGAGTGGGCCGCGGCGCGCGACCTCGGACCAGAGGTCGAGCAGCAGCCGGGCCCCGCCGTGCGGGCGCACGTCGCAGCGCAGTGCTGCGGCGATGGTGTCGATCGCGTCCGGGTGGCGGCGCACGATGCGGCGCAGCCGTTGGTCGAGCGAGTCGGCGCCGAGCCGGGGAGCGACGGTCAACACCGCGAGGTCGGCGCGCGACATCGGCGTGCGGCGCGCCTCGAGGGCGGTCAGGGCCTCGGCCAACGCCGTCTGCATCACGGCGTCGCGCCGCAGCAGGTCGAGCAGCCGGCCGTGCAGTTGGGCCGAAGCACCGCTGCGGTCGTCGAGGCTCGCGACGCTGTCGAGCAGGGCGGGGAAGGCGAACGAGGCCGCCGCCTGCGACGCGCGCAGCGCGTGCAGCAGGCCCGCGGCAGCGGCGAGGCGATCGGGCGGGGCGCGCCCGTCGTCGGCGACGATGTGCGCCAGCGTCTGCGGCGACGCGGGCGCCTGGGCCGCGCTCGCGTTGCGCGCGGCGAGTTCGCGCAGGTGCTTGGCGGTGAAGCGCGACGCGGGCAACTGCGCCAATCCGGGCGGCGGCTCGACGGGTGCTGGCGCCGCGGGTGGCGGGGATGCGGAGGCGACCACGAGCGGCGCCGTTCCTGGCTCGGCGTCCAGCCGCTTCGGCGACGACAGCCACGGCACCGTGAGCACCGCCGTCACCGTCGCGGCGGCCGCGAGCCACCAGGGCCAGCGGCGCGCCTTCGCGGGGTCGGCAGCGAGCGGCGCGGGGGGCGGGGGCGGCGCCTGCACCGCGGCGAACCAGCGCTGCGCGAGCGTTCCCCAGTCGGCGCCGGTGGCGGCCGGGTGGTTCGCGAGCGTCGCTCCAGCACCTTGGGCCAGGGCCGCGTCGAGCCGGCGCGCGCGGCGCAGCGTCGCCTGGCAATCGCCGCACTCGAGCACGTGCTCGTGCAGGCTCTCGCCGCAGGCGAAGCCGTAGCCGAGCGCTTCTCCGTCGTCCTGCACCAGGTCGCCGTCGAGGTGGATCGCGAGCACCGCATCGGTGCGCGGGCAGGGGAATGCAGCGCGCGGGTTCATGGCTCGAGGTGCCCTCCGAGCCGCGCCATCACCTTGCGCCGTGCCTCGAGCACGTGCATGCGGGCGGCCACCGCGGTGCACGCCAGCACTTCGCCGATCGCCGCGTAGTCGAGGCCCTCGACGGCGCGCAGGTGCAGCGCGGTGCGCTGGCGCAGCGTCAGTCGTTCCATTGCCTCGTCGAGCCGGTCCTGCAGTTCGCGCGCGATCGCGTCGTGCTCGGCGCGCAGTTCGAGATGGTCCGGCACGTCCCGTTCGCCCAGCGACTCCAAGGGCCCGCCGCGCCGCCAACGCTGCGGCTCCGACGCGAGCCGCACCAGGATCCGGAACAGCCACGTGCGCAGCGCCGCCTCGCCGCGGAACGACGCCAGGTTGCGGAACGCGCGCACCAGGGTCTCCTGGACCAGGTCCTCGGCCCAGTGCGGGTCGCGGCAGTGGCGCCGGGCGAGGCTCAGCAGGGCCGGCAGGTGCGGCCGCAGCAGCGGCTGGAAGGCGGCTTCGTCGCCGGCGCGGCAGCGCGCCAGCAGGTGGAGTTCGGCAGCGGCGGCGTCCGGGCCTTTCGGTTCACTCACGCGGAGGTCCATGCGCTGCTCCTTGGAGCCGTCTTGGTGCCCGGCCGTAAGGCGCGGGGCTCCAGGCGTGGCAATCTAGCCGCGGAGCCGGCCGAAGTAGCCGCCGTAGAACTTCAGGATCAGGACCACGCAGACCGCGGCGGCGGCGAAGTAGGCGACCTGCCCCAGGCGGCGCGCGAACTGCTCGAGGTCGCGGCCGGTGACGTCGATGCGGCGCAGCAGGGCGCGCTGCAGAGCGTCTTCGAGTTGGCCCGCCTGTTCGCCGGTGGCCAGCAGCGACCGCGTCTCCGGGTGGAGTGCCAGGGCCTGCTGCAGGCCTTCGTGCAGCGGCTGGCCACGCTGCACGATGGCGTCGGCGATGGCGAGCCGTTCGCGCACCATCGCCACGCGCACGGTCGCGACTGCCTGCGCGTGGGCCTTGGCGATCGGCACGCCCGAGCCGTAGAGCGCGTGCAGGGTCTCGAGGTAGGGGAGTTCGCCGAGCCCGGGCACCAGGTTGCGCGCGACCGGCACGCGCGCGATCCACGGGGCGCCGGCGCGGATCCGGCTGCGCAGCCAGAACGCGCCCGCACCGAGGAGCACGTAGGCGATCACGACGCCGATCAGGAACCCGGACCCGATCACGCCGGCGGTGGCGATGCTGGCGAGCAGGATCATCACGCACAGCAGGAACGGGTAGCGCAGGCCCGCCCAGAGGTGGCGCGCGAACTGCGCGCGGCGTTCGCGCGCGGCACCGCAGCGGCGGAGCGCTGCGCCGGCCCGCCCGGCGCGCCAGGCGTGCAGCAGCACGGCATCCTCGGTGGTCGTCAGGCGCACGCCACGCTTCTGCATCGCCACATGCACGGCGCGATCGCCGGCGTTCGGATCGGCGCCGAGTGCTGGCAGCGGCAGGCCGGCGTCGAGCGCCGAGGCGACATCCGCGAACTGCAGCGCGGCGCGTTCGTCGGCAGCGATCGACAGCAGCATCGGCGGGGAGTCTCGGAGCGCGGAGGCGCTTCCGCAAGGCGAGCGTTGGGAAGTGCGGGCGCTGCCGCCACACTAACGGCATGCGCGTCCTGCTCTCGACGGCGTTGCTCCTCGTTCCTTCCGTCGTGGCGGCGCAGGACGACGCGTGGTTCACGAAGAACGCGCCCGGGCTCGAGGCCCTCTACCGCCACCTGCACCAGCATCCCGAGCTGTCGTTCCACGAGCGCGCCACGGCCGCCCGCCTCGCCGCCGACCTGCGTGCGCTCGGCCTCGACGTCACCGAGAACGTCGGCGGCACCGGCGTGGTCGCGGTGCTGCGCCGAGGCGATGGCCCGGTAGGGCTGCTGCGCGCCGACATGGATGCGCTGCCGATCGCCGAGGAGACCGGGCTGCCGTACGCCTCGACGGTGCGGGCCGAGAGCGCCGACGGCCGCGCGATCGGCGTCATGCACGCGTGTGGCCACGACCTGCACATGGCGTGTCTCCTCGGCGCGGCGACCTGGTTCGCGCAGAACCCCGATGCGTTCGCGGGCACGTTGGTGTTCCAGCTGCAGCCGGCGGAGGAACGTTCGGGCGGGATGAAGGCGATGCTGAAGGACGGACTGCTGACGCGCTTTCCGCGACCGCAGTGGGCGCTGGCGCTGCACACCTCGCACGACCTGCCGACCGGTGTCGTCGGCCTGCGGCCGGGCTTCGCGATGGCGAACGTCGACAGCGTCGACATCACCGTGTTCGGCAAGGGCGGGCACGGCGCCTGGCCGCACCTGACGATCGATCCGATCGTGCAGGCGAGCCAGCTCGTGCTCGATCTGCAGACGATCGTGTCGCGTGAGATCGATCCCGTGGAACCGTGCGTGATCACCGTCGGTTCGATCCACGGCGGCAGCAAGCACAACATCATCCCGGACCAGTGCCAGCTGCAGGTGACGGTGCGGTCCTACACGATGCCGGTGCGCGAACGGCTGCTCGCCGCGATCCAACGCAAGGCGGCGGCGGTGGCGCAGTCGTACGGGGCACCAGCCCCGAAGATCGAGTTCGGCGAGTTCACGCCCGCACTGCAGAACCACGCCGAGCTGTCGGCGGTCGTGCGGGCGGGGCTGGTCGCCGCGTTCGGCGAGGCGAAGGTGGTCGAGGTCGCGCCGGCGATGGGAGCCGAGGACTTCGGCAAGCTGCGCGACGAGAACGTGCCGCTGTGCATGTTCCGGCTTGGCACCGTGGCGCCGGAGCGGTTGGCGAAGCTGCAGGCGGCTGGCGAACTGCCGGCCCTGCACAGCGCGAAGTACTATCCGGACTACGAGGAAGCGCTGCGGGTCGGGGTGCGCGCGTTCGTGGCCGCGGTGCACGCGGCGGCCGGCAAGAACTGACCACCGATGACGTTCCTGACCACGCGCTGGAGTCTGGTGATGCGCGCTGCGGACGGCGATGCCGGCGGCCGGCAGGCGCTCGGCGAGTTGTGCGAGCGGTACTGGCAGCCGGTGTATCGGCTCTACCGCCGACGCGGCGTCGATGCCGAGCGTGCGGCCGATCTGACGCAGGGCTTGTTCGCGCACCTGCTCGAGCGCGGCGACTTCGCCCGCGCCGACCCGAGCCGCGGCCGGTTCCGCGCCTACCTGCGCACCTGCGCCGAGCACTGGCTCGCGCGGCAGCACGAACACGACCACGCGCACAAACGCGGCGGCGGCGCGCGCCTGCTCTCGTTCGACGCGGCCGGCGAAGAGACGCGGTTGCGGCTCGAGCCGAGCTACCCAGACGAACCGGCCGCCGCGTTCGAACGCCGTTGGGCAGAGGCCGTGGTGGAGCGCGCGCGGTGGCGGCTCGAACAGGAGGAACGCACGGCGCGGCGCGAGCGCCAGTTCACGGCGCTGGCCTTCGTGCTCGACGGGCAACCGCCGCCGCGCTCGTGGGCCGACCTCGCGCGGGAGCTCGAGACGACCGAGGGAGCGCTCAAGGTCGCGGCGCACCGGCTCAAGGCGCGCTTCCGCGACGCGCTGTGCGCCGAGGTGCGCGACACGCTCGCCGACGACGTGGCGCCGGGCGACGAACTGCGCGAACTGCTGGCGGCCTTCGGCGGGTCGGCGGCGGCAGAATCCGGAGAAGGGCCGTAACTCCGGGCCCGCGTTCCGGCATCCCTGGTCATGACCCAGCCACGACCTCCTCTCGACCCTCGCCCGGCCCTGCACGACGCGCTGCAACACCAGGCGACGGCGCCCGGTTGGGACGCGCCAGGCCTCGCCGAGATCGCCGCGCGCTTCCCCGAACTGCTGGTCGAGGCCCGCATCGGCCAGGGCGGCATGGCCGCCGTCTACCGCGTCGTGCAGAGGAAGCTCGACCGCCACGCGGCGCTCAAGGTGCTGCGGCCGGACCTCGCCCGCGAGCCGGAGTTCGTCGGGCGCTTCCTGCGCGAGGCCAAGGCGCTGGCCCAGCTCGGGCATCCGCACGTGCTCGGCGTCTACGACTTCGGCGAACGCGACGGGCTGTGTTACCTGCTCGTCGAGTACGTCGACGGCGCCAACCTGCGCGAACTGATGGCGCTCGGCCGCCTGTCGCCCGAGGAAGCGCTGCGCCTCGTGCCGCAGATCTGCGCCGGGCTGCAGTTCGCGCACGACCGCGGCATCGTGCACCGCGACATCAAGCCGGAGAACGTGCTCGTCGATCGGCAGGGCCACGTCAAGCTCGCCGACTTCGGCCTCGCCAAGCTCGCCGGCGGCGAGGCCGAGCACCTGACGCGCGCGTCGATGGTGTTCGGCACGCCCCACTACATGGCGCCCGAGCAGTGGCGCGGCAGTGGCAACGTCGACCATCGGGCCGACATCTACTCGCTCGGCGTCGTGCTCTACGAACTGCTCACCGGGCGACTGCCCGTGGGCACCTACGAGCCGCCGTCGAAGTGCGCGGCGGTCTCGGACGGCATCGACCGCGTCGTGCACCGTTCGCTCGAGCAGGAACCGGAGCGTCGGTACCAGCAGGTGCGCGACGTGCAGCGCGAGGTCGAACGGGCGGCGGCCGCGGGCGGCGTTTCGCGCGCCGCGCCTGCCGCGCCGGGGGAGAAGGTGGTTCCCTGCAGCACGCGGCGAGGCTGGGTCGCGGTCGTGGCCGCGGTCCTCCTGCTGATGACGGTCGCGACCGGCATCGCGTTCTTCCTGCACAAGCAGGCGTGGATCGCCATGCGTGGGCATTCCGTGCGACGCGAGGTGGCGCAGCACGAAGCAATGCTCGACGCGATGCGCGCGCAGGTCGACGAAGGCCAGGCGTGGACGGGGGGACTGCCCGCGGCGATCGAAACCGAGCTGCCCGTTGCGATCGCACGGTCGTGGAGCGTGCTGCTGCCGCTCGCTGCCGGGGTCGGCGCGGCCATGATCGCCCTGGTCTTGCTGCTGGTGGCGGGGCGCACGGCGCGGGCCGCGGCCTCACGCCCGCTCGGGTTCGTCGTCGGCGTGCTCGCCGCCGCGCCGTTGGTCGGCGCCATCGACGTCTGGATGTTCGCGCTCGCCGACCACGATCCGGGCATGACGAACGTCGTCGCCGGCACGGTGGTGCTCGTCACCAACTGGGTCGTGCTCCACTGGCTGTGGCAGCGCACGGCCGGCTGGCAGCCCGCAGCCCTCGTGCGCACCGGCGCCACGCCGCGGGTCGTCGCCGGCGTCGCGGCGCTGGTGCTGCTCGTCGCCGTCGGCCTCGCGGTGCGGATCGACGTCGACTCGGGGGTGAAGGTGTGGCGCGGTCCGTCGCTGCCCGTGGGCGGCGCCGAACTGCTCGGCGCGACGCGGGCCACGGTGGTCGAACGGCTCGGTCCGCCCGTGGCGATCGTGGTCGACGGCGAACGGCTGCACTTCGGCTATCGCGCGCTCGACGGAGCGTGGCTCGCCGATGCGCTCGTGCTGCACCAAGGGCGCGTCGTGCAGTCGTCGCCGCACGCTTCGCTGCTGGTTCCGCGCGCGCGTGGCGACGGTCCCGCACTCGGCGACTCGCTTGCCGCGTGGATTGCCGATCGCGGCGCACCGATGCCGCGCGGCGCCGACGAGACGGGCAACACGGTGTGGTGGGCGGACGGCGTGCGGATCCGGCTGCACGACGACATCGTGGTGGCCATCGAACGCAAGTGACGGCATCGGCCGGTGCCGCGGTGCCTTGGCGGGGGCGGGGGCGGCCAGCGCAGGGCTGTGAGGGATCGACTCGGCCACCCGAAGCCGGGGCAACACGCCGCTTCCGGTCGTCGCCGTGCTTCCGTGAGGACCGAACCATCTGGAAGGAAGGATGTTGGGTGCCTACTTGCCAGGAACGCTGCGCCTGCCGATGTTGCCTGCATGCAGTACACCTTGCGCAACGTGCCGAAGGGACTCGACCGCGCCCTGCGCGAGCGGGCCAAGCGGTTGGACAAGTCGCTGAACGACGTCGTGATCGAGGCCCTGCAGCGCGCCGTCGGCATTACCGGCGAACTGCCGGCGCTCCGCGACGTGTCCGACATCGTCGGCACGTGGCAGGCCGATCCGGAGATGGACCGGATCCTGGCGGAGCATCGGCGCATCGACCCGGAGCTTTGGCAGTGAGGATTGCCCTCGACACCAACCGCTACTCCGACTTGTGCCGTGGGGATGCGGTGGTGACCGACCTGGTCGTTCGCGCCGAGGAGGTGTTCGTACCGTTCGTCGTGGTCGGCGAACTGCGTTCCGGGTTTGCTGCCGGCGCGACGTCACGCGCCAACGAGCGCACGCTGCAGCGCTTCCTCGCCAAGCCCGGCGTCGACATCCTGCTCGCGAGCGAGGCGACGACGCATCACTACGCGATGCTGCACCTGCAGCTGCGGGCTCGAGGCAAGCCGATCCCGACCAATGACCTGTGGATCGCCGCCCTCGCGATCGAGCACGGCCTCGCGCTGGCGACCCGGGACGCGCACTTCGCGCACATCCCGCAGCTCGTGTTGGTTTGACGTTGGCGGCGGCGCGTCGTCGCCGCGTGCTACAGACCGATGATGCCGTGCGCGGCGTTGCTCAGCGTCGCGCCGAGGGCGTTCACGCCGGGGTCGAGCGGCACGACCTGCGCGTAGAACGATGCGCCGGGGACCGGCGGCACGGTCCAGCTCCAGGCCGCGGCGCCCAGCACGTTCGTGAGGTTCTCCACGGCGTCGATGCTGGTGTAGAGGGAGCAGGTCGGCGCGCCGAGGAAGGTGAGGTCGAGCGGGAGCGGGGAGCTGCCGTAGGACGTGTTCGAGAGGCCGAGCAGCATCGCGGCGGGGCCCGTCCACGGCAGGTTTCCGATGTTTGCGGTGAAGGTCGTGCCGATGCGCGGGACGGAGCCGGCTTGCGCGGCGAGCGTCGGGATGCCGCGGCTGCCGACGCAGCCGGTGCCGAACGGAGTGAAGGACGCCAGCGGGCCCAGGTTGAACTCCCACGTGTCGCCGAACGGCCAGTTGTTGTTGGACCCGCCAAACAGCACGCAGACGCCGCGCACCGGATCGAAGGCCATCGCCGCTTGTTCGCGGAACGAAGGCTCGAACGGCGTGGTCAGCCGCGTCATGGCGCCGTTCGCGACGATCCAGGTGTGGTTCGGGAGCGCGGCGTGCGAGCCGAAATCCCACTCCCCGTCGAACATCACGAGACGATTGCGTGCCGTGTCGGTCGCCATCGCGCCCGGTCGGGCGGGGTATTGCACCGGGTTGCGCTGCACGAAGCCGAAGCCGTTGTAGTCGTACATCCGGGTCAGCGGGAACGGGACGGGCGTGCCCATGATCCACAGGCTCGACCAGCCGCGGTAGGTGAGCACGACGCGTTGGCTCACCGGGTCCCACGCCATGAACGTACTGTCGTTGACTGAGCTAACACCGGGAATGGCGGGTTGGGTCAGGTTGACGTTGCTGGTCAGCGGTCGCTCGGAGAACGAAGTGCCGTTCCACACCACGACCGATCCCATCCCAAGGCTGAAGAAGATCGACTCGGCGCGCACGGGGTCGAAGGCCGCGACCATCTTCCCGAAACCCGACCAGCCAAGCACGGGGCTCGTCGCGGGCATTGGCGGCAACGACAGCCACGAGGTGCCGTCCCAGCGATAGGCGCTCGGTGTTGCGCCGGGGGATTGCGCCACCACGTAGAGAACCTCGCCGCTTGCACCGTGCGTTACCGCGGCTGTGGGGTTGTACGGGCTGGAAGGTGCTGGTCCTCGCTGGGTCCAGCTGTTCCCGTCCCACGACCACGTGTCGCTCACGGTGCCCCCGACGAGCAGCGTGTAGTTGCGCACCGGATCCCAGCAGAGCGAGTGCCCGTAACGAGGCTGAGGACCACTGCCATTCGTGCGATCTACCCAGCCCTGCGCAAGGAGCGGGCTCGTGGTCGACGCGACCGTGACCAGAACGAACGAGACGACGAGAGCGAAGCGATGGTGCATCGTGGGGACTCCTCCAGAACCGACCCCATGATCCCCTGCCGCCCGGGCCGTCGCAATCGACTGCCCGGAGCCGCGCGTCGTGGGATGTGAGCGCTTGCGGGCGGTGCTCGCCGCGGTCAAGGTAGCCCCATGGTGCATGCTGCCACGACCGCGTCGACTTCGGGGCCACGACGGGCGGCGGATCGCACGCGGGTGCCGATCGTCTTGCTCGGCGCCTTGGTCGGCATCGTCGGTCTGCTCGCCTGGTGGGGCGTGTGGCGCGGGGAGTACGTGTTCGACGACTTCCCCGCCATCGCCTTGAACGGCGAACTGCTGGCCGGCGACGGATGGGGCGCGGCGTTCTCGCCGGACCATCATCCGCTCGCCAACCGACTGCTGTCGTGTTGGAGCCTGGCGGCGGACTTCCGGCTGTTCGGTCAGGGACCGTTCGGGCCGCACCTGACGAACCTGCTGCTGCACCTCGTCAACGGCATGTTGGTGGTCGCGGTCGTCCGCGCGGCACTGACCTCGCCGAACCTGGCCGGCCGTTTCCCGATGGCACGAGCCACGTGGATCGCGACCGCGGTGGCGATGCTCTGGGTCGCGCATCCCCTCGGAGGCGACTCCGTTGCCTATGCCACGCAGCGCTCCACGCTGCTGGCCGGCGCGTTCCTGCTGGTGGCGATGGGGGCCGCGCTGCGCGCAGCCCGCGCAACGCATCCCGTTCGCTGGCGTGCCCTGGCCGTCTTCGCCGTCGCCTGCGGCATGGCGAGCAAGGAAGACATGGTCGTGGCCCCGCTGCTGCTCTTGGTTTGGGAACGCGCCTTCGTGCTGCCGACGTGAGCAGCGCTGCGCCAACGCCGCGGCTACCTCCTGGCCCTGGCGGGAACGTGGTCGGTGCTTGCGTTCTGCCTGGCGCTCGGACCCGCCAATACGACGGTGGGCTACCACACCGTGCCGCCGGCGACGGCGTGGCAGTGGCTGCTGACGCAATCCGGCGTCCTGGTCCACTACCTCCGGCTCGTGGTCGTTCCGTACCCGTTGCGGGGCGCCTACGGCTGGGACCTCGTCACGAGCGTCGGTCCCGCCATCCTGCCGGGCCTCGTCGTGCTCACGCTGGTGGGCGTGACGGTCCGGCTGCTGGTGACGCGTCCATGGATCGGCGTGCTCGGCGCGCTGTTCTTCCTGATGCTCGCGCCGACGTCGTCGGTGATGCCGATCGTCACCGAGATCCTGGCGGAACGGCGCATGTACCTGCCGATGCTGGCCGTGCTGGTGCCGCTCGTCCTGGCCGGCGAACACGTGCTGCGCGCAGCTTCGGCGATACGGTGGGCGCCCGTTCTCGTGGTCGCGATCGCGTTCGGGCTCGGGCTGCTGAGCCGGCAACGCGTCGCCGTGCATGCGGAGCCGGCCTCGTTCTGGGCGGATGCCTTCGCGAAGCGCGACCCGACGGCTCGCGGCTTCCTCGCCGCGCAGATCCAATGCAACCATGCGTCGGTCCAGTACGAACTGGGGAACGTCGACGAGGCGATCGCCTTGCTCGCCATGCTGCCCGAATTCGAGCTCGTCACGGCGGTCGAGCGAGGCCAGTACACGCTGGTCCTGCAGCATCACGGCCAGCACGCCGAGGCGGTCGCCCAGCTGCGCAAGCTGGCCGCCGACGTGCCCGACAACGGCCAGATCGTCGGGCGTTTCGGAACCGCGCTCGTGGCGCACTGGCACGCCGACAAGGGGCGGCCCGACGATCCGCGGCTCGTCGAGGCGCAGCAGGTCCTCGAACGAGCGCTCGAGCTGTATCCGGTGCACGTCGGATTCTGGCAGACGCTCGGCTTCGTGCGGCGCACCCGCGGCGACCTGGCCGCCGCGGCCGAGGCGTTCCGCGCCGGCGCCGAGCACACCACGACGCGCATCGAGCCCTACATCTCGCTGGCGGAACTGCTGCCGGGTCTGGGGCGCGCCGCGGAAGTCGCAACGGTGTTCGATCGCCTCCTGGCTGCCAATCCGGAGGACGCCGGGCTGCGCGTGGTGATCGGCGAGTTCCTGCTGGCGCAGGGTCGCGGCGAACTGGCGCTCCCGGTGCTGCAGGACGCGTTGCGCGTCGAGCCAGCGAACCAGCAGGCGGCGAAGTTGTTGGCGCGGACCCCGGCGCGTTCCGGGCGCTGACGCGCCGCACGCCGTCAGCGGAAGTGCTTGCTGAGCTTGAGCGCCTGGCCCTGGTAGTGCGAACTCAGCCGCCGATCGCCGTAGACGACCTCCGGCAGCTCCTGCGTGCGGAAGAACTCGAGCTTGAAGAACACCTGCCCGTCCTCGAGCAGGAACGGCACGTCGTGCGGCCGCACTTCGAGCACGGCGCGCGTGCCCTTCTCGCCGCCGAAGCCGTTGTCGAAGAAGCCCGCGTAGTTCGTGCGCAGTTCGCCGATGCCGACGTCGTAGGCGACCATCTCCGCGGCGAGGTGCTTGGGCACGCGGATCCGCTCCTTGCTGGCGATGATGTAGAACTCCTCGGGCTCGACGATCATGCGCCCGTCCTTCGGCTCGGGAATCGGCTCGAAGAACGCGTCGGCGTCGTGCGCGCCTTCGTTCTGCATGTCGACGATGCTCGTGTAGCGCCGCGCGACGTACGCCACCGGTCCCTGCAGATCGCGATCGCGCTTCAGCGCCACGCCCATCATCAGGCCGCGGTCGATGCGCAGCTTCTCCATCGGCAGCGGCCGGCCGGCGTCGTCGAACAGCAGGCCGCCGTTCTTGTGCTCCTTGCGCAGCTCGTCGTCGGTCAGCGCACTCTGTCCCTCCGAGAAGCGGATCTGGCACAACGACAACCCCGTGCGCACGCGGACCGGGAAGCTGCGTGGCACGATCTCGAGGAACAGCGGCCCGGTGTAGCCCGGCGGCACCGTCTCGAAGCGCCCGCAGTTGTCGGCGAGCAGCCGCGTGAACAGGTCGAGCCGCCCGGTCGACGACTTCGGATTGGCGCGGATCAGGAACGGCAGCGGCTGCGCGATGCGTTCGAGCAGCGGCACGATGTAGCAGTGGCCCTTCTCGAGCACCGCGCCATCGGTGAGGTCGAACGCGTAGAGCGTCATCTCCTCGAGCCGGTCGGCGACGCGCACGTTCTCCGGCAGGAACCCGGATCGCACGCGGTAGCCGCGCGTCGCCAGCCGCAGGTCGAGCGAGCTCGGCTGGATCTGGGTGGGGGCGATGGCGGGCTGCGAAGTGAGGGCGCCGCGCGCGATGAGGGCCTGGATCTGCTGGTAGACGAGGATGCCGTCGGTCACGCGCCGCAGGCTAGCGGGCGGCTGCCGGCTTTTCCGCAGCGGCCTGCACCGCATCGTCGCCGCCGAACGAGGCCACCGCGAAGCTGTCGACCGCGATGGCGTCGGCGCGGGCTGCTTCTGCGGCCCGGACCAGGTCGTGTTCGGCGGCCGTCAGCAGCCCCTGCTCGACGGCCTGCGTCAGCACCAGCTCCGGGCGGGCCTTGGGCAGCTTGCCCTGCCGCACCGCGTCCTTCAGACGCTTCAGCACGGGTTCGGCCTCGGTGCACAGCCGCAGCGCGAGTTCGAGTCGGCCGAGCGCTTCGGTCGCCGAGGCGGGGACGTGCATGCCGGCGGTGAGCCGGTCGCGCAGTTCCCCGGGTGCCAGCACCGCGCGCGCGATCGCCTGGCCGGTCGTGTCGTCGGGACCACGCCCGAACGACGTCAGCGCCGCCCAGAGCCGCCCGGGCCAGCGCAGGGCGCGGCCGACGTTCGGCACGGTGAGGTTGTCGTAGATGCCGACGCGTGCCTCCTGCATGCGCGCGAACGCGAACTCCATCGTCCACCGCAGCAGCGGCTCGTCCTCGCGACGGCTGCCTTCCGCGGTGAAGCGCCGCAGGCCCGCGCTGGCGAGGAACATCCATCCGAACCAGTCGGCGTAGCGGCCAGTGATCGCTTCCTTGCGCTTGAGGTCGCCGCCGTAGGCGCCCATCGCGGCGTCGGCGAGCAGCGCGAACTCGGCGCTCGCGCGGTTGAGCCGGCGCCAGAAGCGCTTCGCCGCGCCGCGCACGGGCGACCAGCAGACGAGCCCGCCGCTGAGGCCCAGCACGACGGTGCGCACCGCGTTGCGCACCACGTGGCCGAGGTGCGGCCAGAAGGCGCGATCGAACGCGGCGCCGTCGTTGCGCGCGAGCGCGTCGAGTTCGCGGAATGCGTGCGGATGGCAGCGGATCGCGCCCTGGCCGAAGATCATCAGCGTGCGCGTCAGGATGTTCGCGCCCTCGACGGTGATGCAGATCGGCGTGCCTTGCCAGGCGTGCGCGAGCAGGTTGCGCGGGCCGCGCGAGATGCCGGCGCCGCCGACCACGTCCATGCCGTCGCTGATGACGCGGCGCCACAGTTCGGTCGTCTGGTACTTGGCGATCGCCGTGACCACCGCCGGTTGCTGGCCGCCGTCGAGCGCGCCGCAGACGTAGCGGCGCACCGCTTCGAGCAGCCAGGTGAACGCGGCGATGCGCGCGAGCGGTTCCTGGATGCCCTCGAAGCGACCGAGCGGCAAGCCGAACTGCTGCCGCACGGCCGCGTAGGCGGTGACCGTGCGCAGCACGAGCCGCGCGCCACCGGTCGCGGTCGCCGGCAGCGACACGCCGCGGCCGGCGGCGAGGCACTCCATCAGCATCGTCCAGCCGCGACCTGCACCCGCGGCGCCGCCGATCACGGCATCCTCGAGCGGCAGCAGCACGTGCTGGCCGCTGGTCGGGCAGTTGAAGAACGGCACGCCGAGTGGATCGTGCCGGCGGCCGAGCACGACGCCGCGCGTGGCGGTCGGGACCAAGGCGCACGTGATGCCGGGGAACGGGCCCTTGCCGAGCAGGTTCTCCGGATCGTGCAGCTGGAACGCGAGCCCGAGCACGGTCGCGACGGCTCCGAGCGTGATGTAGCGCTTGTCCCACGACAGGCGCAGCCACAGCCGCCCGTCCTCGCCGCGGAACACGACGCCGTTGCTGGTGATCGCGCCGGCGTCGCTGCCGGCTCCCGGTTCGGTGAGCGCGAAGCAGGGCACTTCGCGGCCGTCGGCGAGGGCCGGCAGCCAGCGCTGCTTCTGCGCGTCGGTGCCGTAGTGGGTGAGCAGTTCGGCGGGGCCGAGCGAGTTCGGCACCATCACCGTGATCGCGAGCGGCAGCGACCGCGACGCGAGCTTGGCGACGACGGCGCTGTGCGCGCTCGGCGACATGCCGAGACCTCCGAACTCCTTGGCGATGCCCATGCCGAACAGGCGCTGCTGCTTGCAGAAGTCCCACACTTCGGGCGGCAGGTCGTGTTCCTGATGCGCCCGCCAGTCGTCGGTCATCACGCAGGCCTGCTCGACCGGGCCGTCGAGGAACGCCTGCTCGTCCTGCGTGAGCTGCGGATACGGCGCGTTGGCCAGCGCCTGCAGCGACGGCCGGCCCGAGAACAACTCGCCGTCGAGCCAGACGGTACCCGCAGCGATCGCCGCCCGTTCGGTGTCGCTGATCGCGGGCAGCGCGCCGGCGGCGCGCAGCACCCGCAGGATGCGGTTGCTCACCAGGCGTTGCCGCAGCGGCGGCACGGCCAGCACGACGAGTGGCAACAGCAGCAACGGTGCGAGCCACCAGGCGACGCCGAACGTCCAGCAGGCGATCGCGACGACCAGCAGCGTGCAGAAGGCGGGGGCGCCGACGAACGAGAGGCCGAGCAGTGCTGCGGCGACGATCGTGAACGTCGCCGCGCCGGACAGATCGGCCAGGGCGCCGTAGTTGAAGAGGTCCATGACGTGCGGGCTCGCTTGCCCGCCGCTATCGGCATTTCGCCGGCATTCCCTAGTCCCGGAATGCGTCCTGGCTACCGGCTACAGCTCGCGGGCATAGAACAGCTCGCAGCCGTGGTGGCCGGTGGCGCCTTCGGCGCTGCACAACGGCCGGAAGCCGGCGGCGCGGTAGAGCTGCTGCGCCTGCTGCATCGACTGCGTGGTCTCGAGGTAGCAGCGGCGGAAGCCGGCCGCGCGCATGTCGTCGAGCAGCAACGCCAGCAGCGCCCTGCCGAGGCCGCGTCCACGCGCCGCCGCCAGGAAGTACATCTTGCGCAGTTCGCAGGTCGCCTTCGCCGGGTCGCTGCCGGCCAGCGGCGCGAAGCCGGCGCCGCCGAGCACTTCGCCGGCATGTTCGACCACGTAGTAGCGCGCGTTCGCCGTCGCGTAGGCGGCACTCATCGCCGCGACCTCGGCGTCGTGGATCGCGAAGCCGGGCCCGCAAGCACCGTGTTCGGTCATCACCGTGCGGATGATCGTGGCCATGGCGGCGTCGTCGGCCGGACGGATCGGACGCACGATCCAGGGCGCGTTCATCGCGACGTTCGCGCGTAGTGCTCACGCGCTTCGCGCAGCAAGCGGTCCCACTGCAGTGCCGGGCCCGGATCCTGCTTGTTCTTCTGCACGTGGTAGTGGCCGACGATGCCCTCGAAGGCGCGCAGTTCGTCGGCGGGCAGCGCGTGCGGCACGACGTTCCCGTCCGGCGTGCGCGGCGCGTCGAGCCGGATGCGCGGGAACGCGCGAGCGAGCGCTGCGCACAACTTCGCCAGCGCGGAGTACTGCTGCGGCGTGAAGTCGAGCTGGTGGTAGAGCACGCCCTGGATTTCGCCGCTGACGATCTCGGGGCGGTCGGGCCGCGCGACGAAGTCCTTGGTGCGGATGCCGGGCTCGCGCATCCACGCCGGCGTCTTCATGAAGTAGCCCTGCTCGTCCTTGCCGTACCAGCGCACCATGTCGGCGTTCATCGGTTGCTTGAACACGCCCGGGTGCGCGATCTCGACGCCGATCGAGAAGTCGTTGGCGATGGTCGCGTGGTGTGCCTTCTCGCGCAGATCGAGTGTCTGGTAGATCACGCCGTCGACGTCGAGCAGGAAGTGGACCGAGAGGTTGCGCACGTCCTGCAGCACCTTGAAGCACTGGCGCGAGGTGCCGGCGACGTCGTAGTGCAGCACGAACTGGTGCACGACCTGCTGCAGGTCGGCGAGCGACAGGCCGTGGTCCTTGGCGCGCGCGGCGATCGCGTCGGGCAGGCCGCCGCGCAGCGGCGTGTAGCGCAGCTTGCCGTCGGGCGGCTCGTTCTGTGCGAAGTGCTTGCCGAGGCGGTAGGCGCTGTAGCCATCGGCTTCGCGCCAGTGCACCACGCGCGTGCCGATCGCGAACGGCCGGTCGGCGGCGACGATCGACAGGCCATCGGCCGCCGGCATCGACACGCAGCGGCTCAGCAGCAACAGAAGGCCGAGGAGCGTCGCGCCGCCGACGGCGCGCCGGACGAAACGTGCGCGGTTGTCGTTCCTCATCGCGTCAGCTCCGGTCGGCCCAGGTGGTGGTCCGTCGTCGCCTGCCAAGCCTCGGCGACGGCGAGGACGTCGGCTTCGCCGTAGAGCCGGCCGACGAGCGCGAGCATCGTCGGGCGACCGCCATCCTGCGCGCTGCGCCCGACCGGCAGCACGTAGGTCGGGTGTCCGGTGAGGTTCGTCGCCACGAGCGTGCTGCCGCCATGGGTCGGCGCCACCAGGACGTCGACGTTCGCGAGTGCGCGGTCCATGTCGACCACCAGCTGCGCTCGCGCGCGGCTGGCCTGCAGGTACTCGACGGCCGGGATCGCGCGGGCGCTGCGGAATTGGTTCGGCCAGTCGCCGTCGCGCTGGCCCGGCAACTGCGGCAGCAGGCCTTGGCGCAGCGCGTCGTCGAAGGCCGCCGCCGCCTCGGCGTGCAGCATCGCCAGGATGCCCTCGTACGGAGCGGCCGGCAGCGTCACCGGTACCGGCGCGCCGGCGGCGGTGAGCCACTCGACGAACGCGCGATCCTCGGCGCGGCGCGGCCAGTCGCGTTGCTGCACGATGCCAAAGCGCAGGCCCTGCAGGCCGCGGCCGGCGCGCCACGCGAACGCCGAATCGACCGCCGCGGGGTCGCGGCCGTCGGCGCCGCGCATGGCGTCGAACACCAGAGCTGCGTCGACCGCACTGCGCGCGATCGGGCCGACCTTGTCCATCGTCCACGACAACGGCATCGCGCCGTGCCGGCTGATCGTGCCGAACGTCGGCCGCAGACCGGCGATGCCGCACTGGCGGCACGGCGACACGATCGAGCCGAGGGTCTCGGTGCCGATCGCGAACGGCACGAGCCCGGCGGCGACCGCACTGCACGGACCCGCCGACGACCCGCTGCTGCCCTGCTCGGGGTTCCACGGGTTGCGCGTGCGGCCGCCGTGCCACAGATCGCCCATCGCCAGCGCGCCGAGCGACAACTTGGCGACCAGCACCGCGCCGGCGTCGTGCAGCCGCTGCAGGCACGTCGCTTCGACGTTCCACACGTGGTCGCGCCATGGGGCGGCGCCGAACGTGGTCGGCGCGCCCGGCCAGCCGAACAGGTCCTTGGCGCCGTACGGGATGCCGTGCAGCGGTCCCCGGTCCTTGCCGGCGGCCAGTTCGGCGTCGAGTTCGCGCGCCCGGGCGAGCGCTGGCTCGCGCAGCAGGTTGACGACGCAGAGCAGGGTGGCGTCGAAGCGCTGCAGGCGCGCCAGCGCGAGTTCGGTGAGCCGGACCGACGTCACCGCACCGCTGCGCAGCCAGCCGGCCAGCGTGGCGACCTCGGCGAACGCGATGTCGGTGTCGTTCGCCGGCGGCGGCACCTTCGGCGGCGCGAACGCCACCCGGGGCGTCGGCGCGGCCCGCACAGCGCCCGGCGGCAGCGGGTCGAAGTGCGCGCACGGCGGCAGCTCGAACGGGATCGGCGTCGCGCGGACTGCCGCGAAGCCGGTGCGCTGGGCGGCGAGGCGCTTGCCGGCCAGGCGCCGTTCCTCCTCGGTGAACGAGAGGTCGGCGAGGCGGCCCAGCGCGGCGAGGTCGTCGGCGTCGTCGCGCCGCGGCGCGGCGGTGAGGGCCAAGGGCGCCGTGGCACCGAGCAGGAACCCGCGGCGGTCGATGGCAGGGCTCGGATCGGTCATGGCGCGTTCAGGGTGGCGACAACGGGCCGGATCGTGCGGCCACAGTGGCCCGATCCGCGCCGGACCCTATCCTGCCGCGCGCGCGTACCGACACCAGAACCGACCTCCGCTCCCCACGCCGCATGATCCGCCGACTGCCGACGTTCCTTCTCCTCGCCGCGATCGCCGCTGCCCAGACCCCGGCCGTGCCCGCGCCGCCGAAGGCGATGGACACCATCTTGAGCAAGGAACTGCTCGCCCATGCGACGTTCCTCGCGTCCGACGAACTCGGCGGCCGCCTGACGGGTTCGCCCGGGCAGCAGGCCGCGGCGGACTACATCGCCCGGCACTTCGAGTCGCTCATGCTCGAGCCGCTCGGCGACGAGGTCGACGGCAAGCGCACCTGGTTGCAGAGCTACGGCATCGCGCGCACGGCGGTGACCGCGGCGACCCGCCTGAAGGTCGGCACGATCGAGCTCGCGAACGGCTTCGCGGTGCTCGGCGCCAAGCCGTGCGATCTCCGGCTCGACGGCAAGCTGCGGTTCTGCGGGCTGGGCCGGCTGCGCGGCGCCAATGCCGATCTGCCCGAAGACGAGGCGCTCGGCGGCGCGTTCGCGGTGGTCGCGATCAAGGCCCCGCGCGGCAAGGTCGACAAGCAGCTCGGCATCGAGCAGAAGTTCGGGATGTCGTTCCAGACGTTCAACAGCCTGGGCCGCACGACCAAGGCGCTGGCCAAGAAGGGGGCCGGAGCGGTGCTGTTCGTGCAGCTCGAAGACCGGCATGGCCTCACCGACGTGCTCAACTACCTGGCGGTGGCGCCGGGCAAGGACGTGCTGGCCCCGCGGTTCGCCGGCGCCGATGGCGGCATGAGCGGCATGGCCGAGATGCTCGGCGGCGGGGAAGCGAGCGTGCCGGCGCTGGTGCTGTCGGTCGCGGCCAGTGCGCAACTGCTCGAGCAACTCGGCACGACGACTGCCGCCGTCGCCACGTTCGTCGCCGGCGATGGCGAGCGGCCGGCCACGACTGCGGACGTGCCGGCAGCGCTCACGCTCGGCGTGACCCACGACGAGAACGCCAAGGCCCACAACGTCGTCGCCGTGCTGCGCGGCAGCGACCCGAAGCTCGCCCACGAGGCGGTCGTCTACTCGGCGCACATGGACCACGTCGGCACGCGCATCGACGGCGAGGTGTTCAACGGCGCCGACGACAACGCTTCGGGGACGTCGGGCCTGCTGGCGATCGCCAGCGCGTTCGCCAAGAGCGCCCGGCCCGCGCGCAGCGTGATCTTCCTCGCCGTCTCCGGCGAAGAACTCGGGCTGTGGGGTTCGGCGTACTTCGCCGACCACCCGACGTGGGAGGCTGCGAACCTGATCGCCAACGTCAACACTGACATGATCGGCCGCAGCGGGCCCGAGTCGGGACCGACCGAGATCACGGTGACGCCGAGCCACCGGCACGCGAAGTTCTCGACGATCGTGCAGGACGCGGCGCGCTTCGCCGAAGTGCTCGGCTGCTCGTTCACGTCGGGTGACAAGTACTACAGCCGCAGCGACCACTACAACTTCGCGAAGAAGGGCATCCCGGTGGTGTTCTTCTGCAACGGCGAGCACGAGGACTACCACCAGGTCACCGACCACGCCGACAAGCTCGACGGCAGCAAGATGGAACGCATCGCGCGGCTGGCGTTCTGGACCGGCTGGGAAGTGGCCAACGCGCCGGAGCGCCCGCGCACGCTCGGCAAACGCGAAGGCTGGAACTGACACCGTGGGCGGGCAGCGCGACCTCCCGAACCGCCCGCGGTCGCGCCTGCTGCGCCTCTTCGTCGCGACGACGATCGCGGCAGTGGCCCTCGAAGGGGGACTGCAGCTCGCGGCGTTCGGCGCCTGGTTGCTGCGGCGACCGGCGGCGGCGCGGCCGGCGGGGCCGGTGCTGCTCTGCATCGGCGACTCGGTGACGTTCGGGCTCGGGGTGCCTCCGGAAGCTGCGTATCCCGCGGTGCTGCAGGAGCGCCTCGCGACGGCTGGCCTCGCCTGGTCGGTCGTGAATCGCGGCATCCCGGGCAACGACTCGGCCGACGTCGCGACCCGGCTGCCGGCGTTGCTCGACGAACTGCGGCCCGATGCGGTGTGTCTGCTGGTCGGCTGGAACGACCGCTGGTCGCGGCCGACGCCGTTGCCCGCCGAGGTGTTGCACGGGTCGGGTGGCGGCGAGTTCGTGTGGCGTTGGCGCACCGGTCGGCTGTGGGCGCTGCTGATGGCGCGTCGTGACGGCAGCGACGTCGATGCTCACGGCGACGAGATGCCGTTCCTCGGCATCTGGAGCGTCGACGGCCAGCAGTTCGAGTTCCGCGCCGATGGCTCGGCCTGGCTCGGCACGTTGCCGGCGCGCTGGCGCGTCGAGGGAGATCGTCTGCACCTGACGCCGGAGGGCAGCCCGCCGTTCGTCGTGCGGTGGAGCCTGGCCGAAGGGGCTCTCGACTTCATGCTGCCGGGCTGGGACCGCCATCGCCGGGCGCGTCGCGGTCCGCCCGAGGCGATCGCCGCGGCCGAGCGCGTGGCGGAACTGCTCGAACGCGACCAGTTCGACGCGGCGCAGGCGGCGGTTGCCGCCTTGCCGGACGGGGCCGAGACCCGCGCGGCACGGGCGCGGCTGGCCCGTGGGCTGGCCGACGCCGGTCGCGGCGAAGCCGCCGCCTCGCTGCGGCGTGAGCTCGAACACGACTGGCGCGAACACCACGAACCGAACTCGGGCGAAGCGCTCGCGTGCGTGCAGGCGAGCGCTGGCGAACGCGACGCGGCAGCGGCGCTGGCCCGCAGCGTGCTCGTCGCGGCGCCGGCGCGCGCCCGCTGCTGGCGGCTGATCGGCGATGCGGCGTCGCCGGCGGCGCGTGCGCTCGTCGCGGACGAGATCGCGCGGGTCGCCGCCGGCGAGTCGTCGCCGTGGCGGCGGGCGGAGTTGGCTCTCGAGCGCGCGGTGGTGTTGGCCTCCGTCGATGCCCCCGCGGCCGTTTCCGCGTGGATCGCTGCCCGCGCTGGCGGCGTCGGCGCGGATGCGTCGATCGCGGGCATGGTGCATGCCGTTGCCCGCGGCGCCGACGGCGAAGCCCTGCTCGCGGCGGCGCGCGCCGTCGCGGAGCCCGCCACCGATGCGACGTTGCTGCGTGATCTGCGGCGCGCAGTCGTCGACGAACGCGAGGTCTACGCCACGCTCGAAGGCCACGTGGCGGCGATCGTCGCGCGGGTGCAGGCGAGTTCGGCGCGCGCGTTCGTGCTCGGCTACCCGGTGCCGCTCGCGCGCCACGACGAGGCGATGCGGCGCGTCGCGTCGGCGTGCGGGGTGCCGTTCGTACCGACGCACGCGGCCTTCGTGGCACGCACGGCCGGGTCGCCCCGGGAGCAGTGGTTCCAGGATCCGATCCACCCGACCGCCAAGGGCTCGGAACTGCTCGCGACGATCGTGGCGGAAGCCATCGGCCCGGGCCTGCGGGCGCCGCGATAGCCGCCGTCGGCCGATGGCGCGGCGTCGACCGTTGCGGTCCGATGGTGGACCGCCATGCGACACCATCCGCCCGCGATCGCCGCGTTCCTCGCCACCGGTTCGTTCGCCGTCGTCGGCGCCTCGGCCGACCGCGCCAAGTACGGCAACAAGGTGCTGCGCTGCTACCGCCAGCACGGCCTGCCGGTCGTCGGCGTCAACCCGAAGCTGCCCTCGGTCGAAGGCGTGCCGTGCCACGCCTCGCTGGCGGCGATCCCGGGTCCACCGCGCGCGGTCTCGATCGTCGCGCCGCCGGCGGCGGCCGCGGCGATCGTCGCCGACGCCATCGCCGCCGGCGTGCGGCACCTGTGGTTCCAGCCGGGCGCCGAGGACCGCGCCGCCGTCGCCACGGCGAACGCCGCGGGCCTGACGGTGATCGCTGATGGCAGTTGCCTGCTCGTCGCGCTCGGCTTCCGCGACGATTGAGCGCGGTTGCCGGCGCCGCGGCGAGCGGCTATGGCATGCGGCCATGTCGCTCGTCCGCGCCACGCGGGATGCTGTCGCCGAGCTGCAAGCGCTGCGCTTCGGCCCGCCGGTCGCGTGCGTCTACGACCCGCTCGACTACGCGTGGGACGTGCATCGGCAATGGCTCGAACGGTTCGGCCGCGGCACGAAGGAAGTGCTGCTGCTCGGCATGAACCCCGGGCCGTTCGGCATGGTGCAGACCGGCGTGCCGTTCGGCGAAGTCGAGGCGGTGCGCAGTTGGCTCGGTCTGCGCGGCGAAGTGCGGCAGCCGGCGCACGTGCACGAGAAGCGCCCGGTGCTGGGCCTGGCGTGCACGCGCTCCGAGGTGAGCGGCCGGCGGCTGTGGGGGTGGGCGGCGGCGCGCTTCGTCACGCCGCAGCGCTTCCTGAGCCGGTTCTTCGTCACGAACTACTGCCCGCTGGCCTTCGTCGCCGACGGTGGCGCCAACCTGACGCCCGACAAGTTGCCGAAGGCCGAGACCGCGCCGATGTTCGCGATCTGCGATCGGCTGCTGCGCGCTGTCGTCGCGGCGACGAAGCCCGAATGGGTGATCGGCGTGGGGGCGTTCGCGGAAGCGCGTGCACGACTGGCGCTGGGCGCCGACGGTCCGCGCATCGGCCGGATCCCGCACCCCAGTCCGGCGAGTCCGGCCGCGAACCGCGGGTGGGAGCGTCTCGTCGACGAAGCGTTCGCTCGTCTCGGCGTCAGCGTCGGCTGAGGGTCGCCTCGCGGCGATCGCCCCGCGCGGTCACTGGAAGCAGGCCGGCGGCCGGCGCAGGCGGCCGAGATGCTGCTGCAGGTCGGCGAACAGCCGCTTGCGCGCTCGCATGATCCGGATCGCGACCGTCCCGGTCGGCATGTGCAGCTGCCGCGCCGCGTCCTGGTAGGGGCGACCCTGCCGCACGCAGAGGTCGAACACCGTGCGATAGCGTTCGGGCAGGGCCGCGACGGCGGCTTCGAACGCACCGAGCATCTCTTCTTCTTCGAGGCGCTGTTCGGCCGGGGCCGCTGGGGACGCTTCGAGCATGTCGGCGCCTTGGTCGTGCTGCAGGCCGCTGAACGGACGCGGCAGCCGCTGCTCGCGGCGCAACGTGCTCAGCGCCTGGTTGCGCGCGACCTCGAACAACCAAGCCCGGAAGTTCGTGCCCGGGCTGTAGAGCGCATGCTTGCGCATCACCTTCTCGAAGACCTCCTGGGTGATGTCCTGGGCCAGGTGGCTGTCGCGGACCATGCCGAGCACGAAGGCGTGGATGCGCTTGCCGTAGCGCCGCTCGAGGCTCGTGACGGGTGCTTCGACGTCGCCGGACTGCAGCTGGGCAACCAGGTCGTCGTCGGTGAGGTCGAGAACGGTGGTCGGGGAACAGCGATCCATGGCGGGGGATGACAACATGCATGCCGTGCGCCCCTTGTCGTGCCGGCGGCCGCCAGACCCGCGCCGTACGTGGGTTTGCCGGCCGTCGTCCCTCCGGGCCATCGCCAGGTGCCATCGAATTGCGGCACCCCCGGTGCCGCGCCGTTCAGGCGGCAGTGCAATTCTGCGGGGGGATCAGACCGGGAAGAAGCCAGCCCCGCCGTCGAGGGCTGCGTCGAGCAGCGCCAGGTTCGCGTTCTTGCGCGGATCGACGTCGCCGTGCGTCAGGTAGCCCCACCGGAGCCGGCGCAGGGCGAGGTAGACGACGGCGCTGCGGATGCCCCATTCCGCGCGGATGCGATCGCCGCCGATGCCGCCGCCAAGCCACCGGCCGAGCAGTTGCCGCTTCCACTCCGCGTGGCGCTGGCTGTGGATCCAGAACCAGGCGAAGTCGTGATCCGGCTTGCCGAGACCGACGCACTCGAAGTCGACCAGGAAGGGGCGGCCGTCCTCGGTCACGACGACGTTGGCCTCCTGGAAGTCGCCGTGCACGAACGCCTGCGGGCGGCCGTCGGTCCAGCGCACGGCTTCGCCGAAGAACCGCTGCACCCGGCGCCAGCGCGCTTCGCCGATCACGAACAGCACGGCGTCGTACATCCCGCGGATGCGGTCGAGGTACGCGATCGGATCCCAGTGTTCGACCGGGAAGTCGCGGCGGCCGAGCAGGCGATCGACCGGCAGGCGCGCCAGCCGCTGCAGCAACTCGATGACGTGCTCCTGGCCGATCACCTCGGCCGCCGGACCGACCGCACCGGGCAGCCATTCCAGCAACAGCCATCGTGGCGGATCGCCGGGCCCGACGGCGATGGTGCGGGGTGCCGGGAAGTCACGGCGCCCCGGGTCGATGCTGTCGAGCAGGCGGTAGAAGCCCGCCTCGCGGCGCGCGAAGTCGTCGGCGCGTTCGCCGGCCGGCAGCAACGTGCCGTCGGGCAGCGGCAGGTAGTGCTTGAGCAGGAACGAGCGTCCGGAGCGGTCCCGGGCCACGATCGGCAGCGAGTTGCGGTGCCCCGAGACGAGTTCGCGCCCGCCGGCCGCCGGTTGCAGGTCGAGTTCGTGCAGCACCTGGAGAGCGTGCTGACCATGGGTATCGGTCGGGATCGAAGACACCGGTGGCACGGGCGGCGACGCCCGCTCCTGCATCGACGGGAAGGCCGGCTGGACTGGAACCGCTCCGGCCCGGCCGCATCGCCGTCATAGGGCGCGCTCGCCGCCGCGCCCAGCGTCGTACCGCGATCAGTCGCGGAATCCGACATCGCGTCAAGGCCGGGTGCCGCGAGCGCCGAGAAGCCCTGCAGCATGGCCGAAGTCGAGCCGACGCAAAGCGAGCCCAAGGGCGCGACTGCACTCGAGGTCCGCGAGCGCATCGAGGCGCTCGTCGATGGTCTCGTGCGCAAGGACGACGAGGTCTACGAGTCCGAGTTCGTGCACCTGCTGACGCGCGTGCGGGAACTCGTCGACCGCAAGCTGCGCATGGAGGGCACCAAGACCGACACGCGCGACTTCCTCGGCGAGCTGCTGTTCACGCGCATGCGGCGCGGCATGCACCTGTTCCTCAAGAGCGAGGACCAGGTGACGGTCATGCGCGCGGCGGAATGGGTGATGGGCGTGCTGTTCGCGGTCACCACGATGTCGGAGTTCGCCAAGGCGTTCGATCAGGCGCTGCTGGGGAGCACCAGCGGCTCGCGCGACTTCAACTTCGCCGGCCGCACCGACTTCATCGCCGTCGAAGAAGTCATGCAGATGCTGTCCTCGGGCAAGCACCTCGGTTGCCTCTCGCTCGAGAAGGGCGACAACCGGCTCGACATCTACATCCGCGACGGGCGCATCTGGTTCCTCGATCCGCACCGCATGATCCGCCGCGTGATCCCGGGCGCCGACGCGATGCGTCACCGCGAGATCCCGGAAGCGGCGATCATCGAGGCCGAGAACCGGCGAGGCCGTGAGGGCGTGCCGGTGCTGCAGACGCTGCAGGAGAAGGGCGTGTTCAAGGCCGACGAGCTGCGCGAGGCGTTCCGCGTGTTCGGCAAGGAAGTGCTCTTCGACTTCATGCGGGAGTCCGAGCCGTACGCCTTCTACTACCGCAAGCTCGACCGCCTGCCCGGCTTCGCCGAAAGCAACGACCTGCGGCTCGGCGTCACCTCCTTGCTGCTCGAGGGCAGCAAGCAGCTCGACGACTGGAAGCAGATGCTGTTGGCGTTCCCGAACCCGGACGCGCCGCTCGAGCCTCGCACCGACATGTTCGCGCGCATGGGCGACGTCGCGCTGGGTGTGCTCGAGATCAAGCTGCTGTCGCAGATCAACGGCGACACGACGCCGCGATCGCTGGTCACGGCGCTGGGGCTGCCGCTGTTCGACGTCTACCAGTTGCTGATCCGGCTCGCGAAGGAGGGCATCCTGGTGGCCAGTGGGGGCGTCGACGTGCTCGCCGACCTCCCGGCGTCGAGCGACGAGTCGACGGTCCAGGCTTCGATGCGGGAAGCGTTCGCGGCGCTCGACGCCAACGACGACGACGAACAGCGTCGGTCGGCGATCGACGCCGTGCTCGGCGGCGGGGAGGAGGACGAGGGGCCGCAGAGCGCCCTCGACAAGGTGCTCGGGCTCGGCGAGACGAAGCCCGCCGCCAAGGCGCCGTCGATGCCTCCGGGCCCGCGAGACCTGCGCAGCGAGCTCGACCGCGAGGTCATGGACATCCTGCGCAAGACCAAGAAGTGAGGTAGTTCCGGCGGCGCTCAGCAGCGCAGCCGTCGCAGTTGCAGCCAGCGCGACAGTCGGTCGACGACGATCGTCAGCAGGATCATCGTCCACAGGAACGTCGCCGTGGCGCCGTGCTGTCGCCAGTCGAGGTTCAACTTGAAGGCGTGACCCAGTCCGCCAGCTCCCACCACGCCGAGCGCGGTGCCGATGCGCATGTTCACTTCGAACTGGAAGAACAGGTAGGTGCGCCAGTCGGGCCACACGCGCGGCACCGCGCCGTAGAGGAACACCTGCGGCCGGCAGGTGCCGCCGATGCGCTCGAGCCGCTGGTAGGCGACGTTGTCGAGCGATTCGGTGAACACGCGGTGCAGCACGCCGCAGCTGTGGATCGCGACGGCGAGCACGCACGGCGTCACACCGATCTGGAAGAACACCGCCAGGATGATGACCCACGCAACTTCGGGCACGCCGCGACAGACCAGGGCCAACGCTCGCGTGGCGACGACAGCGCACCACCGGAGCCGCCGGCGGCTCGCGGGCAGGTTCTCGCCGACGAAGCGGTGGGCGTCGAGCTGGAACGCCACCGAGGCCGGGAAGGCGAGGGCCGCCGCGGCAAGGCCGCCGACCACCGTCGCCAAGACGCCGATCGCGATCGGCACGATGGCGTTCTCGGTGGCGGCGCGGAGCGTGCCGAGCAGCGCCGCAAAGGTGCCGACCTCGGCGGGCTGCACGCCGAGTTCGGTGGCGTAGGCGAGCCTGCCGAGCGAGAGATCGGGCACGAACAGGCCGGCCGTGTAGGAGCCGGCGAAGTCCCAGTCGATGCGTTGCAGCTCGCGGGTGACCTGGGCGAACGGCTCGGCGAGCAGTGCCGCCGAGCCCGCGACCAGAGCCAGGACGACGGCCAGCACCTGCAGGCGGCGCCACGCCTGGGTGCGGCGATCGGTCGCGCGCGAGGCGCGTGGATGGTTGGGGTCGACGCGCAGCCGCTGGCGGATCAGGTTGGCGATCACGTCGGTGGTCGCGGTGACCACCAGCAGCGCCAGCAGCACGGTCGCCACGCGCGACCAGCTGCCGTCGGTGTACTCGTCCCAGAGTTGCGCCCCGAGTCCGCCACCGCCGACGACGCCGATCACCGACGCATTGCGCACGGCGCATTCGGTGCGCATCAACAGGAACGACAGCGTGGTCCGTGCGGCGAGCGGCTGCACGCCGTACCAGAACACCGCGAACCGTGAGGCGCCGGTGGTTCGCAGGGCCAGGTAGTGCTTCGCGTCGACGTTGTCCCACTGCTCGCTGAGGACCTTGCCGAAGATGCCGGCGACGCTGATCGCGATCGCCAGCACGCCGGTCACCGTGTTCACGCCGGTGAGGTTCGCGAGCACGATCGCCCAGGCGATGTCGGGCACGCCGCGCAGAATGTCGAGCAGGAGGCGGCAGCCCTCGAGGACCGCGTGTTGCACCGAACGCACCGCCCAGTGCGCCGGCTCGCCGCCGTGCACGAGGCAGCGCGTGGCTCCGAGCGCCAACGGGTAGGCGAGCACGAGCCCGATCGCCACGCCGAGCAGCGCCACCGCGACGGTCTCGAGCGCGAGCGCGCCGCAGGTGCGCAGCATCGAGGCCGACAGATCGGGGCTCGCGAAGGCACGCAGGTAGTTCCACAACCGCCCGCAGGCCTCGGTGAAGTCGTCCCAGCTGCCGAGCGCGTGGAGGTTCCACCGCAAGGCCAGTGCGCTCGCGACGACCAGGAGGGCGACCGCCCACCACAACCATCGGCCCGGGCGCCGGACCGGGGGGCAACTCGCCGTCATCCGCTCGGACCGCGGGAGCGTTCCGCTCCCAGCTCCACCTGGTCGAGGCGCAGCGCCCGGTATTCCTCGCCGTAGATCGTGCGCAGATGTTCGCGCGTCAACGCGGCCGGCGTGTCGTCGAACACGAGTTCGCCAGCGCGCAGCGCCAGCACCCGATCGAACGACAGCCGCAGCAGGTCGAGCGTGTGCAGGCTGACGATCACGGTCGTCGTCGGTCCGGCGAGCGCCAGCAGCATCTGCACGACTTCGCGGCCCAGCCGGATGTCGAGCGAACTCGCCGGCTCGTCGGCGAGCAGGATGCGTGGCTCCTGCAGCAGCAGCCGCGCGATCGCGACGCGCTGTTGTTCGCCGCCCGAGAGCTCCTCGGGCAACGACCACAGCCGCGAGCCCAGTTCGACGCGGCCGAGCGCCTGCTGCGCGCGCTCGACTTCCTGCGGCCGCAGCAGCGACCACAGCGCCTTCCAGAGCGGCCACTTGCCCAGCCGCCCGATCAGCACGTTGTGGGCGACGCGCAGGCCGGGCACCAGGTTGTCCTGCTGGTGCAGGAACCCGATCTGCTGGCGCAGCCGGCACAACGCGCGTCCGTGCAGGGCGCCGGTCGTCGCACCCAGCACGTGCACTTCCCCGTCGCTCGGCCACAGCACACCGGCGCACAGCCGCAGCAGCGTCGTCTTGCCGGCACCCGACGGGCCGATCAGCGCGACTCGTTGGCCGCGCTCGATCGACAGCGTGAGATCGCGCAGCAGCGAACGTTCGCCGATGCGCTTGTGCACGCCGACGAACTCGACGTCCGTCGTGGTCGTCGAGTCGACCGCGGTCACTGCAGGAAGCCGGGCGGCAGCGAGTCGCGGACCTTGCGGATGCTGTCCCAGCGCTTGTTGTCAGCGGCCTGGAACTTCTCCTTCGCCGACCAGGCGTCGAGGATCGCCTTGTCGTCCGCGTTCTTGCGGTCGAGACCGGTGAAGGCATCGGTGATCTTCGCCATCGTCTCCTTGCCCAGGCGCGAGTGTCCGACCCACGCGTAGTCGACGTAGCCCGGCGTCACGAAGATGATCGGAGCGTTGGCCTTGTCCTCGGCGCTCGCCTTCTCCCAGTAGGTGAAGTTGAGGGCGCCGATGTCGGCGGCCCCGCTGGCGACGGCCTTGAGCGTGGCGCCGTGGCCACCGCTCGCCTGGTAGCCGCACTCCTGCTTGAACGCCTTGTTCGGGTCGATGCCGGCCTCGACCAGGAAGAACCGAGGCATCAGGTGGCCGGACGTCGAGTTCTTGTCGCCGAACGTGAACGTGAAGTCCTTCGCCATCGGGGCGAGGTCGGCCATCTTCTCGATCTTCTTCAGCTTGCCCTCGTCGACGAGCTTCTTGTTGGCGATGAAGTAGGTCTTGAAGTCGAGGTCGATGTCGCGCGTCGCGAGCACCGACACCTGGCCCTTGCCGGCGTCGATCGCGTCGACCGTCGTCTTGCCGCCGAGCCAGGCGAAGTCGACCTTGTTCGCGATCAGGGCGTTGACCGCCATCGTGTAGTCGTTGGACGGCACGTAGCTGACCGGCATGCCGAGCTTCTTGGTCATGTGGTCGGCGAGCGCCTTGCAGGTCTCGGCGAGCTTGCCCTTGTTGAAGTCGGGGATCACGGTGAAGCGCAGTTCGGTGGGAGCCTGGGCAGCGGCGGCGCCGGCGAACAGCAGGGTCGCAGAGAGCAGAAGGGAAGTACGGATCATCGGACGGTTCTCCAGGGGGAACAGGGGGAAGACGATGGCGGCGCGGCGAACGCGCCGGGCAGGCGAGCGGAGTACGGACGCCTTGCGCGCGACCTCAGCAGGTCGTTGCGGGCCAGGCCACAGCACACGGCTGGGCGAGGCGGCGGCATCAACGGCCGCCCTGCGGCGCCGGGCGCCGCGTTGGCATCAACTCACGCATCACGGACACGCCCGGGAACGGGCGAGCGGCGAATCAGACGAGGCCCACCCGGTGATGGCAAGGGGGCCCAGCGAAACGCAAGACTCAGAGGGGCGAAGGTCCGCTGCGGCAGGCGCGCCAGACCTGCACGTGGCCAGCCGCCGCCTGCTGCCACGAGAACGCCGCGGCGCGCTGCCGGCCGGCGGCGCGCAGGCGCGTCACGACGGTCGGGTCGCCGAGCACACGCGCGAGTTCGTCGGTCACGGCCCGCGCCGTGAGCTCCTGCAACCGTACGACGGCGTCGCCGCCGAGTTCGGGCAGCGAGGAGACGTCGCTGGTGATCGTCGGCACGCCGGCGGCGAGCGCATCGGCAACCGCGAGGCCAAAGCCCTCGTAGGCCGACGGCGACACGAACGCGTCGGCGAGGGCGTAGACGGCGGCGAGATCGGCGGCCGGCAGGTGTTCGTGCCAGCACACCGTCGGGTCGGCGGCGATCGCCGCGAGCGCGCGCTCTGCCCGCCAGCCGCGGCGGCCGACCAGCACGCAGCGGTGCGGGAAGCCGCGGGCGCGCAGCGCCTGCACGCCGTCGACGACCAGATCGACGTTCTTGCGCGCCTGCACCGTGCCGACGTGCAGCACGAAGCGTTCGGGCAAGCGCAGGCGCGCGCGCACTTCGGCGAGCGCTGGTGGCGCGATCGTGGGGGCCGGGTCGATGCCGTGCGGGACCACGCGCACCTTGTGGGCGTGGGCGGGATGGAACCGCGCGACGTCGCGCGCGGTCGCGTGCGACGGCACGACGATGGCGCGCGCGTTCGTCACCGCGTGGCGCGTCGCCCACTTCAGGAACGTGCGCGAGGCGAAGCCGAACGAGTCGGGCACGGTGTGGTAGGCGAGGTCGTGCACCGTCACCGCCGCCGGCACGCGCAGGCCGAACGGCAGCGCGTTCTTGGTGTCGTGGTAGACGTCGGGCGCGACCGTGCGCAGCGCTCGGCCCAGCGCGAGGTACTGCCAGCGCAGGCGGTCGAGGCCGCCGCGCATCGGCAGCGCCACCACCTCGACCGCCCGACTCGGCGCGAACGCGTTCGCGTCGTCGGTGAGCACGGTGACGCGCACGTCGTCGCGTTCGGCCAGGGCCAAAACGAGCCGCTTGCCGTAGCTCGCCGGTCCACCGACCGTGCCGCACAGCACTCCGATCGCGACGTGCAGATCCGCCACGCGTGGCGTTCCTACGGGTTCCCGTGCGTTGGCGCCAGCCTGCGCACGAACGCGGCGACCCACAGGTCCCGCACGAACGCCAGGTCGGCGGCGTGGGTCGCGAGTTCGAAGCCGTGCTTGCCGAACGACGAGCGCAGCGAGGCCAGGGTCTGCGCGAAGCGCGTGTGGCGGCCGCTCACGACCTGGCGCAGCAGCCGCCGCGCGTGGTGGGCGCTGCAAGGGTGGAAGAAGCTGGCGACGACGAAGCGGTCGGCCACACGGCAGGCTTCGCCGATCGCCGTGCGCGCGGCGTCGGGCGGCAGGTGGTGGAGGAAGCGGAACATCACGACGCCATCGACGGCGCGATCGGCGAACGGCATCGCTAGCGCGTCGGCCAGGGTGCTGGGTGTGGGTGGCGCGCCACGTTCGCGCGCCTGCCGCAGCATCGCCAGCGACCCGTCCGCCTGCGTGACGCGATGGCCTCGTTCGCGCAGGAACGGCAGCAGCCGCCCAGCACCACACGGCAGGTCGAGCACGGTCTCGCCGGGGCGGCCCGGCCAGACCCGCTGCAGCAGGCGCAGTTCGCGGGCACTTCGCGCCGGGTTGCGGTCGGCGTAGGCGCCGCTCTTGCCGGGCGCGTCGTAGCGCACCGCGGTCGCCCACGGCGCCTCGCCGCGCAGCACCGCGCGCACGTCCCGGCAGCCGGCCTGTCGCAGCAGGCGCACTGCGAAGCGCAGCGCCACGGGCCGCGGCAGCCCGAGGTCTTGCACCGAGCGACGGAATCGCCGCAGCACCCGCTGCAGCAGTCGTCTTGCGGCGGGGCCCGGTGGTGCGACGCGGCCGTTGTGCAGGTCGAGCAGGTAGAGGTCGCCCTCGTCGTCGACGAACACGTGGTCCGCACTCAGGTCGGGCAGGCGGAAACCGGCCGCGAGCGTCTGGCCGCAGTAGTTCGCGATCCCGCGCAGCATCTCGCCATCGACGCCTCGGCGCAGCCATTCGCGCAGCGGCTGGCCGGGCAGCGCCGCGCACAGATAGAACGACGACGCGCCCTGCCTGCCGTAGGCGATGGGCCGTGGCACGTGGTGGCCTGCCGCCCGCAGCGCCAGCGTCACGCGCAGCTCGCGTTCGGCGTCGTCGCCCGCGCGCGGCTCGGTGATCGCGAACGCGAGCCGGTTCCGCCACTGCGTGCTCGTGAACGTCTTCAGGAAGTAGGTGCGTCCGCCGCTGTCGATGCGCACGACGTAGCGCAGTCGGTTGCGAGGAGCGGCGGGTGCGCTCGGCAAGGCCAGCACCGCGGCGAGCGAGGCGAAGCGCCGCTGCTCGTCGGCATCGTCGGTCAGCAGTTGCCAGCGGTCGGCCACGACGCCACGCTAGCGAACGCGCGCGCTTGCCGCACCGTCGCTGCGCACCCATGATCGATCCATGAGCAAGCCTCTCGTCGCGCGCGAACTAATCGCCCGCCTGCCGAAGTCGGACCTGCACCTGCACCTCGACGGCAGCCTGCGCCTCGAGACACTGCTCGACCTTGCCAAGACCCACAAGGTGGCGCTGCCGAGCCGTACCAAGGACGGCCTGCTCGAACTGGTCTTCAAGCGCGCCTACAAGAACCTGCCCGAGTACCTGAAGGGCTTCGAGTTCACCGTCGCGTGCCTGCAGGACGCCGAGTCGCTCGAGCGCGCGGCCTACGAGCTGTGCATGGACTGCCGCGCGGAGAACGTGTTCTACGCCGAGATGCGGTTCGCGCCGCAGCTGCACGTGCGCGGCAGCTTCGGCGTGCGCGACGTGCTGCGCGCGGTCTGCCGCGGGCTCGAGCGCGCGAAGAAGGAGATCAACGCCGACCCCGAAGTGAAGCGTGGTGCGGTGCCGCGGTTCGAGGCGGGAGTCATCGTCTGCGCGCTGCGCTTCTTCCTGCCGGTGTTCAGCGAACACTACGCCTCGTACTTCGCCGCCCTGCCGACGGCGCAGCCGGCGACGATCTACGGTCTCGCCTCGCTCGAACTGGCGCGCGCCGCGGTCGCCGCCGCCGAAGAGGACGGGCTGCCGGTGGTGGGGTTCGACCTCGCCGGCCAGGAGCGCGGCTTTCCGGCCAAGGACCACCAGGCCGCCTACCAGCTCGCGCACGAGCACTTCCTCGGCAAGACGGTGCACGCCGGTGAGGACTACGGGCCGGAGTCGATCTTCCAGGCGATCACCGACTGCCACGCCGACCGCATCGGGCACGGCACCTGGCTGTTCAGCAAGCGGCACATCAAGGACCGCTCGATCCGCGACAAGCAGGCGTACATCGACAAGCTCGCGCGGTACGTCGCCGAGCGGCGCATCACGCTCGAGGTGTGCCTGACCAGCAACCAGCAGACGATCCCCGAACTGCGCGACGACCTGCGCAAGCACCCGTTCCGCAAGATGCGCGAGGCGCGCTGCAGCGTGACGTTGTGCACCGACAACCGACTGGTGTCGCGCACCACGATGACCGACGAGGTCGAGAAGGCGGTGCAGACCTTCGGGCTCGAGCCGCGGGCGCTGAAGGACGTGCTGATCTACGGCTTCAAGCGCTCGTTCTTCCCTGGGCCGTATCCCGAGAAGCGGGACTGGGTGCGTTCGGTCCTCAACTTCATGGAAGACCGCTTCGCGCAGCACGGCCACGACGTCCGGGTCGGCCGCCGGCCGTTGTAGGCCGCGCGCCGGCGGGCATGATGCGGCGATGCGCCGCCTGCTCCTCGTGCTCGTCGCTGCCTCCGCCGTCGCCCAAGAACCCGCGCCCGCACCGCCCGCCAAGGTCGACTTCACGAAGGAGATCGCGCCGATCCTGGTGGCGCGCTGCATCGAGTGCCACGGGCCGAAGGACGACAAGGGCGACCTGCGGCTGGACGCGCGCGTGCACCTGTTCCCCGAAGGCGAGGACGATCGGCCGGTCGTTGCCGGCAAGCCCGACGACAGCGAGCTGCTGCGGCGGCTCGGTCTGCCGCTCGACGACGAGGAGATCATGCCCAACAAGGGCGAGCCGCTGAGCAAGGCGCAGCAGGAGCTGTTCCGCCGGTGGATCGCCGAAGGTGCGGAGTGGCCGGCGGCCGGCGACGAGTGGATCGCGGCCGAGCTGGCGGCGCAGGTGCTGCCGCTCATCACGTTCGACCTGCCGGCGATCGATGACGCCGGCAAGGCGGCGGTCGAGGCGGCGATGACCGCGCTGCAGGCGCGCGGCGCGGTGGTGCAGCGCGTTGCCGCCGACACCGAGGCGATCGACGTCAACCTGTCGCTGCTGCGCGAGCAGATCACCGATGCCGACGTCGCGCTGCTCGTGCCGCTCGCGAGCCGGCTGGTGTGGCTCAACATCTCCCGCACGGCGATCACGGATGCCGCGGCCGCGCAGCTGGCGTCGCTGACGCAGCTGCGGCGGCTGCACGCGGCGAACACCAAGCTCACCGACGCGACGTTCCGTTCGCTCGGCACGCTCGCGCACCTCGAGTACCTGAATGCGTACGGCACCGGGCTCGGCGACGCCGGGCTCGCGGCGGTGGGCGCGTTGCCGAAGCTGGAACGGCTCTACGCGTGGCAGACGCAGGTCACGGCCGACGCGGCGAAGGCGGCGCGCGCCGCGGCGCCGAAGCTGGCGCTCGATCTCGGCGACTACGTCGACGAGCGCATGGCCGCGGCGGCGAAGGAGGTGGCCGAGCGCGCGGAGCGCATGAAGCCCGTGAACGAGATGTGCCCGGTCGCCGAGGGCAAGAAGGTCGATCCGGCGCACACGGTGGAGTTCGAGGGGCGGCGGATCGGGTTCTGCTGCGGCAAGTGCAAGGCGGCGTTCGAGAAGGAACCGGCCAAGTACGCGGCGAAGCTGCCGGTGAAGGACGCAGGGGTGGGTGAAGCGGCCGGCAAGGTCGTCAACGAGAAGTGCCCGGTGTCGGGGGAAGCGGTCGACGCCGCGCACACGATCGAGTTCGAAGGGCGGCTGGTCGGCTTCTGCTGCGGCAAGTGCAAGGCGGCGTTCGAAAAGGAGCCCGCCAAGTACGCGGCGAAGCTGCCGGCGAAGCAGTGAGGTGCGACGAAGGTCGTCACCGATTCGGGCCTGGGATTCTGTGGGCGTGGTCGTGACCGAACGACGCGAGGCGTAGCGGCGATGGCGAGAGGGCAGAAGGGCTGGCTTCTCGAATGGGCGTGCTCGCCGAAGTACCAGATCCAGGACACGCTTGTTGGTGTGCTCCCGCCACGGTGGAGTCGGGCGAAGGTGGAAGAGTACGTGCGACTGATCTACGTGTTTCGCACCCGCTGCTTCAACGACATCGCGCGCTGCTCTCGGCAGGGCGAGTTGCAGGAATGCCGTCCGGTCTGGGACCAGTTTGGCGTCTCGATGTTCTTCGGAGACGACCCGGCAATCATGGCCACGTTGGTATCCAACCTGGTCGTGACGGTCGACGTCGACGCGGGCATCGAGACGATTCGTTGGCTGCGACCGCCGGAACGACGAATCAACCCTGCGAGTGGGTTCCCAGAGCACGTGGGGCCTGCGGCGCCACGCGAGCACAAGAGGTCGCTTGGCGCCTTGCGCGAGATTGCGCCGCGAAGGGTCGACGCATGAGGATCGGCCCCGGGCCGGTCGACGAATGGTGCCTTCCACGGCGCGAGCGTGCTGCTCTGCGAAACGGGTTCGGGGCGAAGTCGGACGGCCGCAGTGTGGCAGCGATCGGCCAGAGGTTCCTCGACGCATGGCACGAGAAGGCGAGCAATCCGTGACCGCCTCCGCGTGCATCTTGGGGAAGGATGCTGCGTCGCCGCCCGCTCAGTGATGGTGGTGCCCGGCCGGCCCGTGCGCGTGGCCGTGCTTCTTCTCGTCTGCCGTCGCGCGCCGCACGTCGAGCGCCCCCACGTGCACACCTGGTAGTAGCTGGCGTGCAGCGGAGTTGTTCGTTGGCCAGGCCAACCAGGAGTCCAACATGCGTACGATCCCATGAAGGTGCGCGACGTTCTGCGGCTGCTGAGAGCCGACGGATGGCAGATGGTCCGGCAGAGGGGTAGCCACCGGCAGTTCCAGCACGCCAGGAAGCGAGGGCTCGTGACCCTTGCGGGCAAGTTGAGCGACGAGCTGGCGCCGGGTACCTTCAACAGCGTTCTGAAACAGGCAGGGCTGAAGCCATGAAGCTGCTGATCGTGATCGAGAAGACCGGAACCGGTTTCTCCGCGTACTCGCCGGACCTGCAGGGGTGTGTGGCGACCGGGGCGTCCCGCAAGCAGGTCGAGAGCGCCATGAAGGAGGCGATCAAGCTGCACCTGCAGGGCATGCGCGAAGAAGGCATGCGCGTGCCGGCGCCGCGCAGCTACTCGACGTACTTCGAGGTGCCGGCCTGACGGGCGAGGACAGCTCGCGCGGGCCGCTCCCGGTGCGCCCGGTCGACTGTCGATCCCACGTCCCGCTCAGTGATGGTGGTGCCCGCCCGGCCCGTGCGCGTGGCCGTGCTTCTTCTCGTCGGCCGTCGCGCGCCGCACGTCGAGCACTTCGATCGTGAAGTGCAGCTGCTGCCCGGCCATCGGGTGGTTGCTGCTGATCGTGACCTGGTCGTCCTTCAGTCCGCGCACCCAGACCGTCATCGGCTGGCCGTTGCGCGTGCTGGTCTGGAACGCCATGCCGACCTTGATCTCGACGTTCGGCGGGAACTGCGACTTCGCCACGGACTGGTCCGCCGCCGGGTCGTATTCGCCGTAGCCGTCCTTCGCCGCGACGTCGACCTCGAGCTTGTCGCCGATCTTCTTGCCGGCGAGCTGGCGTTCGAGGCCCGGCACGATGTTGCGGGCGCCGTGCAGGTAGACGAGCGGGTCGCCGCCGAACGACTGGTCGGCGATCGAGCCGTCGTCGAGGGTCAGGCGGTAGTGGAGGGTGACGACGTGGCCGTCGGCGATCAGGGGTTTCATCGGGGGCGAGAAGGCTAGCGAGCGCGGGCGGGAACGACAGCCCGGTCAAGCCCCTTTCCCCGGCCGAGCCGATCGCTCATAACTGCACGGCCCTCTCCACCGAGCCCGCCGACCGTTGAGTTCCGAGACCTTCCGTCGCCTCCTGCTCGAGGCCAACGTCCTGGACCGCGAGCGCCTCGCCAAGGCGGAATCGGCGGCGCAGACGCGCGGCACCACCCTCGAGCGCGCGATCGTCGCCCTCAACCTCGCCGACGAGACCGCGACCTGGCGGGTGCTCGCGAAGGCCCACGGCCTGCGCTTCGTCGATCCGGCGAAGTTCGCGCCGTCGGCCGAGGCGCTGAAGAAGGTGCCGCGGGAGCAGATCGAACAGAACGAGGCGATGCCGGTCCTGATCAAGGACGGTGCCCTGTGGGTCGCGATCGACGATCCGCTGAAGACGTTCGTCGCCGACAACCTGTCGTTCCTCGCCGGTTGCCCGGTGCAGTGCGCGCTGATGCCGCCGCAGGCGCTCAAGGACGCGCTGCGCAAGCACACCGGCGGGGCCGGGGCCGCTGCGGCGAAGGGCGGCGGTGCTGCGACCGCAGGCAAGGCCGGCGAAGGGGATGACGCGCCGATCATCCGCCTGGTCGGCAAGACCATCGACGACGCGCTGGCTTCGCGCGCGAGCGACATCCACGTCGAGCCGTTCCAGCACCGCGTGCGCATCCGCTTCCGCGTCGACGGCGTGCTGAAGGAGATCGCGTCGCTCGAGCAGACCCTGCTGGCGCCGATCACCTCGCGCCTGAAGATCATGGCGGGGCTCGACATCGCCGAGAAACGGAAGCCCCAGGACGGCCGGATCAGCTTCCAGGCGACCGGCGACGGCGGGCAGAAGCGCGACATCGACATCCGCACCTCGGTGCTGCCGGGCAGCCACGGCGAGACGATCGTCATGCGTCTGCTCGACAAGGAGCGCGGCCTGATGAGCCTGCAGGCGCTCGGCTTCGAAGGGCACGACCGCGAACGCTTCGGCAACATCATCGCGCGCCCCAACGGCATCGTGCTGGTCACCGGGCCGACCGGTTCGGGCAAGACCACGACGCTCTACGCCGCCCTGCAGGAGCTGAACCGGCCCGACGTGAAGATCATCACGGCCGAGGATCCGGTCGAGTTCAACATCCGCGGCATCAACCAGTGCCAGGTGAAGTCGCGCATCGGGCTGACGTTCGCACGGATCCTGCGCGCGATGTTGCGCCAGGCGCCGAACGTGATCCTGGTCGGCGAAATCCGCGACAAGGAGACGGCCGAGATCGCGGTGCAGGCGGCGCTGACCGGACACCTCGTGTTCTCGACGCTGCACACCAACGACTCGGCGTCGGCGATCACGCGCCTCGTCGACATGGGCGTGAAGCCGTTCCTGGTCGCGGCCTCGGTACAGGCCGTGCTCGCGCAGCGCCTGCTGCGCGTGGTCTGCAAGCACTGCCGGCAGCCGTACGAACCGACGCCGACCGAGCTGCGCAGCGTCGGCATCGATCCGGGGCGCGTCGGCGAGACCACGTTCTACCGCGCCGAGGGCTGCGAGCAGTGCGGGCAGTCCGGCTACCGCGGGCGGCTCGGCATCTACGAACTGCTGCAGATGGACAACACGCTGCGCGAGATGACGTTCCGCGGCGAGCCCATGGTGCGGCTGCGTCAGTACGCCTGGCAGTCGGGCGGCATGTCGACGCTGCTGCAGGACGGCGTGCGCAAGGTGATGCTGGGCCACACCACGATCCCCGAACTGCTGCGCGTCGTCGCGGCGGTCTGACCGAGAACCACGCATGGACATCTTCGCCCTCATGGAAATGGCGCACGCGCGCGGCGCCTCGGACCTGCACCTCTCCGTCGGGCGCAAGCCGGTGCTGCGGCTCGGCGGCGGACTGGTCGAGGTCGGCGACGCGGTGCTGACCCCGGCCGACACCGAGGCGATGGCGAAGGCGGTCGCGCCCGCGCGCAACTGGGACGAGCTCACGAAGGGCGGCACCACCGACTTCGGCTACGCCTTCAAGGACAAGTGCCGCTTCCGCGTCAGCATCCTGACGCAGAAGGGCTCGCGCGGCGTGGTGATGCGGCAGATCCCGCAGAAGCTGCTGACGTTCGAGCAGATCGGCCTGCCGGACTCGGTGCAGCAGTTGCTGACGATGCACCGCGGGCTGGTGTTGGTGACCGGGCCGACGGGCTCCGGCAAGACCACGACGCTGGCGACGATGATCGACTGGATCAACACGCATCGCGACGTGCACATCATCACGATCGAGGACCCGGTCGAGTACTACCACACGCATCGCAAGTCGCAGGTCACGCAACGCGAGGTCGGCAACGACGTGCCGAGCTTCGCCGAGGCGATGCGTCGAGCCCTGCGCCAGGACCCGGACGTGATCCTGCTCGGCGAGATGCGCGACCTCGACACCACGTCGGCGGCGATCACGGCGGCCGAGACGGGGCACCTCGTGTTCGGCACCCTGCACACGACGGGTGCGGCACGCACCGTCGATCGCATCATCGACCAGTATCCGCGCGAGCAGCAGGAGCAGATCCGTTCGCAGCTCGCGCAGTCGCTGGTCGCGGTGATCTCGCAGATCCTGCTGCCGGCGGCGAGCGGCGGCCGCGTCGCGGCGTTCGAGATCATGCTGACCAACCCGGCGATCGAGAACCACATCCGCAAGTGCGAGACGTTCAAGATCCCCTCGGTCATCCAGACCAGCCGCCGGCAGGGCATGGTGCTGATGGACGACTCGCTGCTCGACCTGTGGCGCGCGGGCCGCATCACCAAGGACGTGGCGCTCGAGCGCGCGTTCGATCGCAAGGCGATGGCGGCGCGCATGGGCGTGCCTGCCGCGGAGTAGTCCGATGGCGCCGCGACGACTGCTCGGCCAGATCCTGAAGGAGCTCGGGCTCATCCATGAGGGCATGGTCCAGGAGGCGCTGACGGTGCAGCGGGAGAAGGGCGGCCGCATCGGCGAGATCCTGCTCGCGATGAAGTGCATCGAGCCGCCCGATCTCGCCAAGGCCCTCGCCAGCCAGGCCGGCCTGCACTTCCACGACCTCGCCTCGTCGCCGCCGAGCCCCGAAGCGATCGCGAAGATCGACCTGGCGACCGCGCGCGCGTTCTCGGTGCTGCCGGTGTCGTTGCAGGGCAAGGTGCTGAAGGTCGCGATCGCCGATCCGGCGAACGCGGCGATGCTGCAGGACCTCGGCTTCACGTCGGGCTGCGAGATCGTGGGGGTCGTCGCCGAGGCGGCGCTGATCCAGCAGGGCCTCGACCGCTACTACCGCGAGGACGCCGGGGAGAGCAAACAGCGCATGCACCAGCTGGTGCAGGAGCTGCAGCAGCAGGGCGGCAAGATCGACCTCGAGGACAAGGCGGCGATGGCGAAGGCCGCGCCCGTGGTCAAGCTGCTGAACTACATCCTCTACCAGGCGATCCGCGACAAGGCCTCGGACATCCACCTCGAGCCGTTCGAGCACGACTTCAAGATCCGCTACCGCGTCGACGGCGCGCTGTTCGAACTCGAAGCGCCGCCGCCGCACCTTGCCGAGGCGCTGATCGCGCGCGTCAAGGTGATGAGCGACCTCGACATCGCCGAGACGCGGTTGCCGCAGGACGGCCGCATCGAGTTGACCGTCGGCGGCCGTTCGGTCGACCTGCGTGTCTCGACGCTGCCGACGATGTACGGCGAGTCGACGGTGATGCGCATCCTCGACCGCAGCAACGTCTCGCTGAGCCTCGACAACCTCGGCCTGGTGCCGGCGGTGCGCGAGCACCTGCGCCGCTTCGTCGACCTTCCGCACGGCATCGTGCTCGTCACCGGCCCGACCGGTTCGGGCAAGACGACGACGCTGTATGCGATGCTGAACGAGGCCAACAAGGAAGACACCAAGGTCATCACCGTCGAGGACCCGGTCGAGTACGACCTCGAAGGCATCATCCAGATCCCGGTCAACGAGGAGATCGGCGTCACCTACGCGGGCGTGCTGCGCACGATCCTGCGCCAGGACCCGGACGTGATCCTGGTCGGCGAAATCCGCGACAAGGAGACGGCGCAGACGGCGATCGAGGCGAGCCTCACGGGCCACCTGGTGTTCTCGACGCTGCACACCAACGACGCGGCCTCGGCCGTCACCCGTCTCGTCGACATCGGCATCGAACCGTTCCTGCTGACCGCGACGGTGCAGGGCATCCTGGCGCAACGGCTGGTGCGGCGCGTGTGCACGGAGTGCAAGGCGTTCTACGAACCCGCCGACGACGTGCTGCGCCGGCTGCAGCTGACTGCCGGGCAGGTGCTGGGCAAGAAGTTCGCGCACGGCAAGGGCTGCGCGCGCTGCAACTTCACGGGCTACCGTGGCCGCATGGCGCTGACCGAGATCCTCGACATCGACGATCGGCTGCGCGAGATGATCCTGCAGGGCGCGTCGACGACGGCGCTGCACGCTGCCGCGATCGAGAACGGCCTGGTGACGCTGCGCGAGAACGGCCTGCAGGCGGTGTTCGACGGCATCACCTCGGTCGAAGAAGTGCTGCGCGAGACGATCACCCAATGAGCCGGCGCTCCCCATCCCTCACGAGGTCGCCATGAGCCAGAAGAGCCCGTTCCAGCAGCATGTCGCCGAGATGCTGCACGAACTCGATCCCGATCCTGCCCGCGAGGGGTTGCGCGACACGCCGCGCCGCGTCGAGAAGGCGTTCCGGCACTACACGTCGGGCTACGCGCAGGACCCGAAGAAGGTGATCGGCGACGCGCTGTTCCACGCCGAGACCGACGAGATGGTGGTGGTCAAGGACATCGAGGTCTACTCGCTGTGCGAGCACCACCTGGCGCCGTTCTTCGGCAAGGCGCACGTCGCCTACATCCCGTCGGGCAAGATCGTCGGGCTGTCGAAGGTCGCGCGCGTCGTCGACATCTTCGCGCGACGCCTGCAGGTGCAGGAGCGGCTGACGATGCAGGTCGCCAACGCGCTCAACGAAGTGCTGCAGCCGCGCGGGGTCGGCGTCGTCATCGAGGCCGCGCACCTGTGCATGATGATGCGCGGCGTCGAGAAGCAGAACAGCAAGACGGTCACGAGCTGTCTGCTCGGGCTGTTCCGCAAGGACGAACGCACGCGCGCCGAGTTCTTGCAGCTCGTGCGCAGCTGACGGCGCGGCTCAGTAGCCGAGCCGCGACCAGATGCCGTTGGTCAGGTCGAGGCCGATCGGCGTCGAACTCGGTGCATAGAAGGCCTGCATCGCCACGTGCACGCCCGCAAGCTGCGGGATCAGCGGCAGGGGGAACGTGAACTGCCAGGTCGGCGCCGTGGCCGTCGTCGTCAGCAGGTGGCCGCCGCCGAGGTCGAACCACGCATCGCAACCCGCGACGCCGAGGCTCATGGGCGCCGACGGCTGCAGGCTCCAGGCGACGATGCCGACGGCACCGATCGGAGCTTCCTGACCGACGACGAGCACCGTGCTGCCGAGGACCGGCGGCGTCTTGCCGATCAGTGGCTGGAACGGACCCTGGGCGCAGTTCACGGCCTTGCTCTCGCGGAAGGCGAGGATCTTGCCGGACATGACCCGCCATCCGCCCGTGGCGTTCAGGCTCGGGCCGGCGGCGTTGCTGGAGGTGTCGCCGTTGACGAAGTCGCCGAAGCCGTCGCCATTCACATCGCCCAGCGCCGCGAGTCTGGCGATGCGGAACTGCGGGTGGCCCGGCCACTCGCTCAGCCGCGCGCCCGTCGCGCCCGACACGTACCGCGCTCCTTCGACGCTGCCGGGAAACACCGCCTGGGCGCGCAGCGCGAGGTCCGGCACGCCGTCGGCGTCGATGTCGCCGATCACGGCGTGATCGCCGCCCGGTACGTCGAGGAACGTACGCAGCACGCTCCCGTTCGTGGCGTCGAGGATCCGCACGGCATTGCCGGCGTTGCCGGCGACGATCTCGAGGCGCGCATCGCCCGCGAAGTTCGCCACCGACAGCGACAGGCAGCTCTGGTTGATCGCCAGTACGAGCGTCGGGTTGCCGAGGCGCAGCACGTCGATGCGATTGCTCCCGCCACGAACGACCTCGGGTACGCCGTCGCCATCGAGGTCGCCGACCGAGACCATCACGCCGTTGAAGCCATCGACCAATGGCCACGCCTGCAACACGCTGCCGTTGCTGCCGCGCAGCACCCGCAGTTCCGCGCCGAACGACACAATCGCCGCAAGGTCCGTGCGACCGTCGCCGTCGCGATCGCCGATCGGCGTCGCCAGCACGTAGGGCGACGTCGTCTCCCACAGCAGGGCGAGCGTCGAACCCGAGTGGGCGCGCAGCAGACCGTTCCGGCTGACGATGATGTCGGCGCGGCCGTCGAGGTTCAGGTCGGGGCAACCGAACATCAGGCTCGCGAAGCTCGTGGTTCCCGGGTTGTGCAGGAAGCGCTGCGAACCGTTCGCGCCCGAAACGACGTCGACGCGTCCATTGCCGACGTTCGGGGTCTCGACCAGGAAGTCGGTGGTGCCGTCGCCATCGAGGTCGCCGGCGTGCGCGACCTTGTTGCCGGTCAGGGCGTTCGCAACCGGACCGTAGCCCGTCAACAGGACTTGCTGGCCGGGCAGAACGGCGAAGATCCCGGCGGCGAACACGCAGGCGAGGCAATGGCGCATCTCCGCATGGTAGTCGCGTTCCCCCGTGTCGTGGCCGGGGAGCGTGTGTCACCCCTGTTCCGGTTGCACACAACCGCTTGCTCCCGTCGCGGCGAGTTCGCTCACAGCCCCAGGTGGCAGTAGTAGGCGCCGGGCGCGTGCTCGTGGCGCCGGCGGGTCTGCTCGTCGTGCATCCACGCCGGATCGACGTCGACCGGGCAGAAGTGCGTGACCAGACTCCAGCGCGTCAGTTCGCGCCGCAGTCGCGGCGAGCCGCCGTGCACGAGGTCGGCGTGCCAGATCAGCGCGTCGCCCTTCTTCGGCCGGAACACGACCTTCTTGCAGCCGGCCTCGCGCGAGCGTTCGTCGACCCAGGCGAGGAACTCGGCGTCGTCCTCGTAGCCGGGCGGCCGCGAGCGCGAGCGGCCGAACCACAGGAACTCGGGGATGCGGTGGCTGCCCTCGTAGTAGTGCAGCTCGCCCGAGCCTTCGGCGATGTCCTCGAGCGCGACCCAGCAGCCGACGAACTGCATCGGCGAACGCATCACGACGTAGGCCGTGTCCTGGTGCATCGCCTGCTCCGTGCCGTAGCCGAACAGGAGGCTCTGGCAGGCCATCGGCGGCCGTTCGAACAACTGCTCGAGGAAGCGCCGGATCGCCGGGGCGAACTGGATGTCGCGCGCGTTCGGGCTGACGGCGTGGTAGTCGAGCACCTTGTGCGGGCGATCGCGCAGTTCCGGCCGCATGCGATGGTTGCCGCCCTCGCCGTCGCACAGCTCGATCGTCACCGCGGCATTGCCGCGCTGCCAGTCGCGCGCGACCTCGGCGCGGAACGCGTCGATCGCCGCCGCCGGCACCGCACCGGGCAGGGCGACGTAGCCCTTGTCGCGCCAGTGCGCGAAGCGCGCGTCGTCGGCCGCGTCGAGCACACCCGCGGCGCGCTTCGTGGCCTGGACCGCAGCCGCGTCGGCACGATCGGGCCAAAGGCCGCCGAACACCGAACGGAACCCGCCGATGCGCGCAAACGCGCCGCAGTGCGCGTCGAGGGCCGCCGGGCAAGCGCCGATCAGGCGGCCGAGCGCGTGCCGCCAGCCGGCTTCGGCCTCGGCGGCGTGCTCCGGCGGCAGACCATCGTGCTGCAGCACGAGCAGCGTGCGGTCGCTGCCGGCGATCCGCTGCAGCGTGACGGCGACGCGGGAGCTGTGCGTGCCGCTCGCATCGTTGCGGACGAGGTCGAACGACAGTGCGCGCGCCGGCTCGCGCCGGTGGAACACGAAGCGCAGCGTGACGTCGCCGACCGGGGTCGCGAAGACGAGTTCGGCTCCCGGCGGGCCGTCGCAGGCGCGTGCACGCGGCGCCGCGAGGCCGCGCGCTGGCCGGAACCACTGCCGCAGCCGGTCGACGTCGACGAACGCCTGGAACAGTTCCTCGGCGGTCGCGTGGTACTCGCGTTCGATGCGCACGCCCCGGGGAGCCTACACGATGCAGCTAGCTCGGCAGGGGGGCTCGCCGGCCGTGGCGACATTCGGTGGACGGCGGTCAAGGTTCGCGTTGGACTCGCAAGCGCGCTGTCCCGCGGGATGGTCGCGTCGGACGCTGGCGAGTGGTCCGTGACCGCAGCGTCTCTTCCTACTCCCGAGCGGTTTGCTCCTCGCACCCGGCGCGGGGGACGGAAGAGCGTCGCTCGGAGGCTGGGAGAGAAGCGCGTCCGATAGTCCGTTGGCTGCGCAGCGGGTTTCGATGTGCGGTCGACCCAGGAGTCTGTGCCGCGGATGACGAAGGGGGCCGTGCTGTCCGAGAACTCGGCCGAGCCAGTGCGAGCCTGGACGTCACCGAACCGTCCGTGAACGAACCGGCGTCGCGCGCCCGGTCGACCCGGCGCACGGGTTGCGCCCTTGGCGGCGCGAGTTCCTTTGCCCTGACGTGCCCGGTTGCCGTGACGAGGGGAGCGGGGGGCCTCCATCTTCGCCCGTCACTCCGGGGGTGGTGGCGACCCTGGCCATCCAGCGCCACGAACTCGGTAGTCGACTCCGGGCTCCCGGCTCCGCGCGCCGCTCCGGCGGGCCTCGCCGCGCGCGGCAGCAGAACGAATCGAAGTGGTAGCAGGAGCCGGACTTGAACCGGCGACCTACGGCTTATGAAGCCGCCGCTCTAACCAGCTGAGCTATCCTGCCGCAGAGGGGCGGAGACGAAAGCAGACCGCCGGGAGAGGCGCAAGAGGGAAGTCGGCCCAGGGCCCACGCGCGGTTGCCACGGGCATCGCAACGTGCACCGAGCCTGCCGCCGAGGGAGACGCGGTGCCCGAACCCGGGGACAGGCAACTTCTCCATTCGCGAAACTTTTCGATCGTTCCTTGGTAGATGCGGGTGCGGGTGGCATGGACCCGCAAACGAGACGAGGTGGGCTCCCTGGCTGGATTCTCTCCTGCGATTCGTCTGACTCTCCTCCTTCCGACTGCTGACTGAACTGCTGCGAACAGTACCCCCCGGCCAGGGAGCCTTTTTTTCCGCCGCGCGCTGCGCGGTGACCGCGCCCGAGTCGCGGAGAACCCTTGCGAGCACGCCGGTCGCGGCGCTACGGGATCGCGCATGACCTTCGACCCCAACGCCGCCGCGTCGGCCGACAGCGGCATCTTCGGCTTGCCCTGCAGCGAGGCCGAAGCGGCCGTGGTGCTGGTGCCGGTGCCGTTCGCGGCGACCGTTTCGTACGGTGGCGGCAGCGAACGTGGGCCCGCCGCGATCCTCGCCGCGAGTCGACAGGTCGATCTCTACGACCTGCAGTGGGGGCGCGCCTACGAGGCCGGCATCCACCTGCAGCCCGAGCCGGCCGAACTTCACGCGCTACACGTGGCGGCGCGACGGCAGGCGGAGGGCGTGATCGCGCGGGGCGGTGCCAGCGCTTCGGACCCCGCGGTGGTCGCGGTCGACGCCGCCGGCGCTCGCGTCAACGACCATGTGCGCAGAGCAACTGCCGCGCTGCTCGCGGCCGGCAAGATCCCCGGCATCGTCGGCGGCGACCATTCGGTGCCGTTCGGCGCGATCGCGGCCGTCGCCGACCGCTACCCGCAACTCGGCATCCTGCACGTCGACGCGCACGCCGACCTGCGCGTCGCCTACGAGGGCTTCCGCTGGAGCCACGCCTCGATCATGGACAACGTGCTGCGCGACGTTGCCGGCGTGCGGCGGCTGGTGCAGGTCGGTATCCGCGACTTCTGCGAACAGGAACTCGACTCGATCGCCGGCAGTGGCGGCCGCGTCGTCACGCACTTCGATCGCGAATGGCAGCGACGGCGGCTGCGCGGTGCCGCGTTCGACGCCTCGTGCCGCGAAGCGATCGACGCGTTGCCCGAGCACGTCTACGTCAGCTTCGACATCGATGGCCTCGACCCCGCCCTGTGCCCGCACACCGGCACCCCGGTGCCCGGCGGGTTGTCGTTCGCCGAGGCCGTGCACCTGATCGCCGCGGTGGTCGAGAGCGGCCGGCGCATCGTCGCCTTCGACCTCGTCGAGGTCGCGCCCGGCGACGACGAATGGGATGCCAACGTCGGCGCGCGGCTGCTCTACCAGCTCTGCGGTGCGGCGCTGCACTCACGCCGCTGATGCGCGCTTGCGCCGGCCGTCGCGGCGCGGGAAGGTGCCGTCGATGCCGATGCCTCTCACGTTGGCGCGCGCGCTCGCCGAGGTGCTCGCGCATGGCCGCCGGCTCGCCGCGACCGAGTCGGTGCCGTTGGCGGCAGCCCTCGGCCGCGTGCTCGCCGCCGATGTCGTCGCCGATGGCGCCTGGCCGGCAACGGATCGCGCGGCGATGGACGGCTTCGCGGTGGTCGCTGGCGCCGGGCTCGATGCCGGCCGGTCGTTGCCGGTCGTGGGGGAGAGCCTCGCCGGCAAGCCGTTCGCCGCGCACCTCGCCGCGGGCCAGGCGATCCGCATCATGACGGGCGCCGTCGTTCCCGTCGGCGCGGACGCCGTGGTCGCGGTCGAGCAGACGTCGGGGTTCGGTGGGGGAACGGTCACGCTGAACGCGCCGGTTCGCCCGGGCCAACACGTGCGACGCGCGGGCAGCGAACTCGCCGCCGGCACCGTGGTGCTGGCTGCGGGCACGCTCGTGCGCGCTGCCGAGGTCGGCGTGCTCGCCGTGCTCGGCCACGCCGCAGTCACCGTCGTGCGGCGGCCGCGCGTCGCGATCGTCGCCACCGGCGACGAGGTCGTGCCGGTCGAACGGCAGCCGTTGCCGCATCAGGTTCGCGAGAGCAACTCGTGGGCGCTGGCGGCGCAGGTCACCGCGTGCGGCGGCGAGGCGGTGCGGCTCGGCATCGCGCCGGATGCGCCGGCCCCGTTGCGCGCCCTGCTGCAGCGTGGCCTCGCCGACGCCGACGTGCTGGTGACGATCGGTGGCATCAGTGCCGGCACGCACGATCTCGTGCACGGCGAACTCGGCGCGCTCGGTGTGCGCACCGTGTTCCACGGCATCGACCTCAAGCCCGGCAAGCCGACGTTCTTCGGCGTGCTCGATGCGGCGAACGGACCACGGTTCGTGTTCGGGCTCCCGGGCAACCCGGCGTCGAGCTTCACGGTGTTCGATCTGCTGGTGCGACCGCTGCTGCTCGCCATGCTCGGCCGACCGGTCGGCGAACGCACCGCCGCGCTGCCGGTGGCCGGCGTCGCCTGGCAGGGCAACTCGCGTTTCCAGGCGGTGCCGGCGCGCCTCGTTGCGACCGTCGCCGGCGTCGAACTCGAACTCGCGGCGCCGTCGCCGAGCGGCGATCCGTTCCGCCTCGCCGGCACCGACGTCTACGCGTTGATTCCCGGCAACACGCCGCCCGGCGCCGTGCGCACGCTCGGCGTCGCCGGCAGCTCGCACCGGAACGAACTGCCGTGAAGCGCTGCATCGCGCCGCTCGCCGGGGGGCTGCTGCTCGCTGCCGCGACGCCGCCCGCGGCCTTCCCGGGCGCCGAGTTCCTGGTGCTGGTGGGCCTGCTCGTCTGGTATCGCCTGGCGACGAGCCCGACCTCGTGCTGGTGCAGCTGGCTGCTCGGCGCCGTGCACCTCGCGTTCTTCTCGTGGTCGGTGCGGCACGTGCTCTTCGCCGCGTGGGTGGCGATCGTCCTCGTCGGCGGCTGCTACTTCGTGCTCGGCACGCTCGCCGTCCGCGCGTCGCCGGCGCGGGCGCGCGTCGCCGCGTTCGCCGTGGCGGTCGCGGGGACGTTCTGGCTGCGCGCCAACCTGCCGGAGATCTGCTACCCGCATGGCCAGCCATGCCACGCCCTCTGGCAGTGGCCGGTGCTGCTCGGCAGCGTCGTGGTCGGCGGCGAAGGGCTCGCGAACGGTCTGCTCGGGGCGCTGGCCGCCGCCGCCTGCGAACTCGGCCGGAGCTGGCGCCTCGCGGTGCCGGCGTGGCCGGCGGCTGCGCGGGGGGCCATCGTCGTCGGCGTGCTCGCCGTTGCCTGCACGGTCGCCGGCAACCTGGTGCTGGCTCCATCCGCCGAGGCCGACGGCCCGCGCGTGCGAGTCGGCGCGATCGAGCCGGGCTACCACCTGGTGCACGAGATGCAGGCGGTGCCCGCGGGCGAGCAGCCGGCGCGTTACCGCCAACTCGTCGACGAACGGCTGCTGCAGCCCACGCACGCAGCGCTCGGCGCATCGAGCCCGCCCGACGTGGTGCTGTGGCCGGAGAGCAGCTTGCTCGACACGCTCGAACGGCGCGCGGTGCTCGCGGGCACGGCGCGGGTGCCGGCGCGCTGGGCGGCGACGCCGACGACCCTGGTGCTCGGGCTGAACGTCCGCGATGAGGCGCCGCCGACGCCGGCGGCGGTCGTCGTGGAGCTGCCGTCGGGACGCGTCGTCGCCCACCAGGAGAAGCGTCGGCTCGTGCCCGGCGGCGAGGTCCAGCCGTTCGTGCGCTGGCTGCCCGCTTCGTGGTCCGCGGCGATCCGCGCGGCGTTCGAGCAGGCGCTCGGCTCGATGCCCGAAGCGACGCCGGGCGAAGAACTGCCGCCGCTGCGCGACGCGCGCGGCGTGTCGTTCGGCGCCTTGCTCTGCTACGACAACGCGTTCCCCGAGCCCGCGCGCGCGCAGGTCGAGCGGGGGGCACGTTGGCTGGCGGTGCTGTCGAACGAGAGCTGGTACGAAGGCGGCGGCGAACTCACGCAACTCGCGGCGATGACCGTGCTGCGCGCGCTCGAGACCGGCACGCCGATCGTCCGCTGCACGATGGATGGGTGGACGCTGTGGGTCGACGGGCGCGGCCGGTTGCGCGACGTGCTGCCGCTGGCACCCGCACCGCAGCCGCGGGCGCGGGTACTGCTCGTGGACGTGCCGCTCGGGCCTGGAACGCTGCCGCCGGGTGCCTTGCTGCGCGCTGCGTTCGGCCCAGCGGCGGGGGCCGGACTCGGCGGTCTCCTGCTGTTGGCGGCGTGGCGTCGCTGGCGGCGAGGCAAGGGCGGCATGCCCGCCGCGGCGGTTGGCATTCCGCCGAGAACTCCTGCTTGACGGTCGATGGCATGGGGCTAGGATTCGCCGACCCAAAACGGCCCCTCTCGCTTTGGGATGCGGTACTGCCCTGGTGCGGTCGTCGATCGCAGCAGGGAGCGCCGCTGCCCCCGTCGTCTTCCAACCCACTGGCACTGCCCCTAACCCTCCGGGGCACGCACTCGCGCATCTGATCCTCGCAGAGCCAAACCTCCGCAGGCCCAAACCCGCGCAGCCCGTTCCGTCAGGAGCTACCAGCTACCCATGAGTCCCATCGGCCGCGTCTTCATCGTTCTCAATCTCGCGCTCGCCGCCGGCTTCGTCGTCGTCTCGGGCACGCACCTGCAGAAGCAGCACGCCAAGCTCGAGCGCGCGATGGCCGACAACGCGGCGCTCACCACGCAGGTCAAGGACAGGGACAACGCGATCAACCAGCTGACGGACGATCGCGCGAAGTTCGAGAACGCGAAGACGGCGGCGGAGACGAAGGCGGGGGCGATGGAGACCGCCAACTCGCAACTGCAGGACGAGAACAAGCGGCTGAGCCAGCAGCTCTCCTCGATCGAGGCGGACATGAAGGGCGTGCTCCAGCAGGCCCAGGCCGCCAACACCGAGATGAAGGCGGCGTTCACGCAGGCCAAGGCGGCCTACGACATGGCGATCGCCGACCAGAAGGTGAAGGACGAGGCCGTGCGCGTGAAGGACGCCACGCTCGCCGAGAACCACAACCTCAACAACAAGATCGCCGAGCTGACGGAAGCGGTCGCCACGCGCGACGGCACGATCAACGGCCTCGAGACCGAGAAGAGCCAGCTCACTTTGCTGGTCAAGGTCGCCGAGAGCTACGGGTTCATCCGCTCGATGGCGGCGCCGAACCTCGCGGGCACGGTGACGACCAGCAACGGGCGTCTGTGCACGGTGCAGATCACCGACAACCCGGGCAACGTCGACATCAAGCAGGCGATCGAGATGGGTCGCTGGGGCTTCGCGATCTACGACGCCAACGGCTACAAGGGCGAGGCGATCGCCGAGAAGTACGAGGCGAGCGCGAACGCGGTGCTCTGCAAGGTCTTCCCGGTGAAGGGTGAGATCAAGGAAGGCGACAAGGCCGCCACCAAGACACCCTGAACGTCGACCCAACCCCAAGCGAGGAAGCACACCATGGCCAAGAACAAGCCAGCCCCGGCGGTCGAGCCGGAAGTGGAAGTGGTCGGCAAGCCCGGCCTCGGCATCGACGAAGGCATCGTCCTGACGACGACCCTGCTGCTCGCGATCGCGATCACGCTGGTCGTGATGGCGACCAAGGCCTTCGGCCCGTGACCTGATCCGCGGACCCGCGCGGTCTGCCATCGACGGTCTGCCACCGCCCCGTGCGATGCTTCGCACGGGGCGGTGTCGTTTCCAGGGGGCGTTCGCCGCGAAAAGAATCCGTTGCGACCGGAGCCGGTGCCGCTACCTTCCTGCGCGTCGCCGGTCTGGTCCCCGGCGCGTGTCTGCAAGGTCATGGCGGCCCCACGCCACGAAGTCGGGGCGCATCAGGGCGTTCCATGCTGAAACCCGTCGAGTGGTTGTTGCGCGGTTTCTCCGTCGATCTCGGCATCGACCTCGGCACCGCGAACACGTTGGTGTTCGTGCGCGACAAGGGGATCGTGCTCAACGAGCCGTCCGTCGTCGCGGTGCGCAAGGGTTCGAGCGAAGTGTTGCTCGACGGCATGGCCGTCGGCGACGCGGCGCTCGAGTACCTCGGTCGCACGCCGCCGGGCATCCTCGCGGTGCGGCCGATGAAGAGCGGCGTGATCGCCGACTTCGAGATCACCGAGAAGATGCTGCGCTACTTCATGATCAAGGCGTGCGGCGGCAAGCGCCTGGTCAAGCCGCGCCTCGTGATCGCGGTGCCGTGGGGCATCACGATGGTCGAGAAGCGCGCGGTGATCGGCAGCGCCGAGCGCGCGGGTGCCCGGCGCGTGTTCCTCGTCGACGAGCCGACCGCGGCGGCGATCGGAGCCGGCCTGCCCGTGCACGAGCCGCGCGGCTCGATGATCGTCGACATCGGTGGCGGCACCAGCGAAGTCGCCGTGATCTCGCTCGCCAACGTGGTCATGGCCGAGTGCCTGCGCGTCGCAGGTGACGACTTCAACGACGCGATCGCGCACTACATCCGGGCGAAGTACAACCTGCTGATCGGTGAGATCACCGCCGAGCGGTTGAAGATCGCCGCCGGCAGTTGCGTGCCGCTCGAGGAGGAGATCGAAGTCGAAGTGCGCGGGCGCGACTCGCTGATCAACCTGCCGCGCCGCGCCGTGATCAGCTCGGCCGACGTTCGCGAGGCCTTGCAGGAACCCGTGCGCAAGGTGATCGGCGCGATCAAGGCGGTGCTCGAACGCACGCCGCCCGAACTCGCGAGCGACCTGGTCGACTCCGGCATCACGCTCTGCGGCGGCGGTTCGCTGCTGCGCGGCCTGCCGGAGCTGATCTCGCGCGAGACCGAACTCGACGTCAAGGTCGCCGAGCGCCCGCTCGAGGCCGTCGCGCGCGGCACCGGCATCTTCCTGGAGAACCTGGAGCTGTATTCGCAGTTCCTCGAAGGCGGCGAAGACCTCGGCTGACGGTTCCGGACGGGCCGTGCGCAGGACGCGCCGGCCGGTGAGGCGGTTCGTGCAGAAGAAACCCACCGCGTTCCCGCTCGGCTTGTACGGGCTCCTGCTGTTCGCCCTGTGCTGGCTCGTGCTGCCGGCGGCAGGCGCGCCGCTCGAGCGCCTTGCCGTCGGGGCGGCGTGCGGCGTCGCGCGCGTGATGGCGAGCCTGTTCGGCGCGCCGGCGGCGGCGGCTTCGTCGCCCACGCGCGCGCTGCTTGCGGAACGGACCGCCGACCTGCACCGCCGTGTCGTCGCCAGCGACGTCGCGTTGCCGGCCATGCCTGCATCGCCGTACCGACAGCCGGTGCACTGCGCCGTGGTCGGCATGGCTCGCCGGGGCGGCGGCGGCGAACTCGCCGAACTGCGCCTCGATCGCAGCTACGACGAACTCGCGGACTGCAGCACGATCATCACCAAGGGCGACGCCCTGGTCGGGTTCCTCGCTCGCCCCGGCCATGGTCCGGCCGTGGACGACGTTCCGAGCGACCCCGCGCGCGTCCTGCTGCTGCACCACCCGGCCGGGCGCGCGTTGCACGCGGCCGTCGACATCCCCGACGGTGGCCGGCTGCGGTTCGTGCTGCGCCCGGCCGCGGTCGTCGATCCCGCACCGCTGCGCGTGTCGCTGTGGGACGATCCGTGGCGCGCCGCGCGCCTCGACCACGCGGGACTGCTCGTTCGCTCGCTGCCGCAGGTCCTGACGGACGGCGGCGAACTGCCGGCCGGGCTGCGCATCGGGACCACGCGCGTGTGGGGCTATCCGGCGACCGCCGACGGCGACTCGCTGACGCTCGGGATCTTCGTCGCGCCGGTCGTGTCGCCGCGATCGTTGTCGCATGTCGTCGCCTGGCGCGGTGAGGGGGCAACGACGGGCGACCTGCCGGAACGCGCCGTGCCGGTCGCGCTGCGAGCCGCCGTCGTGCACGACCTGCCGGGCGCCCTGCACGGTCGGCACCTGCTGGTCGGCTGCACGGTCGCCGACGGTTCCGCGGTGGTGCACGACGGTTGTCTGCTCGGGCTCGCGCGCGGCCTCGCGTTCGGATCGGGGCTGGTGACGTCGTTCGCGGCGTCGCGCCACCGTTGGAGCCTGCTGCTGATGCCGGACGACCCGGAGGCGCCGCCGCGCGAACTCGAAGGCGAGGTCATCGCCGCCGACGGCGGTGCGGTGGTCGTGCGCTGCCGCGACGTTGCGGGCGAACGGCTGGCGACCGGGCAGCTGTTCACCGGCAGCAACGGCCCGCACTGTCCGGCCGGACTCTGGATCGGTCACGCGTCCCCGCGGGACCGGCAACCCGGCGCGCTCGACGTCGTGGTGCCGGTGATCACGGGGCCACGAGCGGTCGAGGTGTTCGCGGCCGAGGAGGGGCTGTGAAGCGCTGGGTGCTCTGGTACCTGCTGGCGCCGCAGGCGTGGCTGCTCGCGGGGCTGTGGCGCGACCTCGGCCTGCCGCCGTTCGACGCGGCGGTGTTCGCGTGCCTGTTCCTCGGCTTCTTCGCCGAACGGAGCGCCGTGCCGTGGCTGCTGGTGCCGTTGGCCGTCGGCCGCGCGCTCGTCGATCCGGCGTCGTTGCCGGTGCACCTGCTCGTGCTCGGTGTACCGGTCGCAGTCTTGCTGCCGCTGCGCGGCGTGTTCCATCGGCAGTGGTTTGCGCTGGCGATCCTCGCGGCGGCGTTGGGCGTGGTCGTGCCGCGGCTTGGTGCTCTGCTCGGACGTTGGTTCGAGCAGCCATCGGCGGGTGGCTACGTCGATCTCGCGGTCGTGCTGTGGTCGGCGGTGGCTGCGCCGCTCGTGCTGCACGTGGTGATGCGCCTGCCGCCGATGCGCGCGTTCGGAGAGCCGTCGTGACGACGACGCGAACGCGCATCGGCGTGATCGCTGGCGTGTTCGCCGGCGCCTTCGTCGTCGTCGTGCTGCACCTGTGGCTGCTGATGGTGTCCGACCACGCGGCGTGGGCCGCGCGCAGCGACGACAACCGCTGGGCCTTCCGTTCGGTGCCGGGCCGACGCGGAGCGCTGCTCGACCGTTTCGGGCGCGAGCTCGTGCGCGACGAGCCGACGACCGAACTCGCGGTCCACTACGTACGGTTCCGCGTTCGCCACCCGGTTGGCGCTGCCGTGCACGGCGCGACCACCTGGGCGCGCCAGCAGCCCACCCGTGCTGGCACGACCTACGACTACGGCGAGGGTGCGCTCGGGCCGGCGGCCGCGGTCCAGGAACTGCTCGCCATGCCGGCGCGGAAGTTGGCGCCGCGCGTGCTGGAAAAGGACGTCGCCAGCTCGCTCGCGACCAGCGTGACCACGGTGCTCGCCGGCTGCAGCGGCCTTCCGCGCAGCCGCGTCTTCGCGTCGCTGCGCCAGGCGGCGCGCAGCGGCGATGGCGTGGCGGTCGGCGACGCGTTGGTGCCGCTCGGCTTCGACCGGCAGGCCCTGATCGCGGCGTTCGCCCAGCGGCTTGCGGCGCTGCAACGGCTCGAGGCCCGGTGCTTCGCAGCCGCGCAGCAGAACGACGGCACGCGGCCGGCTGCCGAGGATGTTCCCGGGTTGTTCGTCACGCTCGAGCATCTGCGGCGCGCGAGCCTCGCGAAGGAGCGGGTGACGTGGGACGAGGACGGCGAGACGAAGGAGGGCAGCCTCATCGAAGCCGTGCGGCGGTCGTTCGCGTCCGACGTGCCGTACGAGATCGCTGCCGAACTCGCGCTCGCGGCCGAGCTCTTCGCCGGCATCGAGGTCCTGCCGGCGGCGAAGCGGGTGCGGACCGTCGCGCCGGGAACGGCGCTGCAGGCGCTGCTCGGCGGCGTATCGGCGATCGACAAGGCGCTGCCGAGCCGCGAGTGGCTCGCCGACCTCGCCGAGCGCGAGATGCCCGACGAGTGGCTGGCCGATCTGGCGCCGCCCGACGTGGACGGCGCGGATGCACCGGCGTTGCGGGCCAGCATGCGCGAGCGGTACTCACGCGAGTTGCTGCAGCGCGAGCGTCGCGGCACCTCGGGCATCGAGCTCGCTTTCGACGCCGAACTGATGGGCCGGCTCGGCCTGCGCTTCGTCGAAGTCGACAGCCGCCGGCGCGAGCAGGCGTTGTGGAGCCATCTGCGCGTCGCGGCCGGCGAGTCCGTACAGCTCACGATCGACGTCGACTTGCAGCGGATCGCCGAGGCCGCCACCGTTGCGGCGCGGGCGCGCAACCTGCACGGCGCCGAGAGCACGCACGACAAGATCCAGGCCGCGATCGCGATCCTCGACGCCGGCAGCGGGGATCTGCTGGCCTACGCTGGCGCGCCGAATGCCAGCGGTTCGGCGGCGGGCTTGCCGGGCGTGGTGTGGTCGGGGAACGGGGCGCTGGGTTCGGTGGTCAAGCCGTTCGTGCTCGTCGAGCAGTTGCAGAGCGAGAGCACCGGCCGGCCGCACGTGCCGCTCGCGTCGTTGGCGGCGTGTGGCGGGTCGTTCCGCTACGACGGCCAGACGATGCGCTGCGGGCATGCGCACTACGATGCGGGTCGGGATCCGGTCGAGGCGCTGGCAGCGTCGTGCAACCTGTTCTTCTACCAGTGCGCGCTCGGCCTCGGCGACGACGGCGTCGCGCGCTCGCTGCGCCGCTTTGGTCTCGCGCCGACCCCCGTGGGTGATCCGTTCGCGGCCTGTTGGCAACCGGGCATGCGCGGCCTGCCGGCGTCGCGGCCGAAGCGTGATACGGAACGCACGCCGCTTCCCAAACGCGCGGTTGGCTACGGTGTCGAGGCGTCGCCGATCGACGTCGCGCGCGCCTACGCCGCGCTGGCGACCGGCTGGCTGCCGACGGTGGCGCTGGTGCCCGGACCGCGCAGCCGGGTTTCGCTCGACGACGTCGGCGGCGAACTCGAACTCGTGCGCCGCGGACTTCGCGCCTGCGTCGAGCGTGGCACCGCGAAGTCCCTGCCGCTGCTGGCCGAACTCGGCGTGCACGGCAAGACCGGCACCGCCGAGGTGGGCGCGAGGGACGAGAACAACGCGTGGTTCGCCGGCTGGCTGCCGCCCGGCGGCGACGCGGGCGTGCAGCTGTGCTGCTGCGCGGTCGTCTACTGGGTGGAGGACGGCGTGCACGGCGGCGACGCCGCCGGCCAGCTCGTCGTCGATGTGCTGCAGGCCCTGCGGGCCGATCCGGTCCTGCACGCTCGTTACCTCGCACCGGAGGGCGGCCGATGAACGACTGGGCGCCGCTCGGCAAGCGCCGGCTCGACGTGCTGCGCAACGTCGATGGTTGGCTCGTGCTCGCGACCGTCGCGGCTTGCCTGTGCGGTCTGGTCTTCATCGGCTCGGCGACGTCCGACGACGCGTTGTTCGCCGGCCAGCAGTCGCGGCAGGCCCTGTTCGCCGCCTGCGGTATTGGCCTCGGCTTCTTCGTGCTGCTGCCGCACTACGTGCACTGGCTGCGCGCGTCGTGGGTCCTCTATGCGGCCGTGGTGCTGGCGCTGCTCGGGTTGCCGTTCTTCGCGCCCGAGATCAACGGGGCGCGCCGCTGGTACGCGTTCCCCGGGTTCTCGATCCAGCCGAGCGAGTTCGCGAAGCTCGCCGTGGTGCTGGCGCTCGCGTCGCTGCTGCGTTTCCAGAGCCGCGCCCGCACGTTCGACGGCCTGCTGGTGCCGATGGTGGTCACGGCGGTGCCGGCCCTGCTGGTGCTGCGGCAGCCCGACCTCGGCAGTGCTTTGGTCTTCGGGCCGGTGTTGCTCGCGATGTGCTACGCGGCCGGCGCTCCGCTGCGCGGCATCCTGGCGGTGGTCGGCATCGGGGCGGTCGTGTTCGTCGTCGCGTACTTCGAACTGCTGCACGACTACCAACGGGAGCGCATCGCCGTCTGGCTGCAGCACTGGACCTGGAACGAACACAACCTGCACACGTACGAAGTGCAGGAGGTGCTGCGCGGTGCCGGGTTCCAACCGTGGCAGGCGCTGATCGCGATGGGCTCGGGCGGGCTGCTCGGCCACGGCATCGGGCTCGGGCCGCAGAACCGCTACGACTTCCTGCCGTACCGCAGCGAGGACTACGTGTTCGCGGTGATCGGCGAGGAGATCGGGTGGGTCGGGTGCCTTTGCGTGCTCGGCATCGTCACGGCAGTCGCGGCGGGGCTGTTCGCGATGGCGATGCGCGTGCGCGAACGCTTCGGGCGGCTGGTCTGCGTCGGGGTCGCGGCGTGGATCGGCACCCAGTCGCTGTGCCACGTCGCCGTCTGCGGCTGGCTGGTGCCGGCGACCGGGCTGCCGATGCCGCTGGTCAGCTACGGCGGCAGTTCGTTGCTGGCCGCACTGCTGGCGATCGCGTTGTGCCTGAACATCGGCGCGCGTCGCGAGCCGATCCTCGCCGCCGACGGTTTCCGCTGACCGCGCGGTCGTTGCTCGCACGCCCCGACGCGGCTCGAATGCGCAGCACGATGGCGAGCAGCACGAGCCGGCCCGCACGAACGCGGCGCTACTGGTTGTTCAAGTCCGAGCCCGACCACTATGCGTTCGCGCAGTTGCAGCGGGACGGTCACACGCACTGGCACGGCGTGCGCAATCACCAGGCGCGCAACCTGCTGCGCGACGAGATCGCCGTCGGCGACGGCGTGCTCTTCTACCACAGCAACCACGAGCCGATGGCGATCGTCGGCGTCGCCAAGGTCGCCAAGGCCGGCTACCCGGACCACACCGCGTTCGACGGCGCGAGCGACTACCACGACCCGAAGAGCGACCCGTCCGACCCGACCTGGTTCATGGTCGACATCGCCGTCGTCGGGCCGATGCGCGAGCCGGTGACGCGTGAGCGCTGCAAGCAGGAGCCCGCACTCGCCGGCATGGCGTTGCTGGCGCGCGGCAGCCGGTTGTCGGTGCAGCCGGTCACCAAGGACGAATGGAACGTGATCCTGCGCCTCGGCGGCCAGAAGGAGTCCTGGTGAACCCGCTCCGCATCGCGGCGATCCCGCTGTCGTTCGGTCTGCTCGGCGCGTGCGCGGGCGATCCCCCGGGTTACGACACGCCGGAGAGCGTGGTGCACGACCCGGAGGCCGACGTCTGGTACGTCAGCAACATCCGCGGCGCGCCGCTCGCGAAGGACAACAACGGCTACATCGCGCGCGTGTCGCCCGACGACGGTGCGATGCGGCGGTGGTGGATCGAGGGCGGCAAGAACGGCGTCACGCTGCATGCGCCCAAGGGCCTCGCGGTGTTCGCGGACCAACTGTGGGTCGCCGACATCGACGTGCTGCGCTGCTTCGATCGGCGGACTGGCAGCCCCGTCACGGAAGTCGCGATCCCGGGAGCCACGTTCCTCAACGACGTCTCGATCGCGCCGGACGGCGTCGTCTACGTCACCGACACCGGTCTCGACGCGCAGTTCGCGCCGACCGGCACCGACGCGGTCTGGCGCTTCGGCCCGTGGTCCCCGCCGGGATCCACGGCGTCCGGGGACCAGCCGCGCCCGCTCGGTCCCGAACCGCTGGCGCGCGGCGCCGACCTCGGGCAGCCCAATGGCCTGGTCGCCACGGCGACCGGCGTCTACGTCGTCAGCTGGCGCGACGGCACGTTCTTCCTGCTCGATCGGCGGGGCGTGCGGACCGACCTCGCCAAGGCGCCGGCCGCGCAACTCGACGGGCTCGTGCGCGTGACCGCACCCGATGGCGGCCGGCCGGCCTGGTACACGACGTCGTGGGCCGGCGCGTGCGTCTATCGCTTCGATCTCACCGGCGGCGTGCAGGCGCTGCCGCCGCGACTCGAGCAACCGGCCGACTGCGGGTTCGACGCGAGACGTCGGCTGCTGGTGGTGCCGTTGTTCGGCGGCAATCGGCTCGAACGGCTGTCGCTGTGAAGCTCCTGCCCGCGCGCGGCAGCGGTGCTACAGTGCGCGACGCCATGCGCGTTCGCGCCGCCACGAAAGAGAAGACCGCCAAGCAAGCCAAGCCGAAGACCGCGCTCGCTCCGCCGTGGAACGTCGTCGTGCACGACGATCCGGTCACGCTGATGAGCTACGTGACCAAGGTGTTCGTGCAGGTGTTCGGCTACGCCGAGGTGAAGGCGAAGCAGCTGATGATGGAGGTGCACAAGACCGGGCGGTCGGTGGTCTGGACCGGGGCGCGCGAGCAGGCCGAGATGTACGCGCAGAAGCTGCAGGCGCACCACTTGCTGACCACGCTCGAGGTCGTCGATGGCTGACGCGCCGCAGGGAGGGGTCTGATGTGGGTCGCGCGCGTCGACGAGGGCTACGTGTTCGGCGACCTCGCGCCGAGCAGCGTCGAGACGTTGAAGGGCATCCCGATGCTGATCGAGAGCGAGGATCCGCGCGTGCGCGGCCGGTTGCTCCCGGACACCTGCGACGACGAAGCCGACGCGGCGCACTGGCGCGAACACGCGGTGCCCGAACTCGAGCGGCTGTTCCTGTCCCGTGCGCAGCTCGTTCGGCGCGACCTCGCCGGCCTGCGCAAGATGTCGAAGTCGGAGCACCAGTTCCTGCTGCTGCCCGATGCGCACGTCAACGCCTGGCTGGCGGCGCTCAACGCGGCGCGGCTGGCGCTGTTCGAACTCAACGACCTGAAGGCCGCGGACATGGAGCCTGAGAACTTCGGCGCGTTGCAGGGCAAGCAGCAGGAGGCGCTGATGCGCATCCACCTGCTCGCCGAGATCCAGTCGGTGCTGCTGGGGGACTTCGAGGTCGAGTCGTGCGGTCCGTTCGGCGACTTCGTGCCCGAGTGACTCGGGCCCCGACGGTGGAACCGGCCGCCGGATGGGGTCGGCGCTTGCCAAGCGCCGTGCCGGCGCGAGGATGACCGGCCGCCATGAATCGTCTCACGCTCAGCGAGCAGTTCTTCCGCGACCAGGCCAGCGCCAACGCCAGTGGCGGCCTGTCGACGGTGCTCAACCGCTTCAGCCTGCTCGCGCGCATGCTCGCCAGCGAGATCATGCGCGCCGGCTTCGTCGGCAAGCTCGGCTACACCGGCACGACCAACGTGCAGGACGAGAACGTGCGTGCGCTCGACGTCATCAGCAACGACACCATGCTGCAGGTGTTCGAGAACATGCCGATGGTGTGCGGCGTCGCCAGCGAGGAGATGGACGACCTGCACGTGCTGCCCGGCGGCGAGAGCGGCAAGTACGTGATCACCGTCGATCCGCTGGACGGCTCGGGCAACGTCGACGTCGCCGGACAGATGGGCACGATCTTCGGCATCTACAAACGCAAGACGACGTCGGGCAAGCCGACGCTGGCCGACTTCCTGCAACCAGGCCGCGATCTGGTCGCCGCCGGCTACGTGCTCTACGGCCCGTGCACGATGCTCGTCTACTCGGCCGGCGGCCCGGTGAACGGCTTCACGCTCGATCGTTCGATCGGCACGTTCTTCCTCACGCATCCCGACATCAAGATCCCCGAAGGCGAAGGCAGCTACTCGGTCAACGAGGCGAACGAGAGCAAGTGGGACGAGAAGACCAGGGCCATGGTCCGCGCGTTCCGGCTGCAGGAGACGCAGTGCGGCAAGCGCGCGGCGCGCTACGCCGGGGCGCTGGTCGGCGACTTCCACCGCACGCTGCTCAAGGGCGGCATCTACATGTATCCCGGCGAGGCGAAGAAGCCCGAGGGCAAGCTGCGGCTGCTGTACGAGAACGCGCCGCTCGCGTTCTTGTGCGAGAAGGCCGGTGGGGCGGCGAGCAACGGCCGCCAGCGCATCCTCGACGTCGTGCCGACGAAGCTGCACGAGCGCACGCCGTTGTACCTCGGCAGCCGCGGCGACGTCGAAGAGGTCGGCCGGCGGCTCCAGTGATGGGCGGTGCTGCGCGCGTGCAGGTGACGGTGCGGTGCTTCGCGGCGGTGCGCGAAGCGATCGGCTGCGACAGCCTGCCGGTCGAGCTGGCGCCCGGCACCACGGTCGCGGGCTTGCTGCAGCAGCTCGTGGCGGCGCATCCGCGCCTCGGCCGCCTGCCGCTGGCGTTCGCGGTCAACCGCGACTACGCGCGCGGCGAGACCGTGCTGCACGACCACGACGAGGTGGCGTTCATCCCGCCGATCAGCGGCGGCAGCGGGGCGCACGACCTGTTCCGGTTCGACCTGGTGGAGGGCGTGATCGACCCGCGCGCGCTCGAACGCGAGTGCCGCACCGATGGGGATGGCGCCGTGGTGACGTTCGCCGGCACCACGCGCGACCACAACGAGGGTGCTGCGGTCGTGTCGCTGCGCTACGAGGCCTACGCCGAGATGGCGTCGCGGGTGATGGGCGCCATCTTCGAGGAGGCGGTGAAGCGGTTCCCGATCACGCGCGCTCGCGTCGTGCACCGGCTGGGCCTGGTGCCGGTCGGTGAGACGTCGGTCCTGGTCGTGGTCTCGTCAGCGCACCGCGGCCCGGCGTTCGACGCGTGCCGCTGGCTGATGGACCGCGTGAAGCACGAGGTGCCGATCTGGAAACGCGAGCAGCTGCGCAGCGGCGACGGCAGTCGCTGGATCGGCGAGCTGCCGCGGCGCGAAGACGGCTGACGCGCGTGGTGCCGCACCAGAGCACTCGCTACAACGGGCGCATGAAGTGTCGAATGGTCCGCGCTGCGGCGGCGAGCCGCGGCGAGGTGGTGTGTGTGTTCGTCGTCGAGGGGACCGTGCCGGACGCCGGATCGGCGCTGCGCGGCGCGGTTGCGGCGGCGAAGGCGACGGGGGACCTCAAGGGCACCTTTCGCAACGTCACGACGTTCCATCAGGGGAAGGGCGCTCCCTGCAAACGCCTGATCACGGTCGGCATCGGTGCTGCCGCGCGCATCGACACGGAACGGCTGCGGCGGGCAGCCGCCGTCGCGCAGGCGGCCGCGGCCGAACACGGCGTGGCGTCGTTTTCGCTCGTCGTACCCGAGGCGGCTCTCGGCAAGGTGGCTCCGGCGGCAGCGGGTGCGGCCGTCGCCGAGGGGCTGGTGCTCGGCGCCTACCAGTACGCGCCGCCGCGTCAGAAGCCGGCCAAGCCGCGGCACGCGCAGGCCGCGGTGGTCGCCGTCGTGGGTCGGGCCGCTCGTGACGAACGGGCGTTCGCCGCGGGCATGCGCCTTGGCGCGATCGGCGGTGAGGCGACCGTGTTCGCCCGCGACCTCGAGAACCTGCCGGCGAACCTGTGCACGCCGAGCCATCTGGCGCGCGCCGCGAAACGGCTCGCCGGCGGCCGGCTGCGCGTGAAGGTGCTCGACCGGAAGCAGTGCGAGCGGCTCGGCATGGGTGCGTTCGTCGGCGTCGCTCGCGGCGCCACCGAGCCGCTCAAGTTCCTCGTGCTCGAGCACCGCGTGCCCGGCGCCAAGCGCACGGTCTGCGTGGTCGGCAAGGGCCTGACGTTCGACACCGGCGGCATCAGCATCAAGCCGGCGGGCAAGATGGACGAGATGCGCTACGACATGTGCGGAGCCGGTGCGGTGCTCGGCCTGTTCCACGCGCTGGCGCACGGCGGGCTCGAGGGCACCAAGCCTCGGCACAACCTGGTCGGGCTGATCGCCGCGACCGAGAACGCGGTCGGTCCCGACGCCCAGAAGCCGGGCGACGTGGTGCGGGCGATGGACGGGCACACGATCGAAGTGCTCAACACCGACGCCGAGGGGCGGCTCGTACTCGCCGACGCGATCTGCTACGCCAAGCGGTTCTTCCGACCGGTGAAGATCGTCGACCTGGCGACGTTGACCGGCGCGGTGGTCCAAGCGCTCGGCCACGAGGTCGCGGGCATCATGGGCAACGACGACGGCCTGCGCGACGAAGTGGTCGCCGCGGGCAAGGCCGCCGACGAACCGCTGTGGCCGCTGCCGTTGTGGGAGTGCCACAAGGACCAGATGAAGAGCAAGTTCGCCGACCTCGCGAACATCAACGGCCCGCAGCACGGCAACGGCTCGACCGCGGGCGGTGCGTTCCTGTCGTTCTTCGCGGGCGACACCCCGTGGGTGCACCTCGACATCGCCGGCACCGCCTACGGCGGGCTCGCGAAGGACTACTACCGCGGCGGTGCTGCCGGCACGGCGGTGCGCACGCTGCTGCACTGGGTGCGGTCGCTGTGAGCGGACCAGGAAGCGCGCCATGACCGAAGCGATCATTCCGCCCAAGCCCCACATCGCCGCGCGCGCTCACGTCGCGTCGTTCGACGGCTACCAGCGCCTCTACTCCGCATCGATCGCCGATCCGGCGGCGTTCTGGGGCAACGTCGCGCGCCGGCTCGAGTGGTTCGTGCCGTTCACGCGGGTCGTCGACCAGGACTTCGCGCGTGGCCACGCGGCGTGGTTCGTCGGCGGCAAGCTCAACGCGTGCCACCAGTGCGTCGACCGTCACCTGCCGGCGCGCGCCGAGCAGACCGCGATCCTGTGGGCGCAGGACCAGCCCGGCGAGTACCGCCGCATCAGCTATCGCGAACTGCACGCCGAGGTCTGCCGGCTGGCGAACGCGCTGCGTGCGCACGGCGTCAAGAAGGGCGACCGCGTGTGCATCTACCTGCCGATGATGCCCGAGGCCGTCTACGCGATGCTCGCCTGCGCCCGCATCGGCGCCGTGCACAGCGTGGTGTTCGCCGGCTTCTCGGCCGCGTCGCTGCGCGACCGCATCGTCGACGCCGATTGCCGGATCGTGCTGACCGCCAACGAAGGGCTGCGCGGCGGCAAGACGATCCCGCTGAAGGCCACGGTCGACGAGGCCATCGCCGGACTGCCCGTGTCGAGCGTTCTCGTCGCGCGGCGCACCGACACGCCGGTGCCGATGCAGGCCGGGCGCGATCTCTGGATGGCCGACGAGATGGCCAAGCAGCGCGCGTATTGCCCGGTCGAGTGGATGGACAGCGAAGACCCGCTGTTCGTGCTCTACACGTCGGGCTCGACCGGCAAGCCCAAGGGCCAGCTCCACACCACCGGCGGGTACCTCGTCTACGCGTCGTACACGCACGAGCTGGTGTTCGACTGGCGGCCCGGCGACGTGCACTTCTGCGCCGCCGACGTCGGCTGGGTCACCGGCCACAGCTACATCGTCTACGGCCCGCTCGCCAACGGCGCGACCACGGTGCTGTTCGAGAGCACACCGGTGTACCCCGACGCCAGTCGCTACTGGCAGGTCGTCGACGACGTGCAGGCGAACATCGTCTACACGGCGCCGACGGCGCTGCGCGCGCTGCTGCGCTTTGGCGACGAGCCGGTGAAGAAGCACCGGCGCACCAGCATCCGCGTGCTCGGTTCGGTCGGCGAGCCGATCAACCCGGAGGTCTGGCGCTGGTACCACGACGTCGTCGGCGAACGGCGCTGCGCGGTCGTCGACACGTGGTGGCAGACGGAGACCGGCGGCATCCTGATCTCGGCACTGCCCGGCGCCACGCCCTGCAAGCCCGGCTCGGCGACGTTCCCGCTGCCCGGCGTGATCCCGGTGCTGGTCGACGACCAGGGCAAGGAACTGGTCGGCAACGGCGTGTCGGGCAACCTCTGCCTGCAGGGGAGCTGGCCGGGACAAGCGCGGACGATCTGGAACGACCATGCCCGCTTCGTGCAGACGTACTTCAGCACGTTCCCCGGGCGTTACTTCACCGGCGACGGCTGCCGGCGCGACGAGGACGGGTACTACTGGATCACCGGCCGCGTCGACGACGTGCTCAACGTCGCGGGCCATCGCCTCGGCACTGCCGAGATCGAGAGTGCCCTCGTCGCCCACGAGTACTGCGCCGAGGCCGCGGTGGTGGGGTTCCCGCACGACCTCAAGGGCCAGGGCATCCACGCGTTCGTGATCGCCGGCAAGGCGGCCGAAGGCGTGCCCGCCGACGACGTCGGAGCGGTGCTGAAGCAGGCGGTGCGGAAGGGCATCTCGCCGATCGCCACGCCCGATCGCATCCAGGTGGTGCCCGGGCTGCCGAAGACGCGCAGCGGCAAGATCATGCGCCGCATCCTGCGCAAGATCGCCGAGGGCAACTACACCGAACTCGGCGACCTGACCACGCTCGCCGAGCCGGCGGTGGTCGAGCAGATCGTGCAGGGGCATCGCCAGGCGGGCGGGTGATGGTCGGCGAGGGCCCGCGCGCGCTGCAGCCCGACGAGCTCGCGCTCGTCGAGCGGCTCTGCGCCGAGCTCGCCACGTGCGGCAACGCGACGGCCGCGCACACCATCGGCGCGATCCGCGACCAGCAAGGCAGCCTCGATCGCTTCGCCGAACTGCTCACGCGCTACCCGTCGCCGCTGCAGGAGCAGGTTCTCGACGGCAAGCGGCGCGGCCTCGACACGCTGGTCGATGCGATGATGCAGTGCGACCAGGCGTCGTTCCCGTTCCGAGCGCCGACGCAAGCACTCGTCGGCCGCGCGATGAACATGGCGCAGATCAACTTCCTGCGTCTGCTGTGGCACGCGGCCGGCGGCATGCCGGACAGCGAAACGCGCACGTCGCTGCGCGAACACGCGGCGCGTTTGCTCCGTGCGAGCGTGCACACGCGGCTCTGCGAGGAAGTGCTGGTCGATCTCGTCACCGACGGCACGACGCGGCGCGAGCTGCGCGCGCAGGCGGTGCGCAACCTGGCGCAGCTCTGGAGCGACCGGCTGGTGTGGCGGGCGCACGCGTTCTTCCCGATCCTGGCGCAGACGTGGGAGGCGCGGCAGCGCGTGCGGGTGGTCGGCGGGACGATGGCCGGCAGCAGCGAGTTGATGCAGCTGCTGGTCGAGGGCGGCGAGCCCGAGTTCGTCGATCTGCTGCTCGACCAGGACTACGGCGACGTCGAGGTGCAGGCGTTCCGCGAGTTCCTGTTCGGGACGTCGTCGGAAGAACTGGAACGGCTGGCGAAGCGCATGGCCGACGAGGGCCTCAGCAGCATCGAGATCGACAGCCGGTTCGATGGGCAGCGGCTCGATGCGGGGTCGCTGCTGTTCGAGTTCTTCCGGCACCGGCACGTGCAGTGTGGGGCGCGGCGGTTGATGGGGTTGCCGGGGCCGCGGCACACGGCGGAGGGGTACGTGATGCTGGCGTGGCTCGATGCGCAGTGCGGTGGGTGAGGGTATCTGAACGGGGGCCAGCGCTGTGTCGCCGGGATGCGACGGTTGCTCGATGGCATGGTCGCGTGCGGCGCTGGGGGAGTTGCCAGGTCGTGGGCGTGAGGTAGTGTTCGTCGGTCGCCGCACGGAGCAGCCGGCTTGCCCATGAAGACGATCACTCACTCACTCACTCACTCACTCACTCACTCACTCACTCACTCACTCACTCTGCTCTTCCTGGTAGCAGGCGGCGTTGCTGAGACGGGACGGGCGCAGGTCGTGACGACCAGCACCAGCACGGCCTTGCCGGGCGCGGCGCCGGGGAGCGAGCGGTGGATCCTGCTGCTGAAGAATCGCGGCTACAACTTGCAGCAGGCGATCGCGAACATCAAGCAGGCACCGGTCGCCGCGCGCGCGGCGTTGGTAGCGAATCTGCGGGCGCTGGCGCAGACGGATCAGGCGGGGATCGCGCAGGCGGTGCAGGCGGCGGGTGGCGTCGTCGCCCGACACTACTGGCACCTCAATGCGATCAGCATCGAGGTTCCGGCGGTTGCCGTGCCCGCGCTTCGACAGCTGGCGCGTGTGCACTCGGCGTGGCCGGTGCAGGCCCACAGCGCCGCCGATGCCGACCTCGGATCTCCGGCTGTGCCGGCCAGCGAGGTGCTCGAAGCACCCATGCCCGTGGTGCCGCCGCAAGTGGATGCCGTGGATGCCGCGAACCACAACGTCGTGGCGGCGTGGTCCTTGCTCGGCGGGGCCGGCGCGCCTTACCGCGGGGCCGGCGCGACGCTCGCCGTGTTCGATTCGGGCATCGACTACAACATCACCGGAGGGTCGTCGGGGCCTGGGCCGCATCCGGCGTTCGACAACGGAGCGGGGCAGACGCGCGTCGTGGCGCACTTGGTCGTGAACGAAGCCAATCATGTGAACTGCAACCGGTTGACCACCGCACAACCCCGGTTGTGTCTACCTTTCCCACATTCGCCTCCACCTAATGCAGGGACCGTTGGCTACCGGCCCTTGGTGCATGCCGAGACTTGCGGACACGGAACCGCCATGGCGGCAATCTCAGCCGGCTCTTCGTATCAGTCCTTCTCAGGATTTGGACATGCTCCCGACGCGATGATCGTCGACGTAGCCTGCAGCTCGCTAGACAACATCCCCGGCCAACAGCTCTCTGCCGCGAACCCCTGGGTGTTCACCGACGAAGGCTATCTCGGCGGCATCGAAGAGCTGCGCACGTACATCCTGCTCGGGAACGACGTCGATGTCGTCAACCTCTCCATCGCGGGTCGTCCGTCCCCGGACCATCCGGTGAGCGTTGCTCTCGACTCGCTGGCCCGACAGGAGGACCTGCTGATCGTCACCAACGCCGGCAACGGCGGCGACTCCTCGCGCTCGAGCAACGGCTTCTACCACGGACTCGCAGTTGGCGGCGTGCATGCGCGCGTGGTCGGCACGAACCAGAACCTCGCCTTCGTTCCGATCCCGCAGTCCTCGCGTGGGCCGCTCGACCAGAATCCGGGCCGCTACTACCCGGACGTCTGCGCGACGGGCGGCGGCAAGGGGCAGTTCACCGGTGGGGTCCTCGGCTTCCAGTACCCGACGTTCAACAACTGGTTCGTGAGCGGGTGCATGCTCGCTCCGGGGATCGATATCGCTGACCCGGCTGCGCAGACAGGTGGCAACCGCGTGTCGCCGGTCCGGCCCAACATCGGCACCAGCGCGGCGTCGGCGCAGGTGGCGGGAGCTGCCCTGCTGTACCGCGGCTACGTGACTTCCGCGTCCGCCGAGGAAACGCGTGCAGCGATCCTCCTCAACACGGTCGGCACCTACAGCCGCCAGGACGGGGCGTCGTCCGAGCCGGGGGACCAGCACAGCTACACCGGGCGCAACACCTTCGGCCTTGGCTACGTGCGCGACGACGTCCTGGCGCAGTTCGCGACGCGGGACTCGGCGATCCAGCCACTCGTGACGACGGTGACGCTCACGACAGCGACTCCCGTCGTGACGACTTCGTACACCGGCCTCCTGCCGGGCGAGCGCTATGCCGTGGTTTGCTGCTGGCGGCGTTGGCACGATCCCGTGAACGACCTCGTCGTTCCCGAGGGGCCGCTGGCCAACGTCGACCTGGAAGCCCTCGACGTCAGCAATGGTCAGATGCTGGCCCGATCGATCACGCCGGCGAACAGCTACGAGCGCGTCGTGTTCGTAGCGCCATCGGGTGGGGCGGTCACCCTGCGCGTGTCGAGCGCCGACACGGCTTTGCTGACCCCCGCATTGCCGGTGCAGGTGGTCGGGCGCCGGCTCGGGAGCAACCTCGACACCGCAACGACCGATCTGGCGGACCGGGTGCAAGCGGCGTCCGGATCCGTCCAGACCGCCAGTGGAACATGCACGCGAACGGACCGCGACTGGCAGGTCGATCGGATCGTGCCCTACGACTGGGCCTACGGCTCCGCTGCATTCGAGCTGTACGAGCCTTTCAATAATGCACCCTACTTGAACCACCGCGGCTACCAGAACGGGTTTGATCTCGGTTGGGGGCGCCAGTCCACGAGCCAGATGCCGTACCGCGGCCTGATCCACATTCTCTACCGCAACGACAGCGTTGCGAACGTCGTCGGCGGGCCGATGACGATCCGTGGCATTGCGCTCCGGGCGTGGGGTCCGTTCAGCGCACAGGATCTGGTGATACAGGAAATGTGGCTGGCGGAGGGAGGTTGGTGGCAAGCGCCCAACCCCAACCCGCCTACGTTCCCTCCGCAGAGCCCGCCGGTGCCGATGATCTTGCCCTCGGCCCTCAACGCCGTGCAGGTGCTCACGAATCGCACGGTTTCGGCGCCGGCGTCCTTCGGTGTCGGCGCCGCGATGACCACGACCGGCTTGGGCGACTTCAACGTCGTGCTGCCGCTCGACGTGCCGTTCTCCTACACGGGGACCGGCTCGTTGCACATGTGGATCCGGGTGGACACATCGTCGACGGTGCCGGTGTTCGTGGTCGATGGGACGAGAGACGGCCAAGGGCAGCCAGTCGACTACTACTGGTCGGTCCCCTACTTGACGTACCCGTCGTTGGCGACGCCAGGATGGGGCCAGGCCCCGATCCTCGGCCTGATCGCCGACTCCACACAGGCCGCCAGGGAAGTGCGTCTCGTGGCGCGCGGTGAGCCATGGAGCCGTTCGGGCGCCGGGACTGGCAGTGCATTCGATCTGCAGCTGTTCAGCGGTGACGCCCTGGCCCCATGCCTGCTGGGGATCGGCGATTGGAGCAGTGCGCCGATTGCGGTGCCGCCGTGCACGCTCTGGCTGAGCACCGTGACGAACAGTTGGCCTGCAATCACCGACGCGTTCGGCATGGCTCGCTGGGCGGTGCAGCTTCCCCCGGGTGTAGTGCACTCCGACTTCGGACTGCAGGCCGCGGTCTTCCCATCGGGTGGCGGGACGTTCCTCTCAAACGGTCTGCATGTGTTCGTCGGAGGTGGGCTGTGATCTTCTCGCCAAGGTCAAAGACCTGCTGCGGAGCATCGCCGTCCGTGGCGATTCAGCATGCATCTCCTGCAGCATGCTTCGTGGCGCTGCATCTCTTCGCGTCGTTCTCCATGGCCCAAGTGACCTGGACGCCGATACCCAACGCGCCGAACACGAGTCTCGGAGGTGTCAGTGTCTACGCCACTGGCCGCGACCGCGTTGTCTCGCTGGACGGCGCATCACTGTACGAGTTCGATGGTGTGTCATGGACGTTGATGACAGTCCTGCCATTCACATCAGTTCGTTGGATCCAGGGTGACCATCGAGGCTACGTGCTGATAGCTGCCACGACGGGTCAGGTGCAACTGCCGCCTGAACTCTGGGAATGGACCGGATCTACACTTGGTTCGCGTGGACCTCTGCCATCACCGCTTGCAGGCGCGGCCAAAGGAATGTTCGCTACCTTCAGTCCAGTTCCTGGAGGCGAGTCGTGTCAGTTGATGTTCCATGACGGAGTCCAAGGCCCCACGCTGACTTCATGGAATGGAGTGTTCTTCACGCAACTGCCGACGGGCCCAACGGTGCCTCCCACAATCGGGCCGTTAGGCAGCAAGTACTTCTACCTGGGGTTCGCTTACGACGAGAGCATCGACCGGCTTGTGCTATTCGGGCGAAGCCATGTGAGTTCACAAGGCCAAGTCTTGAGTCTTGAGGGTGTCACTTGGGAGTGGTCGGCCAGTAGTGGGTGGCAACTCCTGGGTTCCAGCGGTCCCGTCCTCGGCTGGAACTCGATCTGGTTCGACGCGCATCGTGGCTGCTTGATGCGCATGCAGACGCATGCCGGCGTGACTACGTACTTCCGGAGAACCGGCCCGACCTCCTGGGCTGGCGTTCCTTCGCAAGGAACGCCGATTGCGCCGTACCCGCTTACCGAGAGCTACGACCGCGTGCACAACCGGCTCTACCTGCTGAACGGGACCGGCAACCTCGGCTACATCGGCGACGCCTACCCGAGTGAGTTCGAGTGGCATGGCACGCACTGCACCCAGAACCTCTCCCCGGGTCTCTACCTCACCGAGAGCTGGTCGCGCGCCTGGATCGGCCACACGCTCTCCGTGAACATCGTCGGCCTGAACGGCCCGCTCGCCGGGCTCGGCATGGGCTTCGACGACCAGTTCTCCAACGGCGTCCCGCTGCCGCTGTCGCTGGCCTCGATCGGCATGCCGTCGTGCTTCCTGAACATCGACCCGGCGGCGACCGCCTGGGCGAACGTCACCGGCACCACCGCCACCATGACCCTGCCGATCCCGTTCACGCAGGCGCTGGTCGGCGTCGAGTACTTCCAGCAACCGTTCGCCGTCGACCCGGGAGCCAACGCAGCGGGCGTCGTGCTCGGCAACTCGATTCGCGGCACCGTCGGCCGCCAGCAGTAGCCTGGCACCGACTCAGTGCGCCGACAACCACGTCGGCCCGTGGCCCATCGCGACTTCGAGCGGCACCGCCAGCTGCGCCGCGCCAGCCATCGCGTCCTTCACCAGCCGCTGCACCTCGGTGAGTTCGTCCTCCGGCACGTCGAGCACCAACTCGTCGTGCACCTGCAACAGCAGCCGCGCCCGGAGCCCACGCTCCGCCAACGCCGCGTGCACCGCCAGCATCGCGCGCTTCACGATGTCCGCCGCCGCTCCTTGGATGGGCGTGTTCACCGCCATGTTCTCGGCGGCGATGCGCTGCATCGCGTTGGTGCTGTCGATGTCCGGCAACGGTCGGCGGCGACCGAACATCGTGCGCACCTCCTTCTTCTCGCGCGCGTGCGCGAGCGAGTCGTCGAGGCAGCGCTTCACCCCGGGCAGCGCCCGGAAGTAGCCGTCGATGAACTTCTTCGCCTCCGGCGGCCGCAGCCCCGTTTCGGCTGCGAGCCGCGAAGCACCCATCCCGTACATCAACCCGTAGTTGATGACCTTCGCCTGGTTGCGCAGCTCGGGCGTCACCATGTTCGGCAACAGCCCGTGCACGAGCGCTGCCGTGCGCGTGTGGATGTCCTCGCCGCGCGAGAACGCGTCGACCAGCGCCTTGTCGCCCGACACGTGGGCGAGGATGCGCAGCTCGATCTGGCTGTAGTCGGCGGACAGCAGCACCCAGCCCTTGCCGCGCGGCACGAACGCGGCGCGCACCTTGCGCCCTTCCTCGGTGCGGATCGGGATGTTCTGCAGGTTCGGATCCTCGGAACTCAGCCGCCCGGTCGCCGCGACCGCCTGGTTGAACGTCGTGTGCACCCGCTGCGTGCTGGCGTCGACCATCGTCGGCAGCGAGTCGACGTAGGTGCCCTTCAGCTTGCTGAGCTGCCGCCATTCGAGGACGAGCTGCGCCACCTCGTGGTGCGGGGCGAGCTTCTCGAGCACTTCGTGGTCGGTCTTGTACTGGCCGGTCGGCGTGCGCTTGGGCTTCGGCATGTCGGCGAGCCGGTGCGCTTCGAGTTCGTCGAACAGCACCACGCCGAGTTGCTGCGGGCTGCCGAGGTTGAACGGGTGCCCGGCGCGTGCGTGGACCCGTTCCTGCAGGCCGTCGATGCGCGCCTGCATCTCGCGCGACAACGACGCGAGGTGGTCGCGGTCGATGGCGATGCCTTCCCACTCCATGTCGAGCAGCACCGGCACGAGGCGCAGTTCGAGGTCGCGGTAGATCGGCTCGACGCCGAGCTGCTGCAGCCGCTCCCGCAGCGGCGCGTGGAGGCGCAGCGTCAGGTCGGCCTCCTCGCAGGCGAAGTTGGCGACCAGGGTCGGGTCGACCTCGGCGAAGGTGCGCTGCTTCTTGCCGGTGCCGACGAGGTCCTTCTGGGAGGTCTTCTTGAAGGCGAACTGGCGCAGGGCCTGCGCGTCGAGCGAATGGGAGGCGATGCCGGGGTCGCAGCAGTAGCTGGCGAGCAGCGTGTCGTCGGCGATGCCACGCAGCTCGATCGCGGCGGCGCGCAGGATGCCGAGCAGGTGCTTGCCGTCGTGCACGACCTTCTTCCTCGCCGCATCGGCGAGCCACGGGCGCAGGGCCGTGAGGGCCGCGTCGCGCAGCGGGTTGCCGGTGTCGAGCGGCACGTAGCAGGCCCGCCCCGGCGCGTCAGCGAACGCGAGTCCGACGAGCTTGCGCTGGCGGATGCTGCCGGGGCTGGCCTCGGCGGCGATCGCGACGAACGGCGCCTGCTGCAGGCGGGCGAGCAGGGCCGGCAGTTCGGCGGTGCTGCGCAGTAGCTGGTAGCTCTGCGCGACCTCGGCCTGCGGAGCCGGGCGCGCCGCCAGGTCGGCGAGCAGGTTGGTGAACTCGAGCCGCTGGAAGAGAGGGCGCAGCAGTTCGGGGTCCGGCACGGCGGGACCGAGCTTCGCCGCATCGACGGCGAGCGGCACGTCGGTGCGCAGCGTGACGAGCTCGCGGCTCAGCAGGGCGAGGTCCTTGTGGTCGGCGAGCGACTGCCGCACGGCGGGCTTCTTCACTTCGGCGAGGCGCTCGTAGACGCCGTCGAGCGAACCGAACTGCTGCAGCAACTCGACCGCGGTCTTCTCGCCGACTTTCGGCACGCCGGGCACGTTGTCGGAGGTGTCGCCCATCAGCGCCAGCAGGTCGATCATCGCCGTCGTCGGCACGCCCCACTTCGCCAGCGCGGCCGGCGCATCGACGATCTCCGGCTTGCTGGTCGAGCTGCGCAGGTTCCACAGCTTCACCTGGTCGTCGACGACCTGCAGGAAGTCCTTGTCGCCGGTGACGATGAACACCGCCATGCCGGCCTCGCGCCCGCGCACGGCCATCGTCGCGATCACGTCGTCGGCCTCGTGCGTCTCGCTCTCGACGATCGTCAGCCCGAAGCCCACCGTCGCTTCGCGGATGTCGGCGAGCTGCACGCGCATCTCGTCGGGCATCTTCTGCCGCGTCGACTTGTACTCCGGGTAGAGCCGGGTGCGCTGCAGTTCGCCGCGCGGTCCGTCGAAGGCGATCGCCACCGCGTCGGGCTTCTCACGTTCGAGCAGCGCGCGCAACGTCATGCAGAAGCCGTAGGTCGCGGCCGTCGGGTGGCCGGTGCTGTTCGTCAGCGGCGAGCGGCCGGTGCCCTGGAACGCGAAGAAGCTGCGGTAGGCGAGCGCCGTGCCGTCGATCAGGAAGAGGCGCTTCTGCATCGCGGCTTTTGTAGCAGCACGGCCGCGTCAGAGCAGGTGTCTTGGCGGCAACGGCGACGCTGCCTTCGAGATCGGCGGGCGCTCACTCTGGGCGAGGGCGAACGGGCCGCGAGGCCGCTGCCGGCTGCGTGCCGGAACGCGGCGATGCATGAGCGTGCTTGCCGGACTCGCGAGGCCTTCGCAGACTCGGCGCCCCATGGGATCCGACCGTACACCGCATTCCGTCGCGGGATGTGGCGCAGGCCAATCGCGCTGGCAGCCGCTGCTGGTCGTCGCGCTGGTCCTCCTGGCGTTCGGACGCTGCCTCACGAACGGATTCACCTACGACGACTTCGGGACGCTGGTCGACAACCCAGGGGTCCACGCGGGTTCGCCGTGGCAGGCGGTGGTCGACCCGGAAACGCACACGTCGATTCGGCCGGTCCGCATGTACCGCCCGCTGCGAACCATGCTGTTCCAGGCCGAGCACGCGGTGTTCGGCATGCACCCGGCCGGGTTTCATCTGGTGAGCCTCGTGCTGCACGCCCTGGTTGCGCTGCAGCTGCTGTGGCTGACCCGCCGTCTGCTCGGCGCCAGTGTGGCGTTGCCGGTGGCGCTCGTGTTCGCCTGCCACCCGCTCGCCAGCGAAGTCGTGGTCTCGATCAAGGCGCAGGACGACCTGTTGGCAGCGAACGCGATGCTGTGGGTGTGTCGGCGGTTCGTGGACGGCCGGGTGACCGGCACCGTGCGTGGCTGCCTGTCGGTCGTCGGGCTTGCGGCGTTGGCGCTCCTGAGCAAGGAGAGCGCCGTCATCCTGCCGGTGCTGCTCGCGACGATTGGTTGGGCGAGGCTGCCAGCCGTGACCACGTTGCGAACTCGCGGCCTCGTGCTCGCCGGGGCGGTCGCGTTCCTGACCGCCGCGTACCTGTTCGTGCGTCACGAGCTGCTGGCTGCCGCCACGGTCGATGGCAGTGCGCCGGCCGCACACCTGCTGCCGACTTCGCTCGCGCACCTCCCGCTCTACTGGCTTCGCGTCGTATGGCCGTTCTCGTTGAGCGCCGACTACTCCGGGGTCCACGTGCTCGGCTTCGGGTCCGGAGTGCTGTGGATATCGGTGTTGACGCAGGCGGCCGCGGCGGCACTGCTGTGGCGCACGCGTTGGCCGGTCGTGCGGGCTGGCGGCGTGTTTGCGTGCCTCGCGCTGGCGCCAGGGTGCAACCTGCTGCCGGGCTATGTCGCGGTGGCCGAGCGCTTCGCCTACCTCTCGATCGCCGGGTGTGTCGCGGTGCTGTTCGGGTTGCACCAGATGGTCGCAGCGCGTTGGCAGGGCGTGCGGTCGAGGCGGCCTCTGTTCATCGCGCTGCTCGGTGTCCTCTGCGCGGGATCGTTCGTGCGGACCGGCGACTGGCGTGACAACGAGACGCTGTTCGGTGCCACCGCAGCGAGCCCGTGGTCGTCGTCGATCATGCAGCGGTTCCTGGTCAACGAACTGCTGCGACAAGGCCGAACGGAGGAAGCGGCGGCACAACTGCCTGCGGACGCGGGGGCCGCGCTCTCGCCGGATTCCGCGCGGGCGCGGCGAGAACGCTCGCAAGCCGCGTTGCTCGCGATGCAGCGAGGCCAGTGGCGGCAGGCAGCCGACGTGCTCGCGCTGGTGGTCGCTTCGCCGCAGGCTCTGACCGGGGATTGGCTGAACTACGGGACGGCCCTGACCAACCTCGGCGACCGCCGGGCGGCGGAGACGGCGTTCGCCCGGGTGCTCGCGGCAGAACCCGAACACGCCGGTGCGTTGCGCATGCTCGGCCGGCTCGCGTTCGAAGGTGGGGACTTCGCCTCGGCCACGGATCGCTTCACGCGCGCAGTCGCGCGTGAGCCAGGCAACGCGAACGCTCGGTACTTCCTCGTGCTGAGCCGGTGGCGCAACGACGACGTCGACGGCGCCATCACGGAACTGCGGCGCGCGGTTGCGGACGGTGTCGACGTCGCGCCTCTCATCGCGGCAGACCCCGCCACCTGGGCGAATGCTCCCGAGGCGCTGCGCGCGGCGTTGCCGCTGCGCTCGCGATGACCGCGGGAGAGCGCGCATTCCCCGGCAACCGATCCGGCTGCGGCACGGAGCGGGCGGCGAAGCGCGTCCGCCGGCCGTCCAGGCTCACATCAGGTACTTGATCGCGACGAAGCCGCCGATCAGCAGCGCCGTGCCGGCGATCGTGACCAGCGCGAAGCGTCGTTCGATGAAGTCCTTGATCGACGGACCGAAGTGGCGGATCAACCAGGCGACCAGGAAGAAGCGCGCGCTGCGGCCGACCGCCGAGGCGATCACGAACATCGGGAAGCTGATCGCGCAGACGCCGGCGAGGATCGTGATGACCTTGTACGGAATCGGCGTGAACGCGGCGACGAACACGATCCAGAAGTTGTGCTGCTCGTAGAGGGCACTGACCTTGGCGACGCTCGCTTCGTTCACGCCGGGCACCCAGGCATAGAACAGGTCGCGGAGCTGGTCCCACGCGAACATGCCGATGCCGTAGCCGGCGATGCCGCCGAGCACCGACGCGATCGAGCACCAGAACGCGTAGCGGTAGCTGCCGCGCACGTTGCCGATGCACAGCGCGATCAGCAGCACGTCGGGGGGGATCGGGAAGAAGCTGCTCTCGGCGAAGCTGAGCACGAACAGGGCCGGCACCGCGTAGGGCGTCGTGGCCCAGTGCAGCACCCAGTCGTAGAGCCGGCGAATGGGGCCACGCCGCCCGATCGTGGGCGGGGTCTCGGGAACGGTCGGCGTCGTCGTGGTCACGGTGGCGTTATCGAACTTCGTCGGCGTGCAACTCGTGCACGTCGAGCTGCACGGGTCCGTCCTCGCTGCGCGCGCCGATGCGTGGCGAGTAGACCGCGGTCCACGGGCCCCGTGTGCGGCACAGTTCTTCGAAGCGCGCGTGCCCGCGAACGACTCGCGCCGGAACGACGCAGCCGTCCGCCACCAACCGCACGCGCACGTCCTGGCCGCGCAGGTCGACGCACGGATTGCCGACGGCGTGCACGCCGCGGGTCACGAAGCGCGGCCGCGGCGCGCCAGCACCGAACGGGCCCAGCAGGTCGAGCCTCCGCACGGTGTGCGGGTCGAGTTCGCTGAAGCCGGCGTGGCCGTCGACGGCGACGGTCGCAGTGGCGACCGGTGCTTGGGCGCAGTGCGCGGCGAACCGTTCGCGGAACGCCTCGAAGCGATCGCGTCGGACCTCGAGGCCGGCGGCGGCGGCATGGCCACCGTGCGCGACCAGCAGGTCGCTGCAGGCACCGAGAGCGTCGCGCAGGTGCAGGCCGCCGGTGCAACGACCGGAGCCGCGCCCGACGTCGCCGCGGAACGCGACCAGCAGCACGGGCCGTGCGGTCGTCTCGGCGACGCGGGCAGCGACGATGCCGAGCACGCCCGGGTGCCAATGGTCGGCGCCGAGCACGATCGCCGGGCCGTGTTCGCGCGCGGCGAGCTGCAGCACCTCGTCCTGCAGCTGCCGTTCGACGCGGCGACGTTCCTCGTTGTGCTGTTCGAGCACCTTGGCCGCGGTCTGCGCCTCGCGGTAGCCCGGCGCGCAGAGCAGTTGCACGGCGTCGTGGCCGTGGCCGACGCGGCCGGCGGCGTTGATCAGCGGCGCCAGGCGGAACGCGATGTCCTCGACCTCGACGCCGCGATGCGACAGGCCGGCGGCGTCCATCAAGGCGCGCACGCCGGGGTTGCGGCTCTGGGCGAGCGAACGCAGGCCGTGCATCACCAGCGTGCGGTTCTCGCCGCGCAGCGGCGCCACGTCGGCGACCGTGCCGAGCGCGACGTAGCCGAGCGCGTCGATCAGGAACTCGCGGAACTCGGAGCTGGTCAGCAGGCTCTGGGTCAGGGTCGAGGCGACCGCGGCCGCGAGGCGGAACGCCACGCCGCAGCCGGCGAGTTCCCGATCCGGGTACCCGGCGTCCGGAAGGCGCGGGTTCAGCAGGGCGAAGGGCGAACAGACGTTGTCGTTGGTCCCGTGGTGGTCGGTCACGATCACGTCGATGCCCGCCGCCTGCAGCTCGGCGATCTTCGCGACCGCGTTGGTGCCGTTGTCGACCGAGATCACCAGCCGATGGCCGCCCTGTTTGATCGCGTCGACGCTCGCGGCCGAGAACGAGTAGCCGTCGGCGCGGGCCGGGATGAACGGCTTGCTGCTCGCCGACAGCAGGCCGAAGAACTGGTGCAGCAGCACGGTGCCGCTGATGCCATCGACGTCGTAGTCGCCGTGGATCAGGATCGACTCGCCGCTGCGCAGGGCTTGCCGGATGCGTTCGACGGCCTTCGCCATGTCGCGGAACGCGAACGGATCGTGCAGGGTGCCGAGGTCGGGTCGCAGGAAGCGCTTCGCACGGTCCGGGTCGTCGAGCCCGCGCGCGAGCAGCACCCGCGCCAGCAGGTCGGGCAGGCCGAGCGCCTTCGCCAGGGCCCGTTCGCGTGGATCGGGCTCGGGCGTCTTCGGAGCGGCGCGCAGCATGCGAGGTGAGGTATGGTAGCGAGCTCACTGCCGATGCACAGAACCGACTCGGACCGTTCGGCGGCGCTGCGCCTGCTGCCGCCCGTCGATGCGATCCTGCGTCTGCCGGCGCTGGCGACGCTGCCGCGACCCTTGCTGGCGCGACTCGCGCGCGAATGGCTCGACGACCTGCGCGCCAACGTGCTGCGCGGCGCCCTCGACGCGACCGCGGTCGAGCGTGCTGCCGCGACCGAGGCGCTGGCGGCGGCGATCGTGGAACGCGCGCGGCGGGCGACCGAGCGGCGGCACCGGCGCGTGTTCAATGCAACCGGCGTCGTGCTGCACACCGGCATCGGCCGGGCGCCGCTGTGCGACGCGGCGGTCGAGGCTCTTGCCGGAGCCGCCGGCTACGCGGTGGTGGAGGTCGATCCGCGAAGTGGCGAACGCGACCAGCGCGAACTCGGCGTCGCCGCCTTGCTGCGCGCGATCACCGGCGCTGGCGGGGCGCTGGTCGTCAACAACAACGCGGCGGCGACCACCCTGATGCTCACGGCGTTGACCGCCGGCCGCGAGGTCGTGGTCTCGCGCGGGGAGCTGGTCGAGATCGGTGGTGGCTTCCGCGTGCCCGACGTGATGCGGCGCGCCGGCTGCACGATGGTCGAGGTCGGCGCCACCAACAAGACGCACCTGCGCGACTTCACCGACGCGACGACGCCGGCGACCGCGGCCTGGCTGAAGGTCCATCCGAGCAACTTCCGCATCGAGGGCTTCGCCGGCACGCCATCGGTGGCCGAACTGGTGGCCTCTGCGGCGGGCCGCGAGCTGCTGGTGCTCGACGACCTCGGCTCGGGCCTGTTCTGGAACGAACCGATCGCCGGCCTCGCCGACGAGCCGCGCGTGCAGCAGAGCCTGGCCGCCGGGGCGACGGTCACCTGCGTTTCGGGCGACAAGCTGATGGGTGGGCCGCAGTGCGGCATCCTGCTCGGGGACGCCGCGCGCATCGCTGCCTGCCGCGCACACCCGCTCTACCGCGCGCTGCGCTGCGACAAGCTGACCCTCGCCGCGCTCGAGGCGACGTTGCTCGTCTATCGCGACGGCGAGCCGCTGCGCGAGATTCCGACCCTGCGGCTGCTCGCCGCCGACCCGAAGGAACTGCGCGCGCGCAGCGAACAGCTGGCGGCGGCGCTGCCGGGGATCGGGGCTGTGGTGGTGGCGAGCGAGTCGTTCGCGGGCTCGGGCGCCAACCCGGCGCGGCCGCTGCCGAGCTTCGCCGTGGCGCTGCCGGGCGGCGACGCGCTGTGCGATCGTCTGCGAGCCGCGCGGCCCGTGGCCGTGTTCGCGCGCGTCGCCGAGGGGCGCGTTCTGCTCGACGCGCGCACGCTGCTGCTCGAAGACCTCGCCGCCGTCGCCGCCGCCGTGCGCGCGGCGGTCGGCGCTGCATCGTCATGACCGACCCCACCGACAAGCGCTTGACCCGCTGGGCATCCGGCTCGGGTTGAGCCGCCAAGCTGCCGCCGGGGAGCCTCGGGCAGGTTCTCCAGAAGCTGGGCACGATCGAACATCCCGACCTGCTCGCGGGTCACCGCGGCTTCGAGGATGCGGGGATCTTCCGTCTCGACGCCGAACGCGCCCTGGTGCAGACCGTCGACTTCTTCCCGCCGATGGTCGACGACCCGCGGTGGTTTGGCCGCATCGCCGCGGCGAACTCGCTCTCCGACGTCTACGCGATGGGCGGCAAGCCGCTGACGGTGATGAACCTGGTCGGCTGGCCGCGCGACCTCGATCTCGAGCTGCTCGGCGAAGTGCTCGCCGGCGGCCTCGAGAAGACGAAGGAAGCCGGAGCCGTGCTGTGCGGCGGCCACTCGGTGATGGACCAGGAGGTCAAGTTCGGCCTGTCGGTGACGGGGATCGTGCATCCGCAGCGGTGGTGGCCGAACGGCGGGGCCCGGCGTGGCGACGTGCTGGTGTTGACGAAGCCACTCGGCATCGGGCCGGCGACGACCGCGATCAAGCGCGAGAAGGCGAGCCCGGAGCTGATCGGCGCGGCGATGGCGCAGATGGCCACGCTCAACAAGGCGGCGTGTGAGGCGGTGCTCGATCTCGAAGTGCATGCGTGCACCGACGTGACGGGCTTCGGCCTCGTCGGGCACACGATCGAGATGGCCGACGGCGCAGCACTCGCGCTCGAACTGCGCGCCGCGGACCTGCCGATCCTGGCCGGCGCTCTCGACGTGGTGCGCGCGGGCGTGATGTCCGGCGGCTGCAACCGGGGCAAGCAGCACTTCGGGCCGCGCGTGCGCATCGGGTCGAACGTCGATCCGGCGCTGGCCGATCTGGTGTTCGACGCCGAGACGTCGGGCGGGCTGTTGCTCGCGGTGCCCGAGGCGATCGTCGGCAAGGTCGTGCAGCGCCTGCGCGACGTGGGGGCGCCGAGCCACGCGGTGATCGGCCGCTTCGGGGACCGGCGGCCCGACGCGCCGGCCCTCACGATTGGCTGACCGGCGGCGGGCTGCTCAGCGGCCCAGCAGCGCCTTCTGCGTTTCGTCGAACGGCGGCGGCGTGGTCTTGCCGTGGTCGTGCAGGGACACGACGACGTCGCACACCGACACCTTCTTGCGCGGTCGAACGGGCAGCCCGTTCTCGTAGACCAGCGTTGCGGGCTTGGCTGCGGCATCCGGCTCGGCTTCTTCCTCCTCGTCGTCCTCTTCGACGACAGCGGCACCGCCGGCGCGCTGCACGATCATGACGCCGGCGGCTCCGCCGCCCTGGTCGGCCTTGGTCCAGGCGCGGAAGCGGATCTGGTGCACGAGGGTCGTCGCCGGATCGAGGAACACGGCGATGTCGACCGTCGACGTCGGCGGCGGCGGGGCGGGGCGCTTCTGCCCGGCCTGCGCGCCGATCGCGGCGAAGCGGATCGCACGCCCGAACCCGCTGGCGGTCACCAAAGCCTCGGGCAGCAGGCCCGACCAGACGAGTTCGGCGATCTGGTCGGCGTTCAGCGTCGCCGACACGATCTCGACCGGGCGGTCGTCGAGGGAGCCGACGGTGCGTTGCGTGACCGCGAGGTCCTGCGCCGCGAGGTGCTGCAGCAGCAGCGGGACGTTCGGCACGAACGACAGCGGACTGCCGTCGGCGAATCGCCCCTGGCGCAGGCGCCAGGGCCGTTCGCCGTCCTTCGCGAGCGTGCGGCCGCCAGCCAGCACCAGTTCGTCGTCGTTCTCGCCCGAGAAGGCGACGCGAAGGTGGTCCTGATGCCAGGAGCCCGTGGTGTCGCCCGACGTGGCCGAGCCGGCGAGTTGGGCGAACGGGTTGTCCGCGGCCTTCTTCTTCTTCTCGTCGGGGCCCCAGCGCAGGGTGAAGCCGGTGTCGGCGAGGCTGGCGCTCTTCTTCAGCGCGGCGACCGCGCGCGCTTCGGCCGCGGTCAGTTCGGCGGAAGCGGCAGGCGGCGAGGACTCGGCTTGCGCCAGCAGGGCCGGGGCGAGCACGAACGAGAGCAGCAGAGTGCGCATGCGGGGCCTCACGAACGTCGGGGCCCGGAACTCTAGACTCGCCGAAAGCCTGGCGCTGCGGTCAGGTGCCGAGGTCGGGCGATTGCGGCGGCTTGCCCGGGTCGGCCGGCGGGACCTTCTGCTCGCGCTCCTGCTGCAGTTCGCGCAGCAGCTTGTTGATGCGGATGCCGCCGCCGATGCCCTCGTCGAACACGAACTCGAGCCGCGGAATCGTGCGCGTCGCGAGCGACTTGCCGACCTCGCGCTGGCAGAAGCCGCGGGCGCGGGCCAACGCTTCGGAACTGGCGGCCTTGGCACGGGCCTCGCCGCCTGGTCCGGCCGCGATCACCGACCAGTAGGCCTTGCAGATCGTGAACTCGGCGTCGAGTTCGACGCGGGCGATCGTCACCAGCCCGAGCTTGGGATCGGCGATGTCGCGCTGCAGGACCTCGGCCAGCCGTTGCTTGATCTGCTCCTGCAGTCGTTGGATGCGGCGTTCGTTCATCCGGGCGAGTCGGGCGAGATGATCTCGAGTTGGTGGTCGATCAGGTTGCCGTCCCGCCACTCGTTCAGCTCGTTGACCAGGTGGTCCATCGTGCTGTTGAGGTGGGGGACGTCGCTGCCGGCGACGACGGCGCCGAGCGTCGCGACGGTCGTGGCGTCGAGGTCGTCGATCTCGCTGATCGAGACGTTGAACGAGCGGCGCAGCCGGTCCTTCAACGCCTTGATCACGTTCCGCTTGTCCTTGAGGGACTCCGCGTACGGGATCTCGAGGCTGAACTGGAGCACGCCGATGTGCAGCATGACCGGGATTCCGTCGTGGGCGGGGTCACGGGTCGCTCGGCGTCATCCGCCGAGCGTGCGCTTGACGAGTTCGATCTGCACGAACTCGAGCACGTCGCCGACCTTGATGTCCTGGAAGCCGTCCAGCGTCATGCCGCACTCGAGGCCGGCCTTGACGTCGCGCACGTCCTCTTCGACGCGGCGCAGGCTGCCGAGCTTGCCGGACCACACGACCGTGCCTTCGCGCGACAGGCGCGCGATGGCGCTGCGCCGCACGATGCCGTCGGTGACGCGGCAGCCGGCGATGGTGCCGAACTTGCTCGACTTGAAGGTCGCCTTGACCTCGGCGTGGCCGATGACGTTCTGCACTTCCTGCGGCGCCAGCAGGCCTTCCATCGCGGCCTTCACCTGGTCGAGCAGCTCGTAGATCACGTCGTAGTAGCGGATCTCGACGCCGGCGGCCTCGGCGGCCTGGCGCGCGCTGCTGTCGGCGATCGTGTGGAAGCCGACGATCACGGCCCCCGACGCTTCGGCGAGGCTGACGTCGGTTTCGTTGATGCCGCCAAGGGCACTGTGCACCAGGTTCACGCGCACCTCGGTCGTCGACAGCTCCTCGAGGCACTTGCGCAGCGGCTCGAGCGAACCCATCGCGTCGGCCTTCAGGATCAGCTTGATCTCGCGGACGTTCTTCTCGGCCAGCTTGGCCGACAACGTCTCGAGCGTGACGGCCGAGCGTTCGGCGCGGCCCAGCTCGCGCAGGCGCCGCTGCCGCTCCTCGACCACTTCCTTGGCCTTCTTCGCGTCCTCGACGGCGAACAGCTTGTCGCCCGGCGACGGCAGCCGGTCGAGACCGAACAGCGTCACCGGCGTGCTCGGGCCGGCTTCCTCGAGGTTGTTGCCGTGGTCGTCGATCATCGCGCGGATGCGCGCGAAGCTCTCGCCGCAGACGACCTGGTCCTTGAGGCGCAGCGTGCCGTCGGTCACCAGCAGCGTGACGACGACGCCCTGTTCGGGCGACTGACGGGACTCGACGACGATGCCCTTGCCGCCGGCGTCGGGCCGCGCGCGCAGGTCGAGGATCTCGGATTCGAGGTGGATGCGCTCGAGCAACTCGGGCAGGCCCTTCTTGGTGACGGCCGACACTTCGACCATGCCGGTCGTGCCGCCGAAATCCTCGGACTGCAGCCCCTTGATCATCAGCTGCTGCTTGACCTGCTTGGGCTTGCTCGACGGCAGGTCGGACTTGGTGATCGCGACGACGATCGGCACGTTCGCGGCCTTCGCGTGCGCAATCGCCTCCTCGGTCTGGGGCATCACGCCGTCGTCGCCGGCCACGACCAGCACGACGATGTCGGTGAGTTGCGCACCGCGTGCGCGCATCGCGGTGAACGCCGCGTGGCCCGGGGTGTCGAGGATCACGATCGACTTGCCGTCGTCGCCGGTGACCTTGTAGGCGCCGATGTGTTGCGTGATGCCGCCGGCTTCGTGCTTGGCGACGTCGCTCTGGTGCAACGCGTCCATCAACGACGTCTTGCCGTGGTCGACGTGGCCCATGAACGTCACCACGGGCGCGCGCAGCATCTCCTGTTCGCCCTCGGACTCCTCGACGAGCTGTTCGACCAGCTCGTCCATGGCTTCCTTGTGCTTGACGATCTGGATGTTGCGCTCGAGTTCGAGGCCGACCAACTCGACTTCTTCGTTGGTGAGCAGCGAGTTGATGTTCTTGCCCATCACCTTCAGCTTGAGCATGAAGGTCTGCAGCAGCTCGACGACCGTCACGCCCAGTGCGGCGGACAGCGCCTTCATCGACACCGGTTCTTCGACCTCGACGACCTTGGTCGGGTCGATCGTCGGCGCGACCTTGGTGCGGCGGGCGCCGCCGGGGCCGCCGCGGCTGTCGCGCATGCCCGGGCCACCCCGGTAGCCACCGGGGCCGGCCGGCGGGCGGCGCACGCCTCCGGACTGCTGCGTCGGGCGCATGCCGCTGCGCTGCTGCAGCTTGGCAAGCGCCTGCCGCTTGATGTTGCCGGGACCCGCGGGCGCCGAGCGCTGCTTGGCATCGCGGATCTGGTCCTGCGCCAGTTCGATGCGGCCGACGATCGTCGCCTTCTTCTGCGGCACCAGCAGCTTGCGCACCGCGTCGCCTTCGTCGGCCCGGGCCGCAGGCGCGACCGGTTCGGGGGGAGCGGCTGGTGCTGCGGCTGGGGGCGGCGGCGGCGGCGCGACGGGTGCCGGTGGCGGCGGCGCGGCCACGGCCGGCGCGATCGGAGGGGGCTCGACCGGCGCCACGCTCGCGACGACCGCGGGCGCGGGCGGCGGAACTTCGACCGGCGGCCGCGGCGGCGCCTTGCGCACGAGCTCGACGACGGGTTCGGGCTCAGGTGCTGGCGGCGCGATGTCGTCCGCGGCTTCGTCCTTCTTGCCGGGCAGCTTCTTCGGCGACGGCTTCGGCAGCGCCTTCTTCAGCGCGGAGTCCTTCGCTTCCTTGCGCGGAGGCGGTGCCGGCTCGGGGGCGGTCGCCGTGTCGTCGACCGCCACTTCGGTGGGCGCCGTCAACGACTTCTTCTTCAGGATGCCCGGGGTGGGAGGGGCTTCCGTGCCCGCCGGCTGCTTCTTGAGGCCCTGTGCCGACAAGCGGGCTTCGACCATCATCAGGTCGCCGTCGTCCAGCACCGTCATGTGCCCCTTGACCTTGTCGAAGCCGATCTCGCGCAGCAGCTTCGCCAGGTCGGGACCCTTCATCCCGTAGTCCTTGGCCAGCTCGAACACTCGTACCTTTTTCAATCGGCTTGCTCCTCCCGTCGGCGACCGACGCGCGTCGTGCGCGCCGCGGGAATGTCCTGGTGGATGCTAGGGGGTGCTTGGTCGGAGAACTGGAAAGGGCGCTCAGGAAAGCGAGTCGCCAGCGTTGCCCGCGGCGTCGCCGCCGCCCGCTTCGGGGCGGTCCGGTGCTGGCGGCGCCTCGGTGGCGGTTCCGCCGCTGCCGTCGCCGGCCGTTTCCTCGGCAACCGAACGCTCGAGTTCGGCGCGCGTCATGATGTCGATGTCCCAGCCGGTCAGCTTGCTCGCCAGGCGAACGTTCTGGCCCTTGCGACCGATCGCGAGCGACTGCTGGTCCTCGCTGACGATCACCAGCGCCTTCTTGGCCGGCGGATCGAGCGTGATGTCGCCGACTTCGCTCGGCTTCAGCGCGTTGGCGATCAGCGTCGACGGGTCGCTGTTCCAGCGGATGATGTCGATGCGCTCGCCGTTGAGCTCGTCGATGATCGACTTGATGCGGTTGCCGCGCACGCCGACGCAGGCGCCGACACAATCGACCTTGTCGTCGGCCGAATCGACCGCCAGCTTGGTGCGGTAGCCCGGCTCGCGTTCGATGCGGCGGATGTTGATCGTGCCGTCGGCGATCTCGGGCACTTCGAGTTCGAACAGCGCGCGCACCAGGTCGCGGTGGGTGCGGCTCAGGATCACCTTGACGCGCGGCCCGACCTTCTTGACCTCGAACACCAGCGCGCGGATGCGTTCGCCGATGTTGTACGACTCGCTGCGCACCTTTTCGGCGCGCGGCAGGATGCCCTCGGTGGTGCGGCCGAGGTTGACGATCACGGTGTCGCCTTCGAAGCGCTGGATCGTGCCGCTGACGATCTCGCCGATCTTCTTCTCGTACTCGGCGAACACGACGTCGCGCTCGGCCTCGCGGATGCGGCCGGTGATCGCCTGGCGCACCGACATCGCGAAGATGCGGCCCTGCTCCTCCATCGACACGTCGTAGTTGCAGACGAACTCGCCGGTTTCGCGGTCGAGGGCGATCTCGACGTCGTCGACGCCGTATTTCTTCGCCAGCGCCTGCGCCATCGCCTGCTCGATGGCGACGATGAGCGCTTCCTTGTCGATCTCCTTGTCGCGCGCGATGGAGTCGATGAAGCGAAGGATGTCGGAGTTGTTTGCCATGGCCGGCGGCGGCGGTTCGGCGCGATGGGAGACGGTGGGGGGAAAAAGCCAACCCGGGCAGTCGGCAGAATCCCCGCACCCCGAACCTGGATTCGGGGCTTCCTGACCGGCGGTGTGCCGTTCGCGGAGCGTCTGCCGACTGTCCGGGCTAGCCGGGAGATCGGTACTCGCGTCCGCCGGGCGGCATTCGCGAGGGCGGAGATGCTAGCCAGGGCAGCAGGACCGTCAAGCCAACGTTCCGCAGGACACGCGGTTACCTTCGCTGGCCGCGGGCTAGAGTGGGTCGTCTCGATGCCCTCGCTACGCCGACCGCTGCGCCTGCGCCCGTTCACCCTCGCCGACGCGAGCGCGATCGAGTCGTGGCTCGATGGCCATGGCTTGTCGGTCCCGGCCGGCGCCCTGCGCCGCCAGTGGCCAGAACGGCTGCTCGCCGATGCCCGCATCCGCACGTCGATCGCGGAGGCCGATGGCAGCCGGGTGGGCTTCGTGCGGTTCGACTGCGGGCCCGACCAGATCGCCGAAGTGACGATCGTGGTCGCTCCCGGCCTGCGGCGTTCGGGCTGCGGCTCGGCGATGTTCGCGGCGGCCCTGCACCAGGCACGGGGGCTCGGCCTGCGCGCGCTGGTCGCGTCGGTCGACGTCGGCAACGCCCCTGCGCTCGCGTTCTTCGCCGACCAGGGCTTCGTGCAGGACGGCATGGTCGGCGACCGGATCCGCATGCGGCGGCTGGTGCATGCCGGGGTGCACGCCGAGCCGCTCGACATCGGCTGACGGTCGCGGCGGGCTGCTACGGCAGGCCGGTTTGGATGCGGACCACCGGCGCGCGTGAGCGATCGTCACACAGTTGTGTAACTCGGTTGCGTGCGGGGTGCGCGACGGACGCCCCTGCCTAGCCTGTTGCGTCCTCCCGACCCGATCCCGAACGCACCCATGATCCACACGCGTCCGATCCTCCTTCCGACCCTCCTCCTCACGGCCGTCTGCCGCGTGATCGCGCAGGACGGCAGCGCCGCCCTGCCGATCGCCGGCGGCCCCGAGAGCGTCTTCTCGCCGTTCTACGACCTCACGATCGTGCACGTGAACACGCCCGGCCACCCGACGAACGTCGTTCCGGGAGTCGGCGCCCCGTTCCGGGCCGGCGGCACTGGCACTTCGGCGTTCGAGCGGCCGTGGATCTGCTCCACGGGAGCGAACCTCGCGATCAATGTCGTCGCCGGCGCGCCGGCGGTCACGGCCGACGACGACGTGCTGCTGCGCAACGGCGCATTGCTGCTGCGCGAGGGATCGCCGGCTCCGTGGGCTGCCGGCCAGAACGTCGGCACCATCGACCCCGACCTGGCGATCAACGCGGCGGGCCACGTCCTGTTCGGCAACAACGTCGCTCCTGCGACCACGTTGGACGACTACATCGCGTTCTTCGACGGTTCGACGTGGTCGGTGCTGGCGCAGGAAGGACAGCCCACGCCGGCCGGCGGCACGTGGAGTTCTTCGATCGACAGCGCCGCCCTGACCGACACCGGGGCCACCTACTGGCGTGATGGCGCCATCGGCGGCCTGCCGACGGCCAACAACGCGATGGTCACGCTGGCCGGTGTGGCGGTGCAGTTGCAGAAAGGCATCACCGTGCCGCTGCTGCAGGCGGGTGGCGCCACGAACACGTGGGAGAACTTCAGCCTCAACCGGGTCTACACCTCGCCGGATGGAACGCAGGTGATGGTGCTCGGCGACACGAATGGGCCGACGACAGGGGACTTCGTGCTGACGATCAACAACGTCGTCTTCATCCAGGAAGGCCAGCCGCTGCCCGGCAGTTCGTTCGTCAGCAACGTCAGCACGATCGGCAAGGCCTGGTTCGACGGCGCCGGCAACTGGTACGCGCGCGGCTCCAACGCGGATGCCAACGACTGGATCGTGCGCAACGGCGTCCTGCTCGCCGACTCCTCGGGTGGCAGCGAAGTCGTGGCGGGGTCGGGCGAGTTCTTCGACGATGCGACGTTCACGGCCTGCTTCTTCTGCATGGACGGCAACACGTTCGGCCAACGCGTGTTCGGCGGCGTGACCACCGCACCGGCGACATCGAACGGCGTGCTGGTCTTCGAAGACGCGACGGGGTTCCGCCGCGTCATCGCCCGCGAGAGCGATCCGATCGACATGGACGGCAACGGGCTGTTCGACGACGACCGCTTCTTCAACACCTTCGGCGACGACGACGTGCTGCTGCAGAACGACGGAACCGTCGTCTTCACCGCCACGCTCAAGAACGCGGCGGGCGCCGCCGTCGACCAGGGCCTGTTCCGGCTGGTGCCGCGGTCGGCGAGCTGCACGCTGCGCAACGGCAACAACATCAACCCCGTCGCCCTGACGTGCGTGACGCCGCCCGTGCTCGGCACCACGTGGAGCCTCGCGGTGACCTCCGGCCCGCAAACCCTGGTGACCGGCGTGTTCCTCTCCACGGCGCCGGTGGCGCCTACGCCGCTGCTCGGCTACGAGCTGCTGGTCGCGTTCCCGGTCGCCGAGATGCCGACGACGTTCCCGCTGCCGGCGGCGATGAAGTTCCTCGGCCTCGAGGTCTTCCTGCAGGGGCTGCGCGTCGACTGGAACGGCTTCGACTACGTCTACGTGCCGACCAACGCCCAGGACGTCGTGCTCGGATTCTGATGCGGTCGCTGTCGGCGATGCCAGCGTCGGCTTGACCGACGCGGGCGTCGCCGGAAGCATGCGCGGCCCCCGAGGTCGCCATGCAAACCGTCTCCGTCAGGCAAGCGCTCGCCGGCCAGGTCGCCGTCGGCAGCAAGGTCGAAGTCCGCGGCTGGGTGCGCACGCGGCGCGACAGCAAAGCGGGCATCTCGTTCGTCCAGCTCAGTGACGGCAGCTGCCAGGGCACGCTGCAGGTCGTCGCGCCGAACACGCTGGCCAACTACCAGGACGGCGTGTTGAAGCTGACCGCCGGCAGCTCGCTGATCGCGCGCGGCACGCTGGTCGCGAGCCAGGGCAAGGGCCAGTCGGTCGAAGTGCAGGCCGACGCGATCGAGATCTGCGGGCTCGTCGACGATCCCGAGACCTACCCGGTCCAGCCCAAGGAACACACGCTCGAATTCCTGCGCGAGGTGGCGCACCTGCGGCCGCGCACCAACACGTTCGGCGCGGTCGCGCGCATCCGCCACGCGGCGTCGTTCGCGATCCACCAGTTCTTCACCCAGGAGGGTTTCTTCTGGGTCAACACGCCGATCATCACCGCCAGCGACGCCGAAGGGGCGGGCCAGATGTTCCGCGTCAGCACGCTCGACGTGCAGAACCTGCCGAAGGACGACCACGGCAAGACCGACTGGAAGAAGGACTTCTTCGGCCGCGAGACGTTCCTCACCGTGTCCGGCCAGCTCAACGTCGAGGCCTACTGCCTCGCGCTGTCGAAGGTCTACACCTTCGGCCCGACGTTCCGCGCCGAGAACAGCAACACCACGCGCCACCTCGCCGAGTTCTGGATGATCGAGCCGGAGATCGCGTTCGCCGATCTGGCCGCCGACGCCGACCTCGCCGAGCGCTTCCTCAAGCACGTCTTCCGCCACGTTCTCGCCGAGCGCGCCGACGACCTGAAGTTCTGCGACGAGCGCATCCAGAAGGGCGTGATCGCGCGTCTCGAGACGTTCCTCGCGCAGTCGTTCGAGCGGCTCGACTACACCGCCGCGATCGAGGTCCTGCAGCGCGCCAAGAAGAAGTTCGACTACGCCCCGCAGTGGGGCATGGACCTGCAGACCGAGCACGAGCGGTACCTGTGCGAGGAGCACGTCGGCCGCCCGGTGGTGGTGATGAACTACCCGGAGGCGATCAAGGCGTTCTACATGCGCAGCAACCCCGACGGCCGCACCGTCGCGGCGATGGACATCCTCGCGCCCGGCATCGGCGAGATCATCGGCGGCTCGCAACGCGAGGAACGGCTCGACGTGCTCGACGCGCGCATGCGCAAGATGGGGTTGGACCCTGCGCACTACGGTTGGTACCGCGACCTGCGGCGCTACGGCACGGTGCCGCACGCCGGCTTCGGCCTCGGCTTCGAGCGGCTGCTCGTCTACATCTGCGGGCTCGCCAACATCCGCGACGCGATCCCGTATCCGCGCGTGCCGGGCTGGGCGGCGTTCTGACGGGAGCCGGCGCTCGGTCCTCCATGCGCGCCACGCTGCTGCTGTCGATGCTCGCGGTGTGGGCGCTCGCCGCGGCGGCGTGGCCGCAGTTGCCCGCGCGGGTGCCGATCCACTTCGACCTGGCCGGTCGGCCCGACGGTTGGGCCGCGCGCAGTGCGTTGTGGTGGTTCCTGCTGCCGGCGTTCGCGACCACGATCGGCGTCGTGATGGGGTGGCTGCTGCCGCGGTGGATGCTGGCGATGGCGCGGGCCAACTCGCGCTGGCTCAACATGCCGCGCAAGGCGGAGTTCATGGCGCTGCCGCTGGCGGCGCGCGAACGCGCGGTGCAGGCGCCGGTCGATTGGCTGCGCGCGCTCGTCGTCGGCGTGCAGGCGCTAGTCGGCTGGATCGTCTACGGCAGCGCGCGCGTTGCGGCGGGGGACTGGCAGGCGCTGCCGCCCGCGGTGTCGTTCGTGCTGCTTGGCGCCGTGCTGGCCTGCGCCATCGGCCTCGGCATTGCCGGTGCGCGGTCGGTGCGGCGCGAGGTCGAGCGCGCCAGCAGCGGTTCGCCGTAGACGATCGCTACGGCCCGAGGCCGCTCGGCAGTTCGGGCTCGTCGCCGGTGCCGGTGAGCACGCGCCGGAAACACCAGAAGGTGAGCCCGGCGACGGCAGACATCGAGACCAGCATGAACGTCCAGCCGAGAGCGTTGAGGGTCGCGAGCATGGCAGTCTCCTTCAGTCCTTGACCGGCAGCCGGCCGTCGAGATCGAGTCCTTGGGCGCGCCAACGTTTGGCGCCCACCGCGGTGATGGCGAGGATCGCGCCGATGGTCAGCAGGATCAGCACCCACGTCTTGCGGGCGTCCGCCGAAGTCTCGGTGTCGGCCCACAACGTCCGCCAGTAGCCCGGGACGTCGTTGATGCAGAACCCGACGATCACCACCAGCAGGAACGCCGGCGACACGTACTTGATGATGAAGCGGAATGCGGTCGGGATGCGCATCTGCGCGCCGTGATGCGCCTCTTGCAGGCCGCGGTCGACGCCGAACACCCAGCCGAACGCGATGATCTGCACGGCGGCGACGACCAGGATGAAGAACGTGCCGACCCAGAAGTCGATGGTGTCGAGTGCGATCAGGTTCTTGCTGTACCACAGCACGAAGAAGTTGCCGGCGAGCCCCCAGGCGGTGACCGCGATCGTGGACTGCACGCGGTTGATGCCGAGACTCTCCTCGAGGAACGCCTTGGTCGGCTGCAGCATCGACAGCGAACTGGTGATCGCAGCGAGGAACAGGATCAGGAAGAAGGCGGCGCCGAAGAAGTTGCCGCCCGGCATCTGCGCGAACACCATCGGCAGCGTCTTGAAGCCGAGGCTGACCGAACCGCCGGAAGCACCTTCCATCGTCGCCGCGACGCCGATGAACACCACCGAGGCGGTGACGGCGATGGTGCCGCCGAGGATCACCTCGAAGAACTCGTTCGTCGACGACGACGTCAGGCCCGACAGCACCACGTCGTCCTTCTTCTTCAGGTAGCTGGCGTAGTTGATGATGACGCCGAAGCCGACCGACAGGCTGAAGAAGATCTGGCCGGCGGCTGCCAGCCAGGTCTTGAAGGTCCAGAGCTTGTCGAAGTCCGGGTTCCACAGGAAGCCGAGCCCGTCGCTGACCGACTGGCCCGTGGTCCCGGCGGGCGAGTCGAGCGTCAGCACGCGCGCGAGGATGACGAAGCCCAGGATCGCCATCACCGGCATCGCGTACTTGCAGACGGTCTCGATGCCCTTCGAGAGCCCTCGGAAGACGAACCAGATGTTGATCGCGGCGACCAGCAGGAACGTCCAGACGATCGGATGCACGCCGTCGGTGAACAGCGCGCCGTTCGCCTTGGCGCCGGTGATCGTCGCGAAGTAGCCGTGCGTCGTCTCGACTTGCGCCGCCATCGGCGCGTTGCCATCGACGCCGATGCCGCCGCTCAGGTACTGGAAGACGTAGTAGAGGCACCACGACTCGACGAGCACGTACCAGAAGTAGACGCCGATCGGGATCAGCACGCCGAAGCCGCCGAGGTAGCGGCCGACGGCGCCCTTGCACCAGACGCCGAGGATCGCCGGCGCGCTGTGGAACCCCTTCAAGCCGCCGTAGCGGCCCATCGCCCACTCCGCCCAGCCGATCGGGATGCCGAGCAGCAGCAGCGCCAGCAGGTAAGGGATCAGGAACGCGCCGCCGCCGTTCGCCGCCGCTTGCCCCGGGAAGCGCAGGAAGTTGCCGAGGCCGACCGCCGAGCCGGCGACCGCGAGGATGACACCGAGGCGCGAGCCCCACTGTTGCGTTGGTTGCTTCGTCATGCGCGAGCGAACGAGCGATTGAGCGTGGCGGCGGGACTGTCGCGTTGGCGGCAGGTCGATGCAACGAGACCTTGCGAGAAACGCCCGGCCGGCGCGCCCGTGGGCCCGGCCCTTCCCTCGCCGATGCGTGCTCGCTCCAATGCGCCGCCCGATCACCCATGGCCAGTTCGAAGTCGAAGCAGAAGCACCCCAACGCCATCCACCTGACCGTCGTCAACGTGCCGCGGGCCGCGCGCTTCTACGAGGAGAAGCTCGGGTTCAAGACGATCGAGTCCTTCCCGCCCGAGAAGCCGGTGTGGGCGAACGTGGTGCTCAACGGCCAGTCGATCATGCTCGGCGAGTTGCCGTCGTTGCAGGAGGCGCGGCAGTTCGGGATGGACCAGGCGGAGATCGAGGTGCTGAAGCAGGACGCGCGCGCCTTCGCGCGTGGTGGGCCCGGCACCGGCGTCAGCTACTACGTGAAGGTGAAGGACGTCGACGCGTTCGCGCGCCGGCTCAAGAAGCGCCGCGTCAAGCCGCTGCTGCCGCCGAAGACGCAGTTCTACGGCATCCGCGACGTGCAGGTGACCGACCTCGACGGCTACCGCCTGGTCTTCTACACGCCGGCTGCGCCCAGCAACCCGCCGGCGGGCTCGGCATCGCCGGCGTGAGGGGTTGGTGAGGGTGCGGATCGCTGGCTAGACTCGCGCGGGACCGCGTCCGCCCCTTCGGCCGCGGTGGCTCGTTCCATCGCTTGCGGAGGTTGCCTTGCGCGCACTCGCTGCCGTCGTTCCGTTCGTTGCCATGGCCGTCCTGACCGCACCGCTGGCGCGGGCGCAATGGGCGACGTTCCAGGACCAGACCGCGACGCGTCTTGTCGCCACGTCGGGTCTCGGCTCCGCCGATCCGCAGGAGAAGGACTACGCGTACGCCGACTTCGATCAGGACGGCGACATTGACCTGGTCTGCGTGCGCAAGCAGCCGGCGTCGACGAGCGGCCACTTCCCGAACGTGCTGTTCATGAACGAAGGCGGCGTGCTGCGCGACCGCACGGCGCTCTACGCCAGTGCTTCGCTGGTGCCGGGCAGCAGCGGCATGCTCGATGCGACGAACGACCGCGACGTGCTGGCGATCGACGTCACCGGCGACGGCTGGCTCGATCTGGTCACCTGCACCACGCTGACCTCGACGATGCCGCAGTACATCCGCGTGCCGCGCGTCTACGTCAACCTCGGTGACGACGCCGTCGGCAACTGGCAGGGGTTCCTCTACGACGACATGCTGCGCATCAGCGACGCGAGCTGGGGCGGCAACCACCGGTTCTGCGCCGTGGCCGCGGGGGACATCGACAACGACGGCGACCTCGACCTCTACTTCGGCGACTACGATCGTGGTGGCGGCCCGGATCCGAACGACCGGATCATGCGGAACAACGGGGCGGGCTACTTCACCGACGTGACGGCGACGCAGCTGCCCAACCCGCTGAACGTCTCGAACTTCGTGACCAGCGCGCAGATGGCCGACTTCAACCTCGACGGCCGCATCGACTACGCGCGCAACAACGTGGTGGGGGTGGACATCACCTACAACAACGGGGCCGGGGGTCCCGGCTTCTACGGCACGCGGCAGGCCGTGTACTCGGGCGCCGCGTACCACTTCAACCTCGGCGACCTCAACAACGACGGGCTGCCCGACATCGTCGTCAGCGACGACGGGCAGGATCGCTACGTGCTGAACGAGGGCGTCGTCGGTGGCGTGGCGACCTGGGGACCGTCGCTGGCCTTCACCTACAACGGCGGCGGCACTGACGACGGCTTCGGCGGCACGAGCCGCATCGTCGACCTCAACAACGACGGCTGGAACGACGTCCTGATCGCCGACTTCGACGTCGACTTGACGGGTTGCGGCCGGCGCACCCACATCTTCCGCAACCTTGGCAACGCGCCGAACGTGACGCTGCAGGAGCAGCTGGTCGGTGGTGCGGTGTGCGGCATTCCGACCGGAATGCTGAGCGGCACCTACGACATCGCGGTCTTCGACATCGACGGCGACGGCTGGAAGGACATGGTGATCGGTCGATGCACCGGCACGCAGGTGTGGATGAACGTGCCGCCGACGGGACTCGCGTTCTCGTACCCCAACGGGCTGCCGACGTTCATCGACCCGGGGGTGAGCCACCCGCTGGTCGTGCAGGTGGCGGGGGTCGGTGGCGCCGTGCCCGCCGCCGGTACCGGCGTCGTCCACTGGTCGATCGGCAATGGGCCGTGGCAGCAGGCGCCGATGCTCGATCTCGGTCCGGGCCTCTACCTGGCCTCGCTCCCGGCGATGACGTGCACCACCGCGATCCGCTACTACGTGCGCGTCAACAGCCAGACGAGCGTGACGTATTCCGACCCGCCGACCGCGCCGACCGCGAGCTTCTCCGCGGTCGCCGCCGCGGATACCCAGCTGGTCTACGAGAGCGGCTTCGAGTCGCCGGTCCTCGGTTGGACCGTGACCAACACCGCGCTGACCGGCGGCGCCTGGGAGATCGCGACTCCGAACGCGACCAATGTCGGTGCGCAGTTCGCAGCGCCGCCCTTCGACGCCGAGAACCTCGCGACGGCGACGAAATGCTGGGTGACGCAGAACGGGGTCTTCGGCGGGCTCGCCAACGACGCCGACGTCGACGGCGGGCCGACCGACCTGATCTCGCCGCCGCTGAACTTCGCGGGCAGCGATGGCTTCATCAGCTACCGACGCTGGTTCTTCTCGAGCACTGCCGAGGACACCCTGCTCGTGCACGTCAGCAACGACGGCGCCACCTGGGTGCAGGTCGAATCGGTGGCGTCGACGGGGAACAACCAGTGGCTGCAGCGCCAGTTCCGCGTCAGTGACCACGTGCTGCCGACCAACCAGGTGCGCGTCCGCTTCCGCACCTCGGACAACCCGAACAACTCGACGGTCGAGGCGGCGATCGATGTGTTCCGCGCCGAGGCGTTCCGCTGCTCGCCGTGCCAGGAGATGATCCCGCTGGCGACGAACGGCAACGCGCTGATTTCCGTGTGCGGAGGTGCGCTGCCGGTGCCGGGCACGTGGGCGACGCTGCAACTCGTCAGCCTGCCGGTCTCGAGCCCGGCGTATGTGGTGTTCGACCTGCCGCTGCTGCCGACGCCGTGGCGCGGCGGCACGCTGCTGTCGCCGGCACCGATCCTGTTCGGCGAAGTCCTGGCCGATGCGTTCGGCAACTGGGAAGCGTCGCTGCCCCTCGGCGGCCTGGTGCCGCCCGGGATCGCCGTGCACGCCCAGGCGGTCTACCTCAGCGCGCCGCATCCGTTCGGCACCGGCCAGACGAACGTCGTCAAGCTGCAGTGGTGAGCCGGTGCGGCGGGCCTCGCCCCGCCGTACGCAAATGCGTATCGAGGCAGCCGCTCCGGCGGCTGTCGCGCGCGCCGGGACGAGGTAAGCTCGGTTGCCCTCGTCTCCCCAACCCAGTCCTCCGCGGAGTTTCATGCGCGCACTCGTCACTGCTCTCTCCACTCTCGCCGTTGCCACACCGCTCCTCGCCCAACGCGTCGCCGAAGTCGAACCCAACGACTCGGCCGCCACGGCGCAAGCCGTCGCGCTTGGCGTGCAGATCGACGCCAACCTGATCGCGGGCGAGTCCGACTGGTTCGCGTTCACGACCGTAGCGGACGGCGAGATGCGCTTCACGACCAGCGGCGGCATCGACACGCGCATCGAGATCTTCGACGCCACCGGCGTGGTGCTGTTCGCCGGCAACGACGACTCCCGCTCCCTGCAGAGCGACATCACGATCAACCTGGTTGCCGGCGCGTACGCTGCCCGCCTGTTCGGCTTCACCACCACGACGGCCGGCGCGTACTCGCTCGACATCTCGCGCACGTCGCCGCTGAAGGCCTACACGGACTTGGAGTCCGAACCCAACGACACGGTCGCCACGGCCAACTTGCTGATCGGCGGCTTCATCAACAACGCGCAGGTGTCCGGCAGCTTGAGCAGCGCTGCCGACATCGACGTCTACCAGATCATCCTGGCGGCCCCGAAGTCCGGGCTCTACGTCCAGGTCGGCGAGGGTGACGCGCCGTGGATGAGCGGCCACCGTGTCGAGTTCTGGGACAACAACGGCGTCTTGGTGCCGGCGGCGACGCTCGGCGTCAATGCCCTCGACTCGGGCACCTACAACAGCCGTTCGAGCGCGCAACGCGTCTGGCCGGCGGGCACCTACCACGTGGTGGTCCGCGCTCGCGCTACCGCGCCCGCCTACAACCCGATTCCGCTCGGCAACTACCGTCTGGAGATCGGCGTCATGCCGATCGGCACGGGCGTCCAGGTTCCAGAGGCTGCGGAGCCCAACAACACGATCGCGACCGCAACTCCGCTTGCGCCCGGCGACGTCGGCCTCGGCAGCATCTCGAACTCGACCGGTGCGGACCCGACCGACCTCTGGGGGCCATTCGTCGCCGGCCCCAACGGCTCGATGCTGACGTTCCAGACCACGGGCGTTCCCGTCGGCGGGATCCTCGACACGACGATCCGTCTGTGGCAGGTGGCCTACCCGGCGACGGTGCCGCCGACGTTGGTCGTGCCAGCGACCGGCACGTTCAACCCGACGACCGTGACCTTCACCACCGGCAACATCCTCGAGACGGTGGCCGGTTCGTCGCACGCGCGCGGCGTCACGACGTTCTTCATGACGGGGCAGGTCTACTACCTCGAAGTCGTTAGCCCGGGAACCACGGCTGCGCAGACCGGCAGCTACACGATCGAAGTCAGCACGAACCAGGCGCCGATGTTCGTCACCAGCAGCTACACGATCCTTGCGGCGAACGGGACCTGCGGCGTGGCGCCAATCCCGGCGCTGACGCGCCAGTTCACCAATGAGGCGCCGACCGTCGGCCAGACGTTCGTTCGCCAGGCGACGAACCTGAACGGCGTCGCCGCGCTGCAGGTGCTGGGTCTCGAGAGCGTGGCGCCGATCGACATCGTCGGCCTCGGGTTCAGTCTCGGGGCGGTGGGCAGCTGCTTCCTGAACGTGAGCCCGGACCTGGTCAACGTCATCGCCGCTGGCGACATCGTGTTCAACGTGCCGAAGAACGTGTCGCTGCGCGGCGCCTACGTCTGGGAGCAGATCGTCGACGTGCAGAGCATCAGCCCGGTCGACCTGCAGATGGGCAACTACGCGCGCATCCTGATCGGCGAGCGAAGCTGGTAGCCCGACGACGCGGGAATCAGCGCGCGCCGAGGCCGGCGCGCAGCCGCGCCGCCGAAACGGCGGCCGGCAGCGAGTTGATGTACATGTCGCCGCCGAGCTCGAGCCCGGCCATCTGGCCGGTGCGCGGCTGCAGCTCGAAGTGCCAGTGGAACGCCGTGCGCGGCACGCGGTGCAGCCACATGTTGAAGGCCGGCCGCTTCAGACCGTTGCCGACCGCCGCGAACAGCGCGTGCAGTGCCTCGACGAGCGAGTCCAGGTCGGTGGTCAGGAAGTCGTCGTCGCACCGGGTCGGCAACAGCCAGGTCTCGTGCGGCAGCTTCGGCGGGTCGGGCGCCAGCACCATGTGATGCGCCGTGCGCGCGATCAGACGGCCTTCCGCGCCGGCGGTGGCCATGGTCGCGCACCACGGACAGTGGGCGAGTTCCGCGCGGCGACGCTGCTCCAGTTGCAGGCGTGGCGGCAGGTCGGGCAGCCCGAGGATCTGGCTGTGGTTGTGCGCGATCGATGCACCAGCGAGCGCGCCGACGTTCTTGAACCAGTAGCCGCAGGCGATGCCTGGTCGCGACTCGAGTGCTGCGATGCGACGCTGCGTCAACGCCAGCACCTGCCGCCAGGTCGCCCGATCGAGGTCGGCGGGCTGATCGCAGTGCGCGCGACCCTCGGCGATCACTTCGTGGTGCGCGTTCGCCGGGTACTTGTTGGGGAACGCGCGAACGGTCCAGCCCGGGCCATCGGGCCGGCTGCCGGCGTCGCGCACCGCGTCGACCTCGGCCGGCGTCGCCGCCTCTTCCCCCTGGCAGAACGGGCATGCGGCGGTGCTCGCATGCGAGCCGGTGAGCATTGGCCGCTGCTGCCGCTGCGGCGCCATCAGGATCGGCCGCCCGGTCGTCGGATCGACGAGCGTCTGCGGGGCGGAGCGATCGACGTCGGCCATCGTGCCGACGATAGCCGGCACGATGACCCATGCCAGCGCACCGTCAGGGCGTGATCGAGCGCACGTGCAGGGCGCCGGGCAGCGCCTGTGCGGGGTTCTGCGCCTGCGGCCCGAACGCGCGGAAGCGTGCCCGCAGGGTCACGCGCGCACCCGGTGCGTAGACGAACCAGCGCTGGGCGTTCGCGAACTCCTCGGCGAGCGGTGGTGGCGCCAGTTCGAGACCGTGCACGAGCAGGGACGCGCCGCTGGTGGGCAACGCCAGTCGCCCGTCGGCGGGCACGACGAACTCGGCCCGTACGTGATGGTCGGCGAAGTAGCCCGTGCTTGCCGTCGGCAGCGACGAACACGCCGAGCCGGCGATGGCGAGCAGCGACGCAGCGCCTACGATGCGGCGATGAGCGGCGGCATCGCGCTGCGCGGCAACCTGCTGGCCGTGACCTGGTCTGCGTCGCGCGGGCATGTGTTCCTGTTCGACGTGGAGGCGCGGCAACGCGTCTCGACGTGGACGCTGCCGCCTGGCGCGTCAGGCTACTCGGACGCCGCCGGCGTGGCGATCGACGACGCCTACCACTTGTTCGTCGCCGACCCGCAGAACGACCGCGTGCTGCACTACAGCCCGTTCGGGCGCCTGTTGGCGACGTTCGGTGCTCCGGCTCCCGAGGTCGGCGACGCCGGCCGCGACCGGCCGGGCGTGCTCGATCGCCCGTACGCCGTCGCGGTGCACGGCGATGTGGTGTACGTGGCCGGGGGGGATCAGCCGCGGCGGCGCGCCGTCCAGCGGTTCTCCCGCGAGGGCGCGGTGGGGAAGCCGCTGGCGGCCCGCGGCGATCCCGACGCCCGCTTCGGCGCGCCGCGGGGGCTGGCCGCCGACGCTGCCGGCGTGCTGGTCGCCGACACCTTGCGCGGTGCGCTCCTGCGCTACCGCGGCGACGGCACGTTCGTGCACGAACTGCCGTGCGGCGCGCCGGGGGCTCTCGCGCGGCCGATCGCCGTGCTGCCATGGCGCGGCGGCGCCTGCCTGTTCGTCGATCGCGGCGACGCCACCGGCTTGCGCGCCTGCGATGCCTCCGGCGGTCCGCTCGCGCTTCCAACGGACGTCGGCCGCTGCGACAAGCCGCAGGCGCTCGCCGCCGACCGCTGCGGTCGGGTCTACGTGCTCGATCGCGATGGCGAGCGCGTGCTTCGTTTCACGCCCGACCTGCAGCTCGATCAGGAGCTGCTCGATCTCGGCGAGTGGTTCGACGGCGCGGATCACGATGCAGCACCGGGTTCGTGAGGTTCGTGATCACGCCGTTGTGAAAAACTCTCGGCAGCGTGCTTGCGCACGGGCGAACGATCGCTAAGAGTGTGGGCGCTGGTGCGGTTGGGTGCGTTTGGGCGGTCAGCCTCGTCCGTGGATGTGGACAACGATTCACACCTGGACCGGGTGCCCTCGCGCCGAGTTGCCCCGGCTCGTCCCGTTCGTTCTCGATGGGATTCCGGCGGCCACCTCCCATGCAAGGGCCGTCGGCGTCCATGGCCTGGAGGGCTCTCCTTGGATCGTATCCGCATCCGGGGTGGCCGCGACCTGCGCGGCACCGTTCGTGTTTCCGGTAGCAAGAATGGCGCGCTGCCGATCCTGGCGGCGTCGTTGCTCGTCGACGGTCCGATCGTGCTGCGCAACATGCCGCGGCTGACCGACGTCGAGAACCTGCTGCGCATCCTGTCGAAGCTCGGCGTCGTGCACGCCTGGCGCGGCGACACGCTCGAACTCGAGGCTCGGGACAAGACCGTCTACACCGCACCGTACGATCTCGTGCGCACGATGCGGGCGAGCTTCGTCGTGCTCGGGCCGTTGTGGGCGCGGCGTCGCGTCGCGCGCGTGAGCTATCCCGGCGGCTGCGTGTTCGGCCATCGCCCGGTCGACCTGCACCTGAAGGGTCTCGCCGGGCTTGGCGGCAAGATCGAGCACGTCGACGGCTACGTGACCTTGAGCGGCCGGCCGAACGGCGGCGTGGTCTTCCTCGGCGGCAACATGGGCTCGACGGTGCTCGGCACCGCGAACGTGCTGATGGCGGCGACGCTCGGCACCGGCACGACGTTCCTCGAATCGGCGGCGATGGAGCCGGAGATCGAGGACCTGTGCCACTTCCTGAACGCGTGCGGCGCCCGGATCTCCGGCATCGGCAGCCACCTGCTCGTGATCGAGGGAGTCGAGACGCTGCACGGCTGCGAGTGGCAGATGATCCCCGATCGCATCGAGGCCGGCACGTTCCTGTGCGGCGCGATCATGATGAACAGCGACGTCGTGGTGCAGAACTGCAACCCGATGCACATGCTCGCGGTCGTCGACCGCCTGCGCGCTGCCGGCGCACACCTCGAACTCGGGCGCGACTTCATCCGCAACGTGCCGATCGCGAGCGGGCGCCTGCGCGCCTGCGACGTCACGACGATGGCCTATCCGGGGTTCCCGACCGACCTGCAGGCGCAGTTCATGGCGCTGATGACGCGCGCCGACGGCGTGTCCGTGATCACCGAGAAGATCTACCCCGAGCGCTTCATCCACGCCGCCGAACTGCAGCGGCTCGGCGCCCGGATCCGCCGCGAGGGCGCCTCGGCGATCATCGAGGGTACCGAGGAACTGCGCGGCGCGCCGGTGATGGCGAGCGACCTGCGCGCGTCGGCGAGCCTCGTGCTCGCCGGCCTCGTTGCGCGTGGCTCGACCGACGTGCGGCGCGTCTACCACATCGACCGCGGCTACGAGAAGATCGAAGAGAAGCTGCAGTGCATCGGCGCTGACATCGAACGCATCAGCGAAGGCTGATCCGCTCGCCGCAGCACCGTCGGTCTCCGGAGCGCGCGTCGTTCAGGCGCCGAGTGCCTGGCGCACGGCGCGGACCACGTCGGTCACGTCGTCGTCGGTCAGTTTCGCCGACAACGGCAGCGACAACGTGCGATCGCCGATCGCCGTCGCCACCGGGTAGTCCTCGGGGCGCCAACCGAACCGCTGGCGGTAGACCGACAGGTTCGGGATCGCCCGATAGTGCACGCCGGTGCCGATGTTCTGCTGGTGCAGCCGCACCAGCATCTGGTCGCGGGTGACCCCGCAGCGCGCGCGGTCGATCTGCAGGATGAACAGGTGCAGCGCGTGCCGTTCGTCGGAGGGCAGCGGGGCCGGCAGCCCGATCGGCAGGTCGGCGAACTCGCGCAGGTAGCGCTGCCAGATCGCGAGCCGCCGCCGCCAGTACTCCTCGATGCGCGTGATCTGGTGCATGCCGATCGCGGCCTGCAGGTCCATCATGTTGTACTTGAAGCCGATCTCCTCGACGTCGTAGTGCCGGTAGCCGTCGTCGGTGAAGCGCTTCCAGGCGTCGGCGGACATGCCGTGCAGGCCCATGCGCTTGACGCGCTGTGCGAGCTTCTCGTCGTGCGTCAGCACCATGCCGCCTTCGCCGGTGACGATGTTCTTGGTCGAGTAGAACGACAACACGCCGAGGTCGCCGATCGTGCCGGCCTTCTTGCCGCGGTACTCGGTCTCGATCGCGTGCGCGCAGTCTTCGATCACCTTGAGGCGGTGGTCGCGCGCGATCGCCATCAGGGCGTCCATGTCGCACGCGCGTCCGGCGAAGTGCACGGGCAGCAGCGCCCGGGTGCGCGGGGTCAGTCGCCGCCGCACCTGGGCCGGGTCGAGGTTCATCGTCACCGGGTCGACGTCGGCCAGAACCGGTACCGCCCCGGCATGCACGATCGCGTTGACCGTCGCGCAGAACGTCATCGGCGTGGTGATGACTTCGTCGCCCGGTTGCAGGCCGAGCACGACGCACGCGAGGTGCAGCCCGGCGGTGCACGAGTTGAGGCCGACCGCGTGGGTCACGCCCTTGTAGGCAGCGACGCGCTTCTCGAACTCGGCGGCCTTGGGGCCGGTGCCGAGCCAGGCCGCGCGCAACGACGCGACCACTTCGTCGATCTCGGGCTGTTCGATCCGGGGTTGGCCGAAGACCAGGTAGTTCGAACGCATGGGAGCGGGGCGAGACGGTAGCGGTCGGAGCGCGGCGCGGGAATCACCGGCCCGGTCGGCGACCGAGCCACGCGATCACGAACGCGACCAGCCATGACAGCACGAGGTCGTGGAAGCGCGGGGCGAGGACCGGGGCGAAGAAGCCCACGATCGCCATGCCACCGCCGGCAACGATCGACGCGAACGCCCAGCGCGGCGCGACCGTGCCCCACGCCAGTCGCACGAGCAGCAGCGGCCCGAACCCAGAGCCGAGCGCGCCCCAGGCGAACAGCACGTTCTTGAACACGTCCGCCGGCAGCGCCAGCGCGGCGCCGGTGGCGAAGACGCCGATCGCGAGCACGGTCGCGCGCGCCAGCGTCAGTTCGCGCGACGGCCGGCCTCGGCCGAATCCGAGGTCGTGGGTAAGGCTGCTGGCGCAGACCAGCAGGTGCGCATCGACGGTGGACATGATCGCGGCGATCGCCGATGCGAGCACGACGGCGTCGAGCAGTGGCGAGAACAACTGCCGGCTGGCCTCGTACATCACGTTCTCGTGTTCCCCGGGCGGCAACGCCCAGCCGGCCGCGCGCGCGGCGAAGCCGAGCACGAGCATGCCGCCGTAGAGCAGCACCGCCCAGCTGATGCCGACGGTGCGCGCGATCGCCATCGAGGCGCCCGGCGCCATGCCCATGAACTTGTTCACGGCGTGCGGCTGGCCCGGATAGCCGAGCCCGATCCCGCAGAGGCCGAACACGAACGCCAACGCCTCGGCGCCGTGGCGCGTCCCGGACAGGCTCAGGTAGCCGGGGGCGTCGATGCGCGCGACGGCGTCGACGAAGGCCGACGGGCCGCCGAGCAGCATCACCGCCGCGATCGGCAGCACGACGGCGACGCCGACCATCTGCAGGCCCTGCACCATGTTGTTGATGCTCGACGCGAGATACCCGCCGGCGAGCGTGTAGGTCAGCGTGACCGCGGCGCCGAGCACCACGCCGAGCGTCTGCTGCGTCGTGAACGCATGCGTGAACGCGAGGCCCGCGGCCTGGAGTTGCGCGGCGACGTAGAGAGTCAGCGCGCCGAGCGTGAGCACGGACGCGGCGACGACGATCGCGCGCCGGCCGGGTCGCCCCGGTTCGCCGGCGAGGAACTGCGTCAAGGTCAGGGCCGTTCCGGTCTGCGCGCGCAGGCGCGGCGCCACGAACCACCAGTTCAACACGAAGCCGCCGACGCAACCCGGGATCAGCCACAATGCCGCGAGCCCGTGCAGGTAGGCGAAGCCGCTGACGCCGACCAGGCTCCAAGCCGTCGACGAACTGGCGTTCGCCGCCATGGCGCCGATCCAGGGGCCGAGCGTCTTGCCGCCGAGGTAGAAGGCGGCGACGTCACGCGTCCGTCGCTGCGCGACGAAGCCAAGGGCCAGGATCGCGGCGAACCACGCGACGAGCGCCCACAGGATCGCCGTGGAGCGTTCCATCTCCCGACACTACAGTCGCGACGCTCGGAGGATTCCATGCCCTCGTCGTCACGATCCGATCGCTTCTCGCAGTATCTCCGCTTCCGCAGCGTGCTCGACGACCCGTTCGTCGAACTCGACTTGTCGCACGGAGCGCTGACCGAGGCGGAAATCGAGGGGTTGGCGGCGCCGCTGGCCAAAGCACTCGGGGCGATGCAGCGGCTCGAAGCAGGCGCGGTGGCCAACCAGGACGAGCAACGCATGGTCGGCCACTTCTGGCTGCGTGCTCCGGGGCTCGCGCCCAAGCCCGAACTCGAGGACGCGATCACCGGATCGATCGCCGGCGTCGAGGCGTTCGTGCAGGCCGTGCACAGCGGCCGCATCGCCCCGCCCGAGGGCGGCACGTTCACCAAGGTCGTGCTGTGCGGCATCGGCGGCAGCGCGCTTGGCCCGATGCTGCTCGCCGACGTGTTCGGGGGGCCCGAGGCGCCGATGGCGTTGTGCGTGCTCGACAACACCGACCCCGAGGGCATCGACCTGCAGCTCGAGCGCCTCGGCTCGCTGCACGACGCGCTGGTCATCGTCATCAGCAAGTCGGGCGGCACGCCGGAGACTCGCAACGGCATGCTCGAGGTCGAACGCGCGGTGAAGCAGCAAGGCCTCGCGTTCGCGCCGCGCGCGGTCGCGGTCACCACGCCAGGCTCGCTGCTGCACGCCCGCGCCGGGCAGGAGAAGTGGGTGGGCACCTTCCCGATGTGGGATTGGGTCGGCGGCCGAACTTCGATCACCTCGGCGGTCGGCCTGTTGCCCGGCGCCTTGCTCGGCATGGACGTGCGTGCGTTCCTGGCCGGTGCGGCGGCGATGGACGATGCGACGCGCAACGCCGACGTCTGGCGCAATCCGGCGGCCATGCTCGCGGCGTTCTGGCATCGGCAGGGCAACGGCCGCGGCGAACGGGCGATGGTCGTGCTGCCGTACAAGGACCGGCTGCTGCTGATGTCGCGGTACCTGCAGCAGCTCGTGATGGAGTCGCTCGGCAAGGAACACGACCGCCACGGCAAGGTCGTGAACCAGGGAATCGCCGTCTACGGCAACAAGGGCTCGACCGACCAGCACGCCTACGTGCAGCAGCTGCGCGACGGTCGCCACGACTTCTTCGCGGTGTTCGTGCGCGTGCTGCAGGATCGCGCCGCGGGCCACTTCGAGGTCGAGCCGGGCGTGACGTCGGGCGACTACCTCGACGGTCTCTGGCAGGGCACGCGGGCCGCGTTGTTCGAGAAGGGGCGTGCCTCGGCGACGATCGGCATCGACCGCCTCGACGAACGCACGCTCGGCGCGATCGTCGGGCTGTTCGAGCGCGCGGTCGCGATCTACGCCGAACTGGTCGACGTCAACGCCTTCCACCAGCCGGGCGTCGAAGCCGGCAAGAAGGCGGCGGCGAAGGTGCTCGAGCTGCAGAAGAAGCTCGTCGCGGCGCTCGGCACCACGCCGGCGACGGTCGCGGCGCTGGCGGCGAAGGTGGGGGCCGACGCCATGGAGTGCTGGCCGGTGCTGCAGCACCTCGCTGCGAATCGCCCGGAGGTGCACGTCGTGCACGGGCATCTGCCGGGTTCGGCGACGTTCCGGAAGGCCTGACGGATGCCAGCCAGCCGCCGTCGTCGGAGCGCCAGCCGCGCCCCGCTCGCGTTCAACCACGCGATGCTCTACGTCGCCGACGTCGCGCGCGCGGTCGCGTTCTATCGCGACCACCTCGGATTCCGCGTCGTCGACGAGTATCCGGGCGCCTACGCGCGCCTCGCCGCGCCGCAGGGCAACGCGACGCTCGCGCTGCACGTCGTCGAGCCGAAGATGCGGCTGCGGCCGCGGGACGAAGGCGTGCGCCTCTACTTCGAGGTGCGCGGGCTCGCTGCGTTCTGCAAGCGGCTCGCGGCCGCGGGAGTGGTCTTCGATCAGGCGCCGAAGGCGATGCCGTGGGGCTGGCAGCATGCCTACCTGCGCGACCCTGACGGCCACGAACTCAGCCTCTACTGGGCGGGTCTGGCGCGCCTGCGGCCGACGCGCATGCGCGGCGACCGGTGACGTGCGCGAGGTCGCCATCCTGCTGCTGCTCGCGGCATGCGCCGTCGAGGCGCCGCCCGCCGTCGCCACGCGGTTGCCGCTGCGCATCGAGTTCGCGCCGCCGCTCGCTGCCCCGGCCCTGCTGCGTTGGGAGCACGAATGCGGCGACGTCGGCGAGATCCGCAGTGGCTGTGCGGGCGTCGAGCTGACGCTGCCGCCGGGCCCGGTCGTGTTCGAACTCGTCGTCGCGGGACGGCGGCACGAACTCGTCGTGCGCGTCGCGGCGGCGCTGCCGTTCGTGGTCTGGGACCTCGCACCCGGTGGGGGCGATCAGAGCGAACGGCCGAGCCAGTCGACGTCGTGCAACGCCAGGGAGTAGTCGGTGCGTTCGAGGCCGGTGGCGAACCTCGCCAGCAAGCGTGCGTCGGCGGGCACCGGTCCGTCGCTGCGGCAATCGAGCGTGCACTCGTCGTTGCACGACGACCACCCGCGGATGGTGAGCGGAGCACCGCCGTCGCCGATCGCCAACTCGAGCCCGAGGAGGCGCGGCCGCGCGGTCAGCAGGCGGAGTTCGATCGCGGTGCCGCCATCTTCCTCGGCTTCGCAGCGCAGCACTTCGGCCCCGGCGACCGTCCCGCGTGCGCCGGCGACCAGTTCCTCGAACCCGAGGTCCAGGACCTCGCTGCCGTCGCTGGTGGTGGCGGTCACGCGCGCGGCGAGTTCGGCGAGGCCGCGGGCGGCGTCATCGGGGCGCAGGGCAAGATCGAGGTAGACGGTCGAGCCGTCCGTGGTGGTCTTCGGGAAGTGGCACTGCCGGTCCCACTCCTCGGGCGGGGTGATGTCGGCGCCGTCGTCGGTGATCGCGCGTTCGAGCAGCGCGCGGTCGAGCGACAACGCGCGTTGCGGCAGGTCGGCGGCGATCGTCAGCATGATGCCGGCGTCGCTCTGGCCCTGCGGGCAGAGATCGCGGGCGCCGTCGGCCTCGCGCACGACGCGGGCGGCGACGATGCGCACGTTGGCGAGCGGCGTCGCCGGGCCGCAGGCCGGGACGGCCGCGCCCAGGTTCGCGAGCAACTCCTCGAATGCCGGCTGCACCGCCGCGAGTTCTCGTTCGAAGTCGAACTGCGCCTTCGCTCCTGGTGCCGTGCGGGCGGCGATCGTGGCGTCGGCGCCGAGCAGCTCGAACAACCGCTGCGGGCCGTCGAGCCCGCCGTCGTCCAGCACGCTCTGCATCAGGGCGTCGTCGGTCATCAGCCGGTCGAGCAGCGCCACCAGGGACGCGCCGTGCAGAACCGCTTCGACCGTGCGCTCGTCGATGCGCTTGCCCCGGATCGTGCCGGCGATCCGACCCGGCAGGTGCACGACGACCGTGCACGTGAGCCCACCGAACATGCCGTCGAGGAAGTCCCGCGCGCCGGCGAGCTTCTGCCGCTCGTCGGCCAGGCTTGGCCGCAGCGCCGACGCGTTGGGACTGCCCGCGGATGCGTCGCGCGCGCGCTCGAGGCGTGTGTGCACCGCCACGCTGCCGTCGGTGGCAGCCTCCAGCGCGAGGTCGACGACGTTCACGTGCAGGCCCTGGCAGTGGAAGCGCACTGCCGCGAGGTCGCGGAACCAGGCGGTCCCGGTGAACACCGTGCGGCCGTCGGCCGCGGTGCAGTCCACGTCGGACCATGCGGCGACGCCCTCGGCGCGTTCGATCTCGCTGCGCCGGAACTCGTCGGGCGGCGGCACGCCGTCGCCCGCGGGGCCGGTCCACTGCACGCAAACGCGGCCGCTGCCGTCGGGATTGAGGGTGAACTCGTGCCGGAGATCGAGGCTCATCGTGCTGGGTTCTTCGACCGTGGTCGCCGGCGGACCGAAGTGGTTCGCCGGCTGGCAGTGCCCGCCCCTTGTCGCTAGGCTCCTCACGCTTTCCCGACCCCTGCGGAGAAAGCAACTTGGCTGAGTTCCTCGGCGAAGGCCTCACCTACGACGACGTCCTGCTGGTGCCGCAGATGGCGCAAGCCCTGCCGCGCGACGTCGACACGCGAACGCGCCTGTGCCGCGGCGTCACCCTGCAGGTGCCGATCGCGTCGGCGGCGATGGACACGGTCACCGAGTCGCGCATGGCGGTGGCGCTGGCCCAGCAAGGCGGCATCGGCATCGTGCACAAGAACCTGTCGATCGAGAAGCAGGTCGGCGAGGTCGACAAGGTCAAGCGGTCGGCGAACGGCGTGATCCAGGACCCGGTGGCGCTGCTCGCCGACGACACGGTGGGGCGCGCCAAGGACCTGATGGCGGCGCACAAGATCAGCGGCCTGCCGGTCGTCGACGGTCGCCGGGCCGTCGTCGGCATCCTCACGCACCGCGACCTGCGGTTCGTCGACAACCGCGACACCAAGGTCGGCGCGGTGATGACGAAGACCAACCTGGTGACCGCCGTGCCGGGCACCACGCTCGACCAGGCGCGCGCGATCCTGCGCCAGAACAAGGTCGAGAAGCTGATCCTCGTGCAGACCGACGGGCGGCTCGCCGGCCTGATCACGATGAAGGACATCCGCGGCACCGAGGAGTTCCCGAACGCGGCGCGCGACGCGCGTGGCCGGCTGCTGGTCGGCGCGGCCGTCGGCGTGCACGACCTCGAACGCGTGACCCGACTCGTCGAAGCCGGTTGCGACGTCGTCGTCGTCGACACCGCCCACGGCCACAGCAAGAACGTGATCGAGACCGTGCGCGCCATCAAGAAGGCCAGCGCCATCCCGGTGGTGGCGGGCAACGTCGCGACGACCGACGGAGCGAAGGCCCTGATCGACGCCGGCGCCGACGGCGTCAAGGTCGGCATCGGTCCGGGCTCGATCTGCACGACGCGCATCGTGACCGGCTGCGGCGTGCCCCAACTGACGGCCGTGATCGACAGCGTCAAGGCGTGCGCTGCGGCCGACGTGCCGGTGATCGCCGACGGCGGCATCAAGCAGAGCGGCGACATCGTCAAGGCGCTGGCGGCCGGCGCTTCGGCCGTGATGCTCGGCTCGATGCTCGCCGGCACCGAGGAGTCGCCCGGCGAGACCATCTTGTTCCGCGGGCGGCAGTTCAAAGCCGTGCGCGGCATGGGTTCGCTCGGCGCGATGGAGCAGGGCTCGGCCGATCGTTACGCGCAGGGCGAAGTGAAGGAGAAGATGAAGTTCGTGCCGGAAGGCGTCGAGGGCATGGTGCCGTTCAAGGGCGCCGTCGCCGACTTTGTCTACCAGCTCGTCGGCGGCGTGCGTTCGGGCATGGGCTACAACGGCGCGCGCACGCTGCCGGAGCTCGCGAGCAAGGCGAAGTTCTTGCGCGTGACCGCCGCCGGCCTGCGCGAGTCGCACCCGCACGACATCCAGATCACCAAGGAAGCGCCGAACTACAGCGGCGAAGCATGAGCCAGCCTCTCGCCAACGACGGCCCGTCCGGCGGCGTCCTGATCGTCGACTTCGGCGCGCAATACTGCCAGCTGATCGCGCGGCGCGTGCGCGAGCTGTCGGTCTACTCGCGCATCACGGTGCCGGAGCGCGCGATGTTCACCGCCCGGCACATGCGGCCGCAGGCGATCATCCTGAGCGGCGGTCCACGGTCGGTCTACGAACACGACGCGCCGGCACTCGACCCGGCGATCCTCGGCCTCGGCGTGCCGGTGCTCGGCATCTGCTACGGCCTGCAGTGGCTCGCGCAGAACACCGGCGGCGAAGTGACGCCCGCGCAGTCCGGCGCCGAGTACGGCCGCACGGAGCTGCAGGTCGAGGACGCCGTGGACCTGCTCGCCGGCTGCCGGCGCAACGGCGTCGTCTGGATGTCGCACGGCGACAAGGTCGCGCGGCTCGGGCCTGGCTTCGCGGTGCTGGCGAAGAGCGCGCCGTGTCCGTTCGCGGTCGTCGGCGATCGCGCGCGCAAGTTCTTCGGGCTGCAGTTCCACCCCGAGGTCGCGCACACCGAGGACGGCAGCACGATGCTGAAGAACTTCGTGCTCGGCATCGCGAAGTGCCGCACCGACTGGAATCCCGGCAACCTCGTCGAGCAGAAGGTCGCGGCGGTGAAGCACCTCGTCGGCGACACCGGCGAGGTCGTGCTCGGCCTCTCGGGCGGCGTCGACAGCTCGGTCGCGGCGGTGCTCGTGCACCGCGCGATCGGCACGCGACTGCACTGCGTGTTCGTCGACAACGGCCTGCTGCGCGCGGGCGAGCGGCAGGGCGTCGAGGCGCTGTTCCGCGACCACTACCACATGGACCTCGAGGTCGTCGATGCGAGCGAACGCTTCCTCGGCGAACTGCGCGGCGTCGTCGAGCCCGAGCAGAAACGCAAGATCATCGGGCGCGTGTTCGTCGAGGTGTTCCGCGACCGCGCCAAGCAGAAGCGCAACGCGAAGTTCCTCGGCCAGGGCACGCTGTATCCGGACGTGATCGAGTCGGTGGCGGCGCACGGGGGTGCTACCTCGACGATCAAGAGCCACCACAACGTCGGCGGGCTGCCGAAGGACCTCGACCTGACGCTGGTCGAGCCGTTGCGCGATCTGTTCAAGGACGAAGTGCGCGCGCTCGGCCGCGAACTCGGCCTGCCGAGTTCGCTCGTCGACCGCCAGCCGTTCCCCGGCCCTGGCCTCGCGGTGCGGTGCCTCGGCGAGGTGACGCGCAGCAAGCTCGAACCGCTGCGCGCCGCCGACGCGATCGTGCGCGAGGAAGTGGAGACGCGCGGCCTGCAGCGCGGGCTCTGGCAGTACTTCGCGGTCTACCTGCCGCAGAAGTCGGTCGGCGTGAAGGGCGACGCGCGCGTCTACGAGGACGTGTGCATGCTGCGCATCGTGTCGAGCCAGGACGCGATGACCGCGGACTGGGAACTGCTGCCGGTCGAGGTGCTCAAGCGCATCAGCAACCGCATCCTCAACGAGGTGAAGGGATTCTCACGCGTTTGCCTCGACATCTCGAGCAAGCCGCCGGCGACGATCGAGTGGGAGTGATGGGACCGCGGCCCGTCGACAACGGGCCGAACGGCTCGCTGCGGTCGGTGGGGCGAGGCGCGGTCAGCGCGCGCTGCGCCCCAAGTTGCCGCCGAACGTGAACACCTGGCCGAGGACCACCGAGACCTGCCAGTCGCGGTCTTCGCCGTCGACGTCGTCCAGCGCCTTGGCGACGTCGAGCCGCAGCACCGCTTCACCGAGCAGCTGCGGGCTGCCGAAGCGCGCGCCGAACCCGGCTGAGCCGAAGCGTCGGCCCAGCTCGGAGTCCTCGCCGATCCAGCCGACGTCGTGGAAGGCGAGCAGGCCGAGGCGCACGGTGGAGACGTCGAGGCCGGTGTCGAAGCGGTGCTCGAGGTTGCAGCGCACGCGCCGGGTGCCGGAGAACAGGCGCGCGCGGTAGCCGCGCAGGCCGTTGTCCTCGCCGAGCGTCAGTTCGCGGCGCGCGCCCTGCGACTCCTCGACGCCGTCGAACACGGCGCTCGCCGCGAGCGTATGGCGCTCGTGCACGAGCGCGAACGCGCGCGCCTGCCCGGTCGCCGTCCAGCCGACGGCGTCGCCGTCCTGGTAGCGGACGGCGCCGCGCGCGCCGACGTTGGTGTAGACGTTGCCGATCGGCTCGGCGGCCATGCCGAGGCCGAGCGCGATCTCGGGCTGCAGGACGCCGTCGGCGGCCGCGGCGTGGCGCCAGCGGCCGCCGGCGCTGAGCGTGATCGACGGGCCGAGCACGAGGTCCTGGACGTAGTCGAGTGTGTCGAGGCCTTCGACCTTGCGGAAGCCGTGGATCCACTGCCACGAGACCGTCGGCCCGAAGAACACGCTCCAGTGGTCCTCGGCGGCGTCGAAGTCGGCGGCCTGCGGGCCCGTTGCTGCGTCGTAGGTGACGTCTTCGCCGTCGATCGTGAAGCCGAGGAAGCGGCGGGCTTCGCGCGGGCCGTCGCCCCAGGCCATGTCGGCGGCGAAGACGCTGCGCCGGTAGGGCACTTCGGCGATCGACTCACCACCGCGGAAGTACTCGAAGGCGGCTTCCTCGTGCGCGAACGCGGCGCCGTACGAGCGCGGGTCGACGAGGAACTTGAACGGACGCCGTACGTCGACGCCGATCGAGTCGCCGTCGTCGGTGCGCGACAGCCGCAGGGTGGCGGTGTGGAGGGTGTCGAGAACGTGCAGGTCGCTGTACGCGAAGGCGCCCCGGTACTCGCCGTCGGAAGACTCGGCGAACGAGCCGGCGATGCGATCGCCGAGGCCGAGGAAGTTGCTCTCGCCGAGCGAGCCGCGGAAGCCGCTGACGCCGCCGACGTACGAGCCGCCGAAGCCGAAGTTGAGCGTCAGGCGGTCGCGCGTGACGACCTCCAGGTCGACCTCGCCGGGCGTGCCGGTGGCGACGAGCTTCGCCTCGACGACGGCGAACAGGCCGAGCGCGCGCAGGTTGCGTTCCAGCTCGGCCGCCATCCCGGCGTCGACGTGGTCGCCGGGCCGGAACCACGATTCGCGCCGCACGGTCTCCTCGCGGGTGCGCACGTGCAGCGCGTTGACGGCCTTCGTCAGCAGGCGGGCGTCCTCGCGCGCGAACACGTCCTCGGTGCGCACGCGCACGTAGCGCAGCCGGCCGGCGGTCGGCGCCTCCTGCGCGTGCGCGGCCACGGCGAGTGCGAGCGCGGCGAACAGGGTCGTCGCGCCGGCGAAGGGGGAAGGAGCGGGCAGGGGAGTGCAACGGCCCGTGGCCGCGGGCAGAGATTGCACGGCTGCGATCGCCCATGCCAGCCGAGATCGACGGGACGCTCGGAACGGAGCTGCGGACGCGCGTTCGTCGCTGCCTCGAACACCACGTGGCGTGGCGACCGACGCGCAGCGTGGCGGCGCGTCTCCTGCTGGGAGCCGATGCGGGGCGGCTGGCCCCGCTCGGCGCGAGCGCCATGTGCACCTGTTGGGATCCCGATGCGGCGCTCGACCGCGTGGCGGTGCGGCACCGATCGCCGCGTCACTTGGCCTTGGCGTCGCTGCCGGCGGGCCGCGCCTTGCCGAGCTGTTCCTCGAGCGCCTTCACGCGCCGCTCGAGCGCGGGCAGGCGATCGTCGACCGCGGCACCAGGCATGCCCATGGCTTCCATGCTGCCCGGCAGGTCGCACTTGCGGAGCAAGCGGATCGCCTGGGCGACCTGGTCTTGCATGCCGGAGATGAGCATCGTCTTGGCGCCGCCGACGTTGCCGATCGTCATCGTGCTGCCGCCGTGCGGCGCGCCCATGCTGGCGAAGAACGGCCGCAGCGCGTTGCTCGCGATCGTCGCGTTGATGTGCTCGAGCGGCACCACGGTGGTGACCGCGAGCTTGAGGTTGGGCCGCGCCAGCACGTCGTCGGGCGAACGTTCCAGCGCCCGCGTCAGCACTTCGCGGTTGCGGGCTCCGTTCAGGGCGATCACCTCGCGCAGATCCCCGCGGTCGTCGAGCCAGGTCAACGCCAGCCCGCTGCGATACAGCGCGTTGGCGAGGAACTCCTCACAGCCGGCGGCATCGACCGAGATGCCCTTCTGCAGCCTGAGGGTCGCTGCGCTGGGGCCGCTCTGCAGCTCCTGCGGCGAGCACAGGATGTTGCAGTCGAGGTAGGCCGCGCAGCGATCGATCAGCGACTCCAGCGTGACATCGCCGGCGGCGACCACGAACGGCTCCTTGGGCGGGGCCTTGGCCGGCTGTTGGCTTACGCACGCTGGGGTGGTGGCGAGAAGGGACAGCAGGGCGAGTGTGGTCTTCATCGAGTTCCTGAGGCGGGCTCGGACGGGCCGTGCATTTCGTTCTTCCCTGGTGGGATCCGCGCCAAGGCAGGCGACCCATCCGCGGTGGTTCAACGCGGGCGAGCTTGCGCGCAGGAACTCGAGCTGCCCATGATGCAGGCGCATGAAGAACCTCCTCCGCGTCGCGGCTCTCGTTTCCGTGTCCCTGCTGACTGGCTGCGCTTCCTCGAAGGAAGCCGCCGCCCCGGCGGCCCTGAACACCAAGTGCCTGGTCTCGGGCGAAGCGCTCGACGGCAGCGGCCCGACCGCCGACTGGAACGGCGGCAAGGTCGAGTTCTGCTGCAAGGACTGCCTCGCCAAGTGGAACGGCATGGACGCCGCCGCCAAGAAGGCTGCGTTCGACAAGAACAAGGGCTGAGCCGCGGCCGACCTCAAGGTCGCTTCGCGCACGCCCTACGTCGTCGATGGGCAACCGTGCACCCATGCCTGGTGCGCATGCGGCCACAGCACGAAGCAGCCCTACTGCGACGGCTCGCACGCCGGCACGGGCCTCGTGCCGGAGATCACCAGGGTCGAGCAGGCGGGCAAGGTGGCGTGGTGCGGGTGCAAGCACACCTGCAAGGCGCCGTTCTGCGACGGCTCGCTCAGCAAGCTGCCGAAGTGAGCTGCCAGGCCAAGCGCGGCAAGCCCCGGCGGCGCAGGCGCTGACGCCCGCAGCGGGCGCGGCGCATCGGGGCGACGGCCGGACTCAGTCGCCGAGCCGCAGGCGCAGCGCGCGGCTCAGCACGGGCCCGGCCGCGGTCCAGGTGCCAGCCTGCACGTAGCCCACGAGTCCGCGCAGCGCGGGGGTCGGCGGCACCGCGAGGAGCTGGCGGCACGCGCCGGACGGTCCAGGCAGTGTCCACAGCACGCCGAGCGTACCGTCGACGAGCAGCGAGCAGTTGCCGACCGGCCACGAGCCCGAGTAGAGCGCGAGCAGCATTGCGGCGAACGAAGTGGGGTCGACGCGCGTGTACAGCTCCCAGGTCGCGCCGACGGCGGGCCGCTGCTCGATCTGCAGCGGGAGCCCGTTGGCGCACCCACCCCCGAGGTCCTCGACCCGCGAAGGTGTCGGTCCGAGTACGTGCAGCTGGGATCCCTGCGCCGGGTCGACGACGCCGCGGAACAGCAGCCGTGCCCGGCACGCATCGAGCACCATCGCGCCGGCGTAGTCGGCGCGCAGCGGGACCGGCGGCGCCTGTGGCAACCAGGCGCTGCCTGTCCACTCGTGTTCCGTCGTCACTCCATTGGCCGAGCTGTAGGCGAACACGCGGTTGCGCGTGGGGTCGAAGGCGCCATACCGCACGAACTGCGGCCCCAGGGGCCCGGAGACTCGCCGCCAGATGCCGTTCCACTCCCACGTGGTCGCGCCCGCGACGAGCAGCACGGCGACCGCGCGCACCGGGTCCCAAACCAGGAGCGTGCCGATCGGCGGCTGCGTGCCCGGCGCCGGACTCCAGTTGCTGCCATTCCACAGCCACGACCCACCGGTGGTGACGAGCATCACCACCTGGCGGACCGGATCGTACGCGATCGGCACTTGCCCTCCGGACGGTGTCGCGGGTGGCGAGGCCGCCGGCGCTCGCTGCAACCACGTCGAGCCGTTCCAGGTCCAGGTCTCGCCCCCGGTGGCACCGCCGAACAGGACCACTTCGCCGCGCGCCTCGTCGAACGCCATGGCGCCTTGGAACGGCCCCGCCCCAGGGTGCTGCCGCCAGGCGCCGTTCCACAGCCACGTCGACGCCGACCACAGGTCGCCGTGCACGGCGACCAACTCACAGCGCGCCGCGTCGTAGGCCGCCGCCTTGATCTGGCCGGTGAGTTCGAGGTGCACGGACTCCGGGACGCGCTGCCAGCCGTTCCCCGCGAGGCGCCAGGTCTCCGCCGTGGTGTGGCTCGGGAAGCCCGTGCTCGTGCCACCGACCACGAGCAGGGTCTGGCCGTCGTAGACCGGCGGCGTGCTGCCCGGCAGCAGCGCCGACCCGCTGCTGATCGGCAGCCAGCCCACGCCGTCGAACGCCCACACGGCTCCGGTCCTGTCGCGCACGACGACGCGTTGGGAAGCGAAGTCGAAGGCGCCGCTGGCGGAGCCCGCGGCGGGTCCGATCGCATTGACCGACGTCCAGGCGAGTCCGTCCCATTCCCAGGTGTCGGCCAACAGAGTGCCGCCGACGCCGCCGAACAGCACGCTGCGTTGTCGCACTGGATCGTAGGCGATCGCCGCGCCAGCGCGCGCCGACGGGCGTACGGCGACGTTCACCAGTTGCCAACTGCCTTGCCGGAACACGTAGGTCTCGTCGTGATAGACCGTGACCGGGAACGTCGTGCCTTGCACGTGCTGGCCGCCGAACACGACCAACTCGTCGCGCGCAGCGTCGTGCACCAGAGCGCGCCCGGAAACGACCAGAAGCGGTATCGGGCTCGGCACGGCAAAGAACGGTGCTGCCGTCGTCCCGGCGACCGTCCAGAGTGCCGACTTGCCGTCGAAGGCGAACAGGCGATCGTGCACCGCGTCGTACTGCAGCGATGTGCCGAGCATCGGCAAGACCACTGACGGCAGCACCGGCACCCAATCGAACCCGTTCCACGACACGAGGTCGCACGTCTGGGTGCCGAACAGCGGCGCGACGAAGGCGAGCCCGCGCAGCATCACCGGCCGCGCCCGTCCGCAGTCGTACGTGGCCGGGCCGACGGCCATCAACGTGTCGACCGGCGTGGCTGTCACCGCCTGGGCTGCGAGTTGGCCGGCGCAGGCCGCGACCAACACAGAGACGCACCAAGCACGGGAGTAGCGCATCGACATGCACCGGGCTCCGGCACAGAGTGGCTCGGAGCGAGGGGGATCGTAGCACGGTTGTCTTCGACCGCTGCCGGTCGTCCGCACGCTGCGCGACGGCGCAGATGCCGGCGAACCCGAGTCGTGGTGCGTGCGCCGCATACCTTGCGGTGCGAGGCAGTCGAGGTTCGGCGTGGCGATCTTCCGCTGGCCGAAGCCTCGAGGTCGCCGTAGCCGAGGTCGTCGGCGAGCACGAACCCCACGCTCGGGCGCGCTTCCTGGTGTGGTCTGGGCCGGGACGAGCGCGACGACGAACGTGAGCGGCACCGCGGCGATGGCATCGACCATGCGAGGCCCGCCTGGCCCGCGGTCTCGGCGCGCGACGGCCCAGGTGCAGGCGACGATGCCAGCAGCCGATCGAGGGCGCCATGCGTTGGCCGATCCGGACGCTCGTTCCGTTCCCTGCCGCGGATCCCGGGCGCGAACGCGCCACCGGGCAGCCTGCGGACCGGAACGTCTGGAAGGCGTCGATGCTGCGCCATGCCGCGACCACGGGGCCGTGGCTGCACGACGGGTCGGTCGCGCCGCTCGAGGACGCCGTGCGACGGATGGGGCGGCACGAACTCGGCAAGGAACTGCACGGCACGTCGGTCGCGGCGATGGCCGCGTTCCTGCGCGCCGTCGCGGATTCGGAGAACCCACCGAACGAAGCCACCGCCAACCTGCAACCCGGAGTTCGTCATGGACGGTGAGTCGGTTCCAACGGCTGTTTCCCTTCCTTCGGGCGCGCCCGACCCTGCGGTGCGCCCTCCTACGCCGGCGCCGCCGCGCCGACGGCGGCTCGGTCTGTGGGCGGGCGGCGTCGCAGCATTGCTGCTCGGTGCCGGCGGACTCGTCACGCCGAAGCTCCTGTGCCGGAGCTTGAACGCCAACGAGAGTGCGGCGATCGCGGCGCTGAAGAACATCAGCAGCGCCCAATCGCAGCTACAGGCCATGGGATTCGTCGACGAGAACGAGAACGGCGTTGGCGAGTACGGCTTCTTCGCCGAGTTGGCCGGCGTGGTGACGGCGCGTGGCAGCCATCGCAAGTGTTCGCCACCGGTTTTGGGGCAACGCTTCGCCAAGGTCGTGAACGGCCGCGTGCATGCCGGCGGCTACGTGTTCCAGATGTTCTTGCGCGGACCCGACGGCGCATGGGTCGGCGAAGCGGCGAACGGTGGCGCCGCGGGGGTTCCGGTGGACGCCGAGCACGCCGAGACCGAGTGGATGTGCTACGCGTGGCCGGAGGAGCAGGGTTGCAGTGGCAAGCGTGCGTTCCTGGTCACGAGCGCCGGCGATACCTTCGCATGCATACTGCAGACACGGGTCTACGGCGGCGAGGCCGGGCCCGAACCCGGGGTCGCGGGCTGGACGACGCGCGACGGCAAGCCAGTGATCGCTGCGAACACGACCGACGCGATCGGCAACATGTGGGCCATCATCTGATAGCGATCCCTGCGGCCGCGTGACGGCCGCGCGACGATCTGCTGCCTGGTCTCGCAGCCGCGGCGGCGAAGGCGAAGCCCGTGGCTCCACCCGACGCGGCTCGGCGTCGTTCTCGACGCCGACGTCGCGCATCCGACCCAGGTCTCGCTGCCGGCCAGCGAACTACTCGATCGCCAGCACGATGCGGTTGGTCGGCACGGCGTCGTCCGGTGTCCGCATCGAGTAGCGCACGAAGTCGCAGGAGAGCAGCAGGCGGCGCGTGCCGCGGGCGTCGGTGAGGATCCGCGCGCCGCCGAACGCCCAGTCGGGACCCTCGCGGAGGGCGACGGTCGTGCCCGTCACACCCGGGGGGATCGGCACGTCGACGAACGTGCCAGGACCGACGACGGCGTCGTGCCTGGTCGCGCCATACGTGGCCCACGGCACACTCGAGTACGACAGACCGGGCGCAACGAGCGTGGTGACCTCGTGCAGCGGGCCAATCGCGACAGTTCCCATGAACCAGACCTTGCTCGATTGCATCGGCACGTTGCAGGTCAGTTGGATCGTGTTGGCACCATCCGGGAAGGCGACTGCGTGCACGGTCGGCGTCACGGGCTTCGCTGGCGAAAGCCGCAGCGCGGGATCGCCGTAGTAGACGAGCGACGTCCACTCGCGCCGCATCGCGAGATCGTACTTCTGGAACGGGATCACGGACTCGAACGGTCCGCGGGTGCGGATCAGCAGATCGAAGTAGTTCTTGCCCTGCCGGAACGACTCGCCGATCGACAGCGGTCCATTCGTGAGCGGCTGCATGCCGAGCGCCGCCTGCAACATTTGCCGCAACGGGAACTCCTCGGTGTCGGGGAAGCCCGCGCGGGTGTTGCCGACGTAGCCGAGCGCACCCTGCTCGAAGAACGTGTGCACGATCGAGTTCTTGAACACCACTTCGTAGTCCAGGCCAGCGGAGTCACACCCCGCTCCGACGATCAGTGGCGCGCCGGCGAGGAACGGCACCGCCGTGCCGGGTTTGCCTTCCGCCGAGTGCCCGCTCGGCACGAGCATGTCCACCTGCAGCTTGCCTTCGACTCGGTGGATCCGGAACTGCCATCCGTCAGGCCCCGAGTGATGCGCGAACACGATCAGGGAACTCGTTGGCAGCGACGGCAGCACGCGGTCGAGCTCACCGTCCTCGCGCAGGTGCAACCGTGTGGTGTGTCCCGCGTGCTCGACATCGGCGGCGACGCCGCGCATGAAGGCCTCGAACGACGGGAAGATCATCGGGCTTCTGAGCTCGATCTCGTCGTTCGGCCAGGCCGGGTAGATCAGGGTTGCCGACGGCGCCTGGTCTCGCGGCCAATACCGGTAGGTCGCGAGCCGCGCAGCGAGCGCCGTCGCCTGTACCGGTTCCGACGCGATGAACCGGCCAACGGCGATGTCGAGATGACCGTCCTGATCGGGGTCGCCGTAGAGGTTGTCCGACGCCAGCTCCTGTTCGTGCATGATCGACCGGGCGTAGACCGGGTCCTTCACGTAGTCGAACGGAACCTCGCGGTGGTCGCCCGCGATCAGCAGGGATCGCGGCAGCACTCCCGCCTCGCCGTAGACGCGGCTCAGCGCCGCTGCAATCGTCTCGGCCGCCGGGGCGATGCGCACCGCGCGCTGGGTGCGCATGCCGTCGAAGAACTTGGTGGTGCCGATCGCGCCGATCAGGCGCAGCGAAATCGACCAGTCGCGGTCGCCGATGCGGCGCACGTCGCCGATTGCCACGGTCTCGGTGGCGGCGTCGAGTTTGCCGTCGCCGTTCAGGTCGAGGATCGGATCGCCCCACCTCGGCGTGAGCCCAGACAGGCCCGGCCCCGTGCCGACCTGCGGTACCGCGACGAGCGTCTCGCCGCTGCCACCGACGGGGCCGAAACTGCCGAGCAGCCAGTTCTTGGCCTTGTGTGCCGCCAGTTCGTCGGGCGGAGATCGGGGCTTCAGCGCGGCGTAGTCGATCTCGACTTCTTGGTCGAGGACGTGGAGCACGCCGCCGTGCGCTGCCGCCAAGGCCGCGGCCCCGAGCGGAGTGCCCGACGCGAGCGATCGCGAGGCGCCGATGTTGGCCACGGCGACGTAGGGCTCCGCGTGGTCGCGCAGGAACCCGAGCCGGAGTGGGAACGAGTCGATCGCGACGACCTCGATGCCGCGGGGCAGCACGGCTTCGAGCCGTTGCGCGGCTCGGTAGGCTCGCCGAACGCCGAGCCGTTCGGCCTGACCGACGAGGTCGCGATCGGCGATCAGCAGTGGCAATCGCCGCCGGCACGCCTCGACCGCGGCTTCGAGCTGGTCGCCGCGATGCATGGACGCCACGACGACCTCGTCGCCAGGCAGGTAGAGCTCGTGCGGCTCGCGGATCGACTGGACCGTGCGCTCGCCGAGCCCCCCTGGTGCCTCGCCGACGACGACGAGAGCGACCTCGGGAAGGCGCCGCAACAAGTCGTTCTGGATCGGCTTCAGCTCGGCTTCGACGAGCATGCACACGGGCAGACCCACGAGTGCGCTGGCGGAGAGACCCTGCGCGAACCGACGGGTGTCGAGGATCGGGTCGCCGCTGGCGCGCACCATCACGATGCGCTGGGGGGTGGGCTTCGCGGGCAGCTCCGGCCGGTCTTGCGGCACGGCGATGAGAACCGTCGAAAGGGCGAGCAGCATGCTCGTTCGAGCATACGCCGACCCTTGTCACGCCCGACGTACGCACGGGTGTTGGTGTTCGCAGCCCACGCCGAAACGTGGAGCGAACTGCGGCTGCCGTGCGGCCATTGGTCGAAGCGCGGTCACGAACTCGTGGCGACCGCGGTGCGTGAGGATCTGGCGCGGCGGGGCTGGTGACCCATTCCAGGGGAGTGCATCCCCGCCCATGGTGGTGGCACTCGTTGCCGGCCGATTCCGCCATGCGTTGCGCGTATTCCTGTCCATTCGGCGGTCCGTTTCGGACTCGTGGGGGCAACCCGATCCCACAGGAGCCCGACCGTGATCCACCGCACTCCCCACTTCCTGCTCGCCGCTGCGTTCGCCGCCGCGACCGCCTCGGCCCAGTTCAACTTCGGCACCCACGACCTGCGCCTCGACGTCGGAGCCCCCGGCGAGTGGAACGACCAGGACGTGCTGAACCCGGTGGTGCTCGACACCGAGGTCTTCAGCGGCTTCCCGAAGACGATGTACTACTGCGGGCACGGCGGTCCATTCACGCCCGGCCCCGAGCGCTGGATCGTCGGCGCCGCGAGGTCCGTCGACGGCGTCGCCTGGGAGCGTTACCCGGTTGCGTTGCTCGGCCAGGGTCCGCCCGGAACGTGGGACGACACCGGCCGCATCCACTTCTCGATCGTCGAGCACCCGGGAGCCGGACCGGCGCGCTTCCGGATGTACTACTCCTGCTCGGACGGCCCCGACACTTCGCCGGGAACGTTGACGCAGATCGGCCTCGCGTTATCGCCCGACGGCCTGACGTTCACCAAGCTCGGTCCGATGCCGGTGCTGCCCGTGGGCCCGCCAGGCGCATGGGACGACGCGGCGGTGTTCGCCTGTTGCGTGCTGCCGCCGTTCGAGACCGGCTTGCCGGTGTGGAGGATGTACTACACCGGGTTCTCCGCTCGCCCCGGCGTCCCGGGAGCGACCGCGGGGATCGGCGTCGCGACGTCGTTCGACGGCGCGGTCTGGGTCAAGTCGCCAGCACCGATCGCCGACCTCTCGGGCGGCGACCTCTCCGGCGGCTACCTCTACCGGCCGTACGTGCGACTGCTCGAGGGCAAGTACCGCATGTGGGTGACGAAGGTGCTGTCGTCGGGCGTGGCCTCGCCGATCCGCTCGGTGCACTACTACACCTCGGTCGACGGTCTCACGGGATGGAGCGGCCCCGACCAGCCGCACGGCGTGCTGCGGTTCTGCCACGAAGCGTTCCCGCAGTGGGACAGCGCCGCGAACGAACTGCGTCTCTGGTTCGTCGAGCAGGGCGGCGGCGGCATCCACCCGGTCTACGGCGTGCCCTACGACCACATCCGGGTCGCTGCGGCGCCGATCCACCGCGACCACCCCGACGAGCCGTACTTCGTGACGGGCACGGGCTGGTACCGAACGGGGCCGCTGACCTTCGCGGTGTCCGATCCACGATCTCCTGGCGGGATCGGCCTGCTCGCCGTCGACCTCGCGTTCGACTCGCCGACGGTCAGCTTGCCCACGCCGTACGGCGTGTTGGCGCTGCAGATCCCCGAGATCATCCAGAGCACCGTGCTCGGCGCGTACGGGACCGGCCAGTTCCTGATCGCCGCCTACAACAACCCGGTGTTCCTCGGCATGGTCGTCAACTTCCAGGGCGCGGTGTACGACCCGGCGCGCCCCGACGACTACCTGACGAACCCGGCGCGGGTGCCGTTGATCCCCTGATCGGCGATCCCGAGCCATCCGCGCGACGGAGCACCTATCATGGACTCGATGGCGGCCCCGCGTGACAGCTCGGTAGCCCTGCTGGCCCGCATCCAAGGCGGCGATCCGGAGGCTTGGAACGAGCTCTACCTGCGGTACCGGGATCGGCTGCTGTTCACGATCCGCTGCCGCCTGGGCCCGGCACTGCGCGCGCGCCTGCAGAGCGAGGACGTGCTGCACAGCGTGGTGCGCGAGGCGCTCGACGACCTCGTGCGCTTCCAGCCGCAGGACGACCAGGCGCTCGGCCGTTACCTGCACGTCTGCGTGCTGAACAAGATCAAGAAGAAGGGCAACTACTTCGCGGCGCAGCGCCGCGCTGGCGACGTCGCGCTGACGGAGTCGTTGTTGGCGAGGCTGCCGAGCGTCGGCCCGGACCGCTACCTCGACCACGAACGCTACGACGCGATGGAGCGCGCGCTGCACGCGCTGCCCGAGCCGATGCGCGAGGTCGTGCTGCTGCGCAGCGTGCAGGGCATGTCCAATCAGGAGGCGGCGGCGGCGATCGGCAAGTCGGTCGACGCGACGGCGAAGCTGTACCAGCGGGCGGTGGCGCGCATGGCGGTCGCGGTGGGGGCCCGCCCGTGACGGCGCCGGATCCGGAACGGCTCGCGGACCTGGTCGAGCAGTTCCTCGACCGGCGCGGGCGCGGCGAGGCAGTGTCGCCGGAGCAGTTCGCCGCCGGTCATGCCGAGGCCGGGCCCGACTTGCTGGCGGCGGTGCGGGCGAGCCTCGAAGTGATGGCGACCCTCACTGACGGTGAGGAACCGCCTCCCGAACGCATCGGCGGTTGGCGCGTGGTGCGCGAAATCGGCCGCGGCGGCATGGGCATCGTCTACGAGGTCGAACGCGACGGCCGGCGCTGCGCGTTGAAGCGCATGGCGCTCGCGGCGCTGCTGCAACCGCGCGCGCTGCAGCGGTTCCATCGCGAAGCGCAGGTGCTGCAGCGACTCCGCCATCCGGGCATCGTCGGCGTGCACGAAGCGGGTACTGCCGACGGCGTGCCGTTCCTGGTGATGGACCTGATCGAGGGCCAGCCGTTGGTCACCACGTCCCCGCCGATGCCGTGGCGGCGCGCCGTCGTGATGATCCGCGACGTGGCGCGCGCGGTTGGCGCAGCCCACACCGCGGGCCTCGTGCACCGCGACCTGAAGCCGCAGAACGTGCTGGTGCGGCCCGACGGCACGCCGGTCGTGGTCGACTTCGGACTCGTCCACGACGCCACCGACGCGACGCTGACCGGCACGGGCGACCTGCTCGGCACGCCGCGGTACCTGGCCCCCGAACAGGTCGACGGTGGGCACGCCGACGCCCGCACCGACGTGTACGCGCTCGGCTTGATCCTGGTCGAACTGCTGGCCGGTGCGCCAGCACGGCGCGGACACGACCGCTCCTCCCTGCTGCGCGAAGCAGCGCACGGACTGGCGACGGATGCCGTGCCGCGGGTGCCGGGCGCCCCGCGCAACCTGGTGCGACTGCTGCGTGCGGCGACGGCACGACGGCCGCAGCATCGCCCCGCCGACGGCAACGCGTTGGCGGCCGATCTCGACGCCGTGCTCGACGGTACCAGCATCGCCGCGAGACCACCGGGTCCGTGGTGGCGCGTCGTCGACCTGTTTCGCGACCGCCCGCGCCTTGCCGGTGCGGCACTGACCACCCTGATGGTCGCTGGCATCGCCGCGGCCTGGACCTGGCAGGTGGCCCGGGACGCGAACGCCGAACGTCGGTTGCGGGCTGCGAGCCTGGATGCAGTCGCCGCGTGGTATGCGGGCGACGCCAGTTCGGCGGTGGCCGCCAGCGAACTCGCGCTCGCCGCCGCGCCCCGCCACGCGGTCGCGTTGGCTGTCGCGTGCCTCGTGACGCCAGACGCAGTCGACGATCGCCGAGCACCGGATCCGTGGCGCGACGCGCTGGTCGCCCGCGCCGACCAGGACTGGGCGGCTGCCGCACGGGCGTTGCGCCAGTTGGCGATCGCCACCCCGGACTGCCCGCTGGCGCGGCTGCTGCTCGCGGAGGCCGAGGAGAAGCTGGGCCGCATGGCCGAAGCGGACGCCGAGTTGGCGTTCGCGGCGAGCCTGCTGCCCGGCTCGGTCGCCGTGGCCTCGGCGCTGGGTTCGCTCCGCGACCGGCGCGGCGATCCGCGCGGTGCCGCGTCCGAACACCGGCGTGCCATGGCGCTGGCGCCGGACTCGTTCCCGGTGCGCCTGCGCCTCGCACGCTCGCTCGAACGCTTCGACGCCGAAGCGGCGCTGGCCGAAGTCGAGGCGGCGACGCCGCTGGTGCCGGCCGGCGACCAGACGGCCGGCTCGGCGCTGGCCAACCTGCACGGAGCGCTGCTCGACCGGCTTGGCCGCCCGAGCGAGGCCCTGCCGATCTTCGAAGCGCTCGCTGCGCAACATCCCCAGGACGCGCGCTACGCGTTCAACGTCGCCTACGCGCTCGATCGGCTGCTGCGCGTGCGCGAGGCGAAGCCGTGGTACGAGCGCACGCTGCAGCTCGACCAGAACAACGTGTCCGCGATGCTGTGCCTCGCCTGGCTGCACGCGACGGCGACCGAGCCCGAACTGCAGGACGTCGCGCGCGGCGAACGACTGCTGCTGCAGGCGTTGGCCCGCGACACCGGCAAGACCGCTGCGGTGCTGCAGATGGTGCGCGAGTTCGGCCTGCGCACCGGCCGGATCGAGGCGTTGGTCGCGGCGTTGCAAGACCTGGCGAAGCGCGACAGCCTGCCAGCACCGCAGCGAGCGACGCTCGAGCACACCGCGAACTACCTGCGGAACGGGGCGCCACCGAGCGGTCGCTGACGCGCGGGGCCGCTGGCCGTTGCGACACTACGAGGCTCGTGCCGGTCGAAGTGCCGCCAAGGTCGGCTCAGCACTGGCCGCTTTCTCGACTCGGCGGCTGGAACTCCGCTACACGGCCCGGCCGCTGCACACTCTCGAATCCTCGCGACCGCGATCGTCTGCTGCGTTTCGGAACGGGGAACCCCGAACCGTGCACCGCGGTGTCGCGACGTCCTCTGCAACGCTTTGACGCTCGGGCTCGGGGTTTCGGGGAACGAGGTGCGCACCTTCCTCGGTGCGGAGATGCAGCGGCGTTGGCGCAGTGTCGGGAGCTGCGGACCGGGCGGTGGGTTCCAGGGTGGTCCGGGACGCCGTTCGTTGTTCCTACGCGCTCAAGTCCGGGGTCGGATTGCGACGAGGATCTCCAGCGTGCAGGCATCATCCGCGTCGGTAGAGGCCCAGGGCCGGCACCCGGGCAGCGGCGAGCGCGGGGTTGAGCCCGACCTCCGCGAGGTGCTGATGGCCCGACGCGATGCGACCGCGACCCCGGCATCGGTTGCGGCACTCACGCCGGCCGGCGGCGCCACCGACGCCGCGCGCCCCGCGACCACGATCGTGGTGCTGACCTGGAACGGAACCGCCGACACGGTGGCCTGCCTGCGCTCCGTGTGCCCGCAGCTCGGCACCGAGGACCGCATCCTGGTCGTCGACAACGGCTCGACCGACGACGTCGAAGCCGCGATCTTGCCCATCGACCCGCGCATCGAGTTCGTGTCGAACGGACGCAACCTCGGCTTCGCCGGCGGCAACAACGTCGGCCTGCGGTCGGCACTCGCCGGCAACGCGGAGTGGGTCTTCGTGCTCAACAACGACACGGTGCTCGATCCCGGCACGCTCGATGCGTTGGTGCGCGGCGCGGAGGCGCTGCGGCGATCCTGCCCGGCGATCGCGGTCGTGCAGCCCGTGCTGGTGCGCGCGACGGCGCCCGACGTGATCGACTCCTGCGGGCAACAGCTGGGGCGGCTGCCCTCGGCACAGGACCTCGCGGCCGGCCGACCGGTCGCCTCGTTGCCGAACGAACCCGTCGAGATCTTCGGCACCTGTGGCGCGGCGACGCTGGTGCACCGGGAGGCCCTGCGCGCCGCGGGCCTGTTCGACGAGGCACTGTTCGTCTTGTTCGAGGACACCGACCTCGCGTTCCGACTGCGTGCGAGTGGACACCGCGCCGCGCTGTTGCCGGCGGTGCGGGTTCGTCACCGACGGGGTGTGTCGGCAGGGACTCGCCGTGGCAGTGCCGCCCGGCTGCGCACGTTCTGGGTCCAACGCAACCTCGTGACGCTGGCCCTGCGGTGGTGGCCCGTCGGTGCGCTGCTGTGCGCTGCCCCCGTGCTGGCGTGGCGGGCGCTCCAGGCCCTGCTGCTGCGCCGCGGTCCGTGTCTGCCCCTGTGGTCGCAGAGCCTGAGCGAGCGGCGCCAATCGCGCCGTCGGCTGCGCGCGGCTGATGGCGATGCCTGGTTCGGCGCCGCCTTCCGCGAGTTGGGCTCGCGACGCTGAACGCGCGAGCCAACCCCTGACCTGGCGCTGGCCCACCGTGGTCAGGAGCGCGCGATCAGCACGATCTCTTCGCCCGACTGCGGGCGGCGGCACAAACCGACGAACGCGCGCAGCTGCAGCAGCCGGGCCGCGACGCTGTCGACTGCCGAACCGCGATCGCCCCAGTTCCAGCGCCCGGTCCGGCGGATGCTTCGGCTGGCGACGAACTGCGGCCCGCCCGCCCGAACGGTGGTCCGCACCGTCGACTCGACGAAGCCCGCCGCTTGCACGGTGGCTCGCAGCGACGCGCACGTGTAGAGGCGCAGGTGGCGTGGGGGATCGAGCGCCAGCCAATGACGACCGAAGCGCGCATGGCCGAAGCTGGCGATGTTCGGGGTGACCAGCACCAGCCGCCCACCGGGAACGAGCAGCTTCCGGCAGGCCATCAGCACCTCGATCGGGTCGTCGACGTGCTCGATCACGTGGCAGAGGCCGATCGCGTCGAAGCTCGCGGGGGGAGCTTCGAGTTGCTGCACCGTTCCGCACTGCACCGGCAGGCCACGGCGCTGCGCCGCTTGCACCGCGGCCGGATCGGCATCGACCCCTTGCACCTGCCAGCCGAGGTCTCGCATCGCCGCGAGGTGATCGCCACTGCCGCAGCCGATCTCGAGGAAACGGCCGCCCGGCACGGGGTCGAGGTAGAAGGCCTCGAGATCGACGCGCGAAGCGAGATCGGGGTGCAGCGTCAGCAGCTTGCCGAGCCAGCGGCGCACCGTGCTGCACTCGCTGCGCCGATGCCGATACCGCCCCGCGAGGTAGCCGGTGCGCAGCCAGCGGAACAGGCGATCGTCCCAACGCAGCGGTGGTGCCGCGGCGGGCCCGTTCGAGTGCGTGTAGTAGTTGGTGTACGCCTCGCCCAGGTCCTCGAGAACGGGCCGCGGATCCAGCCAGGCAGTGCCGCAGTTGGCTGCCGCGCAGCCGCGGATCGACCACCGGCCAGTCGCGTCGAACAGGGCATCGACCAGATCGGCGTGGAGCGGGGCGCCGGGGCCGCGGCAGACCGGACAGGTCGGCGCTGGCGTGGTCCGGATCGAGTGGCGTTCCACGGCAACCGCTCTGGGCATGGACGAATCAGAGCAGGGCCCGCGCGTGGAATCACTCCAGTAGGGGCCGGGTTTTCCCGATGACATCGCAGCCATGCGTGGGACTGCGCTGCGAACGGACGGAGACCTGGCCGGCCGCACCTCGCGCGGTGCCGTGGTCACTCTGGCCGGCGAGCTCGGCGTCAAGTTGCTCGCGATGGCGGTCACCGTGCTGGTCGCGATCCGGCTCGATGCCAACGCGTATGGCATCGTGCTGATGGCGATCGCGGCGCAGGGACTCGCCGATGTGCTCACCAATCCGATGCTGGCGACGGTTCTCGTGCGCGAGCCTCGGTTGCTCAGCCGACGCGTGGACATCGCCTGGACGATCGCCGTGGCGCGCGGCGCGCTGCTGACGACGGCGTTCTGGTACCTGGCTCCTTCGATCACGGCGTGGCTCGGGGCGGTCGAGGTGCTGACCGACTACCTGCGCCTGCTCGCCTTCGCCTTCGCGCTGACCGGACTCGTCAATCTGCATGCGGTGCAGCTGCGCCGCGAGCTGCGCTTCCTGCCGGCGTTCCTGCTCGAGAGCGTGTCGCCGCTGACCACCAGCGCGTTCGCTCTCGCGGCCTTGTTGTTCTCACCCGAACCGATCTGGCTGATCGTGGCGCACCTCGCCGGGCCGCTGGTCGGCGCGCTGTCGTCGCTGCTGCTGATCGCCCCGCGCCCGCGGTTGGTGTTCGCCCCGGCCGAGAGCATCGCGCTGCTGAGCGGTGCTGCACCGCTGCTGCTGAACGGCGTGCTCGGCTACCTGTTGTTGGCCGGTGATGCGATCTTCGTCGGCTACCTCGCCGGCGCGACGGCACTCGGCATCTACGGCATCGGCCAGCGCTGGTCGCAGTTGCCGATGAAGATGGTCGCCCAGGGCCTGCAGAGCGTCTTGATGCCGGTCTACGCGGTGATGCGCGACGACCCGGCGCGAACTCGGAACCTGGTCACGTCGGCGCTGGGCACGATGATGGCGGTCATCGGCCTGTTGGCGGGCCTGATGCTGGCGTTCGCCGGCGACTTCTTCCGGCTGCTCGGCGGCGGCGGGTGGAGCGGTGCGGGTGCTGTCGCCGGCGCGTTCGCGCCGTTCGTGCTGGCGTTCGCGGTCAACGCGTGCCTGGGCCCCGTGCTGGTCGTGCACGGCAAGCTGCCATGGCTCAACCGGATCATGGCCGTGCAGGCGGTGTGCTTCGTGCCGGCGCTGTACCTCGGCCACGCGGCGCTGGGCTTGCCGGGGGCCGCGCTGAGTGTCTCGGCGACTGCGGTCGGCATCAGCGTCGCGATGATGGTCCTGTGCGGCCGGTTGCTCGACCTGCCGATGCGCACGTTCGGCCGCGTGCTCGTGCCGCCGCTCGCGACGGCTGCGGTGGCGGTGGCCTTCGGTTGGAGCGTCGTCGCCGGGCTGAACGACCCGCGCCTGCGCATCTGGCTCGGCAGTGCGACGGCCATCGCGGTGTTCGTGGTGAGCTGGGAAGTGCTCTGCCGTCAGGCGGTGACGCAGAGCCTGCGCCCCCGCTCGTTGCTGCAGCTCGGCCGGATGTTGGCGCGCTGAGCCGACCGCCCTCACGCTGCCGGCCTTGGGCCCGAACGCGCCGAAGTGACCTTCAGCGAGGCGTGGCCGCGGGCGCCTCGATGCGCTGATACACCGAGAGGCCCGGGCCGGGCAATCGCACGGGCAGGCGACGGTACTGCTCCGCGAACGCCGCGCGCGCCGCCGCGGGCGCTTCGAAGGCGGTCCAGATCGGCTTGTGGAAGACGATGTAGTCCGGCCGGTGACGATCGAACCACCAGCCGGTGTCGCCGGAGGCGATCGGCCCGGCACGCATCCGCCGCTTATCGGCCGTGCCACCGCGCACAGTGGAGCAGGGGCCCGCGGCAGCGGGCGGGGGCGGTCTCGTTCGTGCCGCGGTTCGATGCGGGCTTGCGGGTCAACCTGCACTTCCACTGCCTCGCCCGAGCGCGGGCAGCGGTCGGCTGGATAGCCTCGTGGACAGTGAGCATTCCCCACGACCAGGATGTTCGCGAAGGAGATGTCGTGCAGCACAACCGTCGGCAGTTCATCACCCTCGGCGCCGCCACTGCGGCCGGTGCCGCCATGTCCGGTTGTTTCGCCGAGAGTGATCCTGGCCAGCGTCGGCACATCGTGCTGCTCGGCGACTCCATCTTCGACAACGGCCGCTACGTGCCCGGGGAACCGCCGGTGATCGAGCAGTTGCAGAAGGTGCTCGGCCGCGACCATGCCGCGACGTTGTGCGCGCTCGACGGCGATGTCGTCGCGGATGTGACGGGACAGCTCGCGAAGGTGCCGAAGGACGCGACGCACCTCGTGGTGAGCGCTGGTGGCAACGATGCCCTCGGGCATCAAGGCCTGCTCGAACGCGGCGCCGCCACCTCGGCGGAACTGCTCGGCGAACTCGCCGGCGTGCGCGCGGCGTTCCTCGACCGCTACACGAAGATGCTGGCGGCGGTGCGCGCACGCGGTCTGCCGACCGCGGTGTGCACGATCTACGACAGCAACTTCGCGTCGCCGAAGAAGGCGCTCGCCGACGTCGCGCTGACGGTGTTCAACGATGCCATCCTGCGCGCTGCGGGCGACGCCGGCGTGCCGGTCGTCGACCTGCGCCGCGTGTTCCGAGCGCCGGCAGACTACGCCAACCCGATCGAGCCGTCGGCGATCGGCGGCGCCAAGATGGTCGACGTCATCGCGCGCATGATCGCCGGACACGACTTCACCGTTGGTCGCTGCGCGCTCTGGGCGTGAGCCGCGACGGACCAGCGCCACGACTTCGCGGCGGCGCGGACGGCGTGGCGGGACCGGGACTTCGAGGCGCTGCGCGGCCGCCGCTGCGGATCCTCCTCGGCCTTGGCTGCGCACGTTCGCTCGGATCGTCGAGCGCCGGTCATCGCGGCGGACCCTGAGCTGGCGGCGCAGGCGCGAAAAGCTGCGGCGATGACGGCGAAGCTGTGACGCCGCTGCTCGGCTTCGTCGTTCCGCTTGCTTGCTGCTCGCCGTTGTCTGGCTCGCCATAGGCGGCCACTACCCGATCTTCGCCGAGCCCGATCCCGCCTGCGCGCCGACACGCGGCGACCGGAGGCTTGGGCGGAACCCGTAGCGGTGGGGCAAGGGCAGGGGCGTTGACGCGGTTGCCGGATGCGCGGACCGTGTCAGCTTCGTTCGCGGTGTTCCGGGACGCCGTTGGTTCTTCCTACGCGCGAGACGTTGGCAGTAGAGGTCGCAGAGTCGATGGATCGAATGCGGTCAACGAGGATGCAAGCCTGCGTGTACACAGTGTTGGCGATGGGCTCTGTGGCCTGGGCGCTGGCGATCGACTGGCTTGCCGGCAATGCGAGCGTGTTCGCGCGCGCCGCGGCGACAGCGCTTGCCCCATCCCTGGTGTTGGTGGCCACGCCTTGGATTGCCAGGTGGCTTGCGTTCGCCAGCGGTCCCCGCCTTCGATCGGCGCGGGCACTCGCCAGAACGCGTTCGCGCTCCGACAAGCGAGGATCCTCGTACGTTCGGGCCGTGTCTTGGTCGGCGCTGCTCGCATCAGTGACCGTGGTGGTTGTCGAGTGGGGGCCGCGCAAGACGTTCCTTGGCCGGGTGTTCGCAGTCGAGACTGGCATGTCGGTCGACGAGGTCGAAGCGATCATGGCCGGCTACATGCGAGGCGCGGGACCGGCTTGGCAACTGCCGGCGACGGACCCGCTGGTTGGCGACGCAGCGACGGAGACCGAGTTGGCGCAGGCCTCATCCGAGGCGTACCGGGAGCCCGACCATGGTGGCAGTCGAGAGCGCCAGCGGTTCACCGGAGTCATGCTCTACCGATGGAGCAACGATGCGCGCTTCAATGCGGATTGGGGCGATATCCGGTTCGTCGACGGCAGAGTTGTCTCAGTCAAGTTCTGGCCCGACTGACGGCCGCAGGGTGTCCACGCAGTCGTCCGTGTCGGCGCATCGGCGCGGCCGGAGCGAGATCCGCTCGAGGGAGCCCGGTCACAGATAGCGGGTCCACGCGTGGCGATGCCGCCGCTTGTACCAACCGTACGCACCGCACAGCGGCCAACACGCGACGACCACGATCATCGTGCCGAGCAAGCTCATCGCGGCCGAACCCTGGCCGCGCCCCGGCAGCAGGCCGATGCCCATCAGCGCGCCGATCATCGGCAGGTGCAGCAGGTAGAAGAACATCGGCACCCGGCCGAGCACCGCCAGCGGATTCTGGTCGGGCACCCGCTCGAGCACTCCGCGGAACGTCATCAGCGCGCCGAGCACGATCACTGCGAGTCCCAGCTCGACGGCGAAGAACGTGATGCTCGGGGGGTACTTGCTGCAGTGCAGCCACTCGAGCACGTCGAGCGAGCGGCGGTGGTAGCCCATGTTGCCGAAGCCGTCGACGCCGCGCAGCAGCAGGAACAGCGCGAGACTTGCGAACCCCGCGCCGAACAGCAGTCGTGGCGTGAGCCGTCCCGCGAGCGCCAGGCGCCCGAGCACCACTCCCGCCAGCATCGCGGGCAGCCACGGCAGCAGCGGATAGAGCGTGATCACGTCGGGCATGCGCTCGCGATCGCCATCCCACCACCAGCCACCGCCCGTGACCATCATGCCGACGGCCAGCGGTTGCTCCCACGCCGTGTCGAGCGTCGCCGCTCGCCAGAGTTCGCCGAGCACGAGCAGTCCAATGCTGGTGCCGAGCAACCAGCCCGCGGGCAGTCGCCGCAGCAGCGGCATGAGCACGAGGCCGCCGCCGATCGCCCACAGCACCTGTGGAAACACCGGTAGCCCGAAGGCCGGGGCCCCCTCGCCAATCCGCCAGTACATCGACACGAGCGTGAACTCGAGTCCGAGGATGACCAGCCCGCGCGCGAGCAGATGCCGATCGATCTGCCATGCGCTCGCGCCGCGATCCCGCGCGTTCGCCGCCGACAGCGCCACGCTCATGCCCGCGAGCAGGACGAACGTCGGTGCGCACAGATGCGTCAACCAGCGGAGCGTGAAGTCGGGCGCCGACAGCGGCCCGCCTGCTGGGAACATCGCGCCATCGCCCTGGGCGTGGTTCGGGTTGGTGGCGTGATCGACGTGGTCCAGCGCCATCAGGACCATCACGAGGCCGCGCATCCAGTCGATCGCGAGCAGTCGTTCGGGGGTTCTCGTCATGCCCGAGATCGAGAATCAGACGCGGCACTGCGCTCGGTCTCTACCTCGAACGAGGAAACCTCGCCGTCCGCGGCGCCCGCCCGAACCCGAGCTGCGCGAGGATTGGACGCGCAGTGGCGTCAGTCGTCTTCGTCGTCGTCCGGCTCGGCCGGCCGCATCGCCGCAGGCGGCTGCACGTTCTCGCTCATCTGTTCGCGGAGTTGCCCGATCTGGCGCAACACGGTGTCGGCGAGCGGCTCCCGCGTCGTGTCGTCGATCCATCGCATCGTCGAGGACACCATCAACTCCTTCAGGTAGGCGAACGAGAAGCCATCGGTCAATTCGGCGATGCGCGCGTGTGCCTCCACCGCCAGCTGCAGCGACGGGTCGGCCCGTTCGTTCCATTGCGCGAGGAAGCGCTGTCGTTCCGGGAGCGCTGGCAGCGCGAAGTGCCACTTGCGGTCGAAGCGGCTCGGCCGGTCGCGCAGTGCTGGGTCGAGCCGCTCGGCATGGTTGGTCGTCGCGACGACGATGATGCCGGAGTTCATCGCCAGGCCATCGAGCTCGTTGAGGAAGACGGAGCGGTTCTTGTCGGTCACCAAGGCGTCCAGGTCTTCGAAGATCAACAGGCACGGCGTATGGCGACGGGCGCGTTCGAACACCGCGTCGATCGTGTAGTGGTCGGGCCAGCCGCGCACGGCGAGGCTCCGCACGTAGAGCGGATCGATCGGCCGCCGTTCCTCGCCTGCGCCCGGCACCCGCAGGGCGTTGGCCAGCAGCTTGATGCACATCGTCTTGCCGTTGCCGGGTGGCCCGCTCAGCAGCACGCCGCGCTTCCATGGCACGCCGAGGCGCTCGTACTCGGCGCGGCGGTCGAGGAAGCGCTGCAAGTCGCCGAGGATCTCGTCACGCTGCCTGGCGGGCAGTACCAGGTCTTCGGGCCGCGTGCGATCGATGTCGGCGCGCAACGCGCGGACCTTGTGCCAGCTGCCGCGATCGAACACCAGCACGCTGCCAGCGAGGTCGTCGTTCCAGCGGCACACCGCCGCGAACAACGCCTCGGCTTGGTCATGCCGCGGCGCCACGATGTATCGCACGGTCTTCGTGCAATCGCCGGCTCCCCACGTCACCGCGACGCAGTACATCGGGGCACCCGAAGCACCCGGCCACTCGATGGACCAGGCCCCGATCCACGTGTGCGGGTAGGCGTGATGCCGCCAATGCCAGGTGACCTGGCAGGCCGTACCGACGACCGGCACGACCTTGCAGTGCTTCGCCTCGGCGAAGCGGCCGAGGTCGAAGCCGTGCTCATCGGTCTCGAGCACGTAGCAGCCCGGGAACACGGCGCCCAGCTTGCGGGTCAGTGCGTAGCCGACAGCGTGGGGCTGTTCGCGGAACGCTTCGGTGATCGCGTTCGTGATCGTCGTGCCGTCGAGCATGGTGTGGATCGTGGTGGGGAGCCTGGACTGTTCCACACGACGGTGCACAAGACAACGGCAGCGGCCGCCGCGCACGCGGTCGCCCACGGAGGCTGCATTGGCGGAACACGCAGGCGTCGACCACCGCAGCGTCGTGCACCAGCGTCGCCCTGCTGTCGCGCCGGCCCTCTTCCGCGAACATCCGATCTGGCCATCCGCGCTCCCAACCTGGCGCGACGGGTGGGGTCAGCCGTTGTGACGTGCCGTCGGAACCTGGTCGACGGCGGTGAAGACCGGTTTGCCGCGCTGACGGAACGCCGCGGCTTCGTCGTCGGCGCCGTTCGAGGCGCCGCCGATGCGCACGCACGCGTCGCAGCGTTCCACCAGCGCGAGGGACATCGGCATCATCAACTCGTGGAACGCCGCTTCACCAGCGGCCTCGATCATCGGCAGCGCCATGTTCACGCCGATCACCGGAACGTGGCCGCGCCGGAAGAGCTCGACCGCGGCGACGTTCATCGCGCGCAGGTTCGCGCGGCGTTGTTCGGGTGACGCCGCTCCTGCGGTGTAGGGGCCGGAGACCATGATCCACATGCGGTGCCTCAGCTCGTCGAGGAAGGGGGGCACGATAGCCGGTTCGCCGATTGCCGACTTCCGCGTTGCGCGCGCTCCTCCGGTCCTCGTGCACCTCCTGCGGTTCGAACCCTGGTGGGAGCCGTCGCGCGAGGACCGCTGCCTGCTGGTCGCGTTCTCCCAGGACTCTGCAGCGGCCCGCGCGCCCAGCGCACCGCACCGCCGGATCCGGGCTATGGTGTCGCCGACCATGGTGACCCTGCTGGCGCGTTTGCTCGTTACGTCGACGCTGGTGCCGCTGGTGGGACTCGTGGCGCAGCAACCAGGGCCGCGCGCGCTGGTGGAAGTCGTGACGACGGGGCCAGCGCAGATGCAGCAGTTGCTGGCGATGGACCTCGATCTCGCTGGCTGTCGCGCGCCGTTGCTCGCGCAGCGGCGCATCGAAGTGATCGCGTCGGCTGCCGACGTGGCCCTGCTCACGCAGGCGGGGTTCGTGCACCGCGTGCTCGTTGCGGATCTGGAGCAGGCGCATGCCGCGGCGCTGGCGGCCTCGCCGGCGGCGCTGCCCGACGGTCCGGTGCCGGCGATCGGCCAAGGCGCGATGGGCGGCCACTTCACGTTCGCCGAGATGCTGGCGATCCTCGACGACCTGACCGCGCGCTTCCCACAGCTGTGCAGCGCGCGCACCAGCATCGGGCAGTCCATCCAGGGGCGCGACCTGTGGATGGTCAAGATCAGCGACAACGTCGGCATCGACGAGAACGAACCCGAAGTGCTGTTCGATGCGCTGCACCACGCGCGCGAACCGCTGTCGATGGGGGCGACGCTGCTGTTCCTGACCGAACTGCTCGAGGGTTACGGCATCGATCCCGAGGCGACGTTCCTGATCGACGAACGCGAGCTGTTCGTCGTGCCGTGCGTGAACCCCGACGGCTACGAACACAACCGGCAGACCAATCCGAACGGCGGCGGCATGTGGCGCAAGAACCGCCGCGCCAACGCCGGTGGTTCGTTCGGCGTCGACCTCAACCGCAACTACGCGACGTTCTGGAACGCGCCGAACGGCGGCAGCTCGACGTCACCGACCAGCGAGACCTACCGCGGCACGGCCCCGTTCTCCGAGCCCGAGGCCGCGGCGATGGACGCGTTCGCGAGCAGTCGCGACTTCGTGCAGGTGTTCAGCACGCACACCTACACCGACGTGCTGCTGCGGCCGTGGGCCTACGCGACCACCGATCCGCCGAACGTGGGGACGTACCAGCAGCTCGGCGCCTTCCTGGTGCAGGAGAACGGCATTGCGCACGGCCGCTGGGGCACGCTGCTCTACATCTCGTCGGGCACCGCGGTCGACCACCACCACGCGCAGCATGGATCGTTGGCGTGGACGGCCGAACTCGGCCGCAGCAACGAAGGCGGGTTCTGGCCGGTGGGGCCGACGATCGCCACGATCGCGCGGCGGCACCAGCCGATGTTCCGCAAGGTGGCGCTGACCGCCGGGGCCGCGTTCCGCATCGCCTCGGCCGTGGCGAGCGAGGCGCCCGGCAGCAATGGCAACCAGCGCGTCGATCCCGGCGAGACGGCACACGTGGTCGTGTCGGTGCAGAACGTCGGCGTCGCGCCAGCCCCGGTGCTGCTCACGCTGACGTCGCTCGACGCGGGCGTCGTCGTCGGCAACGGCGCCGCGAGCGCCGTGTCGGTCGCGGGGCTCGGCAGCTTCGACAACCAGGCGCTGCCGCTCACCTTCACCGTCGCGCCGACGTTCGCCGGCACGGTTGCGCGGCTGCAGCTCGTGGTCAGCGGCGAGGGACGCAGCCAGGAACTCGTGCTCGAGGTGCCGCTCGTGGAGGTGCGCGTGTGCGTCGACGACGACTTCGAACTGGCGCGCGGTTTCGCGCGTGGTGCCGTCGACACCGCGACGACCGGGCGCTTCGAACGCGCCGTGTCGTTCGCGACGTCGAACGCGGGGCAACCGATCCAGCCAGGCACGCAGACGACGCCGGGCGGCTCGTTGTGCTGGGTCACCGACGGCCGCCCGGGCACGACGGCGACGACCTACGACGTCGATGCGGGGCTCACCGATCTGCTGTCGCCGACGTTCGACCTGCGCCATCTCGCCGCCGCCGAGGTCGCGTTCGATCTCTGGTTCGCGGAGTCGGTCGGCGACGACCCGCTACTCGTGCAGCTCAGCCGCGACGGCGGCGTCAGCCACGAACTGCTGCTGTCGCTGACCACGCCGACCGCCGGTTGGCAGCGCGTCGTGCTGCCGCTGCGCCCGCCGCTGACCGACGCCATGCAGGTGCGCATCCGCGCCCAGGACCAGTTCGCGTCGTTGGTCGAAGTGCTGATCGATGGCTTCGCGATCACGGCGGTGCCGGCCGACGGCGCCGCGACGCTGCTCGGTTTGGGCGCGCTGGGCTCGCGACTGCGCCTGGGCTGCAGCGGTCCGGTCGGGGGAACCTCGGTGCCGATCGGCGCACTCGGGCTCGGCCCGCCCACGCCCGTGCCCGGCGTCAGTGGTGTGTTGCTGCTCGACATCGCCACGGCGGTACTGCTGCCAACGCAGGTCTACGGCAGCAGCGGCTACACAGCGGTCGAGATCGCGGTGCCGGCGGTGCCGACCCTGGTCGGAGCCGAGGTTGCGTTCCAGCAGGCGTGGCTCGACGGCAGCGACGTCCACTTCGGCGGCAACACGCAGCGCGTCACGCTGCAGTGATCGCCGCCGCCGCCGCGGTCAGGGAAGCCGGGGCGTTGATTCGGTGTCGGGAGGCGCGGATCGTGGCGGCGTGGGTTCCGGGTGGGCCGGGACGCGGTTCGCTCCTCCAACGCACACAATGCGCACTGCTCTCACTGCCCTCGTCGCAGTCCTTCTCTCTTGTGCAGTCGCTGCGGCGCAGCGACGCCAACCGATCGTCGGCACCGTCGTCGACGCCGCCGGCAAGCCGTTCGTCGGCGCGCAGGTGACGCTGGTCGAGGACGACGCGGACCTCGCGGGGATCGACCCGGTCGACGTCTGCCGCACGACCTCCGACGAGCGAGGTCGATTCGTGGCCTCGGCGTTGGTCGGCGTTCGCTACACGGCGTTCGCCATCGGGCCGGAGGTCGAGGGGCGTGCCTTGGTGGCGAGGCCGGTGCAGGGGCTGTCGTGCGGTCAGCTGTGCGCGTTGCGCGTCGACGTCGAAGGCCGGCGGCGCATGATCGCGATGCCGCTCGATGCGGGACTACGAGCCGTGCCCGGTCTGCACGTGCGCATGGAGTTTCCGGGTTGCCCGGGCCACCACGAAACGCTGCCGATCGGCGAACAAGGCCTCGACGTGCCGCCGATCCAGGCGATCGCCGAGTGCACCTTGCGCGACGGCAATGGCGCGTTCCTCGGCACGGTGGGTGTGCCGTCGTTTGGGGATCCGGTGGCGTGGCTGCCCACGGCCATGCCGATCGCGATCCGCGTCGTCGACGAAGACGGCAAGCCCGTCGAGGGGGCGCGAGCCGCCATGCACGACGGGAGCACCGGGGAAGTGTTCGAGGGACCGCCGGTGGTGACGGACGCGTCGGGCAACGCGTCCCTGCTCTGGGGCGGGTGGCGCGATCCGTTCGAAGGCCCACCGCAGACGCTGTACGTCGTTGCACGCAAAGCCGGCTTCTCGGAGGGGGCGTCGGGTTGGATCTGCCAGACACCGTTCGTTGGCTTCGAGATCGTCAAGAAGCACAAGGGCACCGTGCTGGTGGTGCCCTTGAAGAAGATCGGCGAGTCGCCACGCGGCGTCGTCGACGCGGCGCTGGCGGGACGGAAGGCGCGCATCGAGGCGATGGGGAACGTGCACTTCCCCGACGGTCGCTACTTCCTGCGGCGGCACTACGAAGTCGTCATCGCCGCCGACGGTTCCTACACGCTGCCCGAGCTGGCGCCCGGCACCACGACCCTGCAGTTGCATCTGCCGCCGCTCGACGGGCGCCGCACCGTCACGGCGCCGACGCATGCGCCGACGCTGCCGAGCGTCGAGCCAGCGAAAAGCGACGATCTCGTGCTCCAGGTCCTCGACGAAGGCGGCGGCCCGGCGACCGCGGCACGCGTGCTGCTCGCCAACCATGGCACGGACATGGTCGTGCAGCCCTTGGTGCTCGACGCCGCCGGTCGCGTCGAACGGCGGCTGCAGCGTGGCCGCTGGACGCTGCTCGCGATGGACGCGACCGGATGGGTGGCCACCGAACTCAGCGCAGAAGCCCCGATCGAGGGGCCGCTCACGCTGCGCCTGGCGGCGATGCCGCAGCGGCGCGTGCGCGTGCTCGACCGCGATGGCCAGGCCGTCGTGGGCGCCTCGTTCGAACCGGGTGAGTTCCAGCATGCTCTGTCGCGCGCTGCCGGGCTCGATGCCTTGCTGCGGGAACTCGGCTGGAACACGTTCGCCGCGCAGATCCGGCCCGTGCGAACGGACGCACGTGGCGAGGCGACGCTGCACTTCCTGCCGTGGCCCGGCGTGACGCCAAAGGCGTTCGCGTTCGCCAAAGACCACAGCCAGCGCAGCGACGATCTGGAGATCGAGGCGGGCGACGATGTGCTCGTCTTCCGCTTGCGATAGTCGGGAGCGGAGCGTCGCGAAGAGCGCATCGCCGCGGGCGAGCACCAGGGGGGCTGCCCGTGGTGGCGCGGCGTTCCTAGAGTTTCGTCTCCTCGGAGACATCCCCATGCGCATGGCGTCGCTCGTTTCGTTCGTGCTCGTTGCCGCGCCGCTCACGGCGCAAGCGAGCTGGTCCATGCTCTATCCGACCATGGCCCCGCCGGTTCGCCTGGAGGCGACGTTCGCCATGCACGAGACCCTCGGCAAGGCGGTCCTGTTGTGGGGGTACGAAGCGGGAGTGCCCGCGACGACGGCGTGGGTGTTTTCCGGCAACACGTGGTCGTTGCAGTCGGGCATCGTGCCGCCGTATCGCACCGAGCCGGCGATCGCGTTCGATGCCGTGCGAAACGAAGTCGTCGTGTTCGGCGGCAACAATCCGGGCATTGACTTGCGCGACGACACGTGGCGGTGGAACGGGACCCAGTGGACCGAGGCGGTCGTCGCAGTGAAGCCGCCGGCTCGGCTGTCGGCGTCGATGGCGTTCGATCGCGCACGCGGCGTCACCGTCTTGTTCGGTGGGTTCGGTCCAGGGAGCCCCCTTGTGCCCTTGGCGGACACTTGGGAGTGGAACGGCCTGGCATGGCAGCAGCGGTTCCCGAGCGCGTCGCCGCCGGCGCGCGGACAAGCGACGATGGCGTTCGATCCCGTGGACGGCGGCGTGCTGCTGTTCGGCGGCATCGGTTCTGGATTGGGCAGCGGGACGCTGTTCACGGACACGTGGACCTGGAACGGCACGGCGTGGGTGCAGCGCCAGCCCGCGACGCCACCGCAAGCACGCGTGCTTCACCGCATGGTGACGGACCTGCACCGGCAGCGAATCGTGCTGCTCGGCGGTCTCAGCGCGGATCCGTTCGCCTGGGAGTGGAGTGGCAACGCGTGGACCGTCGCGTACCAGCCAACGCCCGCGCCGCGGTACATGTTCGGCATGGGCTACGACGCCGCGCAGCGGCGCGTCCTCGTGCACGGGGGCATGCTCACCCTTGCTGGAGCGAACTACTTCTTCAACGACACGTGGCAGTACCGCACGCCGTCGCCGGCCGACGTCACACCGTTCGGCAGCGGCTGCCCGGGCAGCGCGGGCACGCCCGCGCTCGCCGCGGCGCCGTTCACCCTGCCGTGGCTCGGCGACACCACGCGCCACGTCGTCGGCAGTGTTCCGGCCGGCCAACCCGGCGCGTTCTTCGCCGCGGGCTTCGGCTCGGTTGCGCCGGTGTCGCTGGCGTCGTACGGCGCGCCGGGCTGCGACCTGCTCGTCGCGATCGACGTCTGTGAGTTCCGGTCTGCGAACGGCGCGACCGCCGAGTGGGCGAAGGCGCTTCCGCTGACGACGTCGCTCGCTGGTGCGTGGTTCGAGCAGCAGGCATTCGTGGTCGACCCCGCCGCGAACACACTCGGCCTCGTCGCCAGCAACGCGATCCGCGTGACGCTCGGCATTCGCTGACGCGCCGCGCCGCGACGGCCCTAGCGTCCCGCGCCGAACTCCGGATCCTCGTTGCGCAGGACCAACTCGATCGCTTCGCCGCCGGCGAGCAGCCGGTCGAGTTTGCCCGACCACGTGCGCCCGTCGCGTGGGGCCGAGCCGAACAGCAGCAAGGCGCGTTGCTCCGGCAAGCCCGCGAACGTGAAGCCGCCGTCGGCGCCGGTGACGATCGTGCGCTGCGCTGGCCGCAGCACCCCGGCTGCGTCGCGCAGCGTCACCAGCACGCCGCGAGCGAGTTCGCCATCGGGCCAGCGCACCACGCCGGACATCGTCAGCCCGGGCGTCACCACGACGTTGACGCCGGCCCCGGGAATCGACGCGAGGTCGATGCGCTGGTTGGCGAACCGGGGATCGCTGACGCGCAGCGTGCCGGGCGCGAGCACCGGGCCGAGGCGGCACTTCCCGTAGCCGTCGCTGCGCCCGACCACCTTCGCCGGCGCCATGTCGGTCGGCGTGTAGTCGAGCGCGAGATCGGCGATCGGCTCGCCGCGTTCGTCGCGCGCGAGCACGACCAGCGGCGTGCCGCGCTCCAGCCGGAACGCGTCGCCGGCCGCATCGAGCCACGGGCGTGCCTGCGGCGCGTGGCCGGCGGCTGCGAGCAGCAGCCAGGCGTCGCCTTCGGGCCGCGGTGGCAAGGTGAATGCCGGGGCGCGCCCGTTCGATGGTTCGTTGCCTTGGCTCGCGCCGACGACCGCGAAGTCGCCGTTCGTGCGCTGCAGCAGCGAGAACATCGCGACGCGCGGTTCGCTCGCGGCGGGGGACGGGACCACGACCGTGGGCAGCGGTCGGTCGACCGGCGGCCACACCAGCACGGCGTCGGGACGCACGGCCGGGAAGCGGTGCGGGCCGATGAAGGCAGCGCCGCAGCGAACGATCATCGGCGCCAGCAGCGCGTCGCCGCGCAGCACGGTCTCGGCAGCGCCCGCGGCGAACAGCGGGACGTCGGGCCGCCCGGCGGGATGGAACGTCTCGGCGAACGACGTCTGGATGCGCCGGGCGGGGCCCGCGAACGCGACGGCGAATCGTTCGCCGCTCGTCAGCACCTTGCGCAGCCAGAGCCAGCCATCGGAGCTGTGCACCCAGAGTTCGTAGTCGCCCTCGGGCAGGCGCACGACGGCGCCCGGCGGCGGCGCGAAGGTGACGGTGCGTCCGTCGGCCGTGGTGGCTCGCGCATGCACGCGCAACGGCTCCGTCCCCGTCGTCGTCGTGACGGCCGCCATCGGCGCCATCACCACGCGCTGCGCGCGGCCGGCCTGCAGGCCGTCGAGCAGCGCCCCGAGTCCGTCCGCCGTCACGACGTGGCCCGAGGCGGTGCCGCCGTCGCCGCGCGGGATGCGCAGTTCGCCGCGCCCATCGCTGGTGGCCGTGCGCCGATGCGCCGTCGGCAAGGCACTCGCGAACGGCGAATCGCCGGCGAAGCAGTCGGTCAGCGCGGCGATCTCGCCGGCTGGATGCACGGTCACGGCCGCCGTGGCGCCGGCGACCGGATTTCCGGCCGGGTCGCGCAGCAGCACCACGAACGTCTCGGCGGCCTGCGCGACGACGGGGGCCATCGGCAGCAGCAGCGCGCACATGCCGGCCCGGAACATGGTCGCCATCAACGACGACGCGCGGCCGGGGTTCAAGCCCCGCCGCGCGTGCTCGCCGTTCGGCATGGCGCCGGCTTCACTCCGGCAGTTCGTCGCGCTTCTTCACGACCTTGCAGACCAGGCCGTACTCGAGCGCCTGCCCGGCATCGAGCCAGAAGTCGCGGCGGGCCGACTCGGTGACGTCCTCGGGCTTCTTGCCGCAGGCGTCGGCGATGATGCGGTTGTAGCGGTCGCGCAGCTTCAGGATCTCCTTCGCCGTGATGTCGAGGTCGCTGGCGGTGCCGCGGCCCATCGTCGAAGGCTGGTGGATCATGAAACGGCTCTCGCTCATGCAGAAGCGACGCTTCTTGTCGGCGGCGAGGTGGATCAGGATGCCGGCCGAGGCGCACAGCCCGTTCACGACAGTGATCACCGGCGGCTTGACGAAGCGCAGCAGGTCGTAGATCGCGAAGCCGGCGTCGGCGCTGCCGCCCGGCGAGTTGATGAAGACCGTGATCGGCTTCTTGCTGTCCTTCTGCTCCATCGCGAGGCAACGAACCGTCGCCTCCTTGAGCATCTTGTCGTCGACCGGGCCGCTGATCAGCAGCGTGCGGGCCTCGAACAGCGCCTTCTCGTAGGGGTTGGGCGTCGCGGAGCCCTTCTCGCCGCCTTGGTCGGGGCATTCGTGATCGTCGTCCTCTTCTTCGGGACGCAGGCGGCGGGGATCCAGGTCGAGGGGATTGGGCATCGTGTTGGTCGGGAAACGGCGGCGGGATTCCCCGCTGCGGCGTGTTTCGGAATCGAGCGCCGGTGGAATTGAGTCCGTACCGCCGATCCCATCGGCGCCGTGGATAGCGCGCCGCGGAGCGACAGGCAACCCTGGCGCGCGGACCGCCCCGCGCCCGCCGCGGAAACAGGTCCCGCTGCTTGCGCCGTGGCAACGGCGGCGCTACCGTTCGCAGCCGTTGTTGGGCCGGCTGGTGGATCAGCAGGCCAGCAGCACTCGCCGCCGATCGGCGGAACCGGGCCGGGAGGCCCGGATCGCCGAGACGAGCCCGCGCCGACGGTCAGGTTGCCGTATCGCGCGATCGGTTCCGAGGTCGTTCCGGCCGAAGAACCCGGGCCCAGGCGAGGGTGATGGACGGGAGGCAGTGCACTGCGGTGTGCCGCTTGCCCGAACACGTTCGGCGTCGGGGTCCCCGACGACGAAGTCCGCGTGCGAACCTCGGATCGGAGCGTTCCGACCCGGCCTGCGGACGAGATTCAGAGGTGAAACGCAGCTCGCGAACGACGCCTCATGGGCGTTCGCCGGTTGGCAGTCGCCGCACGAGCCCCGACGGGCAAGGAGCCCGTCGACCTGATGGCCGGCTCTCATCGCCGGCCCGCATTGGCACGGCATGAGTATCTCGGAGAACGACTTCCCCGGTGGCATGGAACAGGCTTCTGACGGCGGCGGCCCCGAACGGCGGCGCTGGCGCGGGGGACGTCGGCGTCGGCGTCGTCGTGGGGGTGGCGGCGGCGGCGGTGGTGG